>Ga0265296_1000020_pt1 | contig 427632 bp, 400 predicted proteins | sample MunlanPumphouse1_FD_189073 | JGI IMG/M metagenome (GOLD analysis project Ga0265296, IMG submission 189073) | Groundwater microbial communities from a municipal landfill in Southern Ontario, Canada - Pumphouse #1 | ecosystem: Environmental > Aquatic > Deep subsurface > Groundwater | place...
CGGGGGACGAGGGTCCCCCGCCCTCCCCTCAAACTCCCCTCCCAGCCCCCTATAAGGGGTTGAGGGAGGGAGTTTGAGGGAGGGGGAAGGGGCTCGCGCCCTTTGCCCCCTCCTTCAACCAATTTTTATATACCTGGCAGCTTGCCACCAGGTTTCGGGCCACCTCGGGATTGCTGGCGAAGTGGAGGTGAACATAGCTGGCCAGGACGTTGTGTTCGCAGTAGCCTTCCGCCACGGGCTCGCCACCTTTTCGGGATGTGAGGCGGTAGATGCGGGGCACCCCAATGGGCTCGCCCACCATTTCCGAGTAATGGAATTCATGTCCTCTGGCTTTGGTCCCCGCCGGGCCCAGGAGACCGGCAGCCGCCAGAGTCACTTCCCGGTAGCCCAACGCCTTGAGCCGCGGCAGCATCCGCACCGTAAAAGGAAACACTCCGGCCATGGAGTGCGCCTGGCCCTCCAAGTCACGAATCTCCCTGGCCAGATACATGAGCCCGCCGCATTCGGCATAGATAGGGACCCCGGCGGCGGCACATTCACTTATAGCCAGCCGCATACCTGAATTAGCCGCTAATTGCGCGGCATAAAGCTCCGGGTAGCCCCCGCCCAGGTAAATGCCGTGCAGGCCGCCGGGCAATTCCCGGTCGTTAAGAGGGGAAAAGGGCACCAGTTCCGTCCCCGAGTCCGTCAGCAACTCCAGGTTTTCGGGGTAGTAGAAGCAAAAGGCCCGGTCCCGGGCAACCCCCAGGCGCACCGTGGGCGAAACGGCCTCACGGGTCTGCTCCTCCGGCAGCGCCAGCAGCGGCAACGCCTTAAGCAGCCCGTCTAAGTCCAGATGGGCCTCCAGCCAATCCGCCAAGTGATTTAAATAAGCATCTTCCAGGGGGTGGTCCTCGGTGGTGGCCAGGCCCAAATGTCGCTCAGGGATGGCCAGTTCCTGGTCCCGGGGCAGCCCCCCAAAACAGTGCACGCCTTTTAACGACGATAGGGCCTGTTGTAAATAATCCAGATGGGTCGCACTGCCGATGCGGTTGAAGATCACCCCTGCCAGGGTGAGGTCAGGATCGAAGCTGGCGAACCCGTGCACCAGGGCGGCGGCGCTCCGGGCCATGGCCCGGGCGTCCACCACCAGCAAGACCGGCAGTCCAAGCCACTTGGCCATCTGGGCCGTGGACCCGGCATCGCTTAACCCGTCATAGCCGTCGAACAGCCCCATCACCCCTTCCACCACCGCCAAGTCGGCGCCCCGGGCCTGGCGGCGAAACAACGCCTCGTTGGTTTCCCGGCTCAACATCCAGCCGTCCAGGTTCCGGGAAACCCGGCCCGCGGCCCTGGTGTGGTGACCGGGATCAATGAAATCCGGCCCCACCTTAAAGGGCTGCACCACCAAACCTCGCCGGCGCAGCGCCGCGAGCAGCCCCAGAGTGACGGTGGTCTTGCCCACCCCGCTCTGAGTCCCGGCTATCACCAGCCCGCGCGTTTGGTTTTTCATAAGAAGAACTCTACTCTTAAAAGCCAAATCCCCCTAATCCTGAAACGTTAAGTATAGCATCTATCATATCGGAACTATTTAATAATCCCCCCTAACCCCCCTTTAAAAAAGGGGGGAATTAAGGAAGGTTTATATTACTTAACGTAACAGGACTAAATCTCCCTTTTTCAAAGGGGGACTTTGGGCCGTTTGTGTCTCAAACATTTCCGGTTTCCGTCGTTTTTTCTGGCCTCTGATCACTGATCACTGACCACTTGCTACTGCTTTCCCCACGCCTCCGGATGGAGAAACCGGGCCAGTTCCTCTACCGCCTCGGCCGACCGCGGCCCCGGCCGGGAGTAGAGGCTCTCGTCCACCACCAGCACCCGGTGCGCCTTCACCGCCTTGAGTTCCTGAAAATAAGACCGGGTGTAAATATTGTCGGGGCTGCGGTTCATAGGCCCTTTCTGGATGATATAGACGTCCGGATTGGCCTGGATAAGTGCCTCCAGGCTGTACAAGGTCAGTTTTTGGGGGCTGGTGACCAGGTTTTCGCCCCCGGCGCGGGTAATGATATCATTCACCAGGGAGCCCTGCCCCGCGGCCAATAGGTTAAGTTGCCTTACTTCGAAAAAAACCCGGGGGTTGGCGAGTCCCGCCACCCGCTGCGCCACGCCATTGAGTTTGGTTTGAAGGGACTGGCTCAACGCCGCAGCAGCCTCCGTTTGGCCGCTCAGGGTCCCCAGCCGGGAAATGGTGCTGAACAGGCCGGCAAAATCATGGGGCGCAAACATGGCCACCGGCACGCTGGCCGCCTCCAGCCTTTTTAAAGCCGGTATGCCTTTGGCAACTCCCCCCTGCACCACCAGATCGGGCTTTAAGGCCAGGATCATTTCCACGTTGGGCTGGAGATGGGTGCCCACGGTGGGGATCCCCTTAATGGTTTCGTCGCCCTGGGTGCAGGCCACTATGTGGTTGCCCACCCCCAGGGCGCTCAAGATTTCCGTCAAACCGCCGTATAGAGAAATTATCCGCTGGGGCGGGGCGGCCAGGGTCACGGTGGCGCCATGGTCATCCGTAATCTGTGCCGCGCTCAGATTCTGCGACGGCCCCAGCAGGAAAAGAACCAGGAAGCTTAAGAACGAAGCCCAGGCTACAGCCCATTTTTTTTCTCCCCCTTGAGGGGCGAGGATGAGGAGCAGGTTTTCTCTCATGACAAAGCCGCCTCTCGGGTTTCGGCAGCCTCTTCCGCCTTGACGGCACCCGGCGACAGGGGCAGCATCACTGCGTAAGGGCGCTGATGGCCGGGGTGCCACACTACCTCCATTGGCGTTTCGTAGACCTGCGCCAAGATCTCCGGGGTGAACACCTGGTCCGTGGGGCCGTCCACCACGATCTTGCCCTCCTTGAGGAACATGAGGCGCTCGCAGTAGAGGGCCGCCAGATTCAGGTCGTGCATGGCGCAGAGCACCGTGAGCCCCCTGGTCTCGTTCAAGTATTTGAGAATCTCGAAAATCTCCAACTTCTTGCGCACGTCCAGAGACGAAGTAGCCTCATCCAGGAGCAGGATTTCCGGGTCCTGGGCCAGGGCCCGGGCGATCACCACCCGCTGGCATTCCCCGCCGGAAACCTCGGTGATGGTGCGTTCTTTGAGGTGGACCGTGGTGGTCCGGCGCATGGACTGGAGCGCCTGGACCAGGTCCGCGTCCGTCAGGGTTCCCAGGCGGCGCCGATGGGGATAGCGCCCCATGAGCACGATCTCCAGACAGCTAAACGGAAACCGTACATCGGTGGACTGGGGCACCACTGCCAGGATTTGAGCCCTAAGACGGCTGGGCAAACCTCCCAACGCCTCGGACTTGATGACAATATGCCCGTGGAGCGGCTTAAGCAGGCCCGAAAGGGCGTGGAGCAGCGTGGACTTTCCGCTGCCGTTGGGGCCCAAAATGCCCACAAACTCCCCCCGGTTCACCTGAAAATTCAGGCCCGCCAGGACCAGACGGTCCTCGTAACCCAAATCCAGCGCCTCAACCCGAATCACCACATCCCCCTGGAACGCCGGGATTTCAAGAGATAAAAGAAAAACGGCCCGCCCAAGAGCGCAGTAACAACCCCCACCGGTAATTCCTGGCCGCTGCTCAGGAGTACCCGGGCCAGGACATCGGACCAAATCAAAATCAGGGCGCCAGTCACGGCGGAAAGCGCCAACAACCGCCCATGGGAAGGGCCGGCCAGTACCCGGACAAGGTGAGGCACCACCAGACCCACAAAGCCGATCACGCCGGAGACCGACACTGCTCCCGCGGTCAAGAGCGACGCACCCACCAGGAGGTGCAGCCGTACCTTGGACACGGCCACCCCCAGGTGGTGGGATTGCTCTTCCCCCAGGGCCAGGATGTCCAGTTCCCGGTGATACAGTGCGGCCAGGAACAGACCGGCGGCCAGGTAAGGCAACAGAAACCCCACGTGAATCCAGCCCCGGCCGGAAAAACTCCCCATGATCCAAAAAACGATAGCCGACAGCGACTCCTCATCCAGGCTCTTGATCAGGCTGATGAGGGCCGAGAGAAAGGTGCTCACCACGATCCCGGCCAGGATCAGGGTCTCCTTGCGGATGCGGCCCGATTCCCGGGACAGTACCAAAACCGCAGCCATGGCTCCCATGGCCCCCAACAGGGCTCCCAGCGGCAAAGGGCTCAGGCCCAGAAAACTGCCCCCCACCCCGGCCATAACCAGGACCGCCACCCCGAAGGCCGCGCCGGTGGACACGCCGATGGTAAAGGGATCGGCCAGAGGGTTTAAGAGGATGCCTTGAAAGATAACCCCCGCGGTGGCCAAAGCAGCGCCCACCAGCCCCGAGAGCACCACCCGGGACAGACGAATGTCCCAGATAACCACATCGGTGGTGCGGTCCACCAAGGCCGTGTGGATACCCAACTTCTGCAACGCCACCGCCGCGATGGTTCCCCACCCCACATCCATGCGGCCAATGCCTGTCGCCAGGATCGCCGACAGAATCAGGCCCAGACTCATAATGATGAGAGCGACGGCAAAGCGGCGCGTCTCCCGCTGATGCCGGCTCCTGGCCTCAGCCAGATCCACGGCCCGATCCAGGTCAGGCACGGGGAGGGAACTCACTTTCATGTTTTCAAACTCTTCAATGTCTGATCCAGGTGATTCGGGAGAGGCTTGCTCGCGGGACCAGGCGAAAAAAAATCCTTAAGTCCCAATGGACTTAAGGATGCACCCAGCTTCTTATCCTTAATGAGTAAGCCGCTTGTCCAGAGCGACCTCTGGTGCCTGGGCCCTGGTCACACGACTGGCTCCAGACCTCCGGGCAGGTCTTCTGGCTCCCGGATCAACCTCTCCCTGCGCCTTCCCATTCCGCTTCAGCGGAACAGTGGCGTTGTGCAGGGTTCGTCCCCGGTCACAGCGGCGGGACCGCGACGGCTCAGCCGTCTTCCCCATTAAACCCCGAAGGGTACCCGGATTATTTACTATATAAAGTTGCCTCGACCCTGTCAACCCGAATCGGTGGGCCCCTTCTGCGCCCGACCAGTCGCCAGACAAACCTTAATTCCCACCGGTGAGGGCATCCAACAGGCGGATGACTCGGGCCGCCACCCCGCTCCCCTGGCAGACGGTCTCGGCGATGTCCCGGGGTCCATGGCAGGTGCCCGCCAGAAAGACCCCCGGCACCGTGGATTCCAGTGGATGAAGGATCGGGTGGCGCTCCTGGTAAAAGCCCAACCCATCTTTGGCCGGGGTCTGATCCACAAAAGGCAGCGTCTCTGTTGGGGCCTCCAGCCCCACGGCCAACACTGCCATATCCACCACTAACTGCAACCGTCTTCCCCTTTCCTGGTCCTCATAACAGATGACCGGGCGCCCCTTCTCGTCCTCATCGATGCGGCCCGGCAAGCCCTTGATAAACCGCACTCCCGCAGCCCGGGCCCGCTGGTACAACTCTTCAAAGCCTTTGCCGGAGGTACGGATGTCGTTGTAAAAGATGGTGACCTCGGCTTCCGGCTCATGTTCCAGGGCCAGCATGGCTTCCTTGATGGACGCGGTGCAGCAGTAACCCGAGCAATACGGCAAAAACCGCCGGTCCCGGGACCCCACGCACTGGATGAAGGCCAAGCGCTTGACTGGCTCCCCCATCGGCGTCACCAGGCTCCCCTGCGTAGGGCCGGTAGCGCACACGATACGCTCGAACTCCAAGTTAGTAACCACCCCAGGGATGCGGCTGTAACCATATTCGCTCTTAATACTAGGGTCAAAAGGCTTGGCCCCGGTGGCCAACACGATGGCCCCTACTGTGAGGCGGCGCTGGCTGGGGTGATACAGGAGATTAATAGCCTGATGTTCGCAGGCCTGGACGCACATCTGACAGTCGATACAATAATCCTTCTCGATGGTGGCCCGCAAAGGCACCGCCTGGGCAAAAATAATGCGGATGCATTTCCGGGGCTTGAGCCCCAGGTTCCAACGGCTGGGCACGATCACCGGGCAGACGGTGGTGCAGGTCCCGCACCCCACGCACTTGCTCATATTCACGTAGCGGGGCCGGATGGTGACTTCCACCTCAAACCCACCGGCGCCTCCCGCAATGCGGTTAAGGCTGGCATAGGTGAGCAACTCGATGTTGGGATGGGCCGCCACCTCCACCAGTTTTGGCCCCAGGATGCAGATAGAGCAATCAAGGGTGGGGAAAGTCTTGTCCAATTGGGCCATGGTACCGCCGATAGAGAGTGAAGATTCGGCCAGATAGACTTTGAAGCCGGCGTTGGCCAAATCGAGCGCGGCCTGGCAGCCCCCCACGCCGCCACCCACCACCAATACCTCCCGGCAGACCGGTCCTGCAGCAATAATCGGCTGTCCCGCGGTTTGCAGGGCCAGGGTCAGGGCGCCCACCGCGGACTCAAGGTCGCCGCAGGACCGCACATCCACCACCGGCAACGGTTCCTTGTCGGCCAGTCCCTGGAAAAAACCGGCATGGATTTCCGGACCGCAAGCAGCCACTAACCAGTTAAGCGACTTTGAGGTCGTCAGACACTGTAACCGCGCTAAGCCGTCGGGGGCGCACAGAGGCGGCGCCAGTTCAGCTTTGACCCCCAGCCGCTGCAGTCGGCCCGCCAGTTCCCGGCCATCAAAGGCGAGATCGGGGCAAGCGCAGAGGAGAATTTTCCGCCGGGTCATGAGTTCCTTTAACCTGCTTCCTCATCAGCTTTCCGCCTCCGTGCCGTCACGGATTCCCCGCCAATGCCCCAATTATCCATGTCCACCTCCTCAATCAGGACTACGGTGGTTTGGGGGTTCTTGTTGAGCACTTTCACCAGCAAATCGGTAACTCCTTTGATAAGCTCGGCTTTTTGCTCAACGGTGGCGCCTTCCTTGGTGATCTTGATGTTTACAAAAGGCATCGTGTCGTCCTCCCGGTTTTTGGATCAAAGCATCCCGGTTTCCGAATCTGACTTTCTCTTTTCGCCTTTTTCCCTTTTCGCCTTTTCGCCCCCAATTTGCTCGGCCATCGCCTGGATGATTTGCTGAAACGTCTTGCCTTCCGTGGCAGAAATCCACTCCAGGCGCAGGCGCGCCGGGTCGATACCCTGCTTGGCCAGCTTCGGTTTGAGTTTCTCGATCCGGGCCTGGGCCCTCAAATTCCCCGTTATGTAATGGCAGTCTCCCGGGGGATGGCAGCCCGAGACCAGCACCTGCCCCGCGCCTTTTGCAAAGGCGTGGCGGATAAACTTGGGGTGTATCCGCCCGGCGCACATGGTGCGGATAATCCTGACCGCCGGTGGGTATTGCAGCCGGGACACTCCGGCGAAATCCGCTCCGGCATAGGAACACCAGCTACAGCAGAAGGCCAGAATCTTCTCCTCGGGTCCTTCCGCCAGGGCCTCGTCGATCTGGGCCAGGATCATCTCGTCGGTAAAGCCCCGGGCAATGATCGCCCCGCTGGGGCAGGCCCCGGCGCAGACCCCGCAGCCCTTACAGGCCGCTTCAATGATCCGGGCTTTCCGGGATTTCCCCTCCCCCACCATTTCCACAGCCTGGAACGGACATTCCTGGTAGCAACTCTCGCAACCGATGCACGTGTCCGGGTCAACAAAGCTCACCAGGCCGTCCAGGCTGACGGTGTCGTGGGCCATGAGGCCCAGAACCTTGGCCGCGGCCCCGGAGCCCTGCGTAATGGACTCGGCCAGGTCTTTGGGACCCTGGCAGGCCCCGGCCAGATAGATGCCATCCAGCACCGTTTCCAAGGGGCGCAGCTTGGGATGGGCTTCCATGAAAAAGCCGTCGGGTCCCACCGGCAGCTTCAGCACCTCTTTGAGGGCGGTGATGTCGCCCGGCCTCAGACCCACGGCCAGCACCGCCAGGTCCACCCGGTCCCGGCTGGTCCACTGCCCCAGATCCTGATCCGCCTCGATAATTACCCCGCCGTCCTCACCCGACCGGATATCCTTAACCCGGCTCCGCATAAACACGATACCCGCCTCCCGGGCCCGGGTGTACAAAGCCTCCCACTCCTTCTTGATAGTCCGGAGGTCCCGGTAATAGACGCGGATGCGGGCGGCAGGCAGCAAGACCTTCAGTTCCAGGGCCTGCTTTAAAGCCGTGGGGCAGCAAATCCGGGAGCAATACTGGTTCCCCTCTTCCTCCCGGGAACCCACGCACAGGATAAAGGCGATATCCTGCGGTTCAGTTGCCGTCCCGGGCGTCAGCGCCCGCCCCGCCGTTGGACCTGAAGGGGCCAGCAGGCGTTCCAGGGCCACTGTGGTAATCACCTGGGGCAGGGCAGCCCAGGCTTCATAACGGCTGCCCGCGGGCTCAAAGGGCTGAAAGCCCGTAGCCACCACCATGGCCCCGATTTCCAGGGTGTGTTCAATCTCCCCGGCGGCCTCTAAATCTATGGCGTGCTGAGGACAGGCCGAAACGCAGAGGCCGCAGCGGTCGCAGGCCTCCGGGTCCACTGTGTAGCGTGCCGGAAAGGCCGTGGGCGACGGCAGATAGACGGCGGACCTCAGACACAGTCCCGCCTGCTGCATATCCGGCACCTTGACCGGGCAGATTATTGCACAGGCGCCGCAACGGTCGCAGGTATCCGCTACCCGTGGCTGATTCTGGCGAACCGTCACCCGATAATTGCCCAGGTGGCCGCTGACACCGGTGGCCGCGCTGTCAATCAGCACCCTGATTCCCGGATGGAGCATCACCGCGACCATCATGGGATTGATGATGCTAAGGGCGCTGTCGCCCCGGGGAAAGGTCTTGGAAAGCCGGTTGGCCATGCCTCCCAGCACCGGGGCACGATCCACCAGGGTCACCGGGATTCCGGAGTGGGCGATGTCTAAAGCGGCCCTCAACCCCGCCGGGCCCCCGCCGATCACTAACGCCGCCCGGGTCATGGGTACCTGGCGCTCGGCTAAGGGCACCGCGTCCCGCACCTTGGCCAGCCCCATGCGGATCAGTTCCAGGGCCTTTGCTAGCGCGGCCTCCGGTTCTTTGGCATGGACCCAGGAACACTGCTCCCGGATGTTGACGATCTCCAAGAGATAGGGATTGACCCCGCAATCGGCCAGCAGGCGGCGAAAGGTGGGCTCATGGAGCTTGGGGGAGCAGGCCGCCACCACCATGCGGTTCAAGCCATACTCCCTGATGTCCTTGGCGATATCCCGTTGGCCCGCCTCGGAGCAAGAGTAAAGATGATCCCGGCAGACCACCACCCCCGGCAACTCCCGAGCCGCCGCCGCCAGGGCCTCAGGGCTGATAACCCCGGCGATATTGTGCCCGCAGTGGCAGATGTAAAGTCCGATGCGGAGTTCTTTGCTCATCTTATTGGCTTACCAACTTTTCTACCGCCAACTTCCACGCCTGGGAAAACTCCCCCGCTTCGGCCACTACTTCCTCTCGTACCAGGGTGATGGCTTCGTCATCGCAGATATTGACGCAGACCCCGCAATAGGCGCAGTTCTCCATCTTCAGCCAGACTCGGTCGCCCTCCCGGATAATAACCTTCACGGGGCAGAGCTCAATGCATTTTACGCAATCCGGCGGGCACTTGTGGTCGTCAATCACCAGGCGACCCCGAAATTGGGGGTTGACCAGGATCGCCTCAAATTCGCACACTGTCAGGCATTGAGTACAGCGCAAGCACAGGTCTGGCGCAGGCCTGGTCTGGTCCGCGGCCTCATCCAGCACGATGGCCTGCCGGGGACAGGCCGTTAGGCACTTGTGGCAGTATTTGGGGCATTCCGTGAGATCGTTAGTCACCAACTGCAATTGCTGCCGGCACCAATGCTCCTCCCCCTCCGGCTGCGGCGGGCACGGCAGGGGGCAGCGGGTCTTGTCCATGTCGATCTTGGGGAGAAACGGCGCCAACCCCTGGTGGTCCGCCATGATGGTCTTGACTTCGCCGTTGTAACTTAATATCACCGCGGCCACCGGGCAGAAATGGGCGCAGATTTCGCACATCAGGCAAAGGCGGGGGTCGATGGTAATGTCCAGATCGCCTTCCCGGGGGATAATCGTCACCGCCTCCCGGGGGCAGACTTTGGCGCAGATGTCGCACTTGATGCACAGCCCCTTGTCCAGACGCAACTCCACCGTATCGACGAAGAGCCTCAGCGTCAATTCCAGGAAGGCGTCGGTTTCGCGTTTGATGACCCGGGGTTGCATATCACTTTTAGTTACTGTTTTGAATGGTCTTTTACAGAATCAAGATTATCTATCATTGGTAGCCATTGGTTTTAAGACTGCGCTTACACAGGCGAGACGCCTGTGCCACCAAGGATTTTAATTTCTGGACTCCCCAGCAAGAGCTATGCATCGATGCAAATATCTTGCTTTTCCCCCTCTTAGCCTTTTCCCCTTTTTCGCCTTTTTCCCTTATTTTTTCTCTTCCAGCTTCCGGTGATACTCCCTCGCCTTGAACTTCAACTGACGGCGGCGCAAGTTGATCTTCACATCCGGGAACTGGACCAGGAGCAGGTCGTATTTGTCGCAAGTCTCCAGGTCCGGGCACTCATAACAGTGCTCCAGATTCCGGCCCTGGGCGCAGACTCGGATGGGACAGTCACACAGGCCCTGCCCGTTTTTGCAGCCGGGGCACTCCCTGTGGGTCAGAAACCACTCCAGCCCTTTCCGGAATTCCGGCAAATTGAAACCCTCCGGTCCCGGGAAGCAGTGAACCCAGACATTGGCCCGGACCTGGTCCAAGTACCGTTTCAGTCGGGAAACCGTCTCCAACAGCCCAGGATTGCCCAGTTGGCAATCATCACACAAACCGCAATAACTCTCTCTCATAACCTTTCTCCTGCAAGAGCTTTAAGCTGTCAGCTTCTGTTGGGCGAGCTTAAAACCCGCGCCTCCCAGTGCTGCCGACAAACTGCATAAACCTTCATAATAGTTTACTACTCTAGAAAAATTTGCCGAACATTAATCACCGCCTCGATCTGGGCCGTCAATTCCGGGTCGGTGTCCCGGCTCATCGTAATAACCCCCGCTGGACACTCCGCGGCACAGATACCGCAGCCCCGGCAGAGCTCGGGGCGCACTTCGGGCTTGCCATCGGCAAGCTGCACCGCGCCAAAGGGGCAAATTCCGACGCAGGTCAGGCAGCGCCGGCATTGCTCCGGGGTGATCATGGCCACCACCTCGCTGGCCAACAACTCCGTCTGGAACAGAATCCCCGCGGCCCGGATCGCTGCGGCCTGGGCCTGAGCCACGGTTTCTCCCAGACTCTTGGGATAGTGGGCCACTCCGCAAAGAAACACCCCCTCGGTGGCTGAATCCACCGGCCTCAGTTTCTGGTGAGCCTCCTGGAACCACCCGGATAGGGTTTGGGAAACTCGGAGTTGCCGGGCCACAGCTTCGCTTCCCGCCGCTGGTTCCATGCCTGTACTCAGGATCACCAGGTCCGCCGCCAGGGGCAACTCCTGCCCCAAAAGCTCATCGGTCACCCAGACTGTCAGGGGCCGCCGTTTGGCTGCGGTGAGCCAGGGCGGCCGCGCCGCCTCGAAGGGAATAAACCGCACTCCCTTCTCCTTGGCCTTGACGTAATAATTTTCCCGGAAACCGTAAGCCCGGATGTCCCGATACAGCACGATGATTTCCATCAGGGGATAGCGGTCTTTGAGGAGCAGGGCGTTCTTGAGAGCCTGGGAGCAGCACAGGCGGCTGCAATCGGGGTGCTCGGGTTCCCGCGACCCCACGCACTGGATCATCACCACCTGCCGCACCTTGGGGAGATCCAGATCGCAAAAATTAATCTTCCCCTCTAACTCCCGCTGCGAGAGCACCCGGGGATCCTCCCCGTAGAGAAATCGCCCCAGGGGCTTATATTCCCGGCCGCCCGTGGCCACCACGATGACGCCGTGGGCCAGTTCCCGCTCCTGGTAGCCGTTCATGGTGAAGCGGCGCACGGTGCTTTTAAACTGCCCCACATGTCCTTTGACCTGGGTCAGTTCGGTCTGGATATGGACCTCGATGTTGGGGTGGCTATATACCGTGGCCTGCATTTCATGGAGAAATTCTTGGGGGTCCGAGCCTTCCAGGGTAAAAAACAGATTCCGGGCCAGGCCTCCCAAGGTATTTTCCCGCTCCACCAGGTAAGTGTGAAACCCCTGGTCCGCCAGGGTCAGCGCTGCGCTCATGCCGGCCACCCCGCCCCCCAGCACCAGGGCCCGGGGCGTCACGGGAATGCTCTGGGGCTGGATGGGCGTAAGCCTTGCCGCCCGGCCTACTGCCATGGCGATCAGACCGGCGGCCTTGGCCAGGGCCGCCTCCGGGTCCCCCTGATGGACCCAGGCGCACTGCTCCCGGATATTGGCCATGGTGAAGTAGCCTGGGTTCAGGTCTGCACCCGCCAGAACATCCCGGAAGACCCCTTCGTGGGTCCTGGGACTGCACGCGGCTACCACCACCCGGTTGAGGCCCTTCTCCCGGATAGTCTCCCGCATCCGGCCGGTGGATTCCACCGCACAGGAAAACAGGTTATCCTCCACATGGGCAACCCCGGGCAGCCCGGCCACAGCTTTAGCCAGTTTGGCCAGGTCAATGGTTTTGGCAATATTGGTGCCGCAATGACAGAGAAAAACCCCGATCCGGGGAGGAAAATCCGTTGCCAGGCTGGGAACCGGCTTGGCTTTGGGCGCCCAGGTACGATGGGCGATGGTCAACAGGCGCGAGGCCGCCGCAGCCGCGGCGCTTGCTGTAGTCACGGATTCGGGGATGTCCATGGGTTCCCGGGCCGTGCCGCACACCAGGACTCCCGGCCGGGTGGTGCTCACCGGCAGTAACGGCGAGGCGGCAATGAAGCCATGCTCATTTACTTCCAACCCCAGGCGCCGGACGGAGGTTGGCATTTTAAGGCCGGGCCTGAGCCCTATGGCTAAGACCGCCATATCGAAGGGCTGCTCCTGGGGCCTGCCTCTGGCATCAGTGTAGCGCACCTGCACCCCGCCATCAGCCTGGGGGATCACCGCAGTAACCCGGGAGCGCACCAGATTGACGCCGCGCTCCCGGGCTTGCTCCAGGTAACCCTCATACCCTTTGCCTTGGGCCCGAATATCCATGTAAAAGATGGTGGAGGTAAGCCCCGGAGCGCTGATCTCCCGGGCCACCATGGCCTCCTTGAGACTGGCCATGCAGCATAAGCTGGAACAATAACTGACGCCGGCCTGGGGGTCCCGGGACCCCACACACTGGATAAAGGCTATCCGACGGGGCGGGCTCTGATCCGACGGCCGCAGCAATTTGCCGCCCTGGGGGCCGGTGGCGCTGAGCAGCCGCTCGAACTCCAGGCTGGTCACCACGTCGGGATGGCCAGCGCCGGGAAACTCGCCGGCCGACGCCGGGACCGCGCCCAGGGCCACAATGATGGCCCCCACGGACTCCGTCCATTCCGCCGCCGCCTCTTTCAGATTAATGGCCCCGGCCTGGCAGACCTTGACACAGGCCTCGCACTTCTTCCCCTGAAAGACCCGGCAGGCCTCCGGGGCAATATACGCCGCCTGAGGAATGGCCTGGGGAAAGGGCACGTGAATGGCCTTGGTCTGGCTGAGCCCGAGATTATACGGGTCCGGGAGCTTGGCCGGACAGACCCGGGTGCAGTCGCCGCAGCCGGAACATCGGCTCACGTCCACGAACCGGGGCCGGCGACTCAACAGGGCCTGAAAATCCCCGGCCTGGCCCCGGACCTGCAAGACCCGGGTGGAGGTCTCAATCTTGATCAGGGGGTGGCGGGCGATCTCCAGCATCTTAGGCGACAGGATGCACATGGCGCAGTCGTTGGTGGGGAAGGTCTTATCCAACTGCGCCATGAGACCGCCGATGGTGGGTCCCGCTTCCGTCAGGGTCACCGGCAGCCCCGCAGCCGCCACCTCCAAGGCCGCCTGCATGCCGGCTATGCCGCCGCCCACCACCAGCACCCGGGGGTGGGCCACTCGATCTAATGGCCGTGTAGAGGCCATCGCCCGCGCCTGCTCCCTAGACAATCGCTATTTCCCAGTCGGGTCGGACCAATGTGCCCGAGCTTTCTTGGGATCGACACCCTGATTGGACGATCCCTCTATGATCATTTGGAAATAATCCGGCCTTGAACCACATCTTTCGTTAACCGCTTAAGCGCGTCTTCGGCCTCCAATTCTTCATCCCCGGATAAAAGTTCGCCGATAAGGCGCTGTCTGAGTTCGGCCATCAGCCGTTCGCCCCGTTCCAATTGGGCCACCCGGGCAAGGCTGACTCTCCCGTCCCGGACCGCCAGGTTGCGCAAGCCCTGGATGATATCCAGAAATCGCACGTCCTGGGGGCACTGGAAAGAACACCGGGCGCAGCGGGCACAGTGCCAGAGAGCCGCTGAACTCAGCAGGGCCTCGCGCTGGCCATAGAGCACCTGGCGGATGATCTGGCTGGGGCTGAACCCGGGCGTCAGTTCGCTCACCGGACAGGTCGCGGTGCAGACCCCGCACGAAAAGCAGCGCAGGAGGTGCTGACAGCCGGGTTCGGCGGCCACCTCGTCTTTAAACCGGGGGTCCAGATCCTGAAGGTGTACGGGTTCGGTCATAAAAAGCCTTCAGCTTTCAGCGGTCAGCCTTCAGCTACTAAAATGAGATTGGAATTCAGAGCAACAATGAATTTCACGGTCACTTGACAGCTGCTTACTTAATGAGCCTTGCCTTCGCCTGATCGCTGACAGCTATCTAAAACAACGTAATCGCCTCAGTGGGACAATACTCCGCACATTTGCTGCATTTCTCCGCCGCCTGGATCAGCCGGGTGCAGAGTTCCTGGTGCACCACCACGGCAGCGCCGTTGATCATGCGAAAGACCACCTTATCCCGGGGCCGGGGGCCTTTGCCCAGGCGGGCCGCGTCGCAGTTCCCCAAATGGAACTCACACATGGTCACGCAAATCCCACAGCCGTTGCACTTTTCCGGGTCGATGCGCATCCCCGGGGTCGCAGGCCCCAAAAGTTCATGCAGAGCTTCGATGAAGCCGGCATAATCGGGCTCATGGAGGACCGGACAGTTTTCCGGGGCCAGTTCCCGATTCACCAGGAACCCGGCGAACTCGGCGCAGCTTGCCCCGCACTGCCGACAATCGCTGCCGGGCAAAAATTCAAGGATCTCTTCTACCGTGGCCATGGTTTTGCACTTTCTCTTAACCAAAAACCAAAAACTGAAAACCGTTTTTAAACCCCCACCCAGGGTCCGCCCAGCCCTTCTACGACCCAGAGATTTTCCCACCGGCAACTCTGAAACTGACTGATTTCCTTTATAATTGTCGTGACCTCAGCATCCGTTTGGCGGTAATAGGTAGCCCTGGCCACCTCCGGGTTCACCAGGCAAAAGTTGTCTACCACCACTTCCCCCGCCTTGAGCAAGGTGCGACAGCGGCCCAGGTATTGCTGCCACTGGCCGGGATGGGCATACGACGGCAGGTCATAGATGGCCACGTCGGCACGGGCTCCCACGCTCAGCCGGCCCCGATCCTCCAAACCCAACAGCCGGGCAGGCAGAGTACGGGTGGCCCAGATCCACTCGGACAGCGTATGGCCCCGTGCCCCCAAGTCATCAACCCAGTCCCGGCGGCGCGTTGCGTGGTCCCACAGCCAGGAGAACAGCCGGGGGTATTCGGCCACCGGCGCCTGCGTTGAATTTGCCCCGGAAAAAGCCACCTGGGAGCCCTGGCAGCACAAGGCCAGGGCCAGGGCCCTTTTGGCCGCAGGCTCATCCACCGGCGGGTTAAGGTCCAGGGGGTTAAACCACCCCAGGTCTATCCGGACCGGCACCGGGGTTTGCCCGGCCACGCGGCTTGGGAGCATGAGGCCGAGATCCCCGGTAGCGCCTGCCTCTAGCTGGGCCAGAGCGGCCGAAACCAGCTCATCGTCCGTCAAAGCCGAACCCAGTGCAGCCAGATGAAAAGCCTGGGGCTCCGGCAGCCCGGTCCGCAGCACCTCGGGGGAGGCTTCCAGAGCCAGGGGCTGCCCGGTTAGGCGGGCCAGGTCGGCCAGAATAGCCAGGGCCTTTTCCGTTTTGATGGCACGGTGGGCATAAAAATCCTGCCGATACCGGACAAAGGGCTCAACCACCCGGAAATTAAGGGAACGGGTCGCGTCCAGCAAAAACTGGAGGGTTTCTCCCACTTCCGCCAAACGCTCCCGGGAGTCCAAATATAAATCCAACTCCCGCAGGTTGACGACCAAAGAGGCGGAAGTGTCCACCACGGGCAGAGCCGCCAACTGGCGTTGGACGTAACCCGCGGTCCAGGGCGTCAAAAACGGCTCGTGGACGTGAGTATACCCCAGGAGAGCGTAGCTCTCCCCCACTTCCGCCAGGGACGGCGCACCAACGCTTAAGCGCAAAAAGTCCAGGCCGTACGTTGCCACCTGACCCCGGAGTTCGATGCCCGCAGGCGTTACCACCTGACCCCGAGCTTCGATCACCCGGTCCACCTCAAGCAGCGGCGGCACCAGGCGGCCGGCCTCAATGTAGAGGTCCCCCACTTCGCCATCCCAGTCGCAGGCTGGATCATAGAGGCGGCCCCCCGCAATTTTAAGGCGCATGGCTACATTCCAAATCGAAAGTTCGGCATAATGAAATTCATGGAATCGTTATAGGGCGGCCCGTGGCCGCCATCTCAGCACAGCCGGCACGCCCTCCCAAGACTCGCCTCACAGCGGTCACTGCGCCCCGATCAACCGTTCCAGGTCGGTGAGCACCTGGTGGTCCGCAGGCAACCCCGAGGGCGCCACCTGCTTGAGGACCAGAGGCAACCCGTCCATCCGATAAGCCACCTCCGCGGTCTCAATGCCCGTCAGCGCCGACGGCAAAATGACCGCCGCCTGGCCGGTGGTCCGATTGGCAAAGGGGCTTACGGCCACAATGGGCACCTGGCGCCGTTTCAAGTCCTCCACCTGCTCCGCCGGCAAAAACCACAATAAATCCGCGCCGGTAACCAGGACCGCGTCCACCTCCCGGAAATCCACCGGGGTAAAATGAGTCGCCACCTCGGTCGGCCCGAAATCGGGCGCCCCGGCCTGGCCGACCTCATTGAGCAACAGGTGGTAGAGCCCGCTGGAATTGAAGTCGCCGGAAAGGGGGAACAGGAAGAACCGTCTCGCTTGGTTGAGGAAGCCCACCAAGCGGGCCAGCCGGTCGAAGAGTTCTTCAGCCGGGCCGTAACTGACTCCCCGGCCGCAAAAAATGACCCCGCAGGTGGCCTTGGCCAGGAACTGGGCCAGCCGCCGGGTTCCCTTAATCGGGGGACTGGGGACCGGCTCCCCGGTCAAGGTACCGGCGATGCCTTGGACCAGGTCCAGTTCCTGACCCGGTTGAATCTTGATGAACAGGGGGGTAAACCTGGTCAACTCGGTCTTATAGATATCCACCGCCGCCACCTGCCGGTCTTCAACGCCCCGTTCGGTAAAGCGGCCCCGGGCAAAAACGGCATGGCGCACCACGTGTCGGGGGACGGAGTGGATGGGGTTGGCGCCCCAAAACAGCACCGCGTCGGCCTCATCCCGAATGACTTCCAGGGGAGCCCACGTAACACCGTGCCGTTGAATACTCTGATAATAGGGAGCTTTGAAGGCTAAATCCGCCGGTTCCAATCGAGCCCGCATGCTCCGGGCCAGTTTGAGCGCGGCCTCCTGAGCCCAAGAGCCGGAATTGGTCAGCCCATAAATCAGCGGCCGCTTTGCCCGGCTGAGCAACCGGGCCGCCTCGACCAGGGCTGCTTCATAAGACACCGTTTGCCGGCGCCCTTGATGGCGGATCTGGGGCTCTTTAAGCCGATAACGATCTTTTTTGGGATGGAATTTCTTGGCGTGGAAGAAACGGCTCACGCCCCAGAGGCAGACGTTGCCGACCTCAACGATCCGGTCCCCTTCCAGGGTGACATCCAGGTCATCGCAGAGACAGCCGCAGCCGGAGCATATGATGGATTCGTGCCTGACTTCCACGATTGCTTACACCTAACTTGGTTTATACGTATTCATATTACCATTAAACCCTTAAGGTGCCCAGAACATAATCAGGAAAAGCCCCCCTGCACCTGACACCCCATGCCGAGAGCAAACCCCGAGGCCGGATGTGGTATAATTAATTTGCAGCAAATTTTTCTTACAGGCAACCGAGCCACTTCCATGCGCTACGAAGGCCCTATTTACCGCCCCCCCAGCGAAGCCGACAGTCTGCTTATCCAGGCCACCGTGGGCTGCCCCCACAACCTCTGCACCTTTTGTATGGTGTATAAGAGCGGGATCAAATTCAAGGTGAGGCCGGTGGCGGCGATCAAAGCAGACCTGGATGAGGCCGCCGCAGATTGTGACTCGCGGGTGCGTACCTTGTTTTTCCCTGCGGGCAACACCATCGCCATGCCCACGGCCAGCCTGGCGGAAATTTGCCGATACAGCTACACCCGCTTCCCTCACCTCCAAAGGATCACGGTTTACGGCTCTTCCCACTATATTCACCACAAAGGGGCCGATCAGCTCAACACCCTGGCTCGGGCCGGCTTAGGGCGGATACACGTGGGGGTGGAAAGCGGTGATGACGCCATCCTGACCCGGATAAGAAAGGGCGCCACCGCGACAGACCACATCGCAGCAGGGCAGTTGGCCCGGGCCGCGGGGATTGAAATCAACGCTTATGTCATCTTAGGGATCGGCGGCCAAAAGCGGACCGAGTCCCACGCCCAACAAACCGCCCGGGTCATCAACGAGATGCAGCCGGATGTGGTGCGCCTCCGGACTTTTGTCCCCAAAGTAAACACTCCCCTGCTCGAAGAGGTGCAGGCCGGTCGCTTTCAGATGCTCAACCCCCATCAAGTGCTGGCCGAAACCTTGGCCCTGATTTCGCAGATCGCCATCCCCATAGTCGTGACCAGTGACCATTACACCAACTATCTGGACGTAGCAGGGCAGCTACCGGACGACCGGGAGATCATGCTGGGGAAACTGCGCCAGGCCTTAAGCCGGGACGAGTCGGCCTTCCGGCCGTTTTTTATCGGCACCCAGTAGTCCCTGACCGTAGCACCCTAAAGCCGCGAATCTCCCCCTGTCGGCTCCCTCCATTGACAAGCAGCCCCATAAACCTTAACAGAAAGTTAACAGTTTGAATTGTCCAGGAGGGTAGCCATGCAGGATATCCACATCGAAGGCCGTCAGGTTGAAATTCTGCCCGAGTGGCGGGCAAAAATTGAAGCAGAATTAGCCCGTCTACAGCAGCATTACCATGACCCCATTCTTCATGCCAGGGTTGAAATTATCGGAACGTCCCATCATCGCCTCGGCGCCTTTGAAGTCCATCTGGTGGTCAACGTGCCAGGCGACACCATCACGCTGATGCGCCAAGGCGACATGGTCATGCCCCTGGTGGTGGAAGCCTTCGACGCCCTGGACCGCCGCCTCCGGGAGCACTCCGAATTGGTTCAGCAAAAAGTTAAAACTCACGAAGAAGTCGCCGAGCGCGGCCGGGTGGTGCGCCTCTTCCCTGAAGACGATTATGGCTTTATCGAAACCGATGACGGCCTGGAGGTCTACTTTCATGCCCATGCCCTGAAGAAAGGCAAGTTCAGCAATCTGGCACCGGGCATGGCGGTAAAATTCGCCCAGGAGTCCGGGGACCAAGGTCCCCAGGCCATCTGGGTCCAGCCATTGTAAGGAATAATTTGAGGCGATGATTAGCATCAGTCGCTGGAGATTCAGGCACTTTTACCGGTCACTGGCCTAGGGCAACTATTTCTGGGCCACTGCCCAGATCATTTCGTAGCTTACCGGGATAGCGCCGTTTTTGCTGTAGACGGCCTGATACGCCGCGATCATTGCATGCAACAGGCGGGGCGAAAAGGGCAACGGCCGGGGGTTGGTGGCTCCCGTGGCCTGGAGGGCTTTAAGGAACTCTCGTACCGACGGAAAGCTCGTGGTGACCATTTCCCGGGACAATTGCACCTGGCGAAATCCGGCCCGAGACAAGAGGTCCGACCAGGTGGCGCGGTCGCCAAAGTCCTGAGCCGGAATCTTAAGGGAGTTCAAAAGCTTAAGGCTTTCCGCGGCCTGGCCCAAGGCCCCCGCGAGTTCCTGAAAAGTCCCGGGTCCCAGGGTGGAGAAAGACAGGATGCCACCGGGAGCGAGGCTTCGATAGTAGTTGGCCAGCGTTTCCGCCGGGCGGGTGAACCATTGGAAGGTGGCATTGGCGATGATCAGGTCGTATTCGCCGCGGAGCGGTACTTCCCCGTCTGCCACCAGCCATTCCACTCCGGCAGCCGCTTTAAGGCGCCGCCGGGCCGTCTCCACCAAGGACGCATCCAGGTCGAGGGCGACCAACCGGGCCTCCTGATTGGCCTGGCGCAGCAGTTGGGTGAGGTAGCCGGTGCCGCAGCCGATCTCCAGAATGCGCCGGGCCCGGCCTATCACCTCACGCGTCACCGCCACCAGTCGTTGGGCCATGAGGCGTTGCATGCAGGCGTGCCGGTCATAGGACCGCGCGCGCCGGGCAAAGTTGCGTCTGATGCCGTGCTTGACTTCCACACTTTCACGTAGGAAGAGAGCCGGCCCCAATTCAGACTGCATCGTCAGTTCACTTCGTTCAAGCATTCCTCAATTATCCTATTAAACGCCGCCGCCTGGGTTAAAAAGGGGAGATGCCCAACGCCGGGCAGATCATATAACCTGGCTTTGGAATGCTGGTCCCGCAGGACGAGCCCCTGGGCCGGAGACACGATACGGTCCTCCTGCCCCTGAATGATGACCGTTCCCGGGGGCAAACCGGGGAGCAGGGGCCGGAGATCGTGGGTCAACAAATAGTCGAGACCTGTCGTCAGGGTCTCGTCAGCAGGCGGGGAGGCAAACGCTGCCAGCGCCTGGGAACTGTAACCAGCCTCCCCCGGAGCCAGGCATTGCTTGGCAAACTCAGCCAACACCTGCCGGGGGTTGTCCTTAACGCCCCGGCGCATGGCCCGCACCACCGCGGGGGGCTGCCCCCAGGGATAATCCGGCCGCCGGGTAAAAACCGGGGCCACCCCCACTAAGACCAGCCCTCCGATAGGGTCGCCACGGCTCCCACTGAGCGCCTCCAAAAGCAGCATGCCTCCCAGAGACCAGCCCACCAGCACGCACTCCTTCAGGGGCAATTCGCTTAAATATTCGGATAACCAGTCTGGTTCCCAGACCGGGATAGTGGGCGTCAGGACCGTCGCCCGGTCTCGGAAGTATGCTACCTGTGGTTGCCAAACGTCGCCGGTTGCCCCCCACCCGTGAAACAAGACCAGCGTGGTCATGACCCCAACCCAAAGTCCCTCGCCGTGGCCACGATGGTCTCCCGGGCTCGGAACAAGTCTTCCCGGGAATGGCCTGCGGACAAAGAAAAGCGCACCCGAGCCCGGCCTGGGGGCACCGTGGGAGGCCGCAGGGCCACGGCCATGAGACCCTGGTCCTTTAGGGCCGCGGCAAAATCCAGGGTGCGGTCGTTTTCTCCCACCAGCACCGGGATAATTTGAGTTTCACTCCCTAGCAGATCCAGGCCCGCCAAGAGCAAACTTTGACGAAAGGCCTCGGATTCCCGCACAAGATATAGCCGGCGCTCCGGCTCCTGTGCCACGATCTTCAGGGCTTGGTCAATGGCCCCTAGCACCATAGGTGCCAGGGCGGTGGAATAGATGAACGACCGGGCCCGGTTGTGGAGGTAGTCCACCAGGCGGCGGTCCCCGGCCACGTAGCCGCCTTGGGAGCCCAGGGCCTTGGAAAACGTGCCCATGTGAATATCCACTTCCCGGGTAAGGCTTAGGGCCTCGGCCAACCCCGCACCCCTCATTCCCAGGACCCCGGTGGCATGGGCTTCATCGATCATCAGCCAGGCCCCGTACCGCGCCTTCAGGGCCACCAGACCGTTGAGCGGCGCGATGTCGCCATCCACAGAGAAGACCGAGTCGGTGATGATCAAGCGCCGCCGGGCTGCGCCGGCCTGTTGTAGCAACTGCTCCAGGCTGTTCAGGTCACGGTGGGGAAACCGCTGCAATGTGGCCCCGGACAGCTTGATGCCGTCATAAATGCTGGCGTGGTTGAGCCGATCGCTAAAAATAACATCCCCCGGCCCCATGAGCGCGGCGATGGTCCCCACATTGGCCATGTAGCCGGTGGGAAAAATCACTGCGGCTTCTGTGCCTTTAAAGGCCGCGAGGCGGGCTTCAACTGCTTCGTGCAAGGCTAAATGGCCCACCACCAGGCGGGAGGCCCCGGCCCCCGCGCCCCACTGCGCCGCGGCCGCCTGGGCCGCGTTGATGAGTCGGGGATCCTGGGCCAGGCCCAGATAATCATTGGACGATAAATTGAGGAGGATCTGCCCGGCCACCCGCACTTTGCCCCCGGGCAGCACGTCATCCACCACCCGTAAGCGCCGCCTTAGCGACCGGGCCTCTAAAGCGTCCAGTTCTTGGGTTAATCCTTCCATACTATTTTTCGAACGCGTAATTCATAATGAGTTGTTCGGCAATAGGCCGCAGTGCATCCAAAAACGCTTGCCGTCCCGTCGCCTGTTCCAGGTCCGGGACCTCCGGTAGTCGGCCCAGAATCGGCACCCCGCTGAGCGCCGCAATCACCCCGGGGTTGGTCTCTTCCGCCAGACCAGGCTTCTCGGGATAACGGTTGAGGATCACCCCCGCAACCTTGATACCGGCCGCCAGCGCCGCCTTGACGGTCAACACGGTGTGGTTGATGGTCCCCAGGCCGGATTTGGCCACCACCGCCAGGGGCAAACCCAGCCACTGGATCAGATCCAGGACCAGAAAGTGGGTGCCGATGAGGGGAACGTAGAGCCCGCCGGCGCCTTCCACCACCAGAAATTCGTAGCGTGACGCCAGATCCCGGATACCCGCTGCAATCCGCTCCAGGCCCACCTCCACCCCGGCCTGGGCCGCAGCCACGCCCGGCGCCAGGGGCAGCCGCAGGCTGATGGGGGTGAGGACTTCCAGGGGCTCGGTCAACCCGGCCACCTCTCGGGCCAAGCGGGCATCCGTGGGGATTAGACGTCCTTCCTGTATGGGGCAGCCGCTCTGGATAGGTTTGAAGTAAACGGCATTTAGACCCCGTTCCTTAAGTATTGCGGTGAGCCCCGCGGCCACCCAGGTCTTACCCACATCGGTATCGGTGCCGGTGATAAACATGCCTTTAACTTTAGGTAAGATTGGCAATTTCATAGTATTTTTGCCAGAAAATCGAGAATGATTAAGGGGGAAAAGGCGAAAAGGGAAGGTAAAAAACCTCTTCTCTCCGGGTCGTTTTTTTCCCCTTTTTCCTTTTACCCCGTTTCTTGTACCAACTCCAACCCCAAATCCATTAGCATCTGCCGGTCCTCATCCGGCATGCGTCCCTTCGTGGTCAGGTAGTCTCCAGTCATCAGGGCGTCGGCCCCGGCTGCGAACAATAGCGGCGCGAGCGACCGGAGGGTCATCTGGCGGCCGCCGCAGATGATCAGCGAGCGCTCCGGGAAGAAGAGACGAAATGCCATCACAATCTTCAGGGCCTCCAAGGGGGCCAGCAAGGGGCGCTGCGCCAGAGGCGTGCCGGGCAAGGGGTGGAGAAAATTGAGGGGAATGGCGTCCACGGACAGATTCTTAAGGATCTGGGCCATCTCCCAGCGCTGGGCCAGGGTCTCTCCCAACCCGAAAATCCCCCCGGAGCACACGGACAAGCCGGCTGCTTTAGCCGCCTCGATGGTGGCTACGCGCTCGGCAAAACTGTGGGTAGTGCAAATCGATGGGAAAAATGACTCGGCGCTTTCCAGGTTGTGGTGAAAACGGTATAGCCCCGCAGCTTTTAATTCCGCCAGAAAACCCCGGTCTACAATACCCAGGGAGGCGCAGACCCTAATGGGAACGGCCGCCTTGATAGCCGCCACCGCGGCCAGAACAGCGCTCCGGTCCCGGGGCGACAGGAGGCCGCGGCCCGCGGTCACCAGGGAGAACCGGGACGCGCCCGACGCAGCCGCTTGCTCTGCCGCATCTACCAATTCTTCCCGGGAGAGCAGCGGATAGTGGGGCACCCGGCTCGCCGCCCTGGCCGACTGGGAGCAAAAGGCGCAGTCCTCGGAGCACATCCCGGACTTGGCATTAATAATGACGCAGAAACTGACCTGCCGCCCGCAACGCCGCTCCCGGACCCGTCCGGCCTCCGCCAGCCCGGCCCACAACTCCGGCCCTTCGAGGCCGAAAATCTCTTCCCATTCAGAATAGTTCATCCAGGAAATAATCGCCCAGCACCGGGCAATTGTCAACCATTTAAATATTACCGGTTGACAATACAATTCTGGAGGCCTCCAGATAAGAAACTTGGAAAAGATATCAAATTATGTTAAAAGATTCGTTATCTAAACAAAAAAATAGCCATTATGGCGTTTGTCTTATTGTGATAGTTTTTAATTACAAATCCAATAGTAACATTTAATAATGAACCTGACCTTCCTTGCCTCTAGCGTACTCCAGGCAATTGCGGTTCTCTTCCAATTCGCTGCAGCGATTTTTGCTCTGAAGTTAATTCGCGTTACCGGCAAATGGACTTCATGGATTCTGATCGCTGGCGCTTTTTGTCTCATGGCCATCCGGCGGTCGCTCTCGCTCTGGGATTTGCTGTCCGGGAACCCTGACGGGTTTATTAGCTCCTTAGATCTTCTGGATTCCATCTTCGCGCTGGCTATTTCCGCCCTCATGCTGGCCGGGGTGTTATCGATTTCTCCCTTGTTTCAAGCCATCAAACAGGCTACCGAAACCCTCCGTCGAGCCAAAGACGACTTGGAGATTCAAGTAACCCAGCGCACGATGGAACTGCGGGATGCCAATGTCCACTTATCCGTGGAATTAGACGAGCGCCGGAAAGCCGAACGGCAGTTGGCTCAGTATGCCGAAGAACTGACACGCTCCAATGCGGAATTGGAGCAGTTTGCCTACGTCGCCTCCCATGACCTCCAGGAACCTCTGCGGATGGTGGCGAGCTTCACGCAACTCCTGGGGAAACGTTACCGGGGCAAACTCGATCAGGACGCCGACGAGTTTATCGGCTTCGCCGTGGACGGCGCCACCCGTATGCAGCGGTTGATCAACGATTTACTGGCTTACTCCCGGGTGGGGACCCGGGCTAAATCTTTTCAATTCACCGATTGCAATATCGTCTTTAGACAAACCCGGGATAACCTGGCAAAAGCCATAGAGGACAGCGGCGCCATCATATTCCAGGACCCCTTACCCACGGTTGAGGGGGACGAGATGCAGCTCATGCAGCTATTCCAAAACCTGGTGGCCAACGCCATTAAGTTTCGAGGCGCCGAGCCGCCACAGATTCAGGTCTCGGCTAAGCAAAAAGGAACTGAATGGGTTTTCGCCGTCAAAGATAACGGTATAGGCATTGCACCGGAGCACCAGGAGCGCATATTTTCGATCTTTCAGCGGTTGCATCAACGCTCGGAGTATCCCGGCACCGGTATCGGCTTGGCCATTTGCAAAAAGATTGTGGAGCGCCACGGGGGCCGCATTTGGGTGCAATCGCAGTCCGGCAACGGCTCCACGTTTTATTTCAGCATTCCGAAGGGGAAACAGTAATGAAGGGAATTCCTAAAGCAGCCTGCAGGCCCATTGAAATCTTGATGGTGGAAGATAATCCCGGCGACGTCCGTCTGACCGTAGAAGCCCTCAAAGAGGCCAAGGTTCGGAACAACTTCCACACCGTGGAGGACGGGGTAGAGGCCATGGCTTACCTCCGGAGGCAAGGGCCTTATGCCGAGGCGCCCCGTCCGGACCTGGTCCTTTTAGACCTGAACCTTCCCAAGAAAAATGGCCGGGAGGTCTTGGCGGAGATCAAAGAAGACCCCGAGTTGAGACGTATCCCCGTGGTCATCCTGACGGTCTCCCAGGCTGAACAGGACATTTTGAAGAGCTATAACCTGCACGCCAACTGCTATATCACCAAGCCGGTAGACCTCGATCAGTTTCTCGAGGTAGTAAAGTCCATCGAAAACTTCTGGTTGACGGTGGTCATGCTGCCTCCGAGGTAAGCGAAATGATCAAAGCCCCTTTTAAAATCCTCCTGGTGGAGGATAATCCGGGTGACGCTCGCCTTTTCAAAGAGATGTTGGCCGACGCCCGGGCTGAGGATCTTACCGTAGAGTGGGTGTCCCTGCTTGCCGATGGGCTGGAGCGGTTGAGGCGGGACACGTTCGACCTGGTCTTGCTGGATTTGGGCTTGCCCGACAGCTCAGGGCTAGACACCTTCATCAAAGCGCACGCCCAGGCGCCCCATATGCCCTTCGTGGTCTTGTCCGGCCTGGCTGATATAACCTTGGCCCTCACTGCGGTGCGACAGGGAGCCCAGGATTATCTCTTTAAAGATGAAATCGACTCCAACCAACTGTTGCGCGCCATACGTTACGCCACCCAGCGCAAGCAGGCCGAGCTGGCCCTGGAAGCTGAACGGAAAAAGCTCTATGCCGTTCTCAATAGCCTGCCCGCGTATGTTTACCTGAAGAAAGCCGACTTCAGCATCCCTTTTGCCAACCGCCGTTTCTCCGATACCTTTGGTGAACCGGCGAATAGGCACTGTTACGAGGTTCTTTGGAGCAGAAGCGAACCATGTGAGCATTGCAAGGCCATCGAGGTTTTTAAGACCAAAACTCCTCAACAAGGGGAATGGACCTCTCCCCTGAATGGCCGCACCTATGAAGTCCACAACTATCCCTTCTGCGTCGATGACGATCTGCTGGTCTTGACCCTTGGACTGGACATCACAGAGCGCAAGCAGGCGGATGAGAAATTGCGGGAGTCGGAGCAAAACTTGCGCTACCTGGCCTCCCAGCTCTTGACCGCCCAGGAACGCGAGCGCGAACGCATCTCCCGGGAATTACACGATGAACTGGGGCAGTCATTACTGGTCATGAAGCTCCAGGCCGGCTACATCGAAAAGCAGCTGCCTCAGGAGCAAGCTGTTCTCAAGCAGGAATGCCTTAAGCTGACCGGCCAATTCGATCAATTGGTGGATGAAGTCCGGCGCCTGGCTCGCGACTTGAGTCCAACCATGGTGAGGGATTTGGGATTAGCCTTGGCTTTAAATCGCCTCATCCGGGATTTTTCCCGCCTTTACGGTGTTCAAGCCGAAGTTGAACAGACAGATGTCATCGATCAACTCTTATCCCGGGAAGCCCAGATTAACATCTACCGGATCTTCCAGGAGTCCCTGACTAATATCGGCAAATACGCCCAGGCCTCGAGCCTCTGGATCGTTATCAAGGTAGAGGCTGGTCAGGTTTCCTTTTTGATCGCGGACAACGGCAAGGGCTTCAAAGTCGAGGAGGTTTGGGGCCGCGATCCCGCCAGCCGTGGCCTCGGATTGATGGCCATGGAGGAGCGGGTGCATATGATGGGAGGCGTTCTTGAAATTAAAAGCCAGGAAGGCCAAGGCACTCAACTGACCTTTAAAATTCCGGTGAGCCCCAGCCAGACGGGTTAGCGCTTACCCTACACTTGTCGTCACAGGTGGGGGGGCCTCCGGGCCAGCCTCTGTTCTTGATAAACCCTGACCCATTTAAATCAAACGTTCCTCACCGCCGCGGCACATAAACCTCTCGGGCCTTGATGCCGTCAGAGGGGCCGATGAGGCCTTCTTTCTCCATGGTTTCGATCATGCGGGCCGCCCGGTTGTAACCCACCCGCAGCCGCCGCTGCAGCATGGAAATAGAGGCGTTCCGGGTCTCAGCTACCAGTTCTACCGCGTCGGCGTATTTTTCGTCCTTATCGCCGTTTTCAGCGATCTCTTCTTCGTGCTCCTTCAAATCCGTAATCCCGGCCTCATAATCCGGCGCTCCTTGGGCCTTCAAGTATTCCGCCACCCGGCTCACTTCCTCGTCGGAGACATAGGGCCCGTGGATGCGCTTCAAGCGGGAGGTGCCCGGTGGCATGAATAGAAGGTCGCCCTTGCCCAAAAGGCGTTCAGCCCCCATGGCGTCCAGGATGACCCGGGAATCAGCCCGGGCCGAGACCTGGTAAGAGACGCGGGTAGGGAAATTGGCCTTGATAAGACCCGTGATGACGTCCACAGAGGGCCGCTGAGTGGCCACGATCAGGTGGATTCCCGAGGCCCGGGCCTTCTGGGCCAGTCGGATCAAGTATTCTTCCGTGTCCCGGGATGATACCAGCATCAGATCCGCCAGTTCATCGATGACGATAACCAGATACGGCAAAGAGCGGGGCAGGATGCCTTCCTCGATGCGGGGGTCCGGCTTCTTGACCCCGGCCTTCTGGTTGTAGCCCTCGATGTTGCGCACGCTCAAATCGCTCAGCAGGGCGTAGCGCCGCTCCATCTCCCCCACGGCCCAATGCAAGGCGGTGGTGGCCTCCTTGGGGTTGAACACCACCGGGTGGAGCAAGTGCGGGATGCGCTCGTACATGGAGAGCTCGATGCGCTTGGGGTCCACCATCAGGAACCTCACCTCCTGAGGGGTTGCCTTGAAGAGGATGCTCAGGATCATGGCGTTGAGCCCTACGCTCTTGCCGCTGCCGGTGGCTCCGGCGATGAGCAGATGGGGCATCTTGGCCAGATCGGTGACAACCGGGGTCCCCATAATGTCTTTGCCCAGGGCCAAAGTCAGCCGGGAGGCGGATTTCTGGTAGGTGCCGTCCGCCAAAATCTCCCGCAGAGCTACCACCTGGCGCTTGGGGTTGGGCACCTCGATGCCCAAGACTCCTTTGCCCGGCACCGGCGCCACGATCCGGATGGACAGGGCCTTCAGGGCCAGGGCCAAATCATCCGCTAGCCCGGTGATCTTGCTGATCTTGACCCCCAGGGCCGGTTCGTACTCAAAGCGGCTCACCACCGGGCCAGTCATGATCGCGGTCACCCGGCCATCCACCCCGAAAGAGCGCAGCGTGTCTTCCAACTTTTGCGCCTGGGCCAGCATGGCGTTTTCTTGCACTTGGTGGTTCCAGGGGGGCGATGGGTCCAAAAGGTCCAGACCCGGCAGGGTGAAGACACCGTTAGCTGCGGCTTTCCGGGGCTTGGCGGGCGTCTCCGGGGTGGAAGCTGGCGACCCCGAGACCGACGGCGTCACCACCGGCACTTCATCGCCTCCGGTCTGAGTCGCGTTTTGGGTAATGATCTGCCGCCCCACTTTGGGCCGGCGGGGGGTGTAAGGCGGCGCCTCCGGAAACTCCTCCTCCTCCGCCCGGGGCCAGACCAAACCCCAGGCCGATCGCAGCATTTGGCCCAGCAGGGCCATGAGCCCTACAAAAGACAAGCGGGTTGCTCCCATAACCCCCATGAGCAAGGCCAACCCCAGGGCCAGGGCAGCCCCAGCCGGATTGAGAGCGGACAACAGAGTCCCGGCAATGAACTTGCCCAGACCGCCGCCGCCATAGATCAACTCGCCCCCCCATCTGACCGCCGGCCACCCAAGGGATAGCAGTCCCGCTGCGGCCAACAGCCCCCCCAGGCCCGAAACGGTTTGGGGCCAGCCCAGATCCTCCAGGCCCTCATTATGGGACTGCCAGGCCAGACCCAGGAGCATTAGCGGCAAAAAGAACGAGGCCAGCCCCAGCCCCCAGATGAGGTAAGCGGCCAGCAGGGCTCCGGCTTTTCCCGCGGCATTATGCACCGCCGCGACTTTCCACATGGCAACCAGCCCCTGGGGGTCCACCGGAGAGCGACTCGCCAGGGCCAAGAGGAAAAACCCCGCCAACCCCAACAACAACAAGGCCGCCATCTCCTGGCCCAGCCGCCGCTGCCAGGAAACCTCGGGCGCGGTCGCAACTTTGGGCGCAGGCGGAGCCTTAGGCTTCCGAGAGTTGGTCTTCTTTTTATTGTTAGGCGTTTCGCTTTTGGCCATAGCGCTGAGATTAAGAATTGATTAGTAAACCTTTTGATTCCAGCATGTTACCCATTAATGCCTGAATTTTCAATAAATTGCAATAAATTTCTTGATTCTGCCCGGATTTATCACTTTAGGGGTGGGTTTCAAATCCGCCCCTACAACGCCATGTTGACCCTACTCCGATTCCACCGCGCCCACGAACTCCGGCGCCTCCGCTGCCGCGGTGGCAGCCAGGCGCCGCCGGGAAGTGATGCCCTCAAGGCTGGGCATGATGAAATGCAAGGCTACGGGCGTTATGGATAATTGCTCAAAGACTTCTAGATCCGCCTCGGCCACCGCCTGTTCCCAAAATTGGTCGCGAGCCTTATCCTTGGACCCATAGGCCAGTTCGAAGTAAACCCGCCTGATTTGGGCCGTGGCCAAGAGCTTAAGACACACGAAACAAGGCTGCAAGGTGACGTAGAGGGTTGCGCCCTTGATGGCCACACCGTAGCGCGCCGCCTGAGCGATGGCGTTGGCCTCGGCGTGGGAGGCCCGGCAATAGTTATACTTGTCCATATCGGCGATATTCAAGGCCCGACGATGGCAATAGGGGCTTCCATCCGCCATAATCTGATCGGAGCAGTGGGGCGCCCCAGGCATGGAGCCGTTATAGCCCGTGGCCAGGATTTGCTTATCCTTCACCAACACCGCGCCCGTGGGCCGGGAGTTGCAGGTGCTGCGCGTGCTCACCAGCTTAGCGATGAGCATAAAATATTCATCCCAGGAAGGTCGCATAATTCCTCAAATTATTGAAGTTTTGGTGGCACAGGCGTCTCGCCTGTGCACCTTTTATTCATTCTTGATATAGAGCCAGGGATAATCCTCCGACCTTTCGGCCAATTCCCGCTTTACTGGATTATTCATAATATACTGCCATTTCTCCAATAATTCAGGCTCATCCCGAACAATGCGATCATAGCGCTCATCCTGCCAGAGAGACCCGCGGCTGCCCCTGAGTCGATTAATTTGGTGAACACTGAAGCTTTTGACACTATGAATAATCTCCGCCAGGTCATAAACCCCGCCGCTTTGAGGTAAAGCCAGCGGTTGAACTAAGGTATGCACATGGTCAGGCATGACCACCGCGGCATATAAAGTCCATTTGAGGCCATCCCAATGCTGAAGCGACTCCAAAGTAATGGTCCGTTCCTCGGGAGAAAGGACTTCGCCCTTTCTACAACGCCAGGTAAGGAAATAGACACTGCCGGGGTGCTGCCAGTGTGGCAGGGTTCTTATAGTAATTTTAAAGGATTGCACAGGCGAGACGCCTGTGCCACCAGGTTTTTTCATTTTTTCTTGTGAGGGCAGCCCTTGTTTTACAATAAAATATTGAACGCTATTTTCTAAGAAATTCCTTGACCAGCCTCGTGGTCGCGGCCGGCTCCTCTTCCGGCGGCATATGGCCGCATTTGGGCAGGATGACCAGCTCGGAGTTGGGAATATCCCGTTTGAAATTCTTCCCTACTGACAGCGGCACCACCTCGTCTTCTTCGCCCCAGATAACCAGGACTGGCACGCTGATGGTCTTGTACTGGGCGACGAGGGCGTCGATGTCATCCGGGACAATCTGCTTAGCGGTCTGCACCACGGCCTCCCGGGCCCCCGGCAGGCTGCCGTAGTAGGCATAGGTATCGATCTGCTCTTCGGTAATCTTATCATCATAATAATAACATTTTTTCAGCACCAGGGCGGCGGCGAACCGGGGCGAGACCAACTTACCTCCCACCGAACCGAGGACGGGCGCCTTGGCCAGCCAGATAAACCAGGGCATCTTTTGGGGGTAGCCCGCGCTGTCTACGAGCACCAGGCTCTTGATCCTTGCAGGTTGGTCCTCCCGCACCTTCAGGTAGGTCATGAGGGTCACCCCACCGCCCATGGAATGGCCCATGATGACCACATCGTGCAAGTCCTGGCTGCGGATGAAAGCTGTTACCATATCAGCCTGGTCGCTCACCGCATACTTGCCGTCCTCGGGCTTGTCCGACAGGCCGTAGCCTTTGAGGTCAACGGCAAAAACCCGGTGATCCTGAGCCAACGCCGGAGCCAGGAAACGCCAGGAGTAGGAACAGCCCCCAAAGCCATGCAAAAGAATGATGGGCGGCCCCTGCCCCGCCTCAAAGTAATTGATCCTGACGCCCTGATAATCAAAGGTTTTCTGCTGCCCCAACGACTGTTCCAGGCTGACCGTCGGCGCCGGCACATGGGCACAGCCGGCCAGTATCATAAGTTGAAGAAACCCTATCAAAAGAATCTTAATTGGTCGCATGATTCCTTATTCGGAAAAGCCAAAAGGTTGCTTAAATGCGATTGCAACTTATTTGAAAAATCGTCTTATCCCGACTTATCTTCCTAAAATCACATGCTAACAAACTCCCTACCGCAAATCAATTACCAGCGGCGAGGTCTCGGCCTCCCGATTGAGGGATCCCGGTTCCACCAGTTTTACCCGGGGCTGGACGCCGATGCCCTGGGCCAGCTTGTGGGCGATCTGTTGCAACATCTCCCGTTGTTTGGTCATTTTATCGAAGAACAATTCTTCCCGGACCTCAATGCGCACCTCCAGGTAGTCCAGGTGCCCCTCCCGGCCCACCACTAGTTGATAGGCGGGTTCCTCCCCCTGGAGGGCGGCCAGCACCTGCCCCACCCGGTTGGGAAAGATGTTGGTCCCCTTGACGATGACCACTTCGTCGGCCCGGCCCTCGATGCGGCTCATGCGGGCCAGGCTCCGGCCGCAGGGGCAGGGCTCGTAAAACAGGCGCACCAGATCGCCGGTGCGGAAACGCACCAGGGGGGTGGCTTCCCGGGTGAGGGTGGTGATGACCAGTTCCCCCAGTTCGCCGGGAGGAAGCAGAGCGCCGGTCACCGGGTCGATAACCTGGGGCAGAAAGTGGTCCTCGCTGACGTGCATGCCCGGCAGAGAGCGCTCGGCGCACTCTCCCGCCACGCCGGGACCCATGGCTTCGGACAGGGCGTAATGGTCCAGGGCCGCGGTATAGAGGCGGGACTCGATTTCGGCCCGCATGGCCTCGGTCCAGGGCTCCCCGGCCAACAGCGCCAGCTTAAGATGGAGGCTTTTGGGGTCAACCCCCATGGCCTCCATTTCGTCGGCCAACACCAGGGCGTAAGACGGCGTGGAGACCAGGACAGTGGTGCGGTAATCCCGCATGACCTGAACCTGGCGGGCGGTGAAGCCGGGGCCGCTGGGAATCACCGAGGCCCCCAGAAGCTCCACCCCGTAATGGATGCCAAAGGCGCTGGTGAGGAGGCTGTAGCTCAAGGTCACCTGGACCACGTCTTCCCGGTCCACCCCCGCATTAGTGAGGATGCGGGCCGAGAGGTTGGCCCAGTGGCGCAAATCCCGGGCGGTATAGCCCATGACAATGGGGTTGCCGGGGCTACCGGTGGAGGAGTGGATGCGCACCACTTCCCTCAGCGGCACCGCAAACATCTCGTAAGGATAAGCCCGGGCCAGATCGTGGCGCGTGGTGAAGGGGAGGCGAGCCAGATCATCCAGGGACTGACAGTCCTCGGGCAGGAAACCCAGGTCGTCGAACTTCTTCTTGTAGAATTTGACGTTCTTATAGACCCGGGTAAGGGTGGCCTGGAGCCGCTCCAGTTGCAGTTGCACCAATTCCTCCCGCGCCATCTGTTCCGCCTCTCTATCGAAGATCGCCATGGGCTTCGCCCCCGTTTTCTCTATAGTTTATAGATAGAAAATTACCAAAGGCGGGATGCGCTCCGCTTTCCCGCCCTACCTGCCTGGCTATTCCTCTTCCCTCCCCAGGTAGGCCTCAACAACCCGGGGGTCCCGGCGGATGTCCTGGGGTATGCCCGCGGCGATGACCTGGCCGTGGTCCAGGACCACAATCCGGTGGCACAGGCCCATGACCAAAGTCATATCGTGTTCGATGACCAAAAGCGTTATGCCCCGGGAGCGCAGCTTCTCCATCAGGGCCATGAGGTCTTCGGTCTCCCGGGGATTGAGGCCAGCCGCGGGTTCGTCCATGAGCAGAAGCGCGGGCGCCTGGGCTAAGGCTCGGGCAATTTCCAGCCGCCGCTGATCGCCATAAGCCAGGGACTCGGCGGGTTCGTCTTCCTTGCCACCCAGGCCCACCAAATCCAAGAGATCCAGAGCTTGTTGCCGGTTTTCGGACTGAGCCCGCTTGACTTTAGATAAGGGCAAGAGGGCCATAAGGACTCCCACCTGCTGATGGAGATGAAAGCCCGTGAGAACGTTGTCCAGCACCGTCATACCCCCGAAAAGTTGGATATTCTGGAAGGTGCGGGCCAGACCCAATCCGGCCCGGCGGTAGGGGGGCAGACCCACCATATTCTTGCCGGATAACCGGACCACTCCGGAGCTAGGGGGCAAAAGCCCGCTGATGAGATTAAAACAGGTGGTCTTGCCAGCGCCGTTGGGGCCGATCAAGCCGACGATCTCTCCTGCGGCCACCTCGAAAGAGACGTTGTGCACGGCCTGGACGCCGCCGAAGGCTTTACTGAGACCGTTGACTTCAAGCATAGTGAAGACCTGGGGGGAAAAGGCGAAAAGGCGAAGAGGCGAAAGAGGAAAAGTAAAGCGTTAATACCCCTGTATTTTTAACTATTGCCTTTTCCTGGATCATTTGTGGTGGTCCCTTGTGCCCTAAAAAATAGCCGCAGGTTTCGGCCGGCATCCGCACAGGCTGGAAAGCCTGTGCCACCGGTATTTTTCCCTTTTTCGCCTTTTGCCCTTCTCCCCTTTTCTCCCTTCTTTTATTCCCACACTTCTTTATAGCCCTTGCCCAAATAGGCCCGCTGCACTTCCGGGTCTTCCCTGAGTTCCGCGGCGGTGCCGTCCAGGATGATGCGGCCGGTCTCCAGGACATAGCCCCGGTCGGCCACCTTCAGGGCCGCCCGGGCATTCTGTTCCACCAGGAGGATGGTGGTGCCCGCGGCTTTGAGTTCCGCCAGGATCTCGTAGACCTGAGTAACCATCCGGGGAGCCAGCCCCATGGAAGGCTCGTCCAGCATGAGGAGCCGGGGACGGGCCATCAGAGCCCGACCGATGGCCAAGATCTGCTGCTCCCCGCCGCTCAAGGTGCCCGCGGCCTGGTGAGCCCGCTCCTTGAGGATAGGGAAACGCTGGCGCATTGCTTCCAGGTCCCGGCGCACCTCCCCTTTGTCCCGGCGGTGATAGGCCCCTAGTTCCAGGTTGGCGGTGACGCTCAGGGAGGTAAAGACCCGGCGTCCTTCCGGCACCAGGGCCAGGCCCAGGGTAACGATGCGCTCGGCGGGCATGCGGGTAAGGTCCTGGCCATCGAACTCCACCGTCCCTTTCCGGGGTGGCAACAACCCGGAGATGGCCCGCAGGGTGGTGGTCTTGCCGGCGCCGTTACCGCCGATGAGGGTTACCACCTCGCCGGCGCGCACGTGGAGAGAGATGCCCTTGAGCACGGGAACGCGGCCATAACCGGCCTGGAGGCTTTTTAAGGTCAGCATGTTCAGTGGTCAGTGGCCAGTTGCCGGTAGTCAGTTGGAAAAGAGCCACACTGGCAACTGACTACTGGCCACTGGCAACTATCTCATCCTTCTTTCTTCAAAAACTTTAGGCTTAGCTTTCCCCGGCCCAGGATGCCCTCGGGACGCCAGATGAGCAAGACCACCAAGAGCCCCCCGTAAACCAGATCCTGATAGGCGTGGACCTCCCGCAGTAACTCCGGAAGAATCGTCAGGATCACCGCGCCCAGTACCGAGCCTAAAATGGACCCCATGCCTCCCAGCACCACCATGGTGAGGATGAGGATCGAGGTATGGAGGCCGAAGGTCTCGGGATTGATAAAGGTGATGTAGTGGGCGTACAACGACCCGGCCAACCCGGCCAAGGCCGCAGCCAGGGTAAAAATAAAGACCTTATAGGCCGGGGTATTGATCCCCATAACCTGGGCGGTGATTTCATGGTCCCTAATGGCCCTAAGCGCCCGGCCATGATAGGAATCCACCAGGCGGTAGGTGGCAATGAGAACCAGAATGACGGTGACGATCACCAGAACCAGGTAAAGCCAGGGCTGCCTAAAACTCAGTCCGAAAAAGCTGGGTGGAGGAATCCCCGGTAAGCCGTCCGGGCCGCCGGTAATTCCCAGGTTAAGAAAGATCAGGTCCACAATGACCCCGAACCCCAGGGTGACGATGGCCAGATAATCCTCCTTGAGTCTGAGAGTGGGCAATCCCAGGGCCAGCCCACACACCCCGGCTACCAGCATTGCGGCCAAAGCCGCGGCGGCAAACGGGAAGTGCCAGTTCAATGATACCAAAGCCGAAGCATATGCTCCGATGCCATAGAAGGCCGCATGGCCCAAGGAAACCTGGCCGGCATAACCGATGATCAGGTTAATGCTGACCGTCAAGATAATGTAGATGCCGGCGATAATGGCCAGATGCAGCACATACGCGGTCATCTCAGTCCCCCCGACCTCGCAATATCCCCTGGGGCCGGAGCAGGAGCACCAGGATGAGGATGGCAAAAGCGATGGCATCCTTGAAACCCGAGGAGATATAGGCCGCGCCCAGGCTCTCGGCCACTCCCAGCAGCAAGCCCCCCAGAATGGCCCCCGGAATATTGCCCACTCCCCCCAGGATGGCAGCGCTGAAGGCCTTGAGGCCGGGCAGGAGCCCCATGCGGGGATAAGTGGCATTGTAATAGATGGCCATCATGATGCCCGCAGCGCCGCTTAAGGCGGAGCCCAACAGAAAAGTCAGGGAGACCATGCGATCCACGTTGATGCCCATAAGCCGGGCCGTGTCCCTATCCAGAGCGCAGGCCACGATGGCCTTGCCGTAAGTGGTGTAACGTACGAAGACAATTAGCAGCACCATGAAGGCCAGGGCTGCGGCCAGGATGGCTATTTGCAGGGTGGATACCGGCAACCCGGCGATTTTGATGGTGCTAAAGGCAAATTGGATGGGAAAAGGCCGGTCATTGGGACCGAACAATAGCAGGGCCAGACTCTGGAGAAAAATGGAAGCGCCGATGGCACTGATGAGGGGCACCAGGGGATGGTAGCCCCGTAAAGGTCGAAATGCCACTCTCTCCAACACCACGCCCAGAAGTGCAGCCGCCCCCATTCCCAAGGCAAAGGCCAGGAAAAAATTGACTTCGCCTGTCGCCAGGAGCAGCACCGTTACAAAGGCGCCGCACATGTAGATTTCACCTTGGGCAAAATTGATCAAACCCAAAATACCATAGATCATGGTATAGCCCAGGGCGATGAGGGCATAGACGCTGCCGGTGGTCAAGCCGTTGATCAATTGTTGGAAGAACATCAGATTGTAGTAAAAACCCTTTAGAATCAATCTCGTTCTGCGCCGTCAGGCGATCCGCCTCACCATATCATCTTTGGACCGGAGTCGACAAGGCCGTTGTGTTTTTAAGGAAAGGGGCGAGTCAAAATGGATAGGCATGATCACGCCATGCATCCGGCACGGCATAAAAAAGGCGGCCCGAAGGCCGCCTTATAGGCAGTAATGATGTATAGGGTTAGAAGTGATAGTTGGCCCGAACCAAAAAAGTGTGCATATAGAGCGGAGCCTTGATCGTCACATTGCCTGCATCCCAAGAGGGCTCGAGATAGCGGAAACGGTAGGCGGTGTCGACGGAAACTTGCTTAAAGCACATCCACCGGATACCAGCTTCCGCTACCAGGGCGATATTCGTGGACGTAGCACTGGAAAAACCCGAGGTATCGCCATCAAGGGTAGTCCACACAACGGCAGGACCTACGCCAACATAAGGATTCACCCGGCCCGTCGGAATCTCGGAATCGGGCAAGAAGCCGTAATGGGCCATGAGCATCCACGTCCAAGCCAAAGCAGAAGCTTCGATCTGGCTGCCGCCGGGTGCGAAGGCACCTATACCGCTTGCATCGCGGCCTGTAGCCATTTGCAGCTTGTTGTAGGTGATGTCCGTGAGGAGAGTGAAGTACTTCATCCAATCGGGCCAGGCATAAGCGCCAAAGCCGGCATTGACAAAGTCATAGCCGATGGTAGCCCCACCGATCACCGTGGGATGGAAGGCAGTGCCCCCAGTGTCAAAACCATTCACTGTGATATTTGAGTTTGCTGGGAAATTAGCCCCGAGTTCCGCGCCGACCCACATGGCAGACTGCGCTACTCCTGCCATTGCCAGCAGGGCAGCCAACAGCACTGCCACACCCACTACACAAGTTCTTTTCTTCATGCTTAATCCCCCCCTAATTTTTTTTACCACGGTTAGCGATCTTGAATCGGCCGAAGTTATTTTACCCTATGCCCCTCCTTCCACTCCTATTCAAGACCCCTTCTTCTCCCCCAATGAGGGCGACTCCATTATAAGTTGCAAGAAAATTCTTTGTCAAGGAGAAAATCTTGACAATCGTAGAAAAATTCTTCTTTAAACGAGCAGGCTGATCCAGGTGGCCAGTCCCAACCCGATTCCTACCAATCCGTTGAGAGTAAAGAACGCCGGCGGCAACCTTAGCGGCTCTCGAAGGCTCAACATTAGGTGTTGGACCAGGAGGATTACGGCGCTCACCACCACAGCCCCCGTATAGATGGGACTCAAGCCGGCCAGCCGACCGGTGAGGGCAAAGCCCAGGGCCGCCAGCAGGTGGCAGAGAGCTGCCAGGCGTCGGGCCCAGGTTTGCCCCACCCGGGCCGGCAATGAAAACAGCCCCACCCGCCGGTCAAAGTCCTCGTCTTGCAAGGCATAAAGGATATCGAATCCCGCCACCCAAAAGAGCACCGCGCCGGCGAGAACCAGTACTGCCAAACTTGGATCAGCCCGGACTGCCAGCCAGCCTCCCACCGGAGCCAGGCCCAGGCTCAGTCCGAGCACCAGATGGGACGCGGCGGTATACCTTTTGGTGTAAGAATATCCCAGGATCACCAGGAGAGCCACGGGCGACAAGGCGAAACAGACCCGGTTGAGTTGGGCCGCGGCCCCCATGAAAATGACCGCGCTCACCACGATGAACAGGATGGTGGCCCGCCGGCTGATCTTGCCCGCGGGCAGAGCCCGGTCGGCAGTGCGGGGATTGGCGGCGTCGAACCGGGCATCCGCCAGGCGATTGAACGCCATGGCCGCGCTCCGGGCTGCCACCATGGCGGCCAGGATATAGAAAATGGTCCGGCCATCAGGCAAACCCCTCGCCGCCAGGATGGCCCCCATGAAGGCGAAGGGTAGGGCCAGAACGCTGTGGCCGATCTTGATCATTTCCAGAAGTTCGGAAATATTACGTAATAACCGCACCATGACGTACTCTTCTCTATTCACTAACCCCTAACCCCTGGCCCTTCAACCCTCTCCCCAGCGACGGGTCAACTGGTGCGGGAGCCCCAGGTGATCCAGGATGCGCCCAGCAAACTGGCGAGCCAGGTCCGTAAGGTCTTGCGGACGATGATAAAACCCGGGGCAAGCCGGGAAGATGGTGGCCCCTGCCTCAGCCGCCCGGGTCAGATTCTTCAGGTGGATGAGACTCAAAGGCGTCTCCCGTACCACCAGAATCAGGGGTCGCCGCTCTTTTAGGAAAACCTCACCGGCCCGGTGAATCAAGTTGCGTCCCACTCCCTGGGCGATGGCCCCCAACGACCCCATGGAGCAAGGGATCACCACCATGGCCCGGGACCGGAACGAGCCGCTGGCCAACCCCGAAGTAAAGTCGTCCACACGGTGCCACGTGGCCCCGGGCGCCAGGTCAGTCGGGCTCATCCCCAATTCCAGGTTCAATACCTGCTCCCCGGCCCCGGAAATCACCGCGTGCAGTTCCAGGTCCGAGCGGGTAGCGAAATAGGCCAAAAGCTCCCTGGCATAGATCATACCGGACGCTCCGGTGATGGCGATGACGTAGCGATTCATCTTGCGCCTTTCCGCCTTGGCGTCTTTGCGTGAGATATTTTCATCCTCAGGTTAAGCCCAGTTTGGGCCACAGTTCGTCCACCCGGCGCTTGACCTCCGGGTCCATGTGGATCACCTTGGGCCAAGGCCGGGTAAAGCCTTCTTCGGGCCATTTCCGCGTGGCGTCGATCCCCATCTTGGAGCCGTAGCGGGGCAGTGGCGAAGCATGGTCCAACGCATCCACCGGACCATCAGCGAACACCACGTCCCGCCGCGGGTCCACGTTGTTCCCCAGCCGCCACAGCACCTGGGACAGGTCTTGCACGTCTATTTCCTTATCGAACACCACGATAATTTTCGTGAACATCATCTGCCCCATTCCCCAGATGGCGTGGATCACCTTGCGGGCGTGGCCGGGATAGCGCTTGTCTATCGAAATAAAGGCCAGGTTGTGAAAAACTCCCTCCACCGGCAGGTTCATGTCCACCATCTCCGGTAGGGTCTTCTGCATCAGCGGGAAGAAAATACGTTCCGTGGCCTTGGCCATGAAGCAGTCTTCCATGGGCGGGCGGCCCACGATGGTGGCGGGATAAATGGGGTTCCGTCTCTGAGTGATGGCGGTGAGGTGGAACACCGGATAGTCGTCCGCCAGGGAGTAGTAGCCGGTATGGTCGCCAAACGGGCCTTCCACCCGCCGCTCTCCCGGTTCCACGTACCCTTCCAGGACGACCTGAGATTCCGCCGGCACCGACAAGGGCTGGGTCACGCACGGCACCATTTCCACGGGCTCCCCCCGCAAAAACCCGGCAAAGAGAATCTCATCAATATCTTCGGGCAAAGGCGCGGTGGCCGCATAAGTCACCGCGGGGTCGGGCCCGATGGCAACCGCCACCGGCAAAACCTCGCCTTTGGCCTCCGCCAACCGGTAATGCTGCGCCCCGCCCTTATGGGCATGCCAGTGCATACCGGTGGTCAGGGCGTCATAGACCTGGAGGCGGTACATCCCCACGTTGCGCCGCCCGGTCTCCGGGTGGTGCGTAAAGACAACCGGGAGTGTGATAAATGGGCCGCCGTCCTCGGGCCAACAGGTCAAAACCGGTATCTTGGTCAGGTCCGCGTCCTCGCCTCGCAGAACAACTTCCTGGCACGGGGCCTTGCTGACCTCCTTGGGGAACATTCGGCCCAGCCGCGCCAGCTTGGGAATCAGTTTGAGCTTCTTCATCAAGGTGTTAGCTTCCGCCTCCATGAAGCTCAAAAGGTCCGCTGAAATGTCATTCAGAGACTCCACCTCCAACGCCAGACACATGCGTCGCATGGACCCGAAGGCGTTCATCAGCACCGGCATTCCGTAACCCTGCACCGCTTCGAACAACAGGGCCGGCCCCCCTTGCTTGCTCACCCGGTCGGTGATCTCGGTGATCTCCAAATACGGGCTCACCGGCTCCTTGATGCGCACTAACTCACCGGCCTTCTCCAACCGGGCAATGAAATCCTGCAAATTCCGATAACCCATGGATTCCCCTTCGGGTCTAGCTGTCAGCTTTCAGCAGCAACACATAGGGCGGCCGATGGCCGTCTAAACGGCGTGCACGGCACGCCCTATGAATTATTGCTCATTGCGAAAGTATTCCAACTGCGGTTCCTCAGCCAGTTCACCCAAGTTATACAAATAATGGAAAAATGTCGCCAGGCCTTCTTCATGTTCCGGGCTCAGGAAAAAATTGAGTTGACGAAAATAGGCCAGAACTTTGACCGGGCTCATGCCGAAGGGAGCCGCGGCGATGCGGCTCAACTCCGTCAAAGACCCCAGGCCCCAATCTCGGGACCGTAGCAAGAGCCGATGCAGGGCCGCGGTGGCCGCGGGCTGAGTCCCGGCAAAGTCCCGGCGCACGGCCCAGACCCCAAACACGAAGGGCAGGCCGGTAAGCTCTTGCCAGGCCTCCCCCAGGTCCAGCTCAAACGGCATGACGCCGGCAGCTTTCAGCGCCAAGGCCTCATCGCCGATGGCCATAACCGCAGCGCATTCCTCCCGGGAAGCATCGGCCAATTGACCAGTCTGGTAGCGCGGCTGCACCTTAAAGAGCTTGGCCATCAGGACCTTGACCAACGCCGCGCCGCTGGCCGACGCCGCGCTGACCCGAATAAGACGCGCGTCCAGGCGGTTAAACGGCACCCGGCTAAACAGCAGCACGCTGCCCACCGCCCCTTTAGAACTGATGGACAAATCCGGAAGCAACAAATAATCCTTAAAAGCGCGGCCGTACTCCATGGCGGAGATGGAGCCCAGGTCCACTTCGCCTCGGCGCATCAACGCGTTCAGCTCCGCCGGGGTGCCCCGCACCAAATGGAAGCCGTTTTCGCCAAACAGATGCTCCATGGCAAAATAGATGGGGAGCACGTTCAGATACGCAATGCGCCCCAAACGAGCCTTGGCCGTCATGTTGGTATCTCCCTAATAGTTGGTTCTGGTTGGCGGCCAGGGACGGCCGCCCCACCGTCTAACTTGTTTTTGGCGGGGCGGGGCTCCGTGCCGGCCATTTCGTAGTTTGTGTCCGTTCTGAAACCTGAAACCTGACACCTGACACCTTTCATCACCCCAGCCAGCGCCACTTCCCGGCCGCCCCGGCGGTAAAGAGTTCACTCCAAAAATCCCCCCTGCCCTGCAAGGGGATGAACCCGAAGGCGGCTTTTTTGCCGGGAGTGAGACTGCCCAATTCTTGCGCCCGTCCCAGGGACTGGGCGCCGTTCAAGGTCCCTAGGCGCAGCCACAAGTCACCGGGATACGCCGGAAAGTTTTGATGCAGCCAGAGCATTTCCCCAAAGAGATTCAGGTCCCAGTTGCCGGCCAGGGAATCGGTGCCCAGGGCCATGTTCACCCCGGCTTGGATTAGGTCCGGCACCGGTGGCATCCCCGCGCCGGTGTAGCGGTTGGCTCGGGGGCACAGTACCAGCCAGGTCCCGGTAGCGGCTAAAAGATCGCAATCCGCGGCGGAGAGCCAGGCCCCATGAACCGCCAGGGTCCGGGACCCCAAAAATTCCAGGCTGTTGAGGTAAGTTGGTGGGCTCACCCCGGGGGCTTGAAATTCCGGGACCCAGCGTCCCCGTTGCCTCAACAGGCCCTCGAAGAAGCCGTTGCCGCCGGTCAGGAAGTCGAGTTCCGCCCGGGATTCGGCCAGATGCACCATCTGCGGCCCAAGACGTTCGGCGTTCCAGGCATCCACGGCCTTAAACAGGGTGGCGGACACGGAATAGGGGGCATGGGCCGCGGCGGAAATACAAGCCGTGGCCCTAACCTCAGGCTGGCCGAAAAAGGGAAAAACCTCAGGCAGGTAAAACTGCTCCACCAGGTGGAACCCCAGGCACTCATAGAACAGGTGATAGGAGAGAGGACCGGCTTTAAGAAATGGCCAGGACGCCCCGGTGTTGGTTACCTCCCCAACTAAGGCCGTGCCGCTGGACCGCAGGGCGTCAAGGGCGCGGCCGATGCCGGCCTCCACCTCAACCGGCGCGAGTTCGCCGTATGCCGACAGGGTCGCGGCCAGCCAGTCCTCCCAGCGCACCTGGGGCGGCACCCGTCCGGCCAGAGCGGAAAACTCCAGGTGGACATGGCTGTTCACCACGCCGGGCACAATCGCCCCCTCACCGTGTTCACAGATCAGGCCCTTGAAGCCGCGCAAAACTTCGGCCGCCGGACCCAACGCGAAAATCCGGTCACCTTCCACCACCACCGCTCCATCCCGGATAGGAGGCTGATCCACCGGCAGGACCCATTTACTTACATGCGCGATCATGGCACTCATTACCATTTAAGTTCTCTATAAAATTTCTTTATATCACTGGCATTGGTCGCTATTGCAGGGGAGGGGTTTTAAACCCGCCCTTAGTTTATCTCACCCAGGTGCGCCAATCCCCATTGATGTCGCCCCTCAGGCGATAACGTTCCATGAGACGCGGGCAAGGGCAATGCTGCGCCGTACCAGCCAAAGCCGGCAGAATCCGCAAGATCAATTCCGGGAAAGCCGCCTCCACCGCCCGCACCTTGTCCACCTCCTCGGCGGTGGCCAGCCCTTCAAAGAGCACCCCCGGCTGGTAAGGGCGGTCCACCAGCCCTTCGGCATAATTCACCACGTAGTTGAGGCCCACGTAGCACAACTCCAGTTCCCGGGCTAGAAAAACTTCGGGAACCAGAGTCTGGCCCACCAGGTCGCCGCCCAGGAGAGCAAATTTGCGGACTTCCGCCGCGGTTTCCAGGCGCGGCCCGGTGGTGGCCACATAGACCGCCCGGTCGTGCACCGTGAATGGCATCCCCGCCAACACCCCCAACAGCGCGACCCTGAGTTCCGGGCAGAACACCGGGTTGTGCCGGATGAAGCCCCAGCCCACTCCGGAATAGAAAGTATGCGGCCCGCTCTTGCCTTCATCCAGTACATCGTGGGGCACCACCAGATCTCCCGGAGCCATCTCTTCCCTGAGCGATCCCGGCGCCACCCAGGCCAGGATCTTTTCCACCCCCAGGGCCTTCAAGGCATAGAGATTGGCCCGGGCATTGATAAACGGCGCCGAAACCTCGTATCCCGCCTCGCCGTGCCGGGAAAGGACCGCGAAGCTTAGGCCTTCGTGGGCGAAAAAATGAACCGGTCGGCTGGCCCCATAGGGAGTCTGGTAAACCTCGGTGCCCAGACATTGGAGACCGCGGGCCACGAAGGGCCGGTGGGCAGCCACCCTGCCAATCACCGCAACTTTCACTTTGGCGGGCATCTTGGGGGAGAGCTTGAGCAATTTCATTCTGGTAACAAGTGGTAGCGATGATCCCGCACCTGCGGCTCATACCCCGCCTGGCGGATCAAGGTTTCGATTTCCTCTCGCTGCAAACGGAAGCCCACGCCCGTGGCGGCCACCACATTTTCTTCCAGCATGGTGGAGCCGAAATCATCGGCCCCGAACTTCAGCGCCACCTGGGCAACCTTGGGTCCCTGGGTCACCCAGGAAACCTGAAGATGGGGTACGTTGTCCAGTACCAGGCGGGAAATGGCCAGCGTTTTCAAGTATTCCACCGCGCCCTTGGTTTCGCCCTTGAGATCCGTGCCCCCGGGCTGATAGGTCCAGGGGATGAACGCGGTGAAGCCGCCGGTGTCGTCCTGAAGGTCTCGAATCCGGAAGAGATGCTCCACCCGTTCCGCCCGGGTCTCCAGGTGCCCGAACATCATGGTGGCGCTGGTCTTCAAGCCCTGCCGGTGGGCCGCGGCCATGACCTCCAGCCACTGCGAACTTCCACATTTATTAGGCGAAACCTGCCGTCGCACCCGGTCCACCAGGATTTCGGCCCCGCCACCGGGTATGGAGCTTAACCCCGCGTTCATCAGGCGCCGGATCAGGTCTGTCAAACTTAGGCCGGTTTGTTCTGCCAGAAAGAAAATCTCCGGGGGAGAAAAGCCATGCACGGCCAGACCCGAATTTTTTATAAAGCTCACGAGTTCCAGGTAATAACTTAACGGCAAGTCGGGGTTGAGACCACCCTGGAGCAGAACGCCGCTCCCCCCGTGGTCCTTGAGTTCCGAGAGCTTGGCCGAAAGAACGTCCCAGTCCAGCACATAGCCGCCCGCTGCCCCCGGCGACCGGAAAAAGGCGCAAAACCGGCAGGCTGAAACACAGATATTGGTATAGTTGATATTGCGGTCGATGACGTAGGTGACCCGGGGCTCTGGGTTGAGACGAAAACGGACCCGATCCGCCCAGTTCCCCAGTTCCAGGAGATCCAGGTCCCACAGCCGGCAGGCCTCGGAAAAAACCAGACGCGCCCCTACCGCCAGCTTTTCCGTCAGAGTATCGCAGCCACCACTCATGCGGCGATCACCCGATACAGCGTATCCCGTTCTACCGGCTCGCAGCCCGCCTCTCGGATCATGGCTTGTAACTGCGTGCGGGTCAGGCCCTGGGGGGTCTGGGCCCCGGCCATGTGAGTAATGCGCTCTTCCATCACCGTCCCGTCCACGTCGTCCACCCCGAAACACAGAGATATTTGAGACAACTTGGGCCCCAGCATCACCCAGAAGGCCTTGATGTGGGGGAAGTTGTCCAGCATGAGGCGGGATATGGCCAAAGTCTTAAGATCGTCGATGGCGCTGGGGCCGGTGAGCTCGCTTAAGCCCGTGTTGGCCGGGTGGAAGGCCAGAGGGATAAAGGCCAGGAAACCCCCGGTCTCGTCCTGCGCTTCTCGCAATCTGACGAGATGGTCCACCCGTTCCGCCACGCTCTCCATGTGGCCGTAGAGCATGGTGGCATTGGTGTTCAGGTCCAGCCGGTGCGCCGCCTGGGCCACCTCAACCCAGCCCTCAGGAGAAAGCTTTTCCGGGCAGAGGCTGGATCGCACCCGGGGACTAAAGACCTCGGCGCCACCACCGGGCAGCGACCCCAGACCTGCGTCTTTGAGCGCCGACAGGGTATCGGCCACGCTCATCTCGGCCTTTTGGGCCAGGTGGGCCACCTCCACCGCGGTGAAGGCCTGGAGGTGCACCTCCGGCCGCCGGGCCTTGATCCCTTTGAGCATGTCCAGATAATAGGTAAAAGGCAGGTCGGGATGGCAGCCGCCCACAATATGAATTTCCGTGATCGGCTCGTGGGCTCGCTCTTCCACCTTAATAAAGATTTCCGGGAGGCTCATCTCGTAGGCCCCGGCCTCCCCAGCCTTGCGCCCGAACGCGCAGAACTTGCAGCCATTGACGCAGATGTTGGAGTAGTTGATGTGCTGGTTATAAATGTAATAGGCTTTGTTGCCGTGGAGGCGCTCCCGCACCATCTGGGCCAGGCGCCCCACCCCCAGCAGATCAAAGCTTCCGAACAGGGTGTAGCCATCTTCCCGACTCAGGCGCTGCTTTGCTGCCACCTTCTCATAAATGGGCTGCAAGGCCGGGTCCTGGATGCCTGGCATATTCATCGCTCCTCCTTTATGACCGACTGGTCATATGATGCCGAAAAAAAATATTTATTTTCGTAGGGGCGCACCTAGGTGTGCGCCTTTGCCTCGGGCGGACACGCAGGTCCGCCCCTACGAAGCTGATCCCTACGCCATCAACCCTTCCCGCAGGAGGCTTATAAGTTCCCTGACGTGTTTATGAATAACCTCATCGGTTGCCTGGTGCAGGTCCAGGGTAACGTCTAAGGCCGGCACCGCCACGGCCTGGAGAAACCGGTCGAACATGGCGTCCAGGAGAAAGAGCAGGGCGTCTTTGGGGACGCCGGGGCGCAATTCCCCCCGGGCTTGGGCCCGGCGCACCAGGGAGGCGAAATATTCCGCGGCGTGGCGCCGCACCGCTGCCAGGAACTCATCCCGGAAAGGCATGTTCTTATCAAACTGAATTTTGAGATAGAGGCTGAAAACTCTGGGGTGCTCCCGGGAAAAGCGCACTCCGGCCAGCAAGGACCTCTCCAGCCGGACGAAAAAATTCTCTTCCAGGGTCTCTTCCTTGACGCTCGTGAGGGTGCGCCGCACTACCTTGAGGGCGTGCCGGAAGATGTAGTTAAAAATCCCTTCTTTGTTGGGAAAATACTGGTAGAGCGACCCCTTGGCGATGCCCGCCTTTGCCACCACGCGGTTCAGCGAGGCCGCCTGATACCCCTGCTCGGCAAACTCCGCCAGGGCCGCGTCCAGCACCCGCTCCTGTTTATCCGCCGGCAAATGCCGAAAGGTCGAAAAGGCCGATTCTTCATTCATGACCACTTGGTCATACCAAACTTCTGAGGCATTGTCAATTTCATCTGAATGGTCCATTCATGCCATATTGGGCATCTGATATTTTTTTGGGCATAGGCTCATTCTTTGTTGACTTCTCTCTAAAACAATATTTAAGCTATATTGTAAATAAATTTGTTTATTCCAGATGGTTCGGCAGGAGAATTAAACCAATCCAAACTTTTTAACTATCAAGGAGGAAGCGCTATGAAGAGGAATAAAGGAATTATTCTAGGTTTGGTCCTGGCTTTGGCAATCTGCTGGGGATCATGGGCTCAAGCAAGCCAAATAAGTTTTCATTATGATATTTATTGTCCGGATACGGGAGACTGGGCCGGTAGTGTAGGTCCTGGGTTGTATCGCTATTTTTTTGACCCGGTTGCTGGCGACCTGTTATATACCCCCAGTGTTCCAGGTTCTTTTGATAAGGAAATCACCATTCCCAGTAGTTTTACCGTCTATTGGGATACCAGGGGAACTCTGGCAAATAAAGGCCCAGACTCGGTAACCGTTCCTCTTAGTTATATCTTAGCAAATCCTATTTTTAATAAATGCAGCTTAGACCAGACCGGACCTCTGCCCTTTACGGACGCCACTTGGAGGATCATCGTCCGGCAGGATGATACCTTTCATGGCTTTCTTTTCGCGTTCGCCGATACCGATCTGCTGCTGCACGGTGGAGAGTTTTCACCCAGTGGAGTTTACAGCTTTGGCACATCGATAGACATCCCGGTTACCTGGGATGACTTTTCCCCGTTTCCTGACGATTTTCACCTGTGGCGTGGAAATGGCAGTGCAACAATTGATTTTGATTTGATTGTCAGTGTATACGGATCCACGTATGTGCCGGTGCCTGGTGCCCTGCTCCTATTCGGCTCTGGACTTTTTGGCTTGGCCGGTTGGCGGTTCAAGTTTAAAAGGGCCTGATTTTCCCTCGCATTATCTTGAACCAGGCAGGTTATAGTTCCTGCCTGGTTTTTTTCATATTCCACGAATTTCCCCTCATTCATATCTTGCTTCATTCAGGTTCCTGTATTTGTCAGTGACCGGCTGGACAAACGCACCCCAATTCTCTTGACAACTTGTCGCCTTCATGTTAGATGGTAATGATATTCAATAGTTAGTCTACTCTGCCTTCACCCTTATGGGATTGGGGGTGGGGGCTTGGGGGAGGGGGTAAGGGCAAGTGGCACAGGCGTCTCGCCTGTGGGAGCCCTTAGCCTCCTCCCCCAACATCTTTCCCACAAACAAGGTACATCCATGGCCGAAATTCTGGAAAAAGTCTACGATCCCCAGCGGATCGAAGAGAGATGGTATAAGTATTGGGAAGAGCAAGGGTTTTTTCATGCCAAGGCCGACGGCGCCAAGCCCGGCTTTAGCATCGTCATCCCGCCGCCCAACGTCACCGGCGTCCTGCACATGGGCCACGCCCTCAACAACACGCTTCAAGACATCCTGGTCCGGTTCAAGCGCATGGACGGCTTCGACGCCCTGTGGATGCCCGGCACCGACCACGCCGGCATCGCCACCCAAAACGTGGTGGAGCGGCAACTCGCCGCGGAAGGCAAGGACCGTCACGCCCTGGGCCGGGAGGCTTTTATCAAGCGGGTCTGGGAGTGGAAGGCTAAGTCCGGCGGGCAGATCATCACCCAGCTCAAGCGCCTGGGCTGCTCCTGCGACTGGAGCCGGGAGCGCTTCACCATGGACTCTGGGCTTTCCCGGGCGGTTCGGGAGGTCTTCGTGCGCCTCTATGAAGAAGGCCTGATCTACAAGGGCGATTATATCATCAACTGGTGCCCCCGCTGCCAGACCGCCCTGGCCGACCTGGAGGTGGAGCACGACCCCCATGACGGCCATCTTTACCACATCAAGTACCCCCTGGCCAACGGTGAGGGGTACATCACGGTAGCTACCACCCGCCCCGAGACCCTCCTGGGGGACACCGCGGTGGCCGTCAACCCCGAGGACAAGCGCTACCGGAAGTTCCACGGCGCCACCCTGAGCCTCCCGATATTGAAACGCACTATCCCGGTCATCACCGATTCCTATGTCGCCCTGGATTTCGGCACCGGCGCCCTGAAGATCACCCCGGCCCACGACTTCAACGACTTCGAGGTGGCCCGGCGCCATGATCTCCCCGCAATCAAAGTCATCGACGAAGCCGGCAAGATGACCCCGGCTGCCGGCAAATACGTGGGCATGGACCGCTTTTCCTGCCGGGAGCAGATCCTCAAAGACTTGAAAGCCGCCGGCCTCCTGGCCAAAGTCGAGCCTTACACCGTCCCCGTGGGCCACTGCTACCGCTGCAAGGCTGTGGTGGAGCCCCTGATCTCCAAGCAGTGGTTCGTGGCCGTCAAAACCCTGGCGGACGCAGCCGTAGCCGCAGTAGAAGACGGCCGCACCCGCCTGCTCCCCCCCAACTGGGACAAAAGCTATTACGATTGGATGACCAATATCCGGGATTGGTGCATCTCCCGGCAGATCTGGTGGGGCCACCGCATCCCGGCCTGGACCTGCTCCGCTTGCGGCCAGGTCATTGTCAGCCGGGAAGACCCCGCGGCTTGCCCCTGCGGCGGCGAACTGGTCCAGGAAACCGACGTCCTGGACACCTGGTTTTCCTCCGCCCTCTGGCCTTTTTCCACACTGGGCTGGCCGGACGCCACCCCGGAACTCAAACTCTTTTATCCCACTACCGTCCTGATCACCGCTTTCGATATCCTCTTTTTCTGGGTGGCCCGGATGATGATGATGGGGATTCACTTCATGAACGAGGTCCCCTTCCACGAGGTCTACATCCACGCCCTGGTACGGGACCCGGAAGGCCAGAAAATGAGCAAATCCAAGGGCAACGTCATCGATCCTCTGGAGCTCATGGACAAATACGGCACCGACGCCTTCCGCTTTTCCCTGGCCGCGTTTGCCGCCATGGGGCGGGACGTTAGGCTGTCCGAAGAGCGCATCGCCGGCTACCGCAACTTCGCCAACAAAATCTGGAACGCCTGCCGCTTCACCCTCATGAATCTGGAGGGCTTCGACGCTGCATCCGCGGCCGCGGCCGACAATCAACCTCTGAGCACCGTCGAAGCCTGGATCATGAGCCGCCTCCAGCAGGTCATCACCGAGACCCGGACGTCCCTCGACTCCTATGCCTTCGACCAGGCGGCCAACGTACTCTACCAGTTTATCTGGCACGAGTTCTGCGACTGGTACCTGGAACTCATCAAACCCCAACTCTACGATAAAGACGACCCGGCCACCCGAACCCGCTGCCAATCCGTCTTGCTCAAGGTGCTCAGCGCCGTCCTGCGCCTCCTGCACCCCTTTGTGCCATTTATTACTGAAGAAATCTGGCAAAAACTCCCCGGGGAAGAGGGCAGCGTCATGGTGGCCCCCTACCCCCAACCGGACCCCGCCCTCGGCAACCCCAAGGCCGAAGTGGAAATGAATCTCGTCATGGCCACCATCACCGCCATCCGCAACATCCGGGGCGAAATGAACGTGCCCCCGGCCACCCAGGTCGATGTCTTCCTCCACAGCCCCGAGACCAGTGCGGTTGAAGCCTTAAGCCGCCACCAGCAGGCCATCAAAATCCTGGCCCGGGTCCAGGAACTCCACTGCAACGCCGACGGCGGCCCCCCCGCGGCCGCAGCCAAGGCTGTGGTGGACCAGGTGGACATCTTCATGCCGCTCACTGGCATCATCGACTTCGCCGAAGAAGCGCGCCGCCTCGAAAAGGAACTACAGAAACTCAACAAAGACCTGGACCAGGCCCAACGCAAACTGAGCAATGAAGACTTCCTGGCCAAGGCCCCTGTGGAAGTGGTGGCCAAAGAAAAAGAAAAACTCGCAGGCTGGACCGAAAAACTCACCAAACTCAAAACCCACCGGGAACGGATTAGAGAATTGATGGGATGATGTTCTTGGGGGAGGGCTAGGTAGCCAACGTCCCCTGCCCTCCTCCAAACCCCTACACAACCCGCATAAGGGGAAGCCGGGACCTTCAGCCCGTGTAACATGGGTGCTTTTCAAATGTTCCAACCAGGTGATGTAATTTCTTATTTGGAAATGTGCCGAAAGGAAGACGTAAATCTCCAAAGAGGTATGAACTTCCATTTAAGGGGCGGCTTGAGCGTAATCCTGATGAGTTTAAGGACAGGTGCCCCTTATGCAGATCGTATAGAAGAAAATGGAAACATCTTGATTTACGAAGGGCACGATATTCCATCCTTTAGGGACGGTCCGAAACCAAAATCAGTGGATCAACCCAAAAGAAACCCTGGCGGCGGTTTAACCCAGAACGGCCTTTTTTACGAAGCAGCTCAAAGACATAAGAAGCAGGGAGTTCAAGCAGAACTTGTTAAAGTATATGAAAAGATCAAACCTGGCATCTGGGTTTATAATGGGGGCTTTAAATTAACCGATGCCTGGCAAGAGACAAGCAATAATCGACAGGTATTCAAATTCAAACTAGAATTGGCTGATGAAGATTTTGTCTCGAACATTACCGATCTTAAGGACATCGACCATAATCGGCTAATTCCTACATCGGTAAAGTTGGAAGTCTGGAAGCGAGATAAAGGAAGATGTGTCAAATGTGGCAGTCAAGATAATTTGCATTTCGACCATATCATTCCTTACTCCAAGGGCGGGTCTTCGCTGGTAGCAGAAAATATTCAAATCCTTTGCGCTCGGCATAACATAGCAAAAAAAGACAATATTGAATAATATCAGGTAGGTATAGAGACTCGTTGACCTCCCACGGCAATTCAATGGCAAAAATTCTGGGATGTGGATAGAGGGGTAATGGCAGGTCGCAATTAATAGGCCAGATAGGCGCCCGGCCCAGTCGCTCCAACAACACCCCCCGGTAGCACAGGCGTCCCGCCTGTGATCCTTACTCTTTCACCGGCGCCAAATCCCGGCCCAGCATGATGCGGTCCCGGCCCTGTCCCTTACTACCGAACAGAGCCCGGTCGGCGATAACAAGCAACGTCTCCCGGTCTTGGGCGTCGTCCGGCAGGGTGGCAATGCCGTAACTGGCTGTGACCCTGATGCCGAGTCCCTCATCCTGCAGAAAAGCCGTATTGTTGAGTGTGTGGCGTAGCCGATGGGTGATCTCCAAAGCCTCCGGCTGGGAGCGTCGAGGCAGGAGAATGATAAACTCATCCCCGCCGTACCGCACCAGGCTGTCGTCCGGTCCCAACTCCTTGTGCAACACCCAGGCGATCTCCGACAGAATCTTGGTTCCCCGCAGATGTCCGTGCTCATCCACCACAGTCTTAAAATTGTCCAAGTCCAGGAAGACCAAAGAGAAATGCTCCTTCTGGTCTTGGAGTTGGGGAATGAGGTGGTCCATCTTTTGGATAAGATAGCGGGTGTTATAAAAGCCCGTGACCTCGTCGATATAGGTGCGTGTTTTGAGCTTCTGCAGATTGTGCACGTTATCCACGGCAATGGCTACGTAGTCCGCCAGGATAGTGAGGTGGTGCAGGTATTTTTCCCGGAAAAATCTCTCGTCTTCCACATTGATCACTTCAAAGACGCCAATCACTTCTCCCCGCACGACCAGAGGCTGGGCGATGATGGACCGGGTGTCGAAGCCGGTCAGGGAGTCCACCCGATCGCAAAACCGGGGATCCCGGTTGACGTCCGGGATGAAGATCGGTTGCCCCGTTTGGACCACGGCTCCGGCGATCCCCTCTCCCGGCTTCAGGCGGATATGCTTCACCGCATCGGGGGCTACGCCCACCACCACCGCAAAGTAAAGCTCCCCGGTCTTGGGATCGATGAGGAGCAACGACCAATTCTTTGCGGGGATGATAGCATTGATGCGCTCCAGCACTGCGGTGAGGAGGGTCTCCATGTCATAGACGCTGGCCAGAACCTTGGAGAATTCGATGCAGGCCATCAGACGCTCCACCTGCCCGGTATCTGAATGTGTATGGCTGAAACCCCCTCCCTGGTCCATATGCAGTGCTCCCTATAATTCTATCATGCGTTATATTAAATTAATTTTTAATTGTTTTATAAAGCTTTGTCCAGTAATTCTTTATAATTATATCTAGTTGCACTACCACCACATCATGTTAAAGGAAGACCCTTAGTTTGTCCTGCCTTTAAGCTTAAACCGCCCCGGCTCAAAGGCCCCTGTCTTTAGTTCGAGGCGGGGGCGGGATCAAAAAATTTGTTCATAGCAAAAATGATGACACAGATAAGAGAATGTTCAAAAACCAAAATCCCCACGGGAATCAGGGTCCGAGACATACAGTTTGCCATTATCTTCTTATGGATATAAGATTTTGGGGAAAAATCCTGGAATAGACTATCATCTATTTGAGGGTCTGGCAGATTAATCTCTGCGGTGGCATCCTATGAGAACTGGAAAATGATAAACGACACTATCCCCATCTGCCCTCTCCCCGGTATAGGCCCCTGCGTCCGGGAACGCTGCAATTTCTGGGATGAAGACCATCAGGAATGCACCAGCGACTGCTTCGCTACCTATGATCCCATCGACGTCACCTCCAAACCCGAGCTTGACGCGCCGTGCGTTATCTCGTTTTGTGAGGATGATGACTGATCTGGACATATATGATGGTACAAAACCACGCGGGATTCGCCTTTGCTAATTAGCCCGGAACAACGCTGACGGTAAAGCCATTAAAATTTTAATGGGATGCTAACTATGATGTTTTCGCCTCACCTTGACCGCCTCATCGACCTGGCCCTGGAAGAAGATTTGGGCCCCGGAGATGTCACCACCCTGGCCCTCGTGCCCTTGGAATTAATGGGCGAAGCCCATATCCGGGCCAAGGAAACTCTGGTGGTCGCTGGCCTCCCGGTCGCCGCCCAAGTTTTTCGTAAGCTGGATGCGACGCTGGTATTCGAACCTATAATAGCTGACGGTCAGGAAGTGTCCAAAGGGACGGTCCTGGCCCGCCTCACCGGCCCCGTGGCCACGATCCTCACCGGCGAGCGGGTGGCCCTCAATTTTCTCCAGCGCCTCTCGGGCATCGCCACTTTCACCCGGAACATGGTGGCCCAGGTAACCGGTGCCTGTCTGGTGGACACCCGCAAGACCACCCCGGGCTGGCGCGTCCTTGAGAAATTCGCCGTGCGCCTGGGCGGCGGCCATAACCATCGCTTCGGCCTCTATGACGGCGTGCTCATTAAAAACAACCACTTAACCGCGGTAGGCTCCATCAGTGCGGCAGTCCGTCAAGCCCGGGAGCGGGCCCATCACCTGCTCAAGATCGAAGTGGAAGTGACCGACCTGGAGGGGCTTAAAGAAGCCTTGGACGCGGGCGCCGACCTCATCTTGCTGGACAACATGGACGACGCCACCCTTCAACAAGCCGTGGAACTGACCCGAGGCCGAGCAATTCTTGAAGCCTCCGGTTCCATGACCAAAGACCGCCTACCGCACGTGGCGGCTACCGGGGTTAACTTTATCTCCATGGGCGCTCTCACCCACAGCGCCCCTGCCGTGGATGTTCACCTGCGGCTGATTAAGACCTGGCGTTAGGTTTTTGGAAGATGGGGCAAAGGGGACCCGCGCTTTCCCCCTCGCCTCAATTATCCTTTCCCCAGCTCCTTCGACCGGGCCGCGGCGGCGCTTACCGCGTCCATGATCAAACCCCGGAAGCCACCCGATTCCAGGGCGTGGAGTCCGGCGATGGTGGTACCTCCCGGGGAGGTCACCATGTCCTTGAGTTTAGCGGGGTGAAGGTCTTCTTCCAGGCAGAGTTTTGCCGTCCCCAGGACGGTCTGCACCGCCATGGTGTGGGCCAGAGGCCGGGGCAGACCCATCTTCACGCCGCCGTCCGCCAGGGCCTCGATGAAGATAGCCACGAAGGCCGGGCCGCTGCCGCTTAAGCCCGTGACCGCGTCCATGAGTCTTTCTTCTACCACTACGGCCTGCCCCATAGCCTGGAAGAGCTCCAGAGCCAGGGCTAGATCGTCCGGGGTCGCGCGGCTCCCCGGGGCCAGGGCTGCCATCCCCGCGCTCACCAGAGTGGGGGTATTGGGCATGACTCTAATTACCCGGGATTCAGGAAAAGTTTCTTCCAGGACTTTCAGGGGGACTCCCGCAGCAATGGAAATGATGAGATGCCAGGGCCGGGCAAATTCTTTGACTCCGGCCAAAACGGCAGGCAATATTTGAGGCTTGACCGCCAGGACCACCACCGGCGAGTGCATCACTTCAGCGTTATCCAGGGCAGCCTCCACCCCCAGCCCAGCCATCTGGGCCTGGCGGCCCGGGTCCGGATCGTAGCAGATCAGATTCTCCGGGGCCACGCGGCCGCCCCCCACCAGCCCCTGAATGATAGCCCCGCCCATGTTGCCAACGCCGATAAAACCAAGTTTTATTTCCGCCAACCACCCTTTATCCGGTTCTGTCATTGACACGGACCTCAACTCTCGTCATATTTTTAGGTAATGTTTATTGTGCCATACTACCCTTGAAGATTACATGAAAAAAAGTCAAAACCTGGCCAAGACCGACGACTAAGGACAACTTGATGAACCTTCGTAAGGGACGCCTGGAGAAACTACCCGCTTTCACTTTCGCGTTGGTTATCCTGTTGCTTCTGGCCTGGGTGGGTGCAGGGCTAGGGGCCGATGCTGGATTGCCCGCTCAAGATTGGAACCTGAGCAATCTAAAACGGATCCAGGTTCCTCCAGGCGACAGCCTGACTTTCGCGGTCCTGGGAGACAACCGCGGCAATCCCCCGGTCTTTCAACAAATTCTCCAACGGATGAACCGCGATCCGAGCCTGGCCTTCGCCATCGATCTGGGCGACCTGGTAGAGACCGGAACCGTGGACAACTTTCGCAATTTTCTGGACCAGGTCCGCCAAAACCTGCGCCTGCCCCTCCTCACGGTGCTGGGCAACCACGACTTGGAAAAAGAACATGGCGCCCGCCTTTACCGGCGGATCTTCGGACCTGATCACTATGCCTTTCAGATCAAAGACAACTATTTCATCGTCGTCAATGACGCAGAGAAAACCGGATTAGGCGAAGCGCAATGGCGCTGGCTGGAAAGTGAACTCAAAAAATCCCAGGGCTATAAAACCCGCCTGGTATTTCTCCATATCCCCCTCTTTGACCCCCGGGGAGGCGAGAATCACCACGCCCTATCGGAGAATACCGGACGCCGGCTGGCTGCCCTGTTTCGGCGCTATCACGTCACTCACGTCTTTGCGGGTCATATTCACAGCTACTTTGCGGGCAATTGGGACGGTGTCCCATATACCATAACCGCCGGGGCCGGAGCGCCGTTATATGGCACCGATCCCCAGCATTACTTCTATCACTACCTCAAGGTCACCCTCAAGGATGATAAAGTCCACATTGAGGTGCAGCGCCTTGCCGGGAAAGGACCTTCATAACGCCATGACTGATTCGCTTGCAAGACCAATTCTGGCCCTGACCATGGGTGATCCGGTGGGAGTGGGGCCGGAAATCATCGTCAAGACCCTGGCTGACTCCGGGATTTACCAGGTATGCCGACCCCTCGTCATCGGCGACCTGCCCGCCTTGGAACGGGCCCGCCTGGCCCTTGACCCGGCCCTGAAAATCCACCTGGCAGACCGTCCGGGGGCTGGGCGCTTTCAGTCGGGGACCCTGGACCTCATGGCCCTGTCCCAACTGAAGCCTCACGACCTGGAATATGGACGCCCCACCCCGGCTTCCGGCAAGGCCATGGTGGGTTATTTCCTCACTGCCATTGATCTGGCGATGGCGCAAAAAGTGTCCGGCCTGGTCACCGCGCCCATCAGCAAGATTTCCATGAAGCTGTCGGGCTACGACTATCCGGGCCACACCGAACTTTTGGCGGAGAAAACCCAGACCCCCGAGTTTGCCATGATGCTGGCCGGGGGCGAATTTCGGGTGGTCCTGGCCACCATACATTGCGCCTTGTCCCAGGTCCCCAAGCGGATCACCCAGGAGGGCCTGGTGCGGCTCTTCCACCTCACTTCCCGGGCACTGGACCGTGACTTTGGGCTCGCGGGTGTACCCCTGGGGGTGGCGGCCCTCAATCCCCACGCCAGCGAAGAAGGCATGTTCGGCCATGAAGAAACGGAGATCATCATCCCCGCGGTCAAAGAGGCCCAGGCCGCAGGCCTGGCCGTGGAAGGCCCCTTCCCCGCGGACACCCTGTTCTGGCGCCACTACCAGGGAGAGTTCGCCGCTATCATCTGCATGTACCACGACCAAGGGCTTATCCCCCTTAAACTCCTGCACTTTATGGACGGAGTCAACGTCACCCTGGGGCTGCCCATCATCCGCACCAGCGTGGACCACGGCACCGCCTACAACCTGGCTGGCACCGGCTCCGCCTCCCCCGATTCCCTCAAAGCCGCCATCCTCATGGCTGCAGAGATGGCCAAGAGAAGATATGGGGGCAGAGAAAAACGGTTTTAAAATGGCTTTTAGTCCCTCAAAACAACCCCAAAAATCGCTGAAAATAGCCGGGCGCGGGCCGATTGTGGGGGCAACCCCGGCACATGTGCCGGGACATTGCCGAGGTACCCTCGCCATATACCCGGTCTAAACCCGCGTGCAAGCGCGTTCCGGTCGAGGCGGTCCCAAGGGTGTCACACGCTTGTCCCGCGCCTGTCCCGGGGTAAAAATCCGGCTTTCGTAATATTTAGTCTTTAATATCGATAAATTAATGATGGGCTGGCGTCCTCGTGCCGGGACACGGCACAGGTGGGGTGGCTTTCGTCTGCCGATTTTCCTAAGGCTGGCAAGCATTGAACCGCTTTTATCCCGGCAAGGCATGGAGACAGCATAAACTCAGAACTGCGACGGCATCCAGAAATGATGAGAAAGGTGACAGGCTTTTTTTCTCAAGTGCGGACATGATCAGGGTTGCAACTATAGCGTTTGCCATAAATTTATGCCGCTGGCAGATTTTTAAATCCCCCTAAATCCCCCTTTTTCAAAGGGGGACTTTATAAGTAATTCCTTATAGTTCCCCCCTTTACCAAAGGGGGGTTAGGGGGGATTTGAGGTGTTAAAGTATCTCCTAATTACGGAAAAAACTTTTGGCAAACGCTATATACCACAAATTTGTGCGGAATTGAGGTTTTGAAATAGCTTATAGTAAGTCCGTCCCTGCGACTTGTGGACCATTAAACCGCTTCCCGTTCCCGCACTTCCCGGATAACCCGCTCCACCAGGCGCGTTTCTTCGGCCATTCCCAGATCATAACGGGCTTGCAGATTGAGCCAAAACTGGGGGCTGGTGTGGAAATACCTGCCCAGGCGCAAGGCGGAATCCACCGTGATGGCCCGCTGGCCCCGGACAATTTCATTGATTCTCTGGGCTGGGACATTTAGATCGCGTCCCAGTTTGTTCTGGCTGATCCCCAGGGGCTTCAGGTATTCCTCTAAAAGAATTTCGCCGGGGTGCACCGGGGGCAATTTCTGGCTCGTCATAAGCTTTTCCTTAGTGATAGTCCACTAGTTCCACGTTATAGGCGTTGTTATCATGCCAGATGAAGCAAATCCTATTTATTATGTCAAAGATGTCATGTCAAGCATGATAAAATCTAATGGTATGTTTCATAATTAAGGTTACATCCTCGAAGGCAAGTTTTTCCCTTCTTTCGTAAAGGGGGGCCGGGGAGATTTATATAAGCACTTGAAATCCCCCTAAATCCCAGCAGTGTCCGGTTTGGTTTTTGCAAATGAGGAAGTTCGTTGGGCGTAGTCCAACAGCTCAAAAATTCGCTGCGCACTTCCGGCTCCGAGAAGATTACTTCCCCCTCACCCTAACCCTCTCCCCCATTGGGGAGAGGGGAAAAAGTGGAACCGATTTAATGCCTTATGGTTACTAAAACGCCCCCCTCACCCCAGCCCTCTCCACCCGCTTCGGGTGGAGAGGGCTGGGGTGAGGGGGGCAGAACACCCTCATGCAATTTTCTAACCGGACACTGCTGCCTAATACCAAGTTGCGTCCATAGAAGTAAAAATAGCTTCGGTTTTGTAGGATCGTACCTGCATGTGCGGCGACCATGAGGGCGGACACATAGGTCCGCCCCTACAAAAACAAAATTACCTGTATGAGCGCAACTTGGTATTAACTCAGCCAAGTCCAGCGTTCCGGACCTGAATTTATACTCATTGCCAAAAGAGCTTCTTGCAAAATTGCCGGACATTATGGAATCGCAGAATTCAGCCTATATGAGCACAGGCTGGAAAGCCTGTGCTACCGGCGATTTTTAAATACCCCTATAAGGTTTCCACTGTAAGAAGATTATTATTGCGAGAGGCTCTTTTGGCAAATGCTATATGTGCAGGTAATTCTGAAACAGACCACTGGCAAACATACAAAAAGGGGCACGGCTCGCCATGTCCCTGACTTAAGCGGGGTTTGGGTGGGGGTTTGGGGGAGGCCGGGGGCATCACTTATACCGAGTTGCATTCAAAGAGCAATGTTTGGTAGCCGCAGGCTTGAGCCTGCGCCTGCACAGGCGAGACGCCTGTGCTACCGTTTGAATGCGAAATGGTATTACAAAAAATGCCTCCGGCCCTGCCCGATAAAGAAGGCGGGCACTGAGGCCCGCCCCTTTATCAACGAAGGAAGGGGCGGGTTTTAAACCCGCCCCTACGATTATACTCATTGCCAAAAGTTTTTTCTTATTAACCTCTCACCCTACCCTCTCCCACAAGGGGAGAGGAGAATTAGAGGAAAAAACTTTTGGCAAACGCTATAAACCCGCCCCTACGATTAGTCATCATGAATGTCGGCGCCCGACTATCGGCAATCCCTGCACGTATAGAAACTTTCCACCGGGTCGCCGGTGAGTTTGGCCCAGTGTTCCAGTTGGGCCTTGGGTGCGATATAATTGCCGCATTTGGCGCACGGCTGGAGTTCAAAGTTTCGACCCCAGATGGTGCGGATGCCGTCTTTTTCGGTGTAAGGTATGACGTTGGTGGGGCAGATGAAGGCACAGGAGCCGCAGCCGATACAGGCGGCGGATTGCTCCAGGAAGGGCGTGGCCACCTGCTTGTCGGGGCTACGTCCTTTCATGCTAATGGCGCTCACCCCCACGATGTCCCGACAGGCCCTGACGCACAAGCCGCAGAGAATGCAGAGCTCCTCGGGGTCATCGGTCTTGAAGCGGGACTCGTGCACCCCGTGGTCAGCGGCCAGGTCCTTGATCACCTTGGCGTTGGGGCAGCGGGCCAAGAGCAGCTCCAGGACCATGGCCCGGGCCTGCAACACCCGTTCCGAATGGGTCTGGACCACCAAGCCGCCCTCAGTGGGGTAGGTGCAGGAATTAACGATGCGGGTGCGGGGCCACTCGCCGATTTCCACCACGCAGAGGCGGCATTGCCCTTCCGACGGCAGATCGGAGTGATGACAGAGGGTGGGGATGTCGATGCCCTGCTGCCTGAGCGTCACCAGCAGGCTTTGATCCTGGGGGGCCTGCGCGCTGAAGCCATTAATGGTGAGGCGCACTTCTCCGGCCATGGTGTCGAAGATTTCATCAGTGATTTTCCAGACCATTACCTTTACTCCACCTTCACGGCGTCAAACTGGCAGGCCTCATAGCACAAGCCGCACTTGACGCAAAGTTCTTGATCGAGTTCCTGGGCTTCTTTCTTTAGGCCGGAGATGGCTCCCACCGGGCATTCCCGGACACAGGCCAGACAGCCGGTGCAGGTCTCCGGGTCGATGGTGTATTTCAGGAGAGGCCGGCAAACCAGAGCATGGCACTTCTTATCCCGGATGTGGGCTTCGTATTCTTCCCGGAAGTACTTGATGGTGCTTCGAACCGGATTAACGGCGCTTTGACCCAGGCCGCAGATGGAGGCCGAGGCCATGGTGGCGCACAACTCTTCCATGAGATCCAGGTGCGCCATCTCCCCCCGGCCGGCAATGATTTCGTCCAGGAAGAAGAGCAGGTGTTTCAACCCTTCCCGGCAAGGGGTGCACTTGCCGCAGGACTCTTCATAAAGAAAGGAGATGAAGTAGCGGGCCACGTCCACCATGCAGGAGGTGTCGTCCATGACGATCATGCCGCCGGAACCCATGATGGAGCCTACCGATTGTAGACTGTCGTAGTCCACGGGCAGGTCGAGGAATTGGGAGGGAATGCAGCCGCCGGAGGGGCCGCCGGTCTGCACCGCCTTGAATTCCCGGCCGGGGCGCAAGCCGCCGCCCAGATCATAAATGATATGCTTCAAGCTGGTGCCCATGGGCACTTCCACCAGGCCGGTTTGGTTCACCGCCCCCACCAGGGAAAAGACCTTGGTGCCCTTGCTCTTTTCAGTGCCGATCCCTGCGAACCAATCAGCCCCCATGTTGATGATTTCGGGGATGTTGGCCCAGGTCTCCACGTTATTGATGATCGTAGGCTGGCCGAAGAGGCCGTGCTGGGCCGGGTAAGGCGGCCGGGGAGAGGGCTCGCCGATGAAGCCTCCCATGGAGGCGATCAAGGCGGTCTCTTCGCCGCAGACAAAGGCCCCGGCGCCCCGGCTGATTTTGATGTCGAAGCCGAAGCCGGAGCGGAAGATATTGGGCCCCAAGAATCCTACCTCCCGGGCCTGATCGATGGCCCGGGCCAGGCGTTTCACCGCCAGGGGATATTCATGGCGCACGTAGATGTAGCCCTTACTAGCCCCGATGGCGTAGCCGCCGATGATCATCCCTTCCAGGATGGCATGGGGGTCGCCCTCCATCACCGCCCGGTCCATGAAAGCCCCGGGGTCGCCTTCGTCGCCGTTGCAGATGATGAACTTCACCTCTTCCAGCTCGTCAGCGCAGATGCGCCATTTGCGGCCGGTGGGGAAGCCGCCGCCGCCCCGGCCCCGCAAGCCGGATTTGGTAACCGCATCGATGACATCGTCCGGAGACATCTCACCCAGAACCTTTCGCAGGCCCCGGTACCCCCCCAGGGCCAGGTAGTCGTCCAGGCTCTCGGGATCTATAATGTCCAGCTTCCGCAAGACTACGGGCTGCTGGCCCTTATAAAAGGGGATATCGGCCTTGCAGGCCAACCGGTTGTGGGTCTCCGGGTCTTCATAGACCAGGCGCTCCACTACCTGGCCGTTTTTCAGGGTGGCCTCCACGATCTCCGGCACGTCCTCGGGAGTTACGTGCTGATAGGCGATCTCCTGGGGTCGCAGCAACACCTTTACAGCCCGGGCGCAGAGCCCCTGGCAGCCGCATTCTTTCAAGGCTACCTTGCCTTCCAAACCGTTTTTCTGGAGTTCTTCCCGAAAGGCTGCGGCCACCTCATCGCTGCCCATGGGCAGGCAGCCGGGGCCGGCGCAGACCAGCACCTGGGGCTGCTTGGGGTCCAGGCGGGCCATCAACTGGCGGCGATATTCCCGCAGATGGTCTACGGATTCAAATCTAGGCATGGCTTTATCTCTGTCATCTTATTTATAAAGTTTCAAGATCTTGGGCACCTTGTCCACCGAGGACCGCCCAAAATACTTGTCGTCAACCATCATGACCGGGGCCTGGGCGCAGGAACCCAGACAACCCACCGTCTCCAGGGAGAACTGCATGTCCTTAGTGGTGTAGCCCGGCTCGATTCCCAGCTTGTTGCTCAGAGATTCCACCAAGCGGGCGCCGCCCCTCAGGTGACAGGTGGTGCCCAGGCAGACCTTAACCTGGTGGCGCCCTTTGGGAACCAAGGAGAACATCTTGAAAAAGGTGGCCACGCTGAAGATCTGCGTCAGAGGCACGTTCAGCCTGCTGGAGACTTCCTGCAACTCGTCCTTGGGCAGATAGCTGTAAGAATCCTGGATGTCCTGCAGAACGGGGATCAGGTCCCAGGGGTCGCAATCGTAACGGGTTAGTATGGAGTCGAGGCGTTGGGCGTCCATTATTCTTGACCTTCTTCAGGAGGAGAAATCACCGGAAACTCAGGATAGGCGGCGCCGCATTTGTCCAGCAGCAGATTATACTGAGCCTGGGTGTACCTCTGGATAAAATCCAGTTCTTTGCCCCTGAGGTGCCGGAAGCGCCCCTGGGGCTTCATGTAGTCGATAACCGGCCGGAGCTTGGGGACCTCCACGGTCTGGCGATAACGGCCGTTTTCCACTTCAAAGAGGGGAAAAACCCCGGTCTCCACCGCCAGGCGTCCCAGGCGGACGCTGAGGTCCGTGGCGGAGCGCCAGCCCGTGGGGCAGACGGAGAGCACGTGGACGTAGGCCGGGCCCGGCGTCTCGATGGCTTTGCGGATCTTGAAGTAGAGGTCGAAGAGGTAGCTCGGGTTGGCTGTGGCCACATAGGGAATGCCGTGGGCCACGGCGATGGCCACCATGTTCTTCTTCTGGGTGTGCTGACCGATGCTCAACTTCCCCGGAGGAGAGGTGGTGGTCATGGCCCCATAGGGGGTGGAACTGGAGCGCTGGATGCCGGTGTTCATATAGGCTTCGTTGTCCCAGCAGACATAAGTGAAGTTGTGGCCCCGCTCCAGGGCGCCGGAGAGGGACTGAAGACCGATGTCAGTGGTGCCGCCGTCCCCTCCCATGGCCACCACCGCCGGCATCTTGCCTTTGAGTTTACCCTTGCGGTTCAGGACTTTTAATGCGGCTTCGATGCCCGAAGCCACCGCCGAGGTGTTTTCAAAGGCCACGTGGATCCAGGGATGCATCCAGGCGGTCTGGGGCATGCCCGAGGAGACGATTTCCATGCAGCCGGTGGCATGAGCGATGATCGCTTCTTCACCGATGGCTTTGCAAACCCATCGCACCGCCAACGCTTCGCCGCAACCCTGACAGGACCGGTGGCCCGAGGTGAAAAACTCCTTCCGGGGCATCAGCCTGGAGGCATAGGTATCGAATTTCTGGCTCTGGGCGTATCCGAATTTTTCCATTAGCTTCGCACCCCAAACAGGAAGTATTCTTCACTCGGGCCGGTGGCGGCTTCCGCCTGGGCCAGGCGCACGATCTCTCTAAAGGCTTCGGGTTGGACATCCCGACCCCCCAGTCCCACGGTATACCCGATTACCGCGGGCTTCTTCGCCAGGGGATAGAGGGCGCTGCGCACTTCGGCCAGCACCGGCCCCGCGGCCCCGCCCAGGGACAAGGCCCGGTCGCAGACAATAACCAGCTCGGCATCGGCCAGCGCCTCCCTGAGATCATTAAAGGGGAAGGGACGCCATAACCTGGGCTTCACCAAGCCCACGGATTCTCCGGCTTCCCGCATTTCGTCCACCGCCACTTCCGCCACCTGCGCCAGGGAACCCATCATCAACAGAAGCGTTTTGGCCCCCTCAGTGCGGTATTGTTCCACGGGCCGGTAGGTCCGGCCGGTAATCTTGCTCCATTCGTCCCAGACCTTGAGGATGTGTTCGTAGGAGTTCACCAGGGCTTGCTGGTGCGCCATCTTCACCTCGGTATAGAGCTCCGGCATGGCAAAGGCGCCCATGGTCACCGGGTGCTTGGGGTCCAGGAAGAAGCGGGGATGATAATCCGGCAGGAACTTATCCACCGTCTCCTGGTCCAGCATCTCCAGGGCCTCCACCACGTGGGTGAGGATGAAGCCGTCCATGTTAATGATGGTGGGCAGGATCACCCGATGGTCTTCGGCAATCTTGAAGGCCATGACGCTGTGGTCAAAGGCTTCCTGGCCGTTCTCCACGAACACCTGGATCCAGCCGATATCCCGGGCTGCCATGATGTCGCCGTGGTCGTTCCAGATGGACAGCGGGCCGGACAGGGCCCGGTTGGCCACAGTCATGACAATGGGCAGGCGCATGGCCGAAGCGATGAACAGGATTTCGTTCATCAGAGCCAGCCCCTGGGAACTAGTGGCGGTATAGGTGCGGGCTCCGGCCGCGGACATGCCGATGCAGGCGCTCATGGCCGAGTGCTCCGACTCCACGTTGACGAATTCCGCCTCCAAGTCGCCGTTGGCCACCATGGAGGACAGGTGCTCCACGATGTGGGTCTGGGGCGTGATGGGATAGGCGGCGATGGCCTCGGCCCGGGCCAGTTGCACCGCATGACTGACGGCAATGGAGACTTCCATGCCTACTCGATGGCCCTTGACTACCATTATTCTTCCTCCGGGACCATGCTGATACAGCCGGTAACACACTCTTTGGCGCAGATGCCGCAACCCTTACAGTATTTATTCATATCGAAGTAACCATCCGGTTCCTCGGAGATGCCGGCTTCGGGACATACGGTCCAACAGATGCCGCACTTGATGCAGCGTGTTTTGGTCCACACCGGGTGCTGGGAGCGCCAGTCGCCGGTGTTATAGTTCCGGGCCGAGCCCGGCTCGGTCAGTACACCGCCGACCTCGATCTCTTGCCAGGTGACCTGATCCCATGCTTTGCTCACGGCCGTCGCTCCTCAATGGTGGTCTGTTCATAAGCCACTTTCAGGGCATTGAAATTTTTGACCGCCAGGGGGCCGAAGCGCTCCTTAAGGGGTTGCTCAATGGCCTCCACGGCCACCACCCCGGTGGCCTTGAGCAGCGCCCCGATCATGGTGGTGTTGACGATGGGCACCCCCAAGACTTCCCGGGCGATCTTATTGGCGTCCACCAAGACCAGGGTGTGCTTGTAGCCGTACTCCTGACGAATCTCCGCTGCGGTCTTGGCGGTGTTCAAGACAATGATGCCTTGGTCTTTCAGGTCCGCCGGAGGGTTCTGGATCCGCAGCAGGGAGGGATCCAGGACCACTACCACATCGGGCTTGAGGATCTTGCAGCGCAGCTTGAGGGGTTTGTCGTCCACCCGGCAGAAGGCCAGCACTGGGGCGCCCCGGCGCTCCGGGCCGAAGCTGGGGAAACCCTGGGCGAACTTCCCTTCCCCAATGGCCGCCAGGGCCAGCAGTTCCACCGAAGTTACCGCGCCCTGGCCGCCGCGGCCATGAAAGCGGATTTCTATCATGGTTTTTTCCTATGTCAGCGAGAAGTTATTATAAGGAACGTTGCTTGTTCCTGCTTCCACAAAACCTGAATGGGCCTTATCTCCCGCATTGCCTCAAGCACTTTCCTAAGAGGCCAAGCCCCTGCGTCCCGTTGGCAAAACTACTTGATTATATAGCATTAGCAAACCGTTCGGGAAAGCCGGGAAATTCCCGATTCCTTTGTCAGAAATTTTCCTACACTTCAAAACCTTTTCCCTCGGGATTATTTTCACATATTTATGAAGAATATAAGACCGCCGCGGTGGATGTCCACCCTTATCAAAGTTGGGGAGAGAAAATGTCGAGTTCAGAAAGGGAGGGTTTTCCCGACACACAAGCCGCTAGGGGTATGTAGCACCGCCGAGGGCGGCGGTGCTACATACTTCGCCCTCAACCCATTCCCGCCACAGCCAAGGATAATCGTCTACCCCTGTAACCAAGCCTTTTCGCACTGGATTCTCGCAAAGATATTGCACCTTGCTGTGAATGCTCTCGTCGGAGCGAAGGACATGATCGAAAAATTCTCTTTGCCAAACATGCCCGCGGCGTCCCAGAATTTTATTGATAGTGTGGGCAGATGCTCCCTTGATGCCATTCATGATCTCAGCCAGCCCGAATGGGTTTCCTTTGTCATCAGTTAAGGCAGTAAATATCACGTGAACATGGTCCGGCATCACTACAACTCCATGCATCTTATATTTGATGCCATGATCATGCAGGCAATGCTTAAGAACCAGGTTCCTCACCGACTCTGGCAAGATCCAGCGATTATAGGAAACAAAGGTGACGAAAAGAGGTTTGTCCTCTCCTTGAAGATGGGGCAAAAAACGCCGATATTCGGACTTGGCAGGCTTTGCCATCGGGATAGCGCGGGGACCCGCCGAGGGCGGCGGCGCTACATTCAAATCTGTCCTGGGTCATAACCTTGCTCTTTGTCAATAAGTTACCCTACCAGAAGATGTAGCACCGCCACCCTTATGCACCGCCGCCCTCGGCGGTGCTCATTAATGCCTTGTTTAACCAAACGGGTTCTGCAGCACAATGGTCTCTTCCCGGTCCGGACCCACGGAAACGATCTGGATAGGCACCCCCACCAGCTCTTCCATGCGCTTCAGATAGTTCCGGGTGGCCTGAGGGAAATCCTCCATACGCCGCACTTTCCGGATATCTTCGCTCCAGCCCGGCAGTTCCTCAAAAATAGGCCGGCAGCGCTCCAACTCCTGGATGGTGGCGGGGGTGGTCTCCCGTCGACTGCCATTTTCTTCATAGCCCACGCAAATTTTCACCGGGTTGATGCCGGTCAACACGTCCAGCTTGGTGATGGCCAGGCCGGTGAGGCCGTTGAGCCGGGCCGCGTCCTTGAGCACCACCGCGTCCAGCCAGCCGCAGCGCCGCCGGCGCCCGGTGGTTGAGCCGAATTCCACCCCGACTTCCACCAGATGATCGCCGACCTCGTCCAGACATTCCGTGGGGAAAGGCCCGCTTCCCACCCGGGTGGTGTAGGCCTTGACGATGCCCAGGACCTGATGCAGTTGATTGGGGCCGACCCCGGTGCCGGTGCAGGCGCCTCCGGCTATAGGGTTGGAGGAGGTCACATAAGGATAAGTGCCGTGGTCGATGTCCAAATGGGTGCCCTGGGCCCCTTCAAAAAGGATGTTGTGGCCTTGCCGCACCGAAGTCTGGATCATGACCGAGACGTTGGCCACCAGGGGCGCCAGGCGTTTGCCCATCTCCAGATAGGGTCCCAGAATCTCCTCCTGGGTAAAAGGGCGGTCTTCCAGGAACTTTTCCAGGTAAAAATTCTTTTCCGGCAGCACGTCGGCCAGTTTGGCCGTGAGGATCTCGGGATTGAGCAGGTCGGCTACCCGGATGCCCCGCCGGGCTACCTTGTCTTCATAACAGGGGCCGATACCCCGGCCAGTGGTGCCGATCTTTGCCTCACCCTTGGCGGCCTCCCGGGCGATATCGGTGCGCTTATGGTAGGGCATGATGACCTGGGTGCGTTCGCTGATGCGGAGGTTGTCCGGACCCACCGTAATCCCCCGGGCCTTCAGGTTATCTATTTCCGTCAGGAGGACCTCAGGGTCCAGGACCACGCCGTTGCCGATGAGGCAGACGGTGCCGGGATGCAGGATCCCCGAAGGGATCAGATGGAAGATGAATTTCGCTCCGCCCACCACCAGGGTATGGCCGGCGTTGTTGCCACCCTGGTAACGCGCCACGATTGCAGCCTGCTCGGTCAAGAGGTCGACGATCTTCCCCTTGCCCTCATCACCCCATTGGGTACCCACCACCACTACGTTTGGCAATGCTTTGCCCTCCTTTTCACAAACCCGGTATATTAGATCACAGCGGCGGGCAAATGCAAAACGAAAAATGCCCGGCCAGAGGCCGGGCATTGAGGCGAATAACGTCCCGAGGGCGGCAACCCGCCCCCGGAGAGTTTATGGATCGCCGGCGAGGGCGCCGACGCTACTTTACCTTGGGTACAAACTTGCCGGGATACTCCGGATAATTCTTCCGCAGATCCTTTTTGATGATCTTGCCGGTGGGGGTCCGGGGAATGGAATTCAGGAAGACCACTTCCCGGGGCAGTTTGTACATGGCCAGCAGGTCCATGGTGGATTTGATGACCTCGTTAGCCAGTTCCTGGGACGCAGTGAAGCCGGGTTCCAGCTCCAGCATGGCCACCACTTTCTGGCCCATAACCTCGTCGGGCACACCCACGACCGCGTCATCCCGCACCGCCGGATGGCGGAGCATGGCGTCTTCGATCTCGCTGGGGGCCAGACGGAAGCCGGAAGACTTGATCATGTCGTCTTCCCGAGCCTGGAAGAAGATGAAGCCGTCTTTGTCCATGATAACGGCGTCACCCATCATATTGAAGCCGTCTTTGATGCCCTTCTTCATGGATTTCATCAGCTTGTTATCCTGGATGTAGGGCTTCCAGTACAGGGTGGCGGTGGGGCCCTTGATCATCATGCTGCCCGCTTCGCCGGGGCCTGCGGTGGTGCCGTCTTCCCGGACCACCTTGATCTCAAAGCCGGGCAGGGCCTTGCCGATGGAATCGGGCATGGGGACGTCGCTGACGGTGTTGCTGGTTACCAGGTGCATCATCTCGGTGCCGCCCAGGCCTTCCCAGATGGGCTTGCCGGTCTTGGCCTGCCACAGGGCCAGGGTCTTGCCGGTCAAAGCGTCGCCGCCGGTGGTGTACATGCGGACGCTGGAGGAGTCGTAATCGTTGAAATTGGGCATTTCCAGGAGCTTCCGGTAGGCGGTGGGCAGACCGGTGATCACGGTGATCTTATGCTTCTGGATGGTGGACATCATCTCGTCCGGGGTGAACTTGGGCAGCAGCGAAATGGCCGAGCCGCCGGCAAAGGGGATGTTGCAGAAGGTGCCGTAGCCCGCCGCAAAGGTCACCGGGGCGGAGCCGCCCAGGACGTCGCCGGGGCCCATCTTGTAAACGTACTTGTTGACCAGGTTGGACTCGATCAACACCTCTTTGACGAAGTGGACGCAGCCCTTGGGCTGGCCGGTGGTGCCGGAGGTGAAGAGGATGACGCCGATGTCATTGACTTCCAGCTTGACATTTTCAAATTTATCGGAAGCCGCGGCCATCTCTTTACCGAAGGAGACGAAGCCCTTGGCTTCGGCGTCTTCGGGTTTGCCGCCTACTACGATGAGTTTGGTGGGGAACTCGAATTCGGGCTTGGCTGCTTCCACCGCGGCCATCAGGGGAGCGCTTACCACAAAGGCTTTGAATTCGGCGTTGTTCACTACAAAGGCCACTTCTTCCTTGGCCCATAGGGGGGAGACGGGCACCGGGATGGCGCCAATCTTCTGGATGCCGAAGTTGGCGGCAACGGCTTCCGGCATATTGGTCATGCGCAGGCCCACCCGGTCCTGAGCCTCGACCCCGAGCTTTTTGAGGACGTTGGCGAACTTGTTGGCCATGCCCAGCAGTTCTTTGTAGGTGATCTTCAGATCACCGAAGAGGATAGCGACGTTGTCGCCCTTCACATGCTTGTCCAGAAATTCTTCCGCAATATTCCACTTTCCAGACGCATAATGCTTGAACTCTTCGGGCGCGGTATATTCGGCCCAGAGTTCTTTGGGGGGCAAATAATCAGCCGGAATTTTACCCATAAACTGCTTCCTCCTTCAGATATTTGTAATTCTAACGGTCTTTTGGCCTTCGCAGGGAGCAATAACCATGTGAAGCATATTACAAAGTCTATGGCAAGTGTCAAGAAATTTATAGTTTTCGGTTGACGGTTTTCGGGCGGCATCCGAATATCTAATTATTTTTCCATATATTTTCAATAAATTAATCGATTAGTACGACCCTGTAACTCATAAGCTAATGACCCATAAATTGACCGATTTTTCGGAATCATGGCCTAAAATTACCCAAGATTTTGTTATACTGGCACAAAATAAAAATCTGAAGTCCCCAAAATGCCCACCATCGCCCTGATCGGACCTGAACTCTTTCCCATCCCGCCCATCCGGGGCGGGGCCGCGGAGTTGTTCATCGAGAAGGTGGCATCCCGCCTCACCGGCTGGCGTCCGGTGGTCATCGGGGTGTCCGACCCGGAGCTGCCCCAGCATGAATGGCGCGGCCAGGCAGAATATTTTCGCGTGCCTCTCTCGGGCTGGCGCAAGCGGCTCTACTGCCGCTACCGGGAATATTTTCCCCTCTATGACCGGCAGGTGGCCCGGATCATCAACCGGGTGCAGCCGGACCTCATTCACGTCCATAACCGGCCGCTCTTGGCCTTATATCTTGAGCGCCGCCTGAGGCATCCGATTCCCATCATTCTGCACATGCACAATCTCTCTGCATCCTTAGGAAAACGGGAGCGGCCCCGCCCCGCCACCGTTATCCCCATGGCCGGCTTTGCCGCGTGCAGCCAGTTCGTGTTGGACCGGGAACGACAACGGCTGGGGTCGGGGGCGAGTCTGTATCGAGTCATTTATAACGGGGTGGAAACTGCCGCCTATGCCTCCCGCTGGGACCCGGCGGCCGGAGTCCAAGAGGTGCGCCGCGCCTACGGCCTGGAAGCTGAACCCACGGTGCTCTTCGCCGGGAAGCTCAGGGAGGCTAAAGGCGTCCATATCCTGGTTAAGGCCATGACCCGGGTCTGGGAAATTGCGCCCCAAGCGGTGCTGGTGCTGGTGGGCGGCACCGAATACGGGCTTAACCGCACCATGCGGGAGACGCCGTTCATGGCGCAATTGCGCCGAGACCTGGCGCAGGCTCAGGGAAAAGTGGTGCTCACCGGGTTTATCCCGCCAGACGCCATGCCCCGCGCCTATCTTTTGGGCGACGTCTTTGTGGGTCCGTCCCAGATCGAGGAAGGCCTGGGGCTGGTTTTTCTGGAAGCGGCCGCAGCCGGCCTCTCCGTTATCGCTACCCGCAGGGGCGGCATCCCGGAGGTGGTACGGGACGGAGAAACGGGGCTGCTCCTTTCCAGGCCAGACGACGACGCCGAACTGGCCGCTAAAATCATCAGGCTTTTAGACGACGTTCCCCTGCGACAACGCTTGGGACAGCAGGGCCGGGCGCGGGTTGAGGCCGACTTTTCCTGGCAAAAGATTGCCGGAACCCTGGAAACATTTTACGATGAGGTCAGGGAGCAGAGCTCAGGGATTAGGGATTAGGGATTAGGGATTAGGGATTAGGGGCGCAGCGACCAAGAATCTCAAAAAGAAACCGCAAATGTACGCCGATTTTACGCAGATCAGCAAAATAATTTGCGTGCATCGGCGTTTATCCGCGGTTGGTTTTTTGGTTCTCGTCCACAACTGACCTTGGCAGCCGGAAGGCCTTATTTTGAGGGGTTTGCCGGTATCACCGCAGCTGGTCCGGCGTTTATGGAGGCGCTTCCCGGCTGGATCGAATCATCCAGGGTCAACACATAGGTGCATATAGCCGCCAACATCAAGCCGATAACCGCCCAGGTGCGCCAGTCTTTGTGCAACCCCATGAGAGGTCCGGTGCGGTGGGAGTGTTTCTTCTTGTCTCTGCCATGCTCATGGGGGTGAGTGTGTGCTATCATAGGCATTATCCTTATCATCAGAATCATCAGAGGATCGGTAACGGAGTTGCGGCCACTATACCCCATTTTTGGAGAAAAAATCCACCGGTCAGCGCTTTCGGAAGGGTATGACGCCTCCGGCGCAGATCAACTTTAATTATGTGGCACAAACTTCTCATCGGCATCTCCCGCCGATATCTTAAGCGGCAGGTCCGCCGTCATCCACCGGCGCCTTTGTCGGCCCTGTCTCCGGCAAAGGTGCGGCGCGTCCTGATGATCAGCAACACCGCCCTGGGGGATACCCTGTTTTCCACCCCGGCCATCCGGGCCTTAAAGGAGCGCTATCCCGCCTGGGAATTGGAGGTCCTGGCCCACCGGGTCTTCGGGGACCTCCTGACGCATAATCCCCACGTGGCGAAAATCTGGACCTATCCAGGCCGCAACCGTCGCCTCCTGACCCTGGCGAGGGAGTTGCGCCACAGATCATATGACCTGGTGATCATCCTCCACGGCAATGACCCCGAAGCCACCCTGCTGGCCTATTTCTCGAGAGCTCCCTATATCATCGGCTCGGCCCGCAGCCCCTTAGCTTGCGTTTATTCGGCTGCGGTGGCCTTCACCGACCCCGATGAGCACGCTATCGAGCGGCGCCTCGACTACGTGCGCCTCCTGGACGCGGACACCACCGACAAGCGCATGGACCTCTTTTTGCCCCCTGAAATACAGGAGCGAGCAAGGGCCATCCTTATAGAACATTTCGGTGAAATCCCCCCCCTGCTTCTGGCCTTGCACCCCACCGGCTCCGATCCCTACAAGTGGTGGCCGGAAGCGTCGTTCATCGAGCTGGGCAATTTTTTGTACGAGTCCTATCACGCCCCGCTTCTCATTATCAGCGGTGCAAATGACCGTCCCCAGGCCGAAGCCATCGCTGCGCACATTGCCGGCCCCACGCTGGTCACCGGCGGCCGCTATTCCTTGCTCACCGTGGCCGCGCTCTTAAGCCATTGTCGCCTCCTGGTGGCTAACGATAGCGGTCCCCTGCACATGGGCCTGGCCCTGGGTGTGCCCACCATCGGCCTCCTTGGAGCCGACGACCCCCGGCGGGTGGGGCCTTATGTGGTAGAATGGGGCGTGGCGCTTCATAAACGGGAAGAAGTGTGCGATTTACAGCCGTGTCTCCTGAAAAAATGCCCCGAGAACCGGTGCCTGACGGCGATTAAAGTGGATGAGGCGGTGGCATTAATCAAAAATTGGTGGAAGCCGACCAGACAGTAATGCTTTGGAGGAGTCCTAATGAATGATTTTCCGGAATTTATGAAAGCTCCCCGCAACAAAATCTCTTCGAGTTCTCAATATGCCGCCGGTATTGAAGGATACGTCTTCGATGGCGCGGAGGGTAGCCAGATGGCATTTTGGACCTGTGCAGTGGATGGAATATCAAAGGAACATGTTCATGACTTTGATGAATATTTTGTGGTGATTCAAGGAAAATACACCATAATGATTGGCGGCCATAAAATACCCATAGGTGCCGGTGAAGAATATTTTATCCCCAAAGGGTTAGCCCATGCAGGTGAATATATTGCCGGCACCAGAACCATACATGCTTTTGGAGGAAAGCGGGCCGAAAGAGAAATTGCGGAATAATGGCTCTAAGGGAATTAGTTAAAGTTCGGCGGCCGCGGGCCGCCCTATGATCATAAGAACACCCGATAATTGACCTTGAGGACCTTGGCCAGCCGCTTGGCCATGTCCTTGCCGATGGGCCTCTTGCCATGCTCCATTCCGAGATATGGGTTTGGCTGATACCCACCAGGTGCGCCAATGCCTTTTGGGTCAGGGCCTCCCTCTTTCTGGCTCCCCGGAGGGCCACACTGCCGTTAAAGTCGGGATAGACCTCTTCCCAGGGAATGGACCCTGGGTCTTCGGCAATGGCGCCATAGGAGGCCAAGGCCTGTTTCGCCTCCATCACCTTGGTTACCGGAATCCGGAACCTAACCTCAACATAGCCGCCCGTAGCGGGCTTTTTCATGGCTTCCGACATAAGTTACCTATCACCGCTTGAGTTTTTTGCGAACGTTCACCGCTAATAAGACGCCCCAAGTCATACTTAATATGCCAATTATTGAGATATTTAGTCAAGATCTTCTTCAAACTTGAGATGTTTGCCCAAACTTCTTTTCCGCTAATTCTTCGTATATCTCGTTAATTCCCTTTCCCAAGCGCTCCAACGAATAATTCGCCTCCACGTGGCGGCGGGCGTTTTTCCCCAATTCTTTGGCCCCGGCCGGATCAGCCAGGAATCGCTCCAAGGACTGCGCCAGGGCCTCGGCGTCCCGTGGCGGAATGATGAGGCCGGTCGCGCCGTCGGTCACCACTTCCGGGTTGCCCCCCACGCGGCTTACGATCACCGGCAGGCCTGCAGCCATGGCCTCCAAGAGGGCCAGGGACAACCCCTCGCTGTAGCTGGGCAGGACGAAAATATCCATGGCCTGAAGCAGATCGGGCACATCCCGGCGCGACCCGAGAAAATGCACCTGGCCAGCCAGGTCCAGGCTTGCCGCCATCTGTTTAACCTCTGCTTCCCGGCGGCCGCCGCCCACGATCAGGGCGTGTACGGCATAGCGCTCTTTAAGTTGGGTCATGGCGCTAAACAATTCCTTATGGCCCTTACCCCAATGATCCAGGCGGCCCACCAAACCGATCACCGGCGCCCCTTCCGGCAGCCCCAATTCCCGGCGCACCCCCGGGCCGGGCCGGGCCGCGTCAATGGCAGCGATATCCACCCCGTTCGGCACCACCCTGACTTTGTCCGGGTCCAGGCCGATTTCTTTGACGAGATAGTCTTTAACCCCCTGGGAGACCGCCAGACTGAGGTCGGTAAAGCGCGATAGCGCGCGGCAGATGAAGCGGCGCTTGCGGGTAATGCGCGTGAAGCCGTGCCAGTGGTCGATGACGATGGGAACCTGCATCAGTGCCGCGGCCAGGCGGGTGTAATTCCCTGGCACATAGCTGTTGACGTGGATGGCGTCGACGCCGTGCCAGTAGATGACCCAGCAAAGGTGAAAGAAAAAGCGCAGCCACACCCACCCGTTTAACCCCGGCATCCTGAAATCCACCGTTCTCAGCCGGGCCGGGATAATCTGTTCCGTATCAGGGGTCAGCAGGCCGCAGATCACCCGGAAGCGGTCCGGATTAAGGCGTTTGGCCGCATCCACCAACACCATTTCCGCGCCTGCGCCTCGCTCCGGCTTGATGATGAACAGGACAGTGATTTTTCGATCTTGGTCCATAATGACTTCAACGAGTTCACGCCCTGGTGATGTAGGGGCGGATTTTAAACCCGCCCCTCCTGAGACTCCGGCAGGCCATCGGCAATTATTGCGGCACCATGGGTTGAAGCTGGTCGCTGATCAACTGCGCGGCCAGTTGCGACCCCTTAGTGTTAAGATGCACCACGTCGTAAATGTATTTGGAGTCCTGGGGGATCAGATGGGCCAGGTCAATAACCTGCACGCCGTTTTGCTTTCCCACTTCCCGGATGGCCTCGTTAAATTTGGCATAGAGAGCCGTAAACTCGCTCACGGAAATCCCGGAATCGGACTCAAAGCCCTGCATGGCAGCCATGACCTTGGGGTCGGGGTTGGGTTTATACCGGTTGAATTGGGTCATAAGGACCGGGGTGATCCGGCGGGCCCGGCAGATATTGATGAAGGTTTGCAGGTTCATCTTGAACTCATCTGTGATGGCGGCTTCATCGATGCTGATCTTTTTGCCCCGGATATAGGCAAATTCGTCGTCGGCGTCCTTCACCTTCTTCCCGAAAATCTTATGGCTCAATATGCGTGTGGCGGCATGCAGGTTGGGAATATACATGTCCCGGGCCAGAGTGGAGAGGGCCTTAAGCCCCGTGAGATTCTTATAAAAATAAAAATTGACGATGGGCTGCCGGGTGGGATTTTTCCCCCAATACGTCTTGTCATATATCAGGGCTACCAGGTCGTTGATGTTATGCATCATGACGACCACGTCGGGCTTCATCGGGATAATTTTATTCAAGAGAATATCTATGGAATGCAAGGAGTTGTTGCCGCCGACCCCTGAATTAATCGAGGTGATCTTTTTTCCGGTCTTTTGCTCCAGGAGTTGGCCTGCCAGGTAGGGGTAGCGCTGGTCTTCATCGACGTAAATGCAAGCGACCGTGGAACCGCCCAGAAAAAACAAGGAAAAGTCAGGCTTGTCATAGCGGTTATAGGGCAGCATAAAGCCCTGGTCGTCGGTTCTGACCCGGTAGGGCTTTTGCAGCAGGCCATCGGAGGTCCGCACCGCCTTGTCCGGAGGGACATCCACGGCGTCGACGTGGGGCAGAATCTCCCTTAAATTGATGTAGCGCCGATCCGTAAAAAGCACCAAATTATGGGCATGATTGATGTAGGCCAGAAACTTCTCGACGCCATAGGTGGCGGCCAGGAGAAATATGAAGAGACCTAAGACGATGGTCTTCTTGGGGTGGCGTTCAAACCAGTTCTGCGAGGCTGGTGCAGATTGATCTGCCATGGTTTCAGGCTCATTTAAAGGGTGCGGATTTGCTGCCAGGGAGGGCGCGTCAATTTTCTGCGTGGTCCCAGAGGCTTACTCCTAAGTTCATTATACAAAATATTTGCTCGGCATCGTATCAGATTTTTCATCGTCCCAGACCTGCCCCTCACCCCTTCGGGGTAAAACACCCCCCCATCTGATACCGATTCCCCCAGTTTAAGCGGGACAAGGATCGGCTCGCCCTTTTGCGGTCATAGCGGGGCAGATCTAAAAAGTTAAATAGTGTAATTAATCAAAGATGTTACAACAAAACCAGAAAAATCCAGTTCGTTTGAACTATTTGGCACAAATTTAGCTTATTGAATGGATGGATAAAATTGAGGAGTCTCCATGCCTGGTCCCTTTGAGGGTGAGCCAGAACTTTAGCGAGAGGGGGTGACTGCCTGAAAACGAGGATGGCTTGACTTGAGCGGACTCAAGTTTTCCTAAAGTAGAATTCCGAATCAACTGCAATGTAAGGAGGATTCTGAATGTCCGATGATCTGAAAAAAGAGGTTCAAGAAGCACCGTTACTGTGGCCTCTAACCCCGATCCCGACTTTTGAAGAAGTCTATGACCCCAAAATCTGCACCGAGGCGTCTCGGGAAATCTCCACGATCTTCGAGGGCTGGCTCCATCCCAAGCATGAGATGGCCAAACCCGAGGCCTTGGGCCAGATCCGGGTCCTGGAATGCGGCCACGGCGGGCTCCAGGCCAACGCCATGTTCGGCGGCGCCTACATGGGCGAACTGGGGGCCAACGTCATTATGGTGGAACCGCCCGGCGGCTCCCCCATCCGCAAGCTGGCGGCCTTCGGCCGCAAGCGCTACATGTTCAAAGACAACGTCAACGGCGACCTGTGCGGCGGCGGTTTCCTGCACGAGTGCCGTAATAAGCAGTCCATCACCCTGGATCTGACTCAAGCGGCCGGCCGGGAAATCCTGAAGAAGCTGGTAGTCCATGCCGACGTGCTCATCGAGAACTATGCCCCCGGGCAGTTCGACGACTGGGGCATCGGCTACCGCCAGCTCTCCAAGATCAATCCCCGCCTGATCTATGTCTGGAATGGCCAGAAAGGCCAGTGGGGCCCCTTGAAGGACCAGCCGGGCGAGCTCTATCCCTCCTCGCCCTGTGCCTCCGGCTGGTGCCATGCCACCGGGCTGCCCAAGAGCTTCGGCGGCACCCCCATCCGGTCCGGCGAAAAGTCCGACGACATCCTCTGCGGCAACCTCACGGCCCACGGCACCATCGCCGCTCTGATCTTCCGGGAAAAATCCGGCAAAGGCCAGTTCATCGAGGTGACCTCGTCGGAAGCCCACGCCCGCATCCATGATTATGCCTGGGGCTGGTACGGCATGGACGGCTCCAGTAAGCCCCGTTACGGCAACTGGGACCTGGCCATCAACATCTACTCGGTCAACCCCTGCAAAGACGGCTACATGATGGTCGGCGGCGGCCATGACCGGCTGTGGTACCGCATCTGGAAGACCGTGGGCAAAGACCGCCCCGAGCTGGAAGACATGATCCTGGACGAACCCACCTTGCGGGTGGTCATCGACCGGGTCGGCCATGACCAGCAGGTCAAGACCTGCACCATCCTCACCGACTGGATGAAGGACTATACCCGGGAAGAGTGCCGGGCCAAGTTGCTGGCGGAAGAAGTAGCCGCGGGCGGCGTCTCCTTCATCGACGAAGTGGCGGAAGAGCCCCACTACAAATACCGGGGCATGGTACGGGCCATCGAGACGGCCCACTACGGGAAAGTCCTGTTCTGCGGCTCCCTGTTCTATGGCCACCGGACTCCGGGCCGGGTCAAAGACCTGGGCCGTCCCGTGGGCTATGACAACAGCGATGTCTATCGCAAGTTCTGCAACTTCGACACCGCCAAGCTGAATGAGCTGTACGGCAAAGGGCTCATCTAATAGAGGGGGTTAGGAAATATGACCGAACATCTGGACAAACTACCCTTTGAGGATTATTGCAAGACTATCTTCAATAAGGACGCGCTGTTTGATAAACCCGAGGCCCTAAGTGGGTACCGGGTGCTGTCCTGCACCCAGTACATCCTGGGTCCCGCCGCGGCCGCCTACCTGGGCGAGTTGGGAGCCGAGGTTATCAAGATCGAGGTGCCCCGCCTGGGTGAGCCCATGCGCCACTGCTCGCCCTACAACGAGTCCTGGTTCTACCCGGTATCCCGGTGGAACCCGGGCCGCGGCACGTCGCCGGCCTTCCAGGGCGCCAACCACAACGAATACTTCGTTACCATGGACTACCGCAAACCGGAGGCCAAGGAAATCTTCTACAACATGGTGCAGAAGTCGGATGCCATGGTGTGGAACTACCGGCCCGGCACCTTCGACCGCTGGAAGATCGGCTACGGCGCCTGCAAAGAGGTCAATCCTCGGATCGTTCTCGCCTGGTGCGGCGGCTTCGGCGGCTTCGGCCCCGGCCGGAACTGGGCCTCCTACGACATCCTAGGACAGGCCAAGGGCGGTGTCTTCTCCTTCACCGGCCACCGGGCCGGCCGGGCGTCTGCTGGCTTCCCCAGCAAACACACCACCTGGATCATGGACTACTCCGTGGGCATGCTGGTCTCCACCGGCATGCTGGCCGGCCTCTACTGGCGGGACACGGTCTCCAACCTGGGCAACTTCTTCGAGTGCTCCCAGGTGCAAGGCTCCACCCGCTACACCGAATACGCCCTGCCCCTGTGGGGCCGTAGCGGCGTCGTCCGGATGCGCTGGGGCAACTGGGACACGGAAATCTGCGTCAACGGCATCTGCGCCTGCGGCCTCTCCTCCCACCCCCATTCGGACCATCCGGCGGAGAAGGAAGAAGGCTACATCTGCGTCCAGGCCTACACCGACGAAGATTTCGGCAAACTGATGAACCTCATCGGCCGGCCCGACCTGGGCAAAAAGTACGCCAGCCACGACGATCGCGTCGAGGCTCGGGCCCAGGAAGAGATCTACCCGGCCATCGAGGAGTTCCTGAAGGATAAGACCAAGGAAGAAGCCAACCGCGTCTTCAGCAGCAAAGGCATCATCTCTCAGCCCTTGCTCACCGTTCTGGAAGCGGCCAATTGCGACCACTTCCTGGAGCGGGGCGCCCTGGGCTGGTACGATGATCCCTTCTACGGCGACGTCTTCACCCAGAAGGTCATGTACAAGATGAGCGAGTCCCCGCCGCGCTTGAAACACGTGCACCGCCCGGTGGGCTCCGATAACGAGGAAATCTACCAGCGGGTTATCGGCCTCAGCCTGGACCAGATCCGGGAGATGGAAGCCAAGGAAGTCATCTAACCTAGGGACGGTAGGGGGCAGTAATCCGTGCCCCCGAACGCCGCACCTTTATCCATAACGGGAGGATTGACTCGATATGACTGAATTCAAAATATCGTTGATGTATGATTGTCCGAAATGCAAGTCCCGGAATTTCCTGGATCCCTACAGCTACTGGGAATACAAAGGCAACTTCAAATGCGGCGGCTGTGATGAACTCTATTATGCCGAGTGGGAAAACGGCCAACGGGTCGTGGATCCGGAAAAGGCGAAGGGCACGGAGTATATTCTGCCGGGCTACGTCGAGACCGAAGACCTGAAGCCCCTGTCCGGGGAAGGCAAGACCTCGGCCCCGCCCTTTGCCAATGTCACCTTCTTGGGCAAGCCCAAGAATCTTACTGTATCGGCTCGGGGCAAGCTCGTCGCCTGCACCCAGCTCACCCCGGAAGACCTGGAAGGTAGTTGCTGGAAACGCATCACGGCCCAGCGCAAATTCGGGAAATCCTGGTAGTTGCTGCGCAACTACGGAAGATAGGAGGAATCCTCAATATGGCGATTCTCTGTGACGATTGCAAGAACATCAAATACACTTACGACCCGCAGATGTCCAAGGTGTTATACGGTCACTGCCGGGCCATTGAATATCCTTTCCTGCTGGGTGTTTTCAAGGAAGCCCGCCCGGGCGCCTTTGTCGCACCCACCGATTGCAAGTATTTCCAAGAAAAGAAGAAGAAATAGGCTAACATAACCCTATCCCGGGGCGTCGCCTGGCGGCGCCCCGGTTTTTTTCGGGCTGGCCTCTTGCTTCCCCTGCCCAAGATTTATAAACTGAGGTCAACCTTGAGTCTGAAAATTAGCCGAGGAAACCGGTGAGCCACCGGTTTTCGGGGCCGCCGCCTAGTGCCGGGGCCTATATGACAATCCTTTTGAAGCGGTCACTCATGGGCCTTCGGCCCATTCTTAAGTTATGAGAAGTCGATGGCTTTTTATCATGGTGTGTGGTCCGTATTCTTTTTTAACCGAACCTTGAACCTTATACTCATTGCCAAAAGTTTTTTCCTCCACACCCCTCACCCTAACCCTCTCCCCTCAGAGGGGAGAGGGGATAAAAGGAAGGAACTTTTGGCAAGCGCTATAAACCTTGAACTGTTCAAAGCAGGAACCTAAATGAAAGACTACTCCCTCTATTATTGCGATTGCCGGCTTGAAGAAGCCGAGGTGGCAGAACTCCTGAAGCTGGCCTGGGATGAACTCTACGAACTGGAGTTCGACGCGGTCTTCGGAACCTGGCGAGGTGTCCACCTTGAACCGGAAACCGATACCGTGCACATCACCTGGGAAAACATGTATTCGGCGCCCCTGATGATCTCAATCCACCGGGTCACCCGGGCCATCCGCAATGACTACCCCCGGGATGAATTCCTCGAACTGGAACAGGTTGAAATCGACCGCATCCGCAACCTGCCGCGGGGGGGCAGATAAGAGCAGCGTCAGGGGGAACGGGGGAACAGATGTCAATGGCGGGTTATATTGATTATCAACGCCGGGAATTTTGTAAGGATGTGCGCTGTCCGGTGCAGGTGGATTTAGACGGTCAAGCACCGGATTCCGAAGGTTATGAACAGATCAGACAGACCTGCAAGACCAACTGTCGCTATACCACGTACCAATTCCACCATTGGTTGATCAATCAAGGGTATTTAATTGTTCGACCGGCTTAAAATGATAGGAATGATGCTCAAGGCATAGGAGATCTACGTATGGATTGGGGAATGGAGAATCGTTTAGGCCAACTGATGCCCAATGGCAAATGTTTTTTTATGCCCATTGACCATGGTTATTTTCAAGGGCCGACCCGGCGTCTGGAGAAGCCGGGGGAGACCATAAAACCTCTTCTCCCTTATGTGGATGCGATCTTCTGCACCCGCGGGGTTTTGCGTTCTGCCATAGCTCCTGCAGGCAGCAAACCTATTGTGCTGCGGGTCTCCGGATGTACGAGCATGGTAGGCAAGGATTTGGCCAATGAGGAACTCACCACCTCCATTGAAGAAATCATCCGTTTGAACGCCGCGGCCGTGGGCATCTCCATCTTTATCGGCAGCGAATACGAAAGGGAAACCCTCAAAAATCTGGCCACTCTGGTCAATGCGTGTGAGGGCTACGGCATCCCGGTGATGGCGGTAACCGCCGTGGGTCGGGAGCTGGATAAACGGGAATACCGTTATCTGGCTTTGAGCTGCCGCATCGCCGCGGAACTGGGCGCCAAAGTGGTAAAGACCTATTGGTGTGATGAACATTTCGATAAGGTCGTGGAAGGCTGTCCGGTTCCGGTCATTATGGCCGGCGGGCCCAAGTGTGAGACCGATTTGGAGGTCCTGGAATTCGTTTCTGACGGCATCCAAAAAGGGGCGGTGGGGATCAATCTGGGCAGAAATGTCTGGCAGAGCGCTCATCCCGCGGCCATGGCCAAGGCCTTAAGGGCCGTTGTGCATGACAATGCTTCCCCCAAGCAGGCTCACGAGATTTTCAAAGAAGCCAAAGAAAATAAATAAAAGCTAATTTTTAAATGTAGGGTGGCCACTGCCCACCGTTAAAAGTACCCTGTTCCCTTATCGATAATTATAGGTTGTTTACCCGAAAGCAGAAAACCAAAAATGATAGTCGCAAAGTACTACAACAATAACGATATTCGTCTGGAGCAGCTTCCCATCCCCAAGATCGGCCCCGGGGAGATTTTGGTCAAAGTCCGCGCCAGCGGTATCTGCGGCACCGATGTGATGGAATGGTACCGGATTAAAAAGGCGCCCCGGATTCTCGGCCACGAGATTGCCGGCGACATCGCCCTGTCCCAATCTGACAAATACCGCGTCGGCCAGCGCGTCTTTGTCAGCCATCACGTGCCCTGTCAGGACTGCAAATATTGCCGGGAAGACAATCAGACGGCTTGCGATACCTTGCATCAGGGCAATTATGATCCCGGCGGCTACAGCGAATTTGTCCGGGTGCCCAAGATCAATGTGGATTACGGGGTCTATATCTTACCGGATCAGGTTTCCTATCTTGAAGGCACCATGATCGAACCCCTGGCCTGCGGGGTCAGGGGCCTGGGGCTGATTGATATCCGGGCCCACCACACCGTTTTGATCCTGGGCTGCGGCATCTCCGGCATCCTGAATATTCAGTTGGCCAAGTTAACCGGTGCCCGGGTCATTGCCACAGATATCAATGAGTATCGTCTGAAAAAGGCGGCAGAGTTCGGAGCCGATGAGGTGATCCATGCCGCTCAAGATATCAACATGAAAGCGGATAGAGTCATCGTCTGCACCGGCGCTTACGCCGCGGTGGAGCAAGCCTTCCGTTGCATCGATAAGAAAGGCATTATCCTCCTCTTCGCCATCCCCAATCGGGATATTGCCATCCCCATCCCGGACTTTTGGCGCAATGAACTCACCGTAACCTCCTCCTACGGCGCCGCGCCCGCGGATTTAGCAACCGCCCTAAACCTCATTGCCACCCAAAAAATCAACGTCAAAGACACTATCACGCAGACCTTGCCGCTGGAGCAGATCCAGGCGGGCTTTAAGATTGTGGCTGAGGCTAAGGAATCTTTAAAGGTGGTATTGGAGGTTAATTAAAAGTTATGCGGTCTTCTGAGTAAGCAAATCCTTATCGAGTTCCAGCGTGTAAGATAGTATGGTCTTGAGGTCGATCTTCTTGGAGGCATTGAGGATTTCTATACCCACTATTCTATTGTTAGAAGTCGTATCGATGCTAACACCTTCGGCGATTTCTATAACTCCCTCTGGCGTCTCATCTCCGAGCCTCATATACAAGGCATCAACCTCGTTGTCGTAGAATATTTTCATGATTCAAGTCCTTTCTTCAAAGGATAGCTAGTGATTACCGTTATTATATCATTTTCTACGAAAACCACTATTTTGAGCGGATGTTTAAAACCTTTCACGTTTTGAATGATTTCATGAGTTCCAGAGCGAAGTTCTGTTTCCTTCAAAAGAGTGATAATGGTTGATTTGGAAATTCCATATAAATTTGCTCTTCTTGTTGCATGACGAGAAAATCTTATTTCCATGAAAGTGATCCTATACCAATGGTTCTGCTTCTCGCAATTACAGTTCCGAAAGGTTAGAGAAAAATCTTGTAATCTGTCTTCAAGACCTGAGCCAGGCGTTTGGCCATGTTTTTGCCGATGGGGCGCTTACCGTTTTCCATCTCGGAGAGATTAGTGCGCTTGACCTCCAGCAAGTGGGCAAGTTGCTCCTGGGTTAGGCCCTCCCTAAAGCGCAAGCCGCGAATGGCGCTCCCCTGGTTCAGGTCAGGCAAAACCTCTTCCAGAGGGAGGGACTCGGCCTCAGCCCTCAGGATGGCGGACACAGCTTCCTGAATTGATCATTACACTTCACTAACACTAATCCCCGAAGCATTTAGATTTCCAAGACTTACCGTAAAAATCATGGCTTCCTGAAACACTTTCTGAAATTCAATGATAGCCTGTATATGCAAGTTGTAGACATCCAAGTCAGTGTCTTTCGATTTAGTAACCCCTATTTTTTGAATATCAACCGATTTTATTCCCTCATTTTTTAATCCAATATTTTGTAGATGTTCTGCTGGTATCAATGCATTTTGTTCATCAAAAAATTTATCGTCATAATCCTTGAAATTTGATAATCCCTTCAGTTCTTTTAGCGTTGTAGTCTGCAAATTTTCTACACCAGCAATTGATTTCATAAACCATTCATAAGTGGCAGAATCGATTAATAGTCGATTAAGCTTATCTTTGCTGAGCAAACGTGAATTATTGATGATTGCTGATCCAAAGTATTTGTTTTTAAATCTGTAAACATTATCGTATGTGATAGCATATCGAACGGTAACACCTTCAACTGTCTGCCTAAGCCGCGGTAGAAAACGATATGAATTGAACATTCTAAATACTGTCTCAAAGACAAGCCCGAAGATAATAGAGTGGAGAGGTGTTTCCAGAATCAAGAAGCCACCGTCTCCAGTACTAATAAGTCCATTCAGAAAGTATGTCTTTTCCACCTTTTGGAAAAGAAAAGTGAAGTTGTCTTTCAACAACCGCACGGCATACTCGTACACTTTTTGTAGAACTAATGGGATATATATTTGTTTTTCTTGAGGAAATTTACTATATTTGTATATATCAAAACCTAAGACAGAGAATTTTTTATTAAGTATCTCTTCAACCTGTTTATTCTGCTTTTTTGTGAAGGAAAATCTTTCCAAATCAGTGTAATCGACGTTCCGGCGAAATAAGGGCTCAACATTCGCTTGGAACATTTCGTTAATAAATAGTTCTGTAATTTCAGGCACATCATTCATATTGAAACCCGAGCCAATCCCATCTTAATATAAAAGTCAAATCCTCTTCTTCCCCCCAAAACTCAATAATATAGTTGAATTATATGGGAACCTCGGATGATAATCAATATATTGATATCATTGATCATATTTTAAATAATGTGTTCTGAATATTTATAAATTGTAGACCACTTCCACAAACTCACCCCCCTGCCCTATACTTCTCTCCCAGCTTCCGCAGTTTCTCCGCCTCCGCCTCGGGTATAGGTCGCAACTGTCCTTGAAGTCGGGCTGCCAGGACCACCCGGGCGGTGTGTTCCAGCTTCTCCATTTTGTTGTATGCGTCTCGCACGTCCCGTCCTACCGTCATGGCGCCGTGCCTTGATAAAAGGATGGCGTCATAGTCCGGGATGAACTCCCGGATGGAGTTTGGAACTTCGTCGGTGCCGGGCGTAGCGTAGGGCGCGGTGGGAATCCCCCCCAGGGTGATCACCACCTCAGGGAGGATGGGTTCCAGCAGGTCGATGCCCGCCAGGGTGCAGGCCGTGGCGTAAGGCAGATGGGCATGCACCACGGCTGCAACATCCGGGCGCAACTCATAGGCCAAAAAGTGCATCCGGATTTCAGAGGTGGGCTTTCCCTCCCCTTCCAGCACCCGGCCCGAAAAATCCACGGTGATCACCTGATCCGCCTCCATGAGCCCCTTGTGGACCCCGCTGGGGGTGGTGAGCAGCCGGTCTCCTAAACGAACACTGACATTGCCGTCGGTAGCGGCGAGGTAATTTTTGCGGTGCAGCATCCTACAGATGCAGACGATGTCTTGCTTTAATTGTTGTTGAGTTGACATGACTGGTCCTGAAAAGGCCTAACCTTTTTACAGGACTTTAACTTTTGGGACCGCCAGCAGCAAGGGCTATTTGGAGGTTCAGCGCATTACTCCGACCTTGACCATCGCTTTTTCCATGCCGTCCAGGGTCTGCCGGGATTGGGTTCCCTGGGCCTGGGCAATCAAAGCGAAGAGGGCGTCAAGGATCGAGATTTGACAAACCAGAGAGGCAACGGCTTCCTCAGGTATGGTCATTTCCCGAGAGGCCGTGATCAGGGTCGGGTTGCTAATTCGGGCCAGCGGCGCCAGAGAATTGTTGGTAATACAAATTACCCTGGCTTCTCTTTCCAGGGCTATGCCCGCCGTCTCTAATATTTCCCGGGTGGTCCCCAGGTTGGAGATCGCCAGCACCACATCCTGCCGGGTAAGGAGCGAAGCCGCCATCAACATCAGGTAAAAGTCGGTGTACATATAGGCTTTGAGACCCAACAGCAAGAGGCGGTTGCCGGTGTAGGCCACGGCCGGGCCGGAACCGCCCACCCCGATCACCATGATCTGCCGGGCATTGCGGAGCAGTTGGACCGCTTCGTTTACGGCCTCGATCTCCAGAATCTCCAGGGTATCCTGCAAGGCGGCGCCATTGGTTTGGAATACCGTGCGCACGATCGCGGCATCGTCTTCAACACTCACCACTTCACGATGGCGCGTTGAGGGGATGACCATCTCCCGGGCCAAGGCGATTTTAAAATCCTGAAAACCTTTAAAGCCCAGGATGCGACAGAACCGCATGACCGTAGCTTCGCTGACCGCCGCGGCCGCCGCCACCTCGTTGACCGAAGCGTAGATGGCCATCTCCGGTTGCCTGAGAATCACGTCAGCCACCTTCCGCAAAGCGGTTTTCAGGGAGGGGTAAAGTCCCCGCAGCCGGATCAGGGTGCCGGTTTGACCCTCACGATTGACTGAGTCCGGAGATATGGTCTCCATAATCTAATCTCCATTTCTCTCAATTTATAATAATTCTAACCAAAGTTAATACAACTTTATATAAAAATAAAGCATTATCTAATAATTTTTTTAAAAAATATCCAAAATAATTTCTGAAATCATTATATCATGGTTCACAGCAACCGCTGGATCAGCCCCAAGGCTTCCTCCCGGGTCCGGACTACCCCTTCCCATTGGGCTTCCTCCACAGCCGTGAGCAGTCGCCGGAACTGGGGGCCCGGCGTCAGTCCCAACTTAATCAAATCATGGCCGTTGACCAATTTAGGGAGGAGTTCTTGGGGTTCCAGGCGTTCTTTCAAAAACTGGTAGGCCGCCTCCGCCAGATCAGCCAGCACCGCCTCGGAATCGGCGGGTTTCAGCGGACCCTGGCCTGCCAGGCTGTCAGCCATGGCCAAGGCAAAGAGCCCAGCAAACTCCGGCCGGGCCGCCCGCACCAGCCGGCCCAGGGCCCTAAAGCTCAGTTCCCGCTCCCGAAAGGCCGGTAACAATAGAAAAGGGCGCATGTGCAACCGGATGAGAGTGGTCACCGTTTTAACCTCGGCCTGACTGCACCGTAACCTTGCCGCCACCCGGCCAAAAATCTCTATCCCCACTTTTTCATGATAATAGAAAGTGTAACGGTCAGGATTTTCGCGGCGCTCCTGCACCTCGGGCTTGCCCACATCATGGAACAGGGCCGCCAGTTTCAAGAGCACTGCCTTGGGGCGAGTCCGGGCATAACGGACCACCTCCCCGGCGAGATCCCCAAAGTAGGCCTCCGGGGCCGCCAACACCTCCTCCATACCGGCCGCGGTCGCTAAAGAGTGGCCGTAGACGTCCAGGTGATGGTAGCCGTTCTGTTCCACCCCTTTCATGGCCGAAAGCTCCGGAAACACCTGCGCCAAAAGCCCCACCGTCTCCATGGCCTTAAGGACCGGCACGGCCTTTGGGGCTTGCAAGAGGGAAAATAATTCTTGGTGGACCCGCTCTCCCGCCACCCTGGGAAATTCTCGCACCCACTGGCGGATGGCGTCCGTGGTCTCCGGGGTAATTTGAAAGCCGTGGGTGGCGGCAAACCGGTAGGCCCGCAGCAGCCGCAGCGGGTCGTCATGAAAATTTCCCGGGGCCACCACGCGCAACCAGCCCCGGGCCAGGTCTTCCAGACCGCCCCAGGGATCGATGAGTTCTAAAGGACTCTGCCCCAAAATGTCGTCCAGGGACACGGCCAGGGCATTGAGGGTAAAATCCCGGCCTTTAAGATCACCTGTAAGGGTAGGGGCCCGAAATTCGGCCAGATCCAGGATGTCCCCTTCCCACACTACCCGGGCGGTGTGCTCGCCTTCATCCAATAGGACATAGGTGCCGCCCAGTGCCGCGGCCAGGTCCTGGGCCAACTCCAAAGTCTGAGCCGAGACCGCCATATCCAGGTCTTGAACGGCCCGCCCCAAGGCCAGCTCCCGCACCGAGCCCCCCACCAGGTAGACCTTAAGCGACCGGGCCGCGGCTAACTGTCCCAAGACCATCAGAGACCGCTTGCCTGAAAGGGAGGCTAGCCCTTCAGTCAAGTTCTCCCGGAGAATCCTGGTTGCCATGGGAAGCTCGGCTGAGGTAAACTGGTTAGGAAAGCCGATGGTGTCGATGAGATAATCTCCTGGAAAAAGGGGTTATACTCATTGCCAAAAGTTTTTTCTTATTCACCCCTCACCCTACCCTCTCCCACAAGGGGAGAGGAGAATTAGAGGAAAAAACTTATGGCAAGCGCTATAGGGCTACAGACGGCCCTGGATCCTCACCGGACGGAATCACGGTGAATTAGCGCTTATAATTTTAACCAAAATTATTTTTATTCACAAATTCTCGTATCTTGACCATTATCCTTCAAGCCTGAAGCTCCGTTGGCTATCTCATGCTTCGGGAACTGCGCCACATTGCCAGCTTCCCTAAGGGTTAGAGCAGGAGTCTATGACAGCTCGAATCGGCAAATCCGTGTTTATCTGTCAGAACTGTGGATACCAGGCCCCCAAATGGCTGGGCCGCTGTCCCGATTGCGGGACCTGGAGTTCCATGGCCGAAGAGGTGACCCCCACCGGCCCCGTCTCTGAGGTGAACCTACCGCCCCGGCGCGGCGCCCCCCAGCCGTTGATCAAGCTCAAAGCCCCTCGCGAGACCCGCCAGGTGAGCGGCCTGACCGAATTCGACCGCACTTTAGGGGGCAGCGTGGTACACGGCTCCGTGGTCCTCTTGGGCGGGGACCCCGGCATTGGCAAATCCACTCTGATCCTCCAGGTGCTGGATCGTCTCTGCCGCGGGGGTCTTCAGGGACTTTACATCTCCGGGGAAGAGTCCGAAACCCAGCTCAAGCTCCGCGCCGACCGTCTGGGAGTCTCATCTCCGGGGCTCCTGGTCGCCACGGAAACCTGCCTGGAAAACATCATCAAGATCGTGGAAGAGCTTCGGCCCGCCTTTCTGGCCCTGGATTCCGTTCAAACCTTGTACACCGCCACCCTGCCCGCAGCCCCTGGCTCCTTAACCCAGGTCCGGGAAACCGCCTTTCGCCTGGTGCAGCAGGCCAAGCTCCACGGCATCGCCACCTTTCTCATCGGCCACGTCACCAAAGAAGGCGCCATCGCCGGCCCCATGGTCTTGGAACATATGGTGGACACGGTGCTCTACCTCGAGGGGGACCGGAGTCACCCCTTCCGGTTGCTACGCACCGTTAAAAACCGCTTCGGCCCCACCCACGAACTGGGGGTCTTCGAGATGCAGGAAGCAGGCCTTATGGAAGTAACCAACCCTTCGGGATTGTTTATGGCGGAGCGCTCCTTAGAGGTCCCCGGCGCGGTGGTGGTCCCCAGCCTGGAGGGGTCCCGCCCCATCCTGGTGGAGGTCCAGGCCTTGGTCTCACCGTCGTCTTTGGCCGTGCCCCGGCGGCAAACCATGGGGGTGGACCCGGGCCGGGTGTCGCTCTTGGTGGCCATCCTGGAAAAGCGGGTGGGCCTGGCCATGGGCGGCCAGGATCTGTTCGTCAACGTGGCCGGAGGCGTACGCCTGTCCGAGCCCGCCCTGGACCTGGGGGTGGCCCTGGCTCTGGCCTCCTCCTTCCTGGACCGCCCGGTCCCCGCCGACACCGTCATCTTCGGCGAAGTGGGCCTCACCGGCGAAATCCGGGCCGTCAGCGCCCCCGAATTGCGCCTCAAAGAGGGCCAAAAACTGGGCTTCTCCCGGGCCCTCTTAGCCCGCCGCCAGCAGGAACACTTGGGCGACCTCCCCGGCCTGGAACTCATCGGCGTCGAAACCCTGGCCGCGGCTATTCGGAGTTTGTTTCCTTGAGGGGAAGACCGGGGGACGAGAGTCCCCCGCCCTCCCCTCAAACTCCCCTCCCAACCCCCTGCAAGGGAAAAATCAACGATATCATTCAGACTCATCCTCCGAACTCTCACCAGTATCAATAGACAAAACGATACCTCGCTCGATATGAAAAAAGCCCTTGTAAAATGTAAATTGTCATTTTACAATATACCTCAATGGTTCGGAGCTTCCGACACAAAGGCTTGCAAAGACTGTTTCAGCGTGACGACGGTAGCAAGTTGCCACCGGATATGGTGGCGAGGATAAGGCTAATTCTTTCCACCCTGCACGCTGCGCAAGAAATTCAAGCCTTGGATATTCCGACTTTTCGTTTGCACCCCCTTAAAGGGGAATTGCAAGGGTGTCTCTCAATTACCGTCCGCGCCAATTGGCGAATTATTTTCCGGTTTGAAGGCGGCGAAGCTTTCGACATTGATTTTGTCGATTACCATTAAGAAAGGATAACGCCATGGAGATGAAGAATCCGGTTCATCCCGGCCTTCTGGTTAAGGAATGTCTTGACGATCTGGGCTTGACGGTTGCGGAAGCCGCGGCGGCTCTCCATATCACGCGGCAACAGCTACATAACATCGTCGCCGGGCGCAGTGGGGTTACGCCGGAAATGGCGATCCGTTTTGAAAAGGCGTTCGGCAGCACCGCGGACACCTGGCTACGGATGCAAATGAATTATGATCTGGCTCAGGTGCGCCAGCGCGCCACCGAAATTGTGGTTGAGCGGCTGACACCAAAGGTGGCTTAGCAGGAGTGACAAGTCATGGCTATGAAGACCCCACCACATCCGGGCGAGATTATCCGGGACTTGTGCCTCGAGCCCCTGGGCTTGACCATTACCCGGGCCGCGCAAGGACTTGGGGTGAGCCGCAAGACCCTCTCAATGCTGTTGAACGGTCACGCGGGCATTTCCCCGGAAATGGCCGTGAGGTTGTCGCAGGTATTTGGCCGCAGTCCTGAGAGTTGGTTGCAGCTTCAGGTGCAGTATGACCTTGCCCAGGTCAGGAAATCGGCCAAGGAGATCAACCTCAAACCGCTTTATGCCCCTACCGGGCCGCAACCTGGATAAAAATTCCTTTCGGAGGGCGCGTCATGAAGAAAGACAAAAATATCAAGAGCTATACGGCAACAGAGCTTAAGGTCAAGCGGGCGGAAAGCCGCACCGATTTGAGTCGGGTCGATGCCATAACGGATGCAGAATTGGAACGGCTCGTTGCCGAGGATGAGGACGAGCGCGGCATTTCACCCGACTGGACCCAGGCAAAACTGGTGTTGCCGCAAGCCAAGCAATCCGTCCACCTTCGTCTTGAACAAGAGATCATCTCCTTTTTCAAATCACAGGGCAAAGGCCACATTTCGCGGATGCAAGCGGTTCTCAAGGCTTACGTGGAGGCCCACAGGTCGCAGGCCAGAAGGGCTAAGTAGCCGCCGTTAACGGCGGCCACGGGCCGCCCTATAAGTCCTCGTAAAGCAAAAACTCCCGCCGCACCTCCATAAACTGATCCAGGTCATCCTGCCAGGCGGTCTCCAGGTCCGCCACACTTAGGCCATTTTCCATCCCGATCCGGATGGCGCTATCCCCGGTGAGCAGGTCGAAAGGCAGGCGCACCGTTTCGTATTCGTAGGGTGGCTGACGCCAGGCGAACTGCTCGGGGTAGAGTTGCCGGATCGCGGCCAGCAAAACCAGGGTGGTATAGTAGGGCTTGAAGGTCCTCCGGTCGGTGACGTGGAGCTGAAACCCCCGGCAGAGTTCCCCGGCCCATTTATGGAAGGTGGGCTCAAAACAGGCCGTCCGGAGGATCACCCCAGGTAACTCAATGCCCTGTAGATGAGCCAGGATGCGCCCGGGTTCCAGAAAAGGCGCGCCGAACAGTTCAAACGGCCGGGTGGTGCCCCGGCCTTCCGAGAGATTGGTGCCTTCCAGCAGCACCTGGCCGGGGTAGACGATGGCCCCATCCAGGGTGGGCAGATTGGGAGAGGGCAGCACCCAGGGCAGCCCCGTGGCATCATAGTAATCGTTCCGACGCCAGCCCCTGGCGGGGATCACCTCCAGATCGCAGCCGATTTTCTGGGTGACATTATAGAAGCGGGCCAATTCCCCCAGACTGAACCCGTGGCGCATGGGCAGAGGGTATGGCCCCACGAAAGAGGCCCACTCGGGCCGCAGCAGATTGCCCTCCACCTGGACCCCGCCGATGGGGTTGGGCCGGTCCAGCACTACCACTTTTTTGCCGAGGGGCGCCGCGGTATCCATCACCTTGGCCAGGGTGGCGGCAAAGGTGTACACCCGGGTGCCCACGTCCACAAGGTCCACCAGGATCACGTCCACCAGCGCCAGGGCATCGGCCGGCGGCTCCATGCGAGGCCCATAAAGACTTACCACGGGTAGTTGGAGGACCGGGTCGGCAAAATCGGCGGACGCAATCATGTTGTCCTGCTTTTCCCCCAGGAGGCCATGCTGCGGGCTGAATAAGACTTTGAGCCGGCCGGGAAAACGGCGGGCCACCAGTTCCCGGGCGCTGGTCAGGTCAAGACCGACGCTGGCCGAATGATTCAAGAACCCCAGCCGGGCGCTTGCCGCCCAGGCGGGCGGTTCCTGAAGAAAGATGGTTAACCCTGATGCTCCTTCGCCCATAATCCCGCCTCCCCAGAAAATGCCAGGAGGGCAGGAGAGTAGTTGCACCTCTCCCCTGCCCTCCCCTGTCGCGCCGTTGCAGCTAGAATTCCGCGTCGTCTCGCTTCACCACCGGACGCATCATCAAGACCACATCGTGAGTCACCCCGTCTTTGCGTAGAAAATAATCGTCCAGGATGGCCTTTTGCTCGAACCCCTTGGCTCTAAAGGCCTTGACCACCTTTTTGTGCTCCGCCAGAATCTCGGCTCTCATCCACATGAGGTTTTCTTGCAAGGCCAGATTGAGGATCTCTTCGAGCATCAGTGACCCTAACCCCAGGTTCCGAAAGGCGCGGCATACGAAGATGCGAATCTCGCCGATATGCTTGGCGGCATGCTTGCCCCGGTGCAGAGTGGCGTCCGCAATGATACGGTTGTTTTCCAGGTCAATTGCTAACAGGGGCAATACCTTCCGGTAATTGAGCCGGTCAACCCAGGCGTTGACGAGGGCGAGATCCTTGACGTCTTGCTTCAGGAACCGGGTATCTTCCTCCGGGGCCTCCTGGAACATCTGTACCAGGCCGTCCCGGTCTTGATCATTGAGGAACCGGAACATTACCCGTTTGCCGTTTTTCAGGGTGGCGAACTTGCGGTAAGCGACATAATTGATCATTACGGACCTCAAGAAAGAATTTCAGAAAAATCTGAGCCCATGATACCCCCTCCATAAGATTTGTCAAGGCAACGGTGGCCGAGGAGGCCTAACCTGGGACTCAGTTGGATGCTTCACTTTCTCCCAGAAAAAACCCGATCAATGACTTCTTAACCGTTTTTTAATAGAACCAAGGGGTTAGCGATTTCTGTCCAGGATAATTCTTCCTCCCTATGAAAAACCCTGAAAAAACCAGAAAGCGCGAGTTTTTAAAAAATTCAGGAATTTGTCAACAGGTCCGAAAACGCTCTTAACCCCGCCTTTCATGACTTATAACTTATTAGATTAATTGGTGTATTTTTTAGCTTGGCCAGAGCCGCGCCAATGTTGTGTTCTGTAACGTATTCCTAACCTTCTCGCAACGAAGAGGCCTAAGGTTTATTTCGCTCTAATCCCTTTGACCCAGACTCCGGTCGAGGTTACTATCCCCCTCACAAGCAGCGCCGAGCCAAGGGGGAATATGGAAGCTATCTGGCAGGATGCCAAAGACATCATCAAAAACGAGTTGCCCTCCGCTACCTTCGACCTGTGGATCGAGCCTCTCCAAGCGGAGTTCGGCTCCGGAGGAGAACTGGTCCTTTCCTGTCCCAATCCTTTTGCCCTCAGGTGGATCCAAGCGAATTACCTCAAGCAGATCCGCCGGATCATGGAAACAGCCTTAAACCAGAGCCTGCCGGTACACCTGAAGTTGCTCACTGCGCCGGTGCGCCCGGCGGCCCCGGTTCAGATATGTCAGCCCTCCCTGCCGCTGCCGGAAAAACCCCGGAGCCGCGGATTAAACCGGGCCTTTACCTTTGACCAGTTTGTGGTCGGAGCTTCTAACCGCCTGGCTTACCAGGCCTCCCGAGCCCTGGCCCGCAACGATACCTTTTATAACCGCATTTTGTTTCTCACCTCCGGACCGGGTCTGGGCAAGAGTCACCTGTCCCAGGCAGTGGGCAATTTCATCTCCAAGTCGGCTGCCGGGAGGAAGGTGCGGTATATCACCGCGGAAAATTTCGCCAACGAGATGGTGCATGCCCTTAAGAACGGGCGCATGTCCACGTTCAAAGAGCGCTTCCGGCAAGACTGCGACATTTTGCTGTTGGAAGAAGTGCAGTTTTTGAGCGGCAAAGAGAAAATTCAGGCGGAGGTCTGCTACACCCTGGATACGCTCATCGGCCAAAATAAGCGGCTGGTATTTACCAGTTGCTATCTCCCGTCGGAAATCGGCCACATCTCCCAGGAACTGCGCTCCCGGCTCACCGGCGGCCTCATTACGCCCATCGGTCCACCGGATTTCTCCACCCGGGTCAATATTCTCGACACCAAGGCCAAGAACCGGGGTGTGCAAGTCCCGGTAAAGATTTTGGAATGCCTGGCCGAATACGTTGACGAAGACGTGCGGCGTTTGGAAAGTGCCCTGGACTGCCTGATGGCTCGGGCGAACCTGCTGGACGAACCTCTCAGTCTCCGCATGGCTCAGGAAGTCCTCCAGGATTTGAAGGCCGTCGATACCCGTTTGAACACCCCGGATATTCAGAAAATCGTGGGTGATTACTATGGGGTGAGCCTGCCGGATCTGCTGGGGCGGTCGCGCCAAAAGCGTTTGGTGCGGGCCAGGCAGATGGCCCTCTATTTTTGCCGCATCTATACGGAAAAAACCATGGTAGAGTTGGGGCGCCTGTTCCAGCGGTCCCACGCCTCGGTGGTGCACGCCCTCCAGACCCTGGACCGGGATCGCAAGACTCAACCCCGGGTGGCCCAGGAATTACACCTCTTGGAGGAGAAACTGGCTCAGGCCAAGGTCAAATCGGGGGTTAAGCGAGCATCATGTCTTCGCACCGATGCTTGATGACCCGGCCTTCCACGATAAAGACTATATCTTCGGCGATGTTGGTGGCCAGGTCGGCTATGCGTTCCAGGTTTCGGACGATGATCAAGAAGTGATGCAGCCGGATCACCCAGCGGGATTCTTGAATCATCTGACCCAGGATAATCTGGATATATTCATCGTCCAGAATATCCACTTCCACGTCCCGCTGGCAGACTTGCAGGGCGAGTTGCGGGTCCTGGTTGACAAAGGCGTCAATGCTGGTACGGACCATCCCCAGGGCGATATCCGCCATGACCTTGATATCGATGGAAAGCGCCAGAGGGGGGCTGCTGTTCAGTTCCAGGGCCCGTTCGGCGATATTGACGGCCTGATCCCCGATGCGCTCCAACTCTGTGGCAATGCGCATGGCCGCCACGGTCAGGCGGAGGTCGGTGGCCACGGGCTGGCGCAGGGCCAGCAACTTAAAGGCCTGTTCTTCAATTGCCAGCTCCATGCGGTTGAGGGAGATATCATCAGTGATCACTTCCCGAGCCAGATCAGAATCCCGGTGTGTGACCGACAACAGGCTCTTGCCCACCGCGGTCTCGGCCAGCGCCGCCATCCGGAGGAGATCCTGCTTCAGGTTACCCAATTCCTGGTCGAACTGTCTCAGTAATTCCCCGGGCGTTGCCATTCTTGCCACCTTCCTTGCTTAAACTTATAGGAATTTTATTCTATATCGGCTAAAAGATAAAGAATCCTTAAGCAATTTCGGTGGCTATTACCACATTTTATCCGAGAAAAATAATGAAACTGGCCATAGTGGGGCCGGGGGCCTTGGGGTGTCTCATGGCCGCCCTCTTTTGGGAGGCCGGTGAGGATGTCACTCTGGTGGACTACCAAGAAAATCGGGCCGACCGGCTGCGCCAGAGCGGTATTCAGGTGCTCTATCTGGAGGGGCCGCAGCGCCTCATCAAGGTGCCCGTTGCCCTGGCACCGGAGCTGGGGCCATGCGATTTGACCATCGTGGCGGTCAAGGCTTATCAGACCAAAACCGCGGCCCAGGCCCTCCCAACCCTCATGTCCCAGGGAGGCCTGGCCCTCACGTTGCAAAACGGCCTGGGCAATCTGGAAGAAATGGCGCGGATCGTTGGACCCGAGCGCCTGATGGCGGGGGTTGGTTTGCTGGGGGTGACGCGGCAGGATGAGGGCCGCATCCTCTATGCCGGGCGGGGGGCAATTTATGTCGGGGTGCCGGCGGGGTCCCGGGTCTCCGGGGCCGAAGTAGCCGCAGTGGTAGACCTTTTCCGGCGGGCCGGTTTTGAGGGTCAAGCCCGGGAAGATATCGTCGCAGTCTTGTGGGAAAAGCTGGTCATTAACGTGGGCATCAATCCCCTGACCGCTCTGCTGCGGGTGCCCAACGGGGCGCTGCTGAAGTTGCCCGACGCCTGGGAAGTGGCGGTGGCCGCGTCGGCCGAAGCCCAGAGGGTGGCGGTAGCCGCCGGGCTCAACCTCAGCGGCGACCCTGAAGCGCGTCTCACCCAGGTCTGCACCGATACTGCCGCCAATCGCTCTTCCATGCTCCAGGATATCCTGGCGGGCCGGCGTACGGAAATCGAGGCTTTGAACGCTCAGGTGGCCAGCCGGGGGAGGACCCTGGGTCTGGCCACCCCGGTCAACGACCTGCTCACCCGCCTCGTGCGCGCCTCCGAGCAGTCGGCGCCGTTCCGGGTCTCATAAGGAAATGCGTTCAAACAGGTAATATAGTAGCAGCAGATTTTACCGTGAAAATCCAAATCCCCCTAAATCCCCCTTTTTCAAAGGGGGACTTTCCCCCTCCCTTAAGGCTATCCGGTTTCGGACACGAAGGTTCAGCCAACGCCTAACTTCTTTGAAATTACCTTTATGAGCGCAACTCGGTATCATAAGATCTAGAGTCAAGGCAATTTTATTTCAACCCCGTAATTGGCAGCGGTTGCGACTACCCGTTCCAGGTCCTTGGAAGTAACCTCCTTGGGGGCACCTGAACCTTCTTTGAGCGGGGAGCCTATTTCTTCGAAAAACTTTTCCAGTCCTGCGGGGGTGATCAGCGCCAAAGCCCGGGCAGGCGTTTCCCCTTCATTTTTGAACCCATGGGGGAGTCCCGGCGGAGCAATAATCAGAGAGCCAGCCTCAGCGGTGAACTTCTGGTTGCCCAGCCAAAACGACAGAGAGCCTTCCATAATATAAAAAGATTCCATTTCCCGAGAGTGCGTGTGAGGCGGCGGACCGGTTTGAGGGGGGACCAGCATCTCTACTATAGCATAAGCGCCACCGGTATCTTTCCCGGTAGCCTTGATAGTATAAATACCGCCGGCCACCGTGAGGCGATGGCCCTCCGCCGGTTGGATTAACCTGGGTTCAACTACGTCTGACACTTTTTTCTTTTCCTGGTTCATCTCCACCTCAAGCAAGCATACTGATTTACCCTTTAAATGGACCTCTACAAGGCGCTGTGCATGGTTCGGCTGCGGCTTCGGCTTTTCTGTTCACTGCGGCGCTGAGGTTGGCGCGGCGGACGTGAGAACTCGGTGTCACGCGACGGCGCCGCTTTTTTATAATCAAAACCGGTGACTGTGCAACGCTTTACCTTGGCGCGCAGGACACGCTCGATGCTGCGCACCATATCCTCATCGTCAGAGGTAATAAACGTGAAGGCATCACCGGTCTTAGCATTGCGGCCGGTACGCCCGATCCTGTGCGTATAGGCATCAACAGTATCCGGCATGTCGTAATTGATAACATGGGAAATCTGGGTCACGTCGATCCCGCGTGCTGCAACATCAGTCGCCACCAGTATCTGGAACGTGCCGTCGCGGAACCCGTTCATCACGGCCTGCCGCCGCGCTTGCGAGAGATTTCCCTGCAGTGATGCAGCCTGATAGCCGGCCTTCTCCAGTTGTTCCCCCAGACGCTTGGCCCGGTGTTTGGTGCGCGCAAAGATCAGAACCGACTCAGTATCGGTATGGCGCAACAACTCGAGGAGGAGCGGGGTTTTGAGGTGCTGCTCGACCGGGTAGAGCATATGAGAGACACTGCTTGCCGGTCCAGTGGTATCAACCTGCACCGTCACCGGTGCTTTCAATACTTCTTGAGCCAGATGCAGAATATCATCGGGCATGGTTGCCGAGAACAAAAGCGTCTGGTGTTTTGCCGGTATGTGCTTGATGATCTTTCTTATATCAGGCAGAAATCCCATGTCGAACATCCGGTCTGACTCGTCCAGTACGAGCACCTCCAGATGCGACAGGTCGACCGTGCCTTGATTGATATGGTCAAGCAGGCGGCCGGGACAGGCAACGACAATCTCGACGCCGCGCTTCAGTTTATCCACCTGAGGATTGAACCCAACTCCTCCATAAACCGTAACGCTCTTGAGTCCGGTCCGGCATCCCAGTGCGCCAAAGGCCTCATGGGTCTGCTCGGCCAGTTCGCGGGTGGGGGCAATAACCAGAGCCCTGACGCGCTTGCGCCCGCCTTGCAACAGGCGATGGAGGATGGGCAGCACAAAGGCCGCGGTCTTCCCGGTGCCGGTCTGGGCCAGGCCCACGATGTCGCGCCCTTGCATGACCAGCGGGATTGCCTGCGTCTGTATCGGCGTTGGGGTTACATAGTGCGCCGCGGTAACGCCGGCCGTGACCTTGTGGTGAAAATCAAATGTGCTAAATTCCATAAATTCCTTTTTATCCTGTCCGGGTAAAAAAATCCCCGGTGTATTAAGAGGGACATTGGTTCTGGGGTAAGGAAGCCCGCCCTTGTATGTCAATGTAAGCTGACCCCAAGCTTTGGAGATGAGCGTGAGTGCTCTCGGAGTGGATGTGTCGCGGCGCTCGTCACACTTGGAATTTGCCGCCCTGTTTCGCCGTGCCTCCACTAAAAATGGCCATTTTGAGTGGAATTCAGACAGACGAATCCTGGACGCCACCAGTGTTCAAAGCGTTATGACCGGATAAATGCATCCCAGGAATATTCGGGGTTAGCCTGGCAGCAGCCCTCTTGCGGTGAATGAGGGCACTGAGCAGCCTTACCCCTGCCTCATGACGGGTTTGGGATTGCCAGCGACAAGGTCTTGGGTAAGCTTTTTCTGCAGTAATGCCTGGATCAGCTTTGAATTTTATATATTAAACAAAAGTCCATGTAATGTCAAGGTTGAGGAAAGCAAACATCAGGGTTTCGGAGCGCCTGGACTTGGACTCGTTCCAACCGCATCCGGCGATTTGCTCCCGGGAACTGTTTTTAGCGTCGGGGGGTGCACCAGGGGCACAAATCTCACCGGCAGCGAAGCTTCCTCCACCAGTTTTCCCTGCACCTTACGGAACCTCACCAGGGTTTGGTCCCCATAAGCCGACTCCACGGGAATCACCAGGCGGCCACCCTCTTTGAGTTGCGCCTCCAGAGCCTGCGGCACCCGGGGAGCAGCCGCGGTGACGACAATGGCGTCAAAGGGGGCCTCCTCCGGCCAGCCCTGGTAGCCATCGCCGCTTTTTGTTTTGACCCGCCCGTAACCCAGGTTTTTTAGGCGAGCCGCGGCCTGGCGGGCCAGTTCCGGAACGAGCTCGATGGTAAAGACCCGGTCCGTAAGTTCGGCCAGGACCGCGGCCTGATATCCCGAACCCGTACCCACCTCCAACACCCGATCGCCCGGATGCACTTCGGCCCACTGGGTCATCAGGGCTACGATATAAGGCTGGGAAATAGTTTGCCCCGATCCGATGGGCAGGGGATGATCTCCGTAAGCCTGGGAAGCCAGGGCCTCGGGGACGAAGCGATGGCGGGGCACCGTGCCCATGGCGATCAATACCCGGGGGTCGTTGATATCCCGGCGCTGTAGTTGCCGGGCCACCATCGTCTGCCGGATTTCCCGGAAACCATCGTCTGACCGGGCACCTTGGACCAGGCCGGCAAAACCGGCGATCAGGATAATCCCACTCAGAAGCATCACAGCTATAATCTTCATAATGCGCCTCACCAAAATTTCCCAGGAGACCGATGCTCCAAATTTAAGAGGGGAAGAGATAATTTAATTCAATATTTTTTTATAATGATTTTTATTCAATAGTATGTTAAGTTAAAATTCCTTTAACAATCTTCTAACAATCTTCATCCTCGTATTGATTATTTTGCAGATGGTATTATCTTCTGGTGTGTGCAGCAAATTGTTTCTGATAGCCAGCAGGTACAAAGCCATGGATGATGATTTAAAAATTCTGGTTCTCGGAGACGAGGAAAGTCCTGAGGAGCTTATCGAGTACGAGCTGAACAAGTCCAGTCTACGGTGCATCGCGTTGCGTGTCACCTCCCGGGAGGCCTTCCTCCAGGCTTTGCAGGAAACTTCACCCAGTCTCATTCTGATCACTACCGGACAGACCGAAGTCGGGGGCTTGACCGCCTTTGCTCTGGCTCAAGAGTTCTGCCCGGGAACCCCCTGTTTCTTGATCAGCCCCCCCGGCCGCCAGAAGAGGGTCGCGGGAGGTCAGGAGAACCAGGTTGACGGCGCTGATCACAGTGTTCAGAACATCCCCTTGGAGACCTCGATCGCCAGCTTTTTTGCGTCCACCGGCATGACCTCCCTGGTCTGGGATAGGCCGGAGGTTCCTTTCAAGACCCAGGATACTCTGCAACCGCTCTTGCAAGTCACCGGCGTCATTATCGCCTTTCTCTCCCCGGATGGCCGCATCCTGGAATTTAACCAAGGGGCCGAGCGCCTCACCGGCTGGCGCCGACATGAAATCCTGGGGCAAGACGGTATAGAGTTATTCTTTCCTGGAACTCACCGGACGTCGGCCACCGCACACCTGAACCGGGTATTGTCGGGCAAATCCGCGGAAGGCATTGATCTCCCCCTTAAAGTGCGCCAGGGCGTAACGCTCTCCTATCGCTGGTACTGCAATCTGGTTTCCGATAAACTTGGCCAACCGGCCGGGATCATGCTGGTGGGTCAACACCTTTCCGGGCCCAACCTTTTGGAGAGTCTGCCCCGGGCTCGCTTGGTCAGAGCCTGTCCTGCTCCGGCGGTCAGGCAGAGGCGGGGCCTGATTACCCACCGGACTGGCACCTGCTGAGGCCTTTGCCTACCAAGTTTTGTCAAGGCGCGGCTGCAGCGTCAACTGTGGCGCTTCACTGCGGCCAAACGTTGAGCGACGTCCGATAAATATTCTGATTTTTCCAGGCGATTTACCCAGGCCGGCGGCAGGGCTCTGATACCCAGGTAGGCCCCGCTGAGGCCGCCAGCGATAGAAGCAATGGAATCCGAATCCCCTTCGGTGTTCGCCCCCAGGCGGATCGTGCCCAGAAAGTCATCCGGATTTTTCAGAAAGCAATAAAAAGCCATCAGCACCGCTTCCTCCGCCACCCACCCTTCACCGATATGATTCAAAGCCGCATCCTGGGAGGTCATCTCCAGGGCCTCTTCCAGGCGCGCCAGGGCCTGGTCAAAGTCCTGGGCCTGGCTATGGGTCTCCAACTCCAGGGCCGGCAGCATATCCTCGGGCGAGAGACGATCCAGGGCAAGTTTCACCAGAAAGGCCGCGGCCACGGCTGCCAACTGGGCCGTAGGATGATGGTGGGTGGCCATGGCGCTAGCCGCGGCCACCCGACGCAACTTGGGCAGGTCATGCTGATAGAGAAAACCGATGGGCGCCACCCGCATGGCCGCGCCGCAACCCTTGGAATTGGGCTTGCCGCTCCGCCACCAGGGCACCCCGGCCTCGAGCTGACGCGCCCCATAAAGGCAGGAACCGCCAGGAGACCGGTCATTCTCCGGAGAGCGCAGCCAGGTGACAAACTCCTGGGACAGCACCGCCATGATGGACCCCAGATCCTCATGGCCTGCCGCGATCAGGGCCTCGGCCACCGCCAGGGTCATCTGGGTGTCATCGGTGAATAAGGCCGGCGCCGGAAGCTCCTGAATGCCATTGACACCGTAGCGTTCCTGAATCCCCTTCAGGTCCCAGAACTCCACTGGAGCGCCCAGGGCATCTCCCAATGCCAGTCCGTAGATCATGCCCAAGACCTGTTCCATGCGTTTCCTCTAAGGGTCCAGTTTTTTTATACTCATTGCCAAAAGTTTTTTCCTAACTCACCCCTCACCCTAGCCCTCTCCCCTCAGAGGGGAGGGGGGATAAAAGGAAAAAACTTTTGAGCCTCTTGCAAAATTGCCGGACATGATGTAGTCGCAGGCTTTAGCCTATATGAGCACAGGCTGGAAAGCCTGTGCTACCGGCAAACTCATAAACGCCCAAATAAGATATTGACCGAAAAGAGACTTTTGCAAGAGGCTCTTTTGGCAAACACTATATATCACTACCTGAGAGCCGCAAAACCGGCAATCGATTATGGCTTGAGGGGGGCTGGTTGAGCCACAGGCCCGGGAGTCTTGGCGTCCGGATGCTTGCCCGCCATGGCGACGGCAGGGTCCGGCAACCCCAAAGCCGCCCGTTCCTGTTCGATCTTCTCGAAGATAGCCTGCGCCAGCAGTTGATGCCCGTCCTTGTGCAGATGGCCGCTGAAGTTGGCGAAGATCTGCTTGATATCCTTGCCGGATAAGACGTCCTTCATGGAGATATGATAGACTCCCGGACCCGCCAGGGATTCCCCCAGGGCATCCAGGCCGTGGTCGGTGAGATACAGGCGGTGCTGGGCGTCTTCCTCCAGCCGGCACTGTGTGACCAGAATAACCGGAATACCCCGGGCCCGCACCATGGCCACATTTTTCACCGCGGTGTCATAAGCCAACTTGATGCGGGCCGCAACTTCCTTGGGGTCTTGCCCTGCTGCCACCTGAGCGTCGGCGTCATTGAGGGCGTAGCGGAGGCGAACCTCTTCAGGCACCAGGGACCAAAAAACCTTCTCTATTTTGGCTTCATAGAGCCGCCGGAAAATAAAGACCTTCATCAGCCAGTGGCGGGGGTGCCAGCCCTTGAATTCCTGGCTGCGCCGCCATTCCCGCTCATCCTCCCACTTGTTATAGTCATCGAAGTGCAGGATCACGAGGCTGGGGTCATACGAAAGGGCCTTCGTCAGCACTATGTGGCAGCGCCTGGCCCCGTAACCCGGCACCGCCAGGTTGATGGATTCGGCCTGGATGTCATGCCGGCGCAATTCCTGACCCAAAAGCCCGGGATAGGCTCCTTTAAGACTGGGGCCCCGGGGCACGGAATCGCCCACCGTAAAGATGCGAAACACTCCCGGGGGCCGCTGGCGTTGAAATGTTTGGGAATAAAAACGGCGTCCTCCGGCCCGGAAGAGTTCCACCGTGCCGTCCCCGTGCTCGTCGAATCCGGCTTGGGGATTGTAGCCGTAGTCAAACCGCCCCGAGAAATCCTGGCCAAAAAAGAGGCGCGCCCCCGCCTCTGCCAGAACCAACAGGCAGATAACCACAAGGCAGGCGGGAGTGATCAGTCGTTTCATCAGAATTGAAAGTAGATAAATTCTTTATCCTGCTCCCCGGAAGAGACGATCAATAAGATCATCACGGCGTATACCAGACCCCGGGCCAGCCAGGGGACCTGCGACAGCGAGGCCTCATCCCGGTATTTCCAGGTAAGGACCTGGAGCAGAATCAGGGGCAGGATGTGGATCATAAGCCAGATGGCGGAGGATTCCCAGGACAGCCCGGCTGCGGCGTTCCAGTTGCCCAGGGCGCCGAACCAGGTCCCCAAATAGGCCACGCTGGGGCTGCGGAAAATGGCCCAGCCCACCAGGGTCAAGACAAACATCAGGAGCATTGCGGCGGCGTCCCGCCCGGTCCAGGCCCCGTTTTTGGCTTTTTTGTCCATGATGCGATCAAACGGCGGCACCACCCGGTAGAGGATGAGCAGGGCGCCATGATACGCCCCCCAGAGGACGAAGACCCAGCTCGCGCCATGCCAGAGGCCGGCCAGAAGCATGACGATGGCCAGATTCCGCAGGGTGTCCCACTTCGCGCCCCGATTGCCGCCTAAAGGGATGTACAGGTAATCCCGGAACCAGGTAGACAGGGAGATGTGCCACCGACCCCAAAATTCCGAGGGCGTGCGGGAAAAATAAGGAAACCGGAAGTTCTCCATGAGGTCGATCCCCAGCAGCTTGGCGGACCCCCGGGCGATATCGGTGTAACCGGCGAAATCACTGTAAATCTGGAAGGCGAAGGCCACCACCCCGATAACCGCCCAGTAGCCGTTGAGGCTGGTCTTGGGATCAAAGGCATAGTTGGCCAGAATGGCGCAGTTATCGGCCACAAAAATCTTCTTAAAAAACCCCACCAGCATCAGGCACAAACCATCCTGGAGGTGGGAATTCCGAAAACTGGCCCCCTGTTCCAGCTGAGGAATGAGATTTTTGCCCCGTTCGATGGGTCCCGACACCATTTGAGGGAAAAAAGCGTCGAAGGTGGCAAAGGTGAGCAGATCCGCACACGCCGGACTTTGGCCGCGGTAGATATCGATGACGTAGCCCAGGGATTGGAAGGTATAAAAGGAGATGCCCACGGGCAGGATGATTTTCAGCAGAGGCAGGTCGGCGGTAAAGCCGATGACGCCCACGAGCGACTTGAAGGAATCCGTAAAGAAGTTGAAGTACTTGAAGAATCCCAGGATGGCCAGACAAAACACTATGCTGAGAATCAGGTAATACTTGGGTCGCCTGTCCCCAGCGAAGAGCCCGATGGCTTCATGGGCCCCGAAAAAAGCCAGGCCCATAGCGGCGCTGATCACTAAGAGGGACAGGGAGATCTGTGAGGCGGGGAGCCAGAGGAAACACCCTAGCAGCCAGGCGGCCGGCAAGAGGGAGAAGCCCAAAACCTGCCATCCGGCTTTTTTCTGTCCGGCGATGCTCAGGCCGCAGTTGTAATCGATGACCGTGGTGGCCAGCACCAGGGCCAGAAACCGGACATCCCAGCAGCCATAGAAGAAATAGCTGCCGGCCAACAACAAGAGTAATCGCCGCCTGACCGGCAGGAGCCAGTAACAGATGATGACGAGAGGCAGAAAGATGAAATATTGCCAGGAAATGAAGGACATAGCGTTTCGGTAAGAAATCCGTTCCAGTTACGCTAAAGATTGCTGGAACAACCCTAACTGATGCTTATTGGTTGCGATGGACGAAACCATCTCCCCTTTCTGGGATGGACGCGGCTGTAATTTTAGCTGGCCTTTATTATACTCTATCGCAGGGTAAAGGGCCATCTTCAGGAAGACAATCTTCCTGTTAGGGGAATCTTAGACTTTGCGGCACATCACCAGAAGCCGAGGCTCGCCGCTGATGGGTAGGTGATATATATGATGTTCCAGCGGTTCCAGACCCAGGAGTGGACAGGCAGAACTGGCCGTTTCCAGCTCAAGGCCTGTCAGATGCACACTTTTGAGGGCCAGAACCAAGCCCCCCGTGGCCAGTAATGGCTCGGCCAGCTCCAGCAGGCGGGGGAGTAAGAAGGTGGCCCGGGAGACCACTGCGTCCACCTTCGGCTCCCTTTTCCGGGCCAGAGAGGGGGTGAGATGGGTCTGAACAACTTCGACGCCGGTCAGCCTGAGGCGGGAGACCAGGTATTCCAGAAACGCTGTTTTTTTCTGACGGGCCTCCACCAGGGTCAGGTTAAGTTCGGGGCGAGCCAGTTTTAGCACCAAGCCGGGAAAGCCGGCGCCACTGCCCAGGTCAATCAAGGACACAGCCCGGCCCAAAAACGGCGATACCGCCAGAGAGTCCAGGAAATGCTTGATGATCATGTCCCGGGGGTTTTTCAGCCCGGTTAAATTGGTCTTGGCGTTCCAAACTTGCAGCTCTTCCAGATAGATCCGCAGCTGCTCCAACGTGGCGGGAGGCAGTTCCAGGCCCAGGGCTACAACGCCTTCCGTCAGGAGCGCCAGGGGATCTATCTCCGGGGGGGCTTGCACGATACTTTTTCCAGTCTTTGAACGATTGTTCATGAGCCTCTGACTTTCCCACAAGGCATGAAAAGTTTCCGATGGCAAACTCTTAACTTTGAACCTTGAACCTTGAACTTTTTCCTTTTATAGCAGTTGCCAAAAATTCTTTCTGATTGCTGGATTTCTAAATCCCCCTAAATCCCCCTTTTTCAAAGGGGGACTTTTAAAGCAATTCCGCTAAGTTCCCCCCTTTGGAAAAGGGGGGTTAGGGGGGATTTAGCTTCTTAGACAATGTACCTTAAAGGAAAAAATTTTTGGCAAACGCTATAACTCATTTCCCCAAGCAAAACTGGCCGAAGATACGATCTAAGATCGCCTCCCCCACTTCCTCCCCGGTGATCTCTCCCAATTCCCGAATGGCGGCCGCGAGTTCCAGGGCCACCAGTTCCCAGGAAGGCTCATTGTCGTTATTTTCATCAGCGACAAGTAATTCCTTGGCCTGGCCGAGGTAGCCCAGGCACTGCCCAAGATGTTGATGATGGCGGGCCTGCGTGATCATCTGCCCCTGCACCTTGAGACCGCCGCCCAGGGCCAGGCCCACAATCTCGTTCTTCAAAGCCGGGATACCTTCCCCGGTGCGGGCCGAAATTTTGATCAAGGGCCAGGCCGTGAGGTTCATCAACCCAACCTCTGAAAACTCCGGAGCCAGGTCAACCTTGTTGATCACGAGAAGTCCGCGACGCTCTGCCAGTTCGGCCAAAGCCGCCTCATCCTCGGAGGCCAGCGGAGCGCCATGGTCCACCAGATACAGGACCAGGTCTGCCTGCCGCAATCGCGCCCGGGTGCGTTCGATCCCCAGTTCCTCTACCCGGTCCTGGGCCGGGCGCAGGCCCGCAGTATCGCTGAACCGCACCACCACGCCTCCCAGCGTAATGCACTCCTCCACCAAATCCCGGGTAGTGCCGGGGATTTCGGTGACGATAGCCCGCTCCATGTCCAAAAGGCGGTTCAGCAGACTGGATTTACCCACGTTGGGCCGCCCGGCGATGACCACCAGCAGCCCTTCCCTGAGCAGGCGTCCGGCTTCATAGGTGTCTGCCAGGGACTTCAAGAAACTTGCCTGTGCCTCAAGATTTTCCTGGATGGCGGCAGCGGGTAACTCTCCGGCTTCTTCGGGGAAGTCCAGAGCGGCCTCCACCCGGGCGGCAAGATCCAGAAGATCCTGCCGCACCTGGCGCAGCCTTCGCCCCAAGCGGCCGTGCAGGTGCTCCGCGGCCACCTGGACGTGGGCTTCGGTCCGGGCGGAGATGACCTCCAGGACCGCTTCCGCCTGGGTCAGATCAAGACGCCCGGACAGAAAAGCCCGTAAGGTAAATTCGCCCGGCCGGGCCAGCCGCGCCCCGTGGGTCAGGGTCAGGTCCAGAATGCGCCGCAAGACCCCATAGCCCGAATGGCAGTTGATTTCCACCACGTCTTCCCGGGTATAGGTATGAGGAGCCCGCATGAAGGCCAGGAGCACCTCATCAATAATCGCTCCTGTGGGGTCGACGATGTGGCCCAGAGAGAGCCGATGGGACCGCCACGGTTGGCGGGGCTTATGGGGACGGAAGAGGCGGCGGGCGATAGCATAGGCTCGCGGGCCGCTGAGCCGGACTATACCGATCCCCGCCTCGCCCGGGGGGGTGGAGATAGCCGCAATGGTATCGGCCGCGTCAGGTGGGGTCATGCCGGGCCGCCGGCATCCTCCTGACTTTCTTTCCTTTTGACCGGCGAAATAACCACCTTCTTATAGAGACCTTCGCCCCGGCTGATGGTCTTCAAGTCTTTATCGCCCTGCAGGGCCATATGCACGATGCGGCGATCATAAGGATTCATCGGATTTAAGGTAACGGATTTGCCGGTGCGTTTAACCTTCTCCCCGTATTTCTGGGCCAGCAGGGCCAGGGCTTCGTTATGACGAGCCCGGTAAGCCTCCACATCAATGGCGATCCTGACCTTTTTTTTGGTCTGCTTGGCCAGCATTTTGGTGACGAGATATTGCAGGGCGTCCAGGGTCTGGCCCTGTTTGCCAATGAGCAAACCAGCGTCGCCGGTGGCTATGAGCAGGCTAATCCGGTCTTCTTCCTGAGTGGCGCTCACCGTAGCCGATTCCTCCATCTTCTCCAACACCTGCTCCAGGATTTCCCGGGCCCGGGGCAGCAGGTCTTCCTCCGGCTCGACCTGCAAAGCAGCGCGAATCCTGGCCTTCTTGCCCCCCAGACCAAAAATCCCGGGAGACCCCACCGACAGAATCTCTATCTCCAACTCCTCCGAAGGAACTTGAAAATGGGCGCAGGCACTTTCGATGGCCTCTTCAGTGGTTTTGCCTTCAAACTCCAAAAACTCCATCAACTCTTCCCCTGAGACCTACGTAAGGTACTTATTGGTATAGTGCTGCTGAGCGATGGACAAAACGTTGTTCATCAGCCAATAGATCACCAGTCCTGAGGCGAAATTAAGAAACATGAACGTAAAAATCAAGGGCAGAAACATCATCATCTTGGCCTGGGTGGGGTCTCCGGCGGATGGCGTCATTTTTTGCTGAATAAACATGGTGGCCCCCATGATCAGGGGGGTGATGAGCAAAGGATCTTTGGCGGACAGGTCGGCTAGCCAGACGATATTGGTAAACGGCAGCGTGGGAATAAATGGAGCATGGCGCAACTCGATGGCATAACCCAGCACATTATACAAGGCGATGAACACCGGCAATTGCAGCACCATGGGCAGGCAGCCAGCCATGGGGTTGACTTTGAAGGTGCGGTACAAGCCCATGAGCTCCTTATTCATGGCTTCCTTGTCATCTTTATATTTTTCCCGGATCTTGGCCACCTTAGGCTGGAGCTTCTGCATGTCCTTCATGGACTTGTAGCTCTTGTGGTTGGGATACCAGAAGACAATCCGGAGCAGGATGGTAAAAATGACAATGGTCCAGCCATAATTGTGGGTGTAGCTGTTCAGCCAGTTCAAAAAGGTCAGAAAGGGTTTGCCCACGAAGTCAAACCAGCCGAAGTTGACCGCCCGGTCCAGCCCTAGTGGCTTGAGATCGTCCAAGTTTTTCGGGCCGAAGTAGAGGAGATAGGAAAACCGGGCTGCCTGCCCCGGAGCCAGGGACTCCACCGGAGTCCTGAGGCTGGCCACCATGGGCGCTTTTGGCGGTTCGGACAGGGTAACCCAAGCCTTGGCGGACTCGGGGATCATGGCCGTTAAAAAATACCCTTCGTCAAGCCCGGCCCACTCCACTTTGCCGGTAAAAGTCTGGGGCTCTTTGAGGTCGCCGCTTTTGAGGTCATGCAACTTGTTGTTGATAGAGCCGTTGAACCCGAGAAAATGGGAGGTACTGGCTTCCTCCCCGGCGAAATTTTCGCTCAGGTCCAGATTGATCTGCCCCTCCAGGGGTTGTTTCGTATGATTGGTGAGTTGGACTGCCAGGTCGAAGCCGTAGCTGTCAGCCTTGAAGGTGAAGGTTTTGACGAAGGTCAGGCCCTCGGGACTGACGCAGGTGAATTTCAGGGTACTCTTGTCGCCGTCTTTGAGGGTCAAGCCGGAGGTGGAGGCCTCACACAGAGCCATCCCGGCCACGTTCAAGGTCTTGCTTTCCCAACTCACGGTCAGGGGCAATTCGTTGGCGCCGCCCTCCCGGACCAGATCCTTGGGTCCGATCTTGGCCGTTTCCGGGTTCAAATAGCGATCCACCTCGAACCCCACTGGCCCCAGTTTAAAATGGTAGAGGGGCTCAAAGGGCATGCGATTCTTATATTTTTTTAACTGGAAGCTCTTGAGCCGTCCACCCAGTTCGGTGAATACCGCCCGGTACAAGGGGGTGTCCACCACCACGTCCTTGGCGGGCTGGGCCGTCGGCGGGCGCACTGGCAGAGGCGCCGAAGGCGCGGGTCGCGCCGCCACCGGAGGGGGCGCCGGGGCCGGGGCCGCAGGTTTGGCTGCGGTCTGGGTTTGGGACGAAGGCGGCACAGGGCTTTTCAGCTTATCCCCAAAATAGATGAAGGCCATGAACACCACGAAACTTAAGGCCAGGGCAATCAAGGCCCGTTTTTCCATAGAGAGACTCCTAAGGTACCGGGTCCCACCCTCCAGGATGGAAGGGGTGGCAACGACATAGACGCCGGATAGTCAACCCGAGGCCGCGCCCGACGCCATGGCGGCACAGCGCCTCAGCGGCATACTGGGAACACGTGGGCACAAACCGGCAGCAGCTGGGAAACAGGGGTGAGATCAATACCTGATATACACGGATTATAAAAAGGGCCACTTTAGTCATGGTGTTATATTTCTGGCCCGGGCCAAGAGCAGCCGGCCCAACTCCTCTTCGACCTGATGGTACCCCAACTCTGCCGCCCCTTTCTTGGCCATAATGACCAGGTCTACGGCAGGCAATTGCAAGCGATGACGGCGAAAAAACTCCCGGAGCAGGCGTTTTACCCGATTCCGCTGCACGGCTTTCCCCAGACGTTTGGTCACGACCAGCCCCAGCCGGGGACCTTCTGCGGCCGGGGGCGCCAGGGTCACGCCGAAATGGCGCGTGTATAACCGCTTGCCCTGGGCCTGGGCCCGAAGGTAGTCTCGGCGATGGCGGACCCGCTCTGCCTTAGTGAACCGGGCGGTCCCTTTGGGGTTGGGGTCAGGACAGTGGCGGAGCACCGGCGGTTGGCATCAGGGATGAGGCTTAGGAACTCCTCATCTTCAGACTGAAAGACGTTTCCGGCCTTTGGCCCGCCGGCGCTTGATTACCTGGCGCCCGGCACGAGTGCTCATCCGCTCCAAAAACCCGTGGGTACGAGCCCGGCGCACATTATGAGGTTGATAGGTGCGTTTTGACATTTCGTTTTCCTTATCCCAGAACTTATTCCAAACATTGTATAAACCATTTATGCTGCTTTTTGTCAAGGTCTTGTGCCAATTAATCGCCCTGTCCTCACATAAACTTTTCTCAGTATAGGTGAGTACGTGAAGCTCACCAATCCCTGCGAAATTTAAGGAAATCGGCTCCCCGGGAGTAGGGTAATATGGATTTTTAAGTTGAATTTTTTCACTAAGTAGGCACAATAGATAAACAAGGGGCTTTCTGGTCGCGCCGGCGCTCGGGAACCGGGTGCTTATTTTGCCCTCTGGCGTTTTTCACTCTAGGGCAGAGCCTGCCCCAACGCAATTACGATGGTGTTTCCCGCATAAAAATTATAAAAATATAAAAATCCGCAGGATGCGGTGTGTTCCACGATATGCTAAGGAGTCAGGCACATGTTTCTTGATCCCATATTAGGATGGTTCTCCAATGATCTGGCCATCGACCTAGGGACCGCCAACACCCTGGTCTATGTCAAAGGCAAGGGCATCGTCTTGAGCGAGCCTTCCGTGGTGGCGGTGCGTAAGAACGACCGGGACCACCGCAACCGGGTGCTGGCCGTGGGTCGCGACGCCAAGATGATGCTGGGCCGCACGCCAGGGAATATCGTGGCTATCCGCCCCATGAAAGACGGGGTCATCGCCGACTTTGAAATCACCGAGGCCATGCTGCGCCACTTCATCCGCAAGGTCCACAACCGCGGCTCCTTGATCCGGCCGCGTATCATCATCTGCGTGCCGTCGGGCATTACCCCGGTGGAAAAACGGGCGGTGCGGGAATCGGCTGAATCCGCGGGAGCCCGGGAAGTCTATCTCATTGAAGAACCCATGGCCGCGGCCATCGGCGCCGGCCTGCCTATCACCGAGCCCATCTGTAATATGGTGGTGGATATCGGCGGCGGGACCTCGGAAGTGGCGGTCATTTCCCTGGCGGGCATCGTCTATGCCAAGTCCGTCCGGGTGGGCGGCGACAAGATGGACGAGGCCATTTTGCAGTATGTCAAGCGGACCTATAACCTCCTCATCGGGGAGCGCACCTCCGAAATTATCAAAACCACCATTGGCAACGCCTATCCCGGCACCGAGGTGGAAACCATGGACGTCAAAGGCCGGGACCTGGTCACTGGCATCCCTAAAATCATCAACGTCAACTCCGATGAGGTGCGCCAGGCCATCCAGGAACAGATCGACACCATCGTGGCCGCGGTCAAAACCGCGCTGGAGCAGACGCCGCCAGAGTTGGCCGCGGACATCGTCGACCGGGGCATCTATCTCACCGGCGGCGGCGCTTTGCTGAAGAACCTGGACATCTTGCTCCATCAGGAAACCGGGCTGCCTATCAAGATCGCCGACGATCCCCTGTCCACGGTGGTCATGGGGTCGGGCCGGGCCCTGGATAATCTCAACATCCTCAAGGAAGTAATGGTGGATTGAGGCGGTTAGATGTGCACCCCCAAGGTCGCTACCGAACTCCGCTTCTCATAGCCCTGGTCCTGCTGCTGGTCTTTGCCGTACTCTCCCTGAGCCTCAAACGCTCGCCGGTTATACAAAAGGTGCAAGGGGTCATCGTCTCCGTAACCGCCCCCCCTTTGGCGGGGATGGAGTATGTCGTCCGCCCGGTCAAACAACTCTGGCTGGGCTATTTCTATCTGGTGGGCGTTGAACGGCAAAACACCGAACTGAAGCGGCAATTGGAGGAGTATAAGCAGCGCCAGGTCCGCTTCCAGGAGGCCCAGGAGGGCTTGACCCGCCTCGAGGGCTTACTGGATCTGAAACGGCAAGTGGCCCTCCCCGTCATTGGGGCCCGGGTCATTGCTTATGACCCCTCCTTGTGGTCCCGGTCCGCCATCATTGATCAGGGCAAGGCCCAGGGGGTCAAGGAGGGCCTGCCGGTCCTGGCCCCCCAGGGTATCGCCGGCCGTATTGTAGAGGTTTATCCCCAATACTCCAAAGTCATGCTGATCGTGGACCGCAAAAGCGGCGCCGACGCCATGGTGCAGCGCACCCGGGCCCGGGGCGTGCTCAAAGGTAAGGGCGGCAACCGCTGCTCTCTTGAGTATGTTCCCAAAAACGCCGACGTGCAGGTGGGTGACCTGGTGCTGGCCTCGGGATTGGTGGGACTGTATCCCAAAGGTCTGGTCTTTGGAAAAGTCACTGCGGCCAACAAGAAAAATCCCGGGGTCTTCCAGGAGATCGAGGTGACCCCCAACGTCGATCTCTCCACCCTGGAAGAGGTCCTGGTTGTCAAGGTGGCCAATCTGGCCTTGTCCGAACCATGATGGCGCCTCTCATAGCTTTCAGCCTGGTGGGCCTGGTTATTTTTTATATCCAGAATCTGGTGTTCTTTCCCTATGTGCACCTGCGCCTGCTGGCCCTGCTGCTCTTTTACGTGAGCCTGCGGCCGTCTTTGCCCCTCGCCCTGGGTCTGAGTCTGGTGCTTGGCCTTCTCCAGGATAGTTATACCACTACTCCGCTGGGGCTCCATTTGGGGGCCTCCCTGATGCTGGTGGCCGTGGCCCGGTTGTCCAGGCGCGGCCTGCTCCTGCGCCAACTGGGGTTTCAAGTGCTGGTCAGTCTGGCGGCGCTGTTGCTCCAGGAGGTTTGCCTGCAAGCCGGCGCCTTCATATTGGGGTATCAGCCCTTTTTTTCCCATGATTTGATCAACGTGCACCTGATGGAAATCCTGGGCACTGCGGCCCTGGGACCCTTGATGTATCTGTTGGTGCAGGGGATAGAAAACTTCCTGCGCCGCCTGGGCTGGCGCCCCCACAGTGAACCCATGCCTTATCAGCCCTTTGGGGACTGAGGTATCAACAATTTCGCGGGATTATCCGACCCTGGTTCCCCTATGGATGATCGACTGAGCACAACAAGCCATGCCGCTCCTGGATAAAGACAGGCTTTCAGGCTTTAAGCTCCGGGAAAACACCTCCGGCGGCATAATGGACCCGGAAGAACAGGACCGCGTCCGCCGAACCTTCTCCCGGACCGCCCTCATCGTCCTGTGCCTCTTCGGCGTCCTGTTCTTGCGTCTCTGGTTCCTGCAACTGGTTCAGGGCGAAGAGATGCAGCAGCGTTCGGAGCATAACCGCATCCGCCTTCAGGATCTGCCCCCCTGGCGGGGTATGATTTTGGACCACAACGGCCAGGTGCTGGTGGCCAACCGGCCCAGCTACGAGCTGGTGGTGGTTCTGGAGGATGTGGGAGATATTCCCCTGTTGTCGAGCCGCCTGGGTCAACTGCTGCGCCTGGACCCTCAGCAACTGACGACCCAACTGCAAAACGCCAAAAAGGCGGGCCTCCATCAGGCGCGCATCCGTGCCGATCTCTCCTTTGATGAGATGGCCAAGGTGGAGACCTTTCAACCGGAACTCCCCGGAGTGATGATCCAGATCCAGCCGAAGCGGGAGTACCGTAATCAAGGCATGGCCAGCCACTCCTTGGGCTACCTGGGAGAAATCAACGACGCTCAGATCAAGAGCGGCAAGTATCCCTCTTATAAGATGGGGGATTACTTGGGCAAATGCGGGGTGGAACTGGCCTGGGAAAAGTTCCTCCGAGGCAAGCGGGGTTCTCGCCGCATCGAAGTGGACGCCTATGGCCGGGAATTAGGCCAGTTGGATAGCGTCTTCCCTACTCCCGGGGCCAACATCCATCTTACCCTGGACAATCGGATGCAACGTGAGGCCGAAGCCTGCCTGGACGGTAAGGTGGGAGCCATCGTGGCCCTGGACCCCAGGACCGGCAACGTCCTGGCCCTGGCCTCTTCTCCCACCTATTCCCAGGAAGCCTTCGAGCGGGGCCTTTCCGTCTCCGAATGGGACAGGATCAACCACGATAAGACCCATCCCCTGGAAAACCGTACCATCAAAGGGCAGTATCCCCCGGGTTCCACCTTTAAGATCGTCATGGCCGTGGCGGGCCTGGAAGAAAACGTCATTAGCCCCGGCACCATCATTTACTGCAACGGCAAACTTCCCTTGGGCAATCATGTGTTTCATTGCTGGCTCAAGGGCGGCCACGGCGGCGTCAATCTCCACAAGGCCCTGGTCGAGTCCTGCGACGTCTATTTCTATGAGGTGGGCCTGCGCTTAGGCGTCGACCGCATCGCCAAATGGAGCCGGCGTTTCGGCCTGGGCGAGCCCACCGGTCTCAATCTGGACAAAGAATCACCGGGGCTGGTGGCCTCCCAGACCTGGAAAAAAGCCCGGTTCAAACAGGGTTGGCGCGACGGCGACACCATCTCGGTGGCCATCGGCCAGGGCTACAATCTTGCCACCCCCATCCAGATGGCCCGGGTGACCGCGGCCATCGCCAATGGCGGCATCATTTATAAGACCCATTTGGTAGAGAAAGTGGAAAGTCCGGCCGGGGAGATTCTCTACCAGGCCAGGCCCGAGGTCCAATCCCGCCTGGAGGCGAGCCCCGCCACCCTGGAGGCGGTGCGCCGGGGTCTGGACGGAGTCGTGAGCGAATCCAGAGGCACGGGCAGATCCGCCCGCCTCGCCAGTATCCAGGTGGCCGGCAAGACCGGCACCGCCCAGGTGGTGGCTATCGACCGGGATGATCCCAAGCGCGAGCGAGGCCAGGGCATGCAAGATCACGCCTGGTTCGTGGCCTATGCCCCGGCTGACGACCCCAAGGTGGCCGTGGCAGTTTTAATAGAGCACGGCGGCCACGGCGGCTCTGCGGCCGGCCCCCTGGCCAGCCGGGTCATCAAGGCGGGCCTGTCCGAACCCCAGGTAGCCCAGACGAAATAGAAACAGCTATCAGCTTTTAGCGTTTGCCATAAATTTATGCCGCTGGCTGACTTTTAAATCCCCCTAAATCCCCCTTTTTCAAAGGGGGACTTTATAAGTAATTCCTTATAGTTCCCCCCTTTACTAAAGGGGGGGTAGGGGGATTTTGGGTGTTAAATTATCTCCTATTACGGAAAGAACTTTTGGCAAGCGCCATAAATCGGAGTTCGTAAAGCTTAATGCTTCCCAGCCAGACAGACCCGGTCTCTCCCGGACTGCTTGGCCTGGTACAAAGCCACATCTGCGGCCTGCAGAAGGGCTCTATTTGTATTGCCATGCTCCGGGAAGATTGCCACTCCCAAGGACAGGGTAACGGAATCCAGGACGCGGTCCCCGTAATATATTTTCAGATTTCGGACTGCTTCCCGCAATTGTTCAGCGCGTTGCTGCGTTATGGCTGGGGAGACATCCGTCATGATAATGGTAAACTCTTCACCCCCGTAGCGGCAGGCGATATCACTACCCCTCACCTGCTGGTCCATGACTTTGGCAACCTCCTTTAATAAGGCGTCTCCCGCGTCATGGCCAAAGGTGTCGTTAAAATGTTTGAAATGGTCAATATCGGCCATGAGGACCCCAACTTGCTTCCCCTGGCGTTCAGCCCGGCGCAGTTCCCGTTCCGTGGATTCCTCCATATAGCGACGATTGTACAAGCCGGTGAGGGGGTCACGGACCGAGAGATTTTGCAGAGTTTCCTGCAATTTCAGCTTGGCCAGGGCCAAGCCCAAGTGGTCGGAGACCCTCAGGGCTAAGTTTAGTTTGGCTTCTGCCTGTTTTGGATCAGAAGACCCGAGAAGGACATGGAATACGCCGATGGCTTCTCCCTGGGCCACCAAGGGCACACAGAGGTAGGCCGTCTTCTGCGCTTCCACATGCCGGCACTTAAACCCAGACTGCATTTCGGCCAATCCATGAGCCCGGCCGCGGCGCAGCGCCCAGCACTCGTTGGGGGCGAACACCGTCTCCGCTGGGGGAAGTTCTCCCCAAAGGGTGGCGGCCTCCACCAAAGTGCGTGAGGCATTGAACAGAAACACACCCCCGGAGTCAGCTGGGAACAACTTCTGGACTGACTGCCGGATGACGAGATAGGCTTCCTCGGTGGTATTACAGCTTTGCAACAGTTCACCCATCTGGCCGAGAAGGCTGATTTCAGCATTGCGTTGTTCCAGTTCCTGGGCCCAGCCCTGCAACCGCGCATTGGCCTCCCGCAATTGAGTATTTCGTTCTGCCACTGCGGCCTCCAGTTCCTTGCGCTCGGTAATGTCAAAGAAAAGCCCGCTGACGTAATCCACTTTGCCATCCGCGGTGCAGATAATGTGGCTGCGCTCGTGGACCCAGATTACGTTCCCTTTTTGGGATCTGATCCGATATTCCCTGACATATGACTTATTAGTCTTCAAAGCATGAATAAATTCTTCTATGGTGTGGTTAAGATCTTCCTCAAGAATCAGGTCAGTCCATTTAAGCCGCCGAGTGTCAAACTCTTCCTTGGGGTAGCCGGTCATGGCTTCGAGTTTGCCATCCAAAGTTTCCAGAGCGCCGTCCACATATCCTTTAAATAAGACCGCGGGAATGTTGTCGATGACGATACTGAAATCCCGTTCAGTCTGTCGCAGTTTTTCTTCGAGTTGCTTGGTCTCGGTGATGTCGAAGAACAGGCCGCTGACATATTCCACTTTCCCGTGCGAATCGCAAACAATATGGCTGCGCTCATGGACCCAGGTGACGTTGCCTGCTTTCCCCCTGATCCTGTACTCCCGGACGTAAGCCTTGTTGGTCTTCAGGGCTTGAATAAAGACCGCTTTGGTGGGGTCTCGATCTTCTTCAAGCATCAGGTCGGTCCATTTCAACCGGTGGGACAGGAAATCTTCCTGGGAGAACCCCGTCATGGCCTCAACTTTTTGATCATAGAGATCAATCGAGCCGTCCAGATATCCCTTAAAAAGCACAGCCGGAACATTATTCATCAAGATGCTGAATTGCTGCTCCATTTTCTGCAAAGCCTCCCGGGTTTGGTCGATATCGGAAGATTCCATCAGTCCTATTGCCTCGCTTTAGCCGTCTTATTTGAAAGCCTGTTTCCCGTGGTTGACATCGAGATGATAGTGTTTCAAGGCCGTCCTTTCCTTGATGGAAGGCAGGGTAGCATAAATTTCACGCTGGAAGAAATTAAATTGCCCCTGATTTTAGACTATGAAGCCTTCGATAAACCGATAACGCGAGGCTCGGCAGATTATAAGCTCCGGGTAAGGCAGGAAGAGAAAACGGAGTCGACCCTTATAAACCGCCTCTCATAATTATTTTATTAAATAGTTTAAAAAATACTTGACAAAATTTAAAATTATCCTTAATATGAAACGCAAATCCGCCATGAGGGCGGGGACGATAAGCCACGGGTTTCATCAAGGATGAGAAGAGAGCCGGGTTGCCTTAAAAAGGGTAACCCTTTTTTATTTAGTGATTTTTATCTTTTGGAAGGTATAAAAATTTGTTGGAGGGTGAGAAAATGAGACAAAAAAAAATGAAATATTCATCAAAGCTGAGATATTTATTGGCAATGTTAGCAGTTGTGGGATTGGTGCAGGTGGTTGACATTAATCCAGCCTGCGCTAGCATTACATCATTTTTTAATAATTTAGCGGGCTTCAATGCTGCTGCCGGAAATCCGCCCATCGCCATTAATTTCGACACCATAGCCAAAAACGCTGATATTACCGGGGCAACAATCCAAGGCGTCACCTTTCAAGGTCCCAGCGTGCCGCTGATCGTTGTTGATCAGGCTGATATGGGGGGGCAGCTTTTCGCCACAACCCCTCTGCAGCTATTATCACCAGGCGGCACAGACCTGTCGCAGGAGAACGACGATCTGACCTTGATTTTCAACACCCCGGTTAATGCTTTTGGATTTGATCTGATTTATCGGGTGGCTGATGGCGCCTCGTTCGTCTCCATCGATATACGTGATCCTTCTGATAACGTACTTTTTTCTGATGCTTTTATCCCATCATCAGCTTCAGGAGTTGGCCAAGCAGATTTTTGGGGGTTTGTTTCTACGAGCAACGACATAGCCAAAATTATCATTGATGAATTTGATCCAAGTCCCCTTGACGACAATATCGGTTTTGACACCTTCCGGTTCCAACCTGCGGCCGCGCCTATCCCCATCCCCGGTTCGGTGCTCCTCCTGGGTTCCGGACTACTGGGTCTGACGGGGTTAAGGAGATTCAGGAAGGGTTAGCCAGCCATTCCTTTCAGCGACAAACCCAGGCAGGGTCTGTTATGGCCCTGCCTTTTTTTGTTTTCAAATTGTAGCTGTTAGCTTGCCCAGTTCGATAATTATCGCTAAAGGGGCAATAGATATAGATATGATCTGGATAGCAGGTCTGATGAAGAAGTCAAGTTTTAAAGGGGAGGCCGGCGCCCCCAAACCCATCACTCCGGCTTGCGAGACTCCCGCCGGTGGCGCCAGGCCTGCTTCAGTCAGGTCCAGGTGCCCTCTTCCCAGCCGTACTTGCCGATGAGCTTCACGAAGCGGCAGCCGCCGTGGTATTCAAATTTCAGTCCTTCTGTGGTTTTGCGGACGACGGTCAGCGTCTGGGACCAGGTGTCCCCCACGGGAATCACCAGCCGCCCCCCCAGAGCAAGTTGCTCGGTCAGGGGCCGGGGCACCTGGGGGGCGCCCGCGGTGACGATGACGGCGTCAAAGGGCATCTCCTCGGGCCAGCCCAGGGTGCCGTCACCCACCCGGGTCTTGATATTGGTATATCCCAGCGACGTCAGAATCTGCTCTGCCCTGGCGAGCAGCACGGCCATCCGGTCGATGGTAAAGACCTGAGCCGCCAGCTCGGCCAGGATAGCCGCCTGGTAGCCCGAGCCGGAGCCGATTTCCAGCACCCGGTCCGTTGCCTTTAACTCCAGCATCTCGGTCATCAGGGCCACAATGTAGGGCTGGGAGATGGTCTGGTCTTCCCCAATAGGCAGGGGATAATCTTGGTAGGCCTGGTCCCACAGATGCGAAGGGATGAAGCGGTGCCGGGGCACCTTGCCCATGGCCGCCAGCACCCTGGGGTCGGATACCCCCCGGGCCGCGATCTGCCTCTCCACCATCCGCTGGCGCTCGACGTTAAAGTTATCTTCGGTCATGGGTCATCCTCTTAAGGAAATACCAGGTTCGTGGCCTCAGGATCGATGTTCTTTACAAGATAGGGTCGCTGTCTCCGGTTGTCCATTCTAAATGCCACCCAAGTTTATCGACGCCATTTTTTAGGAGCCGATAAGGATATGCGTTCAAACAGGTAATTTGGTAGCCGCAGGCTTTCCCTGAAAATCCCAATCCCCCTAAATCCAATGCAGTTCACTTATAACGTTTGCCATAAATTTATGCCGCTGGCTGATTTTTAAATCCCCCTAAATCCTCCTTTTTCAAAGGGGGACTTTTTGGGACACCTGAAAGAAAACGAAACCAGGCAGTTTACGTCAAGGGCACCAGTTCCACCCGGCCCCAGGCCCCCAGCTTCTCACCTACGACCACCACCGCTCCCAGGATCTCAGGCTGGCTGGCAATCCACTCCAGGGCTGAGGCAATGGTATCGGGACCCTGGACCCGATTGCCCAGCGCGGTAGCTGCGGCATCGGCCAGGGCTGGGCTTATGGCCAGGACACAGGCGGCATCCGCCCGGCCGAAGCTCAAGGAATGCCCCACGGTGGCGGAGGAAGTGCATACCCCCAAGGGACTGAGGGCGGGATCAAGGTTGAGCCCCACCCGGCGGCTCAAGGGTGACTTGCCGGCAAACAGGGCCACCGTAGCGGGCCGGGTGATAGAGAGATAAATATCGCCGCCATTTTCCACGATCACTTCGGGGCTCAACGCAGACAGGTGGTGTCCGACCCGGGCTGCCAAGGCGCCGGCCACCGCGGCCATAGGACCCACCTGCACGGCCGCGGCCGCCTCGATCATCTCCCGGGCCACCGGCGGGGCAAAAGGGTCCGGGGGCCAGGGAACGAGGCTGGTGAGAAAACCGGGGTACCTCGCAATGTAGGTCTCCAACTGATGGCGTTCCTGGATAACCAGTTCCCGGACCTCTTGGGTAAAGTCCCGGCTGGCCAACACCCAGAGGTCAGTCTCTTTCACCACCACGCGAAAGCCCGTCAGACCGGAGCGGGCCATGCGGGTGCGATAGGTGCGGGGTTCGTAGCCTAAAGTAGTCATTATTTTCAGGGAGGGCCCAAGGCGCCAAGGCTCTATTCCCTTCCAAGAATCATACCGGGAAGTTTATTTGGCTTCCGCTTTAACTATACAACACATTTTAGGAAATTCAGCCTGCCGTAACCTGAAAAGCCGTTTCTGAAAAAATTCTAGAGCAACTGCGCCTTCTAATACCGAGTCGCGTTCAAAGGGCAAATTTTAATAGGCGCAGGCTCTGGCCTACGCCTGCACAGGCGAGACGCCTGTGCCACCAATGGGAATTGGTATAAAATCCCCGGCCCGGAGATTCGAAGAAAATTCGCGAAATTGCAACAGAGGCGTACACAATGAACCCAAGTCATGCTAAAATGCATTGTGAAATATTTCTCTTGACAACGGGTTTAAGAACGGGAAAAGTTTTGGTGCTGCCCGGTTGGGATAGCGAGGCAAGCATGGCGCAGGAGTTTTCCAGAACAACAGGGTCGGAACCCTTGCTGGCCGCCTGGATCAAATGGACCATGGATTTTTGGGATACCATGGCCCAAATGGGGCCTGGGCTGGATAGAGTATCCGAAGCCGATGGCGGCAGCCCCCCGGGTGATGCCTGGCTGTCGTCCTTGCACCTGTGGCAGGCTTTTTTTTCGTTGTTAACGGAACCGGGAACCGTGGCTGCGGTTTTTCAAGGTATCAGGGCGCCCGCGGAGATTGTTTTGAGGATGGCTCAGGCGGGTTGGGGAGGCTATTTTCAGCTTCACCGGCAATGGCTGGAGGGCTGGGCGGGCAACGGAACTCCGGGCGAGACCGACGATTTTGCAGGGCTGGAAAGGGAAATCTTCAAAATCTGCACTGATCTCTATGAAAGTGACTTCCGCCGACTTTTGAACATGCCCCATCTGCGCCTGACCGGTCTGACCCAGGAACGCCTCAACCAGGCCACTGACAAATTCAACCAATTTCAGGCCGCCATGGGCGAATTCATCTCTATGCTGTACCTGCCGGTAAAAAAATCCCTGCGGGCCATGACGGGAGTGGGGGGCATGGGCAGGGAGGAAAACCCCCCGGAAGATTTTAAGGAGTATTACAAGGGGTGGCTGAAAATTCTGGAAGGGCATTACATGACGCTGTTCCAGTCGGCGGAGTATGCCCGGACCCTGGTTCAGACCCTTACTGCCTTGCAAGATTTCACCATGGCAAAAGACGCGCTCATGGCCGAGGCTATGGAAGCCCTGTCGCTGCCCAGCCGCCGGGACCTGGATGACCTCTACCGGGAAATGTATATTTTGAAGAAAAGCCTGAAAGAGATTTCCAAAAAATTAGACCGGACCGAGCCGTCCCAGGAGCCGTGCTGATGGACCGGCCCAAGATCCCGGTGAACCTTATCCTGGCCAGCCTGGCTGCGGACGCTGAAGAAGCCAAGCATCGCCTGGAAAAGGCCAAGGATGTTTTGCTCGGTCCCCTGGACACGGACATCGGCGCCACCCCCTATGATCTGGTCTACCAGGAAGACCGGGTCAGGCTGAAATATTACCGGCCTGAAACGGCCCGCCTGAAGACTCCGTTACTGCTGGTGCACGGCCTGTTCAACCGGGAAACCCTCCTGGATCTGCAACCTGATCGCAGCATTGTCTTAAAGCTCCTCCAAGAGGGTCTGGAGGTCTATGTCGTCGACTGGGGCTCGCCGACGCGCCGGGACCAGTTTCTCACCCTGGATGACCATATCAACGGCTATCTGGATAACATCGTAGATTTTATCCGCCACCGCCATGGGGTCCCTAAGGTGAGTCTCATGGGGGTGTGTCTGGGGGGCACGTTTGCGGTGATCTACGCCGCGCTGCATCCGGAGAAGATCAGGAACTTGATTACTACCGCAGCTCCCACCCACTTTGATACACCCAAGGGGCTGTTGCACATCTGGCTCAAGGAAATCGACGTCGACCGGCTCGTGGATGCCTTCGGCAACCTGCCCGGCAACCTGGTGAACACCGCCTTCCTGCTCATGAATCCGCCCCGGCTCTTTTTGGATAAGTATCTTGGCTTTCTTGAAAATATGGATAGCAAAGAGTTCGTCGAAAACTTTATCCGCATGGAAAAATGGATCTTCGACAGCCCGGACGTGCCGGGGGAGACCGTGCGGCAGTTGCTCAAGGACCTGTATCAGGACAACCGGCTGGTGCACAATCAGATGGAGTTGGAGGGGCGCCGGGTCGATCTCAGTCAGATCACCATGCCCCTGCTCAACATCTATGGCCGGTACGACCACCTGGTGCCGCCGGAGGCCTGCGAAGTCTTGACGAAAAGCGTGGGGAGCCGGGATTGCCAGGATATCTGTCTGGATACCGGGCATATCGGTATTTATGTTAGCGCCCGATTTCAAAAGGAGATCGTCCCCACGATTGCCGCCTGGCTTCGGGAAAGGGAAGGTTAAGTTCTTCCAGAGAAGCTGAAAACCAGGAAGTACCTTGTTGAAATCCACGGAAGGATTTTTTAATGCCCGTAAGAATCGATTATTTCAAAAAGTTGTGTGAGCTCTGCAAGACTTTTGGCACGGCCCGTAACCGCCAGGAACTCTTGGAGATGATCTTTATCAGCGCCATGGACATCCTGGAGGGCAAGGCGGCCTGCCTGTATCTGACGGAAATCGGCAAGCAGGGCCTGATTCCCATAGCTCAGAAAGGCTTGTCCGAAAGTTACTTCCGCTCCAAGAAATCCATGCTGGTCCAGAAGATCGTGCCCCTGGTATTGAAGCAAGGCTTTTTTTACTGCCGTGACGCGGCCACTGACTCCAAACTGGAATATCCCGATGCCAAAAAGGCCGAGGGCATCGCCTCCATCCTGGCGGTGCCGGTGATGGTCAAGGGAAAAAACAAGGGGGTTTTTTGCCTGTTTACCGCGTCTCCCCGGGAGTTTGCCCCGGAGGAAAAAGAGTTTGTCACCTTACTGGCCCAACAAGCCGGCGGGGTTATGGAGCATGCCCGCCTCATCGACCACCTGCGCCGGGAGACCCAGCTCTTTTTCGATCTGGCCGTCAACCTCAGCAGCAGCCTGGAAGTAAAAGAGATCCTGCGCTCCCTGACCACCGATCTCGCCCAGGCCCTGGGTGTCAAAGGTGTTTCCATCCGCCTTTTGGATGAGCCTAGGAAAACTTTGGAATTGGTCGCTTCCTATGGATTAACCAAGAAGTACCTGCAAAAGGGGCCGATATCGGCTCAGGATAGCATCCCCCAGGCCCTGAAGGGCAACAAACCCGTCATCATCTTAAACGCCGCCACGGACAAACGGGTGCAGTACCGATTGATGAACCAGGAAGAAGGGATCGTGACGATTCTGGCGGCGCCCATCAAGACCAAGGAGCACGTTATCGGGGTATTGCGTCTTTACAGCAAGGTAGCGCGGCATTTCACCCCCGAGGAAATCAAGCTGGTCACCGCGCTAGCGTACCTGGGCGGCCTGGCGATCCAGAATGCCTCACTGTATCTGATGTGCCAGACTGATATGAAGGACTTAAAAGAAGAGTTGTGGAGCCACCGGTCTTGGTTTTAGCGGGGGACTAGCAATTTAACGTCAAGGATAGGGTTTTAAAAAATGATTGGCCTCCTGGCATAGGCAAGAGGCGGGCACAGAGGCCAATACTCTATGTTTGACATCAAATACCGAGTTGCATTCAAAGAGCAATGTTTGGTAGCCGCAGGCTTGAGCCTGCGCCTGCACAGGCGAGACGCCTGTGCCACCGTTTGAATGCGAAATAGTATAAATAGTATAAGCGCCGGCAGATTGGATTTCTTTCTGAAAAAAAACGGCCCGGGGGCCGTTTTGAGTCTTGCAGACTTTCAAGCAGGCTGACTAATCGACTTTCTCGTTGAAGTAGTAGAGCATCTTGTGCTTGCTCTCCAGGTCTTTCTGGAGGGCTTTTTCATCTTTGACCTCTTTGGCTCGGATATAGACGCGCTTGAAGCCTTCCGGGGCTCCTTCATAGCGCGTCATGATACTGGCGATCCGCCCGCCGTGTTCCCGGATTACATCGGTGACCTGCTTTATGTACCCCGGCTGGTCGGGCAATTCGAGCCCCATGGCCAGGGGGCCCTGGTAAATCCCCGAAATGGAGACAAAGGCCCGAAAGACATCGCCTTTGGTGAGGATTCCCGCCAAAGCGCCTTTGGCATCCACCACCGGCAGCGCCGAGATATGGTTCTTGAGCATGATCGCCGCGGCTTTCTCGACGGTATCCCCGGGAGTAATGGTAAAGAGCCTTTTGGACATGAGGCTCTTAACCACTATTTTATCCAAGAGATAATACATTTCGTGGATATCCAAGGTGGTGGCCTTGGAGGGCGTGGCCTCTTTCAAGTCCCGGTCGGAAATCATGCCCACGAGAGTCCCCTTGCTCAAAACCGGCAAGTGCTGAATATCATTTTGCTTCATCACCTTGGAGGCCTTCATGATGGAAGTACCCTCATCGATGGTGACCAAGTCTTTGCTCATCCAATCCTGCACCGGCATGTCAACCTCCAGTGGTCAGTGGTCAGTGATCAGTGATCAGTAAAAGACGGGTATTTAGCCTGCTTGGCGAAGTTTTGCTTCACCCCTCATCCCGACTCTCTCATCAAGGGGAGACGGGGAATAATAGCGGAACCTTGGGCAATCGTGGTATCTGACTTAGGCTGCCCTGGCCAGTTAGCAATTAGCAGTTAGCAGTTCTTCATGGGCCTTCGGCCCACCCGCAAATTATGAAAAGATGATCTGGTAGCCGCAGGCTTCAGCCTGCTCTGCACAGGTTGAAAACCTGTGCCACCAAACTTTTCAAGGCAGTAATTCATGAGCCCTTGGCCCACCCAAAAAACCATGAAAAGCATTGTAAGGCGGGCATGCCAGCCAAAGATGGTGCGCGGTGCGCACCCTACACAAGCTTTTTCAGGTTTCAGGTGTCAGGTTTTAGGCTGAACTCTGGAACCTGACACCTGAAACCTGCTCTTAAATTCCTAAATAGGTGCGGCGCACTTCGTCGTTTTTGCTGAGTTCCCGGGCCGGGCCTTCCAGGTGCACCTTGCCTTCGGCCAGGACATAGGCATAATCACTGACGGCCAGGGCCATGTTGACGTTTTGCTCCACCAGGAGCATAGTCAGGCCGGTTTTCTTGAGGCGCGTCAGGGCCTCAAACAGGGTGAGGGCCAACAGGGGCGAAAGCCCCAGCGAGAGTTCGTCCAGAATGAGGACTTCGGGTTCGGCCATCAGGCCCCGGCCCACTGCCACCATCTGCTGTTCGCCGCCGCTCAAGGTGCCGGCCTTTTGGCGGGCCCGTTCCTTGAGGCGGGGAAAGAGTTCGTAGACCTTTTCCAGGTTTTGATTAAACGTGGCCCGGCCCCGGGGCGAGAAGGCCCCCATTTCCAGGTTTTCATAGATGGTCATTTCGGTGAACAACTGGCGGCCTTCAGGCACCAGCGCCATGCCGGCCTTAGCCCGGGCATGGGCGGACATATTGGTGACATCCTGACCCTGGAAGAATACCGTCCCCGAAAGGGGCCGCATCAGCCCCATGACGGTTTTTAACAAAGTGGTCTTGCCCACGCCGTTACTGCCCACCAGGGTGGTGAGCTTGCCCGGTTCCAGCTTGAGGTTGACCCCCCAGAGGATCTGGATGCCTTCGTAGCCCGAGGCCAGGTTGCTCACTTCTAAGATCGCCATTGCATCTACTCCGCCAGCAGTTGCGCCGTCATGTTCGGATCGCCCAGATAGGCCTCGATCACCTGGGGGTTATTGGCCACTTCTTCAGGAAGTCCCTCAGCAATTAAGGTGCCGTAATCCAGGACTATAATCCGGTGGGAGATGGCCATGATCGCCTGCATGACGTGCTCAATCATCAGAATTGATATGCCATCCTCTCGAATGGACCGCACCGTTTCCATCATGGCGGCGATTTCCGAAGGATTGAGCCCCGCCAGCACCTCATCCAGCAGCAGGATATAGGGACGGGCCGCCAGAGACCGGGCCAGTTCCAGGCGCTTCTTCTGGGCCACGTTGAGGCTCCCCGAGGGCTGGTCGGCTCGATCGATCAGCTCCACCTTCTCCAGGGCGCCGTCCGCCAGGCGTTTGGCCTCTTTGAGGGAGTGTTGCTCCCGGCCGTAACAGGCCCCCACCATGACATTTTCCCGGACCGTCAACTCGTGGAGAGGGCGTACCACCTGGTGGGCCCTGGCCATACCCCGGCGGGCCACTTCATAAGAGGGCAGAGCGGTGATATCCTCACCCCGAAAAATCACCCGGCCGTGCTCCGGGGCATAGACCCCGTTGATGACGTTGAACAGGGTGGTTTTACCGGCGCCGTTGGGACCGATGAGACCCAGGATCTCCCCTTCGGACAGATCAAACGTAACTTCCGTCAGGGCTTGGAGACCGCCGAAGCGTTTGGAGACTTCTTTGACCTGCAGGATCATTCCAAGAACCTCTTGAGGCGCGGGAAGCGGCCCCGCACCCAGCCGACGGCGCCGGCGGGGACAAACAGGACGATTAACAGAAGGATGACGCCGGCCAGGGCCAGATGCAGGTCTTTAAAGAGCGGGCTGGTGAGCAGATAGCCTCGTAGCCATTGATAACCCACGGCCCCCGCCAGGGGACCCATAACGGTTCCCATGCCTCCCAGCATCACCATCACCAGCATCTCGATGGACATGTGGAGTTGAAAGGCATCGCCCGGCTCAATATTGCCGTTCTTAAAGAAATACAGGGTGCCGATCACGCCGGGGAAGAAGGCCGAAATCACATAGGTAATGGTTTTAGACCGGGGGGCCTTAACGCCCATCACCATGGCCGCATCTTCGTCCTCCCGGATCGCCAGCAAACCCAGGCCGAAACGGGAGTTTTTCACCAGGTAGCTCACCAGCAACACCACTATGGTGGTGATCCACAGAAAAGTGAAGGTGGTCCAGAGGGCCGGGCCGGGTCCGCCGTATTTCTCATAAGCCGAGAAGTTGACAAATAGACCGGTGGCGCCGCCATAAGGCTCAAAGTTGCTCACAAAGGCCCGGGCAGCTTCATTGATACCGATAGTGGCCAGGGCAAAGTAGGCCCCCCGCAGGCGCAGGACCGCCAGACCCACCAGGAGGGCAATGATGGCCGAGAGCAGCCCCCCGCCAATGGCCGCGGCGAATAGGGGCCAGCCGTGCTCGCTGAGCAGATAGAAGCCGGTGTAACCTCCCAGACCGAAAAAGACGATATGGCCGAAGCTGACGTAGCCGGTGTAGCCCAGCAGGATATTGAGGCTCGAGGCCAGACCCACGGCCATCAGCAGGACAAAGGCCGATTCCCGCATAGTATCCTGATGAAGGAGCAGGACCGCCCCGCCCCATACCAGCACAATGACCAGGGGGAGCCAGAAGCCGGGTTTTTGCCAGGCCTTCATTTACTTAGCTCCAAACAGACCGCTGGGGCGCACCAGCAACACCAGCACGAAGAGTCCGAATTCCACCACCGGCACCCAACTAACCGGCATGAAGGCGGGCACCAGGCCTTCAAGGCCTCCCAGGATGAGGCCGCCCACCAATGCTCCCAAGGGGTTGCCCAGTCCTCCCAGGACGCAAATCACGAAGGACTTCAATTCGTAGGGGCCGCCACTCAAGATGGTAAAGGGAAAAAACGTGGCGATCAAGCCGCCGGCCACCGCGGCCAGCATGGTGCCCAAACCGAAACTCAGGGCCAACACCCGGGAGGAGGGAATGCCCATCAGTTCAGAGGCCATGCGATTATTGGCCACGGCCCGGATGGCCTTCCCCGGCCGGGTGAAGTAAAGAAAGAGGTAGAGCCCGGCCGTCACTAAAACGGCCCCCAAGGCTCCCACCAGTCGGCTGGCCGGGAAGGTGAGGAAGCCTAACTCCACAGAACCTAAAGAATAGTCGATGTTTTGCGGCGAGGTGCTGAAGATCGCAGTGCAAACCCCGATAATGATCATGTTGACCGCAAAAGTGGCCAGCAGGCTGGAAAGATGGGGGGCGTTGATCACCCGGTGGACGGCGATGGCGTAGATTATGAAACCCAGGAGGAGCCCGCACCCGGCCACGGGAATCATGGCCAGATAGGGATTCAGCCCCAAATGGGTGAACAGCAGATAGGTGCCGAACATCCCCAGGGCGATGACGGGTCCGTGGGCCAGATTGATGACCGTCATCACTCCCCAGATCAGGGTCAGCCCCATGGCAGCTACGCCATATACGAACCCTAAGAGGAGTCCGTCCGTCAGGGAAGAAATTAATTGATCGAACACTGAAGAGCACCTCTTTCAGGTTTTAGATTCTCTAGTCAAGTGTCAGGTTCCAAGAGAAGCCTCTGAAACCTGACACCTGAACCCGGCACCTAACTTAGCGGGTCGGGCACACGGATGGGGAAGCCGTGGCCGCAGCTTCGGGCCAGACGATCTGTTTCTCGGGCTTGCCTTGCTTATCCTTCTGCCACTGGATGTAAACCATCTCGTGGCCTTCCTGGAGGCCGTGGTCCTTGGGACCTGTGGCAAATTTGATATCTCCATAGAAGGTCATGGCGTTCATGGCATCCAGGGCCGCCTTGACTTTGGCCGTGTCCGTGGAGCCGGCCTTTTGAATGGCCTGTTGCAGGATCAACCCGGCCACGTAACCGCCCGCGCTGTGATAAGAGGGTGATTCGTTGTACTTGGCTTTATAAGCTGCGGTAAACTCATCCACGCTGGGGCCAAACCAATCCACCGCCTTTTTTTTGGCCGCTTCCGGGCTGTATTTGACCGCGGGTTCCCACTGGGAGGAACCGATCACGGAAATGCAGGCCTCACCGAGTTCCGCAAACTTCGGCTCCGGCGGCGCCACCAGCAAGGCGATCATTTGGGTGTTGATCTTTTTCTCATAGAGCTGACGGGCCAGGGTGGTGGTATCCGCGAAGTGCCCGCCACCCATGACGGCATTCACGCCCGCCGGGATTTTATTGATAAAGGGAGCGAAATCGGTGGTGCCGGCATCATAGCCCTCAAAGAGGACAACCTGGTACCCCTTCTTCTCGGCGTAAATCCGGAGGGCGTTGACCACGTCGGTGGAAAACTTGTCTTTCTCATGAATGATGGCGATTTTCTTGCCTTGGGGGACCAGCTTACCTAAGACATCCACCGCACCGGTGAGATAACGGGAGGCCGGGGTATAAGCCTGATAAACCAGGGTATACCCCTTCTTATAGGTAGAGTCCGAGGCCGCTCCGGTGGTGATCATAATTTTATTGTACTGCTGGGCGATAACCGCAGAGGCGTCAGTCAAGGGGCTGCTGTAAGGGCTGATGAGGAAATCGGCCTTATCCGTACTGATCAGTTTGGTGTAGAGTTCCTGAACCCGCTCTTTCTTGCTTTCGTCGTCGTAGAACTTGGCGCTCACTTTCATGGCGGTGCCATCGGGCAACTTGATACCGCCGGCGGCATTCACCTGCTCCATCCACAGGTTGAGGCCGTTGATCTGACGAATCGCTTCTACATTAAATTTCCCGGTCTGAGACGCAGTGAACCCGATGAGGATAGTCTTATCTGCGGCAAAGGCGGGCTGTGCGATGGTTCCCAACACTAAACCTAATGCTAAAACTAGAGTGACACATACCAGCAGGCGCTTCATATTCTCCTCCTTGGTTTGTTTGTTTGTGGTTTTTTCTGTCTACTCAGGTGCCCGAAATTCGAGACAATTAGCGGACTAAAAATCTTAACTCTTTTCTTATACGCATAATTGTAATCCTAATCAAGGGAAACTTACCGAAAATTATGGTTAGAGGGCGGAGCTCAAGCCTAATGACTGCCAGATCCCTGCTCATAAGTTGCCGGGGGCGGCAGAAAAAGCAGGTTTGCCGCTTATGGGACGATTGGCCCTCCCGGCTCAACGCACGTAGAGGCGGAGAAATTCCAGGCCTTCCCTGGGAGTGGTCTGGCCCTGAAAGTGAAAAGGCACTCGCACCAAGCCGCCCAGCACCGCGCCCAGGCGGAAGCCGCCCGCGACCTGGTAGTGCAGCGGCGGCGGCTGCGGATTCAAAAGTACGGGGAGCAGGCCCAGCACCACGGGCAGCTTCACCAGGATGGGGACCCGGGTCACTGTCTGTCCATGGGGCGGCAGGTTCACCGGTTCTTCACCGGTAGCCTGAGCCACGCTTTTGCCCTCCAGCCACAGCTCGCAGTCGTAACCCTTTAAATTAAGGGCCTGGTCGTTGGGATTGGTCAGAAGCAAACTGACGGACACGGGCCAGCCCCGGGGGGTGGGTTGGCCCAGGGTGAGTCCCTGGAAGTCCACCTTCGGGGGCTGAATTTCCCCTTTGGCCAACTGCCTGACCCCGCAGGCCGGCAAAGCGATCAGCACGAGCATCGCCAGGGCTAGACATCGGAAACGCGGTTTCACCGGTGCGGTCACTCCTCAAGATAACCAGAGCCATGCGCCTGTAGCCATGCCCCCGGGAATTCCCTGAGGATTATATCAGATTAAGCAGTCTGAAAAAGTGTTTTGACAAAAAGGGGAAGGCGCGGCCGATATTTTCATTTACCTCGGGCGGCACCCGCCATTGCCGGTGTGACGGCCGGGGCCCGGTTAGACCAGGCCTGGCGGATGAACGTGACCACCGCGGCAACCTGCCGGTTATCCAGATTGTCCTTCCAGGAGGGCATCTGGCCCAGGGTGCCCTTGCGGCCGTGGAGCACTGTGGCCAGCACCGGCTTGGGGTCACCTATGACAAAGGGATCTTTGTCCAAGGCCGGGAAGGTGCCGGGCAAACCTTTGCCACTCTTCAGGTGGCACTGGGCGCAGTTATTCTCAAAAATTTGTTGCCCTTGCTTGACCAGGTCACCGAGTTCCTGGGCCCAGGCGCCCCCTGCCACCAGCATCAGCCCCGCCAGAAAAAGCCTTATCCTCATTTGGTCGCCGCGGGCAGCCCCAGAGAAGCCGTAGGCGTCAGCTTATCCTGAATCCCGAAAGGATCCTTGAATTCCTCCGCCGGCTTGAAGTTCAGCTTCTTGACGCCCCGGTTCTGAAGGTACTTGGCCAGGTCCAACTGCATATCCACCGGCTCCGCCACCCCGGCCTGGGCCAGGGCCTGCCGCATTAACCCGCTGCTTTTTTCTGCAAAGGCCACCGCGTCGCCGCAGATACGAGAGGCCTCCGTGGGGTTGTGGAAGCCGGCGGAGTTTTCGGCGCCGATGTAATTCACCCGGTAAAAAGCCTCCAGATACAGGTCCTTGGCCTGGTCGTACAGAGCTTTGTCGATATTTTTCCCTTCGGCCTGGGCCTTATGGGCGGCTTCAAAGAGCTTGGCCGCCACCGCAGTGGAGTAGCCCGCCCGGAGCAACAAGGAGGTAAAACGCTCCTGGATGGACAGGACCCGGGCCTTAAGCCAGTCGGCGGACTCGGCGTGGCACTGCTGACAGGCCACCATCCCTTGCCACAGGGGGCTGCCTACGTTGTGGTTGGAAATCTTGTTGACCCCCACCCGGGTGTACTGCATGTGGCAATCGGCGCAGGCGACGCCGGCGCTATAATGGGTGCCGCCTTTGCTGAAAAGCTCATACTCCGGATGCCGGGAAAATCCGACCTTGAAGCCCGTAACGCCTTGCTTCCACTCCAGGTTGGCGGGGTCACTCTTGATGACCTTAATGATGTTCTCGATGGAGATGTTCCCTTCCTTGCTTCCCTGCCAGGGGAAGAAGACACCGACCGACTGCATCTCCTGGTTTTTAGGAATGATGTAGGTCACGTGGCATTGGGCGCACACCAGGCTCCGCTTCTCCTGGCGGGTGAGGGTGTCCGGGTCTTTGCCCATGTCTTTGAGAGCACTATTCAGCGTCCAACGGCTCAACTTGAGGTCCATGGTCTTGTTATCGTGGCAGTCGATGCACATAACCCCCATGCGCTGGAACTTGGGCGGAATCTTGGCTTGTACTTCCATATAGGGGTCTTTAAAGTAGTTGGCTCCCATCTCCTGCATTAACTTGGGAGCATACGGGGTTTTGCAGGAGAGACAGACGCCCCCGGCCTTCAGGCGAGACGGATCGATCTCCAGTTGATCGATGAGCATGTAGTAGTGGCCGCGGATCTCGTTGTACTCGACGCCGAAGCCCCAACCGTTGAATAAGAGCGCCATGAAGGGATATTCGCTCAACTTGTCGAACTTATCACCGCCGGTCCAGCCCTTGCGGTATTTGCTCAGGCCCGCCGGATTGGGGTCCTTGCTCTTGAGCCAGGAGTCGTATTCCAAGGGATAAGCCTGGCCCCACACCGCGGGGTCGTACTCGCCATCAGGGATAGTCACCGTCTTGACCGGCTCCTCCTTCGGCGGCGAACACGCGCCCATAAGCCCGATCACTCCTGCCAATACCACCGCCCAGGTGAATAAGCTCGCTCTGCTCCGTTTCATAGACGTATCCTCATGATTAAGGGGTCCAGGTCGCTATGGTCCCGGTACGTTTGTGCGATATGCGGCGGTGGCAATCCCAGCACCGACGATCTTCTTTGATCTGGGAAACGAGGTCGGCATGGCAGCGGCGGCAATTAGCTTCCACCACCGTGGCGCCCCGCTCGGAGATGTGAATGGTTTCGGAAACGAAGCCCGTGTGAAACGCCAGACTATCTTTGACGCCGTCCACGGTCTTCCAGAACAGGTGGTTGGGCAGGTTATTATTGGGGAGGTGGCAATCCACGCACTTGATGGTCTTATGCGCCCCGGAATGGAACCAGGCTTCGTATTCAGGTTGGAGCACGTGACAACTGCCGCAGAACTCCGGGCTCTCGGATTTGGCATAGAGGCCTGGGGGGCCAAAAGCCGCAAATATCCCCAAACCCGCGACAATAACCGCGGCAAGCAACACATAAAGCAGGATGGATTTCTTGGCAGGGCTCATGCTGCCTCACGCCTGTCGTTTTGAAGAAGCCCCAGGTGGAGGTAAGATAATGCTTCAAACGCTCAAATGCAATGATTCTTCTTCAAAAATGTCGACTCATTTGTAGAAAAAATGTTGGAAGGGCTGGGAGGATGAGGAAATGAGGCAATTTTTAAATATAATCTTTAGCGAAATGTTGCCAGTGGTCAGTGGCCATTGGTTTAGAAAAAACCTTAGGGAGCATTAGGGTGGCACGGCCTACCCGCACAGGCTGGAAAGCCTGTGCTACCAACTGTGGCGGGCGGGGACGCCCGCCCCACCGATTTTTCATGGTTTTGAGAGAGCCAAGGTTCAGGCGCGACTGAACGCGACCGCGGTTGATCCTGGGCGCTAATCCACAAACCGGAGGGGCAGGCTATCGGCCACCACCAGGCCCTCAGCCGTGGCCTTAACCCGGTCGCGGTCCACCCGAACCAGGCCGGACTCTTCAAGCTCCGCCAGGGTGGCCTCACCCCGGGGGTGTTCCCGGAGAGTAGCAAGGGGAACGCCTTCTTGGGTGCGGAAGCCCAGGTACAGGATTTCCAGGCGAACTTGCTCCGGGGTGAGAATTTCCTGTCCCGCCACCGGGGCCCTCCCTTCGTTCAGGGAGGCGCAATACTGCTCCACCGACGCACAATTCCACCGACGCTGAGTGCCATTAAAGGAATGAGCCCCGGGACCCAGCCCCAGGCAGGGCATGCGGGTCCAGTACTTGTGATTGTGGCGGCAGGTGAACCCTTCTCCCCGGGCGAAATTGGCGACCTCGTAATGGAGATAGCCCCTTGCCTTCAAGAAACTTGCGGTCAGGAGGAATAATTCCCGTTGAAACTCCTCATTAAGGGGGACCAGTTTTCCCTCCGCCGCGTTCCGGCCCATAGGGGTGTCCTCAGCCAAGGTGAGCTGGTAGCAAGAGAGGTGCTCGGGATCAAACCTTAAGGCCGTTTCCAGGGTGTTGAGCCAGGCCTCCGCCGTCTGCCCCGGCAGGCCGTAGATGAGGTCGAGTCCCAGGTTGGTAAACCCCGCGGCCCGGATGAGGTCGATGGCGGCTTTGGTCTGGCCGGCCGTGTGGCGTCGGCCCAGAAAGCGCAATTCGGTTTCATCAAACGACTGGCACCCCAGACTCAGGCGGTTGATGCCCAACTCCAGGAACAGCCGCAATTTTTCTGCCGTAATATCGTCAGGATTGGCCTCTATGGTGATCTCGCTCTCCGGGGCAAAAATGAACTGCCGCCGCAGGTTGTGCATCAATTCAGCAAGGTGCGCCTCGCCCAGCCATGAAGGCGTGCCGCCACCCAGGAAAAGGGTGTCGAACGCGGGGAATTGGTCGCGGTAGAGGCGGGCTTCGGCGTCCAGGGCCGCGAGATATGACGAAACCAGGCTACTGTCGGCGATGGAGTAGAAGTCACAGTAGGGGCACTTGGTTTTGCAGAAAGGGATGTGGATGTAGAGACCGGGGGAAGGGGTCATGATGTTCTTATAGGGCGGGCCATTGCCAAGCACAGCTTGAGAACGAGGTTGTGCGCAGCCTACCGAAAAAACGAGATTCTTCGCTGCGCTCAGAATGACAATTTTCCCTGGCCCCTGATCACGATCTGCTCATTTCCCGCCTTGAGGACCGCGACGAAGGCGCTTTGGGGGATTGGGACGGCGCCGACCATTTTCATGTGCTTTTTACCGGCCGTTGCTTACCCAGGAGTTTGCGGCCCCTGCTCATGATTCTTCAGGTTTGCCGGGCCTTTCTCACCCGGTGAACATACCACTGGGTAAAGATGATTCCCAAGAACATGGTCCCGGTAGCGAGGACGGGATAGAGCCAACCGGCCATCTGGTCCAGATATGGTCTGAATATGCTGGCCCCCAGGGCTATGAGAAAGATAATGCCCCAGACCATGGATATAAAATAACCGGCGTGGATGAACTCAGGGGTATGCCAGTAGGCTTCCGGTACGCTTTCCCTGGCGTACTGCAAAGTAAACGGCTGACCAGCGATGATGGAGCCCCAGGCTATGGCCGCCAGGGTCCCCCGGGCCAGCAAGTCCATATGCTCAATAACCCACAGGTTTTTCAGAAAAGCCACCAGGATGAAACTGAGTAAAAAAAACATCAGGCTGCCCCAGGTCAGGAAAAACCCCTTCCGCAGTTGCTTGAATCCCAGGACCAGCCCAGACAGCAAAGAAACCGCCAAAGCCATATCCAGCCTGAATAGGGAAGGCCCGGCCAGGATGCCGAACAAGATCCAGGGTAAAAACCCAAGGAGGATTTTCAGCAAATCTTTCACAGCTTCTCGGCAGCAGTGACCGGCGGCTCCGGCATTGATCGCATCATTAACTCGTTCCCAAGGTGAACTTGGGAACGGAAGCGGACGCCAAGCTCAGCTTGGCCTCCAAGGGCATTCCCAAGCACAGCTTGGGAACGAGGTTGTGGAGAACGAGGTTTGAGGAAGCGCGGCCTACCGAAAAAACGAGATGCTTCGCTACGCTCAGAATGACAATTTTCCCTGGCCACTGATCACGATCTACTCATTTTCCGTTTTCAACACCGCCACGAAGGCGCTTTGGGGGATTTGGACCGCGCCCACCATTTTCATGCGCTTTTTGCCGGCCCGCTGTTTTTCCAGGAGCTTCCGTTTCCGGCTGATGTCGCCGCCGTAGCACTTGGCGGTGACGTCCTTCCTAAAGGCCGAGATGGTGGAGCGGGAGATGATCTGGCCGCCCACCGCACCCTGGATGGCGATCTTGAACTGCTGCCGGGGGATTTCGTCCCTCAGGCGGTCGCACACCCGCACACCCCACTCCCGGACCCGGTCCTTGTGGACGATCATGGAGAGGGCGTCGAGCTTCTCGCCGTTCACCAGGATATCCAGTTTCACCAGGCTGGTTACCCGGTAATCCAGGATTTCGTAGTCAAAGGAGCCGTAGCCCTGAGTGATGGTCTTGAGGCGGTCGTAGAAGTCGATGATCACCTCGGCCAGGGGCATATCGAAGATGATCTCCACCCGGCCCGGGGACGGGTAGTTGAACCGGGAGTTGGAGCCCCGGCGTTCCAGGCAGAGCTTCATCACCGCGCCCACGAAGCGTTCCGGGATGAGGATGTTAGCCCTGATGAAGGGCTCTTCCTCGGTCTGGATGCTGCTGGGGTCGGGATAGAATAAAGGGTTGTCCACGGTGAGAGTTTTGCCGTCAACCAGGGTAAAGCGGTACTGGACCCCGGGCACGGTCATGATGATGGACTGGTTGTACTCCCGCTCCAGCCGCTCCTGGACGATCTCCAGGTGCAGCAGCCCCAAAAAGCCGCAGCGGAAGCCCTGGCCCAGGGCCGCGGAGGAATCCCGCTGGTAGACCAGGGAGGCGTCGTTGAGCTTGTATTTCTCCAGAGAGTCGGCCAAATCCTGGTAATCGTCGTTGGAGACCGGGTAGATGGAAGCGAAGACCACGGGCTTGACTTCCTTAAAGCCGGGCAGGGGCGTAGCCGCGGGGCGGGCCTCCAGAGTGACGGTGTCGCCGATGCGGGTGTCGGCCACCGTCTTGATGCCGGCGATGAGATAGCCCACCATGCCCGCGGACAGCTCTTTGCGGGGTTCGCGGGTCAGCCGGAAGATACCCGTTTCCTCCACCTTGTGGATGGTGTTGTGGTACATGAGGCGGATGAGGTCTCCCGGTTTGACCTTGCCGTCGACGACCCGGCAGGAGACCACGGTTCCCCGGAAGGAGTCATAGTGGGCATCAAAAATCAAGGCCCGCAAAGGCGCCTCCGCGGTTCCCTTCGGCGGCGGAATCCGGGCTACAATGGCCTCCAGGACGTCCTCGATGCCAATGCCCTCCTTGGCCGAGCATAAAATGGCGTGGTCCGGGTCCAGACCCAGCTCCCGCTCGATCTGGTCTTTGACCCCGTCCACGTCCGCGGCGGGGAGGTCGATCTTGTTGATCACCGGGATGATGGTGAGGTCGTGCTCCATGGCCAGGTAGAGGTTGGCCACGGTCTGGGCCTCCACGCCTTGGGAGGCGTCCACCAGCAGCAGCACCCCCTCGCAGGAGGCCAAAGCCCGGGAGACCTCGTAGGAGAAATCCACGTGGCCCGGGGTGTCGATGAGGTTAAGCTCGTATTCCAGGCCGTCGGCGGCGGTATAGGGCAGCGAAATGGTGTTGCTCTTGATGGTGATGCCCCGCTCGCGTTCCAGGTCCATGGTATCCAGGATCTGGTCGCGAAACTGGCGGTCCTCCACCATGCCGGTCCACTGGATAAGGCGGTCCGCCAGGGTGGACTTGCCGTGGTCAATATGGGCGATGATGCTGAAGTTGCGGATATTAGACATATTTTTACACTAAGAGAAGCGCTGTTTCCTTGAGAATATCGAATCAACTGCAATATATTATTTTACCTTTTATCTCCCGAGAGTGCACCCTTTGATTTTTGGGGAATTCCGGACGCGGCTTAAAAAATTTTTAGATATTTCACTTAATATATATAGCCTAAAAATGATCTAACCATTATAATGTACATATTAAAGCTTGATTTAAAGTGAGGACTAACCGATGGATGAATACGGCGTTGATTTTGATTGGACCCCTGAACCGAGAAAACCCCTGGTGGCAGTGCTGGCCGACCCCTGGCATGGGCGGCTGGTAGAGCGGATCATCATGATGGTGAACCAGTGTATCTGCTACAAGGGTCACGTATACAGATTCAGTTGGAAGGACGGCGACGTGGCTTTTTATGAACCTGCCATCATGGAAACCGTCCCGCACTGCTGCGTCTAACCTAATACCTTCGTGATCTATCTCCCCCCAAGGCTCGCGTCCTTTACTGGCGCGGGCCTTTTTTATTAGGTGCCAGGTTCCAGGTGTCAGGTGTCAGTAAAGGGGCCATGATTAAGCAAGACTCTCCGGCAGTAACGTCTCCCTCCCCACACATTGACACCACCGCCGCCCCCGAGTATAAAGAAATAAAAAAGGTTACCCCGCCTTAAGGCGAAGGGGATGAGTATGTTAAAGGACCTGCTGAAAAGGCCGGGGGCTGGATTCCTGTTGGGGATTGGGGTGGTGATCCTGGCCCCCATCGTGTTGCCGGTGGTGGCCAGGGCTGCCCGGCCTTTGGCGAAAGCCTTGCTCCACGGCTATTTCGACCTGGTGGACGAACTGAAATCCCTGGCCGCAGACGATGAGAAAAAACCCACCCCCGTGCTCGGCGCTATAGTGGCCACCGGATTTGAAGAGTCGGCTGCGGCCGCTGGGGAGATAGCCGTGGAAGAAGGGATGGCCGACGTTATTCTGGAGGGCGTGGTCGCCGCCTTGGTATGAGGCCGGCCTCCCGGCTCCCTTCTTCAACCATAAGGCCCGGTCATCAAGAAACCAGATACCGCATCAGCGGGGCTTGGGCATTGGCTGCCGGCCCCCGCTATTTACGCCCCGTTCCAGGCCTTCCATGATGGCGTTCACAAACTTGTTGGCGTAGGCCACATAGTCACCTTCCACCACATAGCCATACCTGATGTAACTCTCCGGGAAATTCACCCGGGCCTTTTTGATGATGAGATAAATATTGGGGTTGATCCCCGCGGTGCCGGGGTATTGGTAGTAAAGGTTGGGAACCCGGTGGGCAATGATGATCAGGCCGCTTTCATCCAGGATGGTCAGCTTGTCATAAGTCCGGGTCTCGGGGTTGAGCTTGTCGATGACCGCACCCTTCGCAATGAGCCCACTGCCCTCTCGATTGATCTTCTGCAAGGTGGCGTCGATCTTGGCCAGAATCTTCGCTTTTTCTGCAAGGGGAATCTTCTGATACTGGTAAAAATAGCTGGCGGGAAACTGTTTGGCCGGCATAGAGGCTTCTTCCGCCCGGCTCGGAGGGATCCCGGAGATCAGGCCGACAATCAGGAGCACGAGGAGAGATTTGATCCGCACAGGCATGGGTCAAGACCGGTAGGGCGGGCGTCCCCGCCCGCCACCATCATATCATCCTTACAAGCAGGGGTTAGGGGATATTACCGTTCTTGCGACAGGGCTGAACTCCGGTGATCCAGGCCATCCCGCCTCCAAAGGTCCGCCTTTTACTCGAACCTGACCTCTTCGTCGGGAAGTTCGATTTCCTTGGGGAACTCGGAGAAAGGGAAGGGGCGCTGGTTTTCGTTCAGGGTAACATAACGCATTAACCGGTAGCCGTAAGTCGCAACCTTGTTGGCGAAGGTCCGGGCAGGCTCATTGTGCCGCAGGGTAACCAACAAAAAAAAGTATTCGAACACGGTGATGAGCAGCACAATGGTTTTGACCACCTCGAAGATGGCCACATACAGAAGCGTGTAGAGCAAACGGATGGCGACCTGTTTGCGGGAGACCGCACCTGGTGATTCGTCGTTCATGGTTCCTCCGGCTGTGGTGACACTTCGTTGACGGTTAACCGCCGTATTCCGTCAGGGTTATCTTTACTATAATAGTGGGGCCGGGTTTTGGCAAGTTGGGATTCCGCTGCCAGCCACTGGGTCCCGGCAGGTGAAATTCTTGGCTTCCCGTGAGCAAATATGGTATGCCTGATCTGGCAGATCGCCGCTGTTTGGGGCGTTTGGAAACTTCAAGGAAAAAGTGGAGGTTAAGGAGCCTTGCATGAATATTCATTAATGGAGCAGGTGGTCGCCCACATCCTGGCGGAACTCAAAAAGCAGGAGGGACCCCCTCCTGAGGGTTCGCTGGAGGTGGTTCTCAACGTTGGGGCACTGGCGGTGCACTCCGAGGCCGCCACCCGCCAGGCCTATGAGGTTTTGGTCAAAGGGACGCCGCTCGAGAATTCCCGGCTTCGACTGACCATTGAACCGATCACCCTGGCCTGTGGGCAATGCGGCTATAAAGAACCCCTGCCGGAGGGTGCGGTTGATCCCCACGACCAATCCCCCTTGATGGAGTGCCCCCGTTGCGGCGCCGTGATCCCAGTGCAGGGAGGCCGGGGGGTGGAGTCCATCGAACTTAGGTGGGAGTGAAACCGTTTTTGGTTTTTGGTTTTTGGTTTTTCGTTAAAATAGAACGAAATTAGAGGCCGATCACCCCGCCCTGCCTTCAAGCTCCGCCATAAGACGCTGACAGGTGGTCTCCACCGCCTCAACCATAACCGCTGACAATCCCGGGGTTACTTCTTCCGGCATAAATTCGACCTGCGCCACGATGATCTTCACCTCTATCGGGCTATGTTCCTTAAGCTCCTGGAGCATGTTGACCGTGGGAAATTGGTGCAGAGAGAAGTCGGAGGTCTTCTTATCCGGAATGCCTTCCACCGGAATTTCAAAGACTTCTCCCGGCTTCCGATCAGGGTATTCCACCGCATCGATGATAAAAATCTTCTTGGGCTTTTTGTCGCTCAAAACCAGGTCAAAAAGGATATCCCGGATGCTGGTGCCCACATCCATAGCCAGGACGTCGTCGGGAAGCTGATAATGTTCTTTGAGTCTGGCAATGACCGCGGGCCCGAACCCGTCATCCCCCCATAAAATATTGCCACAGCCGAAGATCAAGACCGATTTCTTAAATAATTCCGATATCATGAATTGAACACACTCCTAGTATAAGCCCCAAAATGGGACCATCATAGTGGCACCGAATTTTGCGGCGACTAGGAGAGTATTCGCCTAACTCGAACCTCCTGTCAACTTATACTTGATGGCCACGGCTTGCATCTTGCTCGAAGGAGGTAATCCGGGAAGTCCCTGGCACCGCCCCGGTTGGCAGATAATGATGGCATCCGCGCCGATCTCCCGGGCCTTGCCCGTCAAACCCTCCAGCGACCCTCCAGAGGCGGTGACAGACGGCTCATATTCCAGCACCGCAAAGGATTTATAAGGCTTGGAAGGTGGCTGGTTCAGGACATCCACCTTATAGGTGGGCGGATATTTGACGCCGGCCAAATGAGAATAGGCCGACAGGTCAACATAACCGGCCGTGTCACATTGGGTCCCCAAAAAATCGGCTTCGTGGCCGGCCACAAAAAACGTCTTAACCTCTGCGGACGGTGATTTCAGATTGACTGCGGTACACCCGGTGACCACCAGGCCGACGGCCACCAGAACCGGAACAATGACATTTTTCCTTCGCGCCCAATTAATCATAACGGCCTCCCCCCTATAATTGTCCTGAGCGATTTTCAGGAACAAGCCCCTGGCCATCCTCCCCCAATCTTAGGATTCCAAGGGGCCAATTGCCGGTTTCCCAAGCCGGCATTTCCCCACTAGGTCGTAATTATAATTATCCTAATTCAATTGGCAAGTAAAGTTTTTTTAATGGTAACTAAATTAATTACAAGTTAATTCTTTTTATAAATGCCCACAGCGCAGAACATCAACCCAAAACCAGCGCCGCCCTTGGGACCCTCCTGCCCGAAGGTCCTCCTGCCCATAAGGCCCCGGGCTTTCCCGAACCCATGCTTCTTTCTGCCTTCTTGCGGCGATGAACCTGAAGCAGCCCTCCCGCCCCGGCTAAAAGACCCTGTGCAAAAAATATTTGACTAAATGATCTTTTCCTTTTAATAGTAGAAGACAATTATATGGATTTGTTGAAACTAAACTAACGTCCATTACAAACAACGCCTGATAGTAGCATAAGTAATTAAAAAAAATGTGATGATTTTTATTCCAAGAACTTTTAATGAGGCCAATATGCTTTTATGCTCTCGAACCCTGATAACCGCTGGTCTCTTCAAACTATTATGCTCAAGAAACTATGTACTTTTGATCATAGTGTTGGTAATGCCGATTTTGTGCTGGTGGACTTCCCTGGCCCATGGAGCCGGATTTGCCCTACTCCAGCAGGGGACCGCGGCCATGGCGCAAGGCAACGCCTTTGTGGCCGACGCCAGTGACCCCTCAGCCATCTTTTATAATCCTGCCGGCCTCAACCAACTGAAGCGAGCCCAAGTTTATGTGGGATCGTTTCTTAATTACCCGACCCGCGAGTTTAGCGGTGGCGGCCAGAACTTTCATACTGATCAAAACATTTACACGAGCTTGACGACCTATATCGCCATCCCCGTCCATAACCGGGTGGCCCTGGGCCTCGGCTTCTTTTCCCCTTTCGGCATGGGGACAGCCTGGCCATCGACTTGGGCCGGGCGCTATCTAACCACCTTATCCGATATGAAAACCTACACCCTCAACCCGGTCATCTCCGTCAAAGCTCTGGACAACCTTTCCATTGCGGTCGGGGCTGATTTTCTCTGGTCCAGGGTACAGCTCAAACGTAAGACCCCAGTGGTTTTCCGGGGGAATACCTTGCCTGATGCCGAGATCAACCTGACGGGCGACGGTAGTGGCATCGGCTACAACCTCGGTCTCTTGTACGAACCCCTGTCAGGAGTGAAACTGGGAGTTTCCTACCGGAGTAAAATCTCGGTGAAGCACGAGGGCGAAATCGCTACTGTCCTGCCGGCGCCTCTCCCGTCCGCCTTCCCCGTCTTTGGTTCTGCCAACCTCACTTTTCCCGCGTCACTGACCACCGGTCTTTCCTACAGCCGGTTGGCGCCCTTCACCTTTGAGTTTGACACTACCTGGACGGGCTGGTCTTCCTATTCCAAATTTAAAACGAACTTTGATCAGCCAATTGCGGTAAACGGCGTTTTAAACAATACCAGCACCACCCCAAAAAACTGGCATGATGCCTGGGCTTTCCGCTTCGGGGCCAATTATGAAATCCGGGAAGGTATGAAGATCCGGGCCGGATATATCTACGATCTCACTCCGGTACCCGATTCCAGCTTTGAACCTCAGGTGCCCGACGCCAACCGTCATATCTTTACGGTGGGCGGAGATATCAAGGTCTTGACGAGATTCACCCTGGGAATCGCCTACAATTACATCTTGTCCGAGAGCCGCACGAAAAACAACGCGATTCCCGTCAATGGCGTTCCGGCCCCCTTGCAAGCCAACGGCAACTATAGCAGCGACGTCCACTCACTGGGACTCAGCTGCACCTTCCAATTTTAGTGGGTCCGAACAAGAGGGGTGGGGAGAACAAGCCCTATCCATGGGCTTGCTCCCCCCATATTTACTGGACTGTCTCCTGGCGATGAGACACGGCCAAATCCGACAGCACTTCATCCAAGACTTCAATTCCCAGGCCGAAGCCGGGAAGCTCATGGGCCAGGCCGCCGTCTTGAAAGACCACCGGCTGGGCTACTACGTCTTTGAGCAACAAGTAGTTGGAGAATGATCCCTCCACATAAGACAGATGGGGAACGGTCAAGGCGAAATGACGACCCGCAGCCGACAGGATGCTGGTTTCTCCCACATGACAACCCAACTGGCATAAAATGCCGGCCCTCTCGGCCATTCGCCTGATCCGGGTGGAAGCTCCCAAACCGCCGCACTTGGACAGACGGATATTAAAGACCTGGCAAGCCTTAAGGTCGATCAAACGGCGGGCATCCTCTTCGGTGCAGAGAGACTCATCCGCGATCACCGGGATCTGCACCGCGTCCTGCACCTGCTTGAGGCCGGTAAAGTCGGCCTTGGCCACCGGCTGTTCCACCGCGCTGATCCGGTAGGGCTCCATCTCCTTGAGGCGGGCAATAGCCTCGGAGGGACTCCAGGCCGAGTTGGCGTCCACCCGGATATCAACCTCGAAGCCCAGGTGATCCCGGGCCATCCTCAGGGTCGAAAGGTCTGCATCAGTCCCCACCTTGAGTTTGACAAACCGCATGTGATTGAACTTGACCAGGTTGAATATCTGCTTCATCTGTTCAGGCGACATCATGGGGATGACCGCGCTATAAACCAGACTCTGTCTCAGTTTGGTCCCGATCAGCTCGCTCATTGGCAGCATCCAGCTTCGGCCGGCGGCATCCAGCAAGGCCGTTTCCAAGGCACAGAAGGCCGCCGGGTGGCGCCAGGCCTGCGTCTCCCTATAGAGGTCCTCCATGGCTATGATTAACGCCTCGGGGGAATGAAACTTCCTGGCCAAGAGTTCCGGCGCCAGAACCTCTTGGAGAAAGGCGAGGCTGTCATTCAGCACCTCGCCGGTGACAAAGGTCCGGGGCACGCCCTCGCCATATCCTGTGACGGTGTCCGCCGTGGTCACCCTGAGAACCAGGTTGTCAGAGCCCACGTGAGTTGCCAGATTATGCTTGATCGGCGATTGAAAGCCCAATTTCAGGTGCCAAATATCCATTTTCTTGATTATCATGCTCGACCTCAACGTGAGATTTGATCAGTTTACCAAACTTCTTCCACTGGTACCATTGCTCCGGGAGAGCTTCCACGGTGTCTTCCAGCACACTCAGGCAACGCTCGCTCAAAGACAGGTGCCCAGGGAAGGCCCCATTTCCCACCGCGGTAAGGTTGCAGGTATAGTCTTTCTTGCCGTCCCGTTGCACCAGGGCCGTGACGACCTGGGCCCCCGAACGTTTCTGCAACAGCTCCAGGGTCCGATCCGAAGGGAGCCGGCAGTTGAGAAATGAACTATGACGGCGAGGATCAGGCCGCCATTCATCAAATTCATCGCACTCGGTGATGAGAATCCGGCCTTGCTTGAGCGCCTTCATGGCCGCCAAAATAATGTTGCCTTCATCCGCGTCGATAAGTTCCAGGCCCACCGCAGTGGCCCTCGCCCCCATGGATTCCCGCAGGCGCGTGGTTTGGAAGCGGCAGATCATGGACGTAGGATAACCGTTCAAGGCTAAAGCGCCGGGCAAAAATTCCACTGCCCCGAAATGGCCGGTGACCAGCAGAATTCCCTTGCCCCCTTCCAAGGCTGCCTGAAGATTCTCGGTGCCTGCAAACTTTATCTTAGTTTTCAAGAATTTACACAGTCGGGGGAAATGAGAATAGCCGACGAACAGCTTCTCATGATAATGGTCGAAAATTCCCCGGAAGGCCCCTTTGATTTTCTGGTTGAGGTCGGTGGAGGCATATTTTCTGCGAAAAACATATCGGAAGGTATTGCGAATCAGGACTTTTTCAGACCAATTCAGGAGATAGTAAAGCTTTCCCAGGAGCATGATATAGCCTCGAGAAACCGAGAACGGTAAAAAACGGAACACCCAGCTATTAAATTTCATTTGCAAGAACTTGCTCAGGGAGAGTTTGGGGAATCGAAGCATTTTTAAAAACATATTCCTTTCTCCTTTTATATAAAATATTGTAAATCCTTTAAAATATTAGCCTTATTCGTTGAAAGAAATCAGGGTTTCCCTGATTTTGACAGGAGGGTTTCCCTGATTTTCTGCTGCGAAATACCTTATTTTTGGGGGGGAAAAGGAGGGCCTGACAAAACCCAGGCGTAGCCTGCATGAAAACAACCTTCAATATGAATAGGTTAGTATTGACCATTGGAGATTGTTTTATTATAATCACACATTTTTTAATAAAATTGTAATTTTGTTTTAATTATATTATTATGTATAATTATGTTATTATGTAGTTCTTTGTTTATTGGCTTATTATGCTTATGAGGCCCTACAAGTAAGGCCTTGCAATCTATCTCATTACCTATCGCCTTCAACCCAATTTATTAACTCAACTTCTTGAAAGTATTATCTTTTCTAAAGTCACGCCTGCCGGTTTTCCGGGTTGGGCGCAGTTTGCAAGACCTTTGGGTATCTGTCCTGAAGGTGTTCTCTAGGTTCCCCATCCCGGTCTCCCGCCTTAGCGGCAAAGGACTGAGGCGAGAATCCTGGCCAATTCAAGTAATTTCGCCGCATGTCGATAACTAAATTAGAATTCGGAATATTCGCGTTTTTGCTTGATTGGCTCGGATGATGAGCAGGTCTCGCAAGCGGTGCCGCTACGTCAGGACCGTCGCAAAGGGGCAGGTCTATCGGACTCGAATAATACGTCTCAGGCCGGGGAAAAACTTGGCATGAGGCAGGGAACCAACTGAACCCCTTGAAAAATAAATGCGGGTTGACTTTTGCCGGTAGTTCTTTATGATGCCCGTGGGTCTTAGGCTTAAAGCTAAACTCAAATAGATTTTTGATAGTTAGGTATGGATTACCGGCTTCCGCTTAGTTTCTTCCAGGGCGGCGATGTCAACGAAACACCTGGGGGGGTTCTCTGGATAAGTTTTTCTGATGCAACCTCTAGACCAATAATCTGTTATAATAAATAATAGTTAAGCGTGGTGACTGGCGCGCGGTGAGTCCAAAAGTGATGGTGGAGTCGGGTATGGCCATGGAGAAGCACCATAGTTGCCTGAATACCCGGGCTATAATCGAATATTTCCAAGAAAATCGGCCGAATGAGGTGGATAGGCTCATGGCCGGGCTGGGCCCCGAAATTGAAGGCCTTAGCAACCCGCAAGAATTCTTAATGGAGGTCAATAATTGGGTGTCCAGTGATGTGGTCACCAAAATGTTTGAGAATGCCAGAGTTATTACCCAAGAAGATGAAGTCGCCTTTAAGATGGGGTTTGAATCCGCCGCCAGGAAAAAGTTGGGCTATGTTCAGCGGATTATCATGTTCGCTTATAAAAATCCCCGCCGCACCCTCAGAAAAGTTCAATCCATTAACGATAAGTTTAATAAAAATAAGCGCATAGAAATTGTGAAAATTAGAGGAGATGCTGCAGTTATTCGCCTGCACTGGTTTAAAGAAATTCCCGCCAGCGTTGACTATTGTTTATTTAATAAAGGGATTTACTCTGGGATCCCTACCATTTGGGGTCTTCCTCCCGCCACCCTGCATGAAACCAAATGCTATTTTCGGGGTGATGAATATTGTGAGTACCACTTTAAATGGCAAAGAAATTTTTCTTTAAGAGAAGGACTGCTAAGGCTTCTGGTTCCCTGGCGGGCGCTCAACTATACGATTGAAGAACTTGAGCGGGATAAAGAACTCCTGAAGAAAAAGTTTGATGAGATTCATCGCTTGAATATCCAACTCAAGGAGAAAATCGATCAACTCATCTGTCTGCAGGAAACCAGCACCGCCGCGCTCTCCGTCCTCCATCTCGAGAAGCTGCTCCAGGTCACGTTGCGACTGCTTATCAACTCCGCCAAGCTGGATCGTGCCGGGATTCTGCTCCTGGACGAAAAAGGCGAGTCCTTGGAACTCACCTGCGCGGAGGGAATCGCCCCTGAACTTTTTGAGCAGGTCAGAAATTACCAAATTCCCATCAGCAAAGTAGATAACATCATTGCCCGGGTCGCCATGACTGGTATTCCGGTGGTGATTCAAGATGTGACCCGCAGTAAACTGAACATGAACAACCCCCTGATCCAATTCTTCAAACCCAAGGCCTTCATTCTGGTTCCCCTCACGGTGCGGGGCAAGGTCATCGGCGTGCTCATGGCCGATCGAGTTCACGAGGACGCGTTGATCAGCGATAGCGACCGGGACTTTATTGTCAGTTTTGCCAACCAGATCGCCATCGCCCTGGAAAATGCCATTCTCTACCGCAAGATAGCCGTATCCGAACGGAAATACCGTGAGCTGGTGGAAAATGCTCACGATGGCATCTGGATTATCGATGAGCAAGGTCTCATTAAATTTGTCAACCGCAGAATGGGGGAGATTACCGGCCAGGAGGCCCTGGAAGGCAGAAGCATCTACGATCTGGTGGATCAAGAAAATCACAACCTGTTAGAAGATGTCATGGCTCAAAACCGGATGAACCGGGTGGCCCAGCAGGAATTGGACATCACTTGCCAGAACCGGGGTCTGGCCTCGGTTATTATGAGTTCGGTCCCCATGTTTGAAGATGGCGTTTTCACCGGCGCTTTTGCCATGATCAGTGATATCACGGCCTTGCGGGAAACAGAAAAGCGCTTCCGAAAAATCTTCGAAGAAGCTGCCCATGGGATGTCGCTCGTGGATATGGAAGGCCACATCCAGGATGTCAACCCGGCTCTTCTGAAGATGCTGGGATTTAATAAGAATGACCTGGTCGGAAAATCTTTCAAGGCCCTCCTTTTCCAGGAGGATGCCATGAGAAATGGCCGGCTGTTTAATGAACTATGCGACGGTAAACGGGACTCCTACTCCCGGGAGACTCGCTACCGGCATAAAGATAACCGGGTGGTCTGGGGGCAGGTAACCGTGTCACTACTTCGCAGCAGCGGCGGCGCCCCGCAGTATGCCGTTGCCATGGTCGCGGATATTACCCACCGGAAAAAAGCCGAGGAAGATATTCGCACCTACCAGGAGCAACTCCAATCTCTGGCTTCCGAGCTGTCCCTCACCGAAGAGCGCGAACGGCACCGTCTGGCCACCGACCTGCACGATCATATCGGCCAAGCCCTGGCCGTCTCTAAGATCAAGCTGGGGGTGCTGCAGAGGTCTGTGACTGCCCCGGACCAAGCCAAACCTCTGGGTGAGGTGCGGGAACTCATCGAACAGATGATCCAGGACACCCGCTCCCTGACCTTTGAACTGAGCACGCCGGTCCTTTACGAACTTGGATTTGAAGCGGCAGTGGAATGGTTCGCCAGGCATGTCCGGTCCCAGCACGGTATCAATGTGGAAGTGCAACAGGACATGGCGCCCATCCCCATGGATGATGAAATCAAGGTCCTGCTGTTCCGGTCGGTGCGGGAGTTGATGATCAATATTGTCAAGCACGCCCAGGCGCACAATGCCCGGGTCACCATCCGAAGAGAGAACGACGGCATCAACATCGCAGTGGAAGACGACGGTGTGGGCATTAAAAACGTCCCGCGGGATTCAAGGTTAAAAAGTGACAGCGGTTTTGGCCTCTTCAGTATTAGGGAACGCTTGCATTACCTGGGAGGCCAGGTGCAGGTGGAATCGGAGCAAGGCCGGGGCACTAAGATAACCCTCATAGTTCCCCGCCAACATATCCGGAAGGCTCAAGTGGGGATAGCGCAATGATCAAGATCATATTGGCGGATGACCACCAGATTGTGCGTCATGGACTCCGTAGCTTGTTGTCGTCGGAACCCGATATGGAAGTCGTGGGTGAAGCCGACAATGGCCGGGCAGTGGTCCGGTTGGTCCAGGAAAAATCACCCCAGGTGGTGATCATGGACATTTCCATGCCTGATTTGAACGGCATCGAAGCTACCCGGCAGATCGTCGCCGATAGCCCTGGGGTCAAAATTATCGCCCTGTCGATGCATTCCGACAGCCTCTTTGTCTTGAATATGTTCAAGGCCGGGGCCTCAGGCTACCTCTTGAAAGATTGCGCCCTGGAGGAATTGGTCAAGGCGGTGCGCACGGTGTTAAGCCGGAAGATCTATCTCAGCCCCGGTATTTCCGATATCGTGATCAAGGACTTTGTCATCGGCTGGTCTCCCCCGGATTCCTCCGCCTATTCCATCTTAACCACCAGGGAACGAGAGGTCCTCCAATTGATGGCCGAAGGCCGGAATACCAACCAAATCGCCGAAAACCTTTGCGTCAGCGTGAAGACCGTGGAAGCCCACCGCAAACAATTGATGAATAAGTTGGATATTCACAGTGTGGCCGAACTCACCAAATACGCTATCCGCCAGGGTCTGACCTCTTTAGAGGCTTGATCTCCCCATATCCCCCTCCCCTTAAAAATCCAATATAAGGGTTTTCGGAACCCAAAATTAGGGATTCCCTAAGTGCTTTTAAGGGAAAACCCTAATATTTTCACCATAGCTCATGAGGTTGAACTTCGTTCAGGCCCATGGATGGGGATTCCCTGATTTTCCAAAACCCCTTTTGACAAGCCCGTGGCTTGTCCGGGAGACGGTATGACCATCAAGATCATCTTGGCGGACAACCACCGGATTATTCGTCAGGGTCTCGCCCACCTCCTGGCCGGGGAACCCGACGTGTGCGTCGTGGGGGAAGCGGAAGATTGCGCTACCACCATCAGGCTCATTCAGGAATTCTCTCCCCAGATAGTGATTTTGGATATTTGCCTGCCCGACGCCAACGGCATGGACGCGACCCGCCGCATTGTGTCTCAATTCCCTGACATCAAAGTGATTGCTTTGTCCATGCACTCCGACAGTCTCTTTGTCATTAATATGCTCAATGCCGGCGCCTCGGGCTACTTGCTGAAAGATTGCGCTCTGGAAGAACTGGTCAAGGCCATCCGTACCGTCTTGACCAAGAAAATCTATCTCAGCGCCAATCTGTCCAGCATGCTGGTCAAAGATTTGGCCAGCCGCATCACCGTTAACAATAATGACAAATGACTGCGTGCGGACCAGGGGCCGGGGCCGAGCCCTTATCCGGATTTTAGTCGCCTCAGCCCCTCCCTGTAATAATCAGGCTATTTTTCCCCTCTCCCGCGGCAGCGCGGTATATCGGCAGGTCGCGTCGTTGCCTCAGCCCTCGCTTCAGTAGCCCACCGGCAGCCGGTACAGGATATCGGCCAGTTCCTCGGCCGAGCCCACCGGCTGATCCGTTTCGCCGTGCAGCTTCAGGCACTCGGCCCACAGGCCCGGCAAATCCCGGCCGGCCGCCTCCCACTGCACTTCCAAGGGAAAGAGGGGATTGTCCCGGCTGGCCGCCTCCCAGGCTTTGAGGTCGGCAAAGCGCTGGTCCAGAATCTGGGCCCGTTCGAAGGCGCTGCCCACGATATCCTGATTGAACCCGGTGCTCCAGAAAAACTCGATGAGGGCCGGCACCGCTTCGGCCAGGGGCACCCCTTCCAGCATCTCCGGGCGGTAGCGCAGGCAGACCCTCTGGCTGCCGTAGTGCCCCGGTTCCCCGCGGACGTTGGGCAGGTTGGTATGATACAAGGTGTCGTCTAAGGCACTCAGGGTATGGTTCCGGAAGAACATCTTCATTTCTTCGAAACCGTCCCGGTAGAAGGTCAGGACATAGAGGATATAAGGGAAGGCCAGACGAAAGGGCTGGTAGTCGTCCGTCCCTTTTTTGCCGCTGCTGACCCGCACGGTGCGGCATTGGGGGGGATGCTCCACCACCAGGTAGAGGAGATCTTTCCTCTGGCAGAGCCAGCGGGTCCCCGGGGGTAAGATCGGCAAACGCGGCGGCATGACCCGGGCCACGTAGCGCAGCACTGCGTCCAGAGGCGCCCGGCGGGCCACCCGCCCCTCCCCTGCTCCCGCGTCCTCCTGGAGAATCATCTCAGGTCCACTAACGATGATCTTGTCTTTATTTATCGAATGTTCTCCAGTATAGGACAGGCGTTTTCGCCCGTTTAGGAACAGCCGGGGGCGGCTGTTCTACATTTTTTTAAGGAAATATGGCTGAAACACTTCGCCTAATCCCCGGCTTCCTCGCTCCCTCCGGCCCAGCCCCAGACCCGCTCCGGCACAAAGCGCCGGGAGGAGCACTGGTTCAGGGCCAGGCGTTCCATGTGGCGCAGCACCTCCATCTGGTGTGGCGGCAGAAAGTCGTCGATCACCTGCTTAAAGTCGTCCCGGCAGACCTCTTCCCGGCCCGCCAGGCGTGCGGCGCGGTAGGCCCGATAGACCAGTTCCTCGATATCCCCGCCGGTGATTATGTCCGGGTGCCGGGCTTCCAGGTAGCGGGTGATGTCGTCGAAGTCCGGGAAGTCGCAGCTAATCTGGCTGCGCCGCGCCACCACTGCAAAGATGTGGGACTTCTCGGAGGTGTCCGGCATGAAAAAGGGAATCCGTTCACTGGAACGGCCCGAGCGCAAATCCGCTTTATCCAGCCGGTCCGGGCGGTTGGTAATCCTGATCCACAGGACCTTGCCCTGGATAGCCGGATCACCCATGAAGTCAAAGCGCATCTGCCTGAGGCGGTTGCCCACCCCGGTGTCGCCGGAGTATTCATCCCGGCCATGCTCGCTCTGGTCCGCCTCGTCCTCCACTACCACCACAGGAGTAAGGCTGCGGAGGGTGTGCAGGGACTTGAAAAAATTGCGTTCACTTTCTCCCACCCACTTGGTGCGAGGGTTGAGCAGCTTAACGAAATTAAAACCCGTGTCCCGGGCCAGGCCTTCCGCCAATGCGGTCTTGCCCACCCCCGGCGGCCCCATCATGGTGATGCCCCGGGGCACCAGTTTATCGTCGCCGGCGTGGATGGCCCGCACAATCTGGCCGAAGTAAGCCTTAATGGGTTCCATCCCCCCGATCTCTTCCAGGCCGAAACGGGGTTCGATGACCTCAATGAGCCCCACCAATTCCTGGCGCAGCAGGTCCTTCTTTTTTCTGCGAACCATCTCCATGGTCAAAGGCGTCCGCCGGGATTGGCGCAGAAGTGACCGAAGCAGCCGGAGGCTTAAGCCCGCCCCCAGGTTGGCCAGGCTCTGGGCAGGAAGCTCCAGGCGACAGGGGCTTACGGCCAGGAGGTGTTCGATAAAATGTTGGCGGGCGGCTTGATCCGGTGGCGGCACCTCGATAATCTGGGCGCCGTGGCGGCTTAAGAGCAGATTGGCGTTTAACTCCGCCAGGTTGCCGGTAGTCAGGACAATCACATGGCCCTGTTCCACCAACTCCAGTTGCCGGGCCCAACGCAACAAGGTCACCAGAGAGGCCCGGTCCGGCTCTCCCATGGACCCCAGGTCCACCGCGGGCACGATGGTTTCGGCATACTCCAGGATCAGGGCCAGGGGTTTGGTCAGGCCGCTTACCTGGCAGGTGGCGGTCATCACCCGCTCCGCCAGTTGCAGCACTTCCCGGGGGCTTTGGGGCAGGGGTTTGGGAGTGGGTTGTTGACCCAGGGCCTTTAAGGCCCTGGCCCGGACCCGGGACACATCTTCTTCTGCGCCCGTATCCGGCAGAGGTGGTTCCAAAGCCAGACGGAAGGCGTTTTCGCAGGGGTCGTCCCAGAACTCCAGGCCCAGACCGAGGTTATAGAAGACCGCATGACGCTCCTGGGCAAGCCAATGGCCCAGAAAATGGCGAAACGGCAGGTAATCGCCGTTTACCCGGATGTAATCGAAAACTTGCCCATGGAGGATAAAGAGGGCCGATTCTCCCTCTTTGAGGTGCTCCTCCAATTCCTGGGCCCATTCCGGTAGGTTTTGCCAGGGGCCCATCATTCTGCCTCGCTGCTGGAAGGGTGTGAGGCGGGGGAGGATATGGGAGTGAAGGCTAAGCCACGCGGCCTCCCCTTAATTTATTTCAGAACATGGTTTGCCGTTCATTATCCATATGGATGTTTATCGAGTGGCGAGCTATGAAGCCCTGTTACAGCAAGGGCTCGATCAACTTTTGGAAAGCTTCCTTTTTTCGGGTGCCCTCGATCCGCTGCTTGATGTTGCCTTGCTTGTCGATAATGACCGTGGTGGGCACCACCGCGATACTCCCATAGGCATCGCTCACCTTATCATTGCCGACGAGCACCGGGTACTGCAGGCCCAGTTGTTTTACCAGGAAACGGATTTGCGTGGGGTCGGAACTCAGGGCAATACCAAACATCTGCAAGCCCTTGCCTTTGAGCTCATTGTTGATTTTGTTCAAATCCGGCATCTCGTCCCGGCACGGACCGCAAAAGAAGGTGAAGAAGTTGATCACGACTACCTTGCCCTTGAACTGGCTGAGGGTGTAATCCTTTCCCGTAAGGACGTCTTTCAGGGTGAAGTCGGGGGCGGGTTTATCAGCCCAACTTGGGGACGTCAGGGCCAGGATGCAAATGGCCACCATCAGCATCCGAGCCATGATCCAGGAAAGGCGACATGACTTCTGAGGCATTATTGGTCTCCTTACTCTGAGATAAGGTGCCTTATATTTTTCACGAATATATCAAAAAGGCCTCAGGCCCGCAATTTATTTACCGGCGGGGGCGATCCTGGGGGCGGGCCACCAGCCAGGCCGGGATTTGGCCCCGAGGCCGCGGGCTATGCGGCAGGGCCACCATGAGCGGGAAGATGGTCTGCTGTTTGAACCAAGGTTCCATATCCAGGAGATTCTGGGGAGCTTTGAGGCAAAGGAAGGCTTTGCCATCTTCGGCCATCCAGCGCAGGTTGGCAGGCGGGGTCAGTGCGGCGGCTTCTTGAGGGCAGACAGCCAGGACCGCACAGTGGTAGAGGTAACTCCAGAACCTGCCCGAAGGCGCAGCCGCGAGGATATCCTGCCAGTGCTCGGCCTGATGCCCCGGGGGCAGGCAGACTCTAGACACCTTGAACTCCCGGAAGGCTTTCACGGACCAGGAATTACGCACCCCCAGGGTTTGATCCCCGTAAACCTGGCCATCGACGGCCCCGGCCAGGGCTACCGCCCCCCAATCGCCGGCCACAAAGCGGCTATAACCGCCCTGTCCGAGGGTTTCCAGGGCTTTTTGGTAGAACGCCAGGGACGACTCCGGGATGGCGGGGGGCAGTCGCCAGATGAGCCGCCGCGGACCCCAGTGGCGATGCTCCGGCAAGAAAGCGGCATAATTATCCGAAGTCAACGTCAGCACCAGGGGGTCCCGCCATTCCCGGGACAGCTCCTCGGCCTCGGCGTAATCCCGGGCCTCCAGCCAGATCCGGCCCCGGGCCAGTAAATTCGGCCGGGAAGCGCTTGCCGCGCTTTGCTGCGAGGGCGGCAGCGGGTACACAGGGGGACCTTGACAAGTTCCTGTGGGCGGGGCGGCCATCCGAAGGCTCTCCCCAAAGGCTTCCACCACCTGCCGGGCCGCGGCCAGGACTTTGGGACGCTCCATCGGGGAGGCCGTCGCCACGGCTTGAAAGAGCCCGATCACCCGGGTTAGGGACGCGGGAGCAAAGAGTTCTCCCCTGATCTGGACCGCCTCGATACCGAGCTGACACAAGCCGGAAAAGGTTTCCAGGGCTGCCATCAGTGTCCCGGCGTTTTCCGGCCGGGCCAGGCAGCAGGTTGCGCAGCTCACCCCCAAATACTCTGCCATCAGGCACAGACTGGCATACCCATGACAGCCGGTCAGCAAGGCAACGGCCAGGGGCATGGCAGTTTGACGCCGCATCAACGCCAGGTCTTTTAAACTCACCGGCCCTTCCACCACCACCCGGGTAAACCCCAGGGTCTCTGCCAGCCGCATTCCCGGGGAGTTATGGGCGCCCCAGTTCCCCGCGGCGACCAACGGCAGGTGGGGATAACGCCAGCGGGCCTCCTTAACCAGGCCCAGGTCCCGGAGCTGCAAGCCGTCGGGATTAAGCCGGGCCACTTTCTCGAGCTTATCTGCCACCTTTGGCAACTCAGCTTCCGTAAGCAATTCATCCCAAACGAGATAAAATTTGAGGCCCCGCTCTCGGGCCGCGGCCTGCCAGTCCGCGAGTTCGGACCAGACTCGGGCCTCAGGGTCCCGGGGGAGGGGAACCGCAACTGCCCCCGCACCCTGCTCGCACGCGACGGCCAAAGATTCCTGGTTCAAAATGTGCACCACTAATTCCATTCGTTATTCCATCTAGTTCCCTCTCCCCTTTGGAGGAGAGGGTGAGGGGGGGCAATCTCTTTCTTGCTCCGAATAATAAAATCAAACGAAAAAACTATACACTAAAAACCGTCTCTCCTTGACATCACCCCATGGTATTCCCTATTGTTACTCAATCACCTCAAGGAGATTACCATGAAAGTCCTGGGCATATTCGGCAGTCCCCGCCGGCAAGGGAACTCCGACACCCTTATGAAGGCTTTCCTTCAGGGCGCGGCCGAGGCCGGCGCCGCGGTGGAAGAAATCTTCCTGCGCGAAAAAAAGATTTCCCCCTGCCTGGAAATATATCATTGTTTTAAAGATGGCACCTGTCCCATTAAAGACGAAATGCGGGAACTTTATGACAAGCTCATCGAGGCGGACGTGGTGGCCCTGGCTTCACCGGTTTTCTTTTATAGCGTCAGCGCCCAAGCCAAGGCCATGATCGACCGCACCCAGGCCCTGTGGGCCCGGCGTTATGCGCTCAAACAGGACTTCCCCGGCGGCAACCGTCAGGGAGTCCTGTTGTGCACCGGCGCCACCAAGGGGCGTCTCTTGTTCGTGGGCTCCCGCCTGGTGGCCAAATATTTTTTTGACGCCATCAATGTGCGGTACGCCGCCGAACTCCTGGTGCGGGGCGTGGATGAAAAAGGCGCCATCAATGACCGGCCCGAAGTCTTAGAGCAGGCCCGGAACCTGGGCCGTAAGGTGGGTCGGGGTGAGATGCTGGGCCCCATCAAGATGGACCCGTTGGCGGTTTAGTAATGATAGTAAGTATACGGTAGACAGTTAAACTCTAAACCATTTTTGAACTGCGGTGCCAAGGTTGCCATCCCAAATAGAACTATCTATCGATAAACAAGGAGGACGAAATGAGCAAAAAATGATTTCCCGGGTCATGGCTGCTATTATGTTGAATACATTTGACTATCTCTTGTAGGGGCTTTTTCAAGCAATTCCTTTACAAAATAACTGGGAAGTAGGAATAGGGGAAACTTGCGGTATTAAATCTTATACGCCATTGAATCTTACATTAGGGTGATTAAACGGATGGAACCAATTAGGGTAAAAGTAGTCCAATTTGGAAAACTCCAGACCGATGAAGTTAATAATATATTAGGTGTAGCTAACTTATGTCAGCCTACGTATTATTTCGATGAAGTGCAAGACCTCAAAGTTGATCTGTCTCCTTATCGGTTACCAAATAAGAGTTATGACCTTGATACAGCTACGGAGCAACACGTACTTCCAAAGTATTATGAGCGTCCGCTCATTGTACTTACATCAGAACCTTATGGAGCACCTGCGCGTGGATCAGAAGAGGAGGCGTTCTATTTCTTAGGCGCTTTAGAGACAAATGTCTCAATAATCAGCACTTATTTGTGGAAAGATTCCAAAGAGAACGGGAGTCTTCAATTATACTTGCTTTTCATGATTGGAACCAGCCTTATTTCTGAATATGCCGGCCTCCAATTTCATGATGAAACGAAGGGATGCCTTTTCGACTTTTGTGAAGAACCTATCGATATTTATAGGTCACTGAAATCCGATAATTTTTTTTGTCCAACTTGCAATACCTATATCGAGCGGGCATTAAGAGAAGGTAGGATAAACATAGATCAGCTTGTGTCAGCAATGCGAATCATCAACCGCGCACGTCGGATCGAATTATCATGCTTCATTAGCTACAGTCACAAGGATGAGGCCTTTGCAAAAAAACTATATTTGCGAATGAAAAAGAGAAAGCTGAAGGTATGGTTAGCAGCCGAAGATCTGGGAGACGGCATAATCCATGATCAGCTTGAACGTTCAATCAGATTGCACGATAAACTTCTCCTTGTTCTCTCGAATAACAGTATGTCAAGTGAGTGGGTCAAAACAGAGATACGCTGGGCAATGGATGTAGGCATCAAGGAAAACATTAACAAATTGCTGCCAATTCGTCTTGTAGAAATGGACTCTGTCAAAGCATGGAAGCTCTTTGATTCGGATATTGGAAAAGACTTGGCACGCGAGATTCGTGAGAATCTTATTCATGATTTCTCCAATTGGCAAGATTTGAAGGCCTTTAACCGCTCGTTTCGTCGATTAATACGATATATATATGAAATCGCCATGTAGATCATGGCAACAGACTACTGACTACCACCCCAAGGAGGTCTTATGGCACTGGCTGTGGGTATGACCCATGAAATGCGGCTCAAGACCGGGCCGGAGCACTCCGCCCAGAAATTCTACCCCAAGGTTCCCAACGTCTTCGGCACCCCCTTCCTGGGAGGCCTCTTCGAAGGGGTCAGCGCCGACCTGATGGCCTCCCATCTGGCGGAAGGTGAAACTTCGGTGGGCATGTCCATGAACTTAAAGCACACCGCGCCCACCCCTTTGGGGATGGAAGTGCGGGCCGTCACCGAAATCACCCTGGTGGAAGGGCGCAAGATCACCTTTAAGCTGGAAGCCTTCGACGAGAAGGAAAAGATTGGCGAGGCCGTGCACGAACGCTTTATAATCAACGCAGAGAAATTCAATCAGAAGTTGGAGGCCAAAAAAAGCTGAACACGGGCGCATCCTCTCTGGATTTTCCTTACGATCTGGTATCGCTGGGCCATTTCGAGGCCGGCGGCGGCTGGGAGGCCCAAATCCGCCAGTATGTCCGCAAAAAGTACCGCGACGACCTGGCGGGGCTGGCAGCCATCGACCCCCAGGCTTTAGCCGGACTCTTCCGGGGGGAGCTGGTGCCGGGCCGTCCCTACGCCACCATTCAGTGGGTGCTGCGGGTAGCTCCTTTCCGGCCCCTGGAAATTTTCCTGCTCTTCGACCAGGAGTCCGAGTTCGGCACGGACCTGCGGGTCTTTTATGCCCGCAAGAGCCTGGTTGTCCCCACCGAGGACGCCTACGTCTTTGCCTGGGATTACGTGGCCCTGCTGGCCCGCTATGGCCGGGGCAAGTTTTCCCTTAAGAATAACGGTCCCGGCCGGGAGTGGCTGCCGTTTGCGGACTTCGCCCCGGAAGGGACCGGCCCTATGCAGGAAGTCTCTCTGGGAGTCCGGGAAGAAATCTTGGAGAAGGTGGCCCCCGAGGTGGTGGAGGTGGCCATCCGCCGGATGGATTGCGGCGGTTTTGCCCAGGCCGAAGACTTCTGGGAGGTGATTTGGCCTGTTTTGGGGGATATGTCCTTCCGGTTCCGCTACGGCCCCCAGGGGTCCGAGATGGCCTTTGACAGCGTTGGAGCCCGGAAGTACGCGCCGGAATTCCTCCTGAGCTTTGCCTGGCTTTATATCAATGGGCTTTTGCGGGAGTGTCGTCAGGTGGATGATTCGTTACCGAAATTGTCCGCCTATTTTTAGCCGGATGAAATGTGTTCATTGCCATAAGGCCAGCATCACTCTGCGTCCTACGTGAAGCGGGGTGGAAATCTGCTGCCCGGGATGCGGCCGCATCTATTCCGCCGAGGAAGTCAAAGAACTGGTCCGGCAAATTCGGTTAGCCGGAAAGAGTAAACCACAGGCCTTTCCGGCCGGTAACGGAGTCTCATGAGCGCCCAACTGAAAGATTTAACCCGCCAGAAACAACTGGGCCAGGCCCCTTCCGGTCAGGTCAAGATAAGCTACGGAGTCCATAACCTGGATGCCGCCATCGCCGGAAAATCCGTCAGCGAGGTGCGCCAGGCCTTAAAAGAACCTTTGAATATCGATCCCCGCGCCCTGGCCCTGGTGAACGGCCGGGACGTGGCGGCCTCGTATATCCTGCAGGAAGGTGACCAACTGGAGTTCGTGCGCCTGGCCGGGGAAAAGGGCCGGGACGCCATCTAATCCGTCCTGCCCTGATCAGAGGCGGCAAAAGCCCCTGCGGCCCTAGCCTGTACTTTTCCCCTTGAAATGTCCCGTTGAGGCCTTACTTTTTAGTTTAGTAAAGGAGGCCGCTCATCGCCATGAACCAGCCAACTAACAGCGTTATAGCCAAGATACGCGAATTTCATCCTGAAATTGACCGGAACAACATCGACTTAAGCGTCTCCTGGGACGAGGCCGGCAAACGTTATGCCCTCAAACTCAGCAAGTCCGGAGAAGCCGTGGGGTCTTACCTGGACCAAAAAGACGCGGACGAATGCCTGGCGGGCAAGCAATGCCTCAACCTGGCAGTGCAGGTGACTCAATTGATCGCCGAACTGGAAGATTTGATTACGCCGCGGAAGCCGGGCTGAGCCGCCTAGAAAAATGAAAACTCATTGCCAAAAGTTTTCCTATCCAGCCCTCACCATTACCTTCCCTACAAGGGGAGAGGGAAATAAGGGAGGAACTTTTGAGCCTCTCGCAAATATCTCCAAACTAGTCATTCTGAGAGAGCGAAGCGACCGAAGAATCTCATAAGTAGTCGAAAATACGAGATCCTTCGCTTCGCTCAGGATGACCAACGGTTTTTGAAAGACTCTTTTGGCAATCGCCATAAGGTCAGGAACAGACTCGCCGCCCCCCTTTGACAGGACCGTAAAAAAAAGGTAAATATACATGTTACGCGGGGAATTGCGGTGAGCCAGGTGTTGGTCATCGCCTGCGATTAAACTTAAAGCGGAGACCATTTATGGCCCGGGTTACCATTGAAGACTGCCTGGAGCAAGTGCCGACTCGCTTCGGCCTGATTCACCTGGCGGCCAAGCGGGTGCGCCAACTCTACCGCGGCGCCCCTGTTCTGGTTAAAGGGGATAACAAAGAAATCGTCATGGCCCTGCGAGAGATTGCTGCGGCGAAAATCGTGCCCACTACCCCCTTGAAATTCTTTCCGGAACCCGAAGAAGAATAAGCGTTCATCCTCGCACCTGGACTCTCCACTTCCTGCCCGAAATCGGTTTAGGGGCGCGAGCCTGGTCAAAACGCCCCTGCCGCAGGGTTTGCCTTGAGGGTTTAGCCTGGCAGAATCCCGTTACCGGCGCCGCTCCAACATAAGATCGGCTGCGGTTCTTCCGGTGCCCCATCCGGCGCCCAGATCTCCAAATCCCAATTCCACACGACGGGGAAGGGCCAATTGGCCAGGATCACCGCTTCCACGAATTCCTGAAGTTCCTGAGAGGCTGCGTCCAGGTCCTCATGGTCGGCCGCGGCGGTGAGCAGGGCGGACAACCGCGCCGTGAACTTATCCTGCCAGGGCGGCTTGCCGTCGCCTGCAACCGCCTGCCATTCGGCGTCGTTGCGGCAGCCGGGCAAACCGAGACGTACCGTGCGCAGCTCGGTCCATTCCGGCCAACCTTTCAAGGTCTGGAATAGAGCCCGGGAGGTGCGGCCCAAAAGCAAGGGAGCCGAATGGTCTTGCAGAAAAGGCCCCATGACCCGGCGCCAGAGACGATAGCGCAGTTGGGCCAGCTCCGGGTCCACCGTCTCTTGGACCCCGTCTACCGGCCCGAAAGAGGGCTGCTCCTCCCAACGTTCCGGCTTGAGCACGTCCTGCAGCCAGTCCTGCCCCTTGTCAACCAGGAGAAGTTGGGCGTCCTGGTCGGCCTGCATTTTCTCAAGCTGCCAGGCCAGGGACCAGGCATTGGGGGAAGGCGCCGGTGGGGGCGGTGCGGCAGGTTTCCCATAGCCGCGCAGGGCCTGGATTAGGTCGCCCTCCCCCTGCCCCCTCTGATAATTTTCAAAGGCCTGCCACTGCCGTAAATCTCCAGGCTTATAGTGCTCCAACTCCCGGGGATGGACCTCGGCCTCCTTGGGCAACGGCATCCCCTGGTAGGGCAGTTGACCGGGCCACCCCGGGGTGACTCCCACCTTGAGGTCAGGAAAGTAGAGCGGCAAAGTCCAAAATTCGTCCCGCCACGGCAGAATCACCGGAAACGCCACGATGTTCCAATCCGATCCCATAAACGCCTCCATATCTTTCACAAAACCGCAAACTGCAAACAGCCTGCGATATTATCCCTTGTGAGGTCTTTTATACATATCTCAGGAGCCTTGCGGATACAAGAGGTAGTGAAATGAAACCAGCTTGTGCGACTAAACATGGTAGGGGTGGCCGGCCTTGATGGTCATGGCCCGATAGAGCTGCTCCAGGATAACGAGGCGGGAGAGTTCATGGGTCAGGGTCAGGCGCGACAGCGCCAGGTGTTCTGCGGCCGCAGCCAGGGTCGCGGCATCCAGGCCCCAGTGGCCGCCGATGAGCAACGCCAGGGGCCGGGCCGCTAGTTCCCGTTGGGTAAGCCAGATTGCGAATTCCTCCGAGGTGAATTCCCGGCCTTGGGGGGTGAGGGCGGCAACCCAGGCCCGTGGCGGAATTTGAGCCCGGAGGCGCTCGCCTTCCCGGTTTTTGAGGGCTTCCGCAGTCAGGCCCGCGGCCTCTTTCTCTTCCCGCACGCTGGTCAGGGTGAGGTTCATAAACGGCCGTAAGCGCTTCTGATAAAAGGCCAGGCCCTCCCGAATAAAGGCTTCCCGGGTCTTACCCACCATGAGGATAGTTACGTGGAGCATGGCCTTAACAGGAGGGCAGCATCAGGAGGGTTTGTCATTGAGGAGGAGGAAGCGACTCTTGCCGGAGGCGATGCGGCTGCCGTCGGCCAGACGGATGACCTCCCCTTCGGCCTGGCGGCGGCTGCCATTTTGGGTATGGAGCACGCCCCGGACCAGGATCGGTTCATCGGGTTTGAGGGGCTGATGGAAGCGCACTTCCATACTCAGGGTAACGCCGGGGCCGGCAAAATGCCACACCGCGTGGGCCATCAATTCATCCAGCATGGTGGCCAGGATGCCGCCGTGGATAACATCGGCCCAGCCCTGGAACTCTCTGGGCAAGGACAGCTCGGTTTCCGCGGCCATCTCGTCTTCAAGGTAACGCACCTGGATTTTAAAGCCCTTGGGGTTGTCTTTACCGCAAACGAAGCAATAATTGTCGGCCAGGGGAGTCGGCATAGGGACTTTTGAAGGGCTTTGTTCTTTGGAAGTCATCTTGCGTCAGAATTTTAACTAGTGGATATCTTGGGCAAACAGCTTGAATAAAGTAATAGCACAGGCGAGACGCCTGTGCCACTATTTTAGCTATGAGTGGTCGGTTACCAGTGGCCGCCGAGGCCGAGACTCCCCCTTTACCAAAGGGGGGTTGGGGGGATTTATAACTTCCCGAAAATCCCCCTAAATCCCCCTTTTCCAAAGGGGGACTTTGAAGGCCGGGTGCATCTTTAAGCGTTTTTGGATGAGAACTAACTAAGCCCTGATCCCTGGCCACTGACCACCATCAGCTGATTTATTTAGGCTCCGTGGGGTAACCCAACTTTTCCCATTCCTTCCAGCCGCCTTTCAAAGCCCAGACCTGAGTAAAGCCCATGTCCAGCAATTGCTGCGCCACCCGGGCGCTCGTGCCTTCGTTCTTTCAGGCGCAATAGAGGACAATTTTTTTGTCTTTGGGCAGGGTGGCGGCCCAGGTTTTCACATCCTTCGGGTCCTGGCGCACCGCACCTTTGATTTTTTTATCGCTGCCTTCCCAATCATTAGCGGCTCTGACGTCCAATACGACCACCTGCGGATCGGCAAGCCAGCTTTTCAAAGTCTCCTGATCGACTCGCGGCGCATCCTTGCCGGAGGCGCATGACCAGGGGATCGTCAACAGCAGACCGAGCGCCATTACCAATGCCCATATCTTTGCCCTTTGCATCCTTCCCTCCTTTTCGGGATTATCCCGGTTTTAAGGAAAGATAAGGTTCCGGCAGCGATAAGGCAACCCTGCTAGCCTTTCGGGGTCAACTCCAACAACCGGGCGATTTGTCCGGCCAGGTCCGCGGTTTTCTCCTCGGGTTTATCGGTTTTGGGCGTCAGGAGTTGGGGCCGGTTTTGGTACTCCGGCTTGGGGCTAACTTCGAACTCCGGCGGGAAGGAATCTTCGAAATACATCTGCTGGAAACCGATGAATTTCAGGTGATGCGCCGTGGCATCCAGCACCGCGGTGGCGTTCTTGGCCAGCAAGCCCGCCTGGATGGCCGCCTTAAAGCCCGCGAAGGATTCCCCGCCCTGGGTGCAGGCGATATGGCCGTGGCGGTTGGCCTGCAGCATGGAGTCCATAATCTCCTGTTCGCTCACCTGGACCACTGCGACGCTGCCGGTGCCGGCGCGGCGGTGATATTCCGCAACCAAACGGATCACCCGGGGCATGGACACCGGGTTGCCGATCATGGCGGCCTGGGCCACGGAGGGCTTAACCGTTACCGGCACAAAGACCCGCTTGGCGGCATCCGGCTCCAGGTAGTAGCGGAACACCGGGTCGGCGTGGCGGGACTGGACTCCGATGATCTGGGGCAGGGTTTCGATGATCTTCAAATCATAAAGGCGCAGAAAACCCTGCATGATCGCGGTGATGTTGCCGGCGTTGCCGATGGGCATCACCACGGTTTTGGCGGTCAAGTCGTAGTCAAACCACTGGGCGATTTCATACGCATAGGACTCCTGGCCCCGGATGCGCCAGGAGTTCTTGGAATTGAGCAGGGCCACCTGGTAGTTGTCGGCCAGGGCCTCCACCACCTTCATGCAGTCGTCGAAGACGCCGGGGACTTCCAAGACCCGGGCGCCACTGCCCAGGGGCTGGGCCAGTTGCTGAGGCGTGACCTTGCCGTGGGGCAGCAGCACCGCGGAGGCCACTTTCTCGCCCAGATAAGCCGAGTAAAGGGCCGCGGCCGCGGAGGTGTCGCCGGTGGAGGCGCAGATGGCTAAGAGCTTCCCGGCTCCCGGCTGGTTGGCCAGGAAGTTGAGGTAACTTAAGGCTGCGGCCATGCCCCGGTCTTTAAACGACGCGCTGGGGTTCTGGCCGTCATTCTTGAAATAGAACGGGGAGCCCACTTCTGCCTGGAGATCGGCATTGCCCGCCACCTGGGGGGTGTCGCCTTCGCCCAGGTAGATGATGTCCTTGAGCGGAATCACCGGAGCAATGAGTTCGTAAAACCGGAAAATGCCGCTCAGGGCCGGGAGATTGAGCATCTTCCGGTAATCAAACAGCCGCCGCCAAAAGGCCCCGGGGTGTTTCGTCAGACGGGATTCGTTTTTGCCTTCCAACATGAACAGGCCCCGGCAATGGGGGCAGGTATAGAGGAGCTGGGTGATATCGAATTCAGCACCGCACTCCAGGCAACGGTAGACCATCTCGCCTTCGGGGGAAGGGATCAGGTGTGGGCGGATGTCTTCGGGGAATTGTTCTGGTTTCACCTATACCCCCGGTGGTGCAGGCTTAATCCTGCAAAAGATAATTGGTTTTGATTTCATCTCATGCATGCTTCCACAAATCTTACACCAAGAGGCGTCAAAACAAAAGCATCGGCCTCTTCATAAGTAGCAACAGCTTCATCTAAAAAAGCCTTGATCAAAAACGCAGGTCCAATGCATTGCGTTCGCATCAAATTATAAATGCTCACTTGGTAAGTTTCCCCATCTATCCCAACCATTTCCATGATTTGCTCTTTTGTTAAAGTAAAGTTAGTAATTTTGGTAATATCAATTAATTTATCATTTCTCCTGAGTATTTCGTAAAATTTATTTAAGATCAATGCTTCAACCCCTGTTATATTTTTAATCATATCAATAAATCCATATCTAAGTTCGCCATTGAATTTTGGATCCATAGCATTTACCAATAAATGGTTCCAAAGATATTGAAGGGACGGATCATCTTCCAAGCTGCTTTCCTCAAAAATTGGTAACGCTAATTTTGGTGGAACACCCCGTGTCTCTCTAATGCCTCTGTCTAATAAAATCTGATTAACTTCATCATCCATTTGAATAAGCCTACGCCATCTTACAAACCTTAATTTATCCGTTATCATTCCGGAAACTTCTTGAACAGGCTCTTTGAAAACCTTGGCAAAGAACCCACCAAGCTTTTCTGAAACATCTAAAGCCTTTGTACCTAGATCGGCAACACTTTGTACCGCCTTTGCGTATTCTTCTGCTTCTGACATTAGTACCCCATTCTTTATTCAAAGCACAGGCGAGACGCCTGTGCCACCAATATGGGGCGGGTTATGGCCGCCGTAAATCGGCGTGCGCGGCACGCCCTATAAATTTCATTGTGGTGGAGCGGCCGTCCCTGGCCGCCTAAGTGAAGGCGGGCGGGGACTCCCGCCGCCAATATTTTTGCACAGGCGAGACGCCTGTGCCACCGGTTTACGTGGTCAGATGATACTTCTTCAACTTATACTGGAGCAAACTCTTGGTGATGCCAAGAATCTCGGCGGCGCGGACCTGGATCTGGCCGCTTTTTTCCAGGGCCCGGCGGATCATCTGCTCTTCGATGGTGTCCAGGGCCTCGGGCAATGGGGTATGGAGCGGGATGAAGCGGTCGATCTCCAGTTTAGACTCGGCTGGGGCGGGCGCCAGCTCCCCGGGCAGGTCATGGGGAGTGATGGTGTTGTTGCTGCACAGGATGACCGCCCGCTCCATGACGTTTTCCAACTCCCGCACGTTCCCCGGCCAGGCATACTGGACCAGCACCTTCAGGGCATCCGGAGTGATGCGGGTCTTGTCCCGCAGATTTTCCTTCACATATTTGCTGATAAAGTGGGTCGCCAAAAGCGGTGTGTCTTCCTGGCGCTCGCGCAGGGGCGGCAGGTGGAGACGGACCACGTTGAGGCGATAGAACAGGTCTTCCCGGAAGCGCCCGGCTTCCACTTCCTCTTTCAAGTCCCGGTTGGAGGCCGCCACCACCCGGACATCCACCTTGATGGTCCGAGTGCCCCCCACCCGTTCGAACTCCATCTCTTGCAGGACCCTGAGGAGCTTGACCTGGAGGGACTGGGACATCTCCGCCACTTCGTCCATAAAGAGGGTGCCGGTGTCGGCCAGTTCGAAGCGCCCTTTGCGCATGGCCACGGCGTGGGTGAAGGCGCCCCGCTCATGCCCGAAGAGTTCGCTCTCCAGCAAGGTTTCGGTTAAGGCGCCGCAGTTGACGGAGATAAAGCTTTTGGAGACCCGGTTGCTGCACTGGTGAATGGCCCGGGCGATGAGTTCCTTGCCAGTGCCGCTCTCGCCGGTGATCAGCACCGTGGCCCGGGACTGGGCCACTCTTTTGACCAGGGCCAGGATGTCCTGCATGACCCGGGATTCTCCCACAATATTCGGGAAACCGTACTTCTTGTCCAATTCCTGGTTCAGCAGGCGATTTTTCAGGATAAGATGACGGTGCTCCAGGGCCTTGGCGATGGTGACCAGGATCTCTTCATTCTTAAAGGGTTTCAGGACGTAATCGAAGGCGCCTTTTTTCATGGCCATGACCGCTTTTTCCACGGTGCCGTAAGCGGTCATAAAGATTACCGGCAGGTCCGGATAGAGGCGCTGCAATTCGTCTAACAGCTCGATGCCGGTCATCTTGGGCATCTTCATGTCGGTGAGGACGAGATCCAAATCCGAGGCCCCGGCAATCTTGACAGCCTCAATGGCGCTCCCGGCCGTAAGGACTTCATAGCCCGCCTCGCTCAGGAGGGCCTCCATAACGGTGAGATAATTGACTTCGTCGTCAACGACTAGGATCGTATCCATAGTACTCCGGGCTCGGTTTTATCATGGAAATCCAGCCGTAGGGGAGGATTTAAAACCCGCCCCTACAGGACCTGTCATTTTTGGAGCGGTAGCCAATTGCTTCGGCCACGGGCGTTTATCATGGCCACTAAGTTTCAGCTCGATTGAGTTAACTCGCTTTCTGTGCTGCCAGATCGGGAAGGACCATGATAATCGTGGTGCCCGCTCCGACGGTGCTGTTAATCTTCAAGCTCCCCTGGTGAGCCTCGATGATGCTTTTCACAATAGGCAGCCCCAGGCCGCTGCCCTTTTCCTTGGTGGTGAAAAACGGATTGAGAATTTTTTTTAGGGTTTCGAGCTCGATGCCGTCCCCATTATCCTGAACCCAAATTTCTCCCCCGTGACCGTGGGCTCCGGGCAGGGTAGACACGGTCAAGTGACCACCTCGGGGCAAGGCCTGGATAGCATTCAAGAAAATATTCAAGAAAGCCTGGTGCAAGAGATCCTGATCAACCATCAGGGGCCGGCCATTCAGCCGATATTCCCGGCTGATCTTTATGCCCAGGCGGTCAATCTCGGGTTGCAGCATTTCCAGGCTCCGGTCGAGCATGCCCTCCAGGTCGCAGGGACGCAAGTTAGGGATGCGGGGCCGGGCGAAATCCAGGAATTCCGTGACCTTTTCATTGAGGCGGTTGGACTCTTCCACAATAATCTGGGCCAGGCGGTTCTGGGGTTCATAGCGAGCCAGCCGGTCGCGCAGCAGCTCGGCCGTGGAACTGATGATCCCCAGCGGGTTGCGGACCTCGTGGGCGACCCCGGCGGTCATCTCCCCCAGGGCGGCCAGGCGCTCGGACTGGTGAAGTTGTCCCTCCAGGCGGCGCTGCTCTTCCTGGCGGCGCTCCAGGATAAACCCGGCCTGCTTGACGATTTGCCGTAGAACGATAAATAACAGCCCCATGAACACGACCAGGGTGGCCAGAATGATGAGCCGGAAATTGGCGATCTCTGCCAGATCCTCGGAGATATTCTGGGTAATCTCAATGACGCCCACGACCGGACCGGTTTGGGGCACGGCTTTGTCTTCCAGCCGGAAAGGGATATAGGCCTTGAGGTATTGGTGCCGATAGCGGTTCGGCCAAAAGATGCTCCAGAAGGGGCTATAGCCGGGTAACTCGAAGTAGTCTTCCCCGGCCAGGGCCTTTCTCACTCCCAGGACGTCGTCACTTTTTTTCCCCAGGGGCAGGTCTGAGGCGGTGCTATAGGAGAAGACTCCCTCCTGATCGTACTGGTTCAATTGCTCCACATGAAAGCCGTGGATGGTGGTACGGACAACCACATCCAGCCGCTTGGATTGCTCCGGGTCAGACAGGGTGATGCGCCCACCCTTTTCAAAGGCCGTGGGCAGGACGAACTGCTGATAAATCTGGTGGTTCAGGTTGGAGGCGAGCAGGATCAGATAGTCTTCATTCTTTTTCAGGGCCATCTGTTGGGTCCGGAGGGTCAGGAACACCGTCAAAATAACGGTGAACACCAGAATGACCACAAAACCGGGCAGGGAGAAAAATTTTACCAACCCAAAGGTGTCCAGGTCTTTCCCCGGACGCCACCAGGAAGTAGTGAGTTTGAGCTGCTTCATAATCCTCAAGTAATCCGGTACTTATCCAGGGGCGGCGGGGCGGCCGCGCCTTCCTGGCAAAAGCTTTCGAACCCCGGGCGGCCCATCAGGCCAGAGGCAGTCTGCTTGCCCCCTTCCACTCCCGGCTGCGCGTCAGCCTTGACCCCGAAGAGACCGGCCGCCGCCACCGTCACCACCTCTAAGAGATAGATCAGTTGGCCGATAGTAAAAGGATTGATCTCCGGCAGGTGCAGCGTCAGATTGGGCCGGCCGGCTTTCATCAGATTAAAGGCCGCGGCTTGCTGTTCAGCCTCAAGCAGCTCCTTAAATGAGTGGCCTCCCAGGTGGCCGAAGGCGGGGTTATCTGGATAACTTCCTGGAATATCTATATTATTCTTACACTTGTCCACGGTCAGGAAGGTAACCAGCTTGTCGTCCGGCCCTTCCATAAAAAGCTGTAATTGGGAATATTGGCCGGTGGCTCCCAGGGCGGTTACCGGGGTGCTGCCGTTAATCTGTTTGCCCAGACTTGCAGCCCAAAGCTGACTGAACCACTCCGCCAGGCCCGACAGGGCGTTGGCATACGGCATGAATACCAGGATAGGCCGCTTTTGGGCCGTGGCGAAGAGATAGAACAGGGCCGCCAGGCGATAGGCCGGATTGTTATCGATAGACGCATCTTTCAGGTGCTGATCCATAGCCCTGGCTCCGGCCAGGAGTTCTTCCACGTCGATGCCGGTCAAGAACGCGGGCAAAAGCCCTACCGCCGAGAGCACTGAAAAGCGGCTTCCCACCTGGGCGGGTACGGCCAGAGAGGGTAAATGTTCCCGGGCGACCAGACTCCGGAGGGCACCCTGGCCTGGGGCGGTGGTGACGATGATCCGTTCTCGGGCCTTGGCCTCTCCCAACCGGCCCTTCAACAATTGGTAGACCCACAGGAATTGGGCCAGGGTTTCTGCGGTATCACCGGATGTGCTGATGACGTTGAAGCTGGTGCGGCGCATATCCAGGCCGTCCAGCAAGCCCCAAAAGTGGTCGGGATCAATATTGTCAGCCACCCAGAGCCCCAGTTTATGATTGCGGCGGGCCATAGGAACCTTATTGTGTTGGGGTGGGCGCAGGGCCTGATGCAAGGCCCGGGGCCCCAACGCGGCTCCACCAGTGCCCAGCACCACTACATCCCAGCACCACTCCAACAGCGGCTTGGCCACCTGACGGATCTCTTTGATAATATCGGTCTGGTAGGGCAGCTCCATGAACCCCGCCTGGCCGCTTTGCCGGCCTGCGGCCAGGTCTTGATCAATAGCCGCAAGGCGCGGGGTCAAGTCGCTTAAGTCGGTGTCTTTCAGGCCGCTGGCTCCCAGGAAATCTGCCATGGCATAATTGTGGTCGAGGCTTAGTGTCATGCTCTGAACCCACTTGGGGTCCAGGTAGCGCTTGGGTATCTCGACTTTCGGGGGACGGTTGCTGAAACCTGGTTCCAAATGTAATTTCATCTTAAAATTTTAGCCCAGAGAGCCGGGAGATTCAAGGGGAATCGCTGCGAGCTGCCGCCGGCCCACGCCACTTGTCCGTCTTTACGCCCGGCTAAAGCCAATGCTGTTCACTTAGGCACTTGTAGGGTCGGGTCTCCCCGCCCTGGTTCAAAATTGACACGGGCTGGGCGGGGAAACCCCGCCCCTACATCCGAATAGATATCGCCAATGCTTAAGTGAACAGCATTGCGGCTAAAGCTACCTTTATTATAACCCAAAGGGTGACCGGTTTGGCCGCCCCTTTACAACCTGTAAAAATTATTGACAGATCTCAGCGCAAATATGTTAGTTTCTTGATTAGATTAATATATTTTTATTTATTATATCAACCGCTTAATCAAAATTGACTGGCAGCCCGTTTTGGAACGACCATTGCTTTATAAATCTGTCGGACACCCCCCTCGGGTGCTCTTGTGCTCAGAGTAACTGGCGCAACTGGTTTTTTAAACCTTGGACGCAAAGGAACGCTGATGCAATCGCAACACTACAAGAAATTATGGTGGAGCATCATCCTGGCGACCCTGGGTTTTTCCGTGATCCCACTGTTCTTTTTGGGCGGGGCGATCTATCACCAGTTCAGTGTTTCTTATACCGCCAAGATCATGGAGAACATGAAAACTCGGGCCGAGAACCGCTGCAATTCCATCGACCTGTTCTTAAATGAGCGCATCGCTCAGCTCACCAGTCTAGCCAATACGCAAACATTGGAACAATTAAAAAACGAAGACTATTTAAGTAAGGTTTTCAACATCATCCAATCCCGCTCCAAGTCATTCTTGGACTTAGGGATAATCGACGAGGACGGCAATCACCTGGCCTACGTGGGGCCATATTATGCTGCCTTGAAAAAAGTAAATTACAAAGATGCCGACTGGTTCCATGAGGTTATGTCCACCGGGGTTTATGTGAGTGATGTGTTTCTGGGCTTCAGAAAAATCCCGCACTTCATCATCGCGGTCAAGGTCCGGGAAAGAAACCAGAGCTGGATTCTCAGGGCCACCATTGATTCGGACATCCTGGAGAACATCGTGCAGCTGGCCTGGGAAGGCAAGTACGGAGATGCCTTTATTATCAACCGCGAAAACATCTTACAAACTGCCTCTCGCTTTGACGGCAAAGTCATGGAACACCCCGATGCCCCGAATTTCTCCGCAGCGACCAGGGGCATGGTGGAGGAGGCGGTCTTTCATGGCAATAACCTCTTGTATGCCACGGGCATCATCAAACTGAAGAAGTGGGTGATGGTCATCCAGGAAAACCCCACGGAGCAATTGACCCCGCTTCTGCAAGCACGTTTTCTCGCAATAATTATCGGATTAGGCGGGGTGCTCCTCATCATCATCGGCACTTTCTTTACCACCCGGGCCATGATGGGGCAACTGGTGCGGATGGAGCGGGACAAGGCGGCCAGCGACGAGATGGCGATGCAGTCAAGCAAGATGGCGGCCTTGGGCAAGATGGCCGCGGGCATCGCCCATGAGATTAACAACCCGTTGGCGGTGATAGGCGAGAAGGCGGGGTGGATCAAGGACCTGCTGGGCATGGAGGATGTGGAAAAGTGTGAGAACTTCCAGGAACTGGCCGATGCAGTCAACAAGATCGAGTATCATGTGGTGCGGGCAAAAACGGTGACCCATCGCTTACTAGGCTTTGCCCGGCGTATGGAGCCCATGGTCGAAAAGATCAATATCAATGAGGTCCTGGATGAAAGTATTGAATTTTTGAAAAACGAGGCTCGCTACCGCAATATCGAAATTCAGTCGAATTACGCCCCGGATCTGCCGTTGATTACCACAGACCAATCCCAGTTACAGCAGGTCTTCCTGAACATCATCAACAATGGCATCGATGCCATCGGCAAAGATGGTCAAATTCTCATTAATACTCGGCATCTCGCCAAGAATCATGAACTCTGCATAGAGATTCACGATACCGGCCCGGGCATGCCCAAAGAAATCATACCAAAAATCTTCGACCCCTTTTTCACCACCAAGGAGGTGGGCAAAGGCACCGGCCTGGGGTTGTCCATATCTTTTAGTATAATAGAGAAATTAGGCGGTCGGATCATGGTGGCTAGCGCGGAAGGTCAAGGGACCACTTTTACCATTTATTTACCGGTGAGATGACCTGAGGAGGCGAGGAATGGAGAAATTTAAGATTCTTATTGTGGATGATGAGGCCGATTTTCTGGAGACGATTCTCAAGCGGCTGCAGGCCAGAAAAATTGAAGTCACCGGAGTGGACAGCGGTTATAAGGCGCTGGAAGTCCTGGAGAGCCGGAATCCCGATGTCATCATCCTGGATGTCAAGATGCCCGGGATGGACGGCATTGAAACCTTGCGGGAGATCAAAAAGAAGAAACCCCTGGCGGAAGTCATCATGCTCACCGGCCATGCCTCAGTGGAATCAGGCATCCAGGGCATGCAACTGGGGGCCTTCGATTATGTCATGAAGCCGGTGGCTTTAGACGAGCTTTTGGAGAAGGTGCGCCAGGCCTATGAACGCAAGCTGATCCAGGAAGGCAAGACCTGAGCGAATACCCTACGGCTTCCTACCGCAAGCTCTGAGAACGCCTTGAAAGGTTTTCCAGGCTCTTGGTGCGACTTGTTAGGGTATGGGTGAAACCATGGATGCGCCTGAGAAAAGAGATTGGCTGCTGGATGAGCGCCTGCTGCAATCGCAAAAACTGGCAGCCATCGGTGAGCTGTCCGCCGGCATTGCCCACGAAATCAATAATCCCCTGGCCATCATCCGCCAGGAGGCCGAGTGGATGCACCTGCTTCTGAAGAAGCTCGAAGGCCGGGACATCGAGGAAATCACCGAACTGAACGGTTCGGTGCGCCAGATTGTCCAGCAGGTGGACCGCTGCACGGAAATCACCCGGAATTTACTGGATTTTGCCCGCAAGCGCGACCCCGTGATTCAGGCCGTGGACGTCAACCGGATCATCGAAGACATGACCATGCTGGTGGAGAAAGAAGCCAGGCATAACAATATCACTATCGTGCGCGACTATGGCCAGGAATTGCCGCACATCTTTAGTGACGCTCCCCAATTGCGCCAGGTAATCCTCAATTTTCTCACCAATGCCACACAGGCCATCGCGGCCAGCGGGGTCGTCACCATCACCACGCGCAGGCGCGGCAAAGATGCCGTGGACCTGATCTTCAGCGATACGGGCTGCGGTATCCCCGAGGAAAATCTGGGCAAGATCTTCGACCCGTTTTTCACCACCAAGCCGCCGGGTAAGGGCACCGGGCTGGGGTTGTCCATCTGTCATGGGATTATTCTGCGGCTGGGCGGGCAGATTGCCGTGGAAAGCCGGGTGGGCCAGGGCACCACATTCACCATCACCCTGCCTTTGAGCCGGGAGGGGGATCTGTTTTCCCATGACTAAGCCCCGGATATTGCTGGTGGACGATGAAGAGCGCTTCAGGGACAACCTGCAGAAGATGCTTAAGGCCCAAGGCTTGACCGTGACGGCCATGGACAGCGGGAATGCAGCCCTTACGGAACTCAAACTCCAGCCCTATGACGTGGTGCTCCTGGATATCCGCATGCCGGGGATGGACGGCCTTGCCACTCTGGCGGAAATCAAAAAGATCGCCCCCTTTGCTGAGGTGATCATTTTGAGCGGCCACGCCTCCATGGACGCCGCCATGGAAATCAACCGCCTGGGGGGCTACGATTACCTCATGAAGCCCTGCCCCCTGGAGGAAATCCTCCTCAAGATCGACGCGGCCTTTGAGAAGAAGGTGGAACGGGAAACCAGGTTGCGCCAGGTGCCGAGCCCCGAGCCGAATCAATAAGGTCCCATGCAGGTTTTCCCGCGATAATCGGAATCAAGGTCCCTGTCCTCCACCCGAAGATTTTCAGGCTATTTTCTCCCCCGTCCCCCAGAGCCTAAAAACTAACGCGGCAATGATTAAGAGGCCCGCAATAATGGCAAACGGGCCCCGATAATCCAGTCCACCCCAGAGCCCGATCAGGGCGCCCGCCAGGAGAGGTCCGGCGGCGTGGCCGATATCGAAGACGGTGCCAAAGGTCCCCATGGCCGAGCCCAAATGGTCCTCCCGGCAATAGTCGGCCACTAGCGCCGCAGCGGATGAAGTTACCACGGCCTCACCAAGACCGAACATGGCCGCCAGGAGCAAGAGCACGGTAAAATCTTGGAACCAGGGAATCAGGGCAAAGGGCAGGGCACAGACCCACATGCCCCAAAAGAGCAGGGGTTGGCGGCCATAACGGTCGGAGAAGCGCCCCATGATGGGTTTGGAGGCAATGGTGGCCACCATCTGCACCCCCCACAGCAAACCCGCCTGAAAGGCCGAAAGCTGTGCAAGCGTCACGGCATAAATGGGCAGGAAAGCCTCTAAGGCTCCCAGGGACAGGTTTTGCACTCCCTCCATGTTACTGGTGAGAAAGACCCGCCGGTCCATGAGGATCTCCCTCACCCCGGTTTTAAACTGGGCCAGAACCGCAGCCAGGCTCCGTCCGTGAGGTGCTGCCGCTGGCTCGGTTTGGCGGCGCAGCACCCAGAGAGCGAGGAGAAATGACGCCAAGCCGCAGACCGCCACTACGCCGTAAATAATATGAAAGGTGGTTAATCCCGGCGTGGCCCCGGCAGATAACCGGGTCAGCAGAAATCCTCCCAGGGGCGCACCCAAGAGATTGCCCAGGATGGTGACGGACGAGAACCAGGACAACATTTCGCCGCGGCGGTTACCGGCTATTTGAACGACCACGGCCATCGCGACAGGGCCGTAAATGGCGGTGGCGAAGCCGTGAAAAAACCTAACGATTACCAGGGCCTGATAGGTGGAGACCAGCAGATAGGCAAAGGGGACAAGGGCAAAGCAGGCCAAACCCACAAAGAGGGTTTTGGTCTTGCCCAGGACATCTGCCACTACCCCAGCCGGCATTTTGAAAAATATCCCGGTGATTGTGGAGATGGCCACGCAAAAGCCGATGGCCTCGGGACCAGCGCCCAGAGAAGCTGCAAAGAGGGCCAATACCGGGGTCCGGGCCAAGGCATAAGAAGTGCGGGCCAGGAAGCCCACGGCGCAGAGGCCGTTAAAAGGGGAGGAACAATTATTCAAAGGTTGTTGGTTCTGAATGTCATGAAGGGTGTAGGTTTCAAGGAATGTGCAGAACGACTCGCATGCTTCATTTCCCGTCAACCAGGGCAGGGGTCACCGCCGCGCGCTTTGCTTGAGACTCGGTAATCGCAGAGAAGGCGCTGCCAGCCCCCTTTTCTCAATCCTGTCGATACACCTCCCGCCGGTGGCCTACGCCGATTACTTCTATCTCCTGCGGAGCATCATCGATGGTGTACAATATCCGGTAATCGCCCACTCTGATCCGATATCTTTCGCCTCCACCAAGCTTCTTGGTCCGGGAGGTCGGGGATTATCTTTTAGGCCCAACAGCCGTTTGATAATCTTGCGATGCACTTCTCGGGGCAAACCTGCCAGTTCTTTTTCCACCGACCTTTTCAGATGGACGACATAAGGCATGAAAGGCCCTTACTTTTGCTCAGCCAGATACTCTTCTAAGGGTCTGGAGGGCTCGGACCGCCGTTGTTCAATAATGGCAATATCCAGCAAATCCTCGACAAATTCACGATCTTGCAGCAACTTCTCCACGATGAGGTGCTGCTCTTTCTTGGGCAAGCCCTTAAAGGCCAGCCAAAAGACTTCCGCTTTGGCTTCTTCGAGAATCATATAAGTATCCTTATCACTTCTTGTGCCTAGATTAAATTATGCTAAGTCATCTGTCAAAACTTTCCATGAAGCGGGGCTGCGCCTTCCCCATTTTCGCCCCTTGCCATGGCCTCCACATCCAGACCATAATTGCCCTGCAGGAAATTATTGGCTACCGCCTCGACGCTAGACTCGCTGGTCATGAGCATATCCAACTGGCGGGTGAAGATGAGCAGGCGTCCGATGAGGTCGAGTTTGTCGGCGATGATGGCGCGGTCGTATTTTTGCAGGCGGGCATCCACCCGGTCGCCTTTTACCTCCACGGAAAAATCCAGGCCCATGAGCACGATGGCGATGGCCCGGACCCGGCGGCTGCGGCGCGTATCGTCGGCTGCGCCGCCTTTGAAGGAGAAGGTAATATAGTTCTTGTTGACCGTCTGCCCGCAGTAGGCGTCCAGCACGCTGTAGTGATAGCCCACCCGGGACGAGAAGTTGAGATACTTGTCGGAAATGATGGCGTAACTGCGGTCGCCGAAGCGTTCTTCCCCGTTGGGGGACGCCAGCATCTGTTCCCGCATTACCGACAAGAGCCCCGAAAGTTGAACGGGGCGGGGTTCCCGGCCCCGCACCTCCTGGTGCAGCATCCCCTTCAGCAAAGCTTGCAGGGGCGCGGAAGTCACCTGGCCCACGGTTACCTTTTGGCTCTGGCCGCTGCCGGTCAGCCCGCCGCCCAGGTCGATGAGATAGAGGTCCAGAGGGATGGGGGCGTCCAACTTCATGGCGTAGCCTTCCTTGGCCGAGACCAGGTCGCTGATCTTGAACATCTCGGTGTAGGACAGTTCGTGCACCAACCTCCCCAGGTCATGCAACGACCGGCAAAAATCCGGGGCAAACTCCGGGGATTTCGGGTCCACCAGGCGCAGGGGCAGAATGAATTCGGCAACCTGCTTCAAGGTTGCATAGACGGGCGTATCCTTCAGGTAGGATTCCCGGACCTGCCGGAGTTCCAGCAGTTCAGGCACAAGGCCTGCGTAGATGCGGCAGGCGTAGGCGTCCACCGTAATGATCTGCCCTGGGAGAATGGTCTGTGTCGCCGTCCCGGTGTCTAAAAGCGTGGGGATGGAAAATTCCCGGGACAAAGACGCCATGTGTCCGGAAATACTGCCAGAATCAGAGACAATGGCCTGGGCCTTGGGCATCACCATGACGAACTTGGGCGAAGAATGCCTGGCCACCAACACCGCACCCTCGGGGAAATCCAACAGGTCCTCGTCCGCGTGCACCAGAAAGGCCGGTCCGCACCCCACGCCGGGGAAGGCCACGGCGCCGCCTTCCACCAACACCGGATAACCCGCTACCGCCGGAACGTCTGATAAGCCCTCGCCGGTCGGGGCCTGGAGGCGCAGCGGCCGGCTCTGGAGCACCAAAAGACGCCCCTGCCGGTCCAGGGCCCATTCCACGTCCTGGGGACCGTGATAATGCTCTTCCAGTTTGACGCCATACCCCGCCAGGGCTTTGATTTGATCCGGGGACAGGCAGGGCTGGCCCTGCGCCTCCGGCGGCACCGGAATCTCCTTCAGACCCACATCGGGATTGGCCACCAATTGCACGGGCTTGTGGGAGATTTTCTGATCCAGGATGGCCAAACCGGTCTTGGCGACGCGATAAGTGTCCGGAGTAATGACCCCATCCACCGCATAAGGTCCCAGGCCCCAGACCGCGCTGATGAGCAGGTTGTCGTCTCTTATATTGAAAGGGTGGTGGGAATACATCACCCCGCTGGCCACGGCATCGACCATTTGAAGGCAGACCACGCTCATGGCGATGTCTTCGTCCCTTATACCCTTGTTGAGGCGATAGGAGATGGCGCGGGGCGTATAGAGACTGGCCAGGATATCCTTATAGGCCGGCAAGAGCTGGTCACCCGGCACATTCAAGACAGTCAGATATTGTCCCGCGAAGGATAGCTCGCTGTCTTCGCCGATGGCGCTGGAACGCATGGACACCCGCACCGGCGCCTCCCCCGGTTGAGGCGCCTGCATCCGGGCATACGCCTCGAGGATGGCGTCCTTTAGTGCAGGAGGAACCTCAGCCCCGATGATCAACTGCTGGATGTCAGCGCTGACTTGCTGGACCGTTAAGGGGGACTGGGGATCGATATCCATCTTTCTCTTGTTGATTTCGTCCACCAGGTCATTAAAGGCCAGAAAGTCCGCATGGGCCCGGGTAGTGATGGCAAACCCCGCGGGGATAGGCAACCCGATCTTTAAGGCCTCGCCCAGGTGGGCGTTTTTGCCCCCCACCCAATCCACCATGCCTTGGTCCACCTGGGACAGGGGCAGGACCAGATCGGTGAGGAGGAGTTCCTTCTTCTCGCCCAAGTGCTCTTTAATCCCGGAGTTGATCCGATCCAGCACGCCATAGAGCACCGGATACTTATGGCCGGAGAGGACATCCAGACTCTTAATCATGCGGAAGGCGTGGAACGCGGCCCGGGCCGTCTGGGACCGCACATACGACATGCCGAAGACCTGCCGCCCTTGGAGTTTCTCTTCAATATCAGCAATAATATTTAATAGTTGTGTATTTGAGTCCAGCAAATCCTTAAAGCAGGCATACCGGAAACGGAAGGCCGCAGCCAGTTCATCCCGGGCAGGTCCGGCCCGGCGGCCTTTGAATTTGCGGTAAATCTCTCGAAATAAGTTGAGCGTTTCCATCTCGTTACCCAACCCTTCATCTATCAAGAATCATACCAGAAAAAAAGCTGTCAGCGTTCAGCTTTCAGCCATCAGCTAAGACCTCTGCTCGAAGAAACAGCGTGCGCCCAGGGCACAATTATCCTGGAAAGACTGCCTATAAATCATATGGAGGCGAGGTCCGCAATAAACGGGTGCGCCGCAATGGTTTCGCCTGGCATCCCCTTTACAGTCTGTAAAAATTACTGACAGAACCGCGGCGCCCGGGATTTCCAACATTAAACAATCTTGCAAAAATTATCTCAATTTTCAATTAGTTAAACATGTTGTCACGCAGCCTTGCACCTGGCACGGCCATTGCTTTATCACCAGGTGCATGACCAGAGGCAGGTGGATTCATGGCACTTTATGAAAATTATGAACAATGGAATGACGCAATCATGAAGCCAGATAATCACTCACTTCCATTCCCCTTACAATCTCAGATCACTTTAACCGTGAAGCATCTAAAGTCATTTTCAGGAGGTCTCGTATGAAAGTATTGGTGCCTACTGACGGCTCGGAGCATTCCATGAAGGCCGTACAACGAGCTTTGGAACTGGCAGAAACCCAAAAAGCCCAGGTGACCTTGATGTCGGTGGCTTATTACCATGCGGATTATCTGGAAGGCATGCCGCCCAACATCCAGGACAAACTGGAAGACGAAGCCAAGGCGGCCCTGAAAAAGGCCAAGGCCATGTTCGAGGCGAAGAACATTCCGGTGGAAACGGTGCTGCAAGCGGGCCTGGTGCCGGCCAACTTGATCATCCAGAAAGCCCAAGAGGGCAAGTTTGACCGCATCATCATCGGCAGCACCGGTATGAACGCCCTGGAAAGGATCATCATGGGCTCAACCGCCTCCAAGGTGGTGGCCCATGCCCCCTGCGAAGTTACGGTGGTCAGATAACCAAGATTCTTAAAGGAGGTCAGCACGATGCGTAAATGGTGGACAAAACTCACGGGGTTGGTTGTCATGGTCAGCCTGCTGCTGCCTGAGCTGGTCCTGGCTGCCGGGCCGAAGGCAGCCCCCCTGGTAATGGTAGCCGATACCCGGAAATTTACCGGATGGGAAGCCTGGTGGACCAATCTCTACAATGAGAGTCACCTTTATTTCGCTCTCCTGACAGTAGTCCTTATTCCCATTATCGGCCTAATTTTTGGTGTCCTGGCGGACCTGGTCATGAGCCGTATCGGCATAGACCTGAAGCACCGGGACCTGGCAGAGCATTAAGGCTTCTTGAGAACGACGAGGTAGGAGGAAAATACTATGGAGTGGCTATATGTTGTGATGCCCATTGCGGGAATCCAGATTTTCTGGCCCGGGCTGATCATTTTGGGTATAGGGGTGGGAATTATCGGTGGCTTCTTCGGCATGGGCGGCGCCTGGATGGTGACCCCCGGATTGAACATTCTGGGTTTTCCCATGGCCTTCGCCATCGGCACCGACATCGCCCACATGGCGGGCAAATCCCTGATCTCCACCATGCGGCACGGCAAGTTCGGCAACGTGGATTATAAACTGGGCCTCATTATGCTGGTGGGCACGGTGGTGGGCTTCGAAGTGGGGGCCCAGATGGTCATGTGGCTGGAACGCATCGGGTTGGTGGAACTGTATGTCCGCCTGCTGTACCTGGTGCTGTTGTCCCTCATCGCCTGGATGGTCTTTGCCGACGTGGCCAAGAAAAAACGGAAAGACCGGGAGGCGGTGGCGGCTGGCAAAGAAGTGGACAAGCTGTCCACCGGCATTGAATGGCACAAGACCCTGCACAAGATCAAGATCCCGCCGATGATTCATTTCAAGACGGCCCAACTCACCTGCACCGCCTGGCTGCCTATCTTTATCAGCTTCGCCACCGGCTGGCTGGCGGGCATCCTGGGGATCGGCGGCGGGTTGATCCGTATGCCGGCCTTGATTTACTTCATCGGCTGCCCCACCCACGTGGCGGTAGGCACCGACCTCTTTGAGGTGATGATCTCCGGCCTGTACGGCACCGGCACTTATACCTACAAGGGCCGCACCGAGTTGGTGGCTGCCATCATCATGCTGATGGGCGCCGCGGTGGGGGCCCAGATCGGCACCGTGGCCACTAAATATATCAAGGGCTACGGCATCCGGATTGCCTTCGGCCTGGCCGTCATGGGTTGCGCCCTCTCCATCATCCTGAAGCTGGCCCATAGGGTGATCCCGGCGGGGAAAGATATCTTCGACGGTGCAGCCACAGTCCTGATCCTGGGCTTGGTGGCCGCCATGTCTCTCTATATTTTCGTGAAGATGGTGCAAGGGGCCAAGGCCGAGGTTGCCGCCAAGAAGGCCAAAGCTCAGGTCTCGGTGGCGGGAAGCTGATCCGGACTTTTCAAGAGGAGATCTATTATGGCGAAAAGACTTAACTGGTGGGCTCTCGTGGCCAGCCTAACGGCAGCCCTATTGCTTGGCGGTTTCGGCTGCGGCGAACAAGGCAAGGTGGAACAGGGTAGAGTTATCGGCTTTGACAAAGCCAAAGAGACCGTTACCTTAATTGTGGATACCAAGCACGATACCGCCAATCCCGATTACAGCGGGGCGCCCCTTAGCTTCGCGCTCCCCAAGGACCCCATGGAGCGGGGAGAGGACCCCAAAGTCGGGATGCGGATGAAGCTGGACACCAATACCAAGGAGATCGTGATTTACGATCCGGCCACGAAGAGCATGAAGAATATTACTTACACGCTCATCGACCAGAAAGAAAAAGTGGCCAAAAACAGTCCCCTGGTGGCTGACAAGAAGTTCCCGATCGTGGACAAAGAGAAGAAAGCCATCACGGTATATTCCGGCCGGCAGAAATTGCTGGTGACGTTCTCGGTGCCCGAGGAGTACATGGCGCTGCCGGATAATACCTGGGAGGCGGGAGACGAAGTCCGGATCTATTATAAGGAGCCGGGCAAGGCCGCCAGGTTTATGAACATAACCAAGACGGATATCTTTAAGAAGTAAGTTATCCTTCTGGCGTGCATACTGAGAATCGCCCCGGGGGCACCTAAACTAAACCCGGGGCGATTCTCTTATTTTGTGGTAATCTAAACATGTTGCGCCATGTGAGTTGGCGGTGGCGATCCTTTGACCTTGGTGGCGGATGATGGATTTGGAGAAAGTGAATAAGTGGCGGGACCTGGCCAGCAAGATCGCGGCGGCCTTCTGCGTCATTGCTTTGTTGGCCCTGGTGGATGGTTTGCTGGTGCATTTTCGGGAACCGGCCAACCTCGTCAAGGTGCTGCCGGGGATGAATGTCGAAGTAAACGGGGAATTGACCGATGAGGCCCACGGGATTGAGGATTTGACCTTTACGACCAATTCGGATCAGCTTCAGGTGACTTTTGAGGCCATCCATAAAGGCTACTTCCTGGGAGGGGATATGTGGCGGGGGCGGCTCCTGGTCGGGGCGCAAATTTCCCCGGGAGAATATAGCCTGTCGGTTATTCCCAAGCGGACCGTTTCCCCCCGGAAGGCGCCGGCTTTCCGCATCATGGTCTTTCCCGACGCGCTCAATCTCCAAAAAAGTTCTACCTCACTGATCCGCCGCTGGTTCGGGATCTCGGCCTTTATGGTGGCGGCAGGCTGCCTGCCAGGAATTTTGCTGGCCTTCGGCGCGGTCTTTCTCCTGGCCGGTAAAAAAGACGCTTTGCTGGCGGCTGCTGGCAAGGCGGAGATTTACCGGGTCACCCCGACGGAGGACGGCTACGAAATCCGCTTTGCCCTGGGCGCCTCCAACGGCATGGTTCCCGGTGCTAAAATCTTGATTCATGATGACGCGGGCCGGCAAGTAGGAAGCGGCGCCGTGGAGGCCTCCAACCAGAAAAATTCCGTGGCCCAGGTCACGTGCGAGCAGGAGATTAAAGCGGGATATCTGGTGTCCCGGAAATAAAGACGGTTTCCGGTTTTCAGTTTTCGGTAGAGATCGCTCAGGATGACAAACAGGCTTTTTGTAAGAACCTCATATGGAAATTTAAAGCTTATTGATAAAAAAGAAAGTTCTGTAATAATTATATCTAATTGATAATTATGGATATTTTATATTTTTATTAACGGTGCACTACCAAAAATACGACTTACCGCCAAAACTGAAAACTGAAAACCGGTATTTAAACCCATGTGGAAAAACCTCAGCCTGAGGACCCGCATCTTAGTGCTCCTGGTCGCGCTGGTGCTCACCACCATCGGGGGGGGCCTGGTCACCCTGTGGCACAACGAGTCCATGGACTCCCTGCTCACCTCCCTGATCGATAAAAATGTGGCTTCATATCAAGCCGCTGAGGAACTGGAGACCGCTCTGCTGCAACAGAAGGGTTTCCTGACGTATTACTTTCTGGACGGCAAAACCCAGTGGCTCGAAGAGATGCAGCGGCATAACCAGGTCTTTGAAGGATGGCTGGTAAAGGCCCGGAAATCGGCCTACACTGAGCCCATGCGAGAGATCATCAGCCAGATTGATGCCGAATACCAAAAATATCTTGTCGTTCGGGACCAAGTAATCAGTTTATACCGGGAAGGGAATCGGGTGGCGGGAGCCCAACTGCACTGGCGGGTGCGGCAACAGTATGTCGACATTCTTAATCTCTGTCACCGCTATAAACTGGTCCATGATTACGCCATCTCTCGGGTCCGCACCGAAAGCCAGGCCCGGGCCCGCTTCATTAAGGCCTTTGCCCTGGTGGCCGTGCCTACCGTGGCGATCCTGGGGATTTTGCTGGCCTATATTCTTATCAAGCAGATTTTGGGGCCTATTCGCCAACTGGCCCTGGAGACCGCACCGGCGAATCCGGAGCCCCAAGGTCCGGATGAAGTAAAGGCCCTGAGCAGCCGGGTGCACAGTCTCATCGAGGACGTGGACCAGGCCCAGACGGAGCTTACGCGCAGCCAGGAACACCTGGTGCAGTCGGGAAAATGGGCCATGGTCGGAAAACTGGCGGCGGGGGTGGCCCACAGTATCCGCAACCCATTGACTTCGGTGAATATGCGGCTCTTCTCTTTAAAGCGCTCCCTGGCCATGTCTGACTCCCAGCAGGAAGACTTTCAAGTCATTGCCGAGGAAATCCGGCATATTGACTCGATTGTGCGCAATTTTCTGGAATTTTCCCGGCCTCCTAAGTTGAAAATGCAGTGGATCAGCCCCTCCGACGTGGTCGACAATGCCCTGGTTTTGTTGCGCCACCGGCTGGAATCTTACGAGGTCGATGTAAAACTCGTCCGGACCGAACGGCTCCCCGAGATTTGGGCCGACCCGGACCAATTGAAAGAGGTCCTGGTCAACCTGGTGCTCAACGCCTGCGAGGTAATGGTGGGTGGCGGCGCCATCACCATCCGGGAAGAAATAAGGGGGGACTCTCCCTTGGGGCCGGTGGTTGTCCTGCGGTTGAGCGACACTGGCCCCGGTATCCCCCAGTCCGTCCAGGACAAAGTTTTTCAACCGTTTTTCAGCACCAAGGAAGAAGGCACCGGCCTGGGCCTGAGCATTGCCACCCGTATTATCGAAGACCATGGCGGCCGGCTGGAATTGAAATCTAAAAAGAATGAGGGGGCGACCTTTATCATCACCCTGCCCCTTAAAATTGAATATGGTCCCTGCTTAACCATTTAACGCTTAATGATTTTGGCGAAAAGATACCATCCGCGGAACCGTACGAAAAAGGAATGAGGCATCATGGGCAACATCTTGATCGTGGACGACGATGCGCAGCTCCGACAGAGCTTTGAGAAAATCTTGACCGCGGAAGGCCACGCGGTAAAAACTGCCTCCAGCGGCGAGGCGGCGATTGCCATGGTCCAGGCCGCGGTCCCAGACCTGGTAATTATGGATGTGCGCATGCCGGGCATGAACGGCCTGGAGGCCTTTCGGGTTATGCACGAAATCGAGCCCAAGCTGCCGGTGATCATCATGACCGCGTTCGGCACCACCGAGACGGCCATCGAGGCCACCAAGCTGGGCGCCTTCGAATACGTCCTCAAGCCCTTCGAAAATATTCAGGACATCCTGGCGCTCATCGGCCAGGCCCTGGAGGCGGGGCGGTTCATGCGCTCCCGGGTCGAGTTGGACGTTGCCCCGGATACCGCTGCGGCAGATGCCCTCATCGGCAAGAGTAAACCCATGCAGGAGGTTTATAAGGCCATCGGCCGGGTGGCTCCCACCGACGCCACGGTGCTCATCCGGGGCGAATCGGGCACCGGCAAGGAACTAGTAGCCCGGGCCATCTATCAGCACAGCTTACGTTCGGCCAAACCTTTCCTGGTCATCAACTGCGTGGCAATTCCCGAGACCCTGCTTGAGTCCGAACTCTTCGGCTACGAAAAAGGCGCCTTTACCGGCGCGGTCAACCGCCGGGTGGGCAAGTTCGAACAGGCGCACGGGGGCACCGTGTTCCTGGATGAAATCGGGGACATGCCCTTTTCCATTCAAGCCAAAATCCTGCGCCTGCTTCAGGAAAAGAGCATCGAACGATTGGGCGGCCGGGAACCTATCCCTGTGGATGTGCGCATCATCGCCGCCACCAACCGGGACCTGGAAACGGCCCTGGCCCAGGGGCGCTTCCGGGAGGACCTGTATTACCGCCTCAAAGTGGTGACCCTTACCCTGCCGCCGCTCAGGGAACGGTCCCAGGATATTAGCCTCCTGGCCGACTATTTCCTCTCCCGGTTTGCCAAGGAAATGGACGTAAGCAATCCGGGCGCGGCCGCCGAGGCCAAGCTGATCCTCCAAAACTACCAGTGGCCCGGTAATGTCCGGGAATTGGCCAACGCCATGCAAAAGGCCCTGATTTTCAGCCGGGGCTATCCCATTCACCCGGAGGACGTCTCCAGGGCTATCGGCGGTCAAAGTCTGAGCCAGGAAGCCCGAGGGGTGCAGGCCGATGAGATTGTCCGGCAGTGGGTGCGGCAAAGCCTGGTCTCCGGGGACGGCAAGGACGTCTTTGAGGTATGCATGGACCATTTTGCCAGTCTTCTCATCAGTGAAGCCTTGGACCTGACCAGCGGCAATCGCAGCCGGGCTGCCAAACTTCTGGGCATTTCCCGGCCGACGCTTTTGTCCAAGATCGATAAGTACCGGCTCAAAGTGCAGACTTCCGTCAAGCTGGAGGGGCCTTGAGGCAGGGGCCAGGTGTCAGGTTTCAGGTGTCAGGTGTCAGTAAAAGCTGGGAGTCAATGATTAATCGGAAGGTCTGCCACAACCTGCCTTGCCTTTTACAAACTGTAAAAAATAACGACAGCTTATCCTGCCAGGATTAATTTAATTATTGTATTCATTCCAGATAATTCCTATAAAACCAGATAGTTACTAATTTATAGTTTTGTTTCTGCCTTGGCACGGCGGTTGCTCAGTTTATACCCGAGGGAACCCCTGTGGCCGATAGGTGTAAAATATTAATAACGGATCGCAACCGGCATGTGCGGGATTTCCTGCGGCGGGAGTTGACCGCGGAAGGATATCAGGTGGAGATGGCCGCCGATGGCCGGGAGATCTTGAGCCGGATCAACGGCGATGACCCACCCCAGCTCCTTATTTTGGACCTGGAAATTCCTTACCTGGATGAACCGGGGTTGTGGGACCGGTTGAAGGAATGCCAGCCGCCCCTGCCGGTGGTGATCCACACCCTTCTGCCCCACTATCCCACCAACCTGACGTTGCCCCTCGCCGCGGCCTTTTTGGAAAAAAAAGGTGAAACTGATCTTTTAAAAGCGGTGGTGGCCGACGTTATCGGCAAGTATTACCCTAAGGGCATCCCGGCCCGGGAACACGCAGGAGTCAGATGAAGGCAGGAGCTCATGAGCTTGCGGCTCTCTCAAAAAAAGAAAAAAGCCGGCCTCCGTGCTCGCCGACAGACGCGAAGGTTGGAACCTTGAACTTTGAACTTTTTATGGCCAACCTATTCCAACGTTTAAGAAACATCTTTTCCGGGGCGGAGCCCGAACCGGCCCTGTCCATGGAAGAACTCCGGGCGGCCTTTAGGGCTCGATATCACGCCTTCAAACTTCTGCTCGCCGCCAATAACACCGCGCTGCAGCTCATGACCGACATGGAGGCGGCCCTCCGGGGCAAACACAGCTTTGGCATGACCTTTATCCGGTCGCACGCCACGGCGGTGTGCGTCAATGTCTTTAATATTATCAGGAACTTAAACGAATTAACCGAAAACCGCTACCAGGCGCTGGTGAACATCTTTAGCGGTATTGAAAAACAGATTGACGCCACCCTCTCGCGGCGGCAGGCGCCCCCGATCTCTGAGTTGGTGCTGCCCCTTACCGCCGTGGGCCGGGAGATGGCTGACGGAGTTGGGAGCAAAATGGCCAACCTGGGGGAGATCACCGGCCGGTTGCCGGAGCTGGCGGTGCCCCCAGGGTTTGCCATCACCACGGCGGCCTACGATCTGTTTATGTCTCACAATCAGTTGACCGACGAAATCAACCGGCTCCTGCAAGCCATGGCCGAAGAGGAGATCGCTGATCTCTACCGGAAGAGTTCGGAAATCCAGAGGCTTATCATCGGGGGCGAGATGCCCCCTGAACTGGCCGAGGCCATTTCTCAAGCCTATGCGGAACTGCAAGTCGCCGCCGGTCCTGACGTTAAGGTGGCCCTGCGCTCCAGCGCCATTGGCGAAGATGCCGCGGACACCTCCTTTGCCGGGCAGTATCACTCGGAACTAAACGTCAGCACCGATCACCTCCAGATCGCCTATAAAGAGGTCCTGGCCAGCAAATATGCCTTGACCGCCTTGAGCTACCGGCTGCACAAGGGGCTCCGGGATGAAGACGTGGCCATGTGCGTGGGCTGTATGGCCATGGTGGACTCGGCCTGCGGCGGGGTGATGTACTCCCGGGACCCCACTGACATTCGGCGCGATACCATTTTTCTCAATGCCGTTCATGGGTTGGCCAAATCCGTGGTGGACGGGACGGTGACGCCGGACCTGTGGGTCATTTCCCGGGATGAGCCCCTGATGATCCTGAAGCGAGAGGTCCACGACAAAGGCCAAAAAGTCGTGTGTTTACCGGAGGAAGGGGTGCGCCTGGAAAGTGATGCTCAAAGTCTGGATCCCGCCCTCACTGACGACCAGGCGCTGCACCTGGCCCGGATTGCCCTGGCCTTGGAGTCACATTTTCAAGGCCCCCAGGATATTGAATGGTGTATCGACAAAGACGGCCGCATCTGGATCCTCCAAAGCCGGCCTTTGAAGCAGATGGCCGCGCCCCGGGACACCGCCCCTGCCCTGGCGGGGGCATATCCGGTGCTGCTCCGGGGCGGGGAGCCGGCCAGTTCGGGCGTGGCCGCGGGAGTTGTTTACCTGGTGCAGAATAACCTGGATCTCCTGCAATTTCCCGAGGGCGCGGTCTTGGTCACCGCCTTCCCTCATCCCGGTTGGGCCCCGCTTTTGAGCCGGGCCGCGGCCCTCATCACCGACCGGGGGGGCATCACCGGGCACTTGGCCAACGTCGCCCGGGAGTTCGGCCTCCCGGCCCTGTTCAACACCACCGACGCCACCACCCAACTGGTCCCCGGCCAGGTGGTGACGGTGGACGCCGAAGGCCTGGCCGTGTACCAGGGCCGGGTGGAGGAACTCCTGGCCCTGGCCGGTTCCAAAGAGGGATTCATGGCCGGTACTCCCGTGGGCGCAACCCTCAAAGAGGTCATGACCTATATCACCCCTTTGCATCTCACCAACCCCGAGGCCCCGGACTTCACACCCCGAGGCTGCCGCACCCTTCATGACATTACTCGCTTCGCCCACGAAATTGCCGTCAAGGAGATGTTTGCCTTTGACAAAAAACAGGCCTTCTCCCGCTATTTCATCAAGCGCCTGGTGACGCCGGTGGCCCTGGAGTGGTGGGTGTTAAACCTGGAAGACGGCTTCAAAGAAGAGGTGGCGGGCAATACGGTGGACCTGAGCAATATTGCCTCCGTCCCCATGCTGGCCCTGTGGAAGGGCATCACCGCAGTGCCCTGGGAAGGCCCGCCGCCGGTGGACACCCGGGGCTTCATGTCCATCGTCATGGGCGCGGCCACGGACCCCAACCTGGCTAACGCGGGCGGCACCATCTTCGGCAATCAGAACTACTTCATGATCGCCCGGGACTTCTGCAACCTGACTTCCCGCCTGGGGTTCCATTTTTCCACGGTGGAGGCCCTGGTGGGGGACCAGGCCTTTGAAAATTATATCCGCTTCGCCTTCAAGGGCGGGGCTGCGGACTACCCCCGGCGGATCAGGCGGACCAAATTCGTGGCTGAGATCCTGGAGGGGTACCACTTCAAGGTGGATGTGACGGAGGACGCCCTGTTCGCGCGCCTTGAAGCCGAAGCCAAAGATTACATGCTCTCCCGGCTGCGCGTCCTGGGCTACCTCACCATCCACACCCGGCAACTGGACATGATCATGCTCAATGACACGGATGTCCATTATTATGCTGAAAAATTCACCCAAGACCTGGAAAAGCTGGCCGTCATCGGCACGCCGGCTTGAGGCGAGATCGGCCGAGACGCGAGAGCTTCCGGCCTCCATTAGTTTTCATCCGGAAACGTCTTTAAAATTTCCCCCCTTACCAAAGGGAGGCTAGGCGATTTATAACTGCCCGAAAATCCCCCTAAATCCCCCTTTTCCAAAGGGGAACTTTGAAGGCCGTTTGCATCTTTAAACGTTTTCGCTGGGAACCAATTAGCCTCTTTTTTCCCCCTTGGACGCGCCCAAAGGAGTCAGGAATTCCACTGCCACACCGAAAAAGGTGTGGTACTCTTGCGGAGGATCGATCCGAATCACCTTGCCGCGCCCTTTAAAATAGCAGAAGGCCGGCTTTTCAGTCAGGGTGGTGTCGGTGGAAATGTCCATAGTGAAGTCTATTACTTGCCCCGGCTCAAACTCCGGCTCTTCCTTACAGCGGAAATAAATCCCTCCCGAACTCATATTTGACAAGATCGCCGGTGGTTCCGGTTCTTTCGATTCTGACCCAGTGGCCTTGTATTTCATGGCAATGCACTTGGGTACCCTCTTGTGTTTGCGCTTTTCCATGCATCGCAACTTTAGCTGAGGTTGGCCGGCAGCGTCATACCTCTGAACTTGGGTCTCTATGAGTTCTTTGGTCAAAAGAACTTCACTATAACATCTTGATAGCACGGACATTTTTAAAAATCAATGTAAATTATGCCTAAGGCCTCCCGCGTTTTCTTTTCCCCATTGACGGGCTATTTGTTAAACTGGCGCAAGTTGCCATTCTGCTACAATCGTTCATGGATCTCAGGCGAGATGGAGGGTGCAGCATGAATATCATTGGGGGTTACAGGTTCGGCACACTGATCCTGGCCGTCTGCCTCACAGTGGGGTTAATCTTGGGAGCCGGGCAAAGCTGCCGGGCAGAAAGGAGTCATCCGATGGTCAAACTGGAAACGAGTATGGGGGGCATTACCCTGGAGTTGTATCCGGACAAAGCCCCGGCTACCGTGGCCAATTTCCTGGAGTACGTTAAGGCGGGATTTTACAACGGCACCATTTTCCACCGGGTCATCAGCGGCTTTATGATCCAGGGCGGCGGGTTGGATGCCCAGATGAATAAGAAGGCCACCCGGGCGGCCATCAAAAACGAAGCCAATAATGGCCTGACCAATGACGCCTACACCATCGCCATGGCCCGGACCGGCGACCCTGATTCGGCCACGGCCCAGTTTTTCATCAACGTGGCCAACAACACTTCACTCAATCACACCGGGCCAACCCCCCGGGGTTGGGGCTACGCGGTGTTCGGCAAGGTGATCAAGGGCCAGGATATCGTTGACAAAATTAAAGCCGTACCCACCACCACCCAAGGCATGTACGAAGATGTGCCTTCGACACCGGTGACCATCACCAAGGCCACCGTAGTCCAGGAATAGCCCGAGAGCCTGGCCGCCTCACTTCCGGGACCTGTACCTGCCCGGAAGTGAGGCATTGCCAGTGCTGCTAACGCCTGCAACCCGCAGTTCTGATCCCAGCCTTATTTCTCTCTAAAATCAAATTATTCTTTGCGATAATCTCCCGTGCCAGGCCGGTGTGGGTTCACGTTGCGGACCTCAACTGGTTCCAGCCCAATACGCGGCCAGGGCAAGCCGGATTGACATATCCGGGGTTCATGCCTATATTTTATCTATTATATTGACTCATCTCGGCACCCATTTTGCAGCTCAAGATAGGCAAGGCGGCAGCGATGCTTAGGTAGGGCGCATTCACTAAAACCGGGGTTCGTTTCCCGGATCGGCTGGCCGCCACCAAGGAGCACTTTATGAAAAAAATGAAAAAGCTCATGATCGTGTTGCTTTGTGGGTTCATATTGACGCCGATTACCGCCTGGGGACAGAAATGGGTTGAGCCTTATACGGACAAAGACGGCACCAAGGTGGAAGGGCATTGGCAGACCCCGGACGATCTCAGAAAGGATCAGTATTCTACCCCGGGCAAAGTTAATCCCTATACCGGGCAATTCAACCCTTACAGCAGCAGCCTGCCAGGACCGCGGGCTGTTCCAACCCCCTTGAACCCAACACCCATGACCCAAAACCCGTATTATCCCCGACAGGACTTCGGGTATCAAGGAACTCTGCCCGCAAACCCAAACCCGGCAGTCCAAACCCCTTTGAACCCGAACCCTTATTTTCCCCCGCAACCGGACTACCGATACCGGGGGAACTAGCCGTCCCCACCCAGCCCAGATCAGATCAGCCAGCCCGGATTTGTTATCCGGGCTTTTTCTTTGGAAATGCCTAATAGGTCCTACGTTTTATAGTATAAGAAAAATTTTTAAGCTATTTTTATAAAGACATAAGTGTTTGTTATTTTGATAGGTTATAGTTTATAATCTATCTCTTGACAATCTTTAGCTTAAGATTATTTTAATATATATTTATATATTTTATGAGGAGGCAAATATGCAGAGACGAGCGGCAGTCGTTATCATGGTAATCGCTCTGGCCCTGGGGTTGGCAGTGGGCCAGGCTTTGGCGCAGACCATCGGGGTGGATTACGGACCCTATCATAAGCCCGGACAGGCTCCCGGCTTTAATATCCCGGATGCCCAGTTTATTAGCGACCTGCGGACAATTGCCACAAAATTTGGCTACGTCAAAACCTATGGATCTGACCCGGTCCTGGCCAGAATCGTGCCTTTGATCCAAGCCAATAGCATCCCTCTCAAAGTCGCGGTGGGGATTTTCGAGTCCAGTGCCAATCGAGATGCCCCTGATGGCACGAATGCGCAAATCGCTGCGGCCATTGCCATTGCCCAGAACCCGCTATACGCCGGCATTGTCAACATGGTGGTGGTCGGCAATGAATGCATCGCCGGCCCCGGGTGGTCCAGCACCCCAAACCCGGTGCCGGTCAGCACTTTGATCGCGGACTTGAACACGGTAAAAGCGGCCCTGCCTGGAGTAACGGTAACTACCGATCTCACGTATCAGGCGGGATTGGATCTTAACGGTCCCTTAAGTTCATTGCTCCCGGTTATTGATAACGTCATGGTCAATATCTATCCCTTTTATGGGCAGGTGGCCATTGACGGCGCCCTGGCCAATCTGACAAACGCCTATGGATTGTTTAGTGGTCACGGCAAACCGGTCTGGGTAGGTGAAACCGGCTGGCCCAGCGCCGGCGCTCAAAATGGAGCAGCCATACCCAGCGTACCCAACGAACAGAAGTTCACTTCGGACGTGCTCGGAGCCGACCTGCCCTATGCGGGAATATATCTCTTCGAAGCCTTTGACGAGCTCTGGAAGACCGACAATAGTTGGGAACAGCATTGGGGCCTGTGGGATCAGAACGGCATCGCCAAGTTCAATATCGGAGCTCCTCCAACCAACTCCGTGCCCATCCCCGGCAGCCTGCTCCTGCTGGGCTCCGGATTGTTGGGTCTGGTGCCTTTCCGATACGCATTGGGGAGATTGCGCTCTTCCCGCCAGGTCTAAATAGGGATTGATCAGGTCAACCTGCAAGAGGAAAACCCTGCCAGGATGAATGGACCAGCACACCAGGCGCATCCTCCTAGGAATGCGCCTGGTGTGCTTTCCACCACTGTCCCGGCCATACCGCAGGGGAGAACTGTCCAACCACGCTGGAGATTATTATGAACAAGGTTCGCCATCTCCCCGGTTTACTCCTCATTGCTGGCCTGCTTGCCTTTGTCGCGGCCATCGGCCTGCCAAATCTGGCCTGGGCCCAGTTGGCTCTTCAGCCTGCCGATAAGCATTCAACTCTCCCTGACGCAAGTCTCAACTATATTCGGGATGATGAGTTCGCTCAATTGATGCACGACAACCTGATCAAGGGGGGCGCCAGCTTCGTCAAGGATGCCCAGTTCCTCTTCCAGGAATGCTACGGCGGCGGCATGCTGGACGACCTGAAAGCGGCTTTCGGCACGACTCTCAGTTGGGTCGGCGGTTCCGCCTCCCGGTACGATCAGACGTCGGGGGGCCAAATTTCTACTCTGGAGAAAGCCAAGGAAACCGGCGTGGATAGCATATATGTAGCCAATCCGCCCCAAGACTACTGGACCAAAGCGTTGGTCCCCCAGTTGGGAATGTCCCAGACGCTGTTGCAGAGCATCAACAATGCCAGGGACAATGACAAGATCGGGGTTAAGGGGGTCATCGGGCGCTTTGAGAATGGCCAGTCCATCGCGGCCAATGGCGGGGAAAATCTCCTACTCAATGACGCACAGGTGAACTCCCATTACGCCATCCTTTGGGCCGGCTATGCCGATCACTTGCGCCATTTCACCGATATCGACACCCTCCGGCAGACCCTGCAAAATGTCTGGCAGGGCACCAATTATCAAATAAAAATCTTGTATGGCGACGGCCTCCATGAAACCACCAAGGGCCAGTATGACACTGTGGCCCTGCCCGCCTCCTGGAATCAAGGCCAGGTATCCACCAAGGGAGGCACCATCGCCAACCTTAAGACCACCATGGCAAATATTGCCCAGAACCTGGGAGCCGATGCGGACTTCTTCTTTTTCGCCAGCAATCACGGTGGAGTGCTCACGGATGTCAAATCGACCAGCGCCCCGGTCCTCCCCGGGAACCACGTGGTGGAGACCTTTACTTTAACCCAGGGCGAATTGATCGGTATGCAACTTGAGCAACTGGATCCGGGGGGCCTCAATCCTGACTCCCCGATCTTGACCATAGGCTATGACAATCCCGACGATGGTCTCATGAATGCCCTGGTAAGCTTAAACGGTCATCTCCTGGGCAAGCTCGATCCCAAGGCCACGGAGACGCAGTTTAGCATCCCCGTGAACTTCCTATCCCTCGATAATGAGATTGACATTTTCAATGCCGGCTTGGCGTCAATTGTTCTTAAAGATCAATACTTCTATACCGGCAACATCGACACTACCCCGCAAGCGGTCCCCGTTCCTGCCTCTGCCGTCCTCCTGGGCTCCGGCCTTATGGGCTTGCTGGGGTGCGGCCGGGTCTTCACGGGATTTATGGCACGGACGCGGCCTGAATAAAAAGAATTTAGCCAACCAACTCCTGAGCGAGAGCCGCGGCCTGGGCCATCAGATCCGTTTGCTGCGCGACTTCGCCGGCTTCCCAGACGCCGACAGCCCGGAGCAGGCGGATGGGGTCGCAGCCGTACAGCTTCAGCCAACGTTCGTAGCGGGGAAAGATGTCTTCAAATTGCGCCGGGTCGGGATTGGCCTGGGTCAGGATCATCACGGCCTTTTTCCCCGCGGCGAGCCGACAGGAAAAATCCGGGTTGATGCAGGAATAAGTGCGGTCGAAAAAGGCTTTCAACTGGCTGCTCAGGTCTCCGAAGTATACCGGCGAGGCCAGCACCAGGACGTCGGCCTCCCTGAGAGCCTCCAAAACCTTCGCCAAGTCGTCCTCCAGGATGCAGGTTTCGCTCTTGGTCTTACAGGCCATGCAGGCCTGGCAACCCTTAAAGTCCATCTGGTTCAAGAGAAACTCCTGGGTCTCGGCCCCCCGCCCTTTGGCAGCCTCAAGGAAGGCCCGGGCCAACGTATTGCTGTTGCCCTGGGGCCGGGGAGAACCCAGCACGGCGACAATCTTCATGGCAAAATCTCCTGATTCCATAAATTAGGTTTCACCGCGAATATAACACAGGGTTCAGCCGGCTCCAGGGCTTTTTCAACGGACCGCTGGCCATTGCTATAAAGCGGTCAAAAGTTCTTTCCGGAATGGGAATACTTCAAAAACCAAAATTCCCTCCAACCCTCCTTTTCCAAAGAGGGGAGTTGTTCGGCATAAATGGTTGGCAAAAGCTATAAGTACTTTTTGGTTATCGCGATATGAAGTAAGATATGGACTGGGAGTATCCAAAAAAGTGAAGCTGACAGCCAGCCGCATCATGAAGATCCAGGCTATATTGGGGGTGGTCCTGGCCGTCCTCCTGGGGCTCGCCGGGCCGGTCCCAGGACAGGACGTCTCCGCACCCAGCAACCCCTGGCTCTGGGTGACCATCGGCAAGGTCAAGGTGAAGGCTGAAGCGGTGCACACCCCGGAACGGCTCCATTTGGGTCTCAGCTATCGCCGGGAACTGCCCGAGGGCCAGGGGATGCTCTTCTTCATGCCGGCAATTGAGGTCCAGACCTTCTGCATGCGGGGGATGCAATTTCCCCTGGACCTCATCTGGATCGTCGCCGGCAAGGTGGCGGGCATCACGCCCAACGTACCCCCCACCTTTCCCGGAAACTTACCCTCGCCGACGCCGGTGAACTATGTCCTGGAAGTCACTGGCGGCTTTGCCGACAAATACGACATTAAGGTGGGAGACCGGGTGAGATGGAAGTAGATCTGGAGGGGCGGGTTTTAAACCCGGCCCTACCCACTTCCTCGCCCTTGCCAAGCCCGGCGGATTAATCTATATTCCCTGAAAGATTGAGGAAGTCGTTGATGCTGTCGGATTTGGACAAAAAGGTGATCCTGGCCCTGCAACGGGACCTGGAAATCTGCCCCCAGCCGTTTCTGGAGATCGCGGAGTATTTGGCGATCCCGGAAGGGGAATTGCTGGCCATCATCCAGAGCTTGATGGAGCGGGGCTACATCCGGCGGTTCGGGGCCACCCTGCGCCACCAGCAGTCGGGGTATGAAGCCAACGCCTTGGTGGCCTGGGCGGTGCCGGAGGCTGACGTGCAACGCATCGGCAAGCACCTGGCCGGGCAGCGGGCCGTCACCCACTGCTATGCCCGCCGGCCGGCCCCCACCTGGCCGTATAACCTTTATACCATGATTCACGGCCACACCCGGGAGGAATGCGTCGAGATTGCCGCCCGCATGGCGGCGGAAACCGGGATTGACGACTACGAGATGCTGTTCAGCGAGATCGAACTGAAGAAGACCACCATGCGCTATTTCAAAGAAGGTGAGCCTGTTCCACAGACCTAAAAGGCGCTAGATGCGGGCGGACACTCGTTTCCGTCCCTTGAGGACCCGTCATGTCAATAAACCAGAAATCCGACGAACTCTTTAAAGCGGGCTGTGAGCTGATGCCTGGTGGTGTGAACAGCCCCGTGCGGGCCTGGCAGGCCGTGGGCCTGACTCCCCGGATCATCGCCCGGGGGGCGGAAGCCCGAGTTTTTGACGTGGACGGCAACTCCTACCTGGATTATGTGGCCTCCTGGGGACCCTTAATCCTGGGTCATGCCGCGCCCGCGGTGGTCTCCGCAATTGCCGAGGCCGCGGCCCGGGGCACCAGTTTCGGCGCCCCCACCCCGGGAGAACTCGAACTGGCCCGGGTTTTGTGCGCCGCAGTGCCGTCGCTTGAGATGGTGCGCCTGGTCAATTCCGGCACGGAAGCCACCATGAGTGCCTTAAGGCTGGCTCGGGGCGCCACAGGTCGTCCCCGCGTGATCAAATTCGACGGTTGTTACCACGGGCACGCCGACTCTTTTCTGGTGGCCGCGGGCAGCGGTGTCCTCACCCACGCCATTCCGGGCAGCCCTGGGGTACCTGAGGAGATTGCGAATTTGACTATCTCCCTGCCCTACAACAACCTTGGGGCGGTGCGCCAGGCGGTGCGTCAGTACCCCGGCGAGATCGCGGCCCTTATCGTGGAACCCGTGGCAGGGAACATGGGGGTGGTGCCCCCGATGCCCGGATTTCTGGAGGGTTTGCGCCAGATCTGTGACGCCGAAGAGATCCTTTTGATCTTTGATGAGGTTATTACCGGTTTTCGGGTAGCCCGGGGAGGCGCCCAGGAATTGTACGGCATCCGGCCCGACCTCACCTGCCTGGGCAAAATCATCGGCGGCGGCCTGCCGGTGGGCGCTTACGGTGGCCGCCGGGACTTGATGAGCCAGATGGCCCCGGTCGGCCCCATCTACCAGGCCGGCACCCTGTCGGGGAATCCTGTGGCGGTGGCCGCTGGGCTCGCGACCCTGGCGGCCCTGCATGAACCCGGCTTCTACGCGGACCTGGAGTGGAAGGCGGCCTGGCTGGCCCGGGAACTGGCCGAGGCCGCGGGTCGTCAGGGCCTGCCGGTGACCGTCAATCGGGTGGGGTCCATGCTCACCCTGTTTTTTACCGCCGGCCCGGTGAGCACCCTGGAGGAAGCCAAGCAAGCCGACCTGAGGCAATTCCGCAAATTCTTTCAGGGCCTGCTCGAGGCGGGGATCGCTCTCCCGCCCTCCCAATTCGAAGCCTTTTTCGTCTCCTCCGCCCATACGCGCCGGGACCTGGCAGATACCGTGGCCGCGGCCGAACGTGTTTGGTCCCGGTAGCCTTTACTGCGAAAAAAGCTTTCAGCGGTCAGCTTTCAGCGAATACACCTAATTGGCACGATTCTCCGACCTGAAGGGCGGAGACCGTCCGCTATTTCCTAACCTTCTCTCCCCCCAATGCTACCTCGGCGTCTTTGCTGAAAGCTGACCGCTGAAAGCTGACAGCTTGCTTTCCTATGGGGTGAAGCACCCCCCGGGGTGGGAAGAATGTCCCAAAAATCGGCCTAAGCACCCAATTTGGAGTGTAAGCCAGAGTTTGTGAAAAGTTTCATAAACCCAGTGATTTTAGCTATTTCAATTGACTCAGATAATTTTTCATGCTTAACATGGCGTTGGCAGGTACCTTGCACTAGTTAGCATGATCTTAAATTTGATCTCAAAAGGAGGTGGGGCTGGCGTATTGAGAAAAGGCCCAGGGCAATTATTTACCCCATAAACCCGCACGTTATTATCATTCTTTAATCTTAGGGAGGGATCTCATGGTAGATAAAGTTCCAGGAAAAGCATGGGTAGTGGTATTTTGCGGCACCGCGGTTAACCTCTGTTTGGGGATCCTTTACGCCTGGAGCGTTTGGACTAAGCAGCTGATCAGTGTAGAAAAGGCTGGTCAGCTCATCACCGCCGGCCCTGGGGTAGGCTGGACTTATCTGACCAATGCCCAGGCCGCCAATCCGTTTTCCCTTTGCGTCCTTATCTTCGCCCTTTTAATGATTCCGGGCGGCCGTATTCAGGATAAAGCGGGCCCCAAAGTGGGCGCCATCACCGGCGGTCTCTTCCTGGCGATTGGCTGCATCATTGCCGGGTTATCCAAAAGCTATACCGGCTTAATCATTGGTTTCGGCATCTTCGGCGGCATCGGCATGGGTATCGGTTACGCCGCGCCCACACCGGCGGCTTTGTCCTGGTTCGGCCCGCATAAACGTGGTCTCATCGCCGGTCTGGTCGTGGGTGGATACGGCGGAGCGGCCTTGTACATCGCTCCTTTGGCGACTTATCTGATCGGCGCCTACGGCGTTGCTTCCAGTTTCGTGATCTTGGGTATCTTATTCGCCGCAGTCGTCATCATTGCCGGGTCCCAGCTGGCCAAGGCGCCTCCGGGCTATGTGGCTCCGGCGCTGGTGCTCAAGGCGGGCGCGGCTCCGGCTAAGGCCGCTGGCACCCTGGTGGATTGGGCGCCGTCGGAAATCTTTAAGGCCTGGCAGTTTTATGCCCTGGTGTTTATGTTTATCGGCACCACCCAGTCGGGGCTGTTGGTCATCGCTAACGCAGCGCCCATCGGGACCAAAATCCTGGGTGCCAGCGCCTGGCTGCTGGTATCCTGGGGCGGCCTGATTAACGCCCTGGGCCGGGTAGGCACCGGTATGTATTCCGATAAGATCGGCCGCGGCAACGCCTATGCCCTGAACTGCCTGGTATCGGCCGCGTGCCTGTTCCTGCTGCCCAGCATTCTCGGCAGCAACAGCGTTTTCCTGATGTTCCTGGCCGTGGGTATTGCTTACTGGCAGTACGGCGGTGGCCTGGCGCTGATGCCGGCTTACACGGCCGACTTCTTTGGCCCCAAGAACCTGGGCATGAACTACGGTCTGGTGTTCATCGGTTGGGGTCTGGGCTTCTTCATGACCCGGCTGGCCGGCACCATTAAAGACATCACCGGCAGCCTGGATTATGCCTTCTACCTTTCCGCCTTGGTACTCATAGTCGCGGTTGTCGTTTCCTGGGTTACCAAGCGGCCCATGCACATTGCATCCGGAGAAGTAAGATAATCCATTAATGGGGGGTAGTTTCCAACCCCTAATCTGGTAAACTGAGAAGGCAGGGATGCTTCCCTGCCTTCTTCACGTTCAAAGAGGGTGTGACTTAAACCATGACAACCAGTATTGCGTGGCCGGTGCCATTTATTCTCGGTCCCCATAACCTCGCCATTGATGCCGTGACTGCCTTTGTAGTATCAGTGCTCCTGGCATGTATGGTCAACGCCGAGGCCCAGGCCTTTGCCAGCACCTTTTTGGGGGATTCCCGGGTGGGGGCCAAAGACCGGTTCAATTTCAACGTCTTTCTCCATCTGAATATTTTGGGCTCCATCTGTTATTTGGTGGGGGGCTTCGGGTGGCCCCGAACCATGGAGATAGACCGCAGTAAATTTGCCCATCCCCGTCTCTATACGGCTATCACCCGCCTGGCCGGGCCGGTGGCCAACCTCCTGTTGGCAGGGATCGCCGCCAGTGTTGTATCTTTAATGAAGTCCTTTGAATGGGACCCTATGGTTTTTCTTATGGTGGTTGGGGTCAACGTCACCACGGCCGTCTACAATCTGATTCCCATTCCGCCTCTGGCCTTAGGCTCTCTGGTCTCCGAATTATTGCCGGAGGATCGTGCCAAAGCCATCCTGGTCCAGGTCGGACCCTTCCTCGTCCTCGCCTTGGCCCTGCTTTCGCGCATCACTCCCCAGGGCATCTTCAGCCCCTATCTTGATCCCTTGGTCAAAACGGTATTCGCCTTTTTTAGGGGCGCTTAACCTCACTCCGCTTTAAAAATCAACAGATTTAGCAAAGCCGACTTGCCTTTCGCCTTGCTCCAGATGAATCGAATCTTATCCCGCCTTGCGCTAGGGGGCGTTTTTTTCCACGGATTTATAGCGCTTGCCAAAAGTTCTTCCTTTTATTCCCCTGCCCTCTTGTGAGAGAGTTTGAGAGTTGAATAAGATAAAATGAGTATCAACGGGTAATTTTTTGATGCTCTCGGGAATTAAGGGAGATAGGAAAGATGGCAGTCTTTTTGCAAGGTCTAAGATAATAACGGGCCTGCGTCAGGGTCCGGGTTATTAAAACCATAAACCCTAAACTTCCTGTAATTGCGATATGTTGGATAGTATAAGCATTCCTCCCTCGGCATCCACAAGGGCCAACGTAACGTCCTGTGAACAGTTCAAGATTCTGAACATTTATTCTGTTTAATTTTGCTGGCAACGTTATGATTATGGTACAATTAGTACGTCTTGAAGGATGTTAGCGGAATATTTTATCAAATATATATTGTTTAAAGATTGAACTATTTAAAGTTTATGACACCGGAGGGCCATTTTTTGGAGATTAATATTTCCGGAGTGATTTGTTCACCCTTGTCAAAGTATGCCGATCAACGAGGTTGGCTGGCCGAGATTTTCCGCCAGGATGAGCTGGCTCCGGATCATGTTCCGATGATGGCGTATGTCTCGGTCACCAACCCGGGGTTGGGGCGGGGGCCCCATGCCCACCAGCATCAGACCGATCTCTTCTGTTTTTACGGGCCTGGAGATTTCCGGGTGTCCCTTTGGGATAACCGGAATGACAGCCCCACTTTCGGGGTCCAACAGGATTTTCTTCTGGGGGAATCCAATCCCGCAATACTTATTATCCCGCCGGGGGTGGTGCACGGCTATAAGAACATGAGTGACTATCCCGGCTTTGTCTGCAACTTCGCCAACCGTCTGTACCGCGGCCACGGACGCTCCGAAGCCGTAGACGAGATTCGGTTTGAGAATGACCCCTTTTCGCCTTTTCGGCTGGAATAAGATGAGGATCAGAGGGTGATCCCGGTTTCCGGTAAGCTCCTGATTACCGGAGCACGCGGGCAGTTGGGTCAGGCCCTGGTTCAGTCTGCCGGCGGGCAGGGTTGGGAGGTAATTCCCACCGATGTCCATGACCTGGATATTACCGATTCCCAGTCGGTATGGCGAGAGCTGGCCCGGCTGCGTCCGCAAGTGGTGATCAATGCCGCTGGGGCTACCCAGGTGGACGCACTGGAGTCGGACCCGGATGGGGCGCTCAGAGTCAACGGCCTGGGGCCCCGGAACCTGGCCGTGGCTTGCCGGCGCCTGGGCCTCAAGTTAATCCACCTATCCACCGATTATGTCTTTGATGGGACCAAATCCGGGCCTTATGTGGAGTGGGACGCGACGCGGCCCCTCTCGGTTTACGGCCGCAGCAAGCTCCTGGGAGAAGAGTGGGTGCGGCAACAGTGCCCCGATCACTTTATCGTGCGTACAGCCTGGCTCTATGGGCTTCCCGGCCCCAATTTCATCCTGGCTATTTTGGCCCGGGGTCGCAGCCTGGGGCCGGCTGGCGTGCTAAAGGTGGTGGCGGATCAGCACGGGACCCCCACCAGCGCGCTGACACTGGCGCCCCAGCTCCTGGCGCTGGCCCAAACCGAGGCCTTCGGCACCTATCACGCCACCTGTCAGGGTGGCACCACCTGGTATGGGTTTGCCCAACTGATTCTTCAGACGGCCGGTATTGAGGTGGGGATAACTCCTTGTACAACCGAGGAATTTCCCCGTCCTGCTCCCCGGCCGGCCAACTCGGTCCTGGATAACCGGCTCTTGCAGGTAACCGGACTGGACCTCATGCCTTCCTGGCAGGCAGCCTTCCAGCAATTCTGGGAAGCTTACGGGGATCGCCTATGAGTTGTGTTTTGGTAACCGGGGGAGCCGGGTTTATCGGCTCCAATTTCGTCTACTTTCTGCGGCGCGAGCGGCCGGACTGGCACATCCTCAACCTGGACCTCTTGACTTACGCCGGCAACCCCGAAAATCTCAACGGGTTGCAAGGCGATCCCCTCTATACCCTCGTCCATGGAGACGTGGCCGACCGGGAATTAGCGCAAGACCTTTTTGCCCGCTATCCCATCACCCGGGTGGTCCACTTTGCCGCTGAATCCCATGTGGACCGGTCGATTCTGGACCCGGGCATCTTCGTATGCACCAATGTCGTGGGAACCTTTACCCTGTTGGAAGCGGCTCGCCAGGCCTGGCAAAACCGGGCCGGGGGGGAGACGCCGCGCTTTTTGCACGTCAGTACGGATGAAGTTTACGGCTCGTTGGGACCCGAAGATCTTCCCACCACCGAGGCGTCGCCGTATGCCCCCCGCAGCCCGTATGCCGCGTCCAAGGCCAGCGCCGACTTTCTGGTGCGCTCCTATTTCCACACTTATCAGCTTCCGGTGCTCATTACCAACTGTTCCAACAATTACGGCCCTTACCAATTCCCGGAGAAGCTGATCCCCTTTAGCCTCAGCCAGGCCTTGGCAGGCAAGTCCATTCCCATTTATGGCCAGGGAACCAATGTCCGGGACTGGCTCTTTGTGGAGGACCATTGCCGGGCGCTGCTTGCCGTACTGGAGCAGGGCCGGGTGGGAGAGACCTATAACATCGGCGGCCGCCAGGAAGTGCCCAATCTGGAACTGGTGCGCCTGTTGCTCCGCTTGCTGGGCCAAATGCGGCCTGATTTGGGAGACCTGGACCGGCTGATTACTTTTGTGGCGGACCGGCCCGGCCATGACTGGCGATATGCCCTGGACATCAGCAAAATTGAAAGCCAGTTGGGGTGGCATCCCCAAGTGGGTTTGGAGGAGGGGCTCAGGCGCACCGTAGCCTGGTATCTTAACCATCAGGACTGGCTGGGGCGCGTGCAATCCCAGGCCTACCGGGCTTTCCTCACGAAACAGTATGGGGCCGGGGTGTTAGGCGTGGATGGCTAACGGCGCAACCGTCGACAAAGAGGCGGATCAGTATCCCTGGTTATTCCAGGCCTGCGAAGGGGATATTTTTTGCAAATTCAATTAATGGTTTTTTGAAAAATGCCCGATCAGGACCAAGAGTGCACCGCCAGTGGTATTAACGTCCAGGGTCAAGTATAAGGGCTGGGTATGCAAAGGCAACCGATTATTCTGGTAGTAGATGATGAACCTGCCATTCTGGGGCTGGTCAAGGATATCTTGCGTCCAGCCGGCTACCTGGTGAACACCGCGGCCAACGGCAAGGAAGCGGTGGCCGCGCTCCAGGCTCACCCCTATGATCTGGTCATCACCGATATGATTATGCCTCAGATGGGGGGCATGGAATTAGTCCAATACCTGCGCCTGAATCATCCCGAGACTTTGGTGATTGTGTTCACCGGCTATGCGAATTTTCAGGACGCCGTGCACGCCGTGAAAATCGGCGCGTTTGATTACTTGCCTAAGCCCGTGCAGCCCGAAATTCTGCGCCACGCCATCGAGCGCGCCTTGGAATATCAACGTCTCTCGCGATCTCAACGAGAATTGGAGACGGTGTTCCAGGGTGCCGAGGCCCTGGGGTGGCAGGCCCTGGAGTTGGTTTCGGATACTCCTGAAGCCGTAATCCTGGGAGAACTACGGGAGCGTGCCTGGCAACAGGACGATCTCAAGGCGGTGGGGCTAACCTTCTTGGAAGCAGCCCAGACCTTGCTTAAGGTGACGAATAGCTCCATTTTTCTCTATGACGCCGTGCGGAGCCAGTTTGCCGGGCTGGCGGCCATGGGTCCTCATGCCGAGGTCAAGATCGATGTCCTGATGGCGTCCGAAGGGATCATGGGGTATGTGGCCGCCCACCAGCGTCCTTTGCTGGTCTCCGATCTGGGCCGGGACCCGCATTTTTCCTTGATGCCCCGACGCACCACGTATCAAACGGCCAGTTTCATGATCATCCCCCTCACAGGATATAAATTTTGGGGGGTGATCAACCTCACGGATCGGAAGGACAAAAAGCCTTTCGGGTCCCGGGACCTCTTCCTGGGTTGGCTGATGGGCCGCTTGCTGGTGGAAATTCTAGAAGCCAGGGAAGCGCCGGAAGAGGCGTCAATCCCTTCTTTGACCTCCTGGATTACCAAGGAAATCCCCATGGGGATGGCCATCCTGGACCAGAATCTGACTGTGGTTCAAGCTAATCCGGCCCTGGAGCGGATGGTGAGTCTAACCAAAGCTAACCTGGTGGGCCAGAACCTTTTCTCCTGCCTGGGCTTCAGCCATACCGACTGCGGTAATCTGGAACCGGCCTTCCAACAGGTCCTGGCCAGTCAGGAACCTCAAGAATTGACTTCCTTGAAGTCCACGGCCAAAGATAACTCGGTCCGTTATTTGGGGATTAAGATATTACCGGTCCCGGACGAACGGAATTCTTTCCGGGGCTTGGTTTTGGTGGAGGATGTCACCGAAGCCGAGCAACTCAAACAACGGCTGCAACTCTATGAGCATCTGGCCATCATGGGCAAGCTCACTCTTTGCGTGGCCCATGAACTAAACAATCCCCTGGACGGCATCCGGCGTTACCTGTCCCTGGCCGTCCTCAAAAAAGATGATGCCCAAAGCGTGGACCGCTACCTCACCGAGGCCCAGAAAGGTCTCCAGAAGATGTCCATGAGCATCAAGAGCCTGATGTTCTCTGCCAATCCTTTTAAATCGCCTCCTCGGGCCAGTGACACATTGCACAATCTGCTCCAGGACGCCATTAAAATCATGATGTTTCAGGCCAGCGATCAGCGGGTGCAAATAGACTTCAGTCCGCCTCCGGAGTTCGAAAAGATCGTCTCTGAGTCTGACCTTTATTATGTGTTTATCAATGTCATTAAAAATGCCCTCCAGGCCATGCCGCAAGGTGGCCGCCTGGCGGTGAACGGCATTTTGAACGAGCGCCACATGGAGATTTCCTTCCAGGACACCGGACCTGGGTTATCGTCCCAGGAGATGGACCAGATCTTTCAACCGTTTTATTCCACCAAAGAGGGAACCCAAGGATTGGGATTGGGTTTACCCATTTGTCAAAAGATCCTGGAGCGGTATGATGGCCGCTTAGTGGTGGAAAGCCAGCCAGGGCGGGGCACAAAAATTCGTTTGGTCCTGCCCTATACCGACCCGGGAGCCTTGCATGGCAAATAAAGACCTTTTGATCGTTGATGACGATACCCTGGTGTGTGAATCACTCAAAGAGATGCTCCTCCTGGAAGGGTTCAGTGTGGATGCGGTTATGGGTGGACAGGATGCCCTGGCTAAAATCAAAAACCAACAATACCAAGTGATCCTCTCTGATATCCAGATGCCTGGGCTCGACGGCATCGAGCTCTTGAAGGAGTTGAGGGGCCGGCTTCCCGATACGACGGTCATTTTCATTACCGGCCACGGTCACATTGCCGGGGCGGTCGAGGCCATCAAACTGGGAGCTTATGACTACATAACCAAACCCATTGATGACCTGCGTCTCAAACTCACGATCCGCCATGCCCTGGAGAAGAAAAAACTACAGGCTTCTTACGATTCCCTGAAACAGCGCCTCAAGCCCTGGACCTTGGATGATACCTTGGTTTTCGGTGATCCCAAAATGGCCCAGCTTCTGGAAATGGTCCACACCATTGCCGACACCATGGCGACGGTGCTGATCACCGGGGAATCGGGGACCGGGAAATCCATGCTGGCCCAGTATATTCACAAGCACTCCCACCGCAAAGACGGGCCCTTCGGCAAGATTAGCTGCGGTTCGCTGTCCGAGACCTTGCTGGAAAGCGAACTCTTTGGACATATGCGGGGCTCCTTCACGGGGGCGATCCGGGATAAAAAGGGCAAATTCGAGGAAGCCCACGGGGGCACCATCTTTCTGGACGACATCAACTTAGCCTCTCCCCAACTCCAGATTAAGCTCCTGCGCGTCCTGCAGGAAAAGGTCATCGAGCGGGTGGGAGCCAACATCCCCATTCAGACGGATGTACGGATTATCACAGCCACCAACACTTTGTTGGAAGATGAAGTGGCCCAACAAAACTTCCGGGAAGACCTCTACTACCGGATCAACGTGGTCACGTTTACCATCCCGCCTCTGCGGGACCGGTTGAGCGATATTGAACCGTTGGCAACCCATTTTGTCAGCCGGTTCAACCAGATTCACCATAAAGACATCAAGGGCATCACCAAGAGCGCCCTGCAATACTGCCTCCAATACCCCTGGCCGGGGAATGTCCGGGAGTTGGAGAATGTCGTGGAACGCGCCGTAATCTTAAGTCCCGGGGAGTTTATCGTTCCCGAGTCCCTGCCTCCAAAAATTACGGAAAGCAAGCCGACCCTGTCCAAGGAATCCTTCAAAAACCTGACCCTGGAAGAAGCTATGGACCGGTCCGAAAAGCAAATTCTCCTGGAGACCCTGGAATCTTTTAGCTGGAACCGCCAGCTCAGCGCTCGCACCCTGGGGATCAGCCGCACCACCCTGTTCAACAAGATGCGGCGGTTTCAATTGGTGGACCCCCGGCGATCATCACCGGATAACTCCACCGAATCCGCTGCTTCCTAGTCCCCATCAGGCAGCCAGGCCCCGGCCCACGTCCCTGGCCAGGACAAGGGTCGCGCCTCCTCTTCCTTCTGAGCGTCTTTTTGCATATAGTAATTGCCAAAAAGTTCTTGCCTCAATTTTCCTCTCCCCTTTAAGGGGAAAGGATTAAGGTGAGGGCTAAAAACTTTTGGTAATCGACAAAAAGGCCATAAGGCTGGCCGCACCGCGGGCTGGCTGCGTGGCCGCCACCTGAAGCGAGGCATGCTATGGGTTACGACCCTGAGACCTTAAAGCAATGGGACCGGGAGTTTGTCTGGCATCCCTTCACCCAAATGCAGGGCTTCCGGGAGGAAGACCCCCTGATCATCAGCCACGGAGAAGGGATTTACCTCTATGATATCCAGGGCAACCGCTATCTGGACGGCGTTTCGTCCCTATGGGCCAACCTCCATGGGCACCGGCGCCCCGAGTTGGACCTTGCCTTGATGGAGCAGCTTAATCAGGTGGCCCACAGCACCCTGTTGGGGATCGCCCATCCCCCGGCCATCCTCCTGGCCCGCCGCCTGGTGGAATTGGCCCCGCCGGGCTTGAGCAAGGTGTTTTACTCGGACAATGGCTCCACCGCCGTGGAGGTGGCCCTGAAGGTTGCCTTCCAATTCTGGCGCAACCGCGGCCAAAGCCAAAAACAACGCTTCTTAAAACTCAGCGGCGCCTACCACGGTGACACCATAGGCGCGGTGTCCGTAGGCGGCATCCCCATATTCCATGAGATTTACCGGCCACTGCTGTTCGACACCTTGGAAGCCCCGGCGCCTTACTGCTACCGCTGTTCCCACCAGGACGATTGCGGGCAGCAATGCCTTACCCGGCTGGAAGAATTGGTGGCCGAGCACCACCAGGAGTTGGCCGCGGTGATCGTGGAGCCGGTGATGCAGGGCGCCGCGGGGATGATCGCCCAGCCTCCCGGTTATCTGGCGAAGGTCAGGGAAGTCACCCGCCAGCATAACGTGCTCCTCATTGCCGATGAAGTGGCCGTGGGCTTCGGGCGCACCGGCGTCATGTTCGCCTGTGAGCACGAGGGTGTGAGCCCCGATCTGCTCTGCCTGGCCAAAGGCATCACCGGCGGTTACCTGCCCTTGGCCGCGACCCTGGCCACGGACGAGGTCTATCAGGCCTTCCTGGGAGCCTTCGAGGAATTTAAGACGTTTTTCCACGGGCACACCTACACGGGCAATCCCCTGGGAGCCGCGGTGGGGCTGGCCAGCCTGGATATCTTCGCAAAAGACCGCGTTCTTGCCGGTCTGCCGGTCAAAACGTCGCAATTGGCCGGGCGGCTAGAGAGGATGGCGGAGCATCCCCACGTCGGCGATATCCGGCAGCGGGGCCTGATGGTGGGCATCGAACTGGTGGCGGACAAATCCACCCGGGAACCCTTCCCCCTTAAACGGCGCGTCGGGCACCAGGTGATCCTGGCAGCCCGCAAGCTCGGGGCAATACTCCGGCCCCTGGGGGATGTCATCGTGCTTTTGCCGCCGCTCTGCATCACCGCGGCAGAACTGGACACCCTGTGCGATATCACCCGGGAGGCTATCGTCCAGGGGACCAAAGAGATGTAGCCGGAGAGACCGAACCCTTGATATAAGGAATTATAAAATCGGAAAGATTACACGTTGAATCTCTGGGCCTGCCGCGCTCCCCTCAGAGGCGGGTTAAACCCACCCCTGAGGGCCTGCGATTCATCACTCCGCGGCGTTTCCTTTAGAATAATAATCACTTATCTTATCGATTTCCCTCGAAAACCGAAAACCGCCTCTCTCTTACCTGCTCCAATACACCCGCACAAACTTGTCCATCTCCGACCAGCGGAAGTTCAGATCACCCTTGTAGGCCTTATAAATGGTGCGCCCCAGGTGTTGGGCCAGCTTCTCCGTGGTGGTCTCCACCACGAACTGATCCCCATCCGGGGCCATTTGGATGACGCGGTCCTGGACATTGCGCTTGGACACCCTGTTGGATTCCTTTTTCAGGATCCCAACGATCTCCTCTTTGTGCTGGGCCAGAAATTCGCCGCTGAGGGTGAGAATCCCTTCGGGATAGTGGTCCTTGATCTTGCGGCAGGTGGGGCACACCACCTCCCGCACCTGGTTGGCGCCGGACAATCGCTCATAGAGCTTTTCGTCGAAAAACCAGCGCTTGCTCTGGTAGAGGGCGTGGCATTGGGTGCAGGCCGCAGCTTCCTGGCCGGCCTCGGGCAGATAGGGGTCCTCCTGCCGTCCCACGTGGCCAAACTTCTTGCCCTTCTCCCCGCTCCATTTCTGCTCTTTGTATTTTTCCATAAACTCCCTCTCGCTTGAGAATAGCCCAGATACCTGGAAGGACCCGCGTGCCCGCCAGGGGAAAGATGGACATCTCGGTTCACCCGGCGCTGCAGCGGTAACCTTTTTGGGAAACTTGTCTACGTAGTTAAGTTAGGACTAATCCGGTGGGTTGCAAGAGGACCCGACAAAATATCAGCGACTGGTGGAGTCAGCCGGCCAGTAGGCTGGAATCGCATCTCTGTAACTTGGGTAGCTTAAGGCGCGCTAAAAATCTACGTAGGCCCCCCGCTTGAGCCCCTTCAGATGGCAGGTATCGTTGAGGCCCATGATGTGCCAGGTGTCGGCCGTTCGATTGAAGCGGTTAATGGCCGTAGTGTCCTGGCCGAGGCGCCAGAAGTGGGAGTTGTCCAGGCTCAGAAAGGCCGCGATGAGCACCTTGTTAACTGCCCGGTGGGCCGCCAACAGGACTGTTTGACCGGGGTGGCGCAGCACCACCTCTTCCACGGCGTCTATGGCCCGGTCTTTGACTTCGTCCAGGGTTTCACCCTTGGGAAAGCGGACGGTATGGGGCGCGGTTTCCCATTGCCGGTAAAGGTCGGCGTCCTTCACCTTGACCTCAATTAAGGGCATGCCCTCCCAATCGCCGTACCACAGGTCGGTGAGCCCCGCCAGGTCCAGAACCTGGAGGCCGTGATGCCGGGCGATGGCTTCGCCCGTTTCTCGAGCCCGGGATAAAGGCGAGCAGTAAGCGGCGTGGATGGTTTCGGTCTTGAGCCAGTCACCCGCCAGGCGGGCCTCCTCCCGGCCAGTGTCATTCAAGGGGATGTCCCGGGAGCCCCGAAAAATCTTGTCTTTATTCCAAGGGGTTTGGCCGTGGCGCACCAGAATAATTTTAGTCATTACTCTCCTCCCTCAACGGCTGGCGAGCCGCGGTCCCCGGTGGTCGTTGACCGGCCTCAAATAACCAGGGACCAGAAGCATCCACTCTGGTCCCCACTATATTGCCAAACGCCGTAAATGGAAAGAGGAGATTAGTTTTTCATTTCACGATATCCCAGTTGAGGGCAAAGGTGTTGTCGTAGAGGGTGTACTCAAATCCCATCATCTTGCCAACGCCAGGTCGGGCGCCCTCCTGCACCTTCCAATAGGAGAGATAAATTGCCGGGACCATCCGAGGCTCCCCGGTCTTGGGATCAGGTTCGATATTTTGCCAGATTTCCTTTTTTTCCAGGACGCGCCACATCGTGCCGTATTTCTTGTTGCGCACCGTCTGCCCCGGATTGGGCAGTCCCTTTTCCTTGATGATCTGGTCATACTCTTTCATGGCCGCCTCCTTATATGAGTGATGATAAGAGTATAGTTAAAGGATAAGCGTGTTCCAGGCAGTGTCAAGTTTAAGTTATTTTTTTCACACATATTTCCAAATAATGCCTCAATCAGGGCAATGCCGGAAATAATTTGTCAAGCCGCCATAAAAATATTGAAGCTGCAGGGTTGATGATGCTATATTTTAAAAGGTGATGAAGTCCGCCAATAACCGTCTGGGTCATAAGGTCCGAGACTGATGACTTCTACTGGCAGAAAACTCCGGTAGAAGTTTTTTTTTGCCGGAAGATGTAATCTGGGTAACGTTGATGCCTTTCTGCGAAAACGAACCTTCTTAAAAGGGCATTCCGTGAAGCTCTCCCAAAAAACGCGAGAACTCCTCACCTTAAGCTGGCTTCGGCAGCTGATAAGAAATGATGGTTGGATCATGAAGATACTCTTGGTGATGGTCGGCGGCAGCCTCGGGGCGCTGTCCCGCTATGCCGTGTCATTGTGGGCCGCAAAGCTTTTTGGAACCAGATTCCCTTGGGGAACTCTCACCGTCAATCTTTCAGGCTGCTTTCTCATCGGCCTGGCCTTTGCCTTGGGCGAACGGGGCCTCAGTATCATGAATCCTTCCATGCGCCTGTTTTTCATGACGGGGTTTCTTGGGGGTCTGACGACTTTTTCCTCCTTCGGCCTGGAGACGATGAACGCCATGCGTGAGGGCAGCCATCTGGTCACGGTGGCCAACGTTCTTTCCAACAATGTCATCGGCACAGCCTTGGTTTTTTTAGGCATGGTGGTGGGCCGCCTACGGTAAGGAAGGGCCAATTATGCGGCAGTATAAAATAATTGAGATATTCACCAGTGAAGAGGCCCGTTGGCACGGGGAGCCTCTCCATGCTGCCATCGTCCAGTTGGTTCACGACCTGAAAATCGCGGCGCGGTGCCTGGTGACCAAGGGCATTGAAGGCTCTTATGAAAACGGAGAGATCGCCACCGGCAGGCTTGAGGTCCTCTCCTACAACCTGCCCGTGCGGATTACCATTGTGGCGCCGGCCGTCGAGTCCGAGCTGCTCTTAGCCAGGGCCGAGGAAATGGTCGCCGACGGGATCGTGACGGTTCAGGATGTAGCAGTCATTTCCCATAAAACCCGCGGCCCGTTCATCCCGAAGCATACCAGGGTTCGAGACCTCATGACTCCGTCCCCTCAAAAGGTCAATCTGGACACCTCGCTGGCCGAAGTGGCCCGCCTGTTGCTCTCTTCCACTTTCACCGCGCTGCCGGTGGTTGACGAACAGAACCGGCCGGTCGGGGTAATCTCTCAGGGGGATTTGATCTACAGGGCCGGTTTGCCCATGCGACTCGGTTTGCTGGCGGCCTCCGATCAAGAAAAAGTGAGCACCGTCATTGCAGCCCTGACGCCGCGCCAGGCTAAAGAGGTCATGACCCGCCCCGCCATGACCATTGAGCAGGATAAGTAGGCCACGGACGCGGTAAATCTCATGCTTAACAAGCAGGTGAAGCGCCTCCCGGTCGTCGATGCCGAGGGCAAACTTGTGGGCGTCCTCTCGCGCGTGGATGTGTTTCATGCCATTTTGCGGGAGTGTCCGAATTGGCAAGCCTTCCAGAAGCAGCAGATTGCCGTGGACAATTTGCGATTCGTCTCCGACATTATGCGCCGGGACACCTCGACGGTTTTTCCTGATACCCCGGTGGAGGAAGTGATTCGCCTTATCGACTGCAATGACATTCAGCGGGTGTGCGTCGTAGACCAAGAAGGGCATTTTCTCGGGTTGATCTCGGATAAAGACCTCCTGACCGCGTTTTCCGACCGCCACCCGGGTTTCTTTAATTACCTGGTCAGCAAGATGCCCTTTGCCGAACATGCCCAGCTTCGGGAGGACTTGAGCGGCAAAACCGCAGGGGAGGTTATGAACCCCAATATCGTCACGGTTGCCGAAGATGCCCCGATCAATGAAGCCATCCGACTGATGCTCGATAAGGCGATCAAGCGCTTACCGGTGGTCGATTCCCAGGGGAAATTTAAAGGCCTGGTCAGCCGTGACGCCCTGTTGCGCGCCGGTTTTGCTTCCTGAGCAGCCAAACTGGCGTGAAACGCATTCATTATGAGTTCAACAACCGCAGTTGGAACAGGCAACCCCCTTGACAAACTTCCTGCGCCTGCGTATAAAAATAGATGCAGTTGGGGGATCGTCTAACGGCAGGACTGCAGCCTCTGGAGTTGCCTATCAAGGTTCGAATCCTTGTCCCCCAGCCAACTCAGACAACCAGCAGGTTTTTACATATTCCCCGGTAGCTCAGCTGGTAGAGCGGGTGGCTGTTAACCACCTTGTCGGCGGTTCGAGTCCGTCCCGGGGAGCCAGAATTGATCAATGTTTGGGGTAGCTACGGCTACCCCATTTTTTTCCCGGGAGCACTATGGGAGCACTATTTTGTTCCGGCCCTTGATTTACCGGAGTTTCCCAACTGCTCTTCCTGACCCAGGAACTCCTGGAGCTTCCGGTAAGCCTCCTGGGCGTCCCCAAAATCCACCGTGTTGTAGCGATTAAACATGGCTGCAGTCTTGTGGCCGGTCATCTTCATGATCACCGATGGAGCGACTCCCGCTTTGCGCATATTGGTGTTGAAGGTGTGGCGCAAGTCGTGGAACCTGAAGTTGTCAATCCCGGCCTTTCGGCAGGCCCGCCCGAGGCAGGTCTTGATGGAGGCTATAGGCCGCCCCTTATACGTAAAGACCCGGGTATGTTCGATGGACCTGACCTGCCCTGCCTTGTCCAGAATTGCCAGAAGCTCTTGGTTTAGAAAAATCACCCTGGGTTCCAAGGTCTTGGTGTCCACACCCTTAAGTTTGATAGCCTTCTCTTTTAGACTTACCTTGTCCCAGGTGAGATTGAAGATTTCCCCGGCCCTCATCCCGGTCCAGTAAGCAAATCTGACTATCAGGGCGGCGTGCAGAGGAAGATGGGATATTAACAGTTCCAACTCCTCGGCCGACAGGATGCGGTCCCTGACATTGTTCTCCGGCAGCATCTTGATCTTCCAGCAGGGATTTCTCTCTGCCAGTTCATCGCGAATGGCCAAATTAAACATTCGCTTCAACACGGTGATTTCCCGGTTCACGCTGGCACTGCTCCTGGGTCGGCCGAGTTGGGTAATTCCCTGCAACCGCTGTCGCTGGTATTTTTCTACCATGGCGGGTTTGATCTTCTGGACTAGGATGTCGCCGAAGTATTCCGCCAAAACATGGCAAGCCCTTTCAATATGTTTGAAAGTCTTGTTTTGCCGCACCACCGGCAGTTCCAGGAACCACAGGACCAATTGGCTGAAGGTCAGGTTCGACTCTTCCTTGATGTCCAGATATTTCCGTTCGGTTCACAAAACCATTTTCTTTTGGTAGGCCCGCTCGGCTAGCTTTTTCTGGAACCCCACCTTTTCGATCCGGTACTTGATCTTGCCGGTCCGAGGGTCCCGGCCGATGGGGTACTTGATGAACCAGGGCCCGGTCTTACGGCCCTGGGAATCACGATATTTTTGGTAAATGCTCATGGTTGCCACTCCTTATAAGTTCAAGGAGACAGCAGAGACGGGGTTACTGGCTAAGGGAAAACATCACCTCCTTTCCCCTGAAGATATGCCAGTTCCCGCCCCGGCTGTCAATGAATTGGTGGTAGAGGGTTTAGTTGATTGTGGGGAGCTGGTCCAGGAAGCGGTCGACGTCCTTCCGGTCCCACTTTAACCGGCGCCCGATACGCTTGGTTTTGATTGGGAAGGTACCAGCCGCCAGCTTGTTGTAAATGGTCTGGCGGCTGAGCCCCACGTAATCTGAGAGATCCTGGATGTCCAGCATGCGTCTTTCAACGGCTACAGTTCTGTTCAATGCGATTAAATCCTCCTGGTAGATCGTGGTGGAAAACGTAATGTGACTTAAAAACTTTGATTCGGGCCAGGGTGCATAGTTATCCCCGGGTTTGGTGTAATCGTTTAAGCCTGGGCCAGATTTTCGTTCTTACGTGCAGTGTAATTGCCAGCGCAACCGGTACTCACTGTGCCGTTTATGTTGCCGCTGTTCATCGTTCGGGAGCTGACGCGCCCGTCTATTTTTATGGAGCCCAGGCCGGTAATGCTAATTGGTCAAAACCTTAGGCGGTGGATGGATCCATACCGAATGCCATTTTATGGTGCCGGTAGAATTTATTTTCCGCCGTTGGCCTGCTTCCTTGCCGTGGCCACCAACTTGTCGGCGTCCTTGGGCTTTTCTACAGGGATAAATCTGCAGCCTTTCTCAATGCGGAACCAGAAATCCATGCCGTTCGGGTTAACATCGTCTCTGGCAGGATCCTTGGCCTTCTCGATGACCAAGCGGTTCAGGTCTCGCTCTTTGAAGTAGTCCAGAGTCAGGTAGAGGAAGGGTTTTTCCATGGTTAAGGCGCCCCCCCGGCCAAGCATGTTGCCATGTTTCATCTGGAGGCCCATGAAAGTGACGCCTGACTGGCCCTGTTGTTGTTTGAAAATGTCCCTGATGGGTATGCCGACCTCATGGAAGTCCTGATAAATCTCCAGGTAATCGATCACGTTGAGTCCGGTAGGATTCATGGCCGGAGCGAAGTTGCTATCATGAACCCTGAAATCTACATACCTCTCCCAATCATCCAGAGATGTGCCATGCACCTCACAGAAATCGTGGAGCCGAATGCTTAGCCGCACGTCCGACAACTCCGAGGTCAAGTACTTGACTGGTAATATGTCCCAGTTGAGTTGGACCAGGTTCAGGAAGAAGCCGGTTTTGCCGGCGTTGGTGGCGCCAGCCACGACAATGAGGTCTCCCGGGTAGATCAGAACATATTGCTCCAGGCCCAAGGGGAGCCGCATTGACAATGGCTTGGGAATTGTCCGGAGTATCCTGAGTCTGCCAGTGTCACTTTGGTCCTCTGGAGGGGAGGTCTGAGTTTGCCCGGGTTTGTCACCGGCTCGGCAATAATTGCCCTTCTTTCCGTTGACCCGCTCCAGCAGCCCTTTCTTCTCCAACCGGCCCAGCCTGTTGGAGACCAGCTTTCTTAAGGACTCCCATTCCTCCGGGGTAGTGGGGGGTGGTGAAATAGATGGTGATTTCACCACTTCTCTGGCGATTTCATCAACGGTAAATGTTCCACTGGCAGCTTGGACAATTTTATGAATACGAGCAGCCATGCTGATTTCCTGGGTTTTGGCCGAGGCTGATGCCTCGCTTGATGGTGAAATGCGTGGTGAAATGGCATTCTCCTTATATAGATAATTTATTCTTAGAGGATCCCGAAAGGAGCCCTCACCCCACAAGCCACCCTGGGGCCCTGACCCAGGGATGGCTCGTGGGTTATGCCTTTCTTCTTGACCTTCTAAAGATGGTCCACAGGTGGGGGGGTATGCACCACCCCAGAGGAGCCAGGGTGGGTGCATACCCCGTCGTCCGCCTGGCAGTATAGCGGTTGAGTGTAAGGTCCGGCAAAACCGGCTTCGTGGTCGATGGTCGACATCATCGGCGGTCCCTCCCGCCTGTTGAGCCCTGGGGCGGCTGCCAGCCCATGTCAGTAATGGCCTTTTGGATAGTCCGGGCCAGGTAAGCGGAGTTGATTTTGTTCTTGTCACGCATGAACAGCTTTGACTCCTTGAAAAGGGCATAGACCCGTACAGCATTACCGTTAGTGAGCCGGGCCAGCCGGTTGGCCAGCGCTTGGTCTGCCTCTGACTGGGTGCGGTAAGGACCATGTTTCCGCAACCGGCCTGCACCTTTCCAGTCCCCGATAAACAAATATCTGTACATTTCACCTTGACGCCCCGCCTTCAGCTCCCGGATGATCTCCAGGTCCGGCGGCGTCAACACCGCAGTTTGAAAATGCTCCAGCAGTGTATCAAGGACTCCGACGTCAATCCTGGGCTTCCGTCCATGTGCCGATGGGTCATTGCGGAGCGGCAATGAACTATCCCGGCCATTTTCTAGGAAACGAGCGTAAACAAGCTTGAGCTCTTTTGGGCGGTTCTCGATGGCGTTACCTGCACCATTGGCCAGGAGATTACCGGTTATGGTGAAGTAGTGGCGGGAATCATACATCTCCACGTCACCCTCCTTTCTCTTGCCCGGCGGCAAGACCCCAAAAACGATAATGTGCAGGCCGCTTCCGGACGGAGAGATCTCGGTGTAGGAGCTCAACTGCTCCACAATCTCTAAAGCCCAGGGTTCAATCACGCCGGTTTCTGGATCGCGGCACTTGTCCAGGTCGATGCCCGTGAATGGGTCGTCTTTGGTAAAAACAAAGCCCAACCCCATGATGCCTTTATTCTTCCGCCGTTCATAATACTTACAGGCCTGGCCGAAAGTTCCCCAGGTAGAAGGGTCAGTGGGCGATGCAAACCTGCCGGTCTTTGGATCCACCGGCACTTTCTTCCATTTGCCGTCTTCAAACTTCAGCTTCCAACAGACCCATTGACGCCGCAGCGTCAGAACTCCAGGGATTTTCATTAGATCTACTGGAAGTACTGGCGGTTTCCCGCTGTAACCATTCATAATTTGTTATAAACCTCCATGTTTTTGTAAAGTAATCTGGTCATCATTTGTCCTCATCTTCTCTGCCTACCGCTTATACCAAGTTGCGCTCAGAGAAGTAAAAATAGCTTGGGTTTTGTAGGGGGGCACTTGCAGGTGCGACCACCTTGAGGGCGGACACACAGGTCCGCCCCTATGATCTAAAATTACCTGTATGACCGCAACTCGGTATTACTGACCCCGGCAGGCAGGGTTCCAACGCGCCATGGCCCGGCCTTCGATGTTTACGGCTCCTTGCATCAGCCCCTTTTCTTTGCTCATCAGGGGCTTTGGGTTCGGAACAAGTGAAGCTCCCGGTTGTTTCCCAGTTCCAATGGCCTAACAGACCTTCTGCCCCGCAGAACGGAATAGGTCATGTAGATCAGAGTGCTTATGCGACAGGTAAAATCAAAACTGAATTGTTTGATCGCCATTGCGATTGCCTCCTTCTTCTTGAGTTGTGATCTTGCACTATTCCAACATGACTATTCAGACTGTCAATCTACCTGACTAGCTGCATCACACCGGAAGCGGAGATCGCCAGTTAAATGGCGGGCTTGCCGCCACTTTGAAGCGGCAGAACCCCGCTGATTCGGAGGTGGAATCTGCGAGGTTATGGACTTGTGCCAGATATCTTTAGGCATGAAAAGCAACTGTTGGGAAGCCCGGTCAAGAATACTTTGGGGTCATGCAGGATTTACCAGGGAGGGGCGCTGTGCGGAGCGTGCTATAAAGAAGGGTGCCCTGGGCTTGGGCTTGGGGTAAGACGGCCGCCGTCAATGGGAAGTATTTATGTTTTCGGGAAAACGGGATACTGACTCATCGTCCATGCGGAAATTCACCAGATGTCCGCTTCTATATCATATGTCCCCACCTTGCCGGGGGATCAATGAGCGCCATCGTTTCTCCGATCTTATTGAGAATGAATTGCAGTGACCCAACTTGGGTCACTTGAGATTGGCAAATTATTTTCACCGCCGGTGCATTTTTAGTGACAGCGCATTAAGCCGATGCAGTTCTGCCCGCATGGCCCAGAAACTTTCCAGCGCTTTAGCGTTGGAAATAGCCGGAAAGCTTGGTGTCGGGAAACTTTTTGGCCAGCTCGTCTGCTGATGGCGGCAACAACTCAAAAATGGGGTCTTCTCCGGTATCGAAAGAAACTTGGATGGTATCTTCAGGGCTTATAGAGATTTCATTCCCTGATCGGTCATATCCGCTCATCTCACCATGCCCCCTCTGCATGATAGTGCCAAAGTTTCTCCGATCTTATTGAGAATGAGTTGCAGTGTTCAACCGTTGAACATTTTAAATTGGCAAATTATTTTCACTACCGGTGCATTTTTTTTAATGTTTCCGCAACAGACCGATGAAGCTGGAAAATTCCGATTCCGGTACATGGTTCTGCGTAGTGGGTGACAGGTTGTTAACGGCCCGGCAATGCTGATTTGCAGTTTTGGCTAATCTCGGTCTTGGCTGGCCGCCTAAAATAGAGGCCGCGGCGGACCGCTGATGCCACATTGCCAGGACCTACAGCAATGCCTGAATAGTCCGCCAGGTTCCCGGAGAAGATCTCGCAGGTACTTGGCCAATCATCGGACCTCCGGCCCTGCCAGCGTTGTCCGCCTCATTAATAATCCCAGTTCTCATAACCCAATGGCGCCCGGTTCAGCTCTTCCCGATGCAGCCGCCATTGCGGCATGAATTCATCCATCAATTTGCGAAATTGATCATTATGGTGGCGCTCCAGCAGGTGTACCAGTTCATGGACGATTATGTATTCCAGGCACTGTATCGGTTGTTTAGCCAGTTCGAGGTTAATCCAGATTCGCCTGGCCTTGATGGTACAGCCGCCCCACTTGGTTTTCATCTTTTTGATTCCCCAGTCGGCCGCCTGCACGCCCAGAACTGCCTGCCATTTTTCCAGAAGGGACGGCACCAGCGCCTTTAGCTGTTTCCGATACCACCGATACAAAACCAGTTCGCGTTGCTCGGCGTTGGTCTCCGGCCGCACATAAAGATCCATGAAGGACTTATTGCGCAATACCACTCCCATGACCCCTGCGTATTCGATGACGCGGAGGCGGTAGCGCTGCCCCATAAAATAGTGGCTCTCGCCGCTAACCATCTCACGTCTGGACTGGCGCGGCTGGGCTTCAAACCTCGCCTGCTGCCTCTTAATCCACGCCAGCTTGCCAATCACCGCCAGCCGCACTGCCTCATCGCTAACCGCCAATGGCGCCGCCACCCGGACCCTGCCGTGGGGTGGGTACACGCCCAGGTGCAGGTTCTTGATAGCCTTGCGTACCACTTCCACAGCGATGCCGCTGACGGTGATATGGTGAGTCTCAGTATTCATTCTGGTTTTTCACCAATTCCAGAATTTGCTCGGTGAGGGCTTCGTCATCCTGAAGCACTGCTTTAATGGCAATCCGTACCCTTCTGACCTTGACGGCGTTACCGCGCCAATCATCTTGCCGGCTCTTTCGTACCGCACTATCTACATTTAACGCCAGCGCCTCATCCTTGCCCAGGTTGTCATAAAGCGCCCGCTTGGCTGGTGTGTTCAGCGCCTTTGGATATTCCTCTCCGGCGGGGTTTTTCACCTTTTTGGCCAGTTCGACGATCTTTTCCAAGTATTTCTGGTAATCCAGCGCCTCCTGCTTGCGCTGCTCGATCAGGGCATCCAGTAACTCAGACATCTTCTCATAGTACTTGGGGTTGATTGGCTGCTCGTCGATGATCAACTTCCGGACGTTGTTTTCAATCGTTTCCGCCACCGCTTCCTGGTTTTTACGGATGCCCTTGGGTAAATCCTCTACCGCGTCGGCACCGCGTTCCACGATGAGCTGGATCAGCGACATATCGTCAAACGCCGAAATCTTTTCGCTTTCTTCGGCCCGGATATAGGTGTCGATCAGGTGACGCATGGCTGGCTCATACATTTTCAGGTCGATGTAGTCACCGCTGGCCAGCTTCACCTCAGTACGGGCCTTCTCGTAGTGGTCAACCTCCGCCTTGAGTTTTTCAATCTCGGCGGCGCTGTAACCAGCCTCTTCCAGCTCGTTGGCCAGATTGGCGTAGGCGCGGACGAAGGCCGCAGTGAGTTTATAAAGCGTCGCCCGCTTAGGTTCGTTGTCCTTGAGCTGTTCGGCATTGCCAGAATCCTGGGCGCAAAAATAGCGCAGGTAGGCTGTCGTGTCCTTGGGGGCTTCCACCGGCTCGCAGAGCGCCTTGATGGCTTCGCGGGCCTCTTCCAGGTGCTCCTTGGCCTTGGTGAGCCGGTTCTCCAGCAACCCCGCCACGTCGTTCTTATCGTAGCCGTCCAGGGCGCCGCCGGTGTAATCCTGCACTGCGCCCTCCAGACTTTTGAACAGGTCTTTGTAGTCGATGACATAGCCGTATTCTTTGTCGTCGCCATCCAGCCGGTTCACCCGGCAGATAGCCTGGAACAGGCCATGGTCCCGCATCTGCTTGTCGATGTAAAGATAGGTGGCCGAAGGTGCGTCGAAGCCGGTGAGCAGCTTGTCCACCACGATCAGGAGCTTCATCTGCCCCGGCTCTTCGACGAACTTCTTCTTTACCACCTTCTCAAATTCCTCGACCCGGTTGACGGCCTTTTCCGGGGCGTCATGGAACCAGTCGGCCAGCATCTTCTGGTAGATACCATACTGCCGCAATTTCTCCGTCAGCCCCTCGCCCGATTCCTCCCCTTTGAGGTCAGCGGGGTTGGGCCGGTAGCTGGTGACGATGGCGCACTTACCGGCCAGCTCGGTCTTGTCGAACAACTCGTAGAACTTGCACGCCTGATAGATGCTGCCCGACACCAGTAAGGCATTGCCGCGCCCGCTCTTGAGCCGGTCCCGGGTTTCCATATCCAGCAAAATGTCGGCCACGATCTTCTCCAGGCGCGACTGGCTGGAGAGCACTTTCTGCATGGTGCCCCAGCGTTCTTTAAGTTGCGCCTTGGCCAGATCGGTCAGGCCCTTGGTCTTGGACTCGAACCACTGGTCGATTTTCTTCTGCGAGGTGATGCTCTGGTCGATGTCCCGCGCCTCATAGCGCAAATCCACCACCACCCCGTCCTTCACCGCCTCATCGAACTTGTAGGTGTGGATGTAGGGGCCGAATATCTCAATGCTCTTCTGTTTGTCGGCCTTCAAGAGCGGCGTGCCGGTGAAGCCGATGAACAGCGCACTGGGCAGAATGGCCTTCATGGCCTGGTGCAGGTCGCCGGATTGGGTCCGGTGGCACTCGTCCACAAATACATAGAGGTCGCCCTTGGCCCTGAAATCAGGGGGCAAGGACTTTTTCAGCTCCTGGATGTATCCGGCAACGTCACCCACCTCTTCGCCTGCTTCAAAGCGGCCAAACTTGTGGATCAGCGAGCCCACCAGCCATTTCTCGTTTTTATTAAGGGTGTCAATCAGGTCAGCGCCGCTTTGGGTGCGGTAGATGCCTTCATCGACGCCAAGGAAGACCTTTTCGATCTGCTCATCCAACTCCGTGCGGTCGGTGATGATCAGCACCCGGGAATCCTGTGCGTTCTCCCTGATCCACTTGGCCAGCCAGATCATAATCAGGCTTTTGCCGCTGCCCTGGGTATGCCAGATGATGCCGCCTTCCCGGCGGCGCACGGCTTCCTGCGCGGCCTGCACCCCGAAATACTGGTTGTGGCGGCAGAGCTTTTTGATTCCCGCGTCGAACACGATGAAACCGTGGATCAGCTCAAGCAGGCGTGACTTGCTGCACATTTGCGTCAGTTGCCGGTCCAGCAGATTCTCAATCGGGCTGTCTTCCTTCCAGGCCAGGTAATACTTCTCCGGCGTCTGGATGCTGCCGTAGCGCAGCCCCTCGGTGTCGTTGCCCGCCATGATCAGCTGCATGGTGGAGAAGAAAGGTTCGATGAAGACCTGCTTCTGGTTGTCCAGGTTCTGGCGGATGCCTTGGGCCACCGACACGATGGAGCGCTTCAGCTCCAGCACCCCCAGGGCCAAGCCGTTGACGTATAGCACCACATCCGGGCGCTTGGTGAAGGCTTTGGGGTCCGCAGCCAGGACGGTGACTTCCTCGGCGATGGCGAAGTGATTATTCTCCGGCTCCTTCCAGTCGATCAGCCAGACGGTCTGGGTCTGCTCGCCCCTCAGGCTTCACCTTCACGCCATAGCGCAGGAGCTCGTACACCGCCTTGTTGCGGTCATAGAGGCTTTTGCTCTGGTCACCGGCTGCCTTGTCCAGGATGTACAGCGTCCGGCTGATCAGCGCCTCGTCGTGGCCTTGTTTTTTTAGGAAGGTGCGCAGCAGGTCCGCTTCGATATTGCGGTTGTCCGGGCGGTCGGTCCAGTCGCCCAAGTAGTCATACTTGAGCGTCTCGCAAAACAGCCTAACTACGCGCTCTTGGGTCTCTTTCTCTCTTTGGCCAACGGTGCTCATACCAGCCTGATCCTCCCGGTGAGCAACTCCTGCATCATGCCCTGCTTGAGGTCGCGGGTCTTGTTTCGCCGTTGTTCCAGCGCGGCCAGTTCGGCGTCCATGTACCAGTGACGACGAACTCCAGCCGACACAAACGAAATTTAGTCACTTCAATCACCTCTCTTTGAGAATTTGGAATCATGGCAAAGCCCATAGGGAGCAACTCCTTCGGCATCAAAGGCGCCCTGAACTCATCGGGGCGTACCCGACAAAAAAGGCGGCATTAATTTTGCCGGCTCTTAAAAACACGTCATGGTTTGAAAAGGGTTAATCCAGTATTCTGGTAGCGGGTTAGACCTGCACGCCAAGGTTCTTCTTTTCCTCAATGTGCAGGCCATCACTCAGGTTCAGCTTTTGGATCGCCCCTTACTGGTTTGCTGGTATCCCGGCCAGGATTGGTGGTAGCCGGGATGGGATTGTCGGTTGTTCAGATTCAGTCGCCGGTTTAGCCGCAGCCGCAATGTCCTTCTGTTTGGATTACATCTCATTTTGTGATGTGCCATAGAAATACTCCTTGAGATTCAACTTTGATACTTCTGGTTTTGGGCCAGGCCCGCCATTTTCCCTTGACGGACCTGGCAATTCCATAACGCTGTTTAAGATTCCGGATTTTTGTCCATAGCCAGTAGCTCTTGGCCTGGGCTGTCTTTCCTGACCAGCTCTAAGTCTGTGGCCACAAACACCAGTTCGAGCGGCCTCTTTTTCTCCCAGGGTTCGTATTCGTAATGACCAATCGCACCTACAACGGCCACTCGATCCCCCCGATGGATGGAGCTTGTAGCGACTGCTGCCAAGTCTTTGGGGCAACAGACTTTTATGCAGCCTGCTTTATACGGACCAAACATGATGCCAAGGCCAAACATAGCTTGAGCGAAACCTTCATGAATCTTGAACTTTGGTTCTGTTAATACCAGACCGCTTAGAATGCAGGTGTTGAACATGACGCTTCCTCCAGGATTGATTTTTGCCTTCACCTTCTTGGAAAAGCCCAATGTCGTAATCCGGCAATCCGACGGAGTTATCGTGGCTGAACAATGCAGGATGTCATTGAACATTAGGTTTGATTACCAGTAACCGATCATAATATGTTTGATCTCTTCGCAGCCGATCGGCTTGAATTGACAGTCATTTGGTAGCGGGCAGGATTTACCAGAACCATCCCGGAGGTTCTTGCCAAGACACATGGCTTGACAGGAAATTAAAGGGGAGCACAATGCTCTTGGGTTCGGACGTTGTTGCCCTCCCCCCCTCCCCCGGACAAGTTAAGAAACTGCTCTGGTCAGTGACGGACTACCGGTAATCGGGGCGCCATATTAGAAGGCGAACCGATTACCTTCGGTAAGATATTTAGAAGAGATCAAGACTGAGGCCGCGACGCCTCACTCGGGGTTACAGCTCCATCAGAGCAGGATGGTCGCTCCCCAAGCACTTATGGTGTCAGTCCCGGTGGAGCATTGGCGTCTGCAGCCGGCGCAAGGGTTCGGCTCCTTCTCAGGAGCGGAGTTTTTCTGGAGGTGAAGAGGTACTGGATTCAGAAGTCCCAGCAGGGTTGGACTGCCAAGCCAATTACTTCTCAACCAAGTCATGAGGAGCCGTATGGACATCCCTACGACCAGACCTTCGCAAACAAGGGCTGGGGGAGTTCATCTTCGCAAGACCAACCCATATCGCCAAAACGAACCTGGCCAAGTAGCGCCGGGGCATTGATCTTTTGGCGGAGTTGACAGGGACAACAGCGGTAATAGAAGTGGCTGGATCTGATGCCTGCGGCATGGATACCGCCCCAGAGGTAAAGTCCAAAACAAAAGGCCCAGGACCGGAAAGGTCTTGGGCCAGCGTTTCGTTTCTCCAAGCGCTACTTTAATCTGAGCAGATGATCTCGAGCGGCCGGATTATGGTTATTATCACTCAGAAATAACAGTCTCTTTGATTGCCGGTACCACGACCTTTTCGTTTGTGCTCCACAGCAACGATACCACAAACAATGCACCAAGGACCGCCACCAGACCAATGGACATAACCACACCCGTATTAGCCATGTTAATGGCCACCACAGTAATAGCAGAAGCAGCAATGGCGGGCGGCATTCTCTTAATGACCTCGAACTCCCGGTCAGTCAGAGTGTGGTCGATCATATCTTTCACAGCTGCATAGGCTGCCTTGACCTGCTTGGCAAGCCAGGCCCAGACAGACTGGGCTTTCTCTTTCAAGGACATAAGTCCTCCTCTTAGGTAGTTTTCAGCATGGACCCAATGCACAGCATAGGTTCGATCTCCGACGCTCGAGATCGCCCGAATCATTCTCCAACCTCGTTCATATTCACACCAGGTCAACGACCTGAGATAGTCACACACAGAACGGCCGGATCTACCCTACCTGTAGACCCGGCCTATTCCCATAACTGCCACGGATTACACTGCCAGAGCCAATTCGGCCTGGGGCGCGGACTCGACCTGCAGGTTCTGACGAACCACGTAAATCACGTACGCAACCTCAGCGTTGCTCATGCCTTTCACCACGTTCAGGGCATGCCGGAAAGCCGTCGCCAGGTTGGCGCCACCACACAGACAAGCATCGTCCATGTAGTAAGCGGTCAACTGGCTCCGGTAGAAAGCAGCCATAAGACCCCGGTGTATAGACAGAGCCATCTCACGGACCTTGGCGATCACCTTCTCGGCGGCTTCCTTGATCTCGGCCTTATGCTCTACCACGTAGGTGAAAGCGGCCTTGATCTTGGAACCAACCCACATCACTGCGGACTGGACCTTAGCGATCATTTCTTTAATCTCCAACTGTATCACCACCTTTGTTTTTTGAATTAAGCCGCTACAAGCCTTCAGTAGGATAGAGGCCTCGTCATCAGAACGGCGGCTGTCTATATTCTTCACCTGCAACACGCAGCAATCAACCCTGGATTTTAACGTCTGGCGACCGTAAACTACGGCCCGGACGGCAGAGAATTCATTGGACAGCAGTTCTCTGCACCTGCACCCGATTAACCTCACGGACTTGGCCGCATTCTTGACCCTGCATCGCTGCTCGTAGGCAAAGTGCCTGCGCATTCAGGGCGCCTGGTCCCATGCGGGGGAGCATCCAGGCTTCCACTTTAACTTGTCAAAAGGATGAGTGGGGGGCTCGCATCTCGATGAATGGGTCCCCTATTTAGGTCCCATCACTACCTGGAGCCCAAGCAAGGGGTTTTACTTTCAGTGGATAGAGGGCTGTTGTTACGGAGGGGTACTCAGGAAACGGGTTTGGGATTTTCGGCCCTGGAAATTTATTTCAAGTTTGGGGTGTATAAGGGTAGGATGGTCTTCAGTAGCGATTGGTCAACCTTGGTGCGGTTAAAATGACCAACATCAGAACGGTTTTTGGGGTCAGATTTCAGTGATCGCACCCAGACTAATGGTCTTGGTCGGGGCGGCAGTTCCCGAAGAATTTTCAGCTCGTTTCAGAGCCTTTAATAGTCAGAAAATCTCGCCCGGTTAGCTTGGTTGAACAGAGGATATGATCTGGATATCAAATCACCTCTACAGATTTTGACGGCGTTGATATTGAGCAGAACTTTGCTATTTAGATAGCTTGAGCCGTACCCTCTGCGAAAACCTTTATCATTGGTAGCCACCTTTCAGACCTACCCTGCTGTAGGCTTTGGGCAAAGCAACCCCGCGAGGCTTTAATAAAAACAATCGGTGCACCATCATAAACAGCCTTGAGGCCCATCCCACCAAACCTTCATCATTGATTGGCGCAAAATCAACCTATTTCAAAATGGCACCAGCAACCCATTCAGCACTGCCGGGACGATCAGCACTATCGGCAGCCTCAGAGCGCTCTGGTCAATAATGATGCCACTAAAAGCTTGCCCATAACGATAGCTACGGTTCACCCGTCCCTGATGGCCAAGCAAGTTGAGGACATCAGATGCTTTTAAGGTTCAACCGAACATACGAATAATAATATCCTCCTGTCACAAATAATGTGTATAATATAACTATATAGATAATAAATTTACATCATTTAATATTTATGTTATAAATTATTAGGCGAGAGGGCGATAATAAGTTTACTCCTTCATTAATCCTCACCTTAAAGCTTTAAACTGCTGCCGCCCATTGCGGTGACATCATTATTTCTCCTGAGAAGCAAAGATTGCTTACAACCTTGAGAGAAACATTTCTCATCAGGGGAGGCTGGATTATGACTACGATCAAGGGTTATTCCGACCAACTAGTGACCACGGTGATGAACTCCGGGGCCTTCGAACGCTACCCGGATTGGAGCGGCCCTATGGCGAGGCAGCTGGCGCGCGAGGCCTGCCGGAGGCTAGAGGTGGACGAGATCTCCCGGCACGGCGTAGCTCTGAAAGGCTTAGCTATGGAGGCTCTCAACCTAGCCCAGGTTCTCCTCCTCCTGGAGCAAGGCCCCAACTTCCCTCAGGATGGGGAACCTCTGGCGAAACAGGCGTGTCATAAGTTGAAGGTAGACGAAACATCCCCGTACGGTCTGGCTATGATGGCATTGGCTTTAGAGGCGTTTAACCTAGTTAAGCTGTTGGCCCAGCCACTTAGACCCCAATAATAGAATTGCCGTCTGGGATCTCAACCGGGTAGTGGTAGATGGAAGAGGTGTGCAACCAAGCTCCGTAACCGAGCAGCAGGGGGGAAGCTAACCCCATCTCCTCATAGATCCGGACGTCAGCCTTTTTTAGCGACCCGCCCGATCAACCAAAGAAGTATCCCTGGCCTAGTCTTAGGGATTCCTATTTACCGCTTTTCAACACAAATCAAAAGTCTTTCGTCATATTTCGGTTTAGTCGGCCGAATAGCTCAGATAAAAAGGAGATCTCAAGGATGGCGGTGAGCAGCAAGACCATTCGTGAGCCCTTGCTTCGCCTGAGGTCCTATCTACCGGGAGGCGGCTGGGGGCGAAGATACGCCGTTGACGAGCCCCCACTGCGATCGGAGTTATTCAGCGCCGATCGGATGGAACAGCATGGCAAGACATTGGCGGTCTCGCACCAGTTGAGCCCGGGACGTCCTCAGGGCCGGCTGCTGAAGCGACTGGCTGAGAATAAGGCCGTCCTCATTGAAGTTCGCAACCTGCTGATTGAGGCGGTCAAGGCAAACCGCCGGATTACCCCGGCGGGGGAATGGCTGCTCGACAACTTTTATCTAATCGAAGAGCAGATTCGCACAGCCAAGAGGCATTTGCCCAAAGGTTACAGCCGAGAGCTACCGCGCTTGCTGAGCGGCCCATCGGCTGGGCTCCCGCGGGTGTATGACCTGGCGTTGGAGACGATCTCCCACGGCGATGGCCGGGTGGATCCGGAAGGTCTCAACAGTTTCATTGCCGCCTACCAGACCATCACAGCCCTGAAGTTGGGTGAATTATGGGCCATCCCTATCATGCTCCGCATCGCTCTGATCGAGAATCTCCGACGCGTTGCGGCCCGGATTGCCACCGACAGGATCGACCGAAACCTCGCTGACTATTGGGCGGACCAGATGACGGAGATCGCTGCGCAAGACCCGAAGAGCCTGATTCTGGTGATCGCAGATATGGCGCGGTCGAATCCGCCGATGGTGAGCTCCTTTGTGGCGGAACTAACGCGCCGGCTGCAGGGGCAGGGGCCCGACCTGGCATTGCCGCTCACCTGGATCGAGCAGCGACTTGCCGAATCCGGGTGGACGAGCAAGGAGTTGGTGCAGTCGGAGAACCAACAACAGGCCGCCGATCAGGTCTCCATGAGCAACAGCATCGGCAGCCTCCGTTCCTTGGGGGCGATGGATTGGCGTGTTTTCGTCGAGACGCTGAGTGTAGTCGAGCAGATCCTGCGTCAGGATCCTGCTGGCGTCTACAGCAAAATGGATTTTCCCACCCGTGACCGCTACCGTCATGTCGTCGAGGAGATTGCCAAGAGGGTCCGCCACTCCGAAAGCCAGGTGGCGCGCGAAGCGATCCAATTGACCCACGAAGGCGCGACCAGCAAAGGCGGTGGCGACCGCACGGCACATGTCGGCTTTTACCTGATCGATAAGGGATTGGCACAACTCGAGCGGGCGGTGAAACTGCACCGCTCCCCGTTGAGGGCGCTCAGCAGAGTGACCAGCCGGTTTCCTTTGCTGCTATATGTCGGCACGATCATGCTGGTTACGGCAAGCATTACCGGTGTTTTTCTGGCGAAGGCCCAGGCCGATGGGCTATCCGGCTGGATACTCGGGCTGATCGTGATCCTCTCGCTTCTGGGCGCCAGTCATCTGGCGATAGCTCTGGTAAACTGGCTGGTGACGTTGCTAGTGACGCCCCAGCCCCTGCCGCGTCTGGACTTCTCCGCAGGAATTCCGCTGGAATTTAGTGCCCTCGTGGTGGTCCCCACTATGCTCACGAGCCCTCAGAACATCGCGGCTCTGATCGAAGCGCTGGAAGTCCGGTTCCTGGCAAATCGGGACGAGAACCTGCACTTCGGCCTGCTGACTGATTTTCGGGATGCGCCCGCAGAGGCGCTGCCGGAGGACGAGGCGCTGGTGGATCTGGCCCGGCAGGGCATTGAAGCGTTGAATGAAAAATACCCGAGCAGCAAAGGCGATATCTTCTTCCTCTTTCATCGCCCGCGTCGCTTTAATCCGCGCGAGCGGATTTGGATGGGTTACGAGCGCAAGCGCGGCAAGCTCGCGGACCTTAATGCCTTGTTGCGCGGCGGCGCCAGGGAGTGCTTCTCACTCGTCGTCGGCACGATAGCAGTCTTATCGGACATGAAGTACGTGATCACTCTGGATACCGATACACAACTGCCTCGCGACTCGGCGTGGCAACTGGTGGGTGCCATGGCGCACCCCTTGAACCGGCCGCGGTTCGACGAGGACAAGCAGCGGGTCTGTGAGGGGTATGGCATCCTGCAGCCACGGGTGGCCGTGAGCCTGCCCGGCACGAACCGGTCCCGGTATGCGCGACTTTGGGGGAGCGATCCGGGCATCGATCCGTATACGCAAGCCGTCTCCGATGTTTACCAGGATCTGTTCCAGGAAGGCTCGTTCATCGGCAAGGGCATCTATGAAGTCGAGGCGTTCGGGCAGGCGCTCAACGGACGTTTCCCCGAAAACCGGATTCTCAGCCACGATCTTCTGGAAGGGTGCTACGCCCGGACCGGGCTGTTGAGTGATGTCCAGTTATACGAGGAATACCCCTCTCGCTATAGCGCCGATGTGAGCCGCCGACACCGTTGGATTCGCGGAGATTGGCACGTTGCCCGGTGGCTACTGCCGGGTGTTCCCGGCCCTGGCTTAGACCTTCAGAAGAATCCGCTCTCGGGGCTATCCCGATGGAAGATCTTCGACAACCTGCGCCGTAGTCTTGTGTCCGGGGCGCTGACGCTCCTGTTGCTCCTGGGCTGGACGGTCTTGTCATCAGCCTGGTTTTGGACTGTGTCGGTGCTCGGCCTCATCTTTATTCCTTCTTTGTTTGCCTCTCTGCTAGAAATGGTCCAGAAGCCGGGCGATATGCTTTTGGGCCAGCACCTCACTGGGCTGGGTCGCTCGGCTGGTCGACACTTCGCTCAGGCTGCCTTTACGCTCGTATGCCTCCCCTATGAGGTATTTTTCAGTCTGGATGCAATCATCCGCACGGGCGTCCGGATACTGATTACCCACAAGCGACTTCTCGAATGGAATCCGTCGGGCGATCAGGAACGCCCTCGCCGCTCTGACCTGGTGGCCTCCTTTCAGGCGATGTGGATCGCCCCTCTTATCGCTTTAGCCGCGGCGATTTACCTGGCGTTGTCGCAGCCGGACGCGTTATCGGTGGCTGGGCCTATCCTGGGCCTCTGGTTTGCCTCCCCGGCTATCGCCTGGTGGATCAGTCGACCGCTCACTCGCCGCACCGCCAGATTGACGGCCGATCAGACCCGTTTCCTTCAGAAGATTTCCCGCAAAACCTGGGCGTTCTTCGAGACCTTTGTCGGCCCGGAAGATCATTGGTTACCCCCGGATAACTATCAGGAGCATCCCGTGGCCACGGTCGCCCACCGCACCTCGCCGACCAACATGGGACTGGCGCTCCTGGCGAATTTAGCCGCCTACGACTTCGGCTACATTTCAGCCGGACGACTCGTCGAACGCACGGAGAATGCACTCCACACGATGGCAGCTCTGGAGCGGCACCGCGGCCACTTCTACAACTGGTACGACACACAGTCTCTGCAGCCACTGTTGCCCATCTACATTTCGACCGTGGACAGTGGCAACCTGGCGGGCCATCTGCTGACCTTGCGGGCCGGTCTGCTCGCACTTCCCGATCATCAAATCCTGGGGGCGCGCTGGTTTGACGGACTGAGTCACACGCTAGGGATTATCGTGGACACGGCGGGAGGAGCCACTCTGGCCCCGCTGGCCCAACTTCAGAAGGATCTGACGTCCGCAGTCAATTCCCGGCCAACCACGCTGGCGGCGACGCGGCTGTGCCTCGACCGGCTGGCGACGTCCGCCGAGGATCTGGTCCGCAGCCTCGACGCCGATCCCGAGAGCCAATTGCGGTGGTGGGCGCAGAGCCTGTTTCGGCAGTGCCGGGATGCCCTAGATGAGTTGACCTTTCTCGCACCGTGGACCTTATTGCCGGCTTCTCTCGATAGACTTAGCCAGTTCCAGAGTATAGGCGAGATTCCGACGCTACGCCAATTGGCCAACCTTGAGGTGGATCTACTGCCGGCCATCGCACCTCAGCTCGCTTTGGCGGTAACGCCCGAGGAATGCGCCCGGTTTGATAAGCTGCAACGGCTCATCACAAAGGCGAGCCAGCGCGCCGCAACCAGGATTGCGGCTATCGAACGGCTGGCCCGGCAATCAAGCGAACTCGCCCGTATGGAGTATGATTTTCTGTTCGACAAGACGCGTCATTTAATGGCTATCGGCTATAACGTGAGCGAGCGTCGGCTGGACTCAAGTTACTACGATCTGCTGGCTTCAGAAGCGAGGCTTCCCACTTTCGTGGCGATTGCTCAAGGAAAGTTGCCACAGGAGAGCTGGTTTGCCCTGGGACGTCTCCTCACGAGCGTCGGGGGAGAATCGCTTCTCCTGTCGTGGAGCGGGTCGATGTTCGAATACCTTATGCCGCTCCTGGTGATGCCGACCTACGAAAACACGTTGCTTGACCAGACCTGTAAGGTGGCGGTGGAGAGACAGATCGAGTATGGCAAGACGCGCGGTGTGCCGTGGGGCATTTCAGAATCCGGTTACAATGCCATCGATATTCATCTTAACTACCAGTACCGCGCCTTTGGCGTGCCCGGCTTGGGACTCAAGCGCGGACTGGCCGAGGACCTGGTCATTGCCCCATATGCCTCAGCGCTGGCGCTGATGGTGGCCCCCGAGGCGGCCTGCGCGAATCTCGAGCACCTGACCGTTGCAGGGTTTGAGGGAAAATTTGGCTTCTATGAAGCGATCGACTATACGCCTTCACGCCTGCCCCGCGGCCAATCGAGCGCCGTGGTTCGGTCCTTCATGGCCCATCACCAGGCAATGAGCTTTCTCTCCCTGGCCTATCTGCTCCTGGACCGGCCGATGCAGAAGCGCTTTGAGTCTGACCCTTTGTTCCAGGCCACCATGTTGTTGCTCCAAGAACGCATTCCCAAAGCCACGACGTTTTATGTGCACGCCGACGAAATCACCGGTTCGCAACCGACTTCCAGTGTTCCGGAGACACCGGTGCGAGTTTTCAACAGTCCGGATACGCCGATACCAGAAGTGCAGTTGTTGTCGAATGGCAGATATCATGTGATGCTCACCAACGCTGGCGGCGGTTACAGTCGCTGGAAGGATATCGCCGTCACCCGCTGGCGTGAAGATAGTACCTGTGACAACTGGGGAACCTTTTGTTATCTCCGCGACGTGACGAGTGGAGAATTCTGGTCCACCACTTATCAACCAGCCCTCAAACAATCTGGAAATTTTGAGACGATTTTCTCGGAAGGGCGAGCTGAGTTCCGCTGCCGCGCACAAGACTTTGACGCCTATACGGAGATCGTGGTCTCGTCGGAAGACGATATCGAGTTGCGTCGCATCACCATTACCAATCGCGCTCGGACCCGCAGAGAGATTGACGTAACGAGCTACGCGGAAGTGGTCCTGGCTCCGCCTGCCGCGGAGGCATTGCATCCAGCGTTCAGCAATCTCTTTGTTCAGTCCGAGATTATTCGCAACCGGCAGGCGATCCTCTGCACCCGGAGGCCCCGCTCCCTTGACGAGCAGGCGCTCTGGATGTTTCATCTGATGGCGGTGCACGGGGGGGAGATTGGCGAGATTTCCTACGAGACCGACCGCATGCAGTTCATTGGCCGCGGCAGGACCATCGCCGATCCACAGGCGATGCACGGTCCAGCGGCGCTCTCGGGCAGCGAGGGCTCAGTGCTGGACCCGATTGTCGCCATCCGGTATCGGCTAGCGTTCGATCCGGGGGAATCGGTAACGGTCAATGTGGTCTCCGGCATCGGCGAAACTCGCGAGGCGTGCTTGGGCCTGGTGGAGAAATACCATGATCGGCGTCTGGCGGACCGGGTCTTTGATCTGGCCTGGACGCATAACCAGGTAGCCCTGCGGCAAATCAATGCCTCAGAGGCCGACGCACAGCTCTATTGCCGCCTGGCGAGTTCGGTAATCTACGCCAATGATTCGTTGCGAGCTGACCCGAGCATCCTCATCAAGAACCGCCGCGGGCAATCCGGTCTTTGGGGCTATTCTGTTTCCGGCGATTTGCCTATCGTGCTGCTGCAGATTGAAGATCCGGCCAATGTCGATCTGGTGCGCCAACTCATCCAGGCCCATGCGTACTGGCGTTTAAAGGGATTGGCAGTGGATCTGATGATCTGGAACGAAGATCACGCAGGATACCGTCAGGTTCTCCACGACCAGATCATGGGACTCATTGCCGCCGGGGTCGAAGCCAGCGAGATAGACCGGCCAGGCGGCATTTTCGTAAGACCTGGAGAACAGATATCGGAGGAAGACCGCATTCTGTTCCAAACGGTGGCTCGCGCCATCATCACCGATAGCCGGGGGCCGCTGGAGGATCAGCTCGACCGTCGGGGCCGGCTGGAAGTGACCGTACCACCCCTGACGCCGACCCGGACCTACCGCGTCGAACCCCCGAGTACGGCTGAGGCGTCCCGCGGCGATCTGATGTTTTTCAACGGGCTGGGCGGATTCACCCCTGACGGACGCGAATATGTCATTACGGCCATGGACCAGAAGTTGACTCCAGCGCCATGGGTAAATGTACTGGCCAACCCACACTTCGGCACCGTCATCTCAGAGAGCGGCCAAGCCTATACCTGGAGCGAGAATGCTCACGAGTTTCGCCTCACTCCCTGGGGGAACGATCCCGTGAGCGATGCGAGCGGAGAAGCCTTTTACCTTCGTGACGAGGAGACTGGCCACTTCTGGTCCCCCATGCCGCTGCCCAGCCGCGGCGCGCTCCCTTACGCCAGCCGCCACGGCTTCGGCTACAGCGTTTTCGAGCATACCGAGGACGGTATCAGCTCAGAGATGTGGGTTTACGTGGCCCTGGATGCACCGATCAAGTTCACGGTGCTCAAAGTGCGGAACGTGTCAGGCCGGGAGCGCCGCCTCTCCGCTACGGGCTACGTAGAATGGGTTCTGGGGGAACAGCGGGCGAAATCCGCCCTGCACGTTTTCACTGAAGTTGATCCGAATAGCGGCGCGCTCTTGGCGCGCAACCCCTATAACACGGAGTTCACCGATCGAGTTGCCTTCTTCAAGGTGGACGCTACGATCCGGACTTTAACCGGCGATCGGACTGAATTCCTGGGACGTAACGGCACGCGGCGCAGTCCTGCCGCTCTGTCCCGATTGCGGCTTTCTGGAAAGGTCGGAGCGGGTTTGGACCCCTGTGCCGCGCTGCAGGTTCCTTTCGAATTGGCTCCCGGGCAAGAGCGTGAGATCGTTTTCACGCTCGGCGTCGGGCGAGACGTCGATGACGCCAGGGACCTCGTGCAGCGCTTTCGAGGCCCAACCGCGGCGCGCGACGCCCTCGATGCGGTGTGGCAGTTCTGGAATCATACGCTCGGTGCCGTGCAGGTGGAAACACCCGACCAGTCCCTCAACGTGCTCACGAACGGCTGGCTGTTATACCAGACTCTGGCGTGTCGCGTTTGGGCGCGCAGCGGCTACTACCAGTCGGGGGGCGCCTTCGGTTTCCGCGATCAGTTGCAGGACGTAATGGCGCTTATTTACGCCGAGCCGCACCTGGTGCGCGAGCACTTGCTCATGTGCGCCTCCCGCCAGTTTACGGAAGGAGATGTCCAGCATTGGTGGCACCCCCCCTTGGGCCGGGGCGTTCGTACCCATTGCTCCGATGATTACCTCTGGCTGCCGTTGGCGACGTGCCGCTACGTCCAGAATACCGGTGACACCGGTGTGTTGGCTGAGCCTGTCCACTTTGTCCAGGGCCGCCCGGTAAACGCCGAGGAGGACTCGTATTACGATCTGCCCAACCGGTCTCAAGAAGCGGCCAGTTTGTATGACCACTGTGTGCGGGCGATCCTGAGGGGTCTCAGATTTGGTGAGCACGGCTTGCCGCTCATGGGCTCCGGCGACTGGAATGACGGCATGAACCTGGTGGGGGCACACGGCCAAGGCGAAAGCGTCTGGTTGGGTTTTTTCCTTTATGAAGTGCTCACGCGGTTCACCGAGGTGGCCCGTGCGCAGGGTGATGTGGCCTTCGTTGAGCGTTGTACCAGGGAGGCGGCCAGGCTGCGCCGCAATCTCGAGGAGCATGGCTGGGACGGCGAATGGTATCGCCGCGCCTACTTTGACGACGGCTCACCGCTGGGATCGACACTCAACCCCGAGTGCCGGATCGATTCGATTTCGCAGAGCTGGTCCGTGCTATCCGGTGCGGGGGATGCGGCGCGGGCGCGCCTGGCCATGGGAGCCGTAGATCAACGCCTCGTTCGCCGGGAGCAGGCGCTCATCCAACTCCTGGAGCCACCGTTTGACAAGTCGGATTTGAATCCCGGCTATATCAAAGGGTACGTCCCCGGGGTGAGAGAGAACGGCGGGCAATACACTCACGCGGCGATCTGGGCGGCGATGGCCTTCGCGGCCTTGGGCGACAGGGTGCGCGCGTGGGATCTTCTGGCCATGATCAACCCGGTGAACCATGGGAAATCTCCCGAGGAGATTGCCATCTACAAAGTAGAACCCTACGTCGTTGCGGCCGACGTCTATGCGCTCTCGCCTCACAATGGTCGTGGCGGTTGGACGTGGTACACGGGGTCTGCCGGCTGGATGTACCGGCTTATCGTGGAATCGCTGCTGGGACTGAGCCTGGAGGTGGACAAGCTGCGGTTCACGCCGTGCCTCCCGGCGGATTGGCCGGGCTTCACGATGCACTACCGTTATCGGGAGACGGTCTACCACATCATTGTCCAGCGCCAGCCAGCCGAGAATGGCGAGACGCGCGTGACCTGTGATGGCGCCGAACAGCCCGATAACACTATTCCCCTGGTTGACGACCATCAGGAACACTCTGTCGAGGTACACATATCCGTGGTGGGCAGCCAAACGTAGAATTGAGTGATGCAGTGGGCCGACAAGCCTGGGACACCGGCGGGCCGGTACCACTCAAGTGGTTTGCATATACCCTTTCTTGCCTTCGCCCATGAGCAACGCCACGGGAAAACTGAGTAATATATCTCCGACAGGCATTGCCTTGCCCGCAGAAAGTACCTCGCTCGTGATAACATTTCGCCAGGCAGCAGGTGCCCCGTTAGGCATTATCACCTCTGTATCCTGCCATACTTGTCTTCCCAGAGGAAAATCTTCCTTTTGAACCAGGTGGCTGAGAAACCTTGGAGCAATGACCAGGGCCCATTGCCGCTGATACCTCCAGGCAAAGGCGATGACATGGCTCCTGAATCTTCCCGCCGACTCAAGGGGAAGATAAGCGCCGGAACGGAAGAGCTCTCGATGGGCTTTCTTCGCTTTGAGCGCCCGATAAATGAGAAAGAGTTTAATCCTCCCATCATCTTTCGTGGCAAGGAGATCTTGGGCCAGTCGGCCAATATCGGCCTCATCCTGTTCCCGGATGTCAGCCAGCATGGCGCGCCTTTTGTCAAAATCTACCGGCCGGCGATTATCAGGGTCCACCAGGCTCAGGTCCCATAGTTCAGATCCCTGATAAAAATCAGGTACCCCGGGTGATGTAATCTTGATCAGGGTCTGCGAGAGTGAGTTGAGTATCCCGTAGTGCGAAACTCTCCGGCAAAACGGGATAAATTCTTTCAGAAAGGCGTTGGTTTTTGAGCGGGCCAGGATTTTCTCAGCGAATGAGATGTAAGCGTTTTCATACTCAGTGTCGGGTTGCAACCAGGCGGTATGGACTTTGGCTTCCCGGACCGCTTTGACAATATAGCTTTTAATCCTTTCAATGAACTCAGGATACTCGGCATCGGAAAATGGCCAGGCGCCAATCAGCGTCTGGTATAAAAAATACTCGTCGTTTCTATCCGGAACGGCTAAGCGGCGTAGGCGTTTTTTTTTGCCCCGGTTTATCTTGATCCAGGTCCGGAGATTTTTTAGCCACTCGGCCGGCATCTCGGACAAGACATTTATTCTGGCGCGCGCGTCTTCGCCTCTTTTGGTATCGTGAGTCGAGGTCGCGTTTAAGGAATCCGGCCACAACTCTCTTTTCTTCGTGTTGAAGTGGTGGAATTCTTCAAGGGAGCAACCGAAGTGATCCGGCCGTCCACCGACCTCATTGAGGGACAAGAGCCGGTTGTATACATAATGGGTGGTATCTTCGACTCCCTTTGCCATTACCGGACCGGAAAGTTGCTGAAACCTCATGGCAAAGTGGAGCCAGTCTCGCTTCTCTTCCTCAGAAACATAATCGGGAAAGTCCAGGAGCAGGAATCGGCGTACGAACGTAAATCCATGCAACAGGGCGGGAAAATTGGCTCTGGCCCGGTCCACCGCGGCCAAAATGTATTTCCGGTCGTCGTCCGAGACCAAAACCTGGCTAATGTGGGTCCGGTAGACGGGAAATACTGCCAGGACTCCGGTCAAGGCTCTTTGCAGCGCCGTGAGAGTTATGTCGCTGCCATGGCGGTCCCGGCTGGAGATCTTCTTCAAGAGCTGGGCAAGGTTGTGGACGTCGCTCGCCATATCTTCCTGAATTATCAGCTTTTTGTTGTCGTGCACGACATCTTCATAAGAATTCTTTAAGCCGGTTACACTGGCATAGATCCTGCTAAAGGCTCGCGCATTTTCCTTTTGGCAAAACAACTCATTGACATAATTGGTAAAATCATAGCCAGTGGTTCCCTGGACCGGCCAAGCAGGTGGCAGGTCTTCCTGAAGATTGAGGATTTTTTCAACGACTATATAGGTTGCCGGGGCTTTTTCTCGCACTTTTTGCAGATAGCTGGCCGGATCGTACAGCCCATCAACATGATCAATTCTTAAACCGGTGACCACGCGTTTGGTAATCAGATCGAAAATCAGGCCGTGCGTGTAGGTTAGAACGTGCTCGTCTTCCACTCTGAGTGAGATGAGACCATTCACACAAAAAAAGCGGCGATAATTTATTTCTTCCGCGGCCACTTTCCAAAATGACAGCCTGAAGACTTGTTGGGCAAGGAGGTCATCAAGCAAATTAAAACTCTCGGCCCTCCCCTTTGCACCATTGAAGGTCCGCACGTTTTCATCAACAAATGCCTTAATTACGGGGTTGCTGTTGTAGGCTTCCCACAAAGTGTGTTGGATGAATTTTATCTGGTTATGGCGCTCTTCCGGCTCATCGCTCGAAGAGAGCGACTTCAAGACATAGAGGATGCCTAAAAGTTTGATGAAGTCGGGATTGTCTTCGGCAAGTTGCCTTTTTAACCGGGGCAAGTTCTTAAAAAGATTGAGATACGATTCGATTCGTAAGGGGAATGCGAGGTTGTAGTAAGCCACCTTGAAGCCATCCGGGCCGTATTGGAGAGCGATCTCTCCAGCTTCGAGACACTCCCCATAGAACCAGCCAAGAAAGGGCGCCAGAATTCTCTTGTTGAGGCTGGCGGCCGGATAATCCCAATCCACGTCGAAAAACTGAAAGTACCTGGAGCTGGAACCATTCTCCAAAATATCCATCAGCAGCCGATTGTCCGAATCCATCGCCATATGATTCGGGACAATATCCTGAATCCACCCCATGTTGTGCGCTTTGAGCTCCTCGGCCAGTGCCTCCAAGTCGGAGAGCCCTCCCAACTCAGGATTCAGCTGATTGGGATCAACCACGTCATAGCCGTGGGTGCTGCCCTTGACGGCTTTGAATATGGGAGAAGCGTACAGGTCGGATATACCCAGGTCCGCCAGATAGGAAATGACCGGCTGCGCGGCCTGAAAGCCGAAGGCCGGATTGAACTGAATCCGATAGGTCGCGGTTGGCATATTCATGAGAGACTTCCCGGTCTTCATCCCTGTGCAGGTTTATTGCTTACGGGGCATATGGGCACCCGGAGCAAAAAATTCTCTGCGAGGACCGTGGAATGGCGTAGCCATTCTTGCGCGTTTTGATCGCCCAGGCTGGCCTTTTCATTGAAGGTGGGACAATGGGCCTGAAGGATCTTGTAGCAGATGTTTTGGGTTTTCCAGAGGTTAATCTCGAACGGCAAGGTCCGGACCAGTTGTGCCGCCTTATTTAACCTCTCCAGACGAGCAAGATCGTCAGGTTGCTCGAGAAGTTGTTCGGCCAGACTCTCAATATTGACGGCCAGTAACAAGCCTAGCGCAGTCGCATCCAGAGTGGCGCCGGCCAAACGTGCTTCTTCCAGAAGCGGTCTGACGACTTCGGGGTCAAGCCCCTCCGCTTGAATGACCCTACGCACCTTGGCATTCAAGCACAAGTCCGCAGCGACTGAAAGGACTTGGGGCCGTGGCGTGCCGGACCCGGTCAGAAAGCGGATCAAGGGAGCATGGTGCTCATAAATCGAGCTATATGCAGCTTCAGCCTCTCTCAGAGTCGGCCCCATGATGAGGTTCAGGACTTTGCGCCGCTCATCGGCAAACAACGAGGTCAATGAGTACGTGGACGTCCCGAAGTATTTACCCAGCAGCAGTATGGTCTTAGGGAAGTCAGCTCCGGCGAAAGCAGCGGAAATCTCTTGGGCCAGCGCTTCATATTTTTGCGCGCCCTGATATTCGCCGGTGCCGCAGGCGATACTATGATCCCCAAGATGGAGAACGCCAAAGCACAGGCTGGAGGATACGTGCGTAACCTCTGAAGTGACCGTGGCCCGTCCGATAACCAGCCTGGAGCCTCCGACCTGAAAGCTGCGGTAGTCCTCCCGGGTGGCGGAATAGGCATAGATCGAGCTGCGTTCGCCGATGTCCTGGAACAGAGAGCTTAAGGCATAGTGGGCGCCCACGTCTTTCATATCGAGCATGACCGGCCTGACAAATTTCTCATATATGGTGCGGCCGTCACGGTGTTCAGGTATGTTGCTCTTGGCCAGTTCAAGGTGTTCGAGAAAGGCGGGTTCGAAGGGTTCGCTAAAAAGCTGGTCGGCCAACTGCAAAACTCTGCCGGCATATTTTATGTTCTGAACCGTCTCAATCCCGGAAAGCTCGTCAAAAAACCAACCGCAACTAGTGTACATGAGCATTAAGTGGCGTTGGAGCTCCATGAGCTTCAGAACCGTGATCTCGTCCTCGGAGTTTAAGGGACGGGTCGCGTGGCTGATCATAAACGCACTGATGCGCTCGGGGGATCGATCCACGATGATATCGATGTAGTCGTCTCGAGCCGCCCAGGGATCGGTCAGAAATTTGCTGGCCATTTGTTCATAAGCCGGGTTCACGGCATCGCGGAGCCAGTCCAGGGCCGCACGCAGGGGGGCTCGCCAACCCTGGTTCCAACCTGAGTGGCCGCCGCTGTTGCACCCGCAATCGGCCCGCCAACGTTCTATGCCGTGCTCGCAGCTCCACGAGCTGTTCTCAAAGATCTCCACTTCGAACGCCGGTGGATGCTCCTCCAGGTACCGGCCATAATTTGTCACCTGCGCCAGGCCGTTGGACTCGATGTGATGGAGCGCATGCGCCAGGGCCATGTCACCGTTGCGATGATGATGCCCATAGCTTTCGCCATCCGTGGCGATGTGGACGAGGCGAGGCGAGTCGTCAGCGAACGCGGACAGCAGCCGGTTGGCGAAGACCTCGCCGTTGTCGAGCAATCCTTCAAAGGCCAGAGCCTGGGCAATGGGACCGTCGTAAAAAAACAGGTTCATGACGCGGCCAGACGGCAGCGACACCCGGTAGGGTATGGCAGGATAGATTTTGCCATCACTCACGTCCTGCCACTCATTACCATCAAGGGGTCGCACCCGGCTGGCCTGCCTGGGGGCAAGTATGGCAAAGGTGATGCCGTGTTGGGCCATGAGGTCCAGGCTTTCCAGATCTACCGCCGTCTCCGGGAGCCACAACCCTTCCGGCTTGCGTCCAAAGCGATATTCAAAATCATTTATGCCCCAGATAATCTGGGTGCTCTTGTCACGGCGGTTGGCCAGCGGTAGGATCATGTGATTGTAGGCTTGGGCCAAGGCATTGCCATGACCGGAGAATTTCTCCAGGCTCTGCCGGTCACCGTCTATAATTGCCCCATAGGCGTCGGGGGCGTACTTCTGCATCCAGAGCAAGACCGTCGGACCGAAGTTGAAGCTTATGCTGGCATAATTATTCACCAGTTGGGCAATCCGTCCTTCCGTATCCCAGATTCTCGACACGGCGTTGGCCGCGTAGCATTCGGCGGTGATCCGCTCGTTCCAATCGTGGTAAGGGAACGCCGAATCTTGGATCTCAATGGCCTCCAGCCAGGGGCTTTCTCTGGGAGGTTGATAAAAATGCCCATGGATACAAACAAATCGGTTCATCAGTTAGTCCTCCGGTTGTAGACTTACAATGAGAAAGGCAACACTAAACATTGCAGCAAAGGCGATGGCTCGGTAAGGAAACTGACGGTGCTCAAGGGGTTCCAAGTGATCCGCCGAGCCATTGTGGCCCAATAGTGGAAAGCATTATTTTTCCTTTGATGTTAATTTTTAATAATACTCAAATCCACCATGTCAAGTCAGACCGGCGCCCAGGAACTTTGCCAAAAAGGCCTCGGCTTCCGGGGGTACGGAAGTGAAATGGACCAGGAAGGCAGGGGGGGATGTGGAGAGGTGAGCCACCACTTTGCCGTAAAGGTCATCGGAGATTTCGTGGTCGTCGGGGTCGTATAGGGAAATCCGCAGGTTCGCCAGTGGGGAGGGCAGGATCTCAGAGTGAATTTCGACCATATTATGGGCTATTTTGGTGATGGTGCCCCCATGCCCCAGCTCTCCGGTATGTTTCCAATCCACCACGGTAAACTGGACGCGGAGCCCGTGCTTGAGTTCTATCCACGTAATCTCTTTTTTCGGAGGCAGAAAGAGTTGAAAATCTCCGCCGATACCTCCCACTTCATGGATGGTCAGCGGTTTTTTCACCCCTTTGAGCATAACCTGCATGGCGGTGTCTATCCGACAGATATCGCCACATTCGTCTAAGGTGCTTTCTGAAATGAAGATTTGGCCGCCCACCGTATAGGATTCAATGCGGGCCGTGAGGTTGACCGCGCGGCCGACCACGGCATACTTGATTCTCTTCTTAGAGCCGATGTTGCCTATCACCACTTCGCCGGTGTTGATGCCGATACCTAAAGCTACTTCGGGGTACCCGGACTGGCGATTCCGTGCATTGACCGTGGTCATGGCCAATTGCATTTCCACGGCGCACGCCACGGCTCGTCGCGGGTCGTCGGGGCGCAGGATAGGAGCTCCAAAGATCACCAGGATGCCGTCGCCGATGAATTCGTCGATGGTGCCCTGGTACTTCTGGATGATTTCCGTCATGGTCTCCAGATAGATATTGATCATCGCCATCACATCCTCAGCGGGCAGACGCTCACTTATGGAGGTGAAGCCGCGCAGATCGGCCATGAGAATCGTAGCACGCCTTTTTTCACCCGCTATTTTCAGTCCACCTTCCTTTAGAATCGTGTCGACGATTTCATCCGAGAGGTAGCTGCCAAAGGTCTGGCGAATAAACCGGTTGCGCAGTTCCAGGGCTGTGTTGAGTTCATGCAATTGTCGCTGTTGCTCTATCTTTAGATCCCGCAGCCGCTTTTTTTCCAGACAGGCCTGCACCCGGGCTCTCAGCAGCACCGGGTTGAAGGGCTTGCGCAAATAGTCTTCCGCTCCCAGTTCAATGCAGCGGACCGCGCTGTCTATTTCGTCCAAGGCGGAAATCATGATGACCGGCAGGTCCCGCCAGGTTTCGGAATGCTTCAGGTTTTGGAGCACCTGGTAACCGTTCAGTTCCGGCATCATAATATCAAGGAGCACCAGGTCGAAAGCGCCGGTGGCGATCATCTCCAGGGCCAGGCGGCCATTGTGCGCCACCCGCACCGTATGGCCTTGACGCTCCAGATAACGGGACAGCAGGTCACGGTTTATTTCATTATCATCCACCACCAGTATAGAGCCGGGTTCTCTGCCGGCAACGGCATCACTTTCCTGAGCCAATTTCCTCAAGCTGCGCATTACGCTGTCAATCAGAGGAGACTGGTCTGAGGCCTCCGGGGTTACAGTCTTAAGACCCGCATCGAGCTTGGAAAAATCAATGATATTGTTGATTCGCGCCAGGAAGAGCTTCCCGGCGTCGTGGATTTTCTGGAGGTCGGCGGTAATTTTTTCTCGCCCTTGTTCCGCGGCGTTCTCCAACAGGATTTCGCTGTAACCGATGATCCCGTTTAGCGGGGTGCGCACCTGATAGTCCAGGTTGGCGATGAGCGATTCCAGGTTGAAGGACACATCATCTGAGGCAAGTTTGTTGGCATCCAGGAGGACATTGATTATCTCCAGGAGTTGCTGACCGGCAGAGAGAATTTGGTTGAGGTCGGAGACATACGCTGCTAGGCCCAGATCATCGGCGTCTCCCAAGAGCAGTTCACTGTAACCGATGATCGCGTTTAGGGGTGTCCGCAATTCATGGCGCAGATGGGCCCACAGGGCTTGTGGGGTTCGACCACCATCAGCTTCTGGACCGGACGCACTCTGAACGGCCGGAGAAGTTGCCTGGGTTTCGGTCTGACGGGGTTCGGATTCGGTGGTGAACATGGTTTGTCTAAGTCGCTTCCTTACCTAAAAAACCTTGGATTTTTTCCAGCAGCCGGCGAAAGTCGATGGGTTTGGTGTCATAGTCATTGCAACCTGCGGCTAATGATTTTTCCCGGTCTCCCGCCATGGCATGGGCGGTAAGGGCAATAATGGGGATGGACCGGGTTTCCGGCATGGCTTTGAGCAGGCGGGTCGCTTCCCAGCCGTCCAGGCCGGGCAGACTGATGTCCATGAGGATCAGGTCAGGGGCTTCTGAACGGGCCAGATCAACTGCCTGTTCGCCATCCACCGCGCTGACCATCTCAAAGCCAGCCTTGAGCAAGCGCCGCGATAACATGTCGCGATTCATTTCATTATCTTCTACCAAAAGGATCTTGGGCATGTAGTTTTGCTCCTTAGGCAATTTCCTGCTAAGCAGTTCTATTACCGGTTTTCAATTTGCTCTTCTTAAGGCAAGATTTCACCAGTTCGCTCACTTCGGCCAGTAACTCATCTCGCGGACAAGCGTCTTTCCGGATGATCTCCTGGACATAACCATTCAGTCGCACGCGGTCTGCTTTCGTTAAATCTTTGGCGGTGACGACAACGATGGGAATGGTCCGCCAGCTTTTGTGCTGGTGAACGCGGTCGATAAATTGAAACCCGTCCATCTCCGGCATCATGAGATCCAGCAAAATTAACATCGGCTGGCTCTCGGCCAGGCGCTCTATAGCCACGCGCCCGTTCTCGGCCTCGATCACTTGACACCCTTCTTTTTTCAGCAAACGCCGGAGAATCTCCCGCGTATCAGGATCGTCTTCGACGACCAGAACCGGACCGGGTTGAGGATGCCGCCGATACTTTTCCAGAACCGCCAGCAGGCGCTTACGCTGGATGGGCTTGGTCAGGTAATCCGACGCGCCCAAGGCGTAGCCCAGGTTCTTATTATCCACGAAAGTCAGCATTACTACCGGTATATCGGCTAAGGCAGGATCGGCCTTGAGCTCCGTCAACACCGCCCAGCCGTCCCGGCCCGGCATCATCACGTCCAGCGTAATGACGTCAGGTTGGAGTTCTCTAGCCAGACGCAACCCCTCTTCACCCTCGGAAACGGTCTGCACGCGAAAACCATCCTTGCTCAAAAAACGTTTCAAGAGGTCACGGGTAGCCGGATCATCTTCAATGACCAGGACAGTACTCAAGTCTGCCGATTCCATCTGCTCAGGTAGTTCGTTGAGGGGCGCTGCTGCCGGGGGTTGAGCCTTGACCCGGGCCGGGAGCCGAATCGTAAAGGTGGTGCCGGCCCCGTGGTCACTAATGGTACTGATCTCTCCTCCCATCATCTGACAGAAGCGATGGGTGATGGTCATCCCCAGCCCGGTGCCGCCAAATTTCCGGGAGGTTGAAGCATCGCCCTGAACGAAAGGCTGGAAGAGTTTCTCCATCTGGTCCGGGGCCATGCCGATTCCCGTGTCACTGACGCTGAATTTAATCCAGTCGACGCCGCCTATGAGCTCGCGAGAGGCTTCCAGGGTGATGGTGCCATTTTCGGTGAATTTACAAGCGTTGCTGAGCAGATTGAACAAGGATTGCCGTACCTTGGTCAGGTCAGCATGCATGGTGCCCAGATCAGCGGCACAGTGCACCTGAAGAGTATTGGCGTTCTTTTCCACCAGCGGCTTAATGGTGCTGACGACATCTTCGATCACCCGGGAAATACCAAAAGATTCCAGGAAAAGATCCATTTTGCCGGCTTCGATCTTGGACAGGTCGAGAATATTGTTGATGAGGCTCAGAAGATGATTACCGGAGGCATGAATCTTTTGCAGGTCGGGGATAAGATCTTCCTGCCCCTTCTCTTGGGCGTCTTCCATCAAGATTTCGCTGTAACCAAGTATGGCGTTCATAGGGGTGCGCAGCTCATGGCTCATGGTGGCCAGGAACGCGCTTTTAGCTTGATTGGCGGCATCGGCGGCATCTTTGGCTTTTGTCAGGGTCGCTGCAATTTTCATGGGCTCGGTCAGATCGCGGGTCAACATGGCAAAGCCACGCAGATTTCCGCCCTGATCCCGGATCGCCGTGAAGACCACGTTCGCCCAGAAGGTTGATCCGTCCTGGCGCACCCGCCAGCCCTCGTCCCCGAATTGGCCCTTGGCCGCCACCACGTCCAAGTCGCGCTGGGGCTTGCCGCTCTGGATGTCTTCTTGGGGATAAAACCGTGAAAAGTGCTGGCCGACGATCTCCTCGGCGCTATAGCCCTTGATCCGCTCCGCTCCGGCATTCCAGCTCACCACGCGCCCCTCCGGATCCAGCATGACGATAGCGTAGTCGGTCACGCTCTCTACCATCAACCGGAAGCTTTCCTCGGTCCAGCGCAGTTGCTCTTCCACATGCTTACGGGCGGTATTGTCGGTGCCGATCAGCAGATAGCCGATGATGGTCTCTTGCGCATCGCGCAGCGCCGTGACCGACACGATGGCCGGAAAGCGGCTGCCGTCCTTGCGGATGTAAGTCAGCTCGTAGATGTCCTCGATGCCGCGGGAAGCCTTGAAGACCAAGGCCTCAAAACCTGGCGTAATCGTGGTATCAAGCTCGAGGCTCAACGCGGCGGCCCGCGCGATCAGCTCCTGCGGATCGGAAATCGCGGCCGGGGTGATCTTGTCCACCACTTCGGCAGCCGTGTAGCCGAGCATGCGCTCGGCGCCGACATTGAATATTTGAATGACGCCCTGCGCGTCGGTAGCGATACTCGAGAAGTTGGCGCTGTTGAAAATCGCCTTTTGCAAGGCCCCCGCTTTTAGCAGGGCCTCTTCCGCCTGCCGACGCTCAGACTGCGAGACCAGCCAATTTGGGTCAGAGTAATTTGGCATTTCTCATCTTTCCTGGGAGGTCACAGCCTGCCTTCGAGGCCGCTCAAACTAACATATTGAAAGTCAGACCCCAGGGGCCCGAAGGCCCCTGGGGTTATCGCGAGTAAAATTGTCTGCATACGGTTCCGAGATCAGGTAACGCTAAACGGGACCAGCTTCCTACCTTAACTACTCCCCTTATTTAAGATTCTTCGGGGGGGCAAAGGTGGGCAGCATAACCGCGTCGATACCCTGGGCCACGCCGTTGGTCGCCATCATGTCAGGTTTGACGATGGTAGCGTCATTCACCATATATTTGTCGCCCATTTTGGTGAATTTCATGATCCCGGCGTTGTCGGTGGGGCACAGGGTCTTGCATTCTTTCAGTTCCGGCAGATCCTTGACCAGGTACTTGCCCGGGGTGATATGAAAGAACACCACGTCTCTGACGATGGCCGGATCGCCCATTATCTTGTCCAGGGTTGCCTGGGGCACAGCGGCGAAGGCCGCGTCAGTGGGGGCAAAAACCGTGAAGGGGCCCTGCATCGACTTCAATTCCTGCACGTTGGCTTTATCCGCAAGACTTAAGAAAGTCTTATAGTTCCCGGCGGCCGCCAGGGTATCATACAGGTTTGTGGGTTGCGCCATAGCCATCCCAAACGGGACCAACACCAACAGCAGGGTCACTAAAGCAATTCTTACTTTCATTATTTATTCTCCTGGTGAAATTTATGTTTGTACAAGCTTTTCATCCCGTTGAGCGTTACCTGATCTCGGAAAAACCACGCCCGTTTCCTCAAAAAAGTGCCCTCGCCAGCCACCTTCATCCCTGGCCTGTGCACCTCTTTTCGATTCCCTCACTCATCTTAAAGTCGTCCAAGGAGGTACAGTATGAGAACCACTATCAGAACCGTCCCCAGGACACCGCTCGGGCCATAGCCCCACTGTCTGCTATGTGGCCAGGAAGGCAGGGCGCCGACGAGAAAGAGGATGAGTACGATAATTAAAATAGTGCCTAACATGGTACTTCTCCTTTGTGGTTAGCCTAAATTATGGGGAATGCCATGCACGTTGCACTGCAAATTATCCCCAAACGTTTCACTCTGTGGTTACCCGGGTGCGCCGCACATCGAGCTTCGGCCCCTCGCTTGAAAATTTTGCCTGATAGTGATGGACCTCTCCACTCTTGATGGTCATATGGGGGAACCGCACATCCGAGGTGCTGCCGCTGTCGCTATAAGCCTTGAGGAACAAGGTGTACTCCCCGGTTTTCCGGCCGATTACCCGCAGGTTATAAAGGCCGCTCACTGGATTGCGCAGGTGGATGTCGGTGGTCTCGGGACCCGTCCTGTCTCCGGAAGGATCGGTGAGCATAAGTTCCCCCGGGGGAGAGCCCCCGGCATCGGATTGGATGCGGATGTCCAAAGTCTGGGCGGCGGCGGCGCCTGGAAAAATGGCCAGGGTCGCAACGATGAAAAGCCCGATCGCCAGCCAGGCTGATACGATGGTTACTCGGTTCATGATAATTACCTCCGGTAGTATGGTTGAGGCGGTCTTATTGCTCTTCTTCCTCGAGTTCCCGCAGGTGCTGTTCGGCGGCTTTTTGGCGCTTGCCGGCATCCTGCTGGCGCTTGATGGCGTCTTGCTTACGCTGGCCGGAATTTTGCTGTCGTTTCCACTCCCGTTCGCGCTCCTGCCATTCCTCTTGCCGCTTCTGCCGTAACTCTTCCTGGCGCTTATCTTCACTCGTCTGCGCACCGCTTTGGGCCAGTACTTGGCTCGAGAACCAGAGATTGCCGGGGATTACCAATAAACCTGCCAGGAGCATCGTCCCCAGTCCCATGATCTTTTTCATCTGCCCCTCCTAAATATCTAAGTCGCTTCGCGGCAGGGGATGGCCAGGCCATGACTTACCGATCAACCGCTCAGCGTTATCGGCCTCGTCAAACGTACCCACGTTGCCCTTTCCATTGCCGTCAATTCCTTCCCTGCCATGGCCCCAAGCCCTAAATGCCAAGAAAGGCTGCTTTTTTTGGGCGAAAAGATTATCGGCCCCACCATCCCGAGGGCCGCGCCCCCATCAGACCCAGTATGCCCGTGACAATCAGGTAAACCGCCACAATAATGCTCAACAGGCCGGGTTGAATCAATATCAATATCCCGGCGATTAACGCAACGACTGGCCCCAGGTATGGTTGGTATGGCATGTGCTCCTCCTTTAATTCATCATTGCTATCGTATTGGGCACCCTGGTTAAGCAAAAAAGAAGGTCCTCTGGCGCTGAACCAAGTCAGTTACTTCCCCACTCGGATTTTGGAGAGTTCACCAATGAGCCCAAAAACGCTCAAGAGCCACAAGACCACGGCAATGACTACGACAGCATTCAAGATCGACTTAATGGAACCCGCCATTGGAATGTATGAGTTGACGAGCCAGAGAAGAACACCAACTACGATCAAGACCAGCACCACGTTGATTAAAGGCATGATCTACTCCCTTTATGTTTGGATTTCAGAAGGTACTCCACTCTTTTAATTTTGGAGGTTGGACGTGCGATGAGGCGACAGCCCATCCGCATCTGTCCAAATTGCTCCTTGGAGCCTACTTTTCGAGTGTAACCCCAAAAGCTGATCCTATTCCCGACGCCAAGGCCTTGAACCTGAGCCTCATAAGAGTATGCCCTTTGCGGGGGGGGGCGGCCAGGCAACCCACTTGGCGAACCCCTGATTATCTTCATCGGCCTGGGCAACCGGCCCCATTTTGACCTAACCACCAATTCTTTCCCTTTCATGCCCCCTATCCTTGAATGCAATCAAAGGCTCCTTTTGACCTTGCCTCGAATTATAATCACATATGATAGAATGTCAAGGTATATAAAGTTTTATAATTGAATATATTGATATATTATAAAAATTATATCTTAATATTGATTCATAATAAATTATATATTTATAATTGACTTATATGGCTATATATAATAATATTTGAGGCAAAATGGAGGGAGGTTATGGAAAATAACATAGTGCTAACCACTGAGGAAGCGGCGGAGTTTTTGAAGCTGACGCCTTTCACAGTGCGAGATTATGCCAGGCGGGGAATTCTGCCGTCACGCAAGGTGGGCAAGGGGTGGCGGTTCTATAAGCCTGACCTGCTGGCCTGGTTAAGGGACTATAAGGCTCCACATTGAGGGGGAAAGCTATGAGGAATTACACATGGACTGAGGACAACTCATGGGGACAATGCCTGTTAAAGCCAGACGGGCTGGGCCGGATAATTTTGGGCGCGGCATTAACACATCTTTGACTTTTTCACCCATTCTGGCCCAAGCCTGCAGTCGGGCGAGCCCCGAACGGAAAGATGATCATGCCTCCAACCGCCGCCGGGGCGTGACCATTACCGATCTGCGCCAAACATCACACGAAGGCGCCATCGTGGTGGCCAAACGCCTCTTTGAGGTGCAATACCCCAACATAGTGTCCATTCGGAAACTCCTCCAAATTCCCCCTTCCAGAGGCCCCGCCCCGCCGGAGAAACCCATTTAAGGAGATCAGAAGAATGAAAGGAAACGGTCCGATGTCGGCTTTGGTGCTCCTCCTATCTCTCACCATGGCCTGCGGGTCCGAAAACCAGGGCAGCCTGGGGCCGGGAGGGGGGGTCGGGTACGACCGGATTTACGACCCGAAAACCATGGAGACGGTAAGCGGCGAAGTCGTATCGGTGGGCAAGATTATCGACCGAGGCATGGGTTACGGGGTGAGCCTGACCCTGAAGACGGGCAAGGAGACCATCCTGGTGTACATAGGTCCCGATTGGTTCATAGAAAAACAAGACCTCACCTTTGCGCCCAAGGATCAGATGGAGATCACCGGCTCCCACATCACCTATCAAGGGAAACCGGTTATTATCGCCGCGCAGGTGAAAAAGGGTGACAAGAGCCTGAAACTGCGGGACCCCGCCGGCATCCCGGCGTGGGCCAGCGCTGACAACCACAGCGCCTCAATAATTGGCAAATGGCAATTGCAGGAAATGGTCGAAAATAGCGAGTTTAAAAATCCTAACGAGACTGCCGAAAAAAAATGGGGTAATCTTGAGATATTCAGTAACAATACTTTGGAATTTTACTCTTCTGATACGAGGGGAAGGTGGAACATACTCAATGATGGACAAATAAAAGTTATCTCCGATTATTGGGGAACGTTCATCCTATCAACCGAAGGAGATAAGTTAATAATGACTTTTTCTGATGATCAAACTAAGTATATTTATAACAAAATAAAATGATAGATTGTTGCAGTTGCTGTGGATCAAGTTATCACATAAAGTGACTTAGGATTGAGTTGAACCTTGCCACCTGTATTAGGGTACTGCAGCAGAGGCGGACAAACCGCATCGCTGAATTTCGTCGTTATGCTGTTATGGTAAGTGATAAAGGAGGAGGTACACAATGCGCAAGCGCATTATCGGTCATGGCCCTGGTGATGCAGCAGCCGCCGAACCCGCCTGGCTAGACCTTGAACGCCTGGCACAGGTGGAAATCACGTCCGAAAACGTCGACCATCCAATTGAATCGGCCCTGATTGCGGGTATGGGTTCGGGTTGGCGAGCCGCACAGCCTGGGGAGCAGACGATTCGCCTCCGGTTTGATGAGCCGCCGAGACTCCAACGGATTCGCTTAGTGTTCCATGAAGATGAGCAGGAGCGCACGCAAGAGTTGGTTTTACGGTGGTCACCAGATGGCGGTCAGTCGTACCGGGAGATTGTGCGCCAGCAGTATAACTTCAGCCCCCCGCAGGTAGCACGTGAGATCGAAGAATACGCCGTCGATCTCGACGGCGTAACCACCCTCGAATTGAGGATTAAGCCGGACATCAGCGGTGGCAGTGCCCGGGCATCGCTGACGCAACTGAGCGTTGTCTAACTATCAGACCTAACTTCGGCCATCAGAGCAAGGAGGGCTAGCTAACCGATCGTTACAGCCTAAGGGGCCGGATCAAAGGAGGGTGAGATGGACGAACAGGAAGCCAAAAAGGAAATAGCCCAAGCAAAAAAGGAACTTCTGGAAGCTCAAACCAAACTGAAAGAATTAAATGCTAAATTACAGGACCTCTGGGACGTGATGGAAAAAATAGAGGGAGCGCAGAGCCGGCTGCAAAAAGTAGAAGAAAAATTGTTTCTCGAAGGTTTCGGCAAAAAATCGTCTTTCGACCGCATCGATAATGAAAAAGATTAGAAGGGTCCATACGTCAGATCTTCCCTATTGTAAGCACGCACGTAAAATGAGAAAAGCAGTGCCGGGACCTGAAAATGGCAGACTTCACCGGCGACATAGACGCCGGTGAAGTTTGGGGACAGCCTGGATAGCGGGGTTGCAGATTGTTTGGATAGTAAGCTGAAGCAGTTATCCGGGGTTAAATTCCTCCAATTGGGATATAGGGGTTAAGAAAGGGGGCAGAGGAAATCCTGCTGCTCTGCACCTCTGCGCAGAAATTCATTTTTTCAAAAGCAACCACTTCATTTCTCCATGAAGGCTTCGACCTGCTTTTTAAATAACTCTGGTGCAATTGGTTTGTCGATGTAGCCATCAAATCCTGCGGCGATGACCTTTTCGCGATCGCCGACCATGGCCAGAGCGGTAACCGCCACCAGGGGAATCCGGCGTAGCATGGGGTCCCGCTTGAGGTAGTTAGCCACCTCATAACCGTCCATCCCTGGCATTTGCACATCGCAAATGATCAGGTCAAGCTTTTCCTGACGCACCAACTCAATTCCCAGAACCCCTCCACGTGCAGCAAGGACGGTGAAACCGAAGGCCTCCAGTAAGTCGGTCATGAGCTCCAGGTTTACCGGGTTATCTTCGATGACCAGGATTCGTTTAGCCATAGATGCAGTCTGTTCGATCCAATTTTTACACCGCTGAGACGCAGAGGACGCAGAGAAAAAGGATAGAAAAACTCTGGGCTCTCTGCGTCTCTGCGGTGAATTATTCGTCGAGCGTGATGCTGAATTCACTGCCTTTGCCGTAATGGCTCTGAAAGGCGATGTGGCCATTGAGCAACTCCGCCAGTTTTTTGCTGAGATGCAGGCCCAGGCCGGTACCTTCGTGACGCCGGGTGTCGGAGGTGTCCACCTGGGTGAAGGCTTGAAAGAGTCTATCCTGTTCTTCGGGTTTGATGCCGATGCCGGTGTCGATCACCTTGAATTCGGTCCGCCAGTGTCCATCCTGGGCATTACGTCGAAGTTCAACCTTGACTTCGCCGTTTTCAGTGAACTTGATGGCGTTATACGTCAGGTTGAGCAGGACCTGGCTCAAAGAGCGGCGGTCAGTTCTTATGGTTATCTCCTGGTCCGGCATTACGGAGATCAATTTGAGGCCCTTGTTTTCGGCCATGGGCATCAGCGTGCTGGTGACTTCTTGGATGATGCTTTGGCAGGAGATGGGCTCCGGCTTCAGTTCGATCTTACCGGACTCGATCTTGGCGAGATCGAGCAGATCATTGATGAGCAGGAGCAGGTGCTTGGCGCTGGTGGAGATATTCTGGAGCTGTTTCTCCTGTTTTGGAGCGAGGGGGCCGGAGACCTTCATCAGTAGGGTGCCGGCAAAGCCGATAATCGAGTTGAGCGGGGTGCGCAATTCGTGGCTCATGTTGGCCAGGAACCTGTCCTTGGCCAGGTTGGCGTTTTCCATTTCGAGACTCTTCTCTTGCAGAGTCTGCTCGAAACGCTTACGCTCGGTGACGTCCCGGGCGGCGGCGAACACGCCCTGAAGCTTGCCGTCCCGGTCGGCAAAGGTGGTGGCGTTGTAGCTGACCACCGTCTCTCGCCCATCTTTATTGCGGGCCGTAAGCTCGTAGTTGGTGACGTTGTCTTCCCGCAGCACCAGCCTGATGCCTTCCTCGGCGCGTTCGGGGTCGGTGAAATAGGTCTTGAAGGGAGAGCCGATCAGCTCCTCCCGGGTGTATCCGGTGAGGGATTCCATCTGCTCATTAACGTCGGTGATGATCCCTAAAGGATCGGTAGTCATCAAAGCATCGATGTTTGATTCGATCAAGGAGCGGGCATAGAACTGCTGGTCCCGAAGCTGTTGCTCCAGTTCCTTCTGCTGGGTGATGTTACGGGCCCCGGCCAGGATGCCCAGTTGTTTGCCCATGGCATCGGAGAACACGCCGGCGTTGAAACTCACCGGGATCCTGCGGTTCTGGCGGGTGATCAGCACCAGTTCGTAGGCCAGCACCCGGCGTTGCTCCAAAGTTTGCTGCACGCCGGCGCTGGCTCGTTTGGACTCGGTGAAATAGTCGGCAAACGCCGAATTGATCAGATGTTTTCGTGAATAACCGGTCAACCGCGTCGCTTCTTCGTTCACGTCGGTGATGACCCCGTCCGGCGCGATGGCGAACAGGGCGTCGGCGCTGGCTTCGATGAGGGAGCGGTTATAGGCCTGTTGATCCACCAACTGGGATTGCAGGCGGGCCTGTTCGCTGATGTCACGGGCGCTGGCGAAGATACCCTGCACCTGGCCGTCGGCGGCGCGGAAGACCGAGGCGTTGAAGGAGACGGTGGCCTTTTTGCCGGACCTGGTCTTGAGCACGAGATCGTAGTTGGTGACCACGCCTTCGGCAAAGGTGCTTTTAACGCCGGCATCGGCCCTCTGCGGATCGGTGAAGTATTGCCGGAAGGGTGAGGCAATGAGTTCGTCCCGGCTGTAGCCGGTCATGCGGCACATCTGTTCGTTCACGTCGGTGATGAAGCCTTCGGGATCGACAGTAATCAGGCCGTCAACCGAGGATTCGATCAAGCCCCGCAGATAGGTCTGTTGCTCACGCAGCTGCTCTTCCAGGCGCACCCGGTCGGTGATGTCACGGGCGCTGGCGAATATGCCTCTGACGTTGCCCGTATATGGGTCTTTAAATACCGAGGCGTTGAAGGACACCTGGAGTAAGCGGCGGGTGCGGCTGACCAAGGTGAGGGCATATTCGGTGACGATGCCCTTTTCGAAGGTTTCTTTCACACCGGCCATGGCCAGGCCGGCGTCCGTGAAGTAGTCCTTAAACGGCGTGCCGATGAGTTCGGCCCGGGTGTAACCGCTCATCTGGCACATCCGGTCGTTGACGTCGCTGATGATGCCCTCTGGGTCCACGGTGATGAGGCCGTCAATCGAGGCCTCGATCAAGCCTCGGTTGTAAGCCTGCGAATCCCGGAGCCGCAGTTCCAGTTTTTTCTGTTCGGTGATATCCCGGGCCGCGGCGAACACGCCCTGGAGCTTGCCGTTCCAGTCGGCAAAGGTAGCGGCGTTATAGCTGACCACCGTCTCGCGCCCTTCTTTGCTGCGGGCCGTGAGCTCGTAGTTGGTGACGTTGCCTTCTCGCAGCACCAGCCTGATGCCTTCTTCGGCTCGATCGGGGTCGGCGAAGTAGTTTTTGAAGGGAGAGCCGATCAGCTCCTCCCGGGTGCAGCCGGTGAGAGCTGCCATCTGCTGGTTGACGTCGGTGATGATGCCCACCGAGTCGGTGGTCATCAGGGCATCGATGTTCGCTTCGATCAGCGAGCGGGTATAGAACTGGGAGGCTTGCAACTGCGATTCCAATTTTTTCTGATCCGTGATGTCACGGGCGCTGGCGAAAATGCCGCGCACCTTGTTGGCCGCGTCCTTGAACACCGCGGCGTTGAAGGAGACGGGCACCTGACTTTCGTCCGCGGCTTGCAGGGTCAGAACGTAGTTGGTGACCGAGCCCTCCTTCAGGGTGAGGCGCACCCCCTCGGCAGCCCGCTCTTGCTCCAAAAAGTAGACGGGGAAGGAGGAGCCGATGAGCTGGCTGCGGGAGCGGCCGGCCATGCGGCACATGGTCTCGTTGACGTCGGTGATCCGCATGGCTTCATCGACGGTGATCAGACCGTCCACGCTGGCTTCGATGAGACCCCGGTTATAGGCCCGTTCCTCCGCCAACTGCTCCTGGAGACGGGCCTGGTCCGTGATATCACGGGCGCTGGCAAAGATCCCCCGCACCGCGCCCGATTCGTCTTTAAAGATGGCGGCGTTGAAGGAGACCAACTGCTCCCGGCCGTCTTTGCTGTGCAAGGTCAACTGGTAGTTGGTAACCGCGCCCTTGTCCAGAGTCAGGCGCACCCCGGCCGCGGCCCGCTTGGAATCGGTGAAATATTCCGGGAAAGGCGTCCCGATGAGATCCTCACGTTTGTAACCAGACATGCGGCACATGGTCTCGTTGACGTCGGTGATTTTCAACCTCGGATCCACGGTGATGAGGCCGTCCAGGGAGGCCTCGATGAGACCCCGGTTATAGGCCCGCTCTTCCGAGAGCTGGGTCTGCAGGCGGGCCTGTTCGGTGATGTCACGGGCGCTGGCGAAGATGCCGTGCACGTCGCCGGAGGGATCTTTAAAGACTGAGGCGTTGAAGGAGACCACCAGTTGCTGTCCGGCCCGGGTGGCCATGGTGAGAACGTAGTCGGTGACCACTCCTTTGTCAAAGGTCTGTCTCACCCCGGCGTCGGCGCTGTCGGTATCCACGAAATAGTCAATAAACGGTGTGCCGATCAGTTCCTCCCGGGTGTACCCCGACATCTGGCACATGCGGGCATTGACATCCGAAATGATGCCCTGGGGATCGACGGTAATCAGGCCGTCAACCGAGGCCTCGATCAGGCCACGGTTATAGGCTTCCGACTCCCGGAGCCTTTGCTCCAGTTCCTTGTGCTCGGTGATGTCACGGGCCGCGGCGAACACGCCCTGAAGCCGGCCTTCGGCGTCCCGGAAGGTGGAGGCGTTATAGGAGACCACTGTCATGCGGCCGGTTTTGGAGATAGCCGTCAGCTCGTAGTTGGTGACCTTGCCCTCCCGCAGCACCAGCTTGATGCCTTCGTTGGCGCGCTCGGGGTCGGTAAAATAGGTCTTGAAGGGAGAGCCGATCAGCTCATCCCGGGTGTACCCGGTAAGGGTCACCATCTGCTTATTGACGTCGGTGATGATGCCTAAGGGGTCGGTGGCCATCAGGGCGTCGATGTTGGATTCGATCAACGAACGGGTATAGAACTGGGTGGATTTGAGCTGTTCGGTCAGGCGGATTTCATCCGAGATATCTTTGGAAATGAGCAGGTAGCCGATGGCCCGGCCCACCGAATCGCGGCGAGGCGTGATGACCACCCTGGCGGTGAACAGGCTGCCGTCCTTGCGGCGCCGGGTGATGGTGCCTTCCCATTTGCCGTTGTGCAGGGCGGCATCCAGGATTTCCCGGGGCTTGCCGGCCGCCACGTCTTCTTCAGTGTGCAGGATGGCAGAGTTGGCCTTGCCCACCACCTCTTCAGGCTCGTAGCCATACAGCCGGCGGGCGCCTTCGTTCCAGAGCAGGATCTTGCCATCCAGGTCTTTACCGATGACCGAATACTCGGTGGAGGACTCCAGGATGTTGGTGATGAAGTCCACCGCCTGCTGGGCGTCACTGACGATGGCGCTGTCGAACAGCTTCGCCTTCCGGACCTCCTCGCTGAACCGCATTTCGTTGGAGTAGTCCTTGGAGATCAATAGGAAGCCCACCGGCTGACCCGAGACGTCGCGGCGCGGCGTGATGACGACCCGGGCCGTGAAGACCTCGCCGTTTTTGCGCCGGCGGGAGATAGTGCCTTCCCATTTGCCTTCTCTGAGAGCGGCGGCCATCATTTCGGCGGGCTTGCCGGCTTTAACGTCCTCTTCCGTATGGAGGATGGAGGAGTTGGCCTTACCGATCATCTCTTCCGGCTCATAGCCGTACAGCCGCCGGGCACCCTCATTCCAGAGAATGATAGTCCCCTCCAGATCCTTACCGATGATGGAATACTCGGTGGAGGATTCCAGGATGTTGCCCAGGAAGTCCACCACCTCGGAGTTATCGCCCAGGATCTTGTTATCCAGCAGTCTCTTGACCTTGGACAGCCGGGTCTCACTGGCGATGCTTTTGGAGATGAGCAGCAAGCCGACGGGCTTGCCTTTGGCATCCCGCTGCGGCAGACTTACAGTATGGGCCGAAAATTGCACCCCGTCCCGGCGCACCCGGGTAACGGTCCCTTCCCACTTGCCGTCATCCAAGGCAGCTTTCACCATATGCTTGGGGAGGCCGCCCTTCACCTCTTCCGAGGTATACAGGATGTTAGAGGATTTTCCGATGACCTCCTCTGGCTCGTAGCCGTATAGCCGGCGGGCGCCTTCATTCCAGGAAACGATTTTTCCCTTCAGATCATTGCCAATGATGGAATAATCCGAGGATGACTCCAGGATATCTCCCAGAAAGTCATCCACCTGCACCGTATTGCCCACAATCCTGCTGCCGGCCATTCTTCTCTACCTCCAAACTTATAATGCAGTGGCCAGTGATCAGTAGTCAGTAGTCAGTGGCCAGTAAAAGCAGTAATCAGTATAAAAACAATATTTATAAATACCTTTCGTTTCCCTCGTTTCCAATCTGTGCTTGGGAACGCCGTAACCACCAAGCTGAGCTTGGCATCCACTTTCGTTCCCAAGAGCAACTTGGGTACGAGAAAAAAAGGAGGACGGCCGCCCGGCTGTCCTGATGTGTAATACAGGCACTCCCCGCCAAAGATGGTGCGCGGTGCGCACCCTACGTCAAGCACTGTACAGGCCACTGACCACTGATCACTGATCACTGATCACTGCTTGTCCCATTACCGGCACGGTAAAGGATATCCTGGTTCCCCGATCCTCCTGGCTCCAGATGTCCAGACTGCCATTCAGCATCCGCATCCTTTCCGCCATGGCCGATAACCCCAGGCCCCGTTTCGTAATATCCTGGTTCAGTATTTGGTGGGAGTCAAAGCCCCGGCCATTGTCTTCCACCCGGAATTTGACCTGGCCGTCCAGTCTTTTTATGTCCACTGTCACGAGAGCGGCCTGGGCGTGTTTGGCGATGTTGGTGAAGGATTCCTGGATGATCCGGTAAATGATGACCTCCACTTCCGCCGAAAATAATCCCTGGATGGAGTCCATGTCCAGAGTCACCGGGATCTGGCTATACTTGGTGAATTCGTCGAAAAAGTATCTCAAGGCCGCCGCTATCCCCATGTGCTCCAGGACGGAGGGGCGCAAATCCTGGGACAGGCGCCGGACGTTTTCAATGATCTCATTGATGTAATCAAGCGAGTGCCCCAAATCTTCCTTCATCCCACCGGGCGGCAGTTTCTTTTCCACCCATCGCAACTGCATCTTGAGAGCCGTCAGGGATTGGCCCAGGTCATCGTGCAGTTCATAGGAGATGCGTTTCCGTTCGGTCTCCTGGGCGTGCAATAGCTGAGAGGTGAGGAAGCGGAGTTTCTCTCTTGATTCCCTGAGGGTCTCTTCGACCCGGAGGCGCACCTCGATTTCTTGGTTTAGCTGTTGATTGGCGGCCTTCAGTTCCGCAGTCCGGTCTCTGACCCGCTGTTCCAGTTCGTCATGGGCCCGGCGCAGGCCTTGCTCGGCGCGTTGACGCAGGAAGGCCTCAACAATGGCGAAAGACAGATTCTCTACGGCTTCCTGGTCTGCCGAGTCATAGCCTCCGGCTATTTTTCCCAGGGCGATTATGCCGATGGCCTGGCCGGCATATTTTAACGGCACCCCCAGGAAAGCGCTGAGGGGAGGATAGCCCGGGGGGGCGGCGAAGGGCTCGGGATGGATGGCCGGGTCATTGGCGATCAGGGATCGTCCCTGGATCATAACTTTTTCCAAATAGCCGTGAATGTGCGGCAGGCTGTCGAACGATCCTTTTTTGGCCGATCCCGGCAGCCGGCAGGACGCCCAGCCCGGGTCGCTGAAGACAATATCCAACTTGCGAGCCTGGTTCACCTTGCCCAATAAAGCAAACCGGCTTCCCGTCAAGCCTTTCGCCACGTCCAGACAGGTGCGGGCTAATTTTTCTTCAGTCTCTGAGGTTAAGGCCTCGTGAAAGACCCGGTTGATGCCCGTCAAAATCTGGGTCTTCGCCTGGAGGCGCTCCTCGCTCCGCTGCAGCTCCTCAACCTGCCGCATGAGTTTGTCTATGAGCAGCTCCTGGTGCTTCTCCTCGAAAGCGGCGGGCAGGGAGGTAACCCCTTTGGCACCTTGGCCATTGAGCACCTCCGTCACTTTTTCCAGGATGGTCGTGGGGTCAGTCGGTTTGGAGAGAATCAGGGAAACGCCGCATTCTCGGGCCAGGTCTCGGGCCTCTTGCTCATTAAATGCCGCGGTATAGAAAATGATTGAGGTTTCGGAGATGGCCGGGTCCAGGTGCATTTGCCGGACCAGCTCATAGCCATCCATTTTGGGGAGCAAGACGTCGGAAATTACCAGATCAGGATGTTCGGCCCGCAACAGCCGCAATGCTTCAGCGCCGTCGGCTGCCTCCAACACGCGGTGCCGCCCATGGCTCAGCAGGAGCGACAGCAGTTCCCGGTCAGGGGCGCGGTCATCAACGACCAGGATGGTGGCCATTTTTTCGCTTGCAGGGATTGTTGATAATAACAAGCTTCACAGTCATCCACCATGATTACAGGTTAAGTTATCCTCTGCCAACGCTAAAGCAACAATTGTCTCGATTAATCTCTAATGAACATCAGGCAAGAAGCTGACGATCTGGCTGGTAAAGGCTTGGGCCTCGATGGGCTTGGCGATATACCCGTCAAAACCGGCAGCCAGCAGACGTTCGCGGTCCCCCACGGAGTCGAGGGCAGTCACCGCTATGATGGGGATTTGCCGCAAAACCGGATCGGCCTTGAGATCCCGGACAACTTCGCAGCCCCCCAATTTGGGGAGTCTGACGTCACAGATGATGATGTCGGGCTGCTCGCGACGCGCCGCGGCCAGCCCCTCTTCGCCGTTTACGGCCGGCACAACCGAATAGCCGGAGGCCTCCAGCAGGTCCGCGTAAAGCTCCTGGCTGAGGGGATCGTCTTCGATGATGAGAATGCGGCGACCTGATTGATCCGCCTGTTCCGGATGGCGGGTTTGAGCTTTGCCGGATCCAGGGTCATTCTCGCCAACGCCGGCGATTAACGTGATATGGTCGATTACATCCAGAATGGCTATGGATAGCTTAACGGTCGGCTGGGGCGAGCTGAGAAGAAGACGGGAGCCCATCTTCGCATCTCCTTGGCAAGGGCTTAGGGTTTCGGGCAGCAAATCCTGTATCCTGGATGCACCGCTGGACTAAGTTTTCTTCCTAAATCCCCGGTGGAACAAAGGTTGTTCAAGGACCTGATTCCTTGCTTCAGCATAGACCATGGGTCATAAGAACTTCGGGCTTTGTCTGGGTTCCGGACAAGCCGCCGGAATTGCCAGTAAAACTAACCCATTTATTTTCTTAAGTCAATCTTTGTTCATGCCGGTATATTAACAAAATAAAATCTATAAGAGAATAATAACGGTGATCAGGCCAGATATGAATTATACGGGCTTTAGACAAAAGGCAGCGCCTGGTTCTCCGGGGAGGAAGGGAAGAAAGGCGCCATTAAGACAGGCGAATTTGCTGATCTGGCAGTGCTAAATCAAGATTATTTTTCTGTTCCTGAAGAGCGGATTAAGCAAATCGAATCCGTCCTGACCGTCGTGGATGGCAAACCGGTGTACGCCGCGGGGCAATGTCAGCATCCGGCGCCGCCGCCCTTGCCGGTGAGCCCGTCGTGGTCGCCGGTAGCCGTTTATGGCGGGTATCCCCAAACAGCCTCAACCGTCATTTTTTGTTCTCTTCCCCAAAGACGGGTGGCTGGGGATCAGCGGTGAGTAGCGCCCGGCTTTGTGCCGGGATTTGGTTCTGCCAGCAGTTCCCTGACCTTGGACAGGAGTTGTTCCGCTCTGAAAGGCTTTTGAATAAAATTGATGACTGACTCCTTAACGCCGCGCGTCACTACGCCGTCTTCAGTGTGCCCGGACATGAACAAGATCCTCATCTCGGGATGCACCGGGACTAAATGTTCAGCCAGTTCCCGCCCCCCCATCACCGGCATGGCCACATCGGTGAGCAGCAGATGGATGGGGTCCGCGTGGTCTCGGCCTATTTGCAACGCCTCCAGGCCATCCTTGGCAGTGAGCACCGAGTAGCCTTTGAGGGTCAGCATGCGATGCACCACGTGACGCACTCCCTCTTCATCCTCTACCAGCAGGATGGTGCCCGTGCCCTGGCCATTGGAAAGGTAGGGTGGCGCTGACACCACACGCTTTCTGGCCCTTGCCGCGCGGGGGAGAAATATGCGGAAGCTGGAGCCCTTGCCGGGGCTGCTCTCCACCAGGATGTAGCCGCCGCTCTGTTTAATTATCCCGTAAGCCATGGAAAGTCCCAGGCCGGTGCCTTTGTCCTTTTCTTTGGTGGTGAAGAAGGGCTCGAAGATGTGGGAGAGAACCTTTCGGCTCATGCCGATGCCGGTATCCCGCACCACCACCACCACATAATTACCGGGGGTGATCTCCGGGTGTCGACGGGCATCGTTGAAGTCCACCTGGACATTTTTCGTCTCAATGCTGAGGTGACCTCCCTGTGGCATGGCATCCAGGGCATTGAGGACCAGGTTCATACAGACCTGCTCCATATGGTTCGGGTCGGCTTTTACAGTCCCCAATTCCGGTCCCAAAACTGTAGAGATCTTGATATTCTCATCCACCAGACGGCTGAACATCTCCATCAAGTTGGAGATCAACACATTGAGGTCGATAATCTGAGGTTGCAGCACCTGCTTGCGGCTGAAGGCCAGCAGTTGCCGGGTCACCGCGCTGGCCTGATCCGCGGCCTTTAGGATGGCCTGGACCTGCTGGCGCCCCTGTTCAGCTTCCTGCAGGTCTGCCAACAAAAGTTCGCCATAGCCGCTGATGACGGTGAGGAGGTTGTTAAAGTCATGGGCCACGCCTCCTGCCAGGCGTCCCACCGCCTCCATCTTGGCCGTCTGTCTGAGATGCTCCTCTCGCCAGCGCAGCACCGCTTCCACTTCTTTGCGCTCCGTGATATCCGCGGCAATGCCCGCGATGCGATAGGTTTTTCCGGCCTCATTCCGGATGGGAAAGAAACGGGCGGCAATCCAGCGGACGGCGCCGTCCGGCCGTCGAACCCGGAAATGTGGAAATTTCTTTTCCGAAAAATCTCCGGCCATGCGCTTCTTCAGGGCAGCCTTAACCTCCCCCAGGTCTTCCGGCGCCACGCCCTCGAGCCAGGAGCGCGGCGCCTCATACAGGCTGGCGCGACTGCGGCCCCAGATGCGTTCATAGGCCGGGCTGATATAGTGCACCCGTTTCCAGTCGCCCGAGGCGAGCATAATCGCGTCATCGATATTTTCCGTCAACTGCCGGAACCTCTCCTCACTCTCCTTAAGGGCATCTTCCGTCTGTTTGCGGGCGCTGATATCCATAGCCAGGGTCAAGATGCAGGGGGTGCCGTCTGTATCGCGAAAAGGATATTGAAAAATCTGTAAAGTCCGGCCGTCGCCGGTGGTTCGCTCCCATTCAAAAGCAGTCTGGGTATCGATGACCGACGTCGCGGGACAGCCTTCGCAAGGCGCCTGCTGGTTATAAAAGAGCTCGTAGCAAAACTTGCCTGCCGTTTCCCCAAAGGCCTCCCGCAAGCGCCGGTTGGCGAACCGGAGGGTATGATCTTCCCCGTGCAAGGAAACAAAGGCGGGCAGGGCGTCAAGGAGGCTGTAGAGGCGCTGCCGTTCTTGCTCCAAGGCCGCCTCCGCCTTCTTCCGGGCCGTGATGTCGGTTACGAAAGCATAATATATTGGCTGGCCGTCCCCCTCCCGGCGCACATGCACGAACAGTTCCACCGGCACCCGGCTGCCGTCTTTGCGCAGGTATTCTTTTTCATAGCGCACCGCTTGGCCGGTGCGCTGCAGCTCGTTGATCTTTGCGGTCTCTTTCTCCAGCCATTCCGGCGGAGTGAGATCTTTTTGCCAATTAAGCCTGGATAATTCTTTCTGGCCATAACCCAGAAGTTGTAGGAAGGCTTCGTTGAACATACCCATGCGACCGTTGAGGAAAGCGACCGCAAAGGGTTGGGAGGAATTCTCCAGGAAATCCGCCAGCATCGACGTATGACGTTGGCTCTCCTTGAGAGCCGCATCCGCCACCTTGCGCGCCGTGATATCCCGGTGGATACCCACCGCGCCCAGGAGATTCCCCTGGCCATCCGTGACCTGGCCAGCCAGAGATTCAGCGCTGAACTGCGTCCCATTCTTCCGGCGGTAGGTGATTTCAAACCGGGCTGGCTTCACCGGCTCTCCCGTGAAGAAGTACTTCTCTCGGACCGCCTCAAAGTCAGCCCGGTCGACATAAAGCTCCTCGGTGCTCTTGCCGATAAGTTCCTCTGGCTCGTAGCCGAACACGGTCTTGACCGCGGGGTTGGCCAGGACGATGCGGCGCTCCGAGTCCGCGAAGATGATGGCGTCGGAAATGGATATGAAGATGGCTTCGAATTCGGCGCGGCTTTTTGCCAAGGCTGCTTCGGCCTGTTTGCGGGCCGTAATATCCTCGGCCAGACCCACGATCCCGGTGACCTCACCATTTCCATTGTAGATGGGGGCAACGGAAAGGCTCACGTCGATCCAGGCGCCGTCTTTGCGCCGGGCTCGCACCTCCTCGCCGGTGAATGGTTCTCCCTGAAGAACGTGTCTGATGATCTCCCGGGATTCCCCCTGTTTTCCCTCGGGCACGATGGGCAGGGGGCGGCCCTGAAGTTCACCCCCCCGCCAGCCGAAGATGAGCTCTGCCGCCGAGTTGACCCCCTGGATTGTGCCCTCCCGGTCCAGATGCACGATGGCCAGGGGCGAGGCTTCGATAAGGGCCTGTAACTTGGCATTGGCTGCCCTGAGGGCCTCCCGGACCCGTTTCCTCTCGGTGATATCCCGGAGTATTGATTGCACTGCAGGCCGGCCCTGATACATGATGGCGCTGCCGATCCCCTCTACCTCCACGAACTCGCCGTCCAGGCGCAGGATCTTCTCTTCTAGAGGGCCGACGGTGGCCCCGGCCCGAATTTGCTTAACGCGGTCCTGGACTGCGGCGCGAGATTCGGGATGGAAGCGGTCCATAACCGATTGGCCCACCAGGTCGCTGCGTACGACGGCGCCGAAGAGCTGCACCGCGGCTAGATTGACAAAGACGATCCTGCCCTTGGCGTGCACCACAATGGCGTCGGGGGAGAGCTCCACCAGGCTGCGATAGCGTTCTTCGCTCTGGCGCAAGTCCGCCTGAGCCTGTTTGCGGGCGGTAATGTCAGTATAGGTGGCCACCGCCGCGATGATCGACCCGTCCCGGTCCCGGACGGGGGTGGCGTTGACGTTGAGGTGGACGGCTCGGACGTTAACGCCTTCTCCCCGTTGCAGCAAATACTCTTCGTCCACCACGGTCTCGCCCAGATTCAGGGCGCGCCCCAGGGGCAGATCATCCGGAGGGCAACTCCGGCCATCGGGATAAGAGCGCGGAATTTGCTTGAAGTGCTCCAGGTCGCCCAGGGAATCCGGCGCTTGTTTCCAGATCGTCTCAGCCCGGCGGTTGGTCAGGATGATGCGGCCCGACGGTTCGGCAATGATTACCCCCGCGGGCATCTGCTCCAGCACGGTCTGAAAGAGATTCCGCTCGTTTTGCAGTTCCCCGGTCAGGTCCTCCAACTCCTCGGCTTGCGCCTGCAGAGTTTCGTTCTGGACCCGCAGTTCCTCGCCATGGATCTTCAGTTCTTCGTTGGAGATCCGCACCTCTTCCGAGTAGTTTTGGACCTCGGTCAGCAAACGCTGCTGCTCCGGCTCGCACTCCCGACGTTTGGTGATTTCCTCCTCTAATTTTTGGTTGGCGGCAACCAACTCGGTGGTGCGCTCTCCGACCCGGTGTTCCAATTCATCCCGGTTTCGCTGCAGGGTCTGCTGCACCTTTTTCCGTTCAGCAGCATAGCGGATGGCCCGGAAGAGCCGGCTTGCGTCCGTTTTTCCTTTGATCAGATAGTCCTGGGCCCCCTTTTGCACCGCCGTGAGGGCCAGGGTCTCATCGTCCAGCCCGGTCAGGAGCACGAAGGGGATTTCCGGGGCTTGAGTGTAAGCTTTGTAGAAGGTCTCCAGACCCCGGCTGTCCGGCAGACTCAGGTCCAGCAAGACCAGATCGATCTCGCCCTTGCCCAGTGATTCCAGGCCTTGGGAGAGCCTGGGGACCCACTCGAGGGTAATATCGCCAGCCCCCGCCTCAGCCAGCATCTCCCGGACGAGGCGGGCGTCGCCGGGGTTATCTTCGATCAGCAGGATCTTAAGGGGACCCTCAGGCTGCGCCCTGAGTTCGGGACCACATTCGCCAGTGGCCTTAGACCTGGCCGCGTCCGCTTCCGGAGACTCTGCCAGAGGTTGCCCCTCGGCCAGGCCCCCTCGGAGATGCCCCAGGCTCTCCTCAGCTCCGCTCTCAGGGACCACCCGGGCTTCGGCCAACTGCCGCCGCAATTCTTGCACTTCCAGCAGCAGTTCTTCTTTGGTCTTCCTGTCATCCATGCGCACTATCCTAAGGTCATCCAGTGGTCTGTTTCAGAACTATAGCGCTTGCCGAAAGTTCTTTCCTTTTATCCCCTCTCCCCTTGCGGGAGTGAGTTAGGGTGAGGGGTGAATGAGGAAATATTTGCCAATGGGTATAAGTCAAGAAGCTGATAATCTCTAAATAAAGATTAACTTAACCTTACAAACATTAATATAAAAAATAATCATCTTGAAAAGTTCTTTTTTTTCATAAGATAATTGCTATGGGAAAGTTTTCAACTACTAGCCAGTCCAAAACTTCATTACGTTGCGTATTGAGACCTCTGCGAAAGTCTCGCGTAGGATAGCCGCCCTCGGCTGTCCACACTTCCGCAGGTCGAGAGCGCCTGTGCAATATTTTGATTAACTTGGGCAGCAGCAGAATCAAGGCAGACGCCTCACAACCCAGCCGTCAGGCGAGAACCTCCAGAGGTTATTTTCTTTGTCAGGCTGAGGAAGCGCCGCAGCCGCATCGGCGACTTCTATTCTGAGGTAGGGGCGGGGTCTCCCCGCCCTGCCTAGGGTAAGGAGTAAGTCGCAAGTAATCTCTTCTGCACCATGCCGGTTCCGGCAAATCTCTACTTTACGCCCTCATTCCTAAGTTCCAGCTTAGGAACGCCACTTTCCGCCCAAGCTCTGCTTAGGCGCCTCTCCCGCCCCCTTGATGGGAAGGCAGTGTAAGGAGGAGGGTAAAAAAAGAAAGTGTGAGTAGGCTCCTAAGCCCGGAGGCTTATTTTTTCTTGCCCCGCATCCACCAGGGGAGATCGCCGGGCCCGGCAGCCGCCCGGATTTGAGCCAACTCCTCTTTGAGCAAGGTTACTTCGGCCAAAAGGGTCTTGGCGGCGGCGGCTTCGCCCGTTAGGCGCTCCACCTCCCGGCGCACCCGGGCCAGCTCTTCGGCCACCTCGCCCAGCGCGCCTTTCAGGGACGCGGCTGCCGTTGTCGCGGCGGTGTATCCCGCCATCACCTCGGTCTTGAGCGTCTTGGAACCGGTTTCCAGAGCCACCACCCGCTCCTGCAATTCGCTGAGCGCCCCCACACCTGCCTGGCCCCGGCCGGTCTTGGCCGCCACCGAAAGATCGGGGACTACGGAATCCAGCGGATGGTCCTGGATCATGGCATCCAGCGGGTTTTCGCCAATGGTGCTGCGTTTAGCCATATCGTCAACTCCCTTCTTGGCTGATGATCTCGTCGGCCAGGGCCCGGTAATCCGCGGCGCCGGCGCTCTTGTCGTCATATTGGCCGATAGGCTGTCCGAAGGACGGGCACTCGGCCAGCCGGACGTTTTCCCGGATGACGGTGCGGTACACTAAAGGCCCGGAACGCTGACGCAACTGCTCCACCACCTCTCTCGCATGGCGGGTGCGGAAATCCACCCGGCAGGCCAGGATACCGGAAATTCTCAGGTCCGGATTAAGGCGCTCTCTCACCACCTCCACAGTCTGGAGCAGTTGGGCCAGGCCGCTTAAGGCCATGACGTGAGCTTCCACCGGCACCAAAAGTTCGGCCACCGCCACCAGGGCGTTGACGGTCAGGACCCCCAAGGTGGGCGGACAGTCTATAAGGATATAGTCCCAGCGGTCCGGCGGCAGGCGGCTCAAGTTGCGGCGCAAGATGGTTTCGGCCCCCACTTCCCCGGCCAGCATCTTCTCGGCCCCCACCAGCCAGGACGAAGACGGCACCAGATCCACCCCGGACACCCCCGCCTCCTGGACCAGTTCCAGCATGTCGCCATTGTCGGAAAAAATGCCCAAAACACCCTTGCCGGGATTCTTGACCCCGAACCACGCGGTGGTGGAGTGTTGCGGGTCCAGATCAATGACGAGCACCCGACGGCCTTTTTCCCCCAGGGCCGCGGCCAGGTTAACGCTGGTGGTGGTTTTGCCGCTCCCCCCCTTTTGGTTTGCAATGGCAAAGGTTCTCATGGCGCACTTTCTCCCTCAGGTCACGTGGTCTCAAAATACCACAGCCCGAGCGCATTCCAGACCCACTTGGGGTCCGGGACACTCGGGCTGTCAGTCTTCGCAGGGAACGGCCTCAAAGGGCGGCCTCCCGGTTATTTTTTTACTGTTTCCACCTTGCCACAAGCCGACGCGCCTGTCAACTTGAGGTCACCATTAATGATAAATCAGAGGGCGTAAAGCATCGGCAGCCAGGATTTGGGCATCAGAGAGATTTTTCTTGCGGGAAGAGCTGGTGCTGATTAATCTGAAGGTGCAAAATGCGGGGCAATCTGAGAAAATGCAAAAGGATCTCAGCCAATGCTTCGCCCTTTGGGGAGTTGGTTAAAGGACAAACCATGACCGTATGGCTCAAACTTCTGACGGTAGGCCTCCTCCTGGGCTTAAGCGCCTGCGTATCGACCGGCGCCAGGGCCATTAAAGACGAGTGGGTCGTCTCTAAAATCGAAGTGGGCAGATCCACCCGGTCCGACGTCATGGCTCTGCTGGGCTACCCCATTGCCGCTACCCATAGAGATCTGGGGCTTAAGGAAGTAACCTGGCATTACTATTATGCCACCGCCTACCCCAACGCCACCGCGTTTATCCCCGGGGTGAAGGCCTTCACGCGCAATTTGAACGAAACCACCAGAGTCCTGTCCGTGAGCTTTAACCGGGACGGCACCGTCAAGGGTCTGGAGCAAGAACAGCTTCCCATCCCGCCTCAGCAAATTAACCTCAGCGGTGAGAAAAGCTAGATAAACCGCTGCATCATCTCGTCGGTGACCAGGTCCACCGTGTCCGGGGTGATACGATACCTCCGGCAGATGGCCTCGATTTGCGACAATAAATCGACGTCTTCCAACCCTGCTAATTCCGACAACATCCCCGTCCGCCGGCCCACCCGATAGAGGACCTGGAGTTCCGGGTCCAGCGCCAAAAAGGCCCGCACGACCCCGATCAAGCGCTCCTGGTCCTGGGGCATCTGCCCGTCCACTTCGGGCAGGAGGTTGAGGATATGGTCGCTTTTGATGGCGCTGGTGACGCCTGAAAGCGACTCCAGAAACAGGAGCAGCTCCCGGGCCATCTCCATATCCGTGGCTTTATCAAAGCGCCCGGCGGCATAGTCCTCATAAAGCGGAATACCCGGCGGTATGGCCAGGGTGCGCAACCGGATGAAATCCGGGTTGATGGCGTTCATGGCCGCGGCCGTCTCCAAAGCGTTGACCTCGAGGCGCCGCCGGCCTCCCAGCCCCGGCATATAATATTCCGACAACTCGATGCCCGCGTCCTTGACCTTCCGCCCCGCCAGGATATGCATCCGTTGAGTGGTGCCCTTGCGCACCAGCTTCAGAACTTGGTCTGCGCCCGATTCCATGCCGATGTGAATCCGGCTGAGTCCCGCTTCCTTAAGGGAAGTCAGAGCCGCGGCCTTCAGGTTGGCGATGCTGTTGGACCGGGCATACGAGGTCACCCGGGTGACTTCCGGGAAGCGCGCCGTGATATGCTGAAGGATAGTGAGCAGGTCAGCAGGGGGCGCCACCAGGCTGTTGGCATCCTGGAGAAAGACCTGGCCCAGGCCGTAGCGCAGCCAGTTCCTGGCCGCCACCCAGGCCCCGCGGTCGCCTCCCGCCAGGCCCATATCGAGCGACCCCGGACCCTGCTGCCGGAACTCCTGCACCGCCTCGTAGACCGCGTCCAGGTCTCGTAGTACGTGAGCCACCGGCCGGATGGAAAACGGCGCGCCTTTATAGACAGGGCAGAAGGTGCAATGGTTCCAGGGACAGTTCCGGGTTACCCGGACCAGGAGGCTGCGGGCCTCGCTGGGGGGCCGGATGGGGCCTTGTTCGAAGCCCCGGTAGGCCGTATTTTGAGCATCGCTCCGGTTCAGCATCTATCAGTCCCGTCAGCCCTTCTCAAAGATTCTCGTAAAAGCCCAAGGGCGCCAGTTCCGCAAACTTTAGGATTTTCTGGACAAGAGAGAGAACGCTCGTCTATTATAACCCAAATCCTCTCTCCTTTAAGTTCCGCGTGGCATGAACCGATTATATTTAGGTGGATAAGCAGCGATGCTCAGAGAGCAGCTATCAACCCCAAAGGCTCATGTGAACCCTATAAAATGCATAACTAGAGAGCAAATTCATGATAGATAAGCCTGCGTTACCGAAGGGCCATAGTTTATATGTAAGGATACTGACAGCTTTTATCGCGCTAATATCTATTACGGTACTACCCATAATTGTATATGGCTATTATGTTGATTCCATCATCATGTTATCAATGGCTGATAATTTAATCATTCAGGTGACAAAGACTGCAATTGAAAAAACCACAGATTATTTAATGCCATTATCAAGAATTGTCGATTTAAGTTCAAAGATCGCCAAAGCTGGTGCTCTCTCCCTGAATAATGATAAGAAGTTGGAAGGGTACACCGTCGAGGTATTGAAATCTTACCCGCAAACCTCGATGTTTTACCTCGGAGATGAACACGGCAATTTTATGATGGCCAGGAGACAGGCAGACGGCAACATTGCCACGAATGTAGTCAGCCGAAAAACCTCCCCGCCAGCCGAAATATGGAAATATCGCAACGCTTCATTCAGCATCGTCAATACCGTTAAATCAACCGCAGTGAAGTATGACCCCCGCCTCCGCCCCTGGTATGAGGGGGCCAAGAAGTCCAAGTCCCTATACTGGACCGACGTGTACATTTTCTTTCATGACGGCAAGGCGGGGATTACCGCCGCCTACCCTGCTGTGGCCCCGAACGGGAAGTTTTTCGGCGTCTTCGGTCTGGATATTCATTTGGATGAAATTTCGCATTTCCTGAAAAACTTGAAGATCGGTAAAAATGGGGTGGCTTTTATCTTCAACGAAAAGAATGAATTGGTGGCTTACCCCGATGTGTCTCTTACCATCAAAGAAGAACATGGCAGATTACGCCCGGTTAATATCGAAGAGATGGGCATTGCCAGCATTACGGCATCTTTTCGAGAATGTCAACAACAAGGGAAAAACAAATGCGTCGTCGAAACCGGGGGTAAAAGGTACATTGCCTCTTATCAGGATTTTCCAGAATCATTTCGAGCCCGATGGAAAGTCGGCGTGGTGGTTCCGGAGGACGATTTTATTGGGGCGGCTAAAGATGAAATGCGGGTGTCATTGATAATCTGCGTGATAATATTAATAATTTCTATCAGCTTGGCCATGCTTATATCACGCGGTATTTCCAAGCCGATTAAACTTCTCACCAGAGAAGCAAATAGAATTAAAAACTTTCACCTCGACGACAAAATAACCATAAAATCTTATATCCGAGAAATCCAGGTTATGAGCAATGCCATCGCAGCCATGAAGTCAGGGCTGCAAGCCTTCAGGAGATATGTGCCTGCAGAACTGGTGCGCCAGCTCATATCCACCGGAGAAGAGGCTCACCTGGGTGGCCATAAACGAGAATTGACCGTATTTTTCTCTGATATCGCGGGGTTCACCACCATCGCCGAAGGCATGGCCCCGGAAGAGCTCATGCTCCATCTTTCCGAATACTTCGACGAACTCACCCAAATCTTAAGTGAACATAAAGGGACCGTGGATAAGTATATCGGTGATGGGATCTTGGCCTTTTGGGGCGCTCCGGTCCCTGATGATAATCATGCTTTGCATGCCTGTGATGCCGCCCTGTTCTGCCAGGCAAAGCTCAAAGAACTCAACCGGAAATGGGCCAGCGCCGGTAAAAGTCCGCTTGCCACCCGGATCGGTATCAGCTCCGGTGAAACCGTAGTTGGCAATGTAGGCTCCAGTGAACGGATCAACTATACCGTGATGGGCGATAATGTTAACCTGGCCAGCCGCTTGGAAGGGGTAAATAAACTATATGGGACCAAAATAATCGTGAGCCGGGCAACCTATGAGGCCATGGCGGGTGAATTTTGGTTCAGACCCCTGGATATTGTCGCCGTCAAAGGCAGGAGCGGGGGAACGACAATCTACGAACTGATCATGAAAAAGGGAGAGGGGGATACGGACCAGGTTGCAGAATTGTGCGTTGAGTTCGCCAAAGGATTTGAAACTTACCTGGCCCGGGACTGGGAGGCAGGCATCAAGATTTTTCAAAACCTGACAAGCAAATTTCCCAACGATATCCCCGCGGACCTTTACCTTACCCGGTGCCGGCATTACCTCTTAAACCCCCCTGAAGCTGACTGGCAGGGCATAGCCTACCTGGAATCGAAATAGCCAGGTCACATCTTTTAGATTTTTTCCCGTTGATCATAATCGCCTTCGTTACCAGGCAGCGTCTGATGGATTATGAGATACTACATTTTCTGCGCCTGACATTTTCGAGCCATGTATCTCAACTGCTTTCGGCGCAGTTTGGCCTGCTGATCCGGAAATTCCTTGTTGAGCCAGGAGAACTTCTTACAGTCCGTTAAGTCCGGGCATTCAGAGCAATCGTCCTGATTCCGTCTCAACGCGCAGAGACGGATGGGACAGCGGTCCAGCCCTTTTCCGCCATTACAACCCGAACATTCGGTGTGGTTGAGAAACCAGTCCAAGCCGCGGCCGAATTCAGGCAGAGAAAAACCTTCATCTCCGGGAAAGCAATGAGCCCACCAATCTACCCGGAAGGTTTCCAGATACCCCTTCACCGCGGCCAAAGCCGCCAGAAAATCTCGGGACCCCAATTGACATTCATCACATAGACCGCAATAACTCTCTTTCATCAGAAGCCTCCCAAGGCAATAATTTTCCTATCCGGAAAATAAAATCTTGCAACACACATGCCAGAGTGGGAGACTGCCGCGGCGCGATTAACTACCAACAACCTTTAGTAATTTTCGATCTGGCAAAATATCCGCCAGGAATCCGCGAGGCAAGAGTGTAAAAACATTTTGCAGATTGTAAAGACACAATTACACAAGCTCACCCTGGGCAAGGCGGAGGGAGTTTCCGGGAAATGCCTTGACGTGTTCTGGAGTTATGACATAAATAAAGTAACGCTCTCAAGTTTCTTCCACTGACAATGCCCATGGGTGCCCCAGCCGCAAGGTTTTTGATGAGCCTGATCCCACTGCTGCCTTTTCTTTTGGCGGGCTGTCTGCCCCTGTGGGTAGGGGCGCTGTTGGCCGGAGTGTCGGGATTGCCGGTGCGTCCCTGGGTCTTAGGGGCCAGCACCCTGGCGGTGGCGGCCCTGATATTGGCGGCTTTTGGCGCCCGGGAAACCTTTTACCCGGGAGTGGGGCGCTGCCCGGCCTTGAAGCCGACCCTGACTCAGCCGCTGGGGGCCACGGTTTACGAGGCCCTGGGGGTGGCGGCGCTTATGGGGTTGGCCCTGCAGTTCGGCTGGCGCACCGGCGCGTTCACCATCCCCCTGGGGGCCTTGGGGCTCCTGGGCGGGTACTTCTCCTTTGCCCCTCCCCTGGCCTGGCACCGGCGGGGTCTGGGAGAGGTGGCGGGCGCGCTCTGCTTCGGCCTGCTGCCGGTGGCGACGGGACTCTATCTGCAGTGCAGCCAACTCTTGACCGAACTCTTGTTTTACGGCCTGCCCCTGACCTTCACCGGCTTCAATGTGTTCCTGGTGTACGGTTTCCCAAGCCCGGGGGATGCAGCAAAACTTCGCACTCTTGCGGCCCGGGTGCAGCCGCTGACCGCGACTTTGCTCTATACAATCTTCAATATTCTCACCATCCTCATGCTGATGGTGATCCTGATTTTTCCGGCGTCGGCCCTGCCCTGGCGGTTCGGGTTGGTGCCGTTGGCGATATTGGCGGTAGTCAACCAGGAGCTCATTAAACGCAAGGCCTACCAAAAGGAGCGCCGGTTGCAACTGGTGGCCCGGCTCACCTTGACGCTCCACGTGGGGATGGGCCTGGTCTTCGCGATGATGCTGTGGCAGCGCCTTTAATACAGGTTTTGGTTTTAGTGGCACAGGCTTTCCAGCCGGTGCCAAGCAGTCCTTCACGGGCCTTTTGCCCACCAGTAAGTTATGAATAATTTCTAGTGCGCATATTCCTGACTTTGAACTTTGAACCTTGAACTTTTCGAAAGGGCAGGTGAGCCAGGATCAACGGTCATGTTTGGAGGCAAAGGCTTGAGGGGTAGAAGGCAGCTAATGATGGTGGTGGCCGTATGTCTCATCCTGGCGCTGGCGCCGGGCTGCCGGATCAGCGCGGCCCAGATTTACATCCCCTTGGGCTATGGATTGACCGGCCTGTGTGTCGCTCTTCTCATGTCGCCGACACCCGCGGCAGCCGTGGTGGGGTTCATCGCCGGGGGTCTGCTGGGGGCCGCAGTCTATAATAATTCCCTCAAACACCAGATTGAGGGGCCCTCGGGAACTGGACCAGCCGATGTCAATGAGTAAAGGTCCAGACCAGGGCTTGGGCGCGGTGTTGAAGGTCTTGCGCGGCGCGACAGACCCCATCTCCGGAGAGCGGCTGGCGGGGCAGTTGGGTCTGAGCCGGGCTGCGGTCTGGAAGCGGGTCCACCGGCTCAAGGCCATGGGGTATATCATCGAAGGCTCACCCCGGCGAGGTTATCGTCTCCTGGGCCTCCCCGACAAGCTCCTTGCGGATGAGGTCCTCCAGGGGCTCAAAACTAGCGTTCTGACGGGGCCGGTGCATCACTTCGAAACCCTGGACTCCACCAATAATTACGCCAAGGAACTGGCCGCACGGGAAGCCCCGGAAGGCACTGTGGTGATTGCCGAGACCCAGACCCTCGGCCGGGGCCGGCTGGGCCGGGAGTGGGATTCCCCCCCGGGGGTGGGACTCTACGTTTCCGTGGTGTTGCGCCCGCAGTTGCCGCCCATGGAACTGCCCCAGATCACCCTGACCGCAGCGGTGGCGGTGGTCCGGGCGACCCATAGGGTGACGCACGTGACGCCGGGGATCAAATGGCCCAACGACCTCATCGTCCACGGCAAAAAGTTGGGGGGCATCCTCACCGAGATGGAAACGGAGAGCGACCGCATCCGCCATGTAGTGATCGGCTTGGGATTGAATGTCAACAACGCGGTTTTCCCCCCGGAGTTGGCAAAGACGGCCACTTCTTTAGCCCAGGTGGTGGGAGGCACACTCTCCCGGGTGGAACTCTTGAAGGCCTGGCTGGAGGAATTCGAGGACTTGTATAAGCGGTTCTTAAATCAAGGGTTTCCGGAAATTCTGGAAGAATGGAAGCGCTATGCCGTAACCTTGGGGCGGGCGGTGACGGTGCGGCAGGGACCCCGGGAAATCTCCGGGCAGGCCGTGGACGTGGCTTCCGACGGGGCTCTGCTCCTGCTTACCCCGGCCGGGGAGATAGTGCGGGTGACTTCCGGCGAAATCACCCCCGAACCCGAAGGGGGCTCGGGGGTTTAAACCAGCGCCAAAATCAGGATTATTTTTTCAGTTCGTCGATTTCGGATTTCAGGCGATCAACTTCAGCCTTATATTTTTCCACTTCGGCTTCGGACGCCTTGGGAGGCTCATAAGCCGGGGTCTCGGGTTTCTTAAAGAACTTATCTTTCGTTTCTTCGAAGCCTAAATATACGGCCAGAGCGCCGCCCAGAAGAAGAATTAAGGGAAGGCCCCCAGCCAGCAGGCCCAGGAACTGCTTCCACCATAAACCAAGGCCAATCAATCCCAGCGCCACTGCGACCAGTCCGCCAACCAAAGCCGTCATGCCCAAACCTCCTTACCCAAAATAAGATTTCCAGCTCATGGCTGGGATGAAACTGCCGATACACTTACATAGACCTTGATTGTTACCAGAAAGAAAAAAATTAATCAAGGAAGAATTCTGAAAAATGGGGTGGTTCAAAAGAATTATCTAATAAATTAGAAAGGTTATATATCATAGCGCCTTGACAAAAATCGGTCTGGACTTATAATGTAAAACAAATTACCCCCACGGGATGGTGAGCACTATCATGGCTGATATTGATTATTACCAAATATTGGGAGTGAGCCGGGATGCCACTGCCGACGAGATCAAGAAGGCTTACCGCAAGCTGGCCATGAAGTATCATCCCGACAAAGCCAAAGGGGACAAAAAACAGGCCGAAGAAAAGTTCAAGCAGATCAGCGAAGCTTACGCGGTCCTGAGTAACCCCGAGAAGAAGAAAGAATACGATGAGTTCGGCTCCCAGGCCTTTAGGAGTAAGTTTTCCCAGGAAGACATCTTTAAGGGCTTCGATTTCAGCGAGGTCTTCGATTTCGGCATCTCGGACAATATCTTCAGCCGCATCTTTGGCGGGCTGGGGGGCGGCGGCCAGCCCCGGGGCCGTTCCCGCATCTACCGGTATGGCGGCCCCGAAGGCTATCAAGGGCAGGTTCAGGCGCCCCAGGGCCAGGACCTCCAGGTGGAAATGCCCATCACCCTCCATGAGATGGCCTTCGGCACGGAAAAGCTGGTGAGCTTCAGCCACAACGGCCAGGTCGAAAAAATCTCGGTAAAAATTCCTCCGGGCTCGCTGCCGGGTAAGAAACTGCGCCTCACCGGCAAGGGCAGTCCCAGTCCCATGGGAGGGCAACCCGGCGATCTCTACGTTAAGCTCAAAGAAGTGGAACACCCGGTCTTCAAACGGGAGGGCAACGATCTCTTTGTGGACCGCCGGATCAAATTCACCGAAGCCATTTTGGGCACCAAGGTAACGGTCCCCACCCTGGACGGCAAGACCATGAGTCTCAAGGTGCCGCCGGGCACCCAAAGCCATACCAAGATGCGCCTCAAGAATTACGGCATCCCCACGGCCAATGGCAAGAGCCGGGGAGACCAGTTCGTCCGGGTCATTGTAGAAACTCCTACCACTCTTACCAAGAAGCAGAAAGCCCTCATGGAAGAGTTGGCCAAAGAGGGATTGTAGTCATCGAAAGGCAATTTTCTTCTGGTCCCATCTCCCGGACATGATAAAGAAAAAGCCCGCTTGACGGGCTTTTGGTTTGATAGCTGCCGGTTAGACCCCTTGATGGCACCGGTTAAGCCACCGCAAAAGATTCTTCCTTATTATTCCCCTCTCCCCTTGTGGGTCAGGGTGAGGGGTTCACCTTTTTTCCAAACTTAACGGTAAGGTCAGGTCCTTGACGTCGAAGCGGTCCATGGCCAGGTAATTCTCGAAAGCAATGAGCCGCACATCGGCAGTCTTGGCCGGCTCGTTGGTCTTCAGCAAGATCAGCGACACCCGCAGAGCGCCGACCTTCGTATTGTCCACCAGGGGCACGTCGAAATAGGTTACTTGAAACGGTCCCACCATCCTCTCTCCGAAGTCAAACTGGACCTCGATGTAATCGGGGGTAATTTTATCGATTGATAACTTTAATTGCAGGCTCGGAATCTCGATGGGTTCCCCCGCTTTCAGCGGCATGATCCCCAAATCCTGCCCATTGGCGGCGGTCAGGCGATAGGCCTGCCGCCGGGCTACCTCGCGGCCGACGTCCCTGAGATCTTCTTTATCTTTATTATCAGTAAGTTGTCCATCCAACTGTTGATAGAGCGGCTTCAGATTGATGGGGAGATCCTGGAAATTCAAAGCGATCAGCCTCAATAACACCAGTTTGTCCTTGAGACTTTGTGGACCGGATTGAGCAGCATCCTTCTGGAAGTAATGGCCCATCAGGGTTTCGAACATCCGCATACCCTGGGTGATGTCTAACTCTTTCTGTTTCGTGATGAATTCCACCAAAACGTTCAGTTTGTTGCTCTGGCGCGCCGATTCTTGCCGGTTGTTCTCCGATCTGATAGAAAAAAACGCGATGGCCGCAGTGATTACCACCCCCAGCACACCCTTGATCAGGAGGTCGCAAATCTTGACTTTTTTGTCATCCCATTCCATGGCCCTGTAACCTTTTGTTTACCAATTGACACTCAGACCCAGAGTGCCGCCTTGAATATTCCTGGTAAAATCTTGATAATTATTGCCCTGCAAAACTGTCACCTTGTAGGTGCCGGGAGTGACTTTGCCGATGAAAAATTCGCCCCGGGCATTGGTGAGGGCGATATAATTTCCCGGCCCAGTCAGTTTGACGCTGGCTGAAATCTTCGGATTCCCATCCGCCCCTTTCACATACCCCTGCACGTCCTTTCCTTGGGCATTGAGCCGGGTGGCTACACCGGTAAGCAGGAGGGCCACAGCCAGGATTAAAGTAACCAGCGGTTTTCTCATCATATGATTCTCCCAAATCCTTTGAGGGACCTTCTCTTAACCACTCTATTCTCCACCTTAAGGCCGTCAGAGCGATTGTCAAGCCTACAAATCATTAACTATTTCTTTAATATCCGGCAACGTCAAATTTCTTCTGATGGCTCGGCAGGTTTGACAATCACCGGTCATCTTGTTAAAAAGGCGAAGGAAAGACACGCACCCTCTTGAGAAAACCGGCCCCCAAGATGCGTGCTGCTCATTTCGAAACACCAGGGAGGTTGACATGCCTATTGAACTGGCCCCCAACATTTATTGGGTGGGCGTCAATGATTGGACTATCCGGGATTTCCACGGCTACCTCACCGAAGATGGTTCCACCTACAACGCTTTTCTGATTGTCGACGAGCACATCACTCTCATCGATACGGTGAAAAAGGAATTCGTGCCCGAAATGCTGGCCCGGGTGGCCGAGATCATCGACCCCGCCAAGATCGAATACATCATCTCCAACCACGTAGAGATGGACCATTCCGGGGGCTTGCCCGAAGTCATCAATCGGGTGCAACCTGAAAAGCTATTCTGTTCGCCCATGGGCAAAATGGGGCTGAGCCGCCATTATAAAACGGAGTGGCCCTGGGTCGAAGTCAAGACCGGGAGTGAGCTGAGCACGGGGAGATATAACCTGACCTTCCTGGAAACCCCCATGCTCCACTGGCCGGATTCCATGATGACCTTCCTCAAAGAGGAGCAGATTTTGTTCTCCAGCGACGGCTTCGGGGCCCACCACGCCTCCAGCGAGCGCTTCGATGACCACCTGCCCGAACTGCCCCTGTCCTATATCCGGCAATTGAAAAAGTACTATGCCAACATCCTCATGCCCTTCGGCGCCCTGGTTACCCAACTCTTTGCCAAGATCGCCCAGTTAGGCCTCACCTTCAAGATTATCGCCCCGGACCACGGCCTGATCTACCGCAGGCACCCCGACCGGGTCCTGGAAGCTTATCAGCGCTGGGGCGCGGGCACCGTGGAACGCAAAGGTCTGGTCATTTACGACACCATGTGGCACTCAACCGAACTGCTGGCCCACGCCTTCACCCAGGGCCTGATGGATGCAGGGGTGGAGGCGCAGATGCACCACCTGCGGCGCACTCATCCCAGCGACATCATCACCGAGGTCCTGGACGCGGGCCTCCTTCTGTTCGGCTCCCCCACCCTCAACAACCAGATGTTCCCCACCATGGCCTTGTTTTTGAATTACCTGAAGGGCTTGGCCCCCAAAAACAAGGCGGCCGCGGCCTTCGGCTCCTTCGGCTGGAGTGGCCAGGCCGTAGCCCTCATCACGCAAGAACTCCAGGCCATGAAACTCAACGTAGTCCATGAGGGCTTCAAGGTCAAATACATCCCCGACCCCGAAGAACTAACCGCGGCCCGCACCCTGGGCGAAAAACTGGCCAGGGAGAATTTGGCCGGATAATCTTGAGAGGAGGACCGGGGGACGTTTTCTGTAAGGGTCCCCCGCCCTCTTCTCAAGCTCCCTCCCAACCCCCCATAAGAGAACATTTGGTGGCACAGGCGTCTCGCCTGTACGGGTCCTTGCTTTATATATGGACTTTAACGAACCTAACAACGTCTTGACGTCTTAGCGTTATGATTGATATAATGTCACTATGAGAACCTTACAGAAAAGAGCCACTATCTACTTCGACCCGGACCTGCACCGGGCTTTGCGGCTCAAGGCCGCAGAGACGGACCAGTCGGTTTCCGATCTGGTCAACCGGGCGGTAAAGCTTAGTTTGGCTGAAGATATGGAAGACCTGGCCGCCTTCGAGGCGCGAGCACACGAGCCCAACCTGCCTTTTGAGGAAGTCCTGAAAGATTTGAGTCAGCGTGGCAAGATATAGGCTCATGCTCAAGCCTTCGGCGGTCAAAGACATCGAAGCCATTCCGTTGAAAAGGGATCGCCAGCGGGTGATCGAGCGCCTCAGCAAGCTGGCCGATAACCCTCGTCCATTCGAAGGCGAGAAAATATCCGGGCAGAATAAATACCGGGTGAGACAAGGACGTTACCGCATCCTATATTCCATCGAAGATCAAGGTTTGCTCGTGCAGGTAGTCAAGGTTGCCCATCGGAAAGACGTTTACCGATAAGCATTTTTCCACTCGTTCCCAGGCTGAACTTGGAACGAGTGGAACAAAACGGCGGTGATTATCATGGAACTGGCCCAAGTAAGTCTCATACTGGCGGATATCAGCGGCTACACCAATTTCGTCACGATGCACCGCGTCAGCCTCCTGCACGCCGAGCAGATTGTCACCGAACTACTGGAAGCCATTATCAGCCAGATCGAGGAGCCGCTCATCCTTAACAAGCTGGAAGGGGATGCCGCCTTTCTCTATGCCCGCGCCGGGGATGAAGCCGGCCTGGCCAAGCTGGTCCTGGATAAGGTGTTGGTCTTTTTTACCGCATTCCAGGCCAGGCAACAGGAACTGATCAAGGCCGGCGAAGGGGGGTGCTTCTGCGAAGCGTGCTGTAATATCAGCCAGTTAAAACTCAAGATCATTGCTCATTATGGGCAGGCGGTGATTAAGCAGGTTCGTCATCTGGAGGAACTGGCAGGCTCGGATGTTATCCTGGCCCACCGCCTTTTGAAGAATAAAGTGCCCTCGCATGAATACCTCCTCTTGACGGAGAATTTTTATCAATGGAGCGGTGGTCTGCCGGGGCCGGAACCTCAGGTCTATAACGACACCTATGAGGATATCGGGGCCGTCCGAGGCCGGGTGTATTATCCGGCCAGGCCTCCCCTGGAAATCCCGGAGACCCCCCGTTTCACCAAGTTAACCGGCATCCTGGAGGGCCTCAAGCTCTTTCCCAAGACCATCCGGCAACGCTTGTTCCACCCCAGGACTTTCCACAACCTGTCGCAATGAACGTGGTCAGATGAAGAGGGAGTAGGCGTGGTCCTATCAGGCAATGCCACGAATGACTAAATCCTGGCCTGAGCTTCGGGAGGCCGCCCAAGACTTCCGCTATCTCCTTTCCCGCGGCTACCCCCGCTCTGCGGCCCTGACCCTGGTGGGGAACCGTTACAGCCTCGAGCACACCGCCCGCCAACTCCTGCATCGGGGGGTCTTTGCCCCTAATCTCGCCGCGGCCCGTCGAGCCAAATTGCGCTTACTCAAAGATTTACCAAACCTGCCCCTGGCCCTGGACGGCCACAACGTCCTTATCACCCTGGAATGTGCGATGCGCAATCTCCCTCTGGTGGCCGCGGACGACGGCTTCATCCGGGACGTGGGCCAGGTTTCCCGGGCCTTTAAAACCTCCCCGGAGACCGACCGGGTGCTGGCGCTTTTGGGCGATTATCTGGCCCAGCACCAGGCCGGGCCGCTTCGGGTTTTCTACGATGCCCCTTTAAGCCTGAGTGGCGAGTTGGCCCGGCGCACCGAAGCAGTCTGGGCCGCCCTGGGCCTGACAGTCCAGGCCCAGGCCGTGCCGGTGCCGGAGCGGGAACTGGCTGAATTTCCCGGGGCCATCGCCACCAGCGACACCGCCTTGATTGACGCCCACGACCCGGTGATAGACCTGGCCGGCGAGGTTATCCGGCAATATCCCGAATGGACGCCCCTTGATCTCAATAGCCGGGAGCCCAGGACAGTAGGGTGAGACGGGACCACTTTCAGCTTAACAAGGCCCGGCCGATAAAAAGTTCCGCAAAGTAAGCCTTCAGGGGCTTGTCAAAAAAACGAATATGGATTATTTTATCTCCATCACGGGCGGTTAACTCAGCGGAAGAGTGCCATCCTCACACGGTGGAAGTCACTGGTTCAAATCCAGTACCGCCTACCAGCCAATTCAAGGGGTTACGGACTCTGACCGTGGCCCCTTTTCAGTTTTGCGACCGTTTTGTGATATATATATAGGTCATGAGTGGAGCTGCTATCGCAAAGACGATGGTTGCCTGGTTCAATAATAGTTCAGATCCACTAGTTAAGGCAGCCGTCGCCTGGGTGTCGCCGACTATCGGTTCATGAGGAGTTTTACAGCTATGCGCGCTTTGTTGGTCTGTCCCCAATTTCCCCTTTCTTTTTGGAGTTTTAAAAAATCTTCCCAACTCCGGGGTAGTAAAACGGTCAATCCGCCGTTGGGTTTGATTACGGTGGCAGCCTTGCTGCCCTCGGAATGGGAAATGCGTCTTGCCGATCTTAACGTCAGAAGCCTGTCCGAGGAAGATTGGCAGTGGGCCGATCTGATCTTGATCACGGCCATGTATATTCAGCGGGAGGGCTTGTTGGCCCTGGTGCGGGAAGCCAAGCGCCGCGGCAAAACCGTCGTCGCCGGGGGACCCCATCCCACTTCGCTCCCTGAGGCAGTCCTTGCGGCCGGTTGTGATTTTGTGGTCCGGGGCGAGGGCGAGAATACAATTCCTTTGCTCCTGGAGGCCATGAGACTCGGGAAGACCGGGATAATCGAAAATAACGCCAAGAAACCGGACCTGTCGACCTCGCCGACCCCGCGGTTTGATCTGTTGAATCTGGACGATTATGCCACCATGACGATTCAGACGTCCCGGGGCTGCCCGTTTGACTGCGAATTTTGCGATGTGGTGAATCTTTTCGGACGCATACCCCGTTACAAGACCCCGAAGCAAGTCATCGCCGAACTGGAGGCCCTCCACCGGCTCTGGGCCAGGGGTTCCGTGTTCATCTGCGATGACAACTTCATTGGCAGTAAGAAGCACGCCAAGGCCTTCCTGCAAGAACTCACCCCCTGGTTGCGGAGCCGGGGTGAACCCTTCAACTTCTTGACCCAGGCATCGGTGAATCTGGGGCAGGATCCCGAGATGATCGACCTCATGACCGCGGCCAACCTGAGAGAAGTTTTTATCGGCATCGAGTCTCCGGACGAGAATGTGCTCCACACCAGCCACAAATATCACAACATCAAGAACCCGCTCATAGAATCGCTGCACACCCTCAAGAAGAAAGGCATGGAGGTTATTGGCAGTTTCATCATCGGTCTGGACGGGGAAACGAAAGGGGCTGGCGAGCGCATCTGCGCCTTTGTAGAACAGACTGAAATACCCGTAACCATGCTTGGGGTCCTGCAGGCCGCGCCTCATACCAACCTGTGGCATCGATTGGAGCGAGAAGGGCGGCTGCGCGGGGATGTGGGAGATGACCTGGGGACCTTCTCAGCCTTGAACTATGAGCCGGACCGGCCGGAAATCGACATCATGCAGGAATACGTCGAAGCCTGGGACTACCTGTACGAACCATCCCGTTATCTGGCAAGGACCTACCGCTATTATTTGGCTATGCGCCCGGCTCGCCGCGCCCAGGCGGTCGCCACCGGGGCCGGCCTGCCAAAAGACCGCGTCCCCGAGCCGGGCCTGACGTGGCGCCGGATATTTAACGACATCAAGGCGGTCTTCAAAATCCTCTGGTGGCAAGGGTTGCGGCCGTCGTACCGGCGTCAGGTCTGGACTCAGTTACTTGGGATGCTGAGACAAAACCCGACACGGTTCACGCAATATTTCGTGACCTGCGTCGAGGGAGAGGACCTGTTCGACATGAGAAAGATAGTGCGGGAAAAGGCCACGGCCATCATCAAGGATCTGAAGCTAAAGCTTCCCGTGACCCCGTTCCAGCGAAGCGCTGCGCTCCAGGGCAAGCTATCGGAAACCACCCCGGAACCCTCTGCCACCAGCGTTAGCCAGGATTAAGGCTCGCGCCTGCCTGGCTTAGGATCAGGCGGCAGTAGGATAATTACGCCACACGCAGTTGCGCCAGCGAGGCCCGGGCACTGCCGCCGCTGATGTCCGGCACAATCCTCAATTCCAGAGCGGTTACCCCGTCGAGATCGATTGCATAGTCTTCGACCTCACATGCCGACGCCGGTGGGCTGAAGTTATACTGCTGGCGCACAATCTCCCGGTACGACTGGCCGCCGTCCGGCGACCACAGTAAAACGAACTCTTGGGTGCGCCCCTGTTCTTCTTCAAGGAACGCGAGGTGGATCCGCCTGAGGCTCTGCGGCCCATCAAACCGGAGGCGAATCGTCTGCTCCCCGGGCACTCCGGCCCGCCAGCCCGAGCCCGTCCCTGGAATCAGTGCCGATTCAATCGGGTAGTCGACCGCTTCGGACGTGATTTCGACCTGTGCCAGGCGTTCAAGGTCTAACCAGTCGGCCTCGTCGGCTTTAACCTCCCGAGGGCCGTGACCGATAATCCGCTTGCGCATAGAGCACCTCCGCATTTTTGCTCAACTCTAACCTATATAAGTATGAACTCTGCTTTTTTCAACTCAACCTGGATGAGCCGCATGGTCAAATGGGGGCTCAAGGGGAAGGGCAAGCGCCTCACGCCGCTTATTTCAATTAACTTGACATGGAGTAATTTTCCTGTAAAATACAGCAAGTTTAGCATGTCAGAATGAAATCAGGGCCACAAGTCCTGGTAATAATCGGACGGGGTGCTAATTCCCGGGCCGATTTTTTTTTACCTGACTGCTGTGCGCCCTGCTTTTTTGGCGGGATATAATTGCAGTATTTTTGCAGGAGGTTTCACCATGAAGGAAACTGGTACAGTAAAATGGTTTAACGATTCCAAGGGCTTTGGCTTTATCACTCGGGAAAGCGGTCCGGATGTATTCGTGCACCACAGCGCCATCCAGGGCGACGGCTTTCGCTCCCTGGCAGAAGAACAAGCCGTGGAATTTGAAGTGACTCAAGGTCCCAAGGGGCCCCAAGCTCAAAACGTCACAAAACTTTAGGCAGAAACGCCTGATGATCGGGACTCCGGCAGACTTGTGAATCCCGGGGTTCCGGCGCCTTGAGCTTATTGAGGTAGATTTGGCGGCAAGGTAAAGACTGACAAGGAGAATCTATGAGTATGAAATTATATGTGGGCAACCTGCCCCACCAGATGACTGAAGCAGAACTGAACACGCTCTTTTCTGAAGCCGGCTATGTGGCTTCAGCCAAGATTATTACCGATCGGCAAACGGGACAACCCCGGGGCTTCGGTTTTGTTGAGATGGAAACCAAATTGGAAGGGAATAAGGCCATTTCCATGCTCAACGGCCGCAGCGTAGAAGGACGTCCTCTGGCGGTCAACGAAGCCAAGCCGCAGGCAAGAGGCGGATCATCTGGCGGCGGTGGTCGCGGCGGTTACCGTTAGAACCGGTTTTTAACCGACCGGGTTCGGGGACCAGGCACTTCAGGCTCCCGGACTTCAGGACACTCAGCAGGCGGCTTCAGGGCCGCCTTTTTGCAATGCAACCTTAATCCCGCCATTCCGCACCGATCGGTGCGAAGGATTTTTTCATGCATGTCTTCATGGCGTACGTCAGGGACAATAATTTTTGTCAGGTTCTTCCTCAAAAACCGCCTGGATCACCATCCGACGATAAACGCCTCCAAGTGATGGCCTTCCCTCCTTTAGGGATTCAGACGCTTGCTCCGGTCCTGCGCCAACATGGACACCAGGTCACGCTCTTTGACACGTGTCACCCGCAGATGCAGGCGGAGCACATCGCTCAGGCTGCAGATGCAGAGCGCCCCGACGTCATTGCCCTCTCTTGCCTTTCGACGACCACCTACCCGGCGCTAAAAAATCTGGCCAGGCATCTAAAGTTGCACGCGCCCAATATTCCGATCATCGTGGGCGGCGCCTTTGCCACCATGAATTCGGACCGCATCCTCAAGGACTGCCCTGACCTGGACTGCGTGGGGGTCGGGGAGGGCGAAGAGCTTCTCGTTGACTACGTGAATAACCTTGATGATCCAGGCTCAGTGCTTGGCCTGGTCTGGCGTAACGCCGCTGAGATCGTGCGGAACAGCCCTCGTCCACTCATTCGGGATCTGAATCAGTTTCCTTACCCAGACCGGACCAGCCTACCCATCGACTATATCGAGTCATTGCCCCTGGATGTCCCTGCGGTGCTCTCCATGGACAAATTTTGCACCATGCAGACTTCGCGAGGCTGCCCTTATTCGTGTATCTACTGCGATATCCCCTCTCTTTCACAGGGCAAATGGCGCTACCGCTCTTCGGAGCATGTCTTGGGAGAAATGCAGCAATTGAACGATCTGGGCTTTCGCTCCATTTACCTCACCGATGATCACTTTCTGCTTAACCGCAAGCGCATCGGCGAAATTTGCCGCGGGATCATTGATCGACGCCTCAAGTTCCACTGGGGCTGCGAAGGGCGGGTTGATGCGGTGGCGGTTGATCAACTGCCGATCATGAAGCAAGCCAACTGCAATTTTCTGGCCTTTGGGGTGGAGGCGGGCACGCAAAAGGTCCTGGATCGGCTTCACAAAAAGCAGACCCTGAAACAGGTGGAGCACGCGGTCAGCGAAGCGAAGCGCCAAGGCATCGAACGGGTCCACGGCTTTTTTGTCATCAGCTCCCCCGGCGAGACCGAGAAGGATGTCATGGCCAGTTTCCGCTTTGCCGCCCGGCTGAAGCTGGACACCTTTGGGTTCAATCGCTTATGCGCCTACCGGGGCACCCCCTTATGGCAAGAGTACGTCAACCGCGGCATCATTGACGACGAGCGCGATTGGGACAAATGGTTCAAGTGCTCGGACATCGACCCCACCGCCCTGTCCGGTGCAATGGTAAACCGGGTGCGCATGAAAGGCTATGCCTTACTCTTTGCCCGCCGTATTTTCGGGCGTCCCTTCCGCACCTATAAACTTCTGCGAATTTTCGGCCGGCATATGAAGAAATTCGATCTCGTTAAATTGCTCTGGAGCCCTTTCCGGCGCCGGACTTTGAGCCGGAAGCCCGAGCTCCCGGCCTTGATGATCGACTTGGGACTGCAAGAACCTATCAGGGACATCGCCGTCATTTCGTGAAGCGCCCGTAATGGCATTGGTGAAAACTTGCTTGGTCAAAAAGCCCTTCAGCTCCCACCCGCGCCTATTCTGGGGGCTCAATGGGAGACCTGTATGAGGGGACTATCGGTTATAATGAGCTTGACATTGAGGCATTTTCCTGTAAAATATAAACAAGTTTAGCATGTCAGAATGAAATCAGGGCCACAAGTCCTGGATAAGAATCGGACGGGGGTGCTAATTCCCGATCCGATTTTTTTTACCTGACTGCTGTGCGCCCTGCTTTTTTGGCGGGATATCATTACAGTATCTGCAGGAGGTTTCACCATGAAGGAAACTGGAACAGTAAAATGGTTTAATGATGCTAAGGGCTTTGGCTTTATCTCACGGGAAAGTGGTCCGGATGTGTTCGTGCATCACAGCGCCATCCAGGGCGACGGCTTTCGCTCCCTGGCAGAAGAACAAGCCGTGGAATTTGAGGTGACTCAAGGTCCCAAGGGACCCCAAGCCCAAAACGTCGTAAAACTGTAGACAAAAAACCCTGATGATCGGAACTCCGGCGGTCTCGTGATCCTGGAGTTCCGGTGCCTGGTAAGTGCATTTCGATGGGACCGGCGAGGAGAACATCATGAGTAAAAGATTATCCGTATGCAACCTGCCCCACCAAATGACCGGAGAACAGTTACAGACCCTTTTTTCCGAGGCCGGCTTGGTGGCCTCAGCCAAGATCATCACCTATCTGCATAACGGGGAGACTTGTGGTTTCGGCTTTGTGTCTATGAAAACCCAAGAGGAAGGCCAAAAAGCCATTTCCATGTTCAACGGCCGGCTGGTAGATGGACAACTCTTGGCAGTCAAGGAAGACTTCCCCCAGTCAAAATGCTCCTTTGGCCGCCGCAGCCGCACCTGCCGGTGACCGATTGTATCGCAGGGTCACAGAGGAAGCCCCAAATGATCCCCAAAGACGTTAAAGCGTTGTTTTCCGAATTTGACGCTTATTGTGAGACGCTCAATAGAAACGGCTGCATCAGCTATCCGGTCACCATCACCTGGACCGAGACCGGGGAACATTACGGGCAGCCTGTTGTAGTGATTCTGGGGGAGACCCGCGAGGCCGGCAACCTGCCTCCCGGCGAATTGCAGGTGCCCGCGGAAATTCTGCACGAACTGAGACAAGTTGGGTATGGGGCTGAGCCTCTCAGCGTAGGGGAAATCAAGGAGTATTGGCGAGAAGCCAGGCTGTTGAGCGTCAAAAACCATTGGCACCCCGAGGCCCGGCTGGTCCAATATTGAGTTGATCCCCCTCCCAACTTATCTGACTTAATAAGACTCTTCCTCAAAACCGCCCTCCTCATTCCAGGGACCCCTCAACGTAAATTATTCTCAAAATCGCGATATGGTGTATCCGCTAACCATTAACGTCTTAAGATCTGAACTTTACTGACAACTGCTTCCGGCTTTACTTCTCGCCCAACCCGGTTTATGCTGCACTTCAAGTCTATGGTTATCTCCCGGCTGGTGCTGAAATTGGGGATGGTGCGCTTTGCCACTTCGCTGTTGGTGGTATTGCTTGCCAACGTCTTAAATCGGGTGTTGATTGTAGACTTGGTGGTGCCCGCGGCGCTGGTTACCTTCAGCTTTGCCTTTCAACATGTGATGACGCCGGTGGGACTGGTTACCGGGTACTTTTCCGACAACTATCTCCTGGGGGGCCGCCACCGCGCTCCCTACATCTGGGGGGGCATGCTTCTCAGCGTGGCCATCATGCCTTTTTTCCCCAGCTGGGCACTTGACCTGGGAGCCCAGCCCCATAGCCGGGCCCTCTTGTACCAGGGTGTGCTCTTGTTTTCCATCTTCGGCATCGGCACCACCGTGTCCGCCACCGCCATCAACGCCCTTCTGGTGGACCAGGTCCCGGAGCCGGACCGGGGCGGCGCCCTGACCATGGTGTGGATTCTGACTCTTGTAGGGTTCATCGTGGGCTCCGCTTTGACCGGGGTGCTGTTCCCTTATTTTGATTCCCATTCCATCCAAAAGCTGTTTGGCGTGGTCACCTTGGTAGTGGTGGCGATTACCCTCTGGGGTGCTTGGGGCATCGAACCGCGGTGCGAGAACAAGCTCTCCCATGCCCATGGTCAGATGCACCTGTGGCCCACCTTGAAATTTCTGGCTAAAAACCGCCAGGCTTTGGCCTTTTTTGTCTTTCTGGGCACCACCATCTTTTTTCTGGCCATTCAAACCTTCATTCTGACGCCATATGGCGGGGAAGTGTTGGCGCTGCCGGTGGCCGAAACCAACCGTTTCGGGATTTACACCTCCTATGGCATCCTGGCCGGCATGGTGGGGGTGCATTTTTTGGTCAGCCTCCGGCACTGGGGCAACAGGATCGTCCTGGTGATCAGCCTGGTGTTAGGCGCCGCGGCCTTCGGGTTGCTGAGTTTTACGTCTTTTCGACCCGATGCGACCTGGGGTATTTATGCCCTCTGTTTCCTGGGACTGGCCCGGGGGTTTTACAATGTGGGGCTGTCCCACCTGACCATGCATATGGTGCATCCTTCTTTCAGCGGAATCTTCATGGGGCTGTGGAATCTGGCCAGCGGTCTGGCTCTGGCCGCGGGGGAAATGACGGGGGGATTTCTCAAGGACCGGCTGTTTTATCTCACGGCCAGTAATGCCAATGCCTATGGTTGGGTGTTTCTGGTGGAAGGCGTGGGCCTGCTGGCCTGTCTCCTCTTCCTGGTGCCCCTGAGTTTGAAGAAATACCGGCCCCAACTGGCGCTCATGGTGGCCGAGGACCAGGCGAAACGGAAATAGGGTGGGTAAAAATGGTCGCGTTGCGCCACCATTTTTATTCCCCCCTATTTAAAGGAGTCAGGGGGGATTTTATAATCCCTTATAAATCCCTCTAAATTCCTTTTTTCAAAGAGGGGAAACATCGGTCATTCAAGTTGGGCTCGGTTTATAGCAGATAACTTATGGATCGTGGCACAAGGATAAAAAGGCTGGTCTGGGCCGTATTGTTCCTCCAACTCCTGGGGTGCGGCCCGGCTCCGGAACTCCCGCCACCCCGGACCATCACCTACACCTTCGATGCCCCCACCCGGGATTTGATCAGTCTTTTGGCCCAAAAATCCAAAAGTTCCCTCTATAAAAATTTCGACCGCAACTTTAAAGGGCTGCTGGTGCCGGAAAGCCTCCTGCCTTATGAGCCCTTTGTCCTGGGGCTCTCCACGGAGAGCAAAATCCCTACCGTCCTACTCCTGGATGCCCCCTGGGTGCAGCGCTACGGGGTGGCGGGCTGGCTTTATGAGCTGGAACGCACTCATATTTTTGATAGGTCGGAACTGGTGCCTGCGGTGGCCGAGGCCTTTTCCGTATCCTTAACCAAGGTTACCGGGGAAAAAGGCAAAGAACTGGTGGCCGTGCCCACCTATATCAAGGGCAATATCCTTTTTTATCGGGGGGATATCCTGAAGCGGTATAACCTGAAGTCCCCCCGCACCTGGGCCGAACTCCAGGCCATTTGCCGCAAGATCTTGCCCCAGGAAAAGTCTTTGAAATATGGCCTGCTCATTCACTCCACCAATGCTCTCAATGATTTTTACCCGATTCTCTGGGGCTTTGGCGGCCGGGTCAACAACGATGCCGGCCAGTTTGTCCTGCACCAGAGGGCCAATGCGGATGCCTTCGTTGTAGCCCTCAAAGAGCTCATTAGTATGCAGAAAGGTATCATCCCGGGTCCCGTGGAGTTAAAAAAATTTGAGCCCACCGGCAGCCTGCGGCAAGCTTTCTACCGGGGCCAGGCCTTGTTCATGATCAACTGGAACACCCGCATGAAAGACTTAACCGACTTGATTGCCCAGGGCAAAGGCCAGGTGCCGGGCAGCCTCACGGACATCAACCAGGTGTGGATATCCCCCATCCCGGCGCACACAGACCATCCCAACCGCTATACCAACATCGGCTCGTTCGGCTGGGCCGTCAACCGCTTTTCCGTGACTGATCCCACGGTCATCGCCAATGCCCGGAGTTTTATCGAGCTGGTATCCGACGAGCAGTTCCAGATCCTGGCGGCGGAGAACTTTGGACAGGTGCCGTCCCTGAACCGCGCCCTGGAGAAGGTGACCAACCGCGATGTGGGACGGGTCTACAAGTGGACCTTTGGGCAGAAGGACATGGTGATCCGCGCCCGGCCCCACAACCGCCGGATCAATAACGTTTTGGAAAAATATCTCCAGGAGGCCCTGTACGGCTTGCGGACGCCGGAGTCGGCCCTGGACGGCGCGCTGGCCGACTTGAAAGATCTGACGAGACCGGAATAGATGACGACCCCGACGACCTTCATCCGCTATTCCCTCCGGAACCGGCTCTTTGTCCTGGCCGGAGCCACCTTCCTGCTCTGCGTCGTAGTCATCCTGCTGTTCTTCCCCTTGCTCAATCTCACCTTAACCGGCCTCCAGGACCGCACCCTCAAATCCATGCAAGAGGGCGCCGAGGTGGAAGCCACCACCATTGCCCGGCTTCTGGTCTTGGAATTCGCTTCCTATAAGGGGTTGATGCAGATGACCCCTAGCTCGGATACACCCACGGATCAATCGATCAAGGATCTGCTCTGGGAGAAAGTTACTTTCAATGAAATCATCGAAGGCATCGAGCTGATTCAGGGCCCAGCAGACGCCCTGGGCCAACATTTGACCTATATGTTTTATCGCCGGGAGGCCCCGGAATTGAAGCCCATGGCCGGCCCCCAGAAGCTCATGAAATCGTTTCAGGGCCTGGAACAAGACCTCATCAACAGCATCACCACGCAGCAGCGCGTGGACAACCGCCTCCAGGAATCCGTCAACCGGGGCCCCAAACAAGAAGGTGAGATGCTGCTGCGCTATATGCCGGTGCACGTGCTACTGGCGGATGAGGGGGCGGTCTATTGGGGCGTGGCCAAAATCGGCATCGATACCAGCCGCATGCGCCAACTGCTCCTCCTTCAAAGCGAAGAACAGAACCTTCTCCGTAAGGATATTTGGCTAGAGATCATCTTGAGCCTGACCATCTCCGGGGTTCTGGCCATGAGCCTCATCTATTTCTGGGTGCGCTACATCACGGAGCCCTTGAAAAGCCTGAGCTTCGTAGCGGGGGACTTGCAAACCGCCCGGCCCGAAGATTTCGATCTCTGGCTGGAAAACCTGAAACGGGTGGACCCCCAGGGGCAGGCTGAAGTGGCGGTAATCCAGCAGGTCCTTAGACGGTTGGGGACTGCTGTGCCCAAACTGGGGCAGCGATTGATTGAGAACGAGGCCCGGGCCTGCCTGGGCCGGGTCATGGCCCGGGGGCTTCCGACCCTGCAGGCCTGGCAGGCCGACCTGCAGGATCTGGAGCGCAAGCTGGCCACAGGGGGGGCTGACTCGCTTCTGCCGGCCGATCAGACGCTGGCGCTGCTTCGGGCCAGGCTGGAGACGGTGTTCGAAGACTTTTCCCTCTTCTGGTCGAAGGAGCAATGGGAAGCGCTCGACCTCACCCTGGGTCTGGAACGAGCCTGGCGTCTGGCGACCTTGGGACTGCCGCCGGAAGTCCAGCTCCACCATGATCCCAGCCCGCTGCCGCCGGTCTGGGGAGCGGCGTCTGAACTGAGCCTGGCCGCGCTCTACCTCCTGGATTTTGCCGTGGAATTGCTGCCCCCGGACGGAGACCTGGGGCTTGCGGCCACACCAACCCCGGCGAAAGGAGTGCTCCTGACCGTATGGTCCTCCGGGGAGATGCGCACACCGGCGGAGTGCCAGAGATGGTTGAATCCTTTCGGCGATCCGGCTAGCATTTCAGGAAGTCTGGGGCCGGCCCTGGCCGCAGCCATTGCCGCCCAGCACGGCGGCCAACTCACGCTTAAGCCCCGGGAGGCGGGAGGAGTGGAATTTTCCCTGGCATTACCTCCCCCAGAGGCCTCCCAAGACCCTCATGAGCTTCCTCATTAAGGTGTTACGGGCCCTGGACTGGGGCTGCGGGCAGGTCTGGCAGGGGTTCAACTCCGTAACCTCCCGGTTGTTGAGCATCTGCGCTTTATTTTATCGTCTCCTCCTGGGGGCCTTCACCGGTCCCGCCTGTCTGGGGCTATTCGTCCGGGAGTTGTCCCGGCAGATATATTTCACCGCCATCCAGCGCGCCTATATCCTGATCTTCACCGCTCTCATGCTGGGTATGTTGGTGATTGTCCATGCCACCCAACAGTTGGTCAAGGTCCAGGGGGAGGAGTTCGTGGGCTGGCTGCTGGTTACCATCGTGGTGCGGGAGGTGGGGCCGGTGTGGGCCGCCTTTTTCGTGTTGCTCAATTCCGGCAGCGCCATCACGGTGGAAATCGGCACCATGTCGGTGAACGGTGAGATTCGGGCTTTGCAGATGATGGGTATCGACCCTTATCGCTATCTGGGAGTGCCGCGCTTCTGGGGGGTCACCATCAGCCTGATGTCTCTTTATATCCTGTGTGTGTTCGCGGCCATCATCGGCGGGTATCTCTTTGCCCAGGCCTTTGCGGAAATCTTTTGGGCCAAATTCTGGTTATCATTCATCAACGCCTTGGAATGGATTGATGTGAGCGTGGGCTTTGCCAAAACCGCCATATTTGCCATGCTCATTGCAACTGTGTCCATTTATTTCGGGTTCAGCGCCACCGAAGACATGGGCGAGGTGGCCCAGAATACTTCCCATGCCGCGATCTGGAGTCTAGTGCTGATAGGGATCATGGATATCTGCCTGACTGCGGCTTATTACCTATGAAGGCCGGGTTTCAGGTGACAGCATTTGAAAAGGAAACCTGCACTAATTCCCACTATTTTCCAAGGGGAGAAAATGGATGATAATACAGAAATATTGGTAAAGCGAAGTCCTAAAACCTGGAACCTGAAACCTGAAACCTAACTATGCTGCACTACGCCTTAAATCTTGAACTGGTCACCCTGCCGGAAGCCGCCGCACCCTGGCTTGCGCCCCTGTCGCTTGCCGTGGCCTTGAACGAAGTTGTGCTCATTGAGGGGGTTAACCCGCACTCGGCCGAGCCTTTGCTGGAAGTGGCGGCCGCCCTCAAGCCTCCCGTTGCGGGCCAAGTCCGGCATTGGGGCGAAAACGCTGAGACCCTGCCCCGGGCAGACCTTTACCACCTCCGCAGCCGGATCGCCTATATTTCACCCCGGCAGGTGTTGCTGCACCGCCTCAGCCTGGGTGAAAACATCGCCCTGGCCCCGTGCTATCATCAGGGGTGCTCGGAATCTGAAGCTTTGGAGCCTCACGCCGATTTACTGGAACTTCTGAAGTTGCACGCCCATCTAGATCAGTTTCCCACCCAGGTGTCCGCCGCAGTTTATGCCCGGGCAGTGTGGGCCCGGGAGCTGTTAAAAGGGCCCGAATTGATCCTGGCCGCCATATCCGGTGATTCGGCCACCGCGGCCGCAATGCTTGTCGCGGTCCTCCGGGATTACCTGGCCACGAACGGGATTGCCGCCATCGTGCTGGGGGAGGCCCTGGAATCCTTTTATCCTCTGGGACACCGGCTCCTGCGCCTGGAGTCGGGGCAGCTCCTGAAAATGCCGCTCCTGGAACACCGGGCCCGGCCCCTCACCGCCTATCTGCCATTGGTATGAAGCCAGCTATCAGTAGCCAGCCTTCAGCTATCAGCCAAAACTTGAAATGCAGCACCGCCGCCCCGGCAGCAATCTGTAACCTTGAACTTTGAACCTTGAACCTTGAACTTTTCAGGAAGGGCTCGGTTTGGTGAGCTTTTCGAAGCGTTCCAGGGAATGGCCTAACCGGCCCTTTTGGTTGACTTCCTTAAGCCGCTTGAAGCACCTGAGCATCTGGGACGTGCGCCCTAGACCGGCAAAGACGTCGAAGGCCCGGACGTAATAATCCCAGGCCTGACACAGGTCCCCTCGGCTTTGATACACCTCCCCCAGGAAGAACAGGTCCCCGGCCATGGCGGGCCGATCTAGAATGGAGCGGTCGATGGTGAGCGCTTGGGCGAAACGCTCCAGAGCCAGGCCGGTGTCTCCCCGAGCCAGGGCCAGCCGGCCCAAGTGATGCGCCAGGGTCCCTTTGAGTTCCGGCGTGGTAGCCAGAGGTTGGCTACGATTCAAAAAATCTTCAGCCAGGGCCGGGTCTTTCTGGTCCAGATAAAAACTGGCCCACTGGAGATACACCCGGGCCAGGGCTCGGGGCGCTTGGGCTTGCCAGGCCGCGTTCTGGGCCGCCTGGAGATGCCGGGCGGCTTCCCCGGGATTCCCTGCCTTCTGGGCTATGGTGGCCAGGTTAGCCTGGTTGATACTGACCGCGACCCACTGCCCCTGAGCGCAATTCACTTGCAGGGCCTGGTTAAATAAATCCCGGGCCTGTTTAATCTCTCCATCCTCCAGGGCTACGGCGCCCAGGTTGTTGAGCTGCTGGGCCTCCCCCTGGGGATAGTCCACGGACCGGCTCATGGTCAGGGCCCGGGAGAACTCCCGTGAAGCCCGCTTCAGGTCGCCCCGCGAGAACCACTGCTCCCCCTGAATGGAGAGGTCGTTGATGCGGCTTACCTGCTGCCCGAACGGGTCCGGTTTGGCAGCGCAGCCCACCACCAGGACCGCCAACATAAGCACTATCCAGCGCCTAAGGCAGGCTACGCGGTTCCACATGAATGGATCGGCTCCGGGCGCCCTTGGGCGCGGTCAGGCGGATGAGGGGATTGGCCTTGATGGCGTCCATGACTTCCTTGCCGCTTCGGGCCGTCTCGGTGGCCGCTTCCACGAGGTCGGGCAATTCCTCGCTACCGGCCTTGATGTTGGCCACGATGGCCTTCAAGGGTTCGATTTCCTGGGTGATGGATTTGGTGAACACTTGCAGATCCTTGGCCGAAGGCCGGAAATCCCCCGTGAGATTCTTGGCCTCCACCAGGAACTGGTCCAGGTGGCCCAGACTTTGAACCATCTTGGTATATAAATCTTTTTGCATGAGGAGCAGGCCCATGGTGCCTTTGGCCTCGGTGAGGCTCACCAGCACCTGGTTGGCATGATTCACCACCGCTAGAAAAACCTTTTCATCGTTTTTCAACTGTTCGCTCAACTGGGCGATATTGGCCACGGTCAACTTGACTTTGTCAATGGTTTCCCGGTTGACCAGCTCCGCCAGTTGCTCCGTGAGGGATTGGCGCTCCCGGGACGGTATGGTGCCGTAGGGTTCAATCTGGGGGTAGCCGGAAGAGCCGGGGCTGATTTCGAGATATTCGCTGCCGATTATGGTGGGGCTCACCACTTCCGCCACGGAATCCTGGTGGATGAGATAGTTGTATTTCTTGTAAATCTTGATGGTGACTTGCACCTGGGGTAGCCCGCCCGCCGTGGTGATGCGCAGGTCGGAGACCTTGCCGATCTCGGCGTTGAACATCTTGACCAAAGAGCCCGGGCGCAGGTTGTAGCCCTGCTTGAATTTTACCAGATAGGTGGTCTGGGTCACGCCCCAGCCCTTGCCCTGGGCAATCGCCAGCAAGGTCACCACGGTGAAGATCACCAACACCAGGAGAAATGCGCCTACCAGCTTTTCCTTGCGGGTAAAGCCCTCTTGCATGGGGCCATGATAACACTCTCTCCTATTCTTTTACAAGTCCTTCGCCGGTGGACTGCCCGGAGTTTTAAGCGAAAAATCTATATCAGGATTAAATGCCGGGTTGCGTTTAAAGAGTTGATTTTGGTAGCCGCAGGCTTTAGCCTGCGCACGTCTGTGCAAGCGAGACGCCCAGATCACTTTACGCCCTCGTTCCCAAGCTCCAGCTTGGGAATGCCACTATCCGCCCAAGCTCTGCTTGGGCACCATATATAATTACTTGATTAAAATATATAAAACTAAGTATATTGCATGATATTGTGGTCCTTGGTCCGCCTCCCCCCAGACAAGGACTTATGTATTTTGTAGATTGTGCCGATATGAATAACATCGTGCCTTGACCAGCCTCGCCCACCCCAGGGGAACGATCATTCCTTGCAAGGAGCACCATGGGAGTGCCGTTAAAACCGCGTCGAATCTTTAAACTCCGCCGTGGCCAGGAGGGGTCTGCGGTAGTTGAGTTCGCCCTCTGCCTCATCCCTTTGCTGATCATCGTGGGCGGCATCCTTGATTTTGGTCATCTTTGGTATATGCAGTCGATACTGGCCACTGCCAGCCGCGAGGGCGCTCGCTATGCCACCCATTATTCTAGCGCAAAGGTTACTCCTAATAACCTTTCTCCCTCCATCCAGAATTATGTGCTCAATACTCCGGCTGAAAATGGCGGTGCCGGTGGCGTCGGGTTGAGTGATCTTCTGTCCGCTGACGCCAGTCCAGCGGTCATCCCGGGAGGCCCTGGATATACGACCGGCACGGGCTCGGTCAGTGTCCAGGTCACTGCCAAGAAATACTGGTTTATGCTCAGTTATTTGATCCCCGGCCTGTCTAATCCCCAACTGCTGAGTGTTACTACATGGATGACATGCGAGTATTAAAGGCGCTCCGGAGGCTTGTCCGGAGATGCAATCTGGCTCAGGGCGTCAAGGGCGTTATCGCGGACGATTCCGGGGCCATTGCGCTGATCATGGCCTTTGCCTTAACAGCATTCTTGGGGATGGCCGCCTTGGCCGTCGATTACGGGTATATGAGCGAGGTGCAAAGTGAACTGAAAAAGGCCGCTGAAGCCGGGGCCTTGGCTGGGGCCAATGCCTTAGCCAAAAATGCGGACTGGAACACCGCGGCAACTTCGATAGTCCAGGAAAATCAGGCGGCCGGAAAACTCTTAACCGATTGCCAGGTGCTCAGTGGCTATTGGAGTCTGGTGCAGGGCAAATTTTTCGGCGCCGCCCCCCAAGAAACTCCGGCCCCGGTCCAGGCTATCCAGGTGGTGGTGCCCAAGGACGCCGGTAACAACGGCGGCCCTCTCCAGTTGTCCTTTGCCCCCATTTTTGGGATAAACACCACTAATCTGAGCGGCACCGCGGTGGCGATTGTCAAGTCCTCTGGCATCTGGTCCATCCTGGAGACCGGCAACGGCACGGTCAGTATAAGCAACAATGCCAACGTCGGTAATGCCAACTTCGGTGGTGATGTGGGGCTTAATGGTGACGGCCCCTTTTCCTTGAGTAACAATGCCACGGTGTGGGGGAAGGCATATCTTAAAACCGGCTGTCCCAAAACCATCGGGAACGGCGCAGTCGTTAAAGGCGGCATCCAGCAAGATGCCGCTGCCAATGCCATACTCCAGCAAGCCACCCAGGACGCCACCACCACCTTCAATACTTTCAGAAATCCTTCACTGACACCAGCGACACCGGCAGTGCAAGCTCAGGTAACAAATGGGATTATCAATCTCTCTAATAATGGAACCAAGACCATAAATGGCACAAACATGGTGAACGTTCTTAACCTCACTCGATTAACCTTAAGTAATAATGCGACCCTAATTTTGGACGCGCCCGCAGGAGGTTCGTTTGTCATCCGGGACTCCGGGAACTTCTCCCTCGGCAATGGCTCCCAGATAAAATTGGGAAACGGCGGTATCACGGAAGACAGGGTCACCTTCGTCAGGACCGGCACCGGCGTGGTCAGTCTCTCTAATAACTCCATCCTTAACGGCAACATTTTGAGCCTCGATGGCGCTATCAGCCTCTCCAACAACGCCGCCGTAAATGGTGTGCTGGTCAGCGGCAGGAACATCACTTTGAGTAACAACAGCGTGACGACCAAGAAAACCCCAAGCGGGTGGGGGTCGTTCTCCAGCGGCGGAGGGGGCGGCGCGGCCCTGGTCCAATGACCGGCTTTATCTCCATGATCAGCCGGGGTTAGGGCTGTAGGGGTTCGCAGCCCTCCACCCGTCACCCTAGCCCAGAGGCTGGCAACCCCTCCCCTATTTGCTTTGATCCTTTGGGAGAGCGGCCGGGAGACCGGCCGGACAGATTACCGCAAAAATATTTTTAAGGTCTTCGGCCAAAATACCGATAAGGAATACGTAACTACCGAGAAGGGCAAACTCCACCGAAAGGGGAGGACGCAAAGTCACCGGCCTAAAGCCTGACGGCCAAGGCAGCGGGATTGCCGAAGTGGTAAGGATTAGGTTTATCCGCGGCTATACCCCTGCCCTTGCAGTAGCCCTCCGCTACAGCTGCAATCAGCTGTCAGATTTCACGCCGGACCTTCCTCAGGTTTGCCCGTAGAGCTTTAACTTTAGGTAACCTGAGGATAGCCCACTCAATTACTCAGGTTAAAGAACTTAGTTACAAGTTAATCGGAGCTTTAAGATATTTAAAATTATAGTTATTTCAGGAAAATGCTACCTGACAAATTAGGTTTTGAGGATGTGATAATTAGGGAAAACCTGATTTTCTTTTAAAGATTCTTGGTAGATTATTATTATTAAAAAGAAAAAATAGGTGAAAAGCATGCATGCCATAACCCAGGTTATCGAAGCCACCATGGCAGCCCGAGATCCTTACACCGTGGAACACCAAAGAAGGGTGACCCAAATTGCCTTGGACATCGCTGCCAATCTAAATCTTTCGGCTGATTCCACCGAAAAGCTTCGTATAGCCGGGAATCTTCATGATCTTGGGAAAGTAGGGGTGCCTACCGAAATTCTCGTTAAGCCGGGAAGATTAACCGAGCTCGAGTTTTCCATTATCAAAAACCATCCCATGGTGGGATTTGAGATCCTGAAACCTCTGGATTTGCCTCTGTCCACCACTCAAATCGTGGTCCAGCACCATGAGAGATGGAACGGCTCAGGATATCCGCATGGACTGGCGGGATCTGACATCCTTCTGGAAGCCCGGATAATCGGCGTCGCCGACGTCGTGGAGGCCATGGCGTCAAACCGGCCCTATCGGCCGGCCCTGGGACTTGCCAAGGCCATGTCGGAACTCTCTTTAAATAAAGGCGTGCTTTACGACCCCCTGGTGGTGGACGCTTGTTCTCAGCTCTATGTGGAGAATAAATTGACAACTTTTCGAAACTGACCCGCTAACCATTTTTAGTCCGCAGGCTCGTACGCGTCTGACGAGCCTGCGCACCTCAGAAGGGGGCCGAATCATGGCTCAAGGGTTGATGTTGCAGATCGCCGCATGGTCCGGGGCCATAGCAACGGCTGTAGTCTTATTGGGGTTGTTGTTGGTGGCGATGAACACTGGGGCCAAACATTTCCTCCGGCGTCTCCGCTCTCGTACGGAAGGGGCCGCGACGATTGAGTTTGCCCTCTGCCTCATCCCCTTATTGCTCATCGTAGGCGGCATCATCGATTTCGGCCACCTCTGGTATATGGAATCAATGCTGGCCACCGCCAGCCAGGAAGGCGCCCGCTATGCTACTCGTTACAGTGCGCCCTCTGGAACGCGTCTAACGCCCGGCAGCCTTTCTCCTACGGTATCGTCTTATGTGACCAGCACCTACACCGGACTCCTGCCCGTCGATGCCGATCTTCAGGTCATCCCAGGGGGGGCCGGCTATACTTCGACTACCCCTGGACTTTCGGTCAGCGTCCAGGTTACTGCCAAGAAATACTGGTTTTTTATCGGCAACTTGGTACCTGGCCTACCCAATCCCAAGACCCTGAGCTCTACCACAGTGATGTCATTGGAGTAAAAGAGGCCAAAAGTCCAATGCTCCAGCCCATGGAAGGGCACAACGTTTCCGGCCTAAGGCCTGACGGCCAAGGTCAACCAAATCTCAGACATGGACGCGGTCAATGCCGAGCATTCAGATTAGTAGGTTTAGGGAACAGAGGTAAAGAGCATGGAAGCTCATAGGACACAAAAAAGACTAACCGGCTTCAAAGGTGATGAGTCCGGGTCCACGGCAGTAATCGTGGCCCTTCTCTTGGTGATGCTGTTGGCCGTGGCTGGCCTGGCCATCGATTACGCCCATTTGGCCTGGGTGCAACGTGACCTGAGGAAGTCCGCTGAGGCCGGAGCCCGGTCTGGAGCTCGGGCCCTTTGGCCGCTGAATCTGTGGGGTACTGCCAATACCCGTCCTGCTCCCGATTACCAAGCGGCCTCGACCTCGGCCCTCAATATCGCCACGAGCAACAAGGTTGATGGGGTCAATCTGACCACGAACGAAGTAACAGTGGAGGTGGGACAATGGAATTATGCCACCCAACAGTTTACTCCCGTTACTTGGGCGAATAGCAGCACTGCCAACGGCGTCCGGGTGACTGCCCAAAGAACCAACGTTCAAATCATTTTTGGCCAATTTTTGGGTCTCCTTTCCAAAGATTTGAGTTCCAGAGCCATTTGCATCATGGACTTTGCCGGCTCCGTCGGCCCGGGAACCCTGCCCATTGCTCTCAATAAAGCTTATACCGCTCCCGGCACGCCTCTCTTCATCAACTTTACCCCTGATACCCTTGATAATGGCGGTTGGTTTGCCGACCCGACGGACCAGGCCAGCGCCAAAACCTTTAAAGATTACATTAATAACGCTGCCTGCTCCCCATTGAATGTCGGCGATATCATCAACCTCCAAAATGGGCAAGACACTTCTTGTCTCAACGAATTAAAGGATAAACTTAACCTTCAACCCAGTAAAACCCTCAACGTTCTGTTACCGGTAGTGAATACGGACAAATTTAACCAGAGCCAACCAATTGTCGCATTTGTGCCTTTTCAGATCTCTGAAGTTCTAACGGGCGGAAGTCCCAAAGGGGTTTCCGGTACTGTACTGAGTATGGGGGAAATGGACAGCGCCCAGCCTGGCGGAAGCAATTATGGCGCCCTGGCACCTCCCAAGTTGGTGCAATAGCGGGAACCAGATTTTTGGTCTTGAGGCAGCCCGGCAGCAACGGAAACAGAAAACGACGAGTATTTCTCAGCTCTAAGTGAAGAATAAACTGACAACTTTTTGAAACTGACCCGCTCAATATTTATAGTCAGCAGGATCGTACCCACCTGTCGAGCCTGCGCATCTTAGAAGGGGCCGAATCATGGCTCAGGGGTTGTTGTTGCAGATCGCTACACGGTTCGGGGCCATAGCAATGGCCGTAATTTTGATGGGGTTGTTGTTTGTGGCCCTGAACGCCGGAGCCAAACATTTCCTCCGGCGTCTCCGTACGCGTACGGAAGGGGCCGCCACCGTTGAATTCGCCATAATTATCAGTGTGTTTCTCTTAATTGTGGCGGGAATCATGGACTTCGGACATGCCTGGTATATGCAGCAGGTCATCACCAATGCCAGCCGGGAAGGGGCTCGTTACGGTATAACCTATGCAACTGATAGCAGTGGAACCCGCATCGCTCCCTCCGCCCTGTCTCCCTCGATCAGCACGTATCTGACCACCAATTACAAGTTAACCACCAGCCTGCCCGCTGACGCTCAACCAGTCATCACCCCGGGTGGAACTGGCCTCGCCACCGGAACCCGGGGATCACCCCTGGAAGTTACGGTTACGGCTAAGAAAACCTGGTTCATAATTTCGAGTTTCATTCCAGGTCTTGGCAGTCAAAAAACCCTTAAGGCCTCTACGGTAATGCTCTGTGAATGATCACAGTTGGCAATAGCTGACAACAATTTGTAAGGGTCGGGTGTCATCGGCCTGATTTGGTGAGGTGGGACCATAAAATAACAATACTTGCTAAACCAAAGGAGTGAGCCATGGATAGGCGAAAAAGCAGCCTAGGAAGGCTGGGGCGGGAAACGGATGGCACTGTGGCAATTATGGCCGCTCTCGGCCTTTTGGCGTTTCTGGGTATAGCCAGTTTGGCCATCGATACGGGCCAGCTCTATTATGCCCGCAATCAGCTACAGAATGCGGCCGATTCTGCCGCTTTGGCTGCGGCCGGAAATTTGATCAAGGACGCAGGGGGCGGGGTGGCGGAGCGGGATGCCAATGCCGCAAGCCAGGCCGCCATGACGGTAGCCCAGCGCCAGAGCCAGCTTTCCGGCCTGCCGGCCTTGGACTCCAACGCCCGCACTGACCTGACGCTCACTTTCGGGGAATGGAACGTTAATGCGGGCAACCCCCAAACGGCCTGGACAGAGGTCGGCTCGACGTGCAGCAGTAGTTCAACTGCCAATGCCGTAAAAGTCCAACTGCGCCGGGCGGCCGGATTGGCCTATGGCCCGGTCACCAACATATTTGCCAGCGTCTTCGGGGTCAAGACCTCCGAGGTTGCGGCCTCGGCCATCGCCTATCTGGGTTATACCACTTCGGTAGGAACCGGAACGGTCCAGGTCCCGCTGGCCCTGCCGAGTTCCATTCTCACCGCCTCCAGCGGCCACTCCGGCTGGTTTGCCCGTCTTTTAGGCCCCCGGGAAGCCGTGGCCGCCACCAAGACGCTTACTTTCAAAGATACCGGCGGCTCCCAGGTTACCAGCAGCGTTCCCACCAGTCCTGCCGCCGGGCTCGACTCAAGTCAAGGTTATTTTTACACCGTCGGCCCCAGTGACTCGGTGCCCAATACCATCAAAGACATTCTGAAAAAGGTTTATACCCCCAGTTATACTTCGCAAAATCCGGTGGTTGTTGCCAGTTTGAAGGTGGGGCAGCAAATCTATCCCAGAAGCGAGTATCCTTGGGGCCGCTCTTATATCGGAGCTATTTTTCAGAATCTGAAGCAGGCCTATAATTACAAGAAAGATGGTTCCGGCAAATGGCATACCACCTTGGCGGTTTTCGGCCCCAAAACCGTGGCTTCCCTGCCTATGAAAACGGGTTTCATGTCCCTGGCCCGGCTGCTGACCCCCTTCTGGCCATCGGAGGCCTTCGCCTGTACTACCATGAACCCTCCGACCATCATGGTCACGGGCTTTGTCAACGTGGATATCATCGGCGTCACCGCTAATAATACAACCTGTGACGATTGCACCAGTTACAGGCCCGCCAATAACGGGATAACCTATTCAAGCAAAAAGGACTGCTTGACTAATAAACCTGACAGCGCCTGGAACGCCAACACGGTGACCGTCGAGAATGTGACGGATGCCAGTACCGTAACGCCTACGGGCAGCCTGTCCGGTGGTCCTTCGAATAAGACCATCAATCCCGGCGCTCCCTCCGAAGTTGGAGCCCTGGCCGCCATTCCCAGGCTGGTAAAGTGAGGTGTCTTTAAAAACCGGAGGGTTGCCGAGGCGATAAGGATGCGATCCAACAAAAGCATCTCTCTTCGAGCTGGTCTCTCCACAATCAGTTAAAACCGGGGTGCGCACCCTGAATAAGGAGTAAACCAACAATGCAAAAGCACCTTGACCGAGCCATGGCGTTTCTCCGGGATGATGTGGGTGCCGCCTCAATCGAATATGCCCTGTTAGGGGGTTTGATCGCAGTGGTTATTGTGGCAGCGGTGACCGCCTTTGGTGCAAAGGTCGCCAGCAGCTTCGCATCATCTGTAGCCACGTTGCCATAATAACTCTTCGCTGTTTTACAGGTTTGGGGCCGCAACCTGAGGGCGGCGGCCCTTTCCTGTCTCGTACAATTCGCATTCAAACGGTGGCACAGGCGTCTCGCCTGTGCAGGCGCAGGCTAAGGCCTACGTCTACCCAACATTGCTCTTTGAATGCAACTCGGTATCAGGAGGCAAGCCGCGAGAGGACAACCTCGTCACATGTTGGAAGGTGATTATTATCGCTCTTGCCAAAAGTTCCTTCTTTATATCCCCTCTCCCCTCTGAGGGTTGGGGTGAGGGGCGAGCAGGAAAAAACTTTTGGCAACGAAGTATGGCGGCCGGCTCGCCTTTTAGAAGAGCCCGCCCCTGAACAGCTTTTTTAGTCCGGTTAGAGCTTCGCAGCTAAACCGTTGACGCCGCCATTTACCAAGCGCACCACGGCCATGTCGGGGAAATAGTCGATGACGTTGAGGCAGCCGTAATTCTGGTCCAGGCGGAACAGGAACTCCAGAGACAGGCCCAGGGCATCGCTCAAGATGACCCGGTTGATCCCGGCGTGGGCCACAACGAGGAAGGTCTCTTGGTGGTGTTGCTGAATGAGGGAGGTCAAGCGAGGCAGGGCCCTAAGCTTAACGTCCGTGAGGCTTTCACCTCCGGGGATGCGGAAGCTGATGAGGTCCTTAAAGCGCGCCTGGAGTTCTTCCGGATAACGTTCGGCAATCTCCGTAAAGTTCAGTCCTTCCCACACTCCGAAGTGAACTTCACGAAATTCCGGGATGATCTGAGGGGCCACTTCCCGGCCCCGGCTGATGATCTCGGCCCCCGTTAAGGCCCGGGTCAAATCCGAGGCATAGACGCCGGCCAGGGGCAGTGGTGCAAGCTGCACGGCCAACTCCTCAAACTGCCGCACGCCCTTCGCGCTCAGACCGATGTCGTTGTTACCGTGATACCGGTCGGTGTGCCCGTCGGCCACCTGGCCGTGGCGCACCAGATAGAGGCGGGTGGGGATCAAAGAGCCTTTGGCGCGCTGGGCTTGGAGGCGCATTATTCTGCACCCTCTCCTTTCCGGGGTTTCTTTTGGCGAAGAACCTCTTCTTTCAGCTTGATGATTGACTGCCTCTTCTCGGCGCGAAGTTTAGGGATAACGTACATGGCATTAAAAATCTCGGTGAGCGTTGCAAGAATAACTCGAAGGTGGCGCGAATGCCAACCATCGTAAGATAACTCATGAACTTTATCACTCGTGACCTGCTGGATTGTCAGGAGTGTATCGAAATACTCGGGCTCAACGTCAGGCCGCTTTCCTTTAAGAGATTTCAACCTGGATTCATAATCCGTGCCTTCAGCTCCCTCAATTACCGCCAGCTCATAAATTAACTTTCTAGCGCATACCGAAGCTCCTGTAAGAAAGTTGCTCTTGAGGCAGCCCTCTGCTTCAGTCATCAATTCACGAAGTACTCTGGGAATCCGCTCATCCAAGGAGAAAAATGATGTAGGCACAGAGTAGAAGAACTTCTCATCTAGATTTTCATCGTCTTCGATAATAAAGCGATGCAGAGAACCAGAATAATTATGAGTCTTAATTCTTTCAAAGGTAAGATGCATGGAAACGTTTCTACAAGAATGGCATTCGGCAAGATAAACATAACATTTTTTGTCTTCATTCCAATCGAATTTATCTGGTAATCTGGTCGAGTACGATACATTTCTACGATTACAGAATGGGCAATTAAACACATATTCATCTATGAAATATTTTGAATCGAGAGAAGACAGATCAGGCATATGATGCTCTCGTTGCCAAGTACAACTTGGCAGAAAAAAGAACGTTCCCAAGCTTAGCTTGGGAACGAGGAGAAAATCAGTCTCCTACCATGACGGCGTTGTTGGGCACCACCACCACGCCATTTTCGGTGACATGGAAGCGCTTGGCGTCCCGCTCGTGATCCAAGCCGATGGTGAAGCCCGGCGGCACCCGCACCCCCTCTTCAATGATGGCCTGGCGAATGTGGGCCCCGGAGCCCACTTCCACCCCGTCCCACAAAATAGCCTGGCACACCGTAGCGCCGACCCCCACCTTGACTCCGGGGGACAATACCGAGCGCTCCACCGTGCCTTCGATGATGCAACCCGAAGCGATCAGGGAGTCTTCTACGGTCACGTGCGACCCGCTGCAGATGTACTTGCTGGGGGGATAGAGCTGGGGCTTACTCCGCACCGGCCAGTCGGCGTCGTACAGCTCAAACACCGGCGCTTTGCCCAACAGGTCCTGGTGGGCCTTGAAATAAGCGTCCAAAAGCCCGATATCCCGCCAATACCGGGGCGTATTGGTGACCGGGTCCTGGAAATTGTAGGCATAGACCTTTTTGTGCCCCACCATCTGGGGGATAATGTCACCACCGAAATCATGCTTGCTGGTCTTTTTCTTGGCGTCTTTGATGACCTCTTCCACCAGAGTTTCGGCATTAAAGATATAGACGCCCATGGAAACCAAAGAAAAGTCGGGATTGTCAGGCAGGCCCGGCGGGTCCTTGGGTTTCTCCAAAAAATTTTCCACCTCGGAGGCCTCGTTCACTTTGAGGATACCGAAGGAACTCCCCTCCACCCGGGGCACCATGACCGCAGCCACGGTAAGATCAGCATTGTGTTGCAGATGGAAATCCATCATCTCCCGGTAGTTCAGCTTGTAAACATGGTCGCCGGATAAGATGAGCACCTGCCGGGGACGCTCCTGCTCCAAGAGGGTGAGATTCTGGTAGATGGAGTCGGCGGTGCCGCGATACCAGCGGTTCACCATGATCTGCTGGGGCGGCATGGAATAGATGAACTCATTCAAATCGGGATGCATCACGTCCCAGGCCTGGCGCAGGTGCTGTTCCAGGGAAAAACTGCCGTACTGAGAGAGCACATAGATACGGCGAATTCCCGAATTGAGGCAGTTGGAGAGTGTGAAGTCGAGAATCCGGTAGATGCCGCCAAAGGTGATCACCGGCTTGGCCTTGTCCCGGGTCAGGGGAAAGAGGCGTTCACCTTTGCCGCCGGCCATGATGATGGTGGTGAGTTTTTTCATCGAATCCATCACTTAGCTACCAATTCTTTAATCTTCACTTTGAGTTCCGTGAGGTCGGAAGACTTCACCACATAGGCGTCCGCGGCCCAGCTCATAAAGCTTTCCTGGTACTGGCTATAGGCGCTATTCAAGATCACCGGCAAGCCCTCTTTGAGGCCCAGGATGCGGGGCAGGGCCTCCAGGCCGTCCATACCGGGCATACGAATGTCTAAGATCACCAGATCCAGGGGTTCGGTCTCGACCATTTTAAGGGCATCCCTGGCATTGGTGGCGATAACTACTTTGTATCCTTCCTCTTCCAGTTCCTCTCGCAGAAGCGTACGGATCGCCTCATCGTCATCCACCACCAGAATAGTTTTCATTAACTGCCTTCCTGCACGCATATTTTTTTAAAGGTTAAGTCTTGATAACCGCAAGGGCAACCCGCATCGAGAAAAATTCCCCAAGTTCGTCAAGCCTCCGCCGGAGGCTGCCAGTAGGTCTCTCCCAGGAACAGGGGCAACTCCGCCACGCAGATGGGTCCCACCCGGATATCCCAGCCGGTATAGCTGGCCAACTCCTCTTTCAGGGGAGCGACCACCCCCGGGATAATGAGCTGCCGGTGCTTAAGCTTTTCCGCCAGACGGTGGTGCTCCAGTCCCTGATCCAGGCGCTGGGGGGTGAAGCTGCGATAGATCATGGACATGTCCACCGTGTCCCCCCGGGTGTCCACCACCAGCAGATAGAAAGGGCTGATTGTGTAGGCCAAAAGGCCGGTAACCACCGCCAGGGTAAACTCGCTGTTGCCGGTGACCAAAAGCGGCGCCTCGGGTCCCGGTTCATTGATTTCGAACAGGTCCGTCGGCACCGGCCGGGGTAGTTCCAGAGATTGCACCACCGGCAGGACCTCCAAAGCCTGTAAGGCCAGGGATAAGGCCTGGCGGCGGGCCGGGCTCAGGGCCACACCGTCTTCGGATTTCAGGCTGCCATCTTTCAGCCGGGCCGCCACCTGGGTGCAATCAGGCCCTCCCAGGCCCTGGCATTCCTCCGGGCTCAGGTAGGGGGCAATATCGATCCGGTCCACATAGAGATTCGCTTTCAGCATAGGGTCTCCCGTCGGTTAGCCTGTCCAAGCCTAACAAGAATGACGCAGGAGGTCAACGTCTTAGGGGCAGCAGCCCAGACTTCAGACCGGTTTTGTGGCCGGCAGCCGACAGGCCTTAGAGTCTAAAAAATCGGCGGTCATGTAAACCAGGTGTGGTATCTTGAGATAACTCATCCCTTTAGCCTAGGAGGACAGGTTTATGCCCCGCCTACCCGAGCGGTTACCTCGATATTCCTACCGGTTTCTTCTCTTACTCCTCCTCATGGCCTGCCTGGCCTCAGGCGGGATGTTCTCAACCCCGGCCCGGGCTGAACAGTCCAAAAAGCCAACCCCCGCGCAGCTCAAAAAGATCCTGGCCGATTTTGAGAAATATGTCGAACAGGCCCGAACGGACTGGCAGGTGCCCGGCCTGGCCATTGCCATCGTCTCCGGCGACAAGATCATCTTGGCCAAAGGCTTCGGCGTCAAAAAGGTAGGCGCCAACGCTAAGGTGGATGAACATACCATCTTTCAGATCGGCTCCACCTCCAAGGCCTTCACCGCGGCACTGATGGCCATGCTGATGGACGAAAACAAGCTCGCCTGGCAGGACCGGGTGGTGGACCGTCTGGACCAGTTTCAGATGCTCGACCCCTGGGTCACCCGGGAGTTCCAGGTAGCCGACCTCATGGCCCAGCACAGCGGCCTGCCCGCCCACGCCGGAGATTGCCAGGCCTTCATGGGCTTCGACCGGTCACATATTATCCATTCCTTGCGTTACCTCAAGCCGGTAACCAGCTTCCGCTCCCAGTACGCCTATCAAAACAGCCTCTTCCTGGTGGCCGCCGCCCTAGTGGAAAAGTGCACCGGCAAGAGCTGGGAGGACAACCTCAAGGCCCGCCTGTTGGAACCCCTGGGCATGTCAGCCACTACGGCCAGTCTGGCGGAATTCCAACAGGCCCAAAACGTCACCATGCTGCACAAAAAAACCGGAGATAAGATCGAGCCCATACCGGCGGATTGGCCAGACCACAACTGGGTTTATACCTACGGACCGGCTGGCGGCATCAACTCCAACATCCTGGACATGACCAAGTGGCTGCGGCTGCAACTGGGCAAGGGCAAGTTTGAGGGCAAGCAACTCATCAGCGAGGTTAACCTGAATTTCCTCCAAACACCCAAAACTATCATTGGAACGGACCCCGGCAAGATGATGTATTATTGCGAGGCCTGGCTGTACCACCCCTTCCGTCCCCACCCCCTCATCTGGCACAATGGCGGCACCTCTGGCAACAAGACCATGGTAGCCTTCATGCCTGAAGCCGGCCTCGGCATCGTGGTGCTTTCCAACCTGATCACGGACCTGCCCGAGGCCCTGGCCTTTAAGTTTTTTGATCTCTATTTCCAAAACCCACCCAAAGATTGGAGTAAGGTGGGCCTGGAGAAAATGAAGCAGACAGAGGCCAAGGACAAACCGCCCCAGCGCCCCGCGTCCCCCGCGCCGCCCCTGCCGCTTACGCGCTACGCCGGCGCCTATAGCAACCCGATCTACGGCCAGATTACGGTAACCCCGGAACAGGACCAACTCTTTATAGCCGTAGGACTGAATCAGAAAAAGGTCCTGTTGCAACCGTTTGACCGGGATGCCTTCTCTTTTGACTGGCCGGAAGACTTTACCCCCGCGGTCTTTACCATCGGTCCCGATGGCCGGGCCTTAAGACTATCAGTGGGATGGGACGGGGTCACGGAGTTCAAGCGGGTAGAGGACAAACCTGCCTCGTGAGCTTGGTGAACTTTGCCGTCTGTGCCGAAATTGCTTGATTTTCTTGGCAACTTGGGGTATACATATAACGTTAATTCGCACGCCAGACAAGATTCAGATAACAAAGGAGTCGGTCCCAAGAGTAACCGGTTTGAACTAAAGGTAAATTAGGGTAAAGGAGGCACACCTCACCCGAAACCCTTAGGAGGTTCGGGGAGGGTGTCTGGTCTGATTTTTCGTCAACCACTCATCTCCTACAACACTCCTTTCAACCTTTTGGCCTTTACCCCCGCCCTTCTCCGGGCTCCGGAAGCCTTGGTAATTACTTTATATGGCAGCCAGCAACCCACTTACCGCACTTGTTCTGCCTCATCTCACCCAACTGACGCCCTATCAGGCCGGCAAACCTCTCGAAGAACTTGAACGAGAACTGGGACTCACCGGTGCCATCAAACTGGCATCCAATGAAAATCCCCTGGGTCCTTCGCCCCTCGCCCTGGCCGCCATCCGGGACACCCTGGGGAGCCTGCATCGCTACCCCGACAGCCACGCCTATTACCTCAAGGAAGATCTGGCCCGCCACCTGGGGATATCGCCCCAGCAGTTGATTTTAGGCAACGGCTCCGACGAGGTCCTGGATCTGCTGGTCCGCGCCCTGGTGCCCCCCGGGGGCGAAGTGGTGAGCACCACCCACACCTTTCTGATGTACGGCCTGATCACCCAGTCCGTAGGTGGTTTTTTCCGTCCGGTGCCCTTGAAAGATATGCGGGTTGACCTTCCCGCCGTGGCTCAGGCGGTCACGCCTCAGACCCGGCTGATCCTGCTTAACAACCCCAACAATCCCACCGGCACCGCGTTTCGGCGCCAGGAATGGGAAGATTTTCTGGCGGCGATCCCTGCCACCGTCACCGTGGTCTTAGATGAGGCCTACATCGACTTTGCCGATGACCCTGACGTGCCCTCATGCCTGGATTATCTGTCTGAGGACCGCCCCCTGGTGGGGCTCCGCACCTTTTCCAAGGCCTATGGCCTAGCCGGCCTGCGCATCGGCTACGGCTTCGGCCCCAGCGAACTGATGGACTACTTAAATCGCCTGCGGATGCCCTTCAACGTCAACCGCCTGGCCCAGGTGGCCGCGCGGGCGGCGCTTAAAGACACCACCTTTCTGGCCCGAACCCGGGAGGTCGTGCTCACGGGCAAAGACCTGATCTACCGCGGGCTTGACCGGCTGGGATTGACCTTCATCCCCACCCAGACCAATTTCGTGCTCATCCGGGTACCTAAGGCCGGGCAAGTTGTTTATCAGGCGATGTTGCGGGAAGGGGTCATTATCCGGGCCATGGACGCTTACGGTTTCCCTGACTATATCCGAGTCAATATGGGGCTGCCGGCCGAAAACCGGCGCTTCCTTACGGCATTGCAAAAGGTCCTGGGGTCAGGCAACTGAGTGGACCCCCGGGGAATCATCACCATTGACGGCCCGGCTGGCGCCGGCAAAAGCACGGTCGCCCGCCTTCTGGCCCAATCCCTGGGTTACCTCTACCTGGACAGCGGCGCCTTATATCGGGCCGTGGCCTGGCAGGCCTTGCAACTGGGGCTGGACCTGAACCGCTCCGAGACCCTGGCCGCCTTTCTCGAGGCTTTTAGCCCGGAGGTGACCGCAGATTCCCGGGGTTTTCACCTGGTCGTAGACGGCGCCGAGGTGAGCGAGGCGCTCAGGTCCCCATTGGTAACCCGGGAGTCTTCCCGGGTGGCGGCCCTCTCCCTGGTGCGCCAGTGGGTTAAAGAGCGGCTGCGCCATCTGGCCAAAAATGGCGGCGTGGTCACTGAAGGCCGGGACCAGGGCACCGTGGTCTTTCCTGAAGCCACGCATAAATTTTATCTCTCTGCGGCCCTGGCTACCCGGGCCGAGCGCCGGCGCCGGGAATCGCAGGGAGAAGGCGAGCCGTCTTTGGCCGATACCATGGCGGATATCGCCGCCCGGGACCTCAGGGATGAAACCCGGGAGGACTCGCCGCTGCGTGTCCCTGCGGACGCCAGCGTGATCGACACCACAAATTTAAGCATTGAAGCAGTGTTACAGCAGTGCCTGGCCAGGATCAAAGATCCGGCAGGTTGGAACCTAAACCCAGTAAACTTGTCAAAGGGGGCTAACATGGACGGTATGGAAAACAACGAACTGACTAACCACACCCGGCCGGAAGAAAATGATTTAGACCGGTCGCAAACCGAAGAGGTCGCCACCTCGGAATTTACTTCGGCATCCGCTGAATCAATTTCGGAGATGCCGGATATGGAATCCATGAGCGAACTCTACGAAGAGAGCTTGAGGCGCGTCCAGGAAGGGGAAGTCGTCAAGGGCCGCATCGTGTCCATCACTAAAGATTATGTCATGGTGGACATCGGCTACAAGTCCGAAGGGCAGATCCCCATCCACGAATTCACCACCCCGGAAGGTGAAGTTACCGCTCAGGTGGGGGATGAAGTGGAAGCTCTGATGGAGAGCCGGGAAGATGAAGAAGGGGCCTTGATGCTCTCCAAGAACAAAGCCTCCAAGATCAAGGTGTGGGAAGAGGTCAGTGCCGCCTACCACAACGAAGGCGATGTGGAGGGCACCATCGTGGCCAAGGTCAAGGGAGGCCTTTCCGTGGACCTGGGAGGCATCATCGCCTTCCTTCCCGGCTCCCAGGTGGACCTGGCACCGATGCGCCATACCGACCATCTCATCGGCCAGCACTATACCTTCAAAGTCTTGAAATTCAACCGCAAACGGCGCAATGTGGTCTTGTCCCGCCGAGTCCTGATGGAAAAAGTCAAAAACGAAGCCAAAACCACCCTGCTGGGCTCCCTGGAAGAGGGTAAGATCGTCGAAGGCGTGGTCAAAAATATCACCGATTACGGGATTTTCGTTGACTTGGGTGGCCTGGACGGGCTGCTCCACATCACCGATCTCTCCTACGGCCGGGTGCGCCATCCTGCGGACCTCTTCAAAGTAGGAGACACCATCACGGTAAAGGTCCTGAGCTTCGATCCGGACAAGGAGCGTATCTCCCTGGGTTTAAAACAGCTCACCCCGGACCCCTGGACCGTGGTGGACGAGAAGTTTCCCCTGGCCAGCCGCGTCACCGGCAAAGTGGTAAGTCTCACCGATTACGGGGCCTTCGTGGAACTGGAACCTGGGGTGGAAGGACTCATCCACATCTCCGAGATGTCCTGGACCCGGAAAGTCCGCCATCCTTCTCAGGTGTTAAGCGTGGGCGACGTGGTGGAAGCCACGGTCCTGGAAGTGGAGCCCACCCGGAAACGCATATCCTTGAGCTTAAAGCAGGTAGAGCCCAATCCCTGGGAAGTCATCGGCGAAAAATACCCGGTGGGCTCGGTGATCGAAGGTAAAATCAAGAATATCACCGACTTCGGCATCTTCATCGGCATCGACGAAGGCATCGACGGCCTGGTGCACATCTCCGACATCTCCTGGACCAAGCGCTTCAAGCACCCGTCCGAGTTATTCAAAAAAGGCCAGGTGATCCAGGCCAAGGTCCTCTATATCGATAAGGACAACGAGCGCTTTTCCTTGAGCATCAAGGATCTGACGCCCAACCCGTGGCAGACTATCGATCAGCGCTTCCCCATGGGCTCGGTGGTCGCTGGCCCCATCACCAATATCACCGACTTCGGTCTCTTCGTCGAAGTGGAGGAAGGCATCGAGGGCCTTATCCATATTTCGGAGCAGAGCCGGGATAAGCAGAAGATGGCGGCCCTCAATGTGGGGGACATTATCCGGGCCAAGGTGATTCACAGTTCCGCCGAGGAACGGCGCATCGGCCTGAGCATCCGGAAAATGGAAGCCGACGAGGAGCAGTCCCACTACCGGGATTATATGCACTCCCGCACCGAAGCCACCACCAACATCGGTGATCTGATTCGGGAGACCCTGGAAGAGAAACAGAATAAAGACAATGACTAAGACATCATGAAATCGCGCACTCTATGGACCGGTTGCTTGGTCACTTTTCTGGTGGTCCTCTTTTTTGTGGGACTTTCCGGCGTAGTCCTGCTGCTCCTGGGAAAAGGCAGTCTCTTCGCCTCCCGGGAGCGGGTCGGGGTGGTGGAGATCAAAGGAGTCCTCGCCGACTCCCGCACCGTCATCAAGCAACTGGACCGCTACCGCGACGACAGCAGTATCAAAGCCATCGTACTCCGCATTAACTCCCCGGGCGGCGCCGTGGGTCCCGCCCAGGAGATCCTCCGCGAGGTGGAAAAGGTCCGTCTGAAGAAAAAGATCGTGGCTTCCCTGGGAACTGTGGCCGCCTCCGGAGGCTACTACATCGCCTCCGGGGCCGACCTCATCATGGCCAACCGGGGCACCGCCACCGGCAGCATCGGTGTGATCATGCAGTTCACCAACGTGGAGGGCCTCACCAAGAAGATCGGGCTGGACTTCTTCAACCTGAAGGCCGGGCGCTACAAGGACGTGGGCTCGCCCTTCCGCCCCATGACCCCGGAAGACAAGGCCTATCTCCAGGTCCTCATTGACAACATCTACCAGCAGTTTTTAAACGACGTCGCCCGCAACCGCAAGATTCCTCTGGACAGGATTAAGGTCCTGGCGGAAGGCAAGATCTACACCGGCGAGGAAGCCAAACAGATCGGTCTGGTGGACGACTTCGGCAATCTCCCCGACGCCATCGAAAAGGCCGGCCGTCTGGGGGGCATCACTGGCAAAGTTGAGGCCACGTATGCCGAGAAAGAGGGCTTTTCCCTCCTCCGCCTTCTCCTGGGCCAGGAAACCGAGGATACCTTAAGCAACCTTAAAGCCCTCCCCTACCCCGAACCGGCGTTTTTGCCGCCGTGGTTTAGGTAAGCTCGGCCCGCGCCGCAGCCTTCATTACCAGAAGTTTAAGCCCCGTTCTTTACAGGCTGTCAAGATTTCTGCCTGCCATTGCCTCTGAAATTCTCCCTCGAAAAAACTTTCCATAGGGATAATAAGTTGTTACTATAAATGACTTTATTGATACTATAAAGATAACATATAAAGCCATTTAACAACCTGTTTTCCCTATGATTTGTCATTCTGAGCGTAGCGAAGAATCTCTTACTCCGTTCAGGATGACAGAACAACCCGACTTTGAAATGGCTTATGGTCTATGCTTTTATTTTCTTGGAGAATAATTAATGAAGCGCAGTATAAATCGTAGTTGGCTATTCTCAAATATAATTAAAATTATTCCTAAAATTATTATATTCACCTATCTCTTAAATATCATTATTAAGTTAGCTTTTAAACTACCCAACGCACCCTGGGAATATAACGATTTTCTGCAATACTGGCTGGCGTCTTCCTTCGTGCTGGCAGGAAGACCTGCTGCAGTCTATGACATGGCTCAATTCTACCAGGCGTTAACCCAAATCGCGGGTCCTGGGTTGAACACTCCCTGGTTTTACCCCCCCATTTTTTTATTAATGGTCTCTCCCTTAGCTCTCTTGCCCTATTATGCGTCGTTGGCCTCCTGGCTATCCTTAACCCTGGGTGGTTATATAGTTGCGGTGCGGCGCATCGCCCCTCATCCCATGACGATCTGGCTGGCCTTGGCCTTCCCCGGGGCCTTGATGAACCTCAATTACGGTCAAAATGGCCTCTTCTCCGCTGCCCTGTTTGGCGGGGGCTTACTCCTCCTGGAATCGTATCCTTTCTTGGCGGGAATGGTCTTTGGAGTTCTCGTCTATAAGCCCAATTTTTTTATTTTAATACCCCTGGCCTTAATTGCCGGACGCTACTGGCGGACTTTAGGAGCCACAATAATATCCGGCGGGCTTTTGGCTCTTGCCAGCGGTCTGATCTTGGGCTGGGAAACCTGGGCGGCCTTCTGGCACATTCGCAATGTTCCAATGCAGGCCCTCGAGCAGGGGGTAGCCTCTCTGGGGAAGATGCCGACGATCTTCGCAGCGACTCTCATGGCAGGGGGGGGCCTGACTCTCGCGTACTGCCTCCAGGGAGCCGTTATGGCAGTCGCGGCTGGCGCAGTTATCTGGACCTGGTTTCAAAGGGTGGATATGGCCATCCGGGTTTCGGTGCTTACCCTGGGAAGCCTGCTCTTTACTCCTTACGGTTCCGAATACGAGTTGGTTCGGCTGGCCATCCCCCTTGCCTGGATCGGCTGGGAAGGATGGCAGAAAGGCTGGGGGCCAAGGGATAAAATCTTCCTGGTGCTGGGCTGGATTACCCCCTTCATATCCAGGTTTCTCGCGGAAGGTAATGTGGTTCAGATAACCCCTTTAATTTTATTGGTTCTCCTTTATCTTAACCTGACAGGCATCCACGAATCCAAATCGGCGGTCGTGCCGTTGCAAAGCCCGTGAAAAAGACCGCGCCATAATTCCCACCATCTAATCTAACCCGGAAAATCGGCCGCTTCCCCCCTTGCCCCTCGCTGGGGATTTTGCCTTACTCCGCCTCGGGCAGCAACAAGCGTTTCAGTTCTTCCGTTTCATAGACAACTTCCTTGCCCACCAACCGCACCTGCCCCTGCACCACATAGTTGAGCACCCGGGGTTGCCACTCATGTTCAGCCTGATTCACCTTGGCCGCCAGGGTCTCCGGGGTATCGCCCGGCTCAATGGGAACCGGCAGCGCAAAAAATATCGGGCCACGGTCATATTTCGCATCAACAAAATGCATGGTGACCGCACTGTGGGTAATTTCCCCGCGCTGATAAGCGGCTATAACCGCTTCGTGCACATAATGGCCGTAAAGGTTCGGCCCGCCAAAGCGGGGCAAAGGACCAGGATGGATATTGATCGTCCGCGCCGGGTCAAGGCCTGCTACCAGCTTCAGCCAGCCGGAGAGCATGACATAATCAGCGTTGAAATACTTTACAAAGTTTTGATAGCCCTGACCCAGATAAGGACCAACCCAGTATTCGGAAGGTATCCCGAGTGCTTTGGCCTTTTGCCAGACCCCGCCGTCAAAATGATTCGTGATAACCGCACAAATCCACGCGTCTAAAATTGGCGGCCTGGCCCGCGCCGCCCTTACCATCGTCTCAAATCCGGACCCGCCGCCGGTTTTTGTCCCGGAAGCAAAGACCAGGATATTTGGATGAGGTTTAGGCAAACTCGCTCACATCCCCCTTCCCTTCCCGGAGCACTTCAGGCACATCGTCCATGAAGGCAATGATACTGGAGGGGTCCGGCAGGACAATGCCGCCATCGATCACCAACTCCAGGTGCGGTTTGAACTTGATCTCGATCTCGTAGGGGTCGCTCTCAACCGGCCCGTCCGGCAGGGCCGCGGTGGTGGTAATGATGGGATGTCCCAAGAGCGCCACCAGCCCCAGGGCAATGGGGTGGTCCGGCACCCGGATGCCCACGGTGCGCCGTTTGGTTTGGAGAATCTTCGGCACCTGGCGGGAAGCTTCCAGGACAAAGGTATAGGGGCCGGGTAAGAGGCGTTTCATAACCTTGTAGGCGGAGTTCCCCACCCGGGCGTATTCGCTGATGTTCTTCAAATCCTGGCAGATAATACTGAAAGGCTTATTCAAGGGCTGGCGCTTGAGGTGGTAAATCCGGTTAATGCCCTTGAGATTAAACAGGTCGCAACCGATGGCGTAGCAGGTATCCGTCGGGTAGGCGATGAGACCGCCCCCGGAGAGCGCCTCCACGGCCTTGCGCAGGAGGCGTTCCTGGGGATTGTCGGGATTGATTTTGATGATCATGGTTTACCTGTTGATTTATTCCACCAAGAATACTAAGAGGCAGGTTCTGGGCTCTGGAAAAAATCTCTAACCCCTGACACCTTGCATCTGCCAGTTAATTAATTTTCTTTGGCTTGGCCTTCGCCTTGCCAGCTTTCTTCTTGCCCTTGGCCTTTTTGGGCTCGCCGCTCTCTGGGGCTGCCGCCTGCGCCACCGAAGCCCCCGCCTGGGCCCAGACCTTTTCCACCTGATCCCTAATCCAGTGGGGGTCCCACCACTCCAGGGGATCGACAAACTCACCCTGGAGGTTGATGGCGAAATGGAGATGATCGCCGGCCGCCAGGCCCGTGGTGCCGGTTTGCCCCAGGACCGCGCCTTTCTGCAGCTTATCCCCCACCTTCACGTCGATCTTGCTCATATGACTATAGCTGGAGAAAACCCCCAGGCCATGGTCCAGCATCACCGTCTTTCCATAAATCCCCAGGTCATCGGCATAGACTACCACGCCGTTATTCCCGGCATACACCGGGCTGTTCACCAGGGAAGCCAGGTCCTCGCCCAGATGCGTCTGCTGATCCACGGCTTTGCCCTGATACATATAAGTGCGCCGGTCGCCAAACCGTGCCATGGGTTTGCCATAAAACCGTTGGAAGGCTCCGACCCATAAGGGCTGGGGGGCGCTGTGGGAGCTGACTTTCTGGAACGTCTCGTGATTAAGCTTGCGCGTATTCCGGTTGACCTCCAGATAGGACCCCAGCAAGTCGTTGGGATTGGGCACCGGCAGGCTGGTGGCCACCTTGCGCAGAAAGCCGTCCGGGAGGTTGAGGTTGTCATGCCGCCACTTCCGGGGCTTGGACTTCAAAGACACCGACTGCTTGATTTCATTGCCCAAAGACGGCCGGGCCACAAGTTCCACCGGGAAGGTATTGGGTCCTTCCTGAGGCACCGCGAACAGCACCACATAGTCCCCTTTGCCCCCCTTGGGGTTGGGGAAACCCTGAAAGAACCGCCCCCCCACCATGACGCCCGACTCTTTAACCTCTTTGTTAAGCCGGTAGCCGATCACGCCGGTCCCCCCGGCATGCAGCAGGTGACTCACCCCTTGATACGTCAGGTTGACGGGCACCAAATCGATAACCACGTCCCGGCTGAACGACGCGGTGTGACCCCGAAACAGGCGGTGCCAGGAGCGGTCCCAGGCCTGGACGTTCAAGGTGGCCTTGCCCTCCTGGAAACCCAGGGCCTTGGGCTCTAAAATCACCTGCAGATCCACGGTCTCACCCTTGCCGCCTCCCGGAGGAAAGGTGCGATCCAGCACCACCTTACTCTGGCCCCCCTGGGAAAAGGTGACCTTGACCGCCTTCAAGCCGCTGCTCTGATCTGCGGCATCCACCGTCAGGACGGTTTTAGCCCCTACCACCTCCACCGGGGTTTTCAGCGCCACCGTGGGATCGTCGAAGTCCAGGCGGCCCACCGCCAGCCACACCAGCAGGACGATAAGGCCTAGCCCAATCGCAACCCACACTACGTTGCCGAACTTGCGTCCCCAACGCTGTTTCCAGTTCTTGCCCATGGGTGTATAGTATCAGGTATAGGCCTAGGGAGCAAGAAGTGGCCCGGCTTTCCTCCAGACTAGCAATCGCAGGAGACGCCTCATGGCAGCAAGCGAAGAAATCATTCTCTCCGTAGGGGGCATGCACTGCGCCGCCTGCGTAGCCCGGGTGGAGCGCGCCCTGACCGCCGCCCCCGGCGTCGAATTGGCCACGGTCAACCTCGCCACTCGACAAGCCCGGATTCGCTATAATTCCCACCTGACCAACCCCGATGCCCTCACCCAGGTGGTGACCGGCGCCGGTTATGAAGTTGAGGCCGCGACCAAAGAGCAACGGGCTCCAAAATCGCCTGAGGCCGAGGTTAAAGAATTTCGCCGCCGCTTCCTCCTGGCCCTGCTGTTAAGCCTGCCGGTGTGGCTCTTCATGGTCCCGGGGGTGATGGCCGCCATCGGCCTCAGCCACCACACCATGGCCTTCATCCTGCTCATCTTTGCCACTCCGGTGATGTTTTATTCCGGCGCCCCGTTCTTTGCCGGGGCCGTGAACGCCGCCCGGCACCTGTCCACCAACATGGATACCCTGGTAGCCCTGGGCACCTCCGCCGCCTACTTCTACTCCGCCTGGGTCACCTTCTTTCCCGAGAGCGTCGCCGCCGCGGGCCACGACCCTGCAGTCTACTACGACACCGCAGTGATGATCATCACCTTCATCCTCCTGGGCCGCTGGCTGGAAGCCCGCACCCGAGGCCGGGCCTCGGAAGCGCTGCGCCGCCTCTTTGCCCTGGCCCCACCCACCGCCCGGGTGCGCCGGGATGGCCAGGAACTGGAACTGCCTCTGTCTGAAGTCGCGGTTGGCGACCTGGTGGTGGTGCGGCCGGGTGAGAAAATCCCCGTGGACGGCATCGTCGCGGAAGGCAACAGCAGCGTGGACGAGTCCATGCTCACCGGCGAAAGCATGCCCGTGGCCAAGGAACCGGGGGCCGAAGTCTGGGGCGCCACCTTGAACCACCGGGGGTTTTTGGTCTTCAAGGCCACCCGGGTGGGACAAGACATGGTGCTCTCCCAGATCATCCGCTTGGTGGAGCAGGCCCAGACCAGCAAAGCCCCCATCGAGCGCTTGGTGGATAAGGTAGCCGGCATCTTCGTGCCGGTGGTTATGGGTTTGGCGGCGGCAACCTTTCTGGCCTGGTACTTCTGGGGTCCACCTCCCACCTTTAGCCGGGCCATCATCGGCATGGTGGCGGTGCTCATCATCGCCTGCCCTTGCGCCATGGGCCTGGCCACCCCCACCGCGGTCATGGTAGGCTCGGGCCGAGGCGCGGAATTGGGCATCCTCATGCGGGGCGGCGAAGCCCTGGAGCGGGCCTACCGCCTCACCACCGTCATCTTCGATAAGACCGGCACCCTCACCCGGGGCACTCCCCAGGTCACTGACGTCCACACCTGGGAGCATTGGAGCGCACAGGCGGTCCTGGCTCACGCCGCGGCCCTGGAGGCGAAATCGGAGCACCCCCTGGCTGAGGCCGTCACCCACGCCGCAGGAGCCCAGGGCCTGACCTTGCCACGTGTTGAGGATTTCCAGGCCGTGCCGGGGCTGGGGGTGGAGGCCAAGATCGACGGTCAAGCAGTAATCTTGGGGAACCTGGCCTTTCTCTCCCAGCAAGGTATCTCCTCCCCGCTTATCAACCATCAGCAGGACCAACTGTCCCGTGAGGGCAAAACCGCCATCTTTCTGGCCGTGGCAGGTCTTCCCGTGGGGGTGATTGCCGCGGCCGACACCTTAAAGCCCCGGGCCGCCAAGACCGTGGCCGCCTTGAAGAATATGGGGTTGAAAATCCTCTTGTTGAGCGGCGACAACAAAATGACCGCCGCGGCAGTGGCCAAAAGTATCGGCATCGAGGACGTGCTGGCGGAAGTGCTCCCCGGTGATAAGGCCCTAAAAGTCATGGAACTGCAAGCCCATGGCGAAGTGGTGGCCATGGTGGGCGACGGCATCAACGACGCCCCGGCCCTGGCCGCGGCCGATGTGGGCATCGCTTTAGGCACCGGCGCCGACGTGGCCTTAGAGGCCGCGGACCTAACCCTCATCCGGGACGACCTGGACCTGATCCCCGCGGCCATCAACCTCTCCCGGCAGATGATGCGCATCATCCGCCAGAACCTCTTCTGGGCCTTCTGCTACAACGTCGTGGCTATCCCCGTAGCCGCGGGCGCCTTCTACCCGCTGTGGGGCTGGACCCTCAACCCGGCCCTGGCCGCCGCAGCCATGGCCATGAGCTCAGTCAGCGTCGTGACCAACTCCTTGCGCCTGCGGCGTTTCAAAGCGTGATATCTTGGGGGAGGGGGCCGGGGGCGAAAGCCCCTGCAGCCCTCCCCCAAACCCCATAGTAATGTATGGTGCGCACTGCGCACCATTTCATTTTGGATAGAGCTCATATCTTGCATAAACTCATTGAAAGTATTATGATTTGTTGGAGGATCGAGGCTATGAACAAGATCGAGAAAATCGGACGTGAAATTCAGGAATTTTCGCCCGCAGAACTGTCGGCTTTTCGCAAGTGGTTCCATGACTTCGATGCCGAGGCCTGGGACCTTCAAATAGAAGAGGATGTCCAGGCGGGCAAATTAGACGCCTTGGCGGAAGCCGCACTCGAGGCTTTGGAATGCGGCAAATGTAACGAGATTTGAAACATTCCGCCTCCCCGCAGTTCTGGACCTGCCTAAGGGCTCTCCCCAAACCGGTTCAGCAGCTTGCCGGCAAAAGCTTCGCACTGCTGAAAAACGACCCCCGTCATCCTTCTTTGCATTTCAAACAGATTGGCCGCTTTTGGTCAGTCCGCATCGGGCTATCTCATCGTGCTTTGGGTATCGGCATCTCCGATGGGGTGTTGTGGTTTTGGATAGGTAGCCACGCTGATTACGATAACCTGATTGGCTAACCGCCTGTTGAGGAATACTGCAGATAAAAGGGCGGCCCAACGGGTCGCCCCTTCTTATTGGGGTTGGGGGATGGGGTCTGGGGAAGGGGCGGCAGGGGCCGCTTACGAAAAAGCCCCTGGCCCCCTTCCCCAGCTTTCTCACACCAAACTCTTATACAGTTCCAAATAAGCCTTCGCCGACACCTTCCAGGAAAAATCCTGTGCCATGGCGTGGAGCATGATGCGCTGCCACAGGTCCTTATTGGCATAAGCGTCCAGCGCGGTATGGATCGCTTTCAGGAACGCCTCCGGGGTGTAGTCGCTGAACACAAAGCCGGTGCCCAGAGTCTTGGGGTCGCCCACCGGGGTTACCGTGTCCGCCAGGCCCCCGGTTTCCCGGACCACGGGAATGGTGCCGTACTTCATGGAGTAAATCTGGTTTAAGCCGCAGGGCTCGTAGCGCGACGGCATGAGGAACATGTCGGCCCCGGCTTCCATGAGGTGGGCCATCTGGTTATTAAAGGCGATCTTCGCCCCCAGCTTGCCCCTGTATTTGGGGGCCTCGGCCGTGAGCCAGCGGTGGTACTTCTCGTCCCCGGTCCCCAGGATCACCAGCATCAGCTTCAGTTTCATGAGCTTGGGCAAAATTTCGGCTAACAGATCAAAGCCCTTCTGGTCTGCCAGCCGGGAGATTACGGCCAGGATGGGGGCCTCAGCCAGGTCCTGGGACAGGTCGAAGGCCTCCATCAGGGCAGCCTTGTTCGCGGCCTTGCCACCCAAATCCTTCGGGCTGAACGCGGCCGGGATCAGGGAGTCGGTCTCGGGGCTCCAATCCTGATAATCCACGCCATTCAAGATGCCGTGTAACTGCTCGGCCCGGGTTTTCAGCACCCCCTCCAGGCCATAGCCGAGTTCCTCGGTCTGGATCTCCACGCTGTAGCGGGGGCTCACGGTGGTAACCGCGTCGGCGCAGACGATGCCGCCCTTGAGCAGGTTGATCTGGCCGTAGTACTCCAGGCCGTCGATGGAGAAAAAGGACCAATCCAGGCCCAACAAAGGATATTTTTCCTTGGTAAAGAGACCCTGATAGGCCAGATTGTGAATGGTGAACACCGTTTTCGCCTTGGCGAAGACCGCCTCACCGGCCCAGCGCTGCTTCAGGTACACCGGCACCAAAGCACTCTGCCAGTCATGGCAATGGATCACGTCGGGGGTAAAGTCCAGGGCCCGGCAAAAGGGCAGAACTGCGCCGCAGAAAAAGGCGAAGCGCTCCAGGTTGTCAAAGTAATCTCCCCGGGGGGTGCCGTAGAGCTGGCTGCGGTCGTAAAATTCGTCCCGCTCCACAAAATAGAACGGCGAGCCCGACTCCGCTGGGGCCTTGAGATTGAAGGTGTGGTTGATCAACCCCAGGTTCACTTCCAGATCCTCGGCGATGGTGGTGGTGGGCGCCTTCCCCTGCTTCACCATGCCATAATAGGGCATAAGAACCTTGACTTCCGCCCCCTGCTCTATAAGGGCCTGGGGCAGCGTGCCCACAACATCGGCCAGCCCCCCGGTCTTGGCAAAAGGCACTCCCTCCGAAGCAACGAACAGCACACGCGGTTTCTGGCCCATGGGCTCTCCTTGTGGCAGCTGTCAGCGATCAGCTTTCAGCCTAAAAACTCCGCCGGATCAGGTTAAAATCTACGGCGCCATGCAAGATACGATATTAATCCTTGGTCTTGTCTTTAAGCTGACCACTGATAGCTGAAAGCTGACCGCTAATACTTATAAATCAACTCAATATCCGACGCCACGAAGCCTTTTTCGCCTTCGCTGAGGTTGAACTCGAAGATATAATCGCGGCTGGGCAAGTTCTCGGCATGGATCCCCGGCGGCAGGTCTTTTTCCATAAAAAACACCGAAGTATAGGGGGATTCTTCCAGGCGCGTGTCGGTAATCCATACCTTGCCGAAGCTGTGCATGAATCGGAAAAAGCCATAGGAGCGGTCCAAAAAGTATTTCGTGCACACCCCCCGGACCCGGCTGCCCACCTCCCCCCAGGCGGGAGCCCCCGCGGCGGGCGGGGTGGTGGGCAATAACCCCGGCACCAAGTACCCGGGGACGAACAGGTCCACTTCCCGGCGCAGCCGCATCGATACATTGGCAAAGGCCACCAGTTCCACCCGGCAGCCCTTGTTCTGCGCCATGGTCACCACGCTGCAGAAATCACCGTCACCGGTGAACAAGTAGATCAGGTCCAGGCGGTCCGATTGCGACACGATGTCCAGCCCCATTTCCATATCCAGATTGGCCTTGCCGTAGGTGCGGCCGGAATCATCCGTGTACCAGCGGATCGCCTTCTCCACGGCTTTGAAACCCAAATCCCGCAACGTCAGGATAAAATTCAAGGTCGTTTTGTAATTGGGATCAGAGACGGCGCGCTCTTCGTCAAGGGCTACATAGGCATTCAGTCGCATCACTTCATCGCCGTCCCGGGCAACAAAACGCCGGATCACTTCATAGCGCATCCCGTAGCCGCCGTTCCGCATGATATTCATAGAGTCAACATAGACTCCGACTCGACGGTTGGCCATAATATTTTAACTCCTTATTATTCCTGCGAAACTAATATCCGCAAGCAACCTCAGGGGGCCCCGGACCGGCTCCAGGAGAAGCTGGTCGGCCAGACCGGACATCCAAGTGGCTGGAAATTATTTATGAACTGCCCACAATACCATCACTAATAAAGTCGGTCCTCAAGGCCGCGGCCCAAAAGGCCGGGCATCGTTCAACACCTTGCCTTCCCTCGTCGGGGGGGCTTCTAAAAATTTTGGCAGGAAAGGCAGACAAGCACAATGCTCCGCTCCCAACCATTTGAGTGAAGTCAGGCCCCGTTCTTGAAGGCGAGCCGCGGAAGTAACGGGGCCAGGCCAGGTCTGCGCTTTAGGCCACGTGCCGGCCTTTGCCTTCCTCCCGCCTTTAACCATGAAAGTTTAGAGAAAAAAAGCCCAAGCTGCAAGCTAGTTCTCCAGAGCCATACCTCCCGCAGATTCCCAGGGTTGCGGACCGGTGGAAGATTCCTTATGTTAGAGTAGGCACCGCCGGTCAACGGCCAAACAGGACAATTGCCAAAAGAGGCTCTTGCAAAAAGCCTTTTTGTCATCCTGAGCGGAGCGCAGGATCTCATATTTTCCTCTATTTTTTGAGATTCTTCGGTCGCTTCTCTCCCTTAGAATGACAGACTAGGAGACTTTTGCCAGCGGCTCAAAAGTTCCTTCATCTTTTTCCCTCTCCCCCCAGCGTGGAGAGAGGGTTAGAGTAAGGGGTGGATAAGAAAAGACTTTTGGCCATAAGGATAATAAGTTAGGAATCCAGGACAGAATATGACTACCCTTCGTTCCCATAACGTTGAGCCTCACCTCTTCGTGGTCCTGGGAGGCACCAGCGACCTGATGCGGCGCAAGCTCCTGCCGGCCCTCTACCAGTTGCGGGCCAGCGGGGCCGTCCCCGACCCCCTGATCATCCTGGGGGCGTCCAGAAAGACCGGGCTGACGGATACAGGCTTCCGGGCCTTGGCCTTAGAGGCCCTGACCGAGGCTGGCCCCCTTAACGACCCGGCCGGCCAGTGGTGTAGCGAGTGTCTTTTCTTCCAGAGTCTGGGAGCGGGTACGCCGGAAGACTTTAAAGCCCTGGCGGTTCGCATCCGCTCCCTGGAGGAAGAGCACCATTTGCCCGGCAACCGGGTCTTTTACCTGGCGATGCCGCCTCAAGCTTATATGCACACCATTGCCGGCCTGGGCGAAGCCGGTCTCAATGCAGACTCGGGCTGGACCCGGCTGGTGGTGGAAAAGCCCTTCGGCAAAGACCTGGACTCCGCCATCATCCTCAATGAGCAGATCCACCGGTATTTCAGCGAATCCCAGGTCTACCGCATCGACCATTATCTGGGCAAAGAGACCGTCCAGAATCTCTTGATCTTTCGGTTCGCCAACGCCATTTTCGAGCCGCTCTGGCATCGGAATCTGGTAAAGAGCGTCCAGATTACCGTGGCCGAAAGCCTGGGGGTGGAAGGCCGGGCCGGATACTACGATCAGGCCGGGGCCCTCCGGGACATGGTCCAGAACCACCTCACCCAGCTCCTCACCCTCACTGCCATGGAAGTGCCGGTTGCCTTCGACGCCGAGAGTATCCGCACCGAAAAGGCCAAGGTCTTGCGGGCCGTCGCCCCGGTTCTGCCGGAAAACGTGATCTACGGCCAGTATACCCGGGGGAGCATCAACGGCCAGGAGGTGCCGGGCTACCGGGAAACCGCGGGGGTCTCCCCCGATTCCCAAACCGACAGCTTCGTGGCCTTAAAGCTTTTCGTGGAGAACTGGCGCTGGCAAGGAGTGCCCTTTTATCTGGTAACCGGCAAACGCCTGCCCCGGCGCTTCACCCAGATCGCCGTGACCTTCAGCTGCCCGCCCGTGTGGGTCTTCGAGCCCCACTACGCCGGGACCTGCAGCCCCAACGTCCTGGTGTTTACGGTGCAGCCCGATGAAGGCTTCGACCTCCTATTCGAAGTAAAAGCCCCGGGGGAGCCCCTGCAACTCAAGACCAAGCGCCTCCGGTATCGCTACTCCGAAGAGGCGGTCCCCCTGCCCGAGGCCTACGAGACTCTCCTCCTGGATATCATGGCCGGCGACCAGACCCTGTTTGTCCGGGCCGACGAAGTGGAGTGGGCCTGGCGCATCTACGCCCCGGCCTTGGACCCGCCGCCGGGGAGCGTGCAGTTCTACCCCGCCGGCGCCTGGGGTCCCCCGGGCACGGACCTCCTGTTGGAATGGCCGGACCCGACTTTGCTTTATCGCTAGACTGTGGTAGATATTCTTAAAAGCGCGCGGGCTCGCGGGCGTCCGCCCTTCACCTCTAAGTTCCAGCCTATTGCCTGAGAGAAGTCCATCATGTGGGTCGCGGCAATACAACTCAACTCTACCCCGAACCAGGTAGCCAACCTGGCCCGAGCCCAGACGCTGGTGGAGGAGGCCGCCTCCCGGGGTGCTCAACTGGTGGCCCTTCCTGAACATTTTGCCTGCCTGGGAAGCGATGCCGACACCGCAGCCGCAGCCCAGCCCCTGGACGGCCCCTTGGTGACCAGTTTTCGGGAGTTGGCCGCCAAGCTGCGCATTTTTCTGCTCTTGGGCTCCTTTCCCGAGCGCAGCCCTGGAAAAGCGCGCCCGTACAACACCAGCCTCCTTTTGGCTCCCCAAGGCAAGATCATCGCCCATTATCGCAAGCTGCACCTGTTCGACGTGGACTTGCCCGGCCCCCCGCCCCTCCGGGAGTCGGAGCACACCCAACCAGGGGAAGCAGTGGTGACCGTGGCGCTGCCGGGGACATCTTTCACCGCGGGACTTGCTATCTGCTATGATTTGCGCTTTCCCGAACTCTTTCGAACCCAGGTCAGCCAGGGAGCCAATCTCATCCTCATGCCCGCGGCGTTTACGGCCACCACCGGCCGGGATCATTGGGAAGTGCTGCTCCGGGCCCGGGCCATCGAAAATTTAGCGTATGTGGTGGCCCCGGCCCAGTTTGGGCAGCACGTGCCCGGCCGCCGGAGTTACGGGCGCTCCCTTATTGTCGACCCCTGGGGGACGCTTCTGGCCCAGGCCCCTGACGGCGAAGGGGTGATCCTGGCCGAGCTTGACTATGAGCGGTTGCAGCGCCTGCGCCGGGAGTTACCGGCCCTGCGTCACCGCCGCCTGCACTGAAAAACGTAGGGGCGGATTTCAAACCCGCCCTGCCTCGGAAGGAAAAATGCCTGAAAGTTGGATTAAACCCGGTGCCCGAAAACTCTTCCGCTGGTACCTCAGCAAATTTCCCCTGCGGGACGGCAAAGCTTTTTTGTACGCACGCCTCCATGCCGGGCTGGCCCCGACCAACCGTTTTGCTGTGGTTCGCCTAGACAAGGGTTTTATGATGAACCTTGACCTGCACGACCCGGAGCAGCTCAAAGTCTATTTTTACGGCCACTATCACGAGCGCTACGAAGCCGATCTGGTGGCGAGTCTTTTGGAAAACGACGACGTCTTCTGGGATATCGGCGCCAATGTCGGCTATTTTACCCTGGTGGCGGCCACGGCTTTGGCGAACCGCGGCCAGATCGTCGCGTTTGAGCCGGGCAAAAATGCCTACGCCCGGCTCACGGAAAATATCTCGTTGAATCCTTATGGGAATATCCAGACTTACCCCGTGGCCGTCAGCGACCGTGAGGGCGAGGCGGTGCTCCACGTTTCCGGCGACATTGCCGACTCTAGCGCCAGCCTCTTTCTATCCGGCGGCGGCCAGGCCGGGCGCGAGGTCTGCCGCACGGTGGCCCTGGATCAATTCTTGACCACAGAGAATTTGCGCCCGCCCACCCTGATCAAACTGGACGCCGAAGGTGCGGAGTTGGCCGTGCTCCAAGGGGCTAAGCGCCTCATCTCCCAATCTCCCCCCATGTTCCTGATGGAAATGGAAGAAAAGAACCTGAAAGCCGCGGGAGCCAGCAAAGCGGCTATCCGGCAATTTCTGGAAGCCTTCGGCTACCGGGCCGCGCATCTGCGCAAAGGCCGCTGGTACGCCACCACTGACCTTGACGCGGTCAAAGGCCGGAATATCTTCTGGTTCAACCCTGAGGTCGAGACCCACCGCCGCAAAGCCGCGCTGCTGCCGGTCACCTGCTCTTATATCTCTATGCCCCCGCCTTGCTGCCGAGCCACGATAAATCCATAATAAATATTAGTCAGGGCGGGAAAGAAATGCCTTTCTTTCTTCCCTCCCCCTTGATGGGGGAGGGTCAGGGTGGGGGTGGTATATGGACAAATGCACCGCCTTATTCCCCTTCCCCTGATCCCCTCCGTCCCTTGCTAAGTCGGTAGACTATCACCCCCACCAACAGTATCGCCCCCAGGAACAGCAGACCCACGGGCTTTTTGGCCAGGGCGTATGACGTGGAGCTGAACAACATGAAAATGCAGCACGCGGCAAAGACCAGGGGAACCAGGGGATAAGCCGTGACCTTATAAGGGCGCGGTATGTGCGGCTCTTTGCGCCGGAGCACGAAAACCGAGAGCCCCGTGGCAAGAAAGAACAGCCACACCACCGGGGCGGTATACAGGATAGTATCGACAAAAGAACCGGCCGTTAAGACGATGACCAGGCTTAAGGACCCCTGAGCGACCAGGGCCCATACCGGGGTGCCGAAGCGTCCGCTCCACCTGCCCAAAGGCCGGAAGGATTTATGATCGGCCCCCAGGGCATAGGAAATCCGCGCCCCGGTAAAGATCAGACCATTGACCGCCCCCAGGGCCGAGATGCAAATAAGGATTGCGATAACCCGCCCGGCCGCCTGAGGAAATACCTTGCTCATCATCTCCACGGCCACCGCCTGGGAGTTGGACAGGCCCATCAGCCCCAAGGCGGAGAGGAAAGCGCTATTGATTAAGAGATAGAGAGCGGTGACCGCGACGGTCCCGATCACCAGGCCGCGCACGATATTCTGCTGCGGCCGCTTGATCTCCGCGGCGACGTAGGCCATTTCGTTCCAGCCGCCGAACGTGAACAACACCAGGATAAAGGCCAGTTGCAGCCCTTCCCCTGAGAAAGTCCCAGAAGCACCAGGCGGAGGTGTCTGGGGCGGAGCCATCAGCCCGACTACACTGATAGCCACCAGTCCCACGATCTTAATTACGGTGAGCAGGTTTTGCGTAAACTTCCCCGCTTTGACGCCGCAGATGTTGATGACGGTCAGCACCATGATGGCGGCCGCGGCATAGAACAGCCCGCGGTCTCCAAAAGGAGCATACAGCGTCTGGGCGTAACGGGCAAAGATAAAGGCCATGAGGGCAATATCGCCGGGCCTGACAATCGCCAATTGGGACCAGCCGAACATATAGCCCGACCCGCGGCCATAGGCCCGGGTCAAGTAAATGTAGTCCCCTCCTTCCCGAGGATAGGTGGTGGCCAGTTCCGCATAACAGAGGGCGCCCGTCAGCGCCAGCAACCCTCCCGCCAGCCAGGCAAGCATGACTCCCGGCCCGCTGCCCAGGCATTTCGCCACGGTCGGCGCGGTTTCATAGATGCCGGCCCCGATGATGATCCCCACAATGATGCAGGTTGAATCAAACAGCGAAAGTTCTTGCTTCGGAACTCCCTCCACCCCAGTCTCCTTCCGGTAGCACAGGCTTTCTAGCCTGTGCTCATGTAGGCTAACGTCTACGACTACATAATGTCCGGCGTTTTGCAAGAAGCTCTTTTGGCAATGAGGATTAAGTATGCCATAAACCAGCCAGGAAGGCGACGATGCCAGGGTTCTTGCCCGGACGGCAATTTTTCATGTTCACCAATGTATATTGGTTTATACTGGCAATCGGGCTCCCGGTGAAAATAGCCGCGGCCAGTCTCCTCATATCCCATAACCAAGGTTTTTAAATCCATCCGGTCAGGAACAATAAATGGTCGCGGTTATCAGAAAATTAACCTTATATCGCTCTGTTACGCTAGTCCTGCTCTTCGCTCTCGTTTCGGTTCCTGCTCTCGGGGGGGATTCTGATTCTGACTCCCGGAGGGACGCCCAGACCGGCCTGCAAACCGCACCGATTGCGGCCCGAAACCCCGCCTATAATGATGGCGCCCGCTTTATCGCCGGTCTCACGAACCCTGGGGGCGCTCTGGCCGCCTCTGAAAATAAACCGGCCTGGATCAAATATGCCAAATTTATCAACCAGAGCTGGGAGCGGTTCGACGCCAGGCATCTGGCGCCCATGCGGGAGTGGGCCGCCAAGGAGCTCGGCACTGCCGGCGCCGCCACCGTTTTTTATCCCTTCAGCGGCCCGGATTTCGTCAATATGTATGCCCTTTTCCCCCACGCCAAAACCTACCTGATGATCGCCTTGGAACCTGTCGGCGAGATTCCGGATTTTTCCGCCGCGGCTGCAAACCATTTCTTTGCCCATTTGGAACGCTCCCTTTACGATCTTCTCCAACTGAACTTTTTTATAACGGAAAAATTGAAAAATTCCCTGGGAGAGCCGGAGCTGAAGGGGATTCTCCCGGTCTTATTGTTCTTTCTGGCCAGGGAAAAGACCCAGGTTACAGACGTTCGGTATTGGGTCATGAAACCGGATGGCACGATCGAGGAATCGCCTGCTGTAGGCCCGAGGCTGGTCAGCCGGGACGACGTTGCCGGGGTGCGTATCAATTTTGCCCGGCCCGGTTCCGAGGACACGCAAACCCTCTACTACTTCCGGTTTAATCTGCGTGATGATTCCCTCAAGCGTCACGAGAAGTTTGTCTCGTTCCTGAAAGGTTTCGGTCCCCTCACCACCTTTGCCAAAGCGGCCTCCTATCTGATGCACAAGCCGAGATATGCTGGCATCAGGCAGTTTATCCTGGATCAGAGTCATTATGTGCTGGAAGGCGATTCGGCCATTCCCGTGAAGTACTTCGACCAGACCGCCTGGAATTTGAAGTTTTTCGGAACCTACACCAGTCCCATCCAGTACTTCAAAAATTTCCAGCAAAAGGATTTGGCGGAAATTTATAAAGGAAGCGCGAACGTTTTTCCCCTCCCCTTCGGGATCGACTATTGTCACCGGTTAAACACCTCCAACCTCATGCTCGCGTCCAAGAAGGTGGAATTGGCTTCCGGCGATTTAAAATGATTTTAAAGCGTTACCCAAACCTCGCTACCGCCCTCCTGCTCGGCCTGCTTGCGGTGATCCCGGTGAGCCTGAAAAGTGAGGGGGCAACCTCTCCGCCCCTGCCGCTCAGGGTGCCGAACGCAGAGTGGCGTCGTTTAGACCAACGGCAGGACCAGGGACTCCAGGCCAAGCTGAACCAGGCCTTGCAAAGGGAAAAACTCTGGCAGGCCCTGATCAGCACCGGGAAAATGGCCGTGGGTCTGGTGGACCTCTCTGACCCGGCCAGGCCCCGGTTTGCCCAGGTTAACGGCAATACCATGATGTACGCCGCCAGTCTCCCCAAGCTCGCCATCTTGTTGGCGGCCTTCCAGGGTTTCCAAGACGGCAGCCTCAAAGAAACCTCGCAGATTCGAGCCGATCTCATCGAGATGATCCGCCGGTCGGATAATTTCGCTGCGAGCCAAATGGTTGCCCGGATCGGGTTAAAGAAAATTGAACGGGTCATCCTGGACCCGCGCTATCAATTTTACGATGCCAAAAAAGGTGGGGGAATCTGGGTGGGAGGCTCTTTTGCGCGAGATGGCGAACAGAATCCCGAACCCCTGAAAAACCTGATTCAAGCCGCGACGGTCAACCAGGTTTGCCGTTTCTATTACTTACTGGCTTATGGCAGGCTCATCAACCCGGAGAGTTCCCGGCAAATGCTCAAGATCCTGGCTTTTCCGGACCTGCACGATAAGTTTGTCAGCGTCCTGGAGAAAGAGGTGCCGCCCAATCGCATGTACCGGAAATCCGGGGAGTTTAGGATATGGTATTCAGATTCAATCTTGGTGTGGGGTCAACCCTTAAAGCGGTATATCCTGGTGGCCCTGGTTGAGCACCAGCAAGGTGAGCAAATCCTGAGAAAGTTGGCGCGCCTGGCGGAACAAATCTTAAGGCCCCGCCGGTAGGGCGAAAAAAAAACGGGGGATCAAATCCCCCGTTTCAGGATATGCCAATAGGGTTAAAGGATCAGCGGGACGTGGCCTTGGCCAGCTTTTCCCGATGGGACATGCAGTTGCGGCAGAGAAGCGCCTCGGGCATGATCTCCAGCCGCCTGGGCTCGATGGGCTGGCCGCAGACCTCGCAGTACCCGTAACTGCCGTTCTCCAAGCGGTTCAGGGCCTCTTCGATGGCCTCCAACTCCTGCCGTTTCGGTCCCAAGAGGGTGAGATTGGTTTCGGCCATCAAACTGACGGTGGCTTGGTCCTCTTCGTCCCGGGCCGCGGCCAGCATCTCCTGATAACCGTCGCCGATATTGCTCTTGAGCTGTTGCTTAACTTCCTGCCAGAGGCGCCGCTTCCGATCCAGCAAGCGCTCTTTTACCTCGTCTAATTTCTCAGAGCTCGGTCCTGCCATCTTACACTACCTCCAGGATCGATGCCGGGGCCACATCAGAACCCCGACCTTATTCCAGAAAATCTTCCAGGGCCGCTTTGCGGGTGGGATGCTTCAGCCGCTTTAGGGCCTTTTTTTCAATCTGCCGGATACGCTCCCGGGAGACCTTGAAGGCCCGGCCGATTTCTTCCAGGGTATGCTCCACTTCCTCGCCGATCCCAAACCGCATCTTCATGATCTTTTCTTCCCGGGCGGTGAGGGTGGTCAAAATGGAGTCGGTCTTCTCGCCCAGTTGGGATTCGAGAATGGCTTCGTAAGGCGATACCGCCTTGTCATTGCGAATGAAATCGCCCAGGCGATCGCCTTCATCGCCCACCGGTGTCTCGAGCGAAATGAGTTCATCCGCCAGGTTGGTCACCAGGAGGATTTTTTCCTCCTGGACCCCGGAGCGTTCGGCAATCTCTTTTAAGCTCGGGTCCCGGCCCAGTTCCTTGAGCAGGTCATAGAAGGCCCGATAGCACCGGTTCCGGATCTCCTGCAGATGCACCGGAATCCGAATGGTCCGGGTCTTGTCATAAATAGCCCGGGTAATGGTCTGCCGAATCCACCAGGATGCAAAGGTGCTCAGGCGGTAGCCGGTGGTGTAGTCATACCGGGTCACGGCCTTCATCAAGCCCAGGTTGCCCTCCTGGATCAGATCCGAGAAGGTTAATCCCCGATGCAGATATTTCTTGGCGATACTCACCACCAGGCGCAGATTGGCCTTGATCATCTGGTCCCGGGCCTGATTGACTTCATCCTCCGTCGCTTTGATCTGGTCGGCCAGGTCTTTGACTTCGGTGGCTTCCGGATGGTGCTTCAACACCATGAGAAGTTTTTGGTGAATCACCTTGAAAAGCTTTTCCTTGCCCTGGGCGCTTTTGTCCGGGGTCTCATCCCAATGCTGAACCTTCTTTTGCAGGTAGCGGACTTCCTCCAGTTCGGAGTGGGCAAGGGACACCAATTGCAGGATGTTATCCTGACCCTCTTTGATTATGCGCCCCAAAGTCCGCTCTTCTTCCGGCGACAAAATCGAATACCGCAGCATCTCCCGGAAATAGGCGGCTACCAAGCCTTCGTGTTCGGGAATGTCATCGGCTTCGATGACATCATCTATTTCCTCATCGCCCCCCTCTGCCGCTACGGGGCCGTAGCCGGAGGCGTCCAGGTGCTCGGTAACGTCCAATTCTTCGTCAGCTGCGCCCTCAAAGGGCGCGCGGAAGTCTAGAGCTTCCCCTTCCTGTTCTTCAGGGAGATGAAACTGGTCGTAGGCCAGAAATTCATTCCCGCCAATGTCGATAAATTTCTTAAGGTAATCCTTTTCCATGGATTTCATCCTGTTTTGGTGCGCAAGGTCGTAAAAGGTTAAAGTGGTTATTCTAACTTATAATAGACTCGTGTCAAGATAAAATGTTAACCACCTTCGCCCACCTTTTCTCTTTATCGGCATTTTTCCGGAATTTATCCAGTTGTTTTAAAATAATAATCTTTGCGCCAAAGTCAATCGCCATTATAGACGAAATCTCTTCCATATCCCAAAAATTGTCCGAGCCCCTCCTTGACCCCCGCATGGGCTTCAGAGCATCGCTCCTCCTTCCTCCACATAAAAACGGCCACCCCGCCGGAGCAGGTGGCCGCTTCTGTAACCAGGGTGATTCAAGCTGTGCGGTTAGGCCTTACGCCGCCGCCACCAGCCTGCCCCCAGTAGGCTCAAGAGGCCTGTGCCCAAAAGGCCTACGCTCCCGGGTATGGGAATCACCGGAGGGGGCACTGCGGTGGCGTTCAGGATATTGATATCCCAGGCGGTCGCCAAAGGACCGGTCCAATACGAATACCCACTCCAGGAACCATCCGCATTCTGTGAATCAACTAAAGAATTACAGTAATCCTCCCACCAGTTCCAACCGTGATTGGGGTTGTCAATATCGCCCGGGTCGGCGTGCAGGTTTGTAATCGTAGTCTCGTCGTCCAACCCGATGGTCGATTCTAGCCCCTTGTAGATGGACCACATGGCGTAAGGATGCCCGAAGTTGCCGTCCCAGGTGCTGTTCGCGGTATTCAGCCAGTTATTATTCAGATAATTGAGGGCGGCAGCCATATCACCGCCTCCGCCGGCAAAGACCATCTCAATGAGTAACCCGCCAGTTTTGGCTTCGTTGACGATGTTATTGGGGTTATCATACCCGGACCCGCCGCTGACGTCGTTTTGAATGTAGTTAATCCAAATTTGCAAAGCGCTCGGTGTTTGAGCCGGAACTGAGGCTCCGGCCAAGGCCTTGGCATACAGCATGGCTACGGGAGGCCACTGAGCTGTGGAATTATCGGCATCCGTCCATTCGGGATGATATCTCCAGCCGCCATAAAAGTTGCCATTTGCAGGACCTCTTTGGCCCCAGATAAAGGAATCCACGCCGCGTTGGATGACCTCGGCATAAGTTTTGCCATCCACATTGGCGTTGCCGGTGCCTGCGATGACTGTATTCACGCCTAAGCCGGGTAAGCTTGCGGCATATCGGCTGAGAGCCGGAATGGTGAGGCCGGATTCGTAAGTTGAGCGATTGCGATCACCGCCATACCATTCGAAACCATAGCCGACACCACTGAACCCCGACCAGTTAGCCGACGGATAGGTGAACAGCTTGGTCTGCTGTAACAGGAAATTTGCTGCGTTATTGACCACGGCGGTGTAATCTGCGCCAAACCAGCCGCCCGGCTTAAGCTTCTGTTCAGAGAACGCCAGTAGGGCGGCGGCGGTGGAAGCTCTTTCATTCCCGCCGTAAGCCCAATAGCCTCCGGCTTGTTGCTGGGACGCCAGCCACGATAATCCGGATTGAATTGCCGCCTGTTTTTCCGCTTCCGAGGCCGCATTGGCTATTCCCACTGCCGCCAGGGCCAGAGCCAGCACCATAATTAACACACACGTTTTCCGCATGGGGTCATCCCTCCACACATAGGGGAGCATCCAAGGCTTCCGAGGACATTCCCTGTTCCCTTGGATAGAAATTTGGGACACATCCATTTACCCCTGCCCACCTTACACCTTGCCCGTAATTTTCCCCGATCCACCTCCTCTAAGCAAAAAGCCTGACAACTCTTCCCCGGCCACCCGAATATTTCGTTTAACCCAGCAGGACTTTCAGGCTTTCCGCCCGTGTCTCAGGAGAAGTTTGTCCTTATTTTGCTTAAAGTGTACTGTATATTATTTTGTAATTATGCGCTATCAATTTTCAACAACTTTGTATCACTTTTCTTAATTACATTTTCTTTGTGAACCCAAACCAGGATTAATTATTATTTTTAATAATAATGTTAAGATTTATTTGTTTATAGCACCCGCGCACCACCATCCATTCCTTGCGCGCAGCGCCTGATATAATAATCGATACCATTTTTGGGGGTCTCAATCTTCAAAGTAGGGTCTTTCACTTCAAACCAAATGCACCAGGATATCTCCTTGACCCCCTCCACACTCCCGGAGTATCATGCCCCCATCTTACCGGGAGGCCCGGATCATGCCCCATCAACCTATTGCCCGCCTGCAGGACGGCGCCGTGGTGCAGCAATATTTCCTGGTGCGCCAGGCCGAAAGCCGCACCGATAAATCCGGCAACCCTTATTTTTCCCTGGTCCTGGGTGATAAGACCGGCACTATGGTGGCTAAGGTCTGGAGCAAGGTAGTGGCCAAATGCCCCGGCCCCTTTACCCCGGGAGATCATGTGGGAGTTCAGGCGCAAGTCGAGTCCTACAAAGGCGAATTCCAGCTCAATGTCCAGTATATCAACACCGTCGAGGCCCTCCGGGCCATGGGCCGGGACCTCCGGGAGTATGACCCGGACCTGCTCGTCCAGGCCACCCCGTACGACCGCCAGGAATTATGGCAGGAACTCTGCCAGTTGGCTGAAACCCAGATCGGTCCGCCCCTTGCGCAACTGGTCCTCAATCTCCTTAACCGCCACCGGGAGGAATTCCTGGTCTGTCCCGCAGCCCGCCTCTATCACCACCCTTACCTCGGCGGCCTCTTGGAACATACCTGGTTCGTCGCCCGCCACACCCTGGCCTCCCTCAACATCTATCCCGACCTGAACCGGGACCTGGCCCTGTCCGGGGCTATCCTCCACGACCTGGGTAAGATCATCGAGATCGCCAACCCCCCCGCGCCTGAGCTCACCGTGAGCGGCCAACTCCTGGGCCACATCGTCCTGGGCTGGGATCTGGTGCGCAGAGAAGCCCAGACCCTGGAGTTCCCCGACCCCACCCTCCTGCTGCAACTGGAACACATCATTTTATCCCACCACGGCTCCCTGGAGTTCGGCTCCCCCATCCCCCCCAAAACCCGGGAAGCCCTGCTGGTCAATTTCCTGGACGACCTGGACGCCAAGCTGAAAATGATGAGCCAACACTTGGAGAGCGACACCGGCGCAGGTGATTTCACCAGCTATCATCGGGTCTTGCAGCGGGGACTCTACAAGGGTGGCTCCTCTGCCGGCCAAAACGGGGAGCCGGACGAGGCAGCCGAAAAATAATTAAAGATTTCCATGAGCTGAGTTGACATTCTACAAAACTGTCTTATTTTTAATATAAGTAGGATTGGGCTGCCAGGCTCTTAGCCCGCGGACCCAGCGAATGTTTAACCAGGAGGGCGACAATGTTTACGAAGATTTTGGTTCCTCTGGATGGCTCGGAAATTGCGGCGAAAGTTCTCCCCAAGGTAATTGAACTGGCCAAGACCTTCAACGCCAAGGTGACCCTCTTCCATGCCTGCTATAGCGGCGTTGGCGCTTTCGCCGGGGAGGGCACTCCGGCAACGATCAAAGCCGCAGAAGCCCACGAAGATAAATTCTGCATGACCTTCCTGGCTCAGGCGGGTCAGGACCTCAAGGCCCAGGGAGTGGATGCCGACTGGTTCTGCGAAGACGGGGTGCCGGCTCTGGCGATCATCGCTTTTGCCCAGGACAAAGGCTACGACCTCATCGTCATGGGAACCCACGGCGCTGGTGAAGTGGCCTGGTACATGGGCGGCGTGGCCGACAAAGTCGCCTCCCACGCCACCGTCCCGGTGCTGTTGCTGCGGACCATGGCATTCAAGGCGCCTTTGCTGAAAGAGGTGTATTCCCAGGTACCGGGAGAAAATTTCCCTTAAGTAAAGAGTTTGATTTTATTCCTTAATCGTGCCCGCCAGGGGAGCAGAGGGGTTTGCCCAGGTGCTCCCCTTATAGCATTTCAAAAAAGCCTCTTTGCGCCCTCGTTCCCAAGCGAAAGCCCGGGAACGCCACTTCTGGTCCAAGCTCTGCTTGGGCACCGCCACTTCCCTCCCTCTTAGAAGGACTTTCAGATAGTTATAAAGTCAGGTCGAAACCTTATATGAGTATTTATAAATTCGCCGGTAGCACAGGCTTTCTAGCCTGTGCTCATGTAAGCTGAAGCCTGCGACTACAATGTCCGGCAATTTTCCAAGAAGCCCAAAAGTCTTTCCTATTATCCCCTCTCCCCCAATGGGGGAGAGGGATAGGGTGAGGGGGAAGTAATCTCCTTTTGGCTCCCATTAATATGCCCCCCTAAACCTTCAACGCCAGAAGCCGCAGTTCTGTAAGCTCCTCCATGGCATAGCGCACGCCTTCCCGCCCCATACCCGATGCCTTGGCCCCGCCATAGGGCATATTGTCCACCCGAAAGACCGGGGCATCATTGATAATCACGCCCCCCACCTGCAGGGTTTCAAAAGCCTGCCAGGCGTTAGCCAGATTGTCAGTGAAAACCCCGGCCTGGAGGCCATAGTCCGAATCGTTGGCCATCGTAAGTGCCTGGGAGAAATCCTCAAAGGGCGCCAGCACCGCCACCGGCCCGAAGACTTCCTGGCTCCAAACCTTCATTTCCCGGCTCACCGCCTCCAGCACCATGGCAGGGATGAGATTGCGCGCCCCGGGGTTCCCTGCCACTAAACGGGCCCCGCCGTCCCTGGCCTCCTGGACCCACTCCCTTACCTTCGCCGCGGCTTTAGCATCGATCATGGGGCCGATGACCGTCGCCTCGACAGCCGGGTCGCCGGCCAGGATTTCCTGCTCGATAACCTTGAGAAAAATCTCCTTGAAGGGCTCATAGACCTCCCGGTGCACGAGGAGCCGCTGCACCGCGATGCAGACCTGGCCGGCGTGGGCAAAGGAGCCGATAGCGGCCCGCTTGGCCGCCCAGGTAAGGTCCGCGCCCTTATCCACGATGCAGGCAGCGTTGCCCCCCAACTCCAGGATGACCCGTTTTTTCCCGGCCTTGCCCTTTAAGGCCCACCCCACCGCGGCGCTGCCGGTGAACGACAAAGCTTTCAGACGGTCGTCGGCTACCGCGGTTTCTGCCAGAGCGCTTGAACTGGCCATAACCTGGAGTCCACCCGCGGGCAATCCGGCCTGATCGTAAATCTCCGCCAGTTTCAGAGACGTTAAGGGACAGGCTGACGGCGGCTTGATGATGATGGGGTTGCCCGCGGCCAGGGCCGGGGCCACCTTGTGCAACACCAGGTTAAGCGGGAAATTAAACGGCGTGATCCCCAGCACCGGCCCGATGGGAAAGCGCCGGGTGATGCCCCAGCGTCCGGCGCTGGCCCGGGTCAAGTCCAGCGGCAGCACCTCACCCCCCAGGCGCTCGGCTTCCTCGGCCGCGATCGACAGCGTCATCAGCCCCCGGCTCACCTCGCCCCGGGCAAAGGTGATGGGCTTGCCGCCTTCGGCCACGATGGTGGCGGCCAATTCCCCCTGGCGCTCCCTGACCCCCGCCACCAAAGCCTCCAACATCTGCCGGCGCTCCAGGCTGGACATCTTCCGCAAGGCCACCGCGGCCAACTCCGCCGCCACGATGGCCGACTCCCATTCCCCCGGCCCGGCCAGGGAAACCTCGCCCACCACTTCCCCGGACCAGGGAGAGGTCACCTTTAATCTCTGGGAAGTATCCACCCATTTGCCGTTGATAAAACACCCTTTAGTTTCCATGGTTGAATCCCCTTAATGCCTGGCCTAAAAGGTTCCTAAGAATCGGTGGCGCAGGCGTCTCGCCTGTGCTTGGCGTAGGGTGCGCACCGCGCACCATTTTTGGCGGGCAGTGCCCGCCACATTACTACATTACTACTTCCCTTCCCTCGCCAGGTTCAGGGCCCCACCTACCGCCAGGAGGCGGCGCTGGCGTTCGGACAGGTCCACCCGGACCCAGATTTCTTTATCCCCGACCTTCAGGGGCAGGCGTTCCGCACCGTCCAGGATCAGCCGCTTAACCCCGGGCAATTCCAGGGTTTGGCCCTGGGACAGCAGGTCATAATCCCCGGGGTTCTCAAAAGTCAGGGGCAGGATGCCGAAGTTGATCAGGTTGGCCAAATGAATTCGGGCAAAGCTCTTCACCAACTTGACCCGCACCCCCAGGTACCGGGGCGCCAGCGCCGCGTGCTCCCGGGAAGAGCCCTGGCCGTAATTTTCGCCGCCGACGACCGCGCCTTCGCCTTTACCCTGCACACGCTCGGGGAACTCCGGGTCCAGTCGGGAAAAGGCAAACTGGCTGATGGCCGGCAGGTTGCTCCTGAGCGGCAGAACCTGGCTGCCCGCGGGCATAATATCGTCAGTGGTGACATTATCCCCTACTTTGAGCCACACCTCTCCTCGCCAGGTTTCAGGCAGCGGCGTAAGCTGCGGAAAAGGCACGATGTTGGGACCCCGGACCACCTCGAAGGCCTCGCCCGGTGGCGGCGGCGGGATGATATTGCCTCCGGCCACCACGAAGTGACGGGGCGCGGCCACCCGGGGATAATCCCCCAGTTCCCGGGGGTCTCGGAGTGCCCCGAAAACGGCTGCGGCCACCGCGGTTTCGGGGCTGGCCAGGTAGACCTTATCGTCCTTAGTGCCGCTCCTGCCCGGGAAATTCCGGGGAAAGGTGCGGACACTTACCGCGTTGGTGGGTGGAGCCTGGCCCATGCCGATGCAGCCCCAGCAGCCCGGCGGCATCACCCGGGCGCCGGCCTCGATCAGTGGCAACAAGCCCCCGGCCAGAATGAGGTTTTCCAGGACCTGGCGGGACCCCGGGTTGATCTCCAGGCTGACCCGGGGATGCACCCGCCGCCCTTTCAAGGCCTGAGCCGCGATGAGCAAATCCCGCAACGACGAATTGGCACAGGACCCGATGAGCACCTGTTCCACCGGCAGGCCCGCCAGATCCTGTACTTTTGCCACCTTATCCGGCGAACTGGGCTGGGCGACGAGGGAGGCTAGCTGATCCAGGTTCACCTCCTGCACGTTTGCGTACTGCGGACGCCCCAGGGCCTTAAGGGGACGAAAATCCGCCTCGCGCCCCTGCATTTTCAGAAACTTGCGGGTCTGGGCATCCGCCGGGAAGATGGAGGTGGTGGCCCCCAGTTCGGCCCCCATGTTGGTGATCGCGGCCCGTTCCGGCACGCTGAGATAACGCAAGGCCGGCCCGAAGAATTCCAGGATTTTGCCCCGGCCGCCCTTAACGCTTAGCCGGCGCAACAACTCCAGGATAACGTCCTTGGCCGACACCCAGGGCTGGAACCGTCCCGTCAGCTTAACCCCCAGGATTTCGGGCATCGGCAGATAAAAAGGCTGTCCGGCCAGGGCCAGGGCCACGTCCAGCCCGCCGGCGCCGATGGCCAGCATTCCGGCCCCTCCGGCCGTAGGCGTGTGGCTGTCGGACCCCAACAAGGTCTTGCCCGGGGCGCTGAACCGCTCCAGGTGCACCTGGTGGCAGATGCCGTTGCCTGGCGGCGAAAAATAGAGGCCGTATTTGGCCGCCACGGTCCGCAAGAACCGATGGTCGTCGGCATTGCGAAAATCCGTTTGGGGGAGATTGTGGTCCACATAGCTCACCGCTACTTCAGGTTTGGCCCGATCCACCCCCATGGCCTCAAACTCCAAATAGGCCAAGGTGCCGGTGGCATCCTGGGTCAAAGTATGATCAATCTTCAGCGCCACCTCATTGCCCGGCGTCAACTCCCCGGACACCAGATGCGCGGCCATAACCTGTTCAACAATGGTTTTTCCCATGTTAATCCTTTCGGGAAGGGGCTTACAAGACCCCTCAGCTCTCGATCATTCTTAGATATTCTATCAAAACATCCGGGCGGTTGCTGCCGATGCCGTCCAGGTTCATGATCAGATAGGGTTGCAGCGTGTTGATATCGTCGATGTTCCAGACGTAGACCAGGAGGCCATGGTTGTGGGCCGCGGCCACCAGTTTCGGAGTGACGTAGGCGTACTGGAGGATCAGGGCGTCGGCTTTGGCCGCCTGCGCCAGGCCCACGGGGTCCGCAGGGCAGCCCACCAGGAGGACACCGGTCTTCAGGCGTGTTTCCTGCTCTTTGAGGGCCTTGAGGGCCGGATGCCAGAAGGAGATGACGGTGGCGAACTCAAAGGCTTGATGCTCCTGAAAAAAGACTAACAGTGCCGGCGCGGCCTCCGGTTGTTTCAATTCCACCACCAGGTGCGCCTTGCCCTTAACCAGGCCAAAGACCTCTTCCAGAGAGGGCACCGGCTCCCCCTGGCCGGCGTCCAGGCGCTGAAGTTCCGCCAGGGAAAAATTCTTCACCGGACCCCGGCCATTGGTAGTCCGGTCCAGGGTTTCGTCGTGAATTACGGCCAGGCGGCCGTCTTTGGTGAGCTGAACGTCCAGTTCCACCGCGGCCACCCCCATAGCCAGCGCCCGCCGAAACGAGCGCAGCGTGTTCTCGGGCTCCGCGTATGGGGCTCCCCGGTGTCCCATAATATTTGGCATAACTATCCCTTCTTCAGGCGATGGGTCGGTTTCTTGCAGATTTTATCAGGAGTTTACGGCAGAATATATCCGGCCGAAAGCGTTTTTTGATCTCCAAAAATGACCGGTCCCCCCGCATGATGCGGCAAAAAACCTCCCAGGGGTAATCATAATGCCGCAAGAACCTGAAAGCCAGAGGACCGAGGTAATTGAATAGTTTGGAAAACTGGAAGGAGGCCGCCAACTCCGGGGTGATCTTCCGGTCAACCTGGACCTGGTAGTCGTTGAGGGCTCTAGCATCCCCCCGGAAAAATTTGAGGATCTGGCGGGCCGCCAGGTGAGCACTTTCTAAGGCGAAACAAATACCTTCCCCGGTCCAGAAATCCGTCAAACCCGCGGCATCGCCCACCAGCAGGACCCGGTCCCGCACGATGGGCTTGGGCGTAATCCGGTGGGGAACAAGATGGGCCGATAAAGACAAGGCGTGCGGCTCCACTCCAAAGTGAGCCAGCAGGCGGGCCAGGTACGCCTTGAGCGGCGCACCCTGGTGCAGCAGACCTCCAACCCCGATGACCCGGAGATCGCCCCGGGGGAAACCCCAGGCATAACCGTTGGGAATGCTCCCCATATCCAGAAAAATTGTTTCGGTGAAATCAATGGCGTTTTTGCCTATCAGACTTTGGGGAACCTCCACCTGGACCCCTAAGTGGAAAAAATCTACCGGCTGCAGCCCGACGCTGCTGGCTACCCGGCTCCGGGCGCCGTCGGCTCCCACCACGACCCGGGCCTTGAGGCTCCCTTTGGAGGTGGTAATGGTTACGGCGTCCCCCGGACCGGCAGCTAACTGCTGCAGCCGTTCTCCATCCCTGAAACCGCCCCCGGCGCGCCGCACCCGGTCCACCAGGGCAGCGTCGAAGCGTTTCCGTTCCACCGTATACATGAGGGACTGAGAGGAGGTTTTGGCAAAAGACTGGCGAAGGCCGAAGCTTAACTTTACCCGGCGAATCTCATTTTCCAGGACTTCGCCCATATCCGGCGGGAGAAACTTCAAGGCTTTGATCGTCAGGCCACCGCCGCAGACTTTGACCCTGGGAAAGACTGCCTTATCGATGAGGACAGGCTTAAGCCCGCCTTGCGCCAGCTCAAGGGCCAGGGTTGCTCCGGCGGGGCCGGCGCCGATGATGGCGACCTCATGCGTCACCTCCGGGAGAGTCATGGTTCACCAGTGCTAGGCTGCATGTCGACGTCGGGGTTGAGGGAAAAAGTAGTTGGCCCTTGTGCCTGGGCATACTTTCGTATAATAGATGAAAGACGGATGGCTGGCAAGATTGGTGGACAACGATGAATTGGCTGGGGTTTTCCCTCCTGGCGGTGGGCTTGTGGGGCGTGTGGGGCTTTTTGGGCAAGGTTGCCTCCCAACATTTGCCCTCCCCCATGATCTATCTTCTGACCATTTCCGGACACCTGGTCGTGGTCGCCTACCTTTTGATGGAGGGGCTAGGCCCGGTCTCCTGGCAGCCTTGGGGAGTTGGCGCCGCCGTGGGTTCCGGAATTGCCATGGCCGTGGCGCTCCTCTTTTTCCTGGAGGCCCTGGCCCGGGGTCCGGCCCTGGTGGTGGTGCCCCTCACCGCGCTTTATCCCGCGGTCACTGTGGCTCTGAGCTGGATTTTCCTCCGGGAAGCCCTGACCCTGCGGCACCTGATTGGCCTCGCCCTGGCGCTGGCAGCCGTCTGGCTACTATCCGAATAATGCCACCAAATAGGGAACTATCTATTCTGACTCAGTTTTTTGAATAAAGTTGAAATCTCCAATCAAATGACCTAAGATATGTACGTGTTTTTCCGACCCCATTTCTCCATATGCACGTTATCCAGACTTTCTGCTTGCGACTCCTAAGATAAGGATTATGGCAGAGCCCTCCCATCGGGTTTACCGCGTCTTGCCTCTCTTAGCAATTCTTGCTTTGGGGGCCTTTCTTCTGTTGTTTCATTTAGACCATCGGCCCTTCTGGCAGGATGAAGCCGAGACCGCCGGTTTGGCCAAAAATGTCCTCAAATATGGCGTGCCTCGGGCCTATGATGAGGTGAATATCATTTCCCAGGAACAGGGGCGTGAGTATGACCAGAACTATTTATGGCGCTGGTCGCCCTGGCTCCAAATTTATATAGCCGCGGCCGCGTTCAAGATCGGCGGGCTCACCACCTTCGCAGGTCGCTTGCCCTATGCGATCATGGGGCTGGCGTGCATCTTATTGGTTTATTATTTAGTGAGGCATAATTTTAATAACTACTCGTGGGCCTTAATTTCAGCGGCCCTCTTAACCTGTTCCGTTCCCTTTCTCCTCTATGCCCGTCAATGCCGATATTACAGCTTGGGTGCTTTACTCACCTTAATTAGTCTTTATGCTTTTAAGGATGACTGGGAATCTAAGTTTATTCCGGCTTTATTATTATCATTATCGGCTGGATTACTTTTCCATACAAACTATTTACTATTTTTTACTTTTTTATTGCCTGCGTTGGTTGCGGCAATTTGGCTATATCCGGAAAAATTGCCTTTAAAGCGAACTGCAATAATTATAATTGCTACGTTGATTATTATTTTACCTGGTTTATTCCTATTTAGAATCCAGGCCCAATCCAAAATAATAAACCTGGCTCTGATTCCAAAAAATCTGGAACAATATTTTGGTGGCCTGCTGCAATACCTGATTCCCCTTCCCCTAACGCTCTACTTGCTGTGGAGATGGCGCCGGGTTTTTCGAGCGCCTCGTGCCGCCCTGCCACAAGAACCGGGAGAGAGATTCGTCCTGTTCCTCTCCTTAATTATTTTGGGCAACATCTTGTGCCTGTCTCCGGCGCCCCAATGTGAGCATCGCTATTTAATGCACCTCTATCCTTTGTGCGCTATTATCCTTGGGTGGGTCATTATACAAACCTGGCGTTATTATAAAGTTGCCGGGGTTTTGTTGGCTTTGCTCCTGCTATTTACCAACTGGCTTTATCTGGTGCCCATGGATTGGTTGACCATCACCAATCGGCCTACGCTCAATGACCGTAACATGCTCACTTCCCCCAATATTCCCCTCAAGCTCTTTCTTACTGAACTTATCTCCGGCTACCCCGACGTGAACGGCAGTTACATCCACTTTTTTCAAACTCACGCGCAACCCGGGGATACCATCCTGACCACCTATGGTGATTTGCCTTTACAATTCTATACGCCTTTTCGGGTGGTCGGTGGCTTGGAGGGCCCCATTGCCCTCTCTCAATCCCCCGAATGGGTGGTGCCCCGTTGGGTTACCCGATGGAATCGGACTTATCATTTAAATGAATCGGAGCTTTTCATTAAGGAAAAGCTCCCCCTGGGCTCGGATTATTGCCGGATAGTTTTACCATTTGCGGACGAAGAATTTGGGAACATCGCCGACCCTTATGCGCATCGCTTCATTCCTGACCCTCAGCCTTTGGCCGAAATCGAAATCTATAAAAAGCTCGGTCCCCGTCAAAATGTTCGTTAAATCAACAAAAATACGGAGGTTTTTTCTTACCGCGGGCCTTGTGGCGGTAATGGTTCAGGGCTTGTGGCAACTGCCCGATTTTCAGGATTATTTTTTTCCAGATAATTATTGGGCAGTAAAGGTTCAGGCTGTTAATAATGAGGATTGGCACATAAGGGATGGCTTACCATCTTTGCAGTATAGAATTGATTATCTCGAATGGTCTCTGGCTCATAGACAATCTCCTCAGGCTTTTTCTGTAGACTGGATGCTCCACCTACCCTTCTCTGAATGTATCAGAGCATTTTCGCCAAAATTTGCATGGAATATTAATATGTACTTGGCCTACAAGACCCAAGTTAAGGTGCAGAGAAAACTTAAGAATCTCGAGGCCCTGTTCAATAATATTCCATCCAACAAAAAACAGCAATTTATGCGTAATCGTAATGATGAATTGATGAATGACAAAGAATTCGAAAAAAAAATAACTTCATACAATGAGGAACTTGATAAATTAAAGAACAAATTAGATGAACTGAGTAAAGTATCTTATTAATAATCTATTATATTAATTTGCTATTCTCCCGTTCATGAAATATTTATCTCATATTTTCAAAACCTCACTACTTAATAGACTTGCCTTTTATGTCCTGTTAGGCTCCTGTGCCTTCGTTGTTCTTTTATGGTCCCCAAATGTTTTGGGCAAGCGTATCGATTATTGGAATAAGATCATAATCTTCTTATTACCTTGGGGTATGCTTTGGCTGGTTTACTCTTGGCAGGTTCTTACAGACAAAAATCATCGCTGTGAAATAATCTTAATAGTCTCGATAATTACTCTTGGAGTAATTAATGCATTCTTGAGCGATGCTGTCGCTAAATCTACTCCGCAGATGCGAGACTTCCTGGTCACTGGCGTCTTCGCATCCTTGCGGTCCTCAACGTCCACCGGAGTCACTGATTGGTACCGGCTGCTCGTCCTGTTCGGCCTGCTATCCATATCTATGAGTTACGACTCCCTCCTTTTTCCTCCGATTAACTGGCTTTTTCATGTACAGTTGGGGATCATGGCCGGATATTATGCCTCCAACCAGGCCAGCGGCTCAATCAGCTGCCAGCCCCAGATTGCAACTTAAAAGCTCACTATGACCAACGACCAGACCTTTCCTAAGCGCGAGGCCAGCCGAATTCTCGGCTTGGATATGGGCGAGAAACGTATCGGCTTGGCCGTGAGCGATCCTTTGGGGATCACGGCCCAAGGCCTGGAGGTGTGGATTCGCCGGAACCGCCAGGCTGACCTGGACCACATCCTTCAGATCGCCCGTGAATATCAGGTGCAGCAGATCGTGGTAGGCCTGCCCCGCCATATGGATGGCCGCCTGGGGGATGCCGCGACGAGCATCATGGAGTTCGCCGGCGCGCTCGGTGAGGCCCTGAAGGTTGAGGTCATCCCTTGGGATGAACGCCTCACCACTGCTGCGGCCGAACGGGTGCTGATACAGGCGGACGTAAGTCGCCGGCGTCGGCGCCAGGTGGTGGATCAATTGGCCGCCGTGCTCATCTTGCAGAGTTACCTGGACTCCCTCGGGCTAAACTTATAGTCCACAAATTTCAGATAGCCGCGGCAATGCGGTACTCCTCGTCGGAAGCGGTATCCCTCCCCAGAGTTCGTAAGCCTAGGCCGGCTTGGCTCAACCCAAGCCCTTTTCATATACCATATTGATATTATTGCATAATATTCACAGTCGTCAAAATTCTAACAAACCATCCTGATATTCCCGTTCCCCTGAAACAGGGGTCTACGATCCTGCTACCCCCTCTTTTCCCGGAATCTTGCGACCCGGAGGACCTTTCTTCGGGGGATATTTTTCTTCTATTCTTATCTTTTCTCTTGACATTTCCCTAATAAAGGGCATATTTTGACAACATGTGGGAAAAAGTGGAATAGAGTGGGATTTGATGGGGGCTGGGAACCATGTTTACCGGTAGCTATTTCCACACTATGGATAACAAGGGACGGGTAAGCATTCCGGCCCGCTACCGGGAGACCCTCAAGGATCGCAAGGATCGTCATATAATCATTACCAACTGGGAAGGTTACGTCCTGGCTTTCCCGCAATCAGAATGGCTTAAATTCGAAGAAGGGCTGGCCGCGAAGCCGATACTGGACAATCGGGTAAGAGCTTTGCAGCGGTTCATAATTTCCGGCGCCGAGGAGTGTTCCCTGGATCGCCAGGGCCGCATCCTCGTGTCCCAAAATCTCCGGGACTACGCCAAGCTTAACCGGGAGGTCTGTTTGGTGGGGGCCATCCGCTGTTTTGAAATTTGGGACCGTAGCACCTTCGAGTCCCATCGCAAGCACTTGGAAGAAACTATCGATGAAGGGATGTTGCACGAATTACTGATCTAATCACAGTCCACAATCCGGTGCATGAACCGGTGATGGTGGGGGAGGTACTGGTGGGCTTGAATTGCCGGTCCGGCCGCCTGTATGTGGATGGCACCGTGGGTGAGGGGGGGCATGCCGCGGCCATTCTGGACCACTGTGGCCCGGAGGGGGAGCTCTGGGGCCTCGATCGCGATCCAAACGTTCTCCGGGCGGCAGCAAGCCGGCTGGCCCACCACACCTCCAGATTTCAACTATTCCACCGCTCTTACGCCCAGTTGGGAGAACTGCTGGAAGAAACCCAGCGCCCAGGTGTGGCAGGCATCTTGCTGGACCTGGGCCTGTCTTCCTTTCAGTTGCAGCAGTCTGAACGTGGTTTTTCTTTTGCCGGGGATGAACCCCTGGACATGCGGTTTAATTCGGAAGGGTCAGGGCCTACGGCTGCAACATTATTGAACCGCGCCACCCAGGCCGAGTTAGAAAGAATTTTCTGGGAGTATGGCGAAGAGCATCGAGCCCGGCGCCTGGCGCGTCTGGTGGTGGAGGAAAGACGCCGCCACCCCTTCCAAACAACGCATCAGTTGGTAAAAGTGTCGGAAAAGGCCCAGGGACCCGGAGGGCGCAGGGGGAGACTGCATCCAGCTACCCGGGTCTTCCAGGCCTTACGCATAGCCGTGAACCTGGAGTTGGAGGAGCTGGCCTTTTTTCTGGACCACGCCCCAGCCTGGCTGGAGCCCGGCGGGCGCCTGGTGGTCATCTCTTACCACTCCCTGGAAGACCGCCTGGTTAAGCATCGCATGGTGGCCTGGGAACGAGCCGGAGTGATGGCTCGCCTTACCCGCAAGCCTCTCACCCCGACCTTGGCCGAAATCAAGGCCAACCCTCGGGCCCGCAGCGCCAAATTGCGTATTGCCGAGAAAATGGTCCATTAACTTTGGAGGTATGGGGGATGCCTAACAATCTGACTCTCCGGTTGAGCACTGCCGGTCAGGTGTTCATTTCCAAAAACCGCAAGGTTGGCCACCCCTGGCGTTGGAGCAGGATTGTGGTGAGCATAGTGGTCCTGGCTGCGGCGGGGGTCTTTTTCACCTCCCTCTTCCTGGCCTGGGGCGACCTGCAGTATATCACTCAGAACTATCAGATTTCTCAGGCCCAGGAGATCCAGAAGCAGTATTTGGAGATGAACCGCAAGCTCCGTATTGAGCTGTCGTGTCTCACCTCCATCCACCGCCTGGAGCAGCTGGCGGCCCAGTATGACATGGTGGCGCCTCAGCCCACCCAGGTTGTGAATCTGCCGTGAATCCCGCTGGCGGCAAATGGGTCCGGCTGCGCATCGGTCTGGTGGCCCTGGCGCTTTTAGCCTTCGGCTTCTGGATCTGCGGCAGGTTCTTTCAGCTCCAGATCCTCCGGGGATCTGAACTCCGGGAAGAAGCCAGCCGGGAGTACCAGAAATTCTGCCCTGTCCTGCCGGTCCGAGGGATGATCCTGGATCGCAACGGCACCGAATTGGCCGTCAGCACCCGGGTTTCGTCTGTGGTGGCCCATCCCAACCAGATCAAGCACGCCTCCCGCCTGAGCCGGCAGCTAGCTCCCATTTTGGGTTGTAATCCCCGGGACTTGCAGGAGCTCCTTACCCGGGCTAAACCCTTCGTCTTCGTTAAACGCCATCTCACTCCGGAACGGGAAGAGGCGTTCCGGGCCTGGGAGGCCGCCGAGGAACAAAAGCTCCGGGCGGCCAAAGTCACCGGGCACACCGACCTGGACGCCGTTTACCTCATTCCCGAGGCCAAGCGCTACTACCCTCAGATGGCTCTGGCCGGGCAGGTTTTGGGATTTTGCAACATTGACGGCCAGGGCCTGGAAGGCCTGGAAATACAATATGATAACCAGCTCTACGGCAAGCCCAAGCAGTGCTGGAAGATGACCGATGCCCGGGGCCGCATCGTGGTCACCGGGGAGAAGGCCTGGGATCCGGAGGTCATGGGGAACAACGTGGTCCTCACCCTGGATCGCACCATCCAGTATATCGCGGAAAAGGAACTGGCCCGGGGGGTGGAGAAGTACCATGCGGCCGGCGGTTTAGCTCTGGTGGTGCGGCCCCAAACAGGAGAAATCCTGGCCATGGCCCAGACCCCCTGCATGGATTCCAACCGTTATGGCCAGTTCGATGAATTTGCCCGGCGCAACCGCATGGTGACCGATTGCCTGGAGCCGGGGTCCACCTTCAAAGTCTTCATTGCAGCCTCCGCCTTGGACGCCCATGTGGTCAAACCCGCAGACCGGTTCCATTGCGAAAACGGCACCTGGCGCCTGGGAGCCAAAGAGGTGATTCATGATGTTCATCCTTACGGCACCCTGACCGTGCAGCAGGTCATCCAGAAATCCAGCAACATCGGGGCGGCCAAAATTTCCCATAAAGTCGGGGCCAAACGTTTGGATCAATACCTCCATGATTTCGGCTACGGGAATCGCACCGGCATCCTCTTTCCCGGGGAAACTGCGGGATTGGTGAAAAATCTACTCCGCACCCGCTCTCTCATCGACCGTACAACCGTGGCGTTCGGTCAAGGCGTGTCAGTGACGACACTCCAAATGACTCTGGCCCTGGCGGCCATGGGGAACGAGGGTGTGCTCATGGAGCCCCGCCTGGTGAAAGAGGTCGTCAACCCCCACGGAGGAAAAGTCACTGAGTATCCGCCCCGCCCGGTAAGGCGGGTGCTCTCCCGGCAGGCGGCCCGGGAGATGCTGGCGATTATGGAGACCGTGACCCAACAAGGCGGCACCGCCAAGGAGGCGGCCCCTGAAGGCTATACCGTGGCCGGCAAGACCGGCACCGCCCAGAAAATCGTCGGGCGGGCCTATTCTCATAGCAAGTTTAATGCCTTGTTCATCGGCATGATACCCGCGGACAACCCGGTATTGGCCATATCGGTCATCGTGGATGAACCCAAGGGGGCCATCTTTGGCGGTGTGGTGGCAGCCCCCATCTTCCGGGAAATTGCGGCCCAGTCCCTGCGGGTTTTGGGCTATTATCCCAAGGAGCCCCCGAAAGACAAGAACCAACCGGTATTGGCGAACCTCCTGGCCACCCCGGCCGATGCGGCCACCGCCCCGGAGGTGAAGTTTACCCTTCCGAAATTGCAGATTCCTAAAGGGCCGCTGACCGTCATGCCTGATCTCCGGGGCTACACCATCCGTCAGGTTTTGAATCTTCTGAATCGCTCGGGATTGCACTGCCGCTTCGAAGGCAGCGGTATGGCCATTAATCAAGAGCCGGCGCCCGGTACCGCCATCACCCCCGGGGCCACCTGCATGGTGAAGTTCGGTTCCAGCTCTTAAGTGCGCCGGGACCGGCCCTTGCCAAGGTTCACAAGTTTTTATACCATTAAATAACCAGGCGGTGAGTCTTGATAACCTGTGCCGGTGATAACTCGACTGCGATAACAAGGGTAGGCCTCGGTGCCTACCCTTATTTGCTGAATAAGAATAAATCCCGTTTAGTATTTTTTCCCGGCTAATCACCCAGGATTAAAACCCACCCCTCCCCCGTGGCTGACAAAATGGGGTGGGAGATCAGGGCCGGCTCTCTGGACATTTCGGTGGTGTGGGGAGAATTCCGGTGGCGCATGTGGTGACCCCAAAGATTTTAAGAACGCTGTTGGACGGCCTGCCCGGCTGCCAGGTGACCGGCGACCTTGACGCTATGGTGACCGGCGTGGCTTATCATTCCCGGGAAGTCCTTCCTGGCGGGCTTTTCGTGGCCTTGAAGGGCTGCCGCACCGACGGTCACCTCTATTTGGATGCGAGTCTCAACCAGGGGGCCCGGGTGGTGGTCACCGAAGAGGAACTGGCCACCCCAAAGGACGTCACGGTGGTCCGGGTGCCCAAGGCCCGCCTGGCCCTGGCCCATCTCAGCGCCGCCTTTTATGACCACCCCAGCCGGGAGCTGACCCTGGTGGGAATTACCGGGACCAACGGCAAGACCAGCACTACCTATCTGCTGGAAGCCATTTTGAATGCTGCCGGCTGCCGGGTGGGGGTGGTGGGCACAGTGAATTACCGCGTGGGCGAGGCCACCTGGCCGGCCCCGGTGACCACACCCGAATCACTGGACCTCCAAAGGCTCTTACGGGAGATGCGCAGTCAAGACGTTAGCCATGTCTTTCTTGAGGTCTCATCCCATGCTTTGGATTTAAGGCGGGTAGATTGCGCCGCCTTTGATGCCGGTGTCTTCACCAACCTCTCCCAGGACCATCTGGACTACCACCAGGACCTGGACGACTATTTTGCGGTCAAATCCCGGCTCTTTTTGGAAATCCTGGCCAACGGCGGCGGCTCTCAGGGGCTCGCGGTCCTCAACCTGGACGACCCCCGGGGCCATGAACTCAAGGACACCGTCAGGGTGCCGGCGCTTACCTATGGCTGTCATCCGGAAAGCCAGGTGCGGCCCCTGAACCATCATTTCCGTCAGGACGGTCTGCAAGCGTTGCTTACCACCCCCAGGGGCGAGGTGGAAATTAGTTCTCGGCTGGTGGGACCTTTCAATCTGGCCAATATCCTGGCGGCCACAGCCACGGCCCTGGGGCTCGGTATCGACCTGGACACCATTGCCCGGGGCATCGCCGCGCTTGACGGGGTGCCGGGCCGCCTGGAACGCTTCGGTCCACCTGTTGGCCCCGGCGTATTTGTGGATTACGCCCATACGCCTGCAGCCATCACCCAGGCCTTGGGGGCTCTCCAGACCCTGGAGTTCTCCCGGATAATCACGGTATTCGGCTGCGGGGGCGATCGGGACCGGACCAAGCGGCCGCTCATGGGACAGGCCGCCGCGGCGGGATCTCAACTGGTCATCGTCACCAGTGACAATCCCCGCACCGAAGACCCCCTGGCCATTATTCGGGAGATTGAACCTGGCCTTTTGGCCAGCGGCCTGCCTAAGCTCACCGCGGCCGCAGCAGGCCAAGGCGAGACCGGCTATCTGGTGGTCCCTGACCGAAGGGCCGCCATCCGCCTGGCAGTAAGCCTGGCCCGTCCGGGAGAGGCGGTCCTGGTCGCCGGCAAAGGCCACGAAAATTATCAGATTTGGGGAGCCGAGTGCCGCCACTTCGACGACCGGGAAGAAGTGGCCCAGGCCTTGAAGGAAAAATGAGAAGGTAATATAATAAAAAGATAATAATAACATAAAGATAGTCTATTTTAGCCTTTTATTTTTTTCCCCTCCCCTCGTGGGAGGGGGTAGGGGGAGGGGGTGAACGCCACCCCCACCCTAAACCTCCCCCATCCAGGGGGCGCGAAAGAATAGGAACCATCGACTGATATGTCAGCAACCTTTACCATCTCGGAAATTCTGGCAGCCACTGGCGGCGCCCTGGTGCAACCGGGGGCCTGGGACACCTATTGCGGCGTCAGCACCGACTCCCGCACCTGCCAGACCGGAGAGCTCTTCATCCCCCTCACCGGGGAGCGCCACGACGGCCACGAATTCATCCCCAAGGCCCTGCTGCGGGGCGCCCGGTGCGTGTTGGTGGAAAAAAGAATTTTTACAGGCGCGGGTGTCAAACTCGCCCATATGGTACCGCCAGAAATAACCGTCATCGCGGTCCGCGACGCCTTAACCGCCCTGGGCGATCTGGCCCGGGCCTGGCGGGCCCGCTTTACCGTGCCGGTGGTGGGCATCACCGGCAGTTGCGGCAAGACCACCACCAAGGAGATGATCGCTGCGGTTCTGGACCCCGATTTCCGAGTCCTGAAAAACCGGCTGAACCTCAACAATCTCATCGGTATGCCGCTGACCCTGTTGGAGTTGGAGGGGACGCATGAAGCCGCGGTGGTGGAGATGGGCATGAACGCCTTTGGCGAAATCCAGCGCCTCACCCAGATCGCCCGCCCCACTTTCGGCGTACTCACCAACGTCCATCCGGCCCATACCGAAGGTGTGGGGGATATCGCCGGTGTGGCCCGGGCCAAGGGAGAGCTCATCTCGACCTTGAACCATGGCGCCGGCCTGATTTACAATGCCGATGACCCCTGGGTGGCCCGCCTGGCCCAGAATTTTCGCGGCCCCCGCCTCGGGTTCGGCCTCAACGCCGGAGCCCGCCTCCGGGCCCAGAAGCGCCAGACCAAAGGACGCGACGGCCAGACCGCTATCCTCTCCTGTGCTAGCCAGGTTTGGCCCCTGGCTTTACCCGCGGCAGGGCTGCACATGCTCTATAACGCCCTGGCCGCCATTGCCGTGGGCCTCTCCCTGGGGCTGGAGCTTAAGGCGGCCGCGGCCGCGTTGGGCCAGTTTCGCGCCATCCATCGGCGCTCCCAGGTCGTCACCCTGGACTCCGGGGTGCATCTCATCAATGACTGTTACAACGCCAATCCCGGCTCCATGGCCATGGCGCTCGCCACCCTGATGGAACTCAGAGACCACGGCCGGGCTGTGGCTGCCCTGGGGGATATGCTGGAGTTGGGCGAAGGCGCGGCCGCCGATCACCGGACCTTGGGCCGGCTGGCCGGCCGCCTGGGATTGGATATGCTGGTGATTTATGGCAGCTTTCGTCAGGAAGTGGCCGCAGGAGCCACTGAAGCGGGCCTGGTCCCGGAGCGCATCTTCCCGGTAGAGCGCCGGGAAGATGGCGCCCGGATCTTACGGCAAACTCTGGCGCCCGGAGACTGGCTCCTGGTGAAGGGCTCCCGCAGTATGCACATGGAAGGCCTTATTGACCGGCTGGAGGAAACGGCTTCCCAGTAAAACGCCGGGTTGGCCCTGCGGGGCTGACCTACCACACCGGACACAGGTCCCTCAAGGATGAGGGAGATTTACCAAGGGGGAATGGCTTAGGTGCTCTATCATCTACTTTATCCATTAAAGACGGTCTTCGGCGGGTTCAACGTTTTCCGGTACATTACCTTCCGGACCATCTTCGCCATCCTCACGGCCCTGATCATCTCCATGGTGGTGGGGTCCTGGTTTATCCGCAAACTCAAGAAACTGCAGATCGGACAGACGGTTCGGGAAGAAGGGCCCAAGTCCCACTACTCCAAAAACGGCACCCCCACCATGGGGGGGCTGATGATCATTTTCTCTACTCTGACCGCCACCCTCCTATGGGCGGAGCTGAACAACCCCTATATCTGGCTCCTGGTCCTGGTGACGCTGGGTTTTGGCCTTATCGGCTTCCTGGACGATTATCTTAAGGTGATCAAGAAGCATAACAAGGGTTTGAGCGGCCGGGCCAAGCTGGTGGGCCAAACTCTGGTGGCCCTGGTGCCGGCCATCTGGCTCTATGCCAGTCCGACCTTTGATACCACGTTGACGGTTCCTTTTGTCAAGCAGTTTCAGCCGGATCTGGGCATCTTTTTCATCCCCTTCGCGGTCTTTGTCATCGTTGGGAGCGCCAACGCCGTCAACCTCACCGACGGCCTGGACGGCCTGGCCATCGGCCCGGTGACCATCGCTGCCGCCTTCTACATGATTTTTTGCTACCTGGGGGGCAATATCAAAATCGCCGCGTACCTCCAAATTCCCTATGTGCGGGGGGTGGGGGAACTCTCCATCTTTCTGGGAGCCCTGGTGGGCGCGGGCGTGGGTTTCCTGTGGTATAACGCCTATCCCGCCCAGGTTTTTATGGGGGACGTAGGCGCCCTGGCCCTGGGCGGCGTCCTGGGCACCGTGGCCCTGGCCACCAAACAGGAAATTCTGCTGGCCATCGTGGGCGGCCTCTTCGTGGTAGAAGCCCTATCCGTCATTCTCCAGGTGGGCTTTTTCAAGGTGAGCAACGGCCGCCGCATCTTTCGCATGGCACCGCTGCACCACCACTTTGAATTGATGGGCTGGCCCGAACCCAAGGTCATTGTGCGCTTCTGGATTATCGCGATTATTCTGGGTTTAGTGTCGTTGAGTGCTTTGAAGCTTAGATGATCTTAGGGGAAAAGGCGAAAGGGTTAAATACATGCGCACTTAAGCTTTTGGTTTTTTCCTTTTCCCCTTTTCGCCCCTGAACCTTTAGACAACGATACGCGTGCATATGATCATGGACTTTAAAAACACCAACATCTTAGTAGTCGGTCTGGCCCGCACCGGCGTAGCCCTGTGCCGCTTTCTGACGGAGCAGGGGGCTAAGGTGACGGTCACCGACCAGGCCGCGCCTGAGGCCCTGGCGGACCAACGCCGGGACATCGCAAATCTGGGGGTGACTGAAGACCTGGGCGTGCCCCAACCTGAATGGCAGGGATTCGACGCCATCGTCCTCTCTCCCGGGGTGCCGCCGGAACTCCCGTGGCTTAAGGCCGCGCGTGCTGAGGGCCTGCCGGTCATGGGCGAACTGGAAGTGGCCAGCCATTTCATCTACCGGCCGCTGTTGGCCGTGAGCGGCACCAACGGCAAGACCACCACGACCACCCTGTTGGGGGAACTCCTCGCCGCGTCAGGCCAAAAACCCCTGGTGGGCGGCAATATCGGCACCCCCGTGGTCTCCCTGCTGGCTAGGCAAGAGGAGGCTGACTGCCTGGTGCTGGAGGTGAGCAGTTTCCAGTTGGATACCACTTCCCGCTTCCATCCCCAGGCTGCGGCGCTCCTGAATATCACCCCGGACCACCTGGACCGCTATGCGGATTATGAGGCTTATATCGCCTCCAAAGCCAGCCTGTTCCGGCGTCAGGGGCAGAACGATCTCGCGGTCCTCAACGCCGACGATCCCGCGCTCGCGGCCCTCAACCACCATAAGAGCAGGGCCTATTACTTCTCCGCCACCCAACGCCTGAAGAATGGGGCCTGGCTGAACAACGGCGCCATCCAGGTCTGTCTGGCCGACCGGCAAGCTACTTTTTCTCTTAAGCAGATCCGGCTGGCCGAACTCCATAACCTGGAAAATATCATGGCCGCTCTGATCCTGGCCCTGGACGCCGGGGCCGATCCCGAGGCCTGTCGGGCGGTACTGGCAAATTTTCGCGGCCTGCATCACCGCGTTGAATGGGTGGCCGACATCAGCGGGGTTTCCTACTTTGATGATTCCAAGGGCACCAACGTGGGCGCGGTGGCCCGTTCCCTGGGTCACTTTGACCGGCCAGTCATCCTCATCGCCGGCGGCCGGGATAAAGATAGTGATTTCTCCCTCTTGAACGATCTCATTCGCACCAGGGTCAAAGCCCTGGTGCTTATCGGGGAAACCCGGGAGCGCCTGGCCCGGATATGGCAGGGGTTAGCCCCAGCCTATCTGGTTGATAACATGGCGGCCGCCGTGGCCCAAGCCTCAGACCTGGCAGACCCCGGCGACGTGGTCCTGCTTTCACCCGCCTGCGCCAGCTTCGATATGTATCGGGACTATGTCCACCGCGGCCAGACCTTTCAACGCTTGGTAAGGGAGCTCGCTCATGGCGAATGAGGCTCAGGTAGCGGCGCCGGCCCACTACGATCAGACTCTCCAGCTCTCCGCGTTCTCCCTGTTGGCCCTGGGGATGGCCATGATCTTCATCTCCAGCAATGTCATGGCCCAAGCCGAGTACAGCGACGCCTACTACTTCATCAAGCGCCAGGGCATGTACGCCATCCTGGGTCTGGCGGCCCTCTTTTTGGGGCGCAGCATCGACTACCACCGCTACAAGCCCTGGGTCTACCGCATCCTCTTTCTCTCCCTGGTCTCCCTGGTCCTGGTCTTTGTGCCGGGCATCGGCGGCAAGGTCCGGGGCGCGGCCCGCTGGCTGCGTCTGGGGCCTCTGACTCTGCAGCCTTCGGAGTTCGCCAAATTGGCCGTGGTCCTGTTCATGGCCTATTCTCTGTCGCGCAAACAGGAGAAGATGAAGTATTTCGCCATCGGTTTTCTGCCTCACATGCTGGTGGCCGGCCTCTTCATCGCCCTGATTCTCAAGGAACCGGATTTTGGCACTTCCGTCACCCTGCTGGCCATAGTCTTTACCATGCTCTTTGTGGGAGGCACCCGGGTTACTCACATCCTCTTGGCCCTGAGTGCGTGCATTCCTTTGGGCGCTTTCATGGTGCTTCGGGACCCCAAAAAGTTCGCCCGCATCCTGTCGTTCATGGATCCCTGGAAGCACGGCCAGGACGTAGGCTATCAGCTCAAGCAGGCCCTGCTCGCCATTGGCTCCGGCGGAATATGGGGCCTGGGTCCGGGACAGAGCCGGGCCAAGCTCTTCTATCTGCCCGACTGCCATACTGACTTTATCCTGGCCATTTTCAGCGAAGAGATGGGCTTTTTGGGGTTTTTGCTGGTCCTCGCCTTATTTACCATCATGATTTGCCGGGGGATTCGCTTAAGCCTCAAAGCCCCGGACAGCTTCGGCTCTTACCTGGCCTTGGGGCTGACGCTCATGATCGGTCTGCCGGCCCTCATCAACATGGCCGTGGTGAGCGGCATCCTGCCCACCAAGGGGTTGTCCCTACCCTTCCTCAGTTACGGGGGGTCCGGGCTGCTCGTCAACTTGCTCGCCGTGGGCATCTTGCTGAATATCAGCCGTCAGATCAAGTTTCCTTCAGGGCCGCCACCCAAACCACCGGTAGGGGCGGAAAATAAAGGATAGTCGAAAATAGGGCGGCCCATGCCCGCCATAAGCCGGCGTGCACGGCACGCCCTAGAGGCTATGCCTTGGTGATAAATTAGCACAGATTCCTGCCCGTAACCCGTAGGGCGGGAAAGCGAAGCGCATCCCGCCTTTGGCGCTAGTGGGGGAGAGTCAGGCCGGTAAGAAAAAACTTTTGGCAGCGATTATAGTTGGGAGGGCGGGGGCCCTCTTTCGAATAAATAAAACCGCAGAACGAAAAATAGTCTTCCCCCGCCCCCCTCATTCTGGCTGAGGAGAGACCCATGGACCTGAGGGTGGTCATCGCCGCAGGCGGCACCGGCGGGCACCTGTTTCCCGGCATCGCTGTGGCTCAGGAGTTTTTGGAGCGCCACCAGGCTGCGGTCACCTTCCTTACCACTCCCAAGGCGGTCACCACCCAGATTTTGGAGCGCTACGGCTTTGCCTGGGAGGCCGTCTCAGCCCGGCCCTTAAAGGGGGAAGGGCTGTTCAGCCGGGTCCGCACCCTGCTGGGAATCCCGAAAGCGGTGTTTGCGGCCTTATCCCGGCTCAAGCGTCTCAAGCCCCATGTGGTCCTGGGTATGGGGGGGCATTCCTCCGGGCCTGTGGGCGTGGCGGCCTGGCTTTTGGGCATCCCCCTGGCGCTTCATGAGCAAAATGCCATCCCCGGGGCTACCAACCGTTGGTTGGCCCGTCTGGCCCAAAAAATCTTCGTGTCCTTTCCGGCCGAGAAGGACTTTTTTCCTCCGGAGCGCTGCCTCTGGACCGGCAATCCCATAAGGCCGGAGTTCTTTGAGCCCGGGCCGCCCCGACCCGACGCCCCCTTCACGGTGCTGATCACCGGGGGTAGCCAGGGCGCCCGCCACCTGAACCTGGAAGTCCTGGCCGGGCTCCCGAGGCTTTCGGACTTAAAAGCCCGCCTCGTCTTTCTCCATCTCCCCGGCGACGCCGACCGGGAAGCCGTAGCTGCGGGCTACCGGGAGCATGGCTTTGCTGCGGAGGTGTTGCGCTTCACCCCCGAAGTCGCGGCCTTAATGCACCGGTCCCATCTGGTGGTCTGCCGGGCCGGGGCCTCCACTCTGGCGGAACTCACGGCAGTGGGCCGGGCCGCCATCCTGGTGCCCTACCCCTTCGCGGCCAATAATCACCAGGAATTCAACGCCCGGTTTATGGCGGCGGCCGGGGCCGGAGAGGTTTTGTTAAATAAAGATTTTACCGGAGAGGCTTTCGCTGGTAAGATAAAACAGTTCCTGGCCGAGCCCGAGACCCTCCAGAAGATGGAAACGGCCAGCCGCCAACTAGCGAAGCCTGACGCGGCGAAAGATATCGTGCGGGGGTGTATGGAACTTATACAGAAATCGGAGGAAGAAATGTAGGGTGCGCACTGCGCACAATCTATCATGGTGTTGTAATATAGGGAAATATCTATAAATGGATATCATTAAAGAATTAAATATATCCTCAAAGTTTTTCTATTTTGGGGTAGGAAGTTTGGCAAAAGTCACTATATTTAGAACATTAGCCCATAAAAATCTAAATGAAGGTGATCGCATCACTGCAGCAATTTCAGGATATTATTCGCTTTTTCATTTAGGAATGAGTCTCATGTATTTCTGCCATGATAAACTATTTTGTGACCAACGTGATAGAATCATAAGAGAAATAGAAAATAGAAATGGATGTGATCCATCGGACACAATATCTCACAGAATGGTCAATAATTTTCTTAAACAATGTGTCGCAAAAGGATTGGAGAATTATTGTCTTACTATCTTTGAGAAAGGTCTTGAACTACGTAATTATGTTAACTATGCTCCAAGAATGGATATTAAGAATGATTATCCAAAGTTTGGCGATTGCAAAATTGTTATAGAAGACTTAGATGGATTTATATCGAACCTTGATGATACTATTTTTAAAATGATCGCTTGGGCACATGGCAATTCTACAATTGAAAGAACTAGTTTTAGCAAGATCGCAGTTGAACAGATTCCACAGTTTTTTGAAAATGAAGACCTCTTTTATTTAAAATGGTGTAATCCTGAAGTCATTAATAATTCTAAAATATTTTTAGAAAAAATAATGAAACAATCAAAGGATTTCCACTAATATTAAATTTAAAATCTAGTAATATTGTTAAGGGCGTTAGATGCCAAAATTAACCTCCACCTTATCCTACCACTTCATCGGCGTCGGCGGCATCGGCATGAGCGGCCTGGCGGAGCTGTTGGTGCGCCAGGGGCATCGCGTGAGCGGCTCGGATTTGGCCACTAACGCCATCACCCAGCGTCTTGAGCCCCTGGGGGTGCGCGTTTATCAGGGCCACCGGGCCGAAAACCTGGGAGACGCGACCGTCGTGGTCCACTCCACCGCGGTGAAAGAGGACAACCCTGAGCTGGCCGCGGCCCGGGCTCGTGGGCTTAACGTGCTCCGGCGGGGGGAAATGTTAGCCGCGCTGATGCAAAATCATTATCAGGTGGCCGTCACCGGGGCCCACGGCAAGACCTCCACCACCGCCATGACCGCCGCGATCCTGCGGGCCGGGAACCTCGATCCCACCGTGGTGGTGGGAGCCTTGTGGGACTGTTTGGGCTCCAACGCCATCCTGGGCCGGGGCGAGTACTTCGTGGCCGAGGCCGACGAAAGCGACAGCTCCTTCACCTACTTATCCCCCCAGATCAGCATTATCACCAATCTGGACCGGGAACATCTGGATCACTACCGGGACCTGGCCCACATCCAGGAAACCTTTGCCGGTTATATCTCGCGTCTGCCGGCCGGCGCCCGGGTGGTGGCCTGGGCCGATGACCCGCACCTGGCCCCCATCCTCGCAGGCTGCCCCCACGAGCTCATTACCTATAGTCTGACGCAGGACACGGCCGATTTTTACGCCACCGATCTGTCGCCCCAGGGATTGGGCTACCGCTTCCGCCTCTGGCACCAGGGGCGGCCCCTGGGAAGCCTAAGCTTGCCCCTGGCAGGGTCCCATTACGTCCTCAACGCCATGGCCGCCTGCGCGGTGGGACACCTGTTGGGGTTGGACTTCCCGGCCTGGCAGCAGGGTCTCAGACACTTGGGCCAGATTCACCGCCGCTGCCAGGTCAAAGGCGAAGCCCAAGGCATCCTTGTGGTTGATGATTACGGTCACCATCCCACGGAGATTCGCTCCACCCTGACCGGTCTGGCCCAGGCCTTTCCCGAACGGCGGCTGGTGGTGGCCTTCCAACCCCACCGCTACAGCCGTACCCAGGCCTTGTTGCCGGAATTTTTTCCCGTCTTCCAACAGGCTGAGATGGTGTTCATCACCGAAATCTACGGCGCCGGAGAAAAGCGCCTTAACGGCATCTCCGGCCGCTCCGTCTTTGAAGGCATTTGCCGCACCGGTCACCCCGGGGTCCATTTTATTGAAGATAACGCTGAAAAGGCCGATTATATCTTCCAACACCTCAGCGCCGGGGATATGGTCCTGACGCTGGGGGCCGGGGATATTTGGAAGACCGGCGAAGAGCTGCTGGCCCGCTTGCAAAACCAGGCGGCAGGCTTGAAGATGGGTCTCACATGAAGAAAAGCACCGTGCGGCAAACTTCTCGTCTCGTCCCCCAGCGCCCGGTGCGCAAAAAGAGCTTATTGCCCCGGGGGCGTTCCCAAAACAGTTATCGTCGTAACCGGGTCAAGGGGCAGTCCCGCCGCACCTGGCTCAAAGGGATAGCCTTCGTCTTGGCGTTTTTGACCCTGGCAGGTCTCTCGGTGGGTTTGCTGGTGGGCTACCATCAACTCTTGACCTGCTCCTGGTTTTGCATTAAAGATATCAACCAGATCGAGATTGAGGGCGCCAAGCGCTTAAGCCGCGGCGTGGTAGTGCAACAGGCTAGATTGGCGCCGGGCGCCAGTCTCTTAGCCGTTCGTCCGGGCCAGATGGAGCGCTCCTTGACGGCCCATCCCTGGATCGCCAAGGCGGAGGTCTCCCGGAAATGGCCCCACAACCTCCGAATCTTGATTCAGGAACGGGACCCGGTGGCCCTGGTCCAGATTGGCGAAGAATTACTCTATGTGGATCACCAGGGGACTCTCTTTAAACCCCTGTCTCCCGGAGATCCCCATAATTTTCCCGTCATTACGGGCTTGGGGCCGGAGCAGTTTCAGCATCCGGAGGGAGCCCAACCCGAGGTGGTTACTCAGGCCTTTCAGTTATTGGAAGTCCTGAAAAAAAACCCGCCTCCCCTCAGTCTGGAGAATATCTCCGAGGTGCACGTGGACCTGGAAAGGGGATTCACCCTCTACGCCAACGGTTTGGGCGCGCCCTTGGACCTCGGCCTTATCGATCATGCGGAAAAATTGCAAAAGTTTGCTCAGTTGTGGCCCGTTTTAGTGCAAAAAGGGTTATTGGCCAGGGTTGGGCATATCAACCTCAACTATCCCCGCCGGGCGCTGGTCACCTTGAAGGGGATGGAAGACAACCAAAATTAATAGGATAGAAAAGTGCCTCAAGACTTGATCGTCGGTTTGGACATCGGCACCACCAAGATTTGCGCTGTGGTGGGGGAAGTGCGGGACCAACAGTTGGATATCGTGGGGCTGGGGTCGGCGCCTACTGCAGGCGGCCTGCGCAAGGGGGTGGTGGTAAATATTGAAAATACCGTAAGGGCCATCCGCCGCGCCGTTGAAGAAGCCGAGACCATGGCCGGTTGCGAAATCCGCTCGGTTTATGCCGGGGTCGGCGGCGGCCAAACTAAGGTCATCAATAGCCAGGGCATCATAGCCATCAAGGATCGCGAAGTGACGCCCGCAGACATGGACCGGGTCATCGAGACCGCCCGCACCGTGGCTATTCCTTCGGATCGGGAGGTCATCCATACCCTGGTCCAGGACTTTTTGATAGACGGCCAAGACGGCATCAAAGACCCGGTGGGTATTCACGGCGTGCGCCTGGAATGCAAGGTCCACATCGTCACCGGGGCCGTGACTTCCCTCAATAATATTATCAAGTGCGCCAACCGGGCCGGCCTGGAAGTGAACGGCATCGCCCTCCAAAGCCTCGCCGCAGGAGAGGCGGTCCTCACCGACGAGGAGAAGGAACTGGGAGTAGCCCTCGTCGATTTCGGCGGCGGCACCACGGACCTGGCCATCTTTGTAGAAAACGCCCTCCGGCACAACTTTGTCCTCCCCGTGGGGGGCAACAATCTGACCAATGACATTGCCGTGGGATTGCCCACCTCCCTGAACCATGCCGAAGAATTGAAGAAACATTACGGCGCCTGCCTCAATGCCTTGACGGACCCGGATGAACTCATCGAGGTGGCGGGCCTCACCGGCCGGGAAACTCAATCCATGCCCCGCAGCCGTCTGGCAGAGATCATCCATATGCGCGTGGCGGAAATTTTGAATCTCTTAAGCAAAGAAATCCAGCGCGCCCGCTTTTCCAATCCCCTGCACTCCGGCGCGGTGCTGGTGGGGGGCACGGCCCTGGTGGATGGCCTGGCGGAGTTGGCCAGCGAAGCCTTTAACATGCACACTCGCATCGGGTATCCCATGGGGGTCAGCGGCCTGATTGACGTCATCCATGACCCGTCCTACGCCACCGGCGTGGGCTTAGTCCTCTACGGTTTCCGGGGCCAGCAGAAGGCCCAGCGTATCCCTGACCGCTGGTCCGGCGGCGGCCGCGGTTATAAGCGCTCATCAGGCGGCGGTTTCATGGATAAGATTAAAAAATGGTTTCGCGAGGTGGTATGAAGATGCGAAACGTGCTATGATGATTCTCGAGGGGGTACCACATGAAAATCCAATTAGTCCCCAACGAATTATCGGCTAAAATCAAGGTGTTAGGTGTTGGCGGCGCCGGTGGCAACGCCATCAATGATATGATTTCCTCCCAGATGGTGGGAGTGGATTTTATCGCCGCCAATACGGACGCCCAGGCCCTGGAACGGAGTCTGGCTCCGGTTAAAATCCAGTTGGGTTCCAATGTGACCCGGGGGTTGGGGGCCGGCGGTGATCCCGAGGTGGGCAAGAACGCCGCCCTGGAGGAAGCCGAGCACCTTAAGCAGGTGCTCCAGGGAGCCGACATGGTCTTCATTGCCGCGGGCATGGGCGGCGGCACCGGGACCGGCGGCGCCCCTGTTGTGGCCGAACTCAGCCGGGACCTGGGGGCCTTGACTGTGGCTGTAGTGAGCAAGCCCTTCGAATTCGAAGGCAAGATGAAGCGGCGCCTCGCCGATAACGGCATCGATGAGCTGCGCAAGGTGGTGGACACCATCATCACCATCCCCAACGACCGCCTCTTTTCCTTAAGCTCCAAGAATTCCCGGATCAAGGACGTCTTTGGCATGGCCAATGAAGTCCTGGGCTTCGCCGTGCGGGGCATTTCCGACCTCATCATGGTACCCGGGTTTATCAACGTGGATTTTGCCGACGTGCGCACGGTTATGAAAGAACGGGGCATGGCCCTCATGGGCACCGGTATCGCCAACGGCGGCAACCGGGCCTCCGACGCCGCCCACAAGGCCATCTCCAGTCCCCTCCTGGAAGACATCTCCATCCGTGGCGCCCGGGGCATACTCATCAACATCACCTCCGCCCCCGACATTTCCATGGATGAATTGAAAGAGATTTGCGGCATCGTCCAGGAAGAGGCCCACGAAGAGGCCATCATCAAATGGGGCCTGGTCTGGGACGAGAGCCTGGTGGAGGAAATTCGGGTCACGGTCATCGCCACCGGCATCGGGAAAAGGGCTGAAGCCGAGCGGGTCGCCTGGTCGGCCGGGTCAGGCCAGCCGGAAGACCTGGAAATCCCCACAATTTTGCGGACTCCCGAGCAACCCTCCAACCGGCCTCAGGACCCGCGTCAACCTAACGCCAAGAAAACCCTGGGCGTGGTGGCCGCCAAGAAATTCATCGTCCACCCCGATCTCCAGTACGAGGAAAATGAACTGGACACCCCGCCGTTCCTGCGCAAGGCGGATTAGAGACGGTTTTCGGTGTAGGGTGCGCCCTGCGCACCAAAAATATTCACAAGGCACGTAGGGGCGTGATTAATCACGCCCCGCCCTTTTTCCAGGGGTGCTTTCAACCCTCATTCCCAAGCTCCAGCTTGGGAATGCCACTTTTGGTCCAAGCTCAGCTTGGGCACCACCCGTGGCGGGTTTTATACCCGCCCCTACGGTCACGCTTCTCATGTCCGCCAAGATCAAAGCCCGCTTAAAGCAACTCCTCTCCCAAGAAAAGGGCGCGGTGGTCCGCGAATGGGGCGCCCGCTTTCCGATCGCCCTGGTCTACCCCCAGGTCTATCCCGTGGCCATGGGGAACCTGGGCTTCCAGGCTATTTACCACCTCCTCAACGCCCACCCCGGGTTCACGTGCGAACGGGCCTTTCTACCCACCTCGGAGGAGTTCGAGGAGTACCGCCGCAGCCGCACCCCCATCCTCACCCTGGAGTCCCAGCGGCCCCTCAAAGATTTCGCGGTAGTGGCCTTCTCCGTCTCCTTTGAGGCCGATTATCCTTACATTCTCCAGCTTCTGGCCGGGGCCGGTATCCCCTTGAACGCTGCAGATCGAGGCCCCGAAGACCCTCTGGTCCTGGCCGGCGGGGTGGCCACCTTTCTCAACCCCGAACCCTTATCTCCCTTTGTGGACGCCTTCTTTCTGGGGGAAGGGGAAGCCGGCGCCGTGCCCTTCTTCGAGTTTCTGGCCGCGGCAACCCCGGCCCTTAACCGGGCCGCCATGCTTAAGGACCTGGCCTGCACCGTTCCCGGCGCCTATGTACCCTCCGGCTACACCCCCCGCTACCACGCCGACGGCACCCTGGCGGCCGTTGAGGCCTTGCCCGGCTTCCCGGACCGGGTGGTGGCTCCCCACCTGCCGGAGTTGGCCCCCTACCCCACCCACAGCCATCTCCTGGCCCCTCAGAGCGAGTGGGGCGAGATGTTCCTGGTGGAGACCGGCCGGGGCTGTTCCCGGGGCTGCCGCTTCTGCGCGGCCGGCTATGTCTATCGCCCGCCCCGGGAGCGCCCCTTAGAAGAATTGTGGACCCAGGTGTCTCAAGCCGTCCTGGACCGTCGCAAGATTGGCCTGGTGGGTGCCGCAGTGAGCGACCACCCCGCCATCAAGGACCTCTGCCGGAAGATTCTGGACGCGGGAGGCACCATGGGCATCAGTTCGCTCCGGGCCGACTCCACCGACGCCGAGCTCTTTGCCCTCCTGGCCCGGGGAGGGGTGCGCAGCGTCGCCCTGGCCCCAGAGGCCGCAAGCCCCCGCTTGCGCCGGGTTATCAACAAGGGCCTCACCGCAGATGACCTGGACCGGGCCGTGGTGGCCTTAAGCGAGTCCGGCATCCCCCAACTTCGTCTTTACTTCATGCTGGGCCTGCCCACCGAGACCACAGACGATGTAGCTGAAATCCCCCGCCTGGTGAAACATCTGGAACACGTGGTCACCAAAGCCAGCCAGGGCAAGAAACGCCTGGGCCTCATTACCTTGAGCCTGTCGTCCTTCGTGCCCAAAGCCTTCACCCCCTTTCAGTGGGTGCCGTTCATGGAGGTAGCGGAGCTTAAAAAGCGCCTGAAGCTGGTAGCCCGCGAGTTCCACGGCGTGAAAGCGGTTCGGGTGCACACGGACCTGCCCAAGTGGGCCTACGTTCAGGCCCTGCTGGCCCGGGGGGACCGCCGGGTAGCCGATATCCTCCTGGCGGCGCACGAGCAGGGCTGGAATAAGGCCTTCCGCACCAGCCCCATCAATCCGGACTTCTTCACCCTGCGGGAACGCAATCAAGATGAACTCTTCCCCTGGGACTTCATTGACCACGGCCTGAAGAAGGACTACCTTTGGGAAGAATACCAGCGGGCCCTGCAAGGCAAAGAAACGCCGCCGTGCCGCCCCGCGGTCTGCAGCCGCTGCGGCGTCTGCACCGGAACAGGCGGGGAAGAGAATCGTGGGGAAGGAGGCTAAGGGCAGTCACCCTTAGCCTCTCTAGTAAGGAGTAGGGTCAGAATCGCCATGAAATTTTTACACTGGAAAATTCAACTGGCCCTGGCCCTTATCGGCGCCTCGGCGGCAATCTATCTCCTCAACTTCCTGATCTTTCAGGACGCGGGCTACATGTTCCGGTTGGCTCTGGCCCAGTTGGGGTTTCTGCCCATTTCGGTGTTATTGGTCACCATCATCTTGAACCAACTCCTGGCCCAACGGGCCAAGGCGGCCAAGCTGGACAAACTCAACATGGTCATCGGGGCCTTCTTCAGCGAAGTGGGCCACGACCTTTTGAAAACCCTGTCAGCTTACGATCTTCATCTCCCAACTTTTCAGCAACAAGTAGCTCACATCAGCCACTGGACTGAACCGGATTTTGCCGGGTTCAGTCAGAGCCTGGACCAGGACGATTTTCGCATTCAGTTTCAGGCAGGCGATTTGGGGGACTTGCGGGATTTTCTGGTCAAGAAGCGGGACTTTCTGCTGCGACTCCTGGAAAACCCCAACCTGCTGGAGCACGACTCCTTCTCCAGCCTGCTCTTGGCGGTCTTCCACCTGACGGAGGAACTGACCCAACGGAACGACCTGCATCGCCTGGCCAAACCTGACCGGGAGCACCTGGCGAACGACGTCCAACGGGGCTACGTCTCGCTCATCCGGGAATGGCTGGCCTATATGGCCCACCTCCAGATCCACTACCCCTATCTTTATTCTCTGGCCCTGCGCACCAACCCCTTCGACCCCTTCGCCACCCCCGAAATTACCTGACCGGAATGACCAGGTTCGGGACCGCAGTCCTCAAACCGGCAAACTCCACGGATTATTTTTGGGACCTTTTCTCTGAAGGTATACAAAATCTTCTGCGCCCCAGTCTTGGCGCATCTTTTTAGGAGAGTGCCTCTGATATAAAAAATTTTTAAGGTACTCAGTAAACCTACCGATAAGCTAGATGTTGCTACCGACAAAGGCAAACTCCACCGAAAGGGGAGGACGCAAAGTCTACGACCTAAAGCCTTATGGCCAAGGTAGCGGGATTGCCGAAGAGCAGATGCTTCCCCAAAGTATCTCTCCTACCTTTCTGGGTAGCCTCAATCGGTTTCAACACTGAGATGCACACCAAAAACAGGAGGGAACAAGAAATGTTGGATCAAACCAAGAAGTTCCTCAAGGATGAGGAAGGCGCCGCGGCCATCGAGTATGCTCTGTTGGTTGGCCTGATCGCGGTGGCCATTGTGGCGGCGGTGACCGCCCTGGGCACGAAGGTTGCCTCAACCTTCAGCTCAATTACGACCAGTTTGGGTACGTAAACGCTTCGCGGTTTCCAAGGATAGGGGACGTTGCCTTAAAGCGACGGCCCCTTTTCTTATTTCTTGGAACGATGTCTGCCCTGGCTTTTCCGCCATTCTTCCCGTCTGATATGAAATCTCTTCGGAGTACTAAAGAAGCGAGGGCCAGAAGGACTCTCCCCTGGGTTCCGTTTTGGGGATACTCGGGAAAAATCGAGCTATCGACGATCCCCGAGACTTTTCGTCAGGGACCAGGGAATTCTTTGGGAGCTGTTGTTGGGGCAAGCACAAGTGTAACGCTCTACGGGATTACACTACCTTGGCCCCTAAAACCCGCTGCATCTGTTTTAAGGCAAAGGCATGGGCCTCGGGGTCCGAGTCCGCTACCCCTAAGCGATATACCACCCCGGGTATTTCCCGGTCAAAGAGTTCCTTGATGGTCTCCATGACGCAGATGGAAGTCATCACCCCCACTACGTGCACCTCTTCCACACCTTCCTGCTTGAGAATATCGTCCAGATTGGTGTGGGAAAAGGCGCTGTACCGCGTCTTTTCCACTTGGAAGTCGCCAGGGGCAGGGGTCAATTCCGGGACGATCCGGGACCCCCAACTACCTTTGACCGCATGAGACGGGAAGTATTTAAATTCTCGGTCATTTTTGGCGTGAGCGTCGCAGACAAAAATCACCAGCCAGCCTCGACTCCGGAATTCGTCGATTTTTTGAGATATAAAAGGGATGATCTCCCGCGCTTGGGGCCCCAGATAGAGCGACCCCTGGGGGTCCAGGAAATCATTGAGCATGTCCGCTACGATCAACGCCGCCTTGCCCATGTCCGCCTCGTTGCCGCCTCTCCTCTAAGGAAATGAGGAAGTAGCAGTTATAGCACAACATAAGACCTCATCGGAGATCAGGCAAGGCTAAACTCCCTGGGGATGCAGGTTTGTAGGAAGGGGCCCGGCCCCTGGCCCCAAAAAACTTTCTCCAAGATCCTGCATAACTAGGGTAATATTTGCGTCAGCGGCCTAGCCGGAAAGTCCCGGCCCCGGCGGACTTCTGGCCTCAATGAGGTCCTCCCTCGATGTTTCGGACGCCCGAGTCATCCGGCCGGTGCTGAGGCCCAGCCAGCAGCGATCTTGGACACCCAGCCTTTGAAACACCGTTTTAAGTAAACAAACAAATCTTGCAGTCTTTGGCGTACCTGATGAAGTCCTCGGCCGTCCACACAACGGAACCTTCAATCAGTTCATTTTCATCCAATTCCATCATGTCGATGGTCATCTTGCAGACAATCAACTCCACTCCCTCCAGTTGAGCCATCTCCATCAGTTCCGGCAGAGAGGGAATCTTGGCCTTGTCGATCTTTCTCTTCATCATGCCGGTAGCGATTTTCGACATGCCCGGCACCGCGCCCATCACTCCGGGGGGGATGAACCTGGCCTTTTCGATACCCCCTTTACGGGCCAGGTTGATGCCCATAAAAGTGTAAAACACCTTTGCCTCCATGCCTTGCCGGGCGGCATTGATTCCCAAAATGAGTGACGGATAGGCGCCATCCAAGGTATCCTTTGAGCAGATAAAGGCGGCTTTTTCTTTTGTGGCAGTCATGATTATTCTCCTTAATGTTTTTGCAGAAATTGTTTTTGGTCTATCAGTCGACCCAGACTTTAAAGACCGGGCCGCACCGTGTTGCTCTCGGTTAAAAACTAATCAGGCGGAAGGCTAAACTCTTGCCTTTACTCCATCCTGCAAAAAAGCTCCCGGGTAATGGCTGTAAGTTGCAGCAGTCGTGGATCCCGCAGGCGGTAAAAGACCTGCTGCGCCACCCGGCGGGACTCCAGGATTTCTTTGTCCCTCAGCAAACTAAGGTGCTGCGACACGCTGGATTGACTGATGCCCACGGCCTTTTCCAACTCCTGCACCGACAGCTCCCCTTCTCCCAGGAGATGGATGATCATCAGGCGGATGGGGTGTGCCAGCACCTTGAGACACCGCGCCGCTCTTTCCAAGCGTTCTCTCATATATTCGTTATTCATAATATTCATATATAATAATAAATATGAATTAGTCAAGAAATTCTCTGCACTCAGAAAATTTTTTCCCCTGGACCTTTGCCCATGGATATAATGATGATTAGAAAAGTGGGTATCAACAACCGCCTTGCCAAGGTGAGCGGGATTCAGCAGGAGGGTAGCCATGTCCAAGACAGTCTTGTGGCTCATCATCGTCTTCACCATCTTATTCATTATTGGGGTCAACAGCGGTGAAGTGGCCTACCTGATGAATCTGGGAAACACTATCTGACTAGCATGTATCGGGGTGGGATGATGACCAAGGTCACCGGTCCAGGCCCCGCTGGCATTGGGTGCCAATGCCTGAATGCTGTTTCGCTATAGCTGCTCGATATCTTATTAGGGATTCTTGCCAGCGGGAGGTTGTCTATGCCGAAGCAGTTCTTATTGCTCATCATTTTCTTTACCGTTCTATTTATTATAGGAGTTAACACCGGCGATCTCACCTATCTGCTGAACCTGGGCGCCACCATCTGCCTGTCCTGCATCGGAGTCGGCTGATGCCCCGCCTCCGCTGGTTGATCCAAACCCTGGTGGCGTTCGGGACCAACGCCTATCTCCTTTTCCCCTTCGGAGGCTCGGTTATCTATCAAGGGCCCTTGAAGGCGGTGTGCCATCCCGGCCTCAACTGTTACTCCTGTCCAGGCGCCCTCTTGTCGTGTCCGGTGGGGGCCTTCCAGAATTTCATGGCCAGCCTGCGCTTCAGTACGGGTGGCTTTCCCCAAATGGGCGTCATCGTGGTGGGGTACCTAGGTTTTATTGGCAGCGTGGTAGGCCGGTTAACCTGCGGCTGGATCTGTCCGTTCGGTTTCATCCAGGACCTGCTCCACAAGATCCCCACCCGGAAATTTTCCCTATGGAAACCCCTACGCTGGGGGAAGTACGCAGTATTGGGGTTGACGGTGGTGGCCATGCCGATCTTCCTGGTGGATAGCTCCGGGTTGGGTCACCCCTGGTTCTGCAAGCTCATCTGTCCCGCCGGCACCCTGGAGGGGGCTATGCCCCTGCTCCTGTTGAAGCCCAGCCTGTGGAGCACCGTGGGCTGGGCCTTCTGGAACAAGCTCACCATCCTTATCCTGATCCTCATCGGCGCCATTCTCATCAGCCGGCTCTTCTGCCGGGTGATCTGCCCCCTGGGCGCCTTTTACGGCCTGTTCAGCCGGATCAGTCTGGTGCAACTGGAGTTCGTCGAAGGCAATTGTGTGGAGTGCGGCGCCTGCTCCCGCAAGTGTCCCACCGGGTTGGTGCCCAACAAAGAAATTGACAGCCCTGAGTGCATCATGTGCCTTAAGTGCGTGGACTCCTGCCACTTCCGGGCCCTGGATTTCGGCATTCGGCGTCCGCCGGGAAAACCGGTTAAAGTCAAGCGCGCCGCCTCTCCTTTATAAGCTGAAGAAAAAATGCTTGACACCTTCCGGATTTTATTCATAATTAATTAAGTAATTTCACCGGGATAGCCGGAGGAGATCAAGCATGGCCCTCACCAAGGAAAAATTGATCAGCCGCTTACAGACGCAGGTAGGTTTAAGCAAGCAAGAATCACGTTCCGTGGTGGAACGGGTCCTGGACATTATGAAGGAATCCCTGGCCGTGGGAGAGGATCTGCTCATCAGCGGCTTTGGGAAATTTTCGGTGCGGCAAAAGAATGCCCGCCGGGGCCGCAACCCTCAAACCAAGGAAAATCTCATCCTCCGCGCCCGCAAAGTCGTGGTGTTTAAAACCTCCGGGGTGCTGCGCAATCGCATCAACGGGGACTGATTCACCTTAAGAAACTCGCCGCATCGCTAAAGGCCTAGGGCTCGGCAATGATTCCCCGTCGCCCTACGCCATTCCAGCCGTTCAGGCACGCATCATAACGCCCCCGTTGACCGGGTAACCCGGTCAAGGAAGGCCACGCTGATGAAACCCGGGTTGCAAAGTTTATGTGACTTTAAATGCAGCCGCCGGAACTTCATCCAGGCCGGCGCGGGGGCCTTGGCGCTCCTGTCACTGCCCGCCTGGCCGGCCCCGGCCCGCGCCCAGGCCATGCAATACGGCTTCATAAGCCCGCAGCCCGCCGCCTTTTATCGTCGCCTGGACAAAGGCCTGGTGCAGTGCCAACTTTGTCCCCGAAATTGCGAAGTCCTGCCCGGCGACCGGGGCGAGTGCGGCGTCCGGGAAAACCGGGAGGGCACTTATTATAGCCTGGTGTACGGCAACCCCTGCGCCGTCCACCTGGACCCCATCGAAAAAAAACCTTTCTTCCATGTCTTCCCTGGCAGCCAGTCATTTTCCATCGCCACCGCGGGCTGCAACCTGCATTGCAAGTTCTGCCAGAATTGGGAAATTTCCCAGACCCGGCCGGACAAGACCTACAATTTCGATCTACCCCCGGAAAAAGTGGTGGCGGAAGCTAAGGAGAACCGTTGCCTCTCCATCGCCCACACCTACGTGGAGCCCATCATCTTCTATGAATATATGCGGGATGTGGGCCGTCTGGCCAAATCCGCAGGAATTCTCAATACCTGCCATTCCGCGGGCTATATCAATCCCGAACCCCTGGAAGAACTGGCGCCGCTGTTGGACGCGGCCTGCATCGATCTCAAGGCCTTTGACGGCAAGTTTTACCGCGATCTGGTGGACGCGGAACTGGAACCGGTGCTGAATACCCTGAAAATCCTGCGCCGCCATAAAGTCCACGTGGAGATCGTCAACCTGGTCATCCCGCAGTTCAACGATCAGCCGGAAACCATCAGCCGCATGTGTAACTGGATTAATGCTGAGCTGGGGCCGCTGACGCCGGTGCATTTCTCCCGGTTTTATCCCCTGTACAAGATGCTCAACCATCATCCCACCCCGGTGAGCAGCCTGGAGCGAGCCCGGAACCTGGCCCAAAAGGCCGGCTTGCAGTATGTCTATATCGGCAACCTGCCGGGCCATGAGGCCGAAAATACTTACTGCCACAATTGCCACAAACCGCTTATCGCCCGCCGGGGCTACCAGATCGGCGAGATGCACCTCAAGGACGGCAAGTGCGCTTACTGCGGCACGGTTATTCCGGGCATTTGGGGAAAAGCTTAGTTTCCTGTTTCTGATAGATAATCCAGAACAACAAAAGGAATGCAAATGTACAAATCCTTTGTTCTTATCAAGAATTTGAGATCAAATTCTAACGAACTCAATTTTTCTGAGTTTAGATTGACTAAGATTCAGCAGTATGCAGGCCATGATGATCTAAAAAAAGCTCAAAAGCTATTCTCAAAAGGGGTTCCCCTTTATGGTGATTGGGTCTATGAAAGAAGCTATCCTGATATAGTACTAGATGATTTGACGGATATAATTCCAAATGATGTTGAAGATACCCTTTTGCTATTAAGATTATTTAAAGTAGGTGATTTAGTATTTACAAACCATTGCATAACAGAACAAGATGAACCTATGTTCCGTCAATTGCCATATAGAGTTATGGCAGATATTCGTCCATTCCAAAAGTATGAGCTGGAAAATGAGGAATGCTCTGAATTTGATAAATTTTCATCTGAAATGATGTCTCAAAATAATTGGGATTCCGCTTGGTTTCAAACAGCCCGTCGCTTCTTCCTATATGGAAGTAGTAAGTATTTCAATTCAATCAAGAATGAGGTAGATCGCATTGTCGATTACATGATAGTTATGGAGTCTATCTTGGTCACTGAGAATAATTTTGTTGGAAGACGTTTAAGAGAAAGAGCAGCTTCATTACTTAAGAACCCTGATATATATGACAATGGTATAAAGAGTCTTTTAAGGGATTTCTATAAAGTCAGGTCGAAAATAGTCCATGGCGACGATATTTCCTCTTTCAAGGATAGCATTCGAGATAAGCAAATTATTAATAAGTTCGAGTCCATTGTAAGAGAAATAATTAAGGAAGCTATTAAGTCGGTTCCTGAGGGTGAAGAGAATAGAAAGGTGTTTCTAAAGCGGCTTTTTGATGTATGTGATGGGGATAGAGCTACAAAAGTTTATCAGGACTTCTGCGCTATCAAAGATGCAACTGAGAAAAACAGGTGCTTTGATTCAATCTCAAAACACCTTTGATAATCAGTTCTTTTTTACCGAAAACCGAAAACTGAAAACCATGTCTTTCCGCTGTGGCATCAACGGCCTGCCTAGCACCGGCAAAACCACCATCTCCAATGCCCTGGAAGGGGAACTGCAGGAATTTTCCCCGGAGGAACGCCAGGAATTTCTAGCCGAATTAGGTCTTACAGAAACCGGCATTGCCCGCCTCGTCCGGGAGTCCTCCCGCCTGTTGGGGCTCGTAACCTTCTATACCATCGTCGGCCCCGAGGTACGGGCCTGGCACATGCCTGTCGAGACGCGGCTCCCCGGGCCGCCGGCCAGGTCCATTCCGACATGGAAAAAGGCTTCATCCGCGCCGAAGTTATGCGGTTCGCCGACCTTGACCGGCTGGGCTCTACTGCTAGGGTCAAGGAGGCCGGACTGCTGAAAGTGCAAGGCCGGGATTACCTCGTGGCCGACGGCGACATCCTCCTGTTTCGCTTCCAGCGTTGAGCGCCAGTCCGCGGCATTTGCTTTTTATGCAACTTTGTGATAAAAATAATGCGGAAAGGAGGTGGAAAAGAATGTTCCAAATTGGCCAGTTGGCCGTTTACCCGGCCCACGGAGTCGGCAGGATCGAATCCGTCCAAGAACGCGCCGTCTCGGGAAATGATCAGGAAAAATTCTACATCATGCGCCTCCTTGACAGTGACATGATCATCATGATACCTACCGGCAATGCCCGGAACATCGGACTTCGAAATATAATTGATCTTCAGGCGGTCACCGAAATTCATGAAATCCTGCGTCACCGCCCCTCTCGCGTAAACAATCAGACCTGGAACCGCCGGTACCGGGACTACATGGATAAAATCAAGACCGGCTCCCCTTTCCGGGTGGCGGAAGTTTTGCGCGATCTGACCCTTCTCAAAACCGAAAAGGATCTCTCCTTTGGCGAGCGCAAGATGTTGGATACTGCCAAGAACCTCCTGGTTAAAGAACTTTCATTGGTAAACAACTCAAACGAAGACGATATTGAAGCAGAACTCCTGGCGTTATTGGAAGCCGGCGAATAATTACCTTTTCCCAGCAGTACATTAGATTAGACCGCAATTTCCGGAAGTTCATCATGTTTTCCACGGCAAGGAGTGCCGGGACATGAATTCTAAAGCGACGTCGACCGCGACCCCCCTACGATCCGGCGTCGGGGGTTCATCGTCCCCCCTTGAATTATTCCTATGAAAGGAGGTGATATCTCCGTGCTACAGAAGATGGTCACCGGGGCTATCCTGGGGGCTATTTGTGCGGTCAGCGGATACCTGATCGCCTCACAAATCCCACAATTGGATTATTTATGGTGGGCCGGTTACGCCGGCGCCGCGGCGGGTCTGGCCATAGCCGCACTCACCTTAGGGCTTGAGCAGGTCATCAAGCGCATCCCTTTAAAAACCATTATCGGCAGCACCCTGGGCCTGTTAATCGGCCTGGGCATAGGCAAGCTGGCCAGTTACCCCTTCGACAAATACCTGGAACTTCCTAACCTGCAAATTCCTTTATACATCTTTTTTTCTGCAATCTTTGGTTATATCGGCTTGGTGTTAGGGGGTAAGAAAATGTCTGAGGTCAGCACCCCTTACTTTCTCGACCCTGCCAGCAAAACCCCGCGTCATGCTTTGAAGATTCTGGATACCAGCGTCATCATCGACGGCCGTATTGCCGACATCGCCGAAACCGGCTTCGTGGACGGCACTTTCATTGTGCCGAAATTTGTCCTGGAGGAGTTGCAGTACGTGGCCGATTCCTCCGACGACCTGCGTCGTACCCGGGGCCGCCGGGGATTGGACATTTTGAAACGGCTCCAACAACAAAACCCTCTCCGGGTGGAGTTTATCGAAGACGATATCCCCAAGGCCGCCGGGGTGGACTCCAAGCTGGTGGGCCTGGCCTTGAAACTGCGGGCCAAAATCATGACCAATGACTTCAATCTCCACAAGGTGGCCGAACTCCAGGGAATTGAAGTTCTGAATATCAACCAGTTGGCCAATGCCATGAAACCCGCGGTCCTGCCCGGCGAAACCCTGCACGTCCAGATTCTCCGGGAGGGAAAATCCCAGGGCCAGGGGATTGCCTATCTCGATGACGGCACCATGGTGGTAATCGAAAATGCCCGGCGCTATATTGGCCGGGAGGTAGAGGTAGCCGTCACCAGCGTCTTGCAGACCACCGCGGGACGTATGATCTTTAGCGAAATCAAAAACGGCGGCGCCGCCATCCGGAAAGTGTAAGTTCTCTTCGAAGGGAGGGCTGGGGGGATTTTTTATAGGGGATACCCCCTCCCTCCCCTCAAAGTTTTCTACCCAACCCCCTGTATGGGATTATTCAGTAACATAGGGCGGGCCGTGCCCGCCGTTTCGCTCATGTTCAATTCATGGAATCTTCTGAAACCCTGGCCTTCACCGTGACCGCTCCAGAGGCCGGCACTCGCCTGGACCAGTTCCTGGCGCTGCAATTAGGCTGGTCCCGGGCCCGGCTACAAAAGCTCCTCAAATCCGGCCTGGTTTTGGTCAACAATCGACCCCGCCCAGCCTCTTACCGGGTGCGAACTGATGACGGCGTCGTGGTGACGGTGCCGAAGCCTTCACCCAGCCACCTGGCCCCCGAAGCCCTGCCCCTGACGATTCTCTTTGAGGATCAAGATATCCTGGTGGTGAATAAACCCCCGGGGCTGGTGGTCCACCCCGGCGCCGGCCACCGGGACGGCACCCTGCTCAATGCCCTGGTGCACCACTGTCCCGACCTTAAAGACATCGGCGAAGTAAGCCGCCCCGGCCTGGTGCACCGCCTGGACAAAGACACCAGCGGCCTCCTCGTGGTGGCCAAAACCGCGCTGGCCCACGCGGCCTTGGTGGCCCAGTTCCAGGTGCACGCCATCACCAAGATATACCAGGCCCTGGTCTGGGGGCGCCTGCCGGAAGCGGAAGGCCGCATCGAAAAAGAGGTGGGCCGCCATCCCACGGCGCGTCAGAAGATGAGCGTCCACGCCCGCCGGGGCAAACCCGCGATCACCTTCTGGAAGGTCATCAAGGAATTTCCCGGCCCCCTGACCCTGGTGCAGCTTTCGCCTCAGACCGGCCGCACCCATCAACTGCGGGTCCACCTGGCCTCCGAGGGCCACCCGGTCCTGGGCGACGCCACCTACGGCGGTGGCGTCAGCCGCCTGGCGGGCCACCCGGCCCTTACGGGGCTCAAAGGTCTGGTGCACCGCCAGCTCCTCCACGCCTGGCGCTTAGGCATCACCCACCCCCGCACCGGGGAGCCCCTCACCTGGGAAGCGCCCCTACCGGAGGATTTTCAGGCGGTGCTGGACAAGTTGGAAGACTTGCATTAATTTAGGAACAGGACTCATAAATGAGGAGTAATCCATGGAACCCGCAATAGACGAGCTGATGACAAAAATTAAAGTCATTGCCCAGGGGCCAAACGCCAAACTACTGTGCAAATTGGTAGATGTTCTCTATGAACAAGCAGAGCGGCGGGAAAAGTATGACGAAGAGCCTTTCTCACCGGAAGATCTGATAGCCATACAAGAAGGAGAAGATGCCTTCAAACGAGGTGAATTTATCAGTCTGGAAGATTATGAAAAGGAACGCGGTTTGTGAGCTACCACGTTCAATTATCACTGCCTGCGAAAAAACAATTAGACAGATTGGATCAGGTGACTGCAAGGCGTTTGGACGATCGCCTTAAAGAATTAACCTTAGACCCTTATTCGACCAGAATCTCAAAGGCAGTAAAAATGGAGGCGGGACAACGCACTTCTAGGGTCGGGGATTGGCGCATTATTTATCGAGTTAATGAAATAAACCTGGAGATTATCGTTATTGCCTTTCTTCCTCGGGGAAAAGCCTATCGGTAGGCTGCCCTGGGCTCAAAACTTCAAATTCCTGGTCCAATGTCACTCCTGAAAACCTGACCTGGGCTTCACCCACCCCCGCACCGGCGAGCCGCTCACCTGGGAAGCGCGCCGCTCCCGGAGGATTTTCAGGCAGCATTCGAATTTTTGGAGGAACTTGGTTAAGGCTAATATGCTAAAAATCGCCATCACCGGAGGGGCCGGGTCCGGCAAAAGCACCGTGGCCCGGATGTTTAAAGAACTCGGGGCCGAGGTCTTGGATGCCGATGCCGTGGCCCGGGATGCGGTGGCGGTGGGCACCCCGGCCTGGCAGGAGCTGCGCCGCCTCTATAGCGAAGATTTCTTTCATCAAAATGGCTCGCTGAACCGATCTAAATTAGCAGACCTGGTCTTTTCCGACCCGGAGGCCCGGCGCCATCTCAATGCTCTCATCCACCCTTTAGTGGCCCAAAAATTGCAAAGCCAAGTGGTAGACCTGGAACATCGTGGCGTGGACCTGGTGATGGTGGAGGTGCCGCTGCTGTTTGAAACCGGCCGGGAGCGATTCTTCGACCTGGTCATCGTGGTCGCAGCTTCTCAAGTCGATCAAATCCGGCGCCTTGAGACCCGGGACCACCGGGGGCAAGAAGAGATTCAGGGAATTTTGCAGGCCCAGTGGCCTCTTCAAGACAAAGTGGCCCGGGCGGACTACGTGGTGGATAATGGCGGGGACCAGAGTTATACCTGGGAGCAAGTAAAAAACATCTGGGAGGAACTACAAAAAATCCGCTTGACAGGGGGAACTAAAAAGGTTAGCGTCCATAATAACCTTCCCTAGAAGAAATCTACTGGCCTTATAAGTAAAAATTAAGGAAAAACCCCGTACATCCCCTTGGCGTTAGTGGGAACCTGTCTGCCCTTCTATCCCTCATTGCGGCCTTGAGCCGCAGGTAGTAGCCGTCCAGACGCGGGTCACACGACATATTATTCGAGCGATAATTAAACTTATAGATATCCATAACTGAACAACACCTGGTGTCGGATGCGTGGATATGCGTGAACAAGAGGTAATAATGAATTTATCTGATTTGAAACACAAGAAAATCAATGACTTAGCTTCGCTCGCCCGAGACCTCAGCGTGGAAGGCGCAGCCGGGATGCGCAAACAAGAGCTGATCTTCGCAATCCTCCAGGCCCAGGTGGAGAAAAACGGAGTCATCTCCGGCGGCGGAGTTTTAGAAATCCTGCCGGACGGCTTCGGGTTCCTCCGGGCCCAAGATTATAATTATCTCCCAGGCCCCGACGACATCTATGTCTCGCCCTCCCAAATCCGCCGCTTTAATCTGCGCACCGGGGACACCATCGCCGGACAGATTCGCCCCCCCAAAGAAGGGGAGCGTTACTTCGCCCTCCTCAAGGTTGAAACGGTCAACTTCGAAGACCCTTCCGTAGCCCGGGACAAGATTCTCTTTGACAACTTAACGCCCCTGTATCCCGACCAGCGTTTAAAACTTGAAACAGCCCCGGACAACTTCTCCGCCCGAATCATGGACCTGATGACCCCGGTGGGCATGGGCCAGCGTGGTCTCATCGTCGCCGCCCCCCGCACCGGCAAAACCATGCTGCTCCAGAATCTGGCCAACAGCATCGCCACGAATCACCCCGAGGTCGTGCTCATCGTGCTGCTCATTGACGAGCGGCCCGAAGAAGTGACGGACATGCAGCGCAGCGTCAAGGCTGAAGTGGTCAGTTCCACCTTTGATGAGCCACCCCAGCGCCACATCCAGGTGGCCGAGATGGTCCTGGAAAAGGCCAAGCGCCTGGTGGAACACAAGCGTGACGTGGTTATTTTGCTCGATTCAATCACCCGCCTGGCTCGGGCCTACAATACCGTGGTGCCGGCCAGTGGCAAGATCCTTTCCGGCGGCCTTGATGCCAACGCCCTCCAGCGCCCCAAGCGTTTTTTCGGCGCCGCCCGCAACATCGAAGAAGGCGGCAGCCTGACCATCATCGCCACTGCCCTCATCGAGACCGGCAGCCGCATGGACGAAGTCATTTTCGAGGAATTCAAGGGCACCGGCAACATGGAGATTCACCTGGACCGCAAGCTCACCGAGAAGCGAGTCTTCCCGTCCATCGACATCAATCGCTCCGGCACCCGGAAGGAAGAACTGCTGCTGGCCCCGGTGGACCTCAACCGCATCTGGATCTTACGGAAGCTGCTGTCACCGTTAAGTCCGGTGGACAGCATGGAATTCTTGCTGGAAAAGCTGCGGGGGACCAAGAACAACGCCGAATTTCTGGGGGCTATGAACCGCTAACCATATAGCATTTGCCAAAAGTTTTTTCCTCTAATTCTCCTCTCCCCTTGTGGGAGAGGGTAGGGTGAGGGGTTAATAAGAAAAAACTTTTGGCAATGAGTATAATCTCTCACAACAGCAAAGAAAAAGGGCGCATCTCGGTGCGCCCTTTGGTTTTTGGCTGGCGTCAAAAACTACCTCAAGCACTCCTTTTGAGTCCCTCTTTTTCTACCCAGTGAGGTAATGCCGCTTTCGTGGCTTCACAATAAAGAGTCTCAGGAGCAATGTCTATTTCGTTATCCCAGGTTATTACTCCAAGTTCATGATTTATCACAAATTTCTTGAAATTTTCCAGGTCTGCCAATTTGCGAAAAATTCCACCCTTTCCGATATAACCGGCAAAATCAACAATCCCGGTTTTCCCATTGGCAAAACATAGTTTTATTCTATAATCTCCAACATATTCGGCGGAGACAACATCATAATATTTGTTACTCATTAATTGAGTATTCCAACCGAAAACTGAAAACCGAAAACGGTATTACACCCAGGTATTCTCCTTCTTGTTCCAGTTTTTCTTAATTTCTTCCTTATCTTTTTTGGTGGCCCCGAAAGCCGACTCGCACACCGACTCCCATTTATGGGGATCGGAGCGGAAGTCCTTCTTATACGGACTGTTGGCCGAATCTTTAACAAATATGGTGGGCATGCTGATGAGACGCTCCACCTCGCCGCCGCAGATCTCACAAACGGACAGCGGCGGATCGCTCATTTTCTGTTCTGCTTCAAATATATGACCGTGTTCCTTGCACTTATACTCATAGGTAGGCATGTGGCACTCCTTTCAGGTCTTGCCTAAATGCTTGACAGATATACCCGGTGACGCTAATTATAGATAACTATCGCTTATTTATTAACAGATTTTTCGCCCCAGGCCAAGCACTGATTACCGTGGCTCGCCCCGGAAGCAGCCCATGCCGATGGCGGCGGCTCTCCGACCATTATCTTCTCATGATCTTTTAAAGAGGCTTCTATGAAAATTCCCGCCCTCCAATCCGTTACCGTCGAAATCCTGGTGGACAACTTTTTCGATGTCTTTGAGCCTTCCCGCCCGGGCATCGTCGAGCGGGTGGTCCCCGGCCGTCTTAAAAAACCCCTGGTAGCCGCCCACGGACTGGCTTATCTCGTCACTCTGAATCACCAGGGCAAAACGAGCCGTATCCTCATGGATGCCGCCAACGCTCCCCTGCCCCTGTTCAACAACCTGGAAGCCCTGGAACACGATATCAACGACATCGACGCGGTAGTCCTGAGCCATGGGCACCCCGATCACTACGGCGGACTCCTCGAATTCCTGGCCAAACGCAAAGGCTCCGACATCCCGGTTTATCTCCATAACGATGTCTTCCTGCCCAAGGTCCTGGTGACCCCCCGGGGCCGCATCGGTCCGTGGGCCCTGGATTTAGGACAGGTGCTGGCCGCAGGTGTTGAACTCCATGAAAATCAGGGGCCTGAGCTGGTCCTCGGGCAAGCCCTGCTTACCGGCACGGTGGAGACCACCACAACCTATGAAAAACCGCTGCCCAGCTTCCGGCGCAAGGTGGGCGATAAAGATGAGCAGGACCTCTTCCCCGACGAGCAGGCCCTGGTGGCTGTGGTTGAAGGCCGGGGTCTGGTGGTCATCGGCGGCTGCAGCCACCCCGGCATCGTCAACATGGTGAAATACGCCCAGAAACTCACGGGCATCCAGACGGTCTCCCTGGTCTTGGGGGGCTTCCACCTCACCCCCCATGGCGATACCGTGATTCAACAGACCATCGATGGACTGAAAGAACTTAAGCCGGAACTGATCATGGCCGGCCACTGTACCGGCTTCCGGGCCCTTACCAAACTCGCGGTCGCCTTCCCCGATAACTTCATGGTCAGCTGCGTCGGCACCAAGGTCATGGTGGTAGGAGGATAGCTGTCTTGGGGAGGGGGCAGGGATGTGAATCCCTGCCCCTCCCCCCAAGAGGATGATCCATGGAAAACCTGACTCCTGGCGAAGAAACCATGATCGCGGCCCTGGCCCGCCAGATCAAAGACGGCGATTGGGCCGCCTGTGGGACGCTCTCGCCTATGCCCGCCGCGGCCCTGTGGCTGGCGAAGCTCACCCATGCCCCCCGGTCTGAGGTCTTTGTGGCTGGGAGCGTTGACTGGCCCTTTGAAGGCGAATGGCGGGAGTTCTTTGATGTAGCCCAGGACGGCCGGCTTAACGTCTTTTTCTTAAGCGGGGCCCAGATCGACGGGCAGGGCAACATCAATTTAATGGCCATAGGCGAATACGAAAAGCCAAAGGTAAGGCTCCCAGGTGGGGCCGGGTCCGCTATCCTGGCCCACGTGGTGGAGCGGGTGGTGCTGTTCAAAGCCGACCATTCTGCCCGGGGCTTGGTTTCCCGGGTGGATATCCTTACCGCTCCGGGCTATACCCCGGAGTTGAGCCCCTGGCAGCGACCTGGCCGTGCCACCTGCCTCATCACCCCCAAGTGCGTTTTTGATCTGTTGCCACCAGCCCTGCCAAAGCTTAAAAGCCTGCACTCCGGCGTTACTTTCGCGGAGGTGCAGGAGCTTACAGCCTTTGCGTTTCAGGTGCCGGACCAAATTCCGGCCACGCCGCACCTGGACCCCGAAACCCGCCGCTTGCTTTATGGTCCCGTCAAAGATAAGCTGGCCCAGGCCTACCCTCAATTTGCGGCCCGGCTGACTTAGGACTCTAGGGTGGCGTCCCAGGTTTATCTTACAAAAGTTTTAAGTCCTCTGACTCCCTCCCCCTTGATGGGGGAGGGCTGGGGTGGGGGTGAAATTGTTGGGAATCACGGTAAATTATCCCCCTCCCCCCAACCCCCTCCCACGAGGGGAGGGGGAGTTATAAGGACCAATATATTGTCCGGTATTTCTCAGACACAACTCAAGTTTCGCACCAAGTAACGGCGAAATAATATTAATATTGTATTCAAGAAAGTAGGAGAGTTAAACTTCTGCCAAGACTACTATGTTAAATATTCTTAAAACCCATTTTGGCTTTGATCAATTTCGTCCTTTGCAGGAAGAGATTATTAAGTGCGTGATTTCGCAAAGAGATGCCTTTGTGCTGATGCCTACGGGGGGAGGAAAGTCGCTGTGCTATCAATTACCGGCGCTCATCCTGCCGGGAGTGACCTTGGTTATTTCACCCCTCATCGCGCTTATGAAAGACCAGGTGGACGCCCTCAAGGCCAATGGCATTCCGGCTGAATTTATTAATAGCACCTTAACTCGCCCTGAAATTGATGAAATTCAAACCGAAGCGCGCAATGGCAAAATCAAAATCCTTTATGTGGCGCCTGAACGCTTGATTATGCCTGAATTTCAGCAGTTCTTGAAGACCATTAATGTCAGTCTGATTGCTATTGACGAATCCCATTGTATCAGCGAATGGGGGCATGATTTTCGTCCCGATTACCGCAATCTTCACCTGCTGAGAAAGATTTTCCCCAAGGTGCCGGCGATGGCGCTTACAGCCACTGCCACCAAGAAAGTGCGGGAAGATATCATTTACCAGTTGTCACTTGATAAAGCGGAAATTTTCATCTCCAGCTTCGACCGTCCCAATCTTTCCTATGCAGTGTTTCCCAAAAAAGGTTCTTACGATCAACTGATTCAAATGTTACGGGAATGCCAGAATGAATCAGCAATCATTTATTGTTTTTCCAGGAAAGAAACCGAACATCTGGCCGCGGATTTGAGGCAGGAGGGGTTTAAGACGCTGCCTTATCACGCCGGGTTAGAAAGCGAGGCGCGCAGAACTAATCAAGAGAAATTCATTCGAGACGAAGCGCAAATTATCGTCGCGACGATTGCTTTCGGGATGGGGATTGACAAGCCGGATATTCGTTTGGTTATTCACTATCACCTGCCCAAATCCATTGAAGGCTACTACCAGGAAACGGGCCGCGCCGGACGCGACGGACTGCCGAGCAAGTGCGTTCTGTTTTTCTCCTACGGCGATATAATTAAACAGCAGTATTTTATCCGGCAGATAGAAAATGAGACCGAGCGTAAGAATGCGTATCGCAAACTTGACCAGATGGTTGAATATTGTGAGCTGGCAACCTGCCGTCGTTCTCATTTACTTTCATATTTTGGCGAAGATTATCCACAAGATAAATGCAACGGCTGCGATATTTGTTTCTCACCAACAGAAGATTTTGATGCAACCATAATCAGCCAAAAAATTATGTCGGCTATTATTCGAACAGGGCAACAGTTTGGGGTAAATTATATTATCGACGTTCTGCACGGAGCCAAGACTAAAAATATCATTGAACGCGATCATCATAATTTATCAGTGTACGGTATTGTAGATGATTTTTCCAAGGAAGATTTAAGGCGCATTATCAGTCAGTTGGTTTATAAAAAGCTGATTGTCAAAGGCGGCGATGGATTTCCTATTCTTGAATTAGGCCAGAGTGGAATGGATTTTTTGAAGGAGCGGCAAGAAATCCGTTTGCCTAAACTTAAAGCTATCGCAAAATCTCTGCAACAACGTGCAGCGGTTGACACCGAATACGATATAGACCTCTTTGAGAAACTGCGTCTCTTGCGGAAAAAATTGGCGGATGAACAAGGGGTTCCACCTTTTGTCGTCTTTGGCGATCTGGCTCTGCGCCAGATGGCTTTATACCTGCCTCAAAGCGAAGAGAACTTTTCAAAAATCAGCGGCGTGGGCGAGGCCAAGCTTAAGCAATATGGGAAAATATTTACAGAGGTTATTCAGACTTACGCCAAGCAAAATAATCTCAGCGAAAAAGATGTTCCCGTGAAAAGATCGGCAAGATCGCAACGGCCAACTCGTCTGGGATCAACCTATCGGGAAACCCAAAAACTGGTTCTTAAAAAAATGTCAATCGAGAAAATAGCGACTATGAGAGGATTTTCAACCTGCACCATAGTATCTCATATTGAAAAGTTGGTCAGCAGCGGAGAAAAAATTGATATCAACTACTTAAGGCCGTCGTCCGAGAGATTCGAAAAAATAAAAGCTGCATTTCAGGGATCTGGCGGTACAGCTTTGTCGCCCGCTCTTGAAATGCTCGGCGAGCTATTTTCATATGAAGAATTAAAAATAGCCAGGCTATTCATAAAATCGTAGAAATCTAACTTCTGCGAGTGGAGTTAAGCCATGTGTGAACTTTTTGCCATGTCGGCGGGCTATCATTACACCGCCCAGGAATACCTGCCTTTGTTTGCCGACAAGGCCCGAGACAATATGAGCGGCTGGGGCATCGGCTTTTTCCGGGAAGGACAGGTCCACATCGAAAAGTCCTGCGAAGGCATCTACGCTGGCGGCCACGTGCATGACAGCTTCCAGCGCCTGGCCCGGGTGATCGGCAGCCGCATCATCATCTCCCACATCCGCTGCCCCAAAAGCGGACACGAGGCCGAGTCATCGGCGCAGCCCCTCACCGACTTCTTCCTGGACCACCACTGGCTCTTCAGCTTTACCGGAGAGGCCCCAAACTGCCACGCTTACGAAAGCCCCCGGCCCTTGATGCGGGATCGGCTCGTGGCCGCCCGGGTCTTCGAATTCGTCCGGGACGGGATGGCAGAGCAGCAGGCTGCCTGGCCAGAAAACAGTCTCTACCAGGCTTTGGCGGTGACCTGCAAGAAACTGCTCCGCCAATATCCAGGCGAATATGCCTTTTTCATGGCCAACGAAACGGTGCTCTTCGCTTTTCTCAACCACGGGGAAATCCTCACCTATCATCCTCCGGGGGCGCCGGGCGAATCCATTGTGCTGACCACGGTCGAAGGCGGCCTCACCCGAGACCCGGGATTCTGGCACGCCTATCCCAATGAGAACCTGGATCACGGCCAGATCCTCATTATATCCGGGGCTGACCTCCTTTACCTGGGCCACGTCTGATGTGTGACCTTTTCGCCCTGTCCGCCTCACACCATTTCACCGCGGCCACCTCGCTGCCCTTGTTCGCGGTCCGGGGCCGTAAGAACGTGCATGGCTGGGGGATAGGGTTTTTCCGCCAACGCCTTCCGGTGGTGGAGAAATCCGGCGACCAGGTTTTCGCCGATGGTCGGCTCCATGTGTCTTTCCAACGGCTGGCCCGGGTGGTCAACAGCCCCATCATCCTGGCCCATATCCGTTATAAATCCAGTGGCGAAGTGGACGACTGCCACGCCCACCCCTTCGTCCTGGATTTTTGGGGTCAATCCTGGATCTTCGCCCATAACGGCAAGGCCCCGGCTATCGAGCTTTACGCCTCCCCCAACACACCGGGGCTCGAAGCCACCAGCGATTCTGCCCGGGCCTTCGAGTTCTTGCGGGATTTTTTCCTCAATGCCGTACCCCGGCGCCCTCATACCCCATTCGTTGCGATTCTCCAGGAGGCCCTGATTCTCTTGCTGCAGCGCTATCCCGGCGAATACAATCTTCTTCTCAGCAATGGTCAGGTTATCTGGGCCTTCACCAACCACCGGCAATTCCTCATGCTCAAGGGCAGCGAAAAGTTAGAAGACGCCCTGCTCCTCACCACCATCGAAGAGGGCCTGAGCTCGGAAAACTGGCAGCGGATGGCTGCCAGAGAGGGCAGTTTGGGACTGCTTCTGTTGATTGCCGGAGGCGACCTGGTTTTGATGGAGGACCTGCTCCCCTGACACACCAGGTTCAAAGATTGCCCGCATAATCCGCGCCAAACCTGCCTCAGCAAGAATTTACAAAAATTTTTTAATATATTGGCAGGCATAGCCGTCTAATATAATGTAAATCGCGGCCCTTAAATGGTTTTGCCCACTTGAGCCTCCAGGCCCCAAAGGGCGGCGAGAGCCGGCAGGCAGAGGCAGGAGTGAGAAAGTTGGTTTTCAATCAATATAAGTTGACCGATCGGTCACCTTGTAACTTGTAATATGAACCCCATAACCTCTCTTTGGGAGAACCGCAATGAAAAAATACCGACAGCCCGCGGGGTTCATGGCCGTCCTGGCCTTGATGTGCGCTCTGGTCTTCGGTCCGGGATTCACCGGTGAAGCTGCGGCCGCGTCGGAAGATGTGGCCATATTTTACGACGACCTGTCCCAGTATGGGCAATGGGTGGAATACGAAAAGTATGGGCCGGTGTGGCGTCCCAGTCAGGTTCCGGAGGACTGGCGTCCCTATACCAATGGGCGCTGGGTCCCCACCAACGACGGTAATGTCTTCGAGTCCGAGGAACCTTGGGGTTGGGCCACCTACCATTACGGCAACTGGATGCCCACCGAGGGCTATGGCTGGGTCTGGGTGCCGGGCAGTACCTGGTATCCCGCTACGGTGGAGTGGCGCAGCAGTCCCGAAAACGAGCCGGTGGACAGCTCTTATATCGGCTGGGCCCCCACCCCGCCTCCCGACTATATGCCGCCCCCAGCTTATGCGCCGCCGTCTTATTATCAAGGAGCCCCCGTCACCGATTCGCTGGCCTCGCCTCTCTGGATTTTTGCCAAAGCCGCCAGCTTTCTCCTGGGTTTCGGCCAACCCTATACACCGGAATATTCTTATGTCACATCCGGAATCCTGGTGCCGGTGACCTATGTGCCGGTCTTTTATAGCCGGACGGTGTTCATTCCCCGGTACGTCACCCCGGCTTATTATCCGCCGGGCTTTTACGGGGTCCGCCGCTTTGGTCCCGGCGCCTATAACATGGGGCCTTCAGTCACCTACATCTCCCGGGTCACCCAGATCAACCAAACCATCATCAACCGGAACATTCACAACAACTCCATTCATATCAACCGGATCCATAATGTGATGCCTCCGGCTCGGGTAATGCGGCGGGATGGTTACATCAATAAGATCATGCCTCCAAATTTGGTCCACGGCCGGCCCTTGCCGCCACCCCGTCCGATAAATAATATCAGGATGGCCCAAGCCAACCTGAATAGGCCTAACTTCTTGCCGCCGCCCCAGGGCATGCCTCGGATCAATACCCAGATTCCTCGCGTTCAACCGATGGCGATTACTCCGGGCCGGGGTCTGCCGGGGACGGCCTTACCTGCCAGGGCCACCATGCCTATAACCCCTCACATGACCCAGCAGATTCAACAACTGCCTCCAAACCAGCAGTTTGTGCCCGGCAAATCCCAGCCTTTCAAACCAGCCGGCGCGACCCCGGCAGGGCCGGGACCCGGCCAACCCGGCGTTCGGCCCCAACCGGGACAGTTCCAACCAACGGGCCAGACCAGACCGGGACCTGGACAGGCCGTTATTCCTGGTCAACCAGGGCATGTCCAACCTGGAGCCACGCCGCCTTCCGGCTACAAACCGCCCGTTAACGGGCCGGGTTACGTGAAGCCAGGGACACGACCCTCTGCTCAACCCAAACCGGGGGAGTTCCACCCAGGGGCTACTCCGAGAGGGACTCCGAGCCCTCCGAGCCCTCCTGGGGCTGCGAAGCCTGGCGCCGTGAGCCCTCCTCAAGGGCCCAGGGCCTTGACGCCGGAACCGCGCCGGCAGCAGGACCTGGAACACCAGAGACTGCAGCGCGGTGGAACTCCAGGCCAGCCCCAACAACAACAGCAGCGTGATCAGGAGCGGTTACGCCAGCAACAACAACTACAGCAGCAGGAACGCGGACGCCAACAGCAGTTACAGCAGCAACAACAAAGGCAGCAACAAGATTTGCAGCGGCAGCAGCAACAACGACAGTTGCAACAAAGGCAGTTACAGGAACGCCAACACCAACAGCAACAAAGACAGCAACAACAGATACAGCGCCAGCAGCAGCAACCTCGGGTACAGCCCCAGGCGCCGCCTCGGGTACAGACTCCACCGCCGCGACCGCAACCACAGGCGGCCCCGAGGCCTCAACCTCAGCCACAGCAGCGCCAGCCACAGCAAAAGGGACAGGAAAAAGAAAAAAAGAAGCAGGAACAATAATCATCACTCCAATATCACCCACACCCATGCAACCCCAGGTCTCGTTCTCGCGGAACGGGGCCTGGGCCTGACCCAAGACCACCCGCTTCCCGGCCTGTTCAGATTTATAGCGCTTGCCAAAAGTTTTTTCCTCTAATTCTCCTCTCCCCTTGTGGGAGAGGGTAGGGTGAGGGGTTAATAAGAAAAAACTTTTGAGCCTCTTGCAAATATCTCCCTGCCTGTCATTCTGAGGGAAAGAAGCAACAGAAGCATCTCATATAGCGTTTGCCAAAAGTTTTTTCCGTAATTAGGAGATACTTTAACACTCCACCCCCCCCTAACCCCCTTTTGGTAAAGGCGGGAACTATAAGGAATTACTTATAAAGTCCCCCTTTGAAAAAGGGGGATTTAGGGGGATTTAAAAATCAGCCAGCGGCATAAATTTATGGCAAACGCTATAAGTGACCAAACGGCTTTTTGCAAGAACCTCTCCTGGCAATAAGTATATTTTAGTATTTCAAAAAAAAGTGGGCGTTACTTCAAAGGGGTAATCAATTCTACCACGCCATCTTTTATGGCATGGTTGCAACCCGGATCATGTCCGCACTTGCAAAAGAAAACCTGTCACCTTTCTCATCATTGCTGGGTCCGTCGCAGTTCTGAGTTTATGCTGTCTCCATGACTTGCCGGGATAAAAACGGTTCACTGCTGGCCAACCTGAGGAAAATCGGCAGACTCCAGCCGTTCCGCCTGTGCCGTGTCCCGGCACGAGGATGCCAGCCCATCAATAATCTATTGATATTAAAGACTAAATATTACGAAAGCCCGGTTATTACCCTGGGACAAGCGCGGGACAAGCGCGTGACAACCTTGGCACTGCCTCGACCGGAACGCGCTTGCACGCGGGTTTAGGCCGGGTGTATGGCGAGGGTACCTTGGCAATGTCCCGGCACATGTGCCGGGTTTGCCCGTCCATTCGGCCCGCGCCCGGCCATTTTCAGCGATTTTTGGGGTAGTTTGGAGGGACTAAAAGCCATTTTTAAACCGTTTTTCTCTGTCATCATGAACGAAGCGCAGGCTCTTATAGTGATTGCCAAAAGAATTTCTTGCAAAATTACCGGACCTTATGTGGTCGCAAGCTTTAGCCTGGTATTGAGAAATTCGCCGGTAGCACAGGCTTTCCAGCCTGTGCTTTTGTCATATATACGGTTTCGACCGTAAAGAGACTTTTGCAAGAGGCTCGTTTGGCAATGAGTATAAGACGGCTTTTCTTTTGGAGAAAGGTTGCGTGGGTATGCCTAGCAGCTTATTATACAACGTGGTATTATCCCCTAGAAGGCGTCAAGGATGGCGCCCCTGCACTTTATCTTGATATGATTACAGTTGGAATCAAGTTGCCATTGGCTCGCTGCTGAGTCGCAGCCATTTTGTCTGAGAGGAGGAAAACATGCCCCATATCAAAGCCATCCGTGCCCAAGAAATCCTGGACTCCCGGGGTCAACCCACCGTATTCGCCGAACTCCTGTTGGACAACGGCCTCCGCACCCAGGCTATGGTGCCTTCGGGCGCGTCCACCGGCGAGAACGAGGCCCTGGAACTGCGGGACGGCGGCCCCCGCTACCTGGGCAAAGGTGTGCTCCAAGCTGTTAAGCATGTCCAGGAGATTATCCAACCGGCCTTGAAGGGTATCAACCCCCTGGAGCAGGCCTTGATCGACGAGACCATGTGCCGCCTGGACGGCACCCCCACCAAAAGCCGCCTGGGGGCCAACGCCATTCTGGCCGTCTCCATGGCCGCGGCCCGGGCCGGAGCCGCAGTCTCGGGGCTGCCCCTGTACCGTTATCTGGGGGGCGCCGGAGCCGCCACCTTGCCTATGCCCATGTTGAACATTATCAACGGGGGAGCCCATGCCGGCAACAATCTGGATATTCAGGAGTTCATGATCATGCCGGTGGGCGGCAAAACCTTTGCAGAGGCCCTACGGATCGCCTCCGAAGTGTTCCATACCTTGAAAAAGGTCCTGGCTTCCAAAAAGCTGGGCACAGGCGTGGGCGACGAAGGCGGGTTCGCTCCGGATTTGCCTTCCCATGAAGCCGCCCTGGACCTCATTAACGCGGCCGTGGAGCAGGCGGGTTACCGGCCCGGCGCCGACGTGGTTCTGGCCCTGGACCCCGCGTCCTCGGAATTTTTCGACAAGGCCACCGGGGAATACGTCTTCAAGAAAGGTGACGGCTCCCGGCGCGATGCCAAAGCCATGACGGAATATTATCGGGGTTTAGCCAACCGCTATCCCATCGTCTCCATAGAGGACGGCCTGGCCGAAGAGGACTGGGACGGCTGGGTGCACCTCACCAAAGAATTGGGTGGCCGGCTGCAACTGGTGGGCGACGATCTCTTCGTCACCAACGTCCGCTATCTGCAACGCGGCATCGAAATGGGCGCAGCCAATGCCATCCTGATCAAATTGAACCAGATCGGCACCGTCACCGAGACCCTGGACGCCATCGGCCTGGCCCGCCGCAACGGTTATCGCGCGGTCATTTCCCACCGCTCCGGTGAGACCGAGGACACCTTTATTGCCGACCTGGCCGTGGCTACAGGGGTCGGTCAGATCAAGACCGGGTCCGTGTCCCGGTCCGAACGCATCGCCAAGTATAACCGGCTCATGATCATTGAGACCGAGTTGGGCGCGGCGGCCCGGTTTAAGGATGATTGCTTCTGGGAGGGTAAAAAGTAAGACTGCCAGCCAGAGCCCAGCAACAGGCATTTTATCGTCTGGGGGGGAGCAGGAACTTGATCGAGGTAAACTCCTCCCCCACTTTCTTGATCATCGCGGTCTTTTCGCCGCATCGGTGGCAAATGCTTCCTGCATGACCAGACTTCGAAACCCCGGCACCACCCCTGCCTTGTTCACCTTCTTGAATCAAAAATTCTTTTTTAATATCTGAGAAATGTAAATAATCATGAATTCTGGGCTTGCCGGTGTTTAATTCGGTGAACATGATTCATCCTATAGCCTTCCGTCCGATCCTCACATATCCTCAATTATTCCATTGACGGTACTATTCTAAGAGCTTGCATTCGGCTGGAATGGTAATTGCATGATATTTTATTGCATAGCCTTCAACCCCCGTGTGTGGAATAGAGATGACAATTTCCACAAAGATCATCACCATCGCAGTATTCCTCACCTTACTTCTGGGTACCGGCTCAGCTCTGGCTTTCTTGGTCCCTTTACCCATAGCCCATGGTTTATCAGTCTGGGGAACTAATAAGTAAAATTGCGTTTCTGATTGGCCATGTTATTATTCTTAGCGACAATTAAGTCTGATCTGCCCTCGTAATTGCCCAATTTTACTCTCCAAAAACCTCGTACCAGGAAAGGCCACAACCAGTAACTCTCGGCGCAAACTCTTTGACTTTTGGGTGCCACAGTGCTATTTTTAGAAGCGTTTTAGAAGGCTAGCCTGCATCGCAAGGGGGGAGAAATGGTGCGGCGCATTTGTGGGAATGGCCTGATGGTCATAGTGCTGGCGGCTGTGATAATGCTGCCGGGGATGGCTCGGGGCGCCGAATTTGACGTCAGTAAATTCAACCAGGAAGTGGGACTGCGCTTCGCGTACGGGAAAAATACTAAGAAAGCTACAGTCCAGCTCTACAGTTTACTGCCTCGTTGGGGTATTTTTTTCCTGAAACCAGGTAAGCAAATGGGTCCCTTCGGAGCCTCCTTTGTCATTGAGGGCATCGCCAGCGTCGCCAGCGCCGAAACGACCGGCTTTGAACTTGGGTTCACCCCCCTGCTAAAACTCAGTTGTCTCCTCTTTCCCTCGGTTTTGGCCTTTATCGAGGGGGGCGCCGGGATCATCAGCGAAAGTATTGACAGCCCGGCCCTGGCTCACGCCTTCAACTTCACCCCCCAAGTGGGAGCCGGCTTCGACATTGCTTTGACTTCCCAAACGGCTCTAACCGTGGCTTACCGGTTCCGGCATTCTTCCAATGCCGGTATCTATAAAGAAAATCCCGCCTTTAATGTTAATTTTTTTCAGTGTGGCTTGAATTACTATTATTAATATTTAGCCTTCTGATAGAGCGCGGTGAGGAATCTCCAGATTCTTCATCGCGTTTTCTATCCAGGATTCTCACCGAACCCACCACCTTCCACCATTTCCAACTTCCCAGTAGGTAGTTTTACCGAGGGCCAATTAGGCAGTTTTGCCAGTTGCATGCGGATACTGAAATATTATCTTTTTCATAGGGGATATGATTAGCTACGGGGGGATAGCCTGCAAGACCATCCAAAATCATCCCAGGGTATTTTATGGGATGAAGGGAGGTAATGACATGGTCATCGTCATTTTTTTCGGCGGCATTCTCGCGGGTTTTCTTTTGGGTTTTAGTGGCATGGCCCTCCTGTCCGCCAGGAGCTATCGCCTGCAAGCCGAGGCGCTTCATGAAGCCGCGGCCTATCAACAACTGCCCCCTCATCAAGAGGGCTAAACGGCTGCACTGACCAGACCGTTTCATCAGAAGCCGGGAGGGGCGACATCCAAGGGGTAATCCCGGATGAACGCCTCTGTGCCATCCCTGCCATCGAAACGCTTTTCCCTTCTCCGAAAAAACCTTCCTTGAATCGATTACGGCATTTTCCCCCCTTGACACTGTCAGTAACAATTATTATCTAATAATCAGGTTCCAACAGACTATGGAAAATCTCATCCAACAATTGCGTGACCAAGGTATTGCGGTGACCCCCCAGCGTTTGGCAGTGATGGAGAGCCTCCAACATCGCCGGGACCATCCCACTGCAGAAAATCTCTATCAGGAGGTGCGCCAAAAGCTCCCGGCCATTTCCTTTAACACCGTATATAAAACCCTGGAGATCTTGTGCCAGAAAGGCATGGTGATCAAGGTTAATCCCTTGCACGAAGTGGCGCGCTATGACGGCGAGACCGGGCCTCATGCCCACCTCATCTGCCGGCAGTGCCACCGCATCGTCGATCTTGACTGGCCCCGGGAGGAGTTTCCTGCCCTGGCGCCCCATGACCAACACGGCTTCCAGGTCGAGCACCCATCCCTGATTTTCTGGGGCCTTTGCCCCCAGTGTCAACAACAAGAATCCCACAAGGAGGACTAGTATGGCAATCGAGGTAGGACAGTTATATGTTTGCAAAGTGTGCGGCAATAAGGTGAAGGTAGTTGAGGCCGGCGGCGGCGTGCTGGTGTGCTGCGGCATTCCCATGAAACAGGTAGAAGGTTAAGGGAGGAACGACCCATGAATAAGAGCATAGCTGACCTCAAAGAAGCCTTTGCGGGGGAATCTCAAGCTAACCGTAAGTACCTGGCTTTCGCCGAAAAAGCCGACGCCGAGGGTTATCCTCAGGTTGCCCGCCTGTTTCGGGCTGCGGCGCATGCTGAAACGGTCCATGCCCTGAATCACCTCAGGGCCTTAAAAGCCATCGGCGCCACCGCGGAAAATCTCAAGGAAGCTATAGCCGGAGAATCCGCCGAGTTCCAACAGATGTACCCCCGGATGATTGCCGACTCCCAAGCCGAGGGGCATAAGGAGGCGGAACGCACCTTTACCTATGCTAACGAAGTGGAGAAGGTCCACGCTGCTCTCTATCAGAAAGCCCTTAAAACCATGGAAGACAAGAAATTGGTGGATATGTTCGTGTGCTCGGTCTGCGGTTACACCGCGGAAGGCGAGGCCCCGGACAACTGCCCCGTCTGTAAAGCGGTAAAAAAATTATTTAAACGCATCGATTAGCCACTTATAGCGCTTGCCAAAAGTTCTTTCCTTTTATTCCCCTCTCCCCTTGTGGGAGAGGGTGAGGGGCGGATAAGAAAAAACTTTTGGCAATGAGTATAACCAATTGGGGCGCAGGCATATCTGCCTGCGCCCCAATTACGCCCTCGTTACCAAGTTGCACTTGGGAACGCTACTTTTGGCCCAAGCTCTGCTTGGGCACCGTAAACTGAAAACCGAAAACGGCCTTACTCGGTGGCCTCGCCTGCTTCCGGTTCATGTCCCTCCCCTGCCAGTTTCTCCAAGGCCAGGCGGGCTGCACGTTGCGCCGCCTGTTTCTTGGTGCCGCCTTCCCCTTGGGCCAAGGACACCTCATTGACCCGCACCTCCACCTGAAAATGTTTGGCATGGCCGGGCCCGCTTTCGGCCAGGAGGTGATACGACGGCAAGGCCTTGTAGCGGGCCTGGGTGAGTTCCTGGAGGGAGGTCTTGAAGTCCTGGCCCGGAAGCGCGGTCTCCAAAAGCGGGCTAAACCATGGTTCCGTCAAGCGCGCTACCACCTCCAAGCCGCCGTCCAGATAAACCGCCCCGAGCACTGCTTCCAGGGCATTAGCCAGGAGAGAGGGTTTCTGCCGGCCCTCCTGCCGTTCTTCGGTCCGTCCCAGCAGAAGGTGGTCCCCCAGGCCCAAATTTCGGGCCAGATTTGCCAGTTGCCTGGCATTCACCAGGGCGGCCCGCCCCCGAGACAGATCTCCTTCGGGACTTTGAGGAAACCGGGCCAGAAGCAGGGCGCTCACCACAAGGTCCAGGACGGCATCTCCCAAGAACTCCAACCGTTCATTGCTGACGCCGCTCTCTGGGTTCTCATGGGCATACGAACTGTGGCGCAAGGCCTGGTTGAGCAACTCCAGGTTCTCGAAGCGGTATCCTAGCCGTTGAGCCAGGTTTTCCAGTTCTTGCCTCCTCTCCGGAAGCAGGCCGGTACCCTCTTGTACCACTAGCTCCTCTCCCCCGGCCGCAGGGGTACGGCCGCAAGTTTACCAATGATGTTCAATTGACCCTCCCTTTCCTGAAGAACCAAGGGATTTCGGCACATAAAATCAGGGAAACCCTTATTGGCAGGCATACTCTCGGATTATACCCTATTATCAAGCTCGCCTGCCAACGGTTGATACTGCAGATGACCTACGGTGTCGAGGAGAAACTCCGGTCAAGAAGGAGATGCCATGGATGCCCTCATTCAGGTGATGGAGTCTACGATCGCAGCCCGGGACCCGTATACCGTTAGTCACCAGCAACGGGTAACCCAGATCGCCTGTGCTATCGCCCAGGAGATGGACCTCCCTGAAGACCGGGTCCAGCAACTCCGGATCGCCGCCACGCTGCATGACCTGGGTAAAGTCGCCATCCCGACGGAATTGCTCGCCAGGCCGGGAAAACTCTCGTCCATAGAGTTCGACCTGATTAAGACCCATCCGCAGGTGGCTTATAACATCTTGCAGCCCCTCAAGCTCCCTGCCGATACCACCGAGATCATCTTGCAGCATCACGAAAGGCTGGATGGCTCCGGTTATCCCCAAGGTCTGAAGGAGCCTGACATCCTCTTTGAAGCCAAGATCTTAGGCGTAGCCGATGTCATGGAGGCCATGTGTTCCCATCGGCCTTATCGCCCTGCCCTGGACCCATCCGTCGCCCTGGCAGAACTCTCTATGAACAAAGGGGTTCTCTATGATCCCGCAGTGGTGGAAGCTTGCTTGAAGCTCTATGAGCAAACCCTGCCGGAATCCACAGCATCCACCCCTGGCTTGCTCCCCAGGCTGACCAACCTCACGCAAACGCTGGCTCCCGTGGGAGACTTTTCCCAGGCCCATATTAATCTTACCCACTTGAGCAAACTGCCCCAGACCACCAGTGGCAAGACCTGGAAGTGGGCCAGACTGTTCTCCAAAGACCAGCTTACCTGGATGCCCTTCGGCACCGTCTCCGTCGTTGGCTTGGCTATGGTGTTTGGCTCCCGAGTGTTCTGATAGAACTCTCGTCCGAGCTACCTCCGCGCCGGTAATATCGAGCTGCGTTCATACAGGTAATTATAGTTTTTGTAGGGGCGGACCTATGTGTCCGCTCTCTTGGTGGTCGCACCTGCAGATGCGCCTCCCCTCATACCGGATCGCGTTCATAAAGGCAATTTCAAAGAAGTTAGGCGCCGGCTGACCCAACTTGTCCGAAACCGGCTGGCCTTAAGGGATGGGGATAAAAAGTCCCCCTTTGAAAAAGGGGGATTTGGATTTTCACGGTAAAGCCTGCGGCTGCCAAATACCTGTTTGAACGCATTTCCCTATCATAACTATAGAAAACTCTTCAGGATACAACTTCGTCAGGATTGAATTTTGACGTTTTTCGGTTATCCGGGGTGTTGGTGCGTGAGCAGAGGCACCACCGGCTCGGCCAGGATCTTCGCGCTGATGCCCTTTCCTAAAGCCACGCGGCCTCCGTTGATGCCTACGATGATGAGGCCGCGGTTGTTCTGCAAAATTTCCAGTTCCCTTCCCAGATTGAGTCCCATGGCCAGCAAGCGCGCCCGCAACAGCCGGCCGCCCCGATGCCCGGTAATTCTTACCCGCTGGCCGGCTGGCATCTCGGCCAGGGAGTGTTCCAGAGTTTCCACTGCTTCAGACATGATGTTTCGGTCCTTTTCAAAAACTGCCACTTTTATCCGCCTCCTGGCAGGTCGCGCAATAGCCATGCACCTGCAACTGGTGGCCCTTAATCCGATAGCCGTATTCCCGGGCCAGTTGCTCTTCCAGGAGCCTCAACCTCGGTTCCACGAACTCCAGGACCTCGCCGCATCCCAGGCACCGCAGATGACTATGGTGGGCGTGGCCGTAAATGTGCTCATAATGCCAATGACCGTCGCTGAAATCCACCTCCCGGACCAGACCGCAATCAATGAATAACGGCAGCGCCCTGTAGATGGAGGCCTTGGATACCTTGGAGCACTTATCCCTAAGCCTCAGGTGGAGTTCGTCTACATCGAAATGCCCGTGAATCGCAAAAATCTCTTGGAGTATCTCTTCCCGTTCCTGGGTACGCCTCAGACTGCGCTGGCGAATATATTCCCGGAAAACCTGGATTTCGGATTTCATTACCATGTTCGGATTAGCAAGTCCACATTATTGAGAACCAATATCAATAATAACTTTTTGCGCCGAGAAGTCAAGCGAATTATAAGAATTCCCTTTATCCTCACGGAAAATTAACCCAGGGGTGAGAGCGAAGTCCTTGGGTAGTGGTCCCGGTTTAAGGCCGATTCCCGTTGACGGGCCGCGGCAGCCCAGTTTATGATGAACCACACTGAATTGGTGGCACAGGCTTTCCAGCCTGTGCCTGGGGTGTGCCCACCCTGCTTCTTTGCCCAAGTTTTTTCTGACTACTGAGGCGGGCGGGGAGGCCCGCCCTACCACACTGGCCACTGGCCACTGATCACTGATCACTGGCAACTCTAACAGGAGATTTAGCCACACCTTGGCACAAAACAAACCTCCCTCACCCCAAGACCTGACCTCTCATCCCTTGGAGACCCTCGAAGGGACCGTGGAGCGCCTCACCTTCGCCGACCCGGCCAGCCACTACGCGGTGGTCCGGCTCAACGTTCGGGGACGCCGCCAGCCCGCCACGGTTGTGGGTCCGCTGGCTGCCGTCAAGGAAGGCGAGCAGCTTCACCTCAAGGGCCGCTATGAGGTGCATCCCAAGTGGGGAGAACAGTTCCGGGTGGTATGGTGGTACGCCGTGCTCCCCGCCACCGTGGCCGGCATCGAAAAATATCTGGCCTCGGGGCTCATCAAGGGCATCGGCCCGGAATTGGCCCAGCGCCTGGTGACCCATTTCGGCCCTGAGACCCTGACGATCATCGACAACCACTCGGAGCGCCTGGCGGAAGTCTCCGGCATCGGCCCGAAAAAGATGGAGCAGATTCGCCAGGACTGGCAGACTCAGAAAGCCGCCCGGCAGGTGCTGGTGGCCCTGCAAGGTCTGGGCGTGGGCATGAGCATGGCCACCAAGATTTATCAGCAATACGGCGACCAGGCCGTAGAAGTGGTGACCACCAACCCCTATCAACTGGCCCTGGATATCCATGGCCTGGGGTTTCTCACCGCCGATCGCTTGGCCGGCCGCCTCAACCTGGACCCCCTGACTCCGGCCCGCCTGGCCGCGGGGCTGCTCCACATCCTGGACACCATGAGCGGCGAGGGCCATGTCTACGTCCCGGAGGAGCTGCTCTTAAGCCGGACCGAGGAATTGCTCCAGGTGCCCCGCCCCCCCGTGCAAGCGGCCCTGGGAGATTTGGCCCGGGAAGGCCGGGTGGTGCTGCCGGAGTTGCCGTCAGGCCGCGCCGTATACAAGCGGCCCGCCTGGGTGGCGGAAACCGGGGTGGCCCAGGCCCTGGGGCGCCTGATTACGGCCGCCGGCAGCCATCCCCCGCTCCATCTCGAAGACCTCATCAACCGGGTTCAACAGCAGCGCAATCTTGCACTCTCCCCCGAGCAAGCAGCCGCGGTGGCCGCAGCCCTCAAGGACAAGGTGCTCATCATCACCGGCGGCCCCGGTACCGGCAAAACCACCCTGGTCAGTTGCATCCTGGACCTTTACCAGGGTCTCGGTGCCCGGGTTATGCTCATGGCCCCCACCGGCCGGGCAGCCAAGCGCCTCTCTGAGACCACCGGCATGACCGCCACCACCATTCACCGGGCCCTGGAGTTTTCTCCCCAGACCGGCGGCTTCCGCCGCAGCCCCGCGGACCCCTTAAAGGCGGAAGTGGTGGTGGTGGACGAAACCTCCATGGTGGATACCTTCTTAATGTATCATTTGCTCCGAGCCATACCGCAAGCCGCCCGCCTCATCTTGGTGGGGGACGCCCACCAGCTTCCTGCGGTGGGGCCGGGCAACATCCTCAAAGACCTGATGGATTCCGGGGTCGTCCACGTGGTGCGCCTCACCCGGATCTACCGCCAGGCCAAAGAGAGCCTCATCGTGGTCAACGCCCATCGCATCAACCAGGGTGAGTATCCCGTCCTGCCTCACGAGTTCGGCAAAGGCGACTTTGTCTTCCTGGAATTGGAGGACCCCGAAGCCATCAAGTCCAGGCTCCTTAACCTGGTGGCCGAGGAGCTTCCCCGGCGCTTCGGCCTGGACCCCCTGCGAGACCTCCAGGTCATCACCCCCATGCACCGGGGGGCCGTGGGCATTCAAACCCTGAACGTGGAGCTGCAGGAACGCCTCAACCCCTTAAGCGCGCGCTGGTCCTGGGGCGGGCGGGTCTATCGCCACGGGGACAAGGTGATGCAGCTCAGAAATAACTACTACAAGGAAATCTTCAACGGCGATATCGGCCAGGTGTGCGGGTTTCTCACCGCCACCAACCAACTCCAGGTGGATTTTGACGGACGGGTGCTCACCTATGACCCCGGCGAACGGGAGGAACTCACTTTGGCGTATGCCGTGACGGTGCACAAGGCCCAGGGTAGTGAGTTTCCCGCTGTCGTCCTGGTGCTCACCACCCATCACTTTATGATGTTGCAGCGGAACCTCTTGTACACCGCTCTCACCCGGGGCCGCCGCCTGGTAGTGATCCTGGGTAGTAAGCGGGCCCTCGGCATGGCCATCAGGAATGACAAGCCCATCCGGCGGTTTACCAATTTAGCCCAAACCCTCAAATCATCCCTTGCCCCGGTTAGATGAATTCTTATCTTATACCAATTACCATTCAAATGGTGGCACAGGCGTCTCGCCTGTGCAGGCGTAGGCCAGACCCTGCGTCTATCAATTTTACCCTTTGAACGCAACTCGGTATACATGGTGGCTTAAGTAATCAGACCTAAGCTCTCTGCGTTCCTCCGCATCTCTGCGGTGCATAAAAAACCACAAATCTCAAAAGATAAACCTGGCATAGAGATAAGCAATCAGTTCATCCATTGTTGTTCGCACTCCCAGGCTGGACCTCCACCAAGCCCGAGGATCGTAGCGGGGGTCCGGTATGGCAATGACCCCTACGGCTATGCCAGGTCCCAGGGCTTTCTCAAATAACAATCTGCTGCGGCGGGCATGAGTGCCGAGACTGACCAAATTAATGGCGTTTATAGGTAATGGTGAATGATTGAGCCAATCTTTTAAAGCTATTGCCGAGGCATACGTTCGATCCCTCATAACCGCGGGCGCCGCAAGCGGTATAATCATCCGTCGGTCTAATCCTAATCGCTCTAAAATCGTTGCCGCCAATTCGGCGAAATTATTATAACGTGCGAGCATGTGACCTTGTTCCATAGGACCGCCGGTCACGAGCATCAATCGGCAATGACGCCGGTTAAATTCACGCAAGGCCTGTTCCAGGGCGGAGTCCGGCAACCAGCCCTCTACCACCATGACCTCGCTCTTGACGGGGTGATTCACGGCCAAAAACGATTGTATCCCATGAAGACTAACCATGAAGAAAGTGGCGATTATCAGGGCAAGGATTACCCAACCGAGCCACGTCGGGACCCAAACCTGCCTTTTTTTGATTAACCGTAGCCTGACCAACCTGGGCGTCTCCGCAAAAAAATTCGGATTTTTTGCGAATATCCCTTATCCTTAACTGATTGACAAGGTTAAAATCTCTTGAGGACGCTTCACCCCTTGAGGGGGCTGCAAGCAACGGGAACCTGATCATACACTCTTGAGCCCGGGAGCTTCAATCTCTAACCGGCTTAAACCCAATGCCGGCGTAGCCAATACTGTAAAAATGCTTGACAATTATGCTCCGCAAGAGCACAATCTATAAGACTGGGGGTTATGTGTGGTTACCGATCTCTTTACTACTCTGGAACAAAAACTGGAACTGGTTTTAACCCAAATTACCGGCTTGAAAGAGGCCAACACCGCGCTGCGTCAAAGCCTGATCGAGAAAGAACAAGCCCTCAAAGAGGCCCAGGCTGAACTGGCCAAAGTCTCTCGGGAACGAGAGATGGTCCGAGAGCGGATCGATAAGATCCTCAACCGTTTAAAAATCATCGATACGGGAGAATCGGCATAGATCCTGTGCAGGAGGCCACGCCGGTGACCGTGGAAATATTGGGCCGCACCTTCACCTTAAAGGGGAGTGTGACTCCTGAGAGCCTGCACGCCGTGGCGCATGAGGTGGATGCCCAACTTCGAGAACTACAGCGGACCTTCCCCACCAGGCCCTTGAGTGACCTGGCAATCCTGGCGGCTTTGAACCTGGCATATGAGTGCCTGGAGAGCAAGGAGGATTACCAACAGCTCCATGCGGAAATCGAAAAACGATCCCAACAGTTAATCCAAATATTGGAGGCAAGTAATTCAGCCTTTCCTCCGGGGCCTTGACCGCACCCCGGGGTAAATTCACTCTTGAGAGGCTTGGGTAACCCCAGCATGAACAACCTGGGGTGAGGGATAACACGGCAGGAATTATTCCGGGCGGCGGGAAGACGACGCACCGGTCAGAAATATCGACCCAGACGGGAAATCGGCAACACCTACACGCTGCCGGGTTATTGGCCCGGGAGAATATCGATATCTGAGGGGGTCAACGGCGCAGTATCCTGTTGACCAGTTCATTTCGGTGACCATTTGTTGGAAGGGTTGTAAGAAATGATTTATTAGCCGGTTGCTTCGCACCGGCGCCGCCGTTTATCCTCTTCCGCCCCAAAAGCTGCCACCGTGGCCCATCGTGCCACCGCCCGGCGCGTCAACCTCTCCAGAGTTTGTTAGTTCGAAATCTGCTCTATTCCGACCCGCGGGCCGGCTTGTACCACTGCTAGTATAATCATCGCGCGTAAGGGAATTTACATGACTATATTACAATTTTTCGTAGAGGTTATCCTTCTGGCCCTTGGCTTCGTGGGCGGTTTTTTCTATCGCAAACATGTGATAGATAGCCACCAGAAGTCCTTGGAAGCTCTGGGAAAAAAGATTCTGGACGAAGCCCGCAAGGATGCCGATAGCCTCAAGAAAGAGGCCAAGCTCCAGGCCAAGGATCAGCTCCTGCAAATGAAGATGGACTTCGAAAAGGAAACCCAGGACCGTCGCCACGAACTCAATCAACTGGAACGCCGCCTCCTCCAAAAAGAGGAACATCTGGAAAAGAAATCCTCTTTGGTCGATGAACGGGACACCGAACTCATCAAAAAGCACAAACTGGTAACCAAACAGGAAGAGGAACTCAAGGCACAGACCGAACGTTGTCAGCACCTCCTGGAAGAACAGAATGCCCGCCTGGAGCAACTGGCCGGTATGAGCGCTGCCGAGGCCAAGGACCATCTCTTAAAGTCCATGGAGCGGGAAATCAGGGTCGATGCCGCCCACATGATCAAACGCATCGAGTCCGAAGCCAAAGAGCACGCCGATCGCAAGGCCAAAGAGATCATCGGGCTGGCCATCAAGCGCTATGCCTCCGACTACGTGGCCGAACAGACCGTTTCGGTGGTGGCCCTGCCTAACGAAGAGATGAAGGGCCGCATCATCGGCCGGGAAGGCCGCAACATCCGCGCTTTAGAAGCCGCCACCGGCGTAGACATTATCATTGATGACACTCCGGAAGCCGTCATCTTGAGCGCCTTCAATCCGGTGCGGCGTGAGATAGCCCGGCGCAGCCTGGACCGGCTCATCTCCGACGGCCGTATCCATCCCGGGCGCATCGAAGAGATCGTGGAAAAGGTCACCCAAGAGCTGGAAGTCAATATCCGGGAAGCGGGCGAAGAGGCCGCGTTCGACGCCGGAGTGCACGGCCTCCACCCCGAGTTGGTCAAACTCCTGGGCAAGCTGAAGTTCCGCACCAGTTACGCCCAAAACGTCTTGCAACATTCGGTGGAGGTCTGCTACCTCTGCGGCATCATGGCCGCGGAACTGGGACTCAACGTCAAGCACGCCAAGCGCGCCGGTTTGCTCCATGACATCGGCAAGGCCGTGGACCAGGAGGCGGAAGGCGTCCATGCCCTCATTGGCGCCGATCTGGCCAAACGCCACGGCGAATCCCCCAAAGTGGTGCATTCCATTGCGGCGCACCACGAAGACGTCCCTCCCGAAAACATCCTGGCCGTGTTGGTGCAGGCCGCTGACACCCTCTCCGGCGCCCGGCCCGGCGCCAGGCGGGAGATGCTGGAAACCTACGTCAAGCGCCTGGAAGACCTGGAACGAGTGGCCCTCTCCTTCGGCGGCATCAGCAAATCTTACGCCATTCAAGCGGGGCGGGAAATCCGCCTCATCGTGGAGAGCGAAAAAGTCAACGACGAGGAGGCAATTCTCCTCAGCCGGGAGGTAGCCAAGAAGATCGAGCAGGACCTCACCTACCCTGGCCAGATCAAAGTCACCGTCATCCGGGAGACCCGGTCGGTAGAATACGCCCGCTAAGGCCCGATATTCATGAATATTTTGTTTATCGGCGATATCGTGGGGGCTCCGGGACGGCGAGTGATAACCGAACTCTTGCCTCGGGCGGTGGACCATTATCGCATCGACCTGGTGGTGGCTAACGGCGAAAACGCTTCCGGTGGCCTCGGCATAACTCCCCAGGTGGCCGACCAGTTCCTGAGCCAGGGAGTCGATCTGCTTACCAGCGGCAACCATATCTGGAAACACAAAGAAATCCTCCCCTACCTGAATGACACCGACCGTCTGCTGCGGCCGGCCAATTATCCCCCGGAGGCCCCGGGTCGGGGCCTCGCCATGGTCGAGACCGCCGCGGGGGAGCCTGTAGCCGTCATCAACCTGGAAGGCCGGGTCTTTATGAGTTCCCTGGAATGCCCCTTCCGCACTGCAGACCAGCTCCTTCAAACCCTCCCCCCGGAAGTCAAGGTCATCCTGGTGGACATGCACGCCGAGGCCACCAGCGAGAAGCAGGCCCTGGGGTGGTACCTGGACGGCCGGGTGAGCGCGATGGTGGGTACCCATACCCACGTCCAGACCGCGGACGAGCGCATCCTGCCGGGCGGCACCGGCTATATCAGCGACGTCGGCATGACAGGCCCGGTGGATTCGGTCATCGGCATGAATCGGGAGATCATTATGGAGCGCTTCCTGACCCAGCGCCCCCACCCCTTCAAAGTGGCCACCCAAAACCTCCAGCTTCAAGGGGTGGTGCTGAAAATCGACGCCGGCGGCCGCTGCCAGGAAATCACCCGAGTGATGATGCCGTTGAAATCAACCTGAATCTCGGTAGGCGCCTCCGTGCCCCGCAGGTACCTGTTTGCGGTCAACCCCGTCTTCTGGCTAAGGTCTCTACCTACAAGCCCGCTTGCGGGCTCCAGAACCAGGTCACCGGCCAGTTCGACACCCTCAATCTCAACCTTTAATACCGACTTGCGGCCACGAGGGATTTCTTGTGGGGGCTGAACATAACTTCCCCCGTTTATGGTGACCCATGGCTGTTGTTCTCTTCCTAAGGAATACGCCTTTTTAGCAGCTCCCCGACATTGACCCAACGACTCCCATCCCAATAACAATGTAAGACCCAACATATGAACTATTGGGTCCCCATCCACAAATGTTCAGTATCAAGGCCAACTGCTCCCCCAAAAAGCTTATTCTTAGCGCTGAAGAGAGTCAGCTACCTATAGGGCTATCTAATTAATTTTCTTAATATATTTAAATTCAATCTAAGGCTGATTCTAATTATGTTATTTCAGTCATCATTTTTAATAAAAAAATTATAAATAATTTGTTGACTTTTTTAATTTAGATGATAATAGTAAACATACAATAAAATATTATTAGACACCCCGCCCCTAAGGAAGGGGAATGGCCTCGGTTCCACGAGGCGTCGGGCTCCTTGGCAAGGAAAGCCTGGAGACCCCAAATAAGGGAAAGGAGGTGATTCGGCAAGGGCTCACGTTGTCGAACGTGGAATTCCCTGACTGCACTGACAAGGGTGACAGGTTCTGCATACGCATGAACGCGAGGCCAATACATAGTCTATGCGCGATGTCGGTGGGGGAATCTCGATATAACCATGAGCAGCTTGTCAAAAATTCAAACCACGAGAGAGCGAAAACCAATGGCTAAACAGTTTCCCCGGGAAAGTTCATAAAATTCCCAGGTCGTTAACTGGAAACGCGCCAGGACGGCGGAATAGCAACCTCCTTCTCACTAAGGAGATTGAGATGAAAAAGATACTATTTTTGATGCTGTTGATAGTGGCTTTTGCGGTGGTGCCGGTACAAGCTACCGAAGTTGTCTTGGGCCAGTGGTATGAATTCGAATTTGGTGTAGCGTCAAGTTTCGCCTTTAATGGGGATGGATGCATTCCAAGTGATGGCGACAATTCTGTGGCAGCCCCCAATCCGCCGTGGACCTACACCACCAACTTTCCAATCGGCAGTCAGGTGACCATCGTCGATGCTTTTGCGATAGGGGATGTGTTTCAACTGTATGATGGTGGCGCGGCTGTTGGGGCGACAACTTTTGTGGCCAATACGGGCGTAGCTACAGGGATTAGTAATCCTGATCTTGCTTTGCTCAACGCTGCATTAAGCCGTGGCGTTTTCGGGTTAGATCCGGGGGCCCACTCCCTCGACATCGAAATTATCCGAAATGCTCTTGAAACCAGTGGCGGTTGTGCCTACTTCCGGGTTGATCCGTGCGGCATTCCGGTGCCTCCCACTGTCTATCTGCTCGGCAGCAGCCTCCTGGGCTTGGTGGGCCTGCGTTTCCGGAGAAATCTGGTTTAACCTGGCCTTATCCCACCTGGACGTTTGCGGCCCCCGGCCTTCCCGCCGGGGGCTTTTTTTGTGGCCAGGTCCCGGAGATGATCTGATCCAGACGATTTCCCATTGATAAACGTCCTTTTATTCTCGTTCCCAAGCTCCAGCTTACTCCCTCGTTCCCAAGCGAAAGCCCGGGAATGCCACTTTTTGCCCAAGCTCTGCTTGGGCGCCACTCCCTCTCTCACCCTTAAGTGAGCGTGTCGGAGTGAGGGCTGAGCAGGAAAAAACCTCTGGCAATGCAAGGAAGATCCTGACGTGAGAACACTGTTCTATGATCCCTCTGATCAGATTAAGCTACCGGCTAACGAATCCTTGTGCCGTTATGGCCGATTTTCTCTGCAACTTCTCGAAACCAAGCGCGCCCCTGGCGGCACAAAGTCCTCTGGCAGCGGCACACCCGCGGTTTCTATCCGGAAGTAAGCGGTCCCTGGCGGCCCCCAGGCGAAGGACAGCGGCATAAAGCGTAGCAAGTTTCATATGTTGCGGCTAAACGTTTCGGAATTATCCGGTACATGGCACAAGAAGGGGCGAAAAACGGCTTTCACAAGTGCTATGTGCCCTGAAACGCCCTTAAAAAACTAAAAAACGGGAAAAATGAGGTCAATAATTCCCCGTCTCCACAGTGGCTATCCTTGTCTGGCTATCAGTTCCGCCACCATAGATTTACAGTAAATTTATTTTAATATATACAAAATCACTGGCCTATTATATAGTTACCCTTTTTTAAAGGGGAGTATGGCCTGTTTTAATCCTCGATTTATCGGATAATTTAGATTATATATGTCTTTATAATTAAATAGGTTAATGATTTATTAGAAATATTTTTCTTTAATTACTATTTAAATTTCCTATTGACATTTTAAATTTTGTTGTTTATTTTTACAACACTGCTATTTAGTGGGACCTATAAAAGCTTTCAGCTTTGCCGCCTCTTTTCCCCGTGGAAACGAAGAGGCACCCCTGGATATGCAGGGAAGGAAGGCTCAAACGACTTGGGTGACGCCGCGGCCGGAAAGGTTGAGGCCCAGAATGCCTTGGAACCACGGTACCGGGGCGTGCCACCGGGAGTGGGAAAAAGGCCTTTCGCTAACTGAGGCGGAGATGGATCTCCAGCCTCCTCATTAGTAACGCGCCACATCCGGGATGGCGCTAGACCCTCGGTAATTTCTACAATGCTTAACCCGGAAAGGAGGTTTAAGCGTAAGTTTTCACAACCGAACCGCATCAAAAAATTTCCCAAGCCAATGACCGTGCAGGGTCTGAGAATCGGAGAAGGTTAGTTTTGTGGCCTGAGAAAAACCATGGCGCAGGAAGGACAACCTATTCAAGGAGGAAACTTAATGAAGCTTTCAAGAATTTTGGCAGCAGTATTGCTCGTGGGTGGAGTGCTCATGATCTCCAGCGCCGCGCTGGCCCTGCCCACCCCCGTCTGTCTCCTGGTGGGCGATGTTGACAACTACGGCAGCATACCCGGCGCCGGGGATCAAGTCCCTGCCGGCACCAACATTTGGCCCGGCCCCGGAGCTTCGGGCACCGGGTACGACGGCCGTAGCGCGGCCGAAGCGGCAGCCACCAACGGCGCCCAGTTCACCGACTCCTACAGCACGCTGTTCCCGGGTTTCAGCCCGGCTGACATCGTCAGCGAGCTGGGCAGCGTGATCATTCCCCTTCCCGTGGGCTTCCCCATTATACACGATGGCACTTTCGCGATGGCCATGGGCGATTTCCAGGCCAGCACCTTCGGGGCCATTTCCATGAACTTTAACGGGGTTGCCCTGGACGCCACACAGTTGTTACAGGGACCTGCTACTTGGGACGACGGCTTCCAGGCCAGCGCCATCCGCTCCTTTGTCTTAAATCCGGCTCAGCTTGCCGCCATCAACGCCGCTGGTCAGCTTGAAGTCAACTTTGATCACACCGGCTCTGCCGACTTCATTGCCTTCGACTGGTTCAAGCTGTGTGCCAACGTCGATGTCCCGGTACCCCCCACCGCCATCCTGTTTGGCAGCGGCCTGTTGGGCCTGGTGGGTCTCCATTTCCGGAAAAATCGCGGTTAACCTGGCCTTATCCCGTCTAGACGTTTGCGGCCCCCGGCCTCCCCGGCGGGGGCTTTTTTTGTGGCCAGGCCCCAGAGATGATCTGATCCAGACGATTTCCCATTGATAAACGTCCTTTCCTGGTTTAATTAATAAAGACAACCTCTCTGAAGAAATTTTTGCAAAAGGATATCCCATGAAAATTCATGAATACCAGGCCAAGGATTTGCTGAAGAAATTTAATGTCCCGGTCCCCCAGGGCAATGTGGCCACTACCTCCCGGGAAGCCCGGCAGGTTGCGGAAGAGCTGGCAGAAGGCCCCTTTGTGGTCAAGGCCCAGATCCACGCCGGCGGCCGGGGCAAAGGCGGCGGCATCAAAGTCGCCACCACCCTTGACGAGGTGGAAAAAGTGGCCGACCAGATCCTGGGCATGACCCTGGTCACCCCCCAGACGGGCCCCGAAGGCAAACTCGTCAACAAAGTCCTGGTGGAGCAGGCTCAGGACATCGCCCAGGAGCTTTACCTGGGCTTGGTGGTGGACCGGGCCTCGGGCCGGCCGGTAATCATGATGAGCGCTGAAGGCGGCATGGAGATCGAGGAGGTGGCGGCTCGCACCCCTGAGGCAATCTTCAAAGAGGCCGTCGACCCGGCCGCGGGTTTTTTTCCTTACCAGGCCCGGAACCTGGCCTTCGGCATCGGGCTCAATCCCAGCCTCATCCGCCCGGCCACCAGCTTCATTGAAAACCTCTATCGCATGTTCATCTCCCTGGATTGCTCCCTGGCCGAAATCAACCCCCTGGTGGTCACCAAGGGCGGCGCCATGCTGGCCCTGGACGCCAAGCTCAACCTGGATGACAACGCCATGTTCCGTCACCACGATCTCGCGGCCATGGAAGACCCTGACGAGATGGATCCCTTGGAGCACGAGGCCCGGAAGCACCACCTCAATTACATCCGCCTCACCGGCAATGTCGGGGCCATGGTGAACGGCGCCGGACTGGCCATGGCCACCATGGACCTGATCAAGGCCGCCGGCGCCGAACCGGCCAACTTCCTGGACGTGGGGGGTGGAGCCTCCGCCGAAATGGTGGCCAACGGCTTCCGCATCATCCTGGGCGACCCCAATGTCAAGGGGGTGCTCATCAACATCTTCGGCGGCATCCTTCGTTGCGACGTTTTGGCCAATGGCGTGGTGGAGGCGGTCAAACAAGTGCAGGTCAAGGTGCCCATCATCGTACGCCTGGAAGGCACCAATGTGGAACTCGGCCGGGAGATCCTGGACAAATCCGGCCTTACTTTCACCGTGGCCACGGACATGCTGGACGCGGCCCAAAAAGTGGCGGGCCTGGTCGGCTAAGCCGCCGGGGAAAGAAACGGGAGTTGTGGTTCAGACCTCAACCCTGGCGTGCCTAAGAGTATGGAACAGTCGCTCATGAGCCTGCAACTCTCTAAAAACCATGAAAAATCCGGTAGGGCGGGCGTCCCCGCCCGCCACTCTACTTTGAACCTTGAACTTTGAACCTTGAACTTTTCCAAGCAGAGCTCAAGAGAACTGGCTCCTTCCCCCCTCCCCCTCGTTGGGGAGCGGGTAAGGGTGATGGCGACCTGTCTGAAGTGGAGCATACGCAATGATCAGGCCATACCGGCTCTTCGTGAGCCTCAGCCTTCTCAGCCTGGTGCTGGCCGCCTCATCCTGGGGACAGCCCGGCATCCAGGGAGGCCCCAGCGGTTTATTTAATCCCGATACCGTGGTCACCGTCTCCGGGATCGTCATCGCCAAAACTCCGCCATCAGCCCAAGGTCTGCCCCAGTTGGTGTATCTGACCCTGAAGACCGCATCGGGCCACATCACCATTTTTCTGGGCCCCGACCTGAACGTCGGCAAGTTGCCCGTTCAGATCCAAAACCTGGACAAGATCCAGGTAACCGGCTCCGAGATCACCTGGCAAGGTAAGCCGGTGATCCTGGCCGCGACGATCATAAAAGGTGATCAGGTCTTAAAACTGCGGGAGCCCAATGGCGTGCCGGTTTGGGCCGGTCAGCGCCAAACAAAACCATGATTACCCCGCCTGCGGTCTCCCGTCTTGTCGTACCCTCGCGAAAATTTTTAGGTTAAGAGGGGGATTGCCGTAAGTTCTTCATAACCTTTCATGTTAGTTCAAGGAACCTCAGCACGTCTCCCTCGCTTTCCGCCTTTCCCTCAGGAGGTGCATCATGGATAAGCCCAAACTCAACTTCATCATTGACGCCTTAATGTTTCTTAGCCTGATGGCCATGGCCGGGCTGGGGTTTCTGATGAACTATACCCTGCCTCCCGGCCGCGCCGTCTGGGCCAAATATGGTCGCAATTTGGAGCTTTCCTGGCTGGGTTGGGACCGGCACGATTGGGGCGATATTCACCTGTACCTGGCCTTTGTCCTCCTGGGCTTGCTGGTTATCCACCTCATCCTCCACTGGCAGCAGATCCTGGGCCTGTTCCAGCGCTTCCTCCCCGATCCCCGACGGCGCTATCGCATCGCCCTCATCTTTCTGCTCCTCAGTCTCCTGCTGATCTACTTTCCCTTCCTGATCACCCCGGATATGCACCCCCGGGGCCGGGGAGGAAGCGGCGGTCATCGTTCCCAAGGCTTGGCGGTGGTGACGCCTCATTCGGGGCCGGCCGCCGTCGGTAACCCCCAGACTATAAATTGATCGCGCCAGAGTAACATTTCCCTTCTCTCCACGGTCTTATAGAAAAGACCCCCATCAGGGGGAAAAATCGTGCAGAGAGGTATTAACCAACCATGCTGAAGAAACTGAGCCTGATGGTGAGCCTTGTGGGGCTGATAACCCTGTTGGTGGCTCCCCAGGGCTGGTCCCAGCAGCAGTTCTCCCCTGCCGCCGGGAATACACCCCGGCTTTACAACCCTCAAACGGTGGAAACCCTGATAGGCAACGTCGTCGCCTTCAACCGCATACCCGCCAAACGGCCCGGCCGTCCCGACCGGGTGACAATGGTTCTGCAGACGGGCAAGGAAACGGTTAAAATACACTTGGGTCCCGCAGACTATCTCGACCGGCAGGCGCTCAAATTAGCCCCGGGCGACCAGGTGGAGGTCAAAGGCATGCGGATCACCCGTTCGAAGGCCACCATCTTTATCGCCGGTGCGGTAAAAAGAGGCGACCAGATCTTGCAGCTCAGGGACGACGCCACCGGGCGACCCCTGTGGGCCAAAAGCCAGAGACGCAATCTTACCTGATTTCACCTTCAGGGTGGGGGAGGCCGCCAGCCTCCCCCTCTAAGGCCGAGGCCCTGCGGATTAACCTGAATGGCTAGTCTCGCCCCTGATTACCCAGTACCGGATAAATTTGACCTCTGTTGGTCAATTCTGCAATTAGATAAAAATTGACCACGATTCGGAGATATGCGAAACTCAAAAGGTTCCGGTGTCTGGCCGTAATAGTCAGGCCCTGTCCGGAGGGAATCAGCCCGGCATTATCAATCCGCACGTGATTCCCCCTCACAGCGAAATTCTTGTGGATGAAAGGTGAGAAATGAGCGTTCTCGTAAATAACGATACGCGGGTGGTGGTTCAGGGGATTACCGGCAAGGAAGGCTCCTTCCATGCCCGGGCTTGCGCCGAATACGGCACCAAGGTGGTGGCCGGGGTGACTCCGGGCAAAGGTGGCCAAAAGATGGATGAGGTTCCGGTATTTAACACCGTGGCCCGGGCCGTGACCGACACGGGCGCCAATACCTCTCTGATCTTTGTGCCTCCGGCCTTCGCTGCCGACGCCATCCTGGAGTCTGCGGCCGCAGGGATCAAGGTGGCGGTGTGCATCACCGAGGGCATCCCCACCCTGGACATGGTGCGGGTGATGGCTGCGCTTAAGGATTCGGACTGCCGCCTCATCGGCCCCAACTGCCCGGGTATCATTTCCCCCGGCCAGGCCAAGGTGGGCATCATGCCCGGTCACATCCATAGGCCCGGCCCCATGGGTTTGGTCTCCCGCAGCGGCACCTTGACCTACGAAGCCGTGCACCAACTCACTCTGTTGGGCATCGGCCAGAGCACCTGCGTGGGCATCGGCGGCGACCCCATCATCGGTACCAACTTCATCGACATGCTGAAGTTGTTTGAGGCCGACCCCCAGACCAAGGGCATTGTAATGATCGGCGAAATCGGCGGCACCGCCGAGGAAGAAGCCGCGGCCTATATCTCCCAGCACGTGACCAAACCGGTGGTGAGTTTCATTGCCGGCCAGACCGCGCCTCCGGGCAAACGCATGGGACATGCCGGGGCCATCATCTCAGGCGGTAGCGGTAAGGCCTCCGACAAGATGGCTGCCCTGACCAAGGCCGGGGTGACCGTAGTGGCCAATATCGGGGATCTGGGACAAGCGGCCAAGAAAGTGATGGGTCAGAGCGTCTAATCCATGAAGATCCTGCTCCATATCTGCTGTGCCCCCTGCGCGACATATCCGGCGGCAACGCTGTTAGACTCGGGACACCAGGTGCGGGGCTTTTTCTTCAATCCCAACATTCATCCGTATCAGGAGTTTTCGCGTCGGATGGCCGCCCTGGAAGACTACACCGGCAAAACCGGACTTCCCATCATCTGGGACCGCACCTATGACCTGGAAGGGTTTTTGCGGCGGATCGTTTTTAGAGAGCAGGAACGGTGCCGGTTTTGTTACCACCTGCGCCTGACGGCCGCGGCGAAGGTGGCCCGCAGTGGCAAGTTCGATGCCTTCACCTCCACCCTCCTCTACAGCAAATTTCAGAACCACGCGCTGATCCGGGAGTTAGGGGATCAGGTGGGACGAGATGTGGGAGTGCCGTTTTACTACGAGGATTTCCGACAGGGCTGGGAGACAGGCATAACCCAGTCTAAACAGATGGGGCTCTACCGTCAGCAATACTGCGGCTGCATCTTTAGTGAACGGGACCGTTTTCTGCATCCGCCCAGGAATAGTCGGGGAACGGGCCTGCCAGACAGTGTCCCTGAACCTGCAAAAAAAGCTTAAGGTTAAACCCGGTTCTTTCGATAAGATAATCATGATGAATTCGTGGCTGACGTTGAGCAATCGCCAGGAAAATCTGAAGCTGTTAATGGATTATGTTCGGAAATGGGCCGGGGAGCACAGTTTGCCGCCGAACCGCCAGCAAAGTCTTGAGAAGGCAGCCGAGGAAATTTTTCACCACCTGGTGAATCATGCCTATCGGCATGACCAGCCCGGCTCTATCGCCGTGTCTCTCGAGGAAAAGGGGCCCCGACTGCGCCTAACCTTTGAAGATGATGCCGCCCCTCACAATGCCAGCAGCCTCAGCGGCCTTCCGGCCCCTGACAACCCTGACCCGGCCAGCTGCATCCTTTATAACGGGTTACAGCAACTGGCCGAAAGTGTCGTTTATTATCGCACTGCGGACCGCAAAAACCGGATGGTAATCTTTCTGACCTAGAGTGGCGGCAGAATTGAAAGGGAAAGAATGCCCCGGCGGCGGGGCAGGTTCGATTTGCCCCGCCGGCTAAAATCAACGGGAGTATTGCTGGGCCTTGCGAAAAGCCTCTTGAGCTTCCTTCTCCTTGCCTCGCTCCTTGAGAAATTCTCCCAAAAAATTCCAGCCTTCGCCATAATCGGGCTTCAGGGTGACGGCCTTCCGCAGTTCGGCTTCCGCCTCCGCGTAGTTACCGGCCCGGGCCAGAGAGCTACCCAGCAGGCTATGGGCTTCCGCCCAGTCCGGCCTGATGCCCAGCGCCGCGCGAAAAGATTTCGCGGCTTCTTCATCCCGGCCTTCTCCCGACAGAATGAGCCCAGATTTGAGATAATCCTGGGCCGCCCGCAGATTCGCAGCTTTGACCTTGTCGGCGCCGCTGTCGGCGAACATCTGGGTGCCGGCGCCTAATACCAGGCACATCATTACCGCCATTACCACCAGCCATCGCGTCATGCTCGTTTCTCCCTGAGATTGTCAGGCACAGTCAAGGCTTATGCCCCGCATCCTGTCAAATTTTCTCAAGCGCTTGCCAATTAAGCCAGCGGCCCCACGGAGGCCAGATAGAGGGCCACTTCTTCGGCTTCGTCCACGCCAACGATCTGCTCCACTTCCTCGTCAAAGAAGGCCCCCACCGGGCAGACGCCCAGGTTAAGGGCCGTGGCGGCCAGCATCAGGTTCTGGCAGATGTGGCCGGCATCAAAAAACAGATAGCGCACCGCCCGTTCCCGGTATTTCCACCGGGCCCGGTTCAATACCCCGGTCCAGATAAACACCGCGCCCGCCTCGGCCAGAAAACTTTGGGAGAGCCCGGCATTCGCCAGGGGCTGACGAAAATCACCGGCTGCCACCAATTCCAGGGCAAAATCCAGTACCTGAAAATGCCAGATGCCCGGCGTCACGCCCTCGACTTGATGTACCGCCAGATAGGTCTCGACTGGGTAGAGGGCCCCGGCCGATGGTGAGGCCCGGAAATGATAGCCGCCCATGGCCCCGGTGATCCCCTGGGTGGCCCAAAGGAGGGCGGCTAGTTCCGCCTGGTTCAAGAGCCGGTTCACGTAATCGCGCTGGGAGCGGCGCGCCGCCACGGCTTGCCATAGGTCCACGTCCCGGCGGCCGGACTCGGGGTCCAGGCTGAGTCGCTGGACCGCGTCCGGATACTCCTTATAAAGAGGAGCCCGGGGATAGGCCAGAGTCCTTTCCGCCATGGTGCGCCGCGCATAGCGGGTCTCCTTGAGGTACCGGCGGCCGACCCCGGTTTCCTCAAGGCTCATAGCGCTCCTCCCTTGAGACGATCTTCCCGGCGGGGACGGTTGCGCTCGTAGATGATCTTCAGGCCTTTGAGGGTCAGATAATCGTCCACCGTGTCGATGCTCTTGGTTTCCGAAGCGATGAGGCAGGCCAAGCCACCGGTGGCGATCACCCGGGGAGCAGTGCCCAGGGCCTCCTTGATGCGGTGCACAATACCGTCCACCAGCCCCGCATAACCATAGATGATCCCCGCGTTCATGCTGCTGATGGTATCTTTGGCAATAATGCTCTTGGGCTTGGCGAATATCTCCACCCGAGGCAGCTTGGAAGCCTTGAGAAAAAGAGCCTCGCACGAAATCATCACTCCCGGCGCAATGACCCCGCCCATATACTCTCCGTGCCGGGACACCACGTCAAAGGTAGTCGCGGTCCCAAAGTCCACCACCACGACGGCCCCGTGCACCTGCTCATAGGCCGCCACTGCGTTGACGATACGGTCGGCTCCCACTTCCCGGGGGTTGTCATAGTGGATGGGCATACCGGTCTTGATCCCGGGACCCACCCACAAAGGCCGGACTTTTAGATAACGCTGGGCGAACCCCTCCAGGGTGTTGTTCATGGGGGGGACCACGCAGGAAATGATCAGGTCGGTGCCCGGGGTCAGGGTTAGCTCCTGGGCCTGAAAGAGGTTGCGCAGCAAAATGCCGAACTCGTCCACGGTGGCTTCTTTTTCCGTCCGGATGCGCCAGTCGCTCAAGATCTGGCCGTCCTCATAGACGCCGATCACCGTATTGGTATTCCCCACATCCATCACCAGCAGCATGGGCTTGGTCTCCATCTCAGTTCAATATGGTCTCCAGCCCCTGCGCCAGATCTTGGGCTACTTGCTGGATCAGCGAGTCATTCTCACCTTCAGCCATGATGCGCAACTTGGGCTCCGTCCCGGAATACCGCACCAGAAGCCTTCCGGTGGCCCCCAAGCGTTTTTCCGCCTCTTGAATGGCCTGACGGGCTTGGGGCACCGTCTTCAGGTCTTTTTTTTCTTTGACCATGATGTTGATCAGGATCTGGGGACATTTCTGTACAACGCGGGTTAGCTCCGCCAGCGGCTTGTTTTGCCGCAGCATCACGGCCAGCAACCGCAGTGCCGTGAGAATTCCGTCTCCGGTAGTAGTGTGGTTCAGGAAGATCACGTGGCCAGACTGCTCGCCGCCTAGAACATAGCCGCCCTTGAGCATAGCCTCCACGACATAACGGTCGCCCACATCGGTCCGCAGGAGGCGAATCCCCTTGGCTTTCAGGGCCAATTCCAGGCCCAGGTTGCTCATGACGGTGCCCACCACGGTCTTGCGCCGCAACCGCTCCCGCTCCAGCATATCCAGGGCGCAAATCCCCAGGATGTGGTCGCCGTCCACGATTTCGCCCCGGTGGTCCACCATGATGACCCGATCCCCGTCTCCGTCAAAAGCCAGACCCAGATCGGCCCCCTGGCGTTTCACCAGGACCGCCATGCCTTCAGGGCTGGTAGCGCCGCACTTGCGATTAATATTCCTGCCGTTGGGTCTCACCCCCATGGGGATAACCTCGGCCCCCAATTCGGTGAAGATTTCCGGCGCAATCCGGTAGGTGGCCCCATGGGCGCAGTCCACCACAATCTTCAACCCATCCATCTCCAATTCCTTGGGGAAAGTGCTCTTTAGAAAGGAGATATACCGGCCCCGGGCATCGTCGATACGGAACGCCTGGCCCACCTCGGTGGCGGTGGGGCTGGCCCCATCCAACTCCGGTTGGGTCATCAAAGTCTCGATGCGAGCCTCCAGCTCATCCGGGAGCTTGAAGCCGCTGCCGGAGAAAAACTTGATGCCGTTGTCCTGATAAGGGTTGTGGGACGCGGAAATGACCACCCCGGCGTCGGCCCGCATGGAAGAGGTGATGTGGGCAATCCCTGGGGTAGGAAATGGCCCTAACAGCAAGACGTCCACCCCCATGGAGCAGATGCCCGCCACGATGGCGTATTCCAGGAGGTAGCCCGAAATCCGGGTGTCTTTGCCCACTACAATGCGGTGCCGCCCCGGACCATACTTGATGACATAGGCCAGGGCCCTACCCAATTGCAAAGCCACTTCGGCAGTCATGGGATAGACATTGGCCACCCCCCGCACGCCGTCAGTGCCGAAAAGTTTACGTGTGTCCGTCATGCCTGTCTGGCTCCAGTGAACTTGAAGGTCATCGCTACTCAAGTGATGCCTCATTTTTTACCATAATCTCCAGCAAATAACACTATGCGGCCAGGGATTTAGGCGGCCTCCTCCTGCCAATGGATGCACTGGACCGGACACTGGTCGATGGCCAGTTGAATCTGGTCTTCCGGCGCGCCGGTAGGATCGATGACCTCGGAATGCCCCAATAACTCGTTAAGCTTAAATACGGCGGGACAGACCGCCTCGCAGTTGCCACAGGCGATGCACTCATCAGTGTCGATCACCGGAACTTTCTTTGTCATGGTTCATCCCTCCTGACAGTCATTCGTGAGCCCTCTGTAAAAGTATTGGTAGCACAGGCTTTTCAGCCTGTGCGGGGTAAACCTTTTCGGAACAATCTCTCATGCTCACTCGCAAAAATGAAAAGTCTCTAAAATTTACTCTCAACTTTGAACCTTGAACTTTGAACTCTCTGTTAAATCGGCGGGGCGATGGTGACCAGGAGGCGCACATCGGTTTTCGCTCTCAACCCGTGCGGCTCAGCGATGTCAGAGATGACCACATCCCCCGGCTTGGCCGGAAAGGAGGTCCCATCCTTGCCCAAAAATTCACCTTCCCCTTCGATGATCACCAGGCTCACCTGACCTTCGATATCATGGGCATGCACCGGCAATTCCTGCCCGGCTTTGAAGTTAAAATTGATGACCTTAAAATACGCGGAATCGTGAACCAGTAACCTCCCGAACCCCTTTTCGGCAAACTGTCCGGCTTCGAAAAGATTGACCTTTTTCATGGGCTTGTCCTCCTCGTTGGGTCCGCCTGGCCTGTGCCAAACGGCTTCCCTGATATTTTCCGCCTACCCCATCGCGTCTGCCCAATGAATACATTGAACCGGGCAGGCGTCGATGGCCTCCTGGATCTTCTCATCCGGCGCTCCTCCGGGGTTCATGACCTGGGCAAATCCCAGGGTTTCGTTCACCGTAAAAACCTCGGGGCAGATTTCCTCACAGGTGCCGCAAGCAATGCACTCATCTTCCACCACATAAGGGACATGGTCCGCCATATTTTGGCCTTCTCCTTATCCTGTCTATCCTGTTAAAAATCAGCCGTTGTCTGCCTCCACCGCACACACCGGCCGCGGGCCGTCTCCTTTAAGGGCCATTTCGACCCGATAAGTTCCGCCCTCGGTATCTTTCCGCATGGAAAAGCCCAGGCGCTTCACCATATCCAGCATCGGTTGGTTCTGTGCCAGGACGTCACCGTGGAGGAGTTTGACGCCCTGCTCCCGGGCGATCTCCGTGATCCGCTCCACCAGTTTGGGCCCCAGACCTTTGCCCTGCCAGGGATCGGCCACGATCACTGCAAATTCAGCAGTAGACCGGTCCGCAGCCATGACCATGCGGCTCACTCCCATCATGATCTCGGGCCCCGGCGGCTGCCCGATGGCCATCAGACCCAGCTCCCGGTCGTAATCATTCTGGGTGAAGCGAATGAGCATTTCATGGGTCCACTTTTTGATCAGCTTGAAATAGCGGAAGAAAATGGTCTCTTCCGAACACTTGCTGAGAAAATCCGATACCAGGGGTTCGTCCTCCGGTTTCATGGGGCGCAGCAGCACCGGGGTGCCGTCTCTAAGCATCCAATCGCTTTCAAACTGGTTGGGGTAGGGGGCGATGATGAGGTGGCGCGGCGGCGGGACATCCGTGGGACTAACAATGAGGCGCGCATCCACCGCCACAAAGCGCCCATTAATGACCAACAAAGGATTGATGTCCAGTTCCACGATCTCCGGGAAATCCGTGACCAGTTGGGAAATCCGCACCAGGATCTCCGCCAGCTTATCCAGATCGGCGGGCGGGGCGTTGCGATAGCCTTTGAGCACCCGGGAAACCCGGGTTTTTTCAATTAACCGCCGGGCCAGGAGCGGATTCATAGGGGGAAGGTCCACTGCCGAATCCTCAAGCACTTCGGTAAAGACCCCTCCGGCCCCGAAGAGGATGAGGGGGCCGAAATCCGGATCCCGTTTGCTGCCGATGATCAGTTCGCAAGTAGGACTCTTTTCCTGGGTCTGAACCGTCACCCCTAAAATATTTGCCTCCGGCTTGGAGGCCTTGACGGCGTTGATAATCTCTTCGTAAGCGGCTATAACCTCTCTTTCGTTTCCGAGGTTGAAGCGCATGCCCCCCACTTCGGACTTGTGGCTGACATCCGGTGAATTGATCTTCAGCGCCACCGGAAAGCCGATGGCCTGGGCCACCGAGGCGGCGTCGGCCCCGGAAGACGCCGCCACCGTGCGGTTCACCGGGATTCCATAGGCGCTCAAGATGGCTTTTGCTTCCAGCTCCGTCAGCACTCCCCCCGGACGCTCCAGGCACTGGCAGAGAAAAGTCCGGGCCTGCCGGGTATTGACGCTCACGTCCTGGGTCAGCCGAGGTGGGGTCTCTTGCAAGAGTGCCAGGTGCCGGGTATAGACATACATTTCCATGAAGGTGTCCACAGCCTGTTCCGGGGTCTCAAAGGTGGGAACGCCGGCGTCGTTGAGGATCTGGACTCCCGCCTCCACATCGGCGCCCCCCATCCAGACCGCGAACACCGGCCGGCCCTTGCCTCCGATCTCCGGCGCCACCGCCCGGGCCACACCCGTAGGATCGGTCATGGCCTGGGGGGACAAAATAATCACCAGCCCCGAGAGTTCCGGGGCCGCCATGGCCACCTGCACCGCCTTAAGGTAACGTTCCGGTGGGGCGTCCCCCAGGATGTGGATGGGGTTATTCCGGCTCCAATGGGATGGCAGAAATTCATCCAGCTGCGCGAGGGTCTCCGGGGACAGGGTTGCCGGCTCCCCGTTCCAGCGTCCCAGGGCATCCACCGCCATGACCCCCGGAGCCCCGGCGTTGCTGATAATGCCCAGGTTACCGCCGGTGGGGCGCTTCACCTTTCCCAGGGCTTCGGCGCAGTCGAAGAGCTGCCCGATAGTGTCCACCCGGATGATCCCGGCCCGCCGGAACGCGGCATTGTAAGCCCGGTCAGCACCGGCCATGGCGCCGGTGTGGGAAGCCGCAGCCTCGGCCCCCGCCCGGCTGCGTCCCGCCTTAATCACGATGATGGGTTTGATCCGGGACACGGAGCGGGCGGCGCTCATAAACTTGCGGTGCTGGGTGAGATTCTCCATGTAAATAACGATGCTCCGGGCCCTCTCTTCGTTGCCCAGATAATCAATCAGATCGCCGAAATCCACGTCCGCCATGGACCCCACACTGATGAAATGGCTGAACCCGATTTTTTTGGGGATAGCCCACCCTAGAATGGAACTGGACAAGGCCCCGCTCTGGGAGATGAAGGCCAGGTTACCAGGCTGGGCGCAATGAGGGGCAAAACTGGCGTGCAACTTGGAGGATGGACAGAGGATACCCAGGCTGTTGGGCCCCAAGTAACGAATCCCCGCTTTTTGCGCTTCGGATTTGATGGCGGCTTCGATTTCTTTGCCCGGTAGCCCCGTTTCCTTGCCGCCCGTGGAGATGATAATTGCGGCGTGAATTCCGGCTTCCCCGCATTCCCGCATGGCGGACGGCACATCTTTGATGGGAATGGCGATAATGGCCAGATCGATGGGGGCCTTGACTTCAGTGACGATGGGGTACGCACGAAGTCCCTGTATTTCCTGATAGTTGCGGTTAATCGGGTAAATTGTGCCGGGAAACTCATCTTTGAGGAGATTGCGCACCAGGGCGGCTCCGATGGTTTGGTCCTTCTCGCTGGCGCCGATTACCGCCACCGACTCCGGTTTGAAAAATTTGTCCAGAGAAGACTTGCGCATGTGGTCATCCTTTGCCATCGGTAGCACAGGCTTTCCAGCCTGTGCGCAGTTAAACGTTCACATTACATCTTTTTCCCCCGCCATAAAAGACGGTCACCCGGTGGTGTTCACTGCCGGTGCGTCCCCGGCCATAGCGGGACAAAACCGGAGACCACCGGTGCGGCAAGGTCTGCCAATCCTTTAAGGCTCCGGTGGCGCCGCCCTCGGTTTCACCCACTAAGATAAGATAATGCAGAAATGGCGCTTGGCAAATGCCGGCCACGGATTGTCCCGGTGGCGGCCAGGCATAGACCACTATCTCAGGCTTAAATTCCCGGACGCAGGCATCGGCATCGCCGCGCTCCACGCCGGAATAGACCGGCAGCTCCGAGACGAACTCCCCGTCACCCTTGTCTATGGCGAGAAATTTGATGCCCGCGCCAGCACATAAGGGCGTCAGGGCGGCAGCGAGGTAGCCCCGCCCGGCCCCCACCTCCAGGAGCCGAGTCACCCTCAAAAGTTTCAGAAAACGCATCAAGGTCTCAACCCACTCCCGGGACGGGAAGAAGTAGACCCCGGTAGCCTGGGACAGGGCCATAAGCCAGGCCGCCTCATCCGGGACTTGGTCAGCAAGCTTCTGCCAGATAGCCTCGGGCAGCAAATAATCCAGGGGGCTTTCCCCTGGGACCGGCAGCCGCACCAGGTCCCGGGCAAAGCGCTCGAAAGTCTGCCGCTCCCGAAAACTCACCCCTGGATGCACGATTCCACCCTCCTGTTGTGGGGCCAAAGTGCCACGATAAAAAGATCAGTTTGCCGCGTGTATTCCGCAACCATATTATCAGATCAGTGGTGGGAATAAAGGCCGGCTCTGGAAGTTTCTCTCACTCAATGGATGGTGATGGGAGGCGAGAGGCATTTTGGAATCTTTAGGAAAGATGAGAAGCCAATCGGGAGCGGTCCGGTCCGAAGTCATCAGGTGCCATAACTCAAAGCTCATATACCCCCGCTGGCTCACCAGACCAACGCGCCGGGCGGAGAGTGGATTGTTCCCAGCTCCTTTGGCGCTACCCTCAAATCCGGTGCGCCATCCGGCGGAGCCCTTCCCGGAAGATGGCCCGGTAGATAGAATGGCTCAGGGCCGATCCCAGGACACCGGCAAGCGCCACGGCGATTAAAATCGCCACAACAATAACCATCCGGGCACTCCGCCCCCGCTGCATGGCCTGAACCGCGACCCGTTCGGCCACTTCTTTGCCGGCTTGAACCACCGCCGCGGTGGTCTCCTCCAGAACGGGAATGCTGACCTTGTATTGCGTCATCAAGAGGTTGGCTTGCTGGGGAGTCAGGGTGGGGTCGGACTTAAGCCGCTGGACGGTGGCGTAAAAACCTTCCCTATAGTCGCCATAGGGACCGGCCAGGGCCGCTACCTTGGCCTTGAGGTCTTTGACCAGATGCTCATCCGCCCGGGCTAAGTCCGTCAGTTTGTTCATGAGCTGCGGCACCGCGGCATCGATCTCCTGGTACTTCTTTAAGTATTCCTGTTGCCTGGCGGGATTCCCGATATTCAAGAAATAGTCTTTCTCGAAACGCCGCAGTTGATTAATTTTGAGAGCAACCTGACCGGTCAGGCTCAGGAAGGCGTTGTCCAGATCGTCGAGCTCTTTTAAAGCAGCCGCCTCTCTGTCCAGGGTCACGAAACCCACGGCCCCAACGCCGATGATAAATAGGAGCATGATAACGATCAGACTCCACAACTTGGTCTTGACCGAAACTTCCGCCATCTCGTCTTTACCTTTCCTGGCCGCCCCAGGACAGGCCCCGGGCGCGGTTGCTCGCCGGCACTTAACGGCTCAAACCTCTGTTAATAATCATCGGTTTTTTGCCGGAAAAGCTTAATAAAATGGTGGGATAAAAATTCGATTTCAGGAAAAAACGGCCAGGCGGGGAAGGAACAGGATTGTACCCCCCCCCTCACCCGTCAGGCGGTGGGACTGAGATGCTCCAGCACCTTGGCAATGGCGCTGATGTCCTCGTCGCCCCAGCCCTGGGCCACCCCCGTGCTGTAGAGATGCAGCAGCATCTGCCCCACGGGCACCGGCGCCCCCAGGTCGAAGGCTGTGTCCACCACGAACTTGGCGTCCTTGGTCATGTGCTTTAGGGGGAAGGCCGTGGGATACGTCTTATTTTGGAGGTTGGCGGCTTTCATCTGAAACAGGGCGCAATTAAGGGGGCCAGAGTAGACCGTGTCCAACATGGCTTCCAGGGACAGGTTCCCCAACTGGCCAAAGTTCAAGGCCTCGGCAAAGCCCTCCATCATCATGGCCAACAACAGGTTAATGAACATCTTCATCATGGAGCCCTGTCCCGCCGGCCCGCAGTAGATCACCTTTTTTCCCATGGCCAACAGCAGCGGCTCCAATTCCTTGACCTTATCCTGGGAGCCGCCCGCCAGGATAACCAAAGCCCCATCCTCGGCCGGCTTCTTGGTGCCGGATACCGGGGCGTCTATGAAGGTGACGCCGCTGGGTTCCAGTTCTTGAGCCAATTCCCGGGTGTAGCTGGGTGCGACCGAACTCATGTTGATGAAAACCTTTCTATGGTTGAAAGCCCCCCCGGCGCCGTCCGGCCCCCAAAGGAGGTCTCCCAGCGCCTCGGGTCCGGTGACCATGGCAATGACTACATCCGCGGCCTTAGCCAGGGCCTTGGGGCTTAAAGCCTGCTCGGCCCCCTGCTTCACAAGCGGGTCGGCCTTCTCCGGGCTGCGGTTATAGACCATGACGGGGTAACCGGCTTTGAGCACATTGGCGGCCATGGGCGTCCCCATAATCCCCAATCCCATAAATCCCACTTTCTGTTTCATGCTTTCATCCTCCGTGTTCCAGTATCCACAGAAGCTTCAGTATGGTCCGACTGGCTCTCCTCCTAATATAAGACGTTAAATCCGAACAGCCACATCTTCATTGCCGGCAGAAGAGATATAGCATTTGCCAAAAGTTTTTTCCTCTAATTCTCCTCTCCCCTTGTGGGAGAGGGTAGGGTGAGGGGTTAATAAGAAAAAACTTTTGAGCCTCTTGCAAAAGTCTCTTTACGGTCGAAACCGTATATATGACATAACCACAGGCTGGAAAGCCTGTGCTACCGGCGAATTTCTCGATACCAGGCTAAAGCTTGCGACCACATAAGGTCCGGTAATTTTGCAAGAAACTCTTTTGGCAATCGAGCCTCTTGCAAAAATGCCGAGGCCGCGGGTTTTACCGTGAAAATCCAAATCCCCCTAAACTAAATCCCCCTTTTTCAAAGGGGGACTTCGATTCGCACAGGCGAGACGCCTGTGCCACCGGGGAATTTATCAACGCCCAGATAAGATTTCGACTGCAACGCGACTTTTGCAAGAGGCTCAATCACTATAAGAGCCTGCGCTTCGTTCATGATGACAGAGAAAAACGGTTTAAAAATGGCTTTTAGTCCCTCCAAACTACCCCAAAAATCGCTGAAAATTTCCGGGCGCGGGCCGAATGGACGGGCAAACCCGGCACATGTGCCGGGACATTGCCGAGGTACCCTCGCCATATACCCGGCCTAAACCCGCGTGCAAGCGCGTTCCGGTCGAGGCAGTGCCAAGGTTGT